>Ga0307514_10000006_pt1 | contig 600598 bp, 561 predicted proteins | sample 16_EM_MG_FD_203088 | JGI IMG/M metagenome (GOLD analysis project Ga0307514, IMG submission 203088) | Populus trichocarpa ectomycorrhiza microbial communities from riparian zone in the Pacific Northwest, United States - 16_EM | ecosystem: Host-associated > Plants > Roots > Unclassified...
CGAATGAATATCCATAAGAACCCAGCATCTCTCAGAGTTAGTTTGGATTCCCGCATTGGTTGGGCGACAGTCCCAGGTGCTCCCAAACTTTTCACAACCGCTCCCATGGTGCTCCCGTACCAGTCATTAGAGATCCCAGTTACTCCGAAGGCCAGCCGGAATGCCCTCCTAGGGTCTGATACTCTCCTGAAATTGACGCTTCTAAGTTTACACTCCACATCCTCTCAGACACTCCTGGAGGCTCCCAGCAACTAAAATACATTTTGCTGATGAACACAACTTGGTGAAGCCAAGATGTTTATAATTATTACATATCAGTTTTGTCATATAGATTGTACAAATTGTCATAAACAATGACTGTGGGAATTCAAAATAAAGTATAATTGGTGAAATGATTAAATACTTTGGGAAAAGTAGTAAGATTCAGTGGAATAAAGGACTCTTATATCACATAATGTTGTGATGAACTGTGGCAATTTACTTTGCCTTTGATTAATGAAATTCAGCTGAGAAAATGAAACTCTAATTAAAATTTGCCATTTTTTGTTATATATTCAATGTGATAACCAGAACCATGGTTAGCAGCCTATCAATTTACAATGTATAACTGTATGCTATTCACAGAAGGAATATAATCTAATATTTCTAGTGCACCAACCAGAACTATATCAGGATATAAGATCAGTGCAACTCTGCATATTACATATAATATAGATCGATACAAAATTACAACATCATTGACTCTGAAATCTGCAACTGGACCATCGATAGCATTACTTCATATTAAGCTGAATGGGCAATGTTGTTTGCCTTCTCAGGATCTGTACCGCAATAATATAGTATTGTAACACTATATACCCTTTAAGTTATACTGTATGTGATAGTTATTGAGTTGAAGTACTACTGACTAGAACACTTACCTATGAATAGTAATATGATTTTGTACCTGTATTATCTGCTAAATCATGTTCAGTTGTTGCTATATTAGAAAGTGCTGTACAATTATAGACTAATATACCAAGGCCAATAGTATGAATCTCAAAATCACTGGAAAAATTGTATAAAATGTAGATTATACTGTGGACAAAAGAAATATTCATGTTTTTGGTAATACTATATAGCAGAACAGAAGCAGGATGTGGTATATATTATTGCTGATGACAAAACCTGATCTGTAGGTAATACTTTTTATTTTCACTCTATATATATTGTTGTTCAAAGCATCTACCAAAGATATATACTACTATAGTTCAGTATATGGTCGACTAAATACTTCTGTGCATCTAACATTGCAAAAACTTATCACCTTCTAAGGTGATATGAAGATTTATCAGAAGAAGTATAATGACCACAGAGTATTTCTCAAATTTGGACAATACTTACAGAACACATAATACTTACTGTATTTGCCACAAATATATTAATTAATATCAACTGACAACAGATTAACTCCCAACAGTAACACTTAATATAAACAAATAAGAAGCTATTACCCAATATGACATTACAATCAACAGGTGGGAATTTTCCCAAATCTACACTGCTAGGCTGTATTTGAAATAGTCTGATACACTATCTTGAAGCCACTCAATCAACCAACCTCCCAATATTGCTCAATCTGATCCAGCACATGATCGAGAACTCTGGGAAATATAAACTATGGATGCAGAGAAGCCCCGAATTTTCAATACCTCAAATCGAGGAATAATGTAACTTCAGAATATATAGCCAATGGTGTAAATACTAGGTTGACAGTGTATCATATCGATAGGAATATGAAATCATTATTACAACTACTACAAAGAACAAATTTCTTTGACTGTTGTGAATTCTGTTTAGCTGATCAATATTACAGATATTATTATAACAAAACCCAGACTAGTGCTGGCATCATCTGGTGTAAGTTCAATTTCGTATACAGAAACAAAATGGAAGTCAGTTCTGACACCTGATGCAAATCACCCTACCACTCTGGTCCACCTCACTAGTGCTTCTAAGCAACTCTAGATGCTCCCAGGCTCCTCCTGAGCTAAGGAATGTGCGCTGAGACTCTGCAAGAGGATTCTCAGGTGCTTCTGGATGCACATGGAGGCATAGAGGTACATTGAGGATGCTTTAATATTTGACACATAGAATAGTGATATTGCAGTGTAGCTGGTACCACTGTGCAAGTCTGGGGGAGGGATTGTGAGAAGCTGAAATTTCTCCACAGCTCTGTGGGAGACTTGGCAGTGAAATTTCACAGCAGTAGTTCTTATGGTTCCATAACTATGCGGCATTTTGTGTGTCATATTCGGCTTTGTTACAGTCACAATAATCACTTCATTATTAAATAGCGTGTATCATCTCAGTTAGTCTCACTGTGAATACACAGATGGTCCATAGGGCTGCAGATGGCACTTGGGCATAATCAGACAAGAGCTGGGAGATGCTAATTCAGAGAACTTACAGCTGCACTTGGAGGCCATTGTGGCGAGAAAATCAGGTTCTCACTACTACGACCATTCAGTCTGGTCGGGAGAATCCAGTGGGGGCCAGATGGAGAGACAGAGAAAATGGAGATGGAATGAGCAATGTGGGTGGGTAGGGGGGAGGAATGTAGAGATACAGTAATAACAGAGATGGACTGAGTTATGGGGAGTAAATAGACATGATCTCATTATACGAAATGCAGAGTGAATCCGTCCCAGCTCTTGGTTTCACGCACCCTTGCAGAATTTTCATAGAACTCTGCAACATCCGTGGTTCCTCATACACTCTCGCTGAGCATTCAAGGATCCATGTAAATAGTGTGGTTCCTCTTAACTGAGTACTGCATTATATCTTCACACCATCAACCAAATCTCATCTAGCCAGAATAGCTCTTTACCATGAATTCCCTTTGGACGGCATCAGAACTCTGTGATTTTGCCTCACAGTGACGGAGCATGATTGGCGATACACATGGAGGCTGAGATCGCTTCTGGTTATTGATGCACTCTGAGGCTGTAACGGAGTGGGTTTAGATATTCACTTGGAAACCATAATTCATTGGGAATGGAGAAGTACTTGGAGGTTTTGGTTATGGTGGCAGTTGATTTGGAAGCAGTGGATCAGGAGTGAGGTGCAACTGGAGCGCAGACTATATTCATTGCTCAACTAGTGATTTGGGAATGTAGAGCATTGAGTACAACAAGGTCTGCCGAGATATGAGAGACTTGTTGGGAGCTGAAGACTATTGAGATTGAGATGATGCAGTACTCAGTGTATGTAATACTCAGTGTATGTAGTACTCAGTGAATGCTGTACTTGGTGTATACTTAGTGTTAGCAACGGGTCTGGGTAATCCGCCCGCAGTCCGGTTTTTGGCCGGCCGTTCGGTTCGGTTTGGTTCCAGACCTGGCCAATAACCCGACCAGCGTTGTCTTGGCAGGTTTGTTACCCGGACCGGACATAGAACGGTGGGTTTTTGCCCGGGTTGGAACCAGACCGCGGTTCCAACTATACGATTCCCACGCCTTTGGCTCCAATTAAGTATTTGAGTTCTGATCGTATCATGACACGGTTGACACCTAAATTGTGCAGTTTTATGCGCTCTTTCACCTCCCGTGATCAGATTTGGGATCCGACCAATATTCATAGAATCGCTGTGAAATAACGCCCAATTTGGCGCGAAATTTGCGGGTTATCGATCACAACTCAACGATTATTGGTCCGATTGCAAATCTGAAAGCGGGAGGTGAAAGAGCGCATAAAACTGCACAATTTACATGTTGATCATGTCATGAGACGATCAGAACTCAGATACTTAATTAGAGCCAAACTTGTGGTGATGAAATGCCGGGTTTTCGGTGGTAAAACCGGCCCAATTGCAACGGTCTGGGTTTTCGTGTGGTAGGACCCGTTGCAATGGTTCGGAACCAACCCGGGAATTTGGAACCGTTGCTAACACTATGTATGCTGTACTCATTGTAAACTCATGATCATGGCATGGAGAGATTGTAAGGGATAACTTAATTTCATGTCATTAGGTGCTAGTTGAGTTCAAGATGAGAAATACAGAGATGAGAGGAGATGGGAAATCATCTTGAGAAACTGGGGCTTAAAGAATTTCGTGTTCAATTCAATTTACAATTCCCGACAAATTAGGTATGACTCCCGATCTATGTGGCAATACCACTGATTGAAGGACTTTCTAACCCAATTTTGAAGTCATACCCCAGAGTTCTCCTTTCTGCTCCTATCCTGCATATCATTTCCACGTTCATCCTCCATGTCTCTTTCTCATCCATAACTCTACAATTCTCACAGAATACAAAGTCAAGCAAGCTCTCAGTGTCTCTCCATTCCATGAAAATAAGTTAACACTGAGTGCAGCATATACGGAATACAGCATACATAGGGTACAATATACACTGAGTACAGCATATGCCAAGTACTCAAAAATCCATCCAAGATTGTCTGTCTTCCCTGCATTATCATGATTACAAGTTGACCCCGGAATGTAGCTTCAATATCCAGTTTGCCTCCGTCCATGATCGACCACCAACAGTCCGCGCTCTGTGTAATCTGAAACGTAAAGTCACCTTGCTATATTTCCAAAGTTGGGAGTTATTTAACTGATAACTAGAGTCTCATCAGCACCCGGTGTGTCCACAATTGACCACCACCAAATTCTTATGCAATGTCGCTCTATTATGCCCTCCCTGTAAATCTCCAAACTCGCTCGATGACAGCCTCGGAGTGCCCTGCTCACCACACTCAATGTCTTCCCCGGAGTGCAGCTCTGTATTCACTTGATCCCAGCCTTGAAGTGTATATCTGAACTCACTCCATTATAGTCTCCATGTTTGCAAGATCATAGCCTCCCAGTGTATCCCCAAGCCCACTTGATTACTGCCTTGGAGTGCATCTCCAAGTTCACTCAATCACACCCTCCAAGTGTCTCTCCAACCTTGCTTGATTACGGCCTCCATTTTGACACGATGATAGCCTCCAAGAGCATCTCCAGATTCGCTCAAATGAGGCATCCTTGTGCATGTGTGATTCCACTTGATTGTAATCTTCAGGCGCATCTCGAATCCCTCCCAAACACCACATGCAGCATGTCGCGATATTCGATGTGTAGTTCGGTAGCCATATAGATGCATAGATAGATAAATTCACTGATATATATATTCATCGAACCGTATCTACATGGAGTGGAATAGATACTGAATACCATTGTTTTGAGAAATATTCAGTGATAAGTAGTTGCTATGATTTCCAGGCACACCAGCAGTGTTCCCAAACAAGATGTTGTTTTTCCCAGACTGCTCTACTGGAATTGGAGATGCTCTCAGTCTGGTCACAGATGCGCCCAGGCTTGTGGTTGGCACTCCCAGCATTCTTGTAGGCGCTTTGAGGTGCTCCAAGCCTTGTCATTGTTGCCTCCAGGCTTGTCAACAGCACTCCCAGCTGCTCCAAGGTGCACTTGAAGGCTACGGCCTTGGTCCAGTCAACTCTTGGATTTGATCACTCTCAGATTCTGGTCTGACAACTTTCAAATCATCTCAGAGATAGATATGTACATTGCTGATGTAAGTTGCCCATACAATATGATGACATGATCTTTAATAATTCTGAGGAAAATCCTTCACACATGGACTCTCATACTCAACTATCCAGTCATCTTCCACTTTAAACCAGTCCAGCAGCCTTTCAGTTCGAGAGGGGCACAATGAGCCACACTTCCACTTCATTTGTCAAATGCAGGTAAATATCACCCAGAACGAGTATCTGCAAAGGCATAGCAATCAACCCTGATTATGCAGCGCTGTAGTTGACCACTGGAGGTCATTTTTCATGAAGCCTGAGAGATGATGATGACTGGCAATTGGTATACAGGATCGAAATTGTGCAAGCTGAGTTAAATCACACTTATTATTAGCTGGTGCAATTTTACCAGATGTGTATATTGGACATCTGAGATGGCTCAACTGATTGAGCAGAAGAAACCGCATGGTATCATAAATGTATACAGTGTTAAGGTGGAACACCAAAGTGCAAACATGACCACCAGAGACAATACAACATTCAAAGATGTAATGAGTTGACATATTGTTGACAGTTGAACTCTCAAGCTGAGCATGTATCTGAAGATCGAAGAAACATTCATGGTTGTCAACAGTGTCAAAATTCTGTGGGAAATATTCAAATCAGCCTATAACTTACCATTGAAGCTCAACAATAGTCTGATTGGAAAAGACATTGTACGTATATTGTCACAGCAATGCAGAAATGTTGATGACTACACATCGCAGATCGATCGGAAGGATTGTGATTTCAATCTCCACACAGAACCACAAACCACTGACACCAAAATTGCTGACATTGAATCAAAATGACAAGGTAGTACCCAATACAAATAACCAGAAATAGATCTTGATTCTGCTTCACAGGATCCAAAGAAAGAATGGATTGGTAGTATTCCTGCAGCTAAAACTGGAGCCAAATACCATCATTACCACGACGCCCATTCAACTTGTCACCAAGCAAGTGATAATGAATACAGCAATCAAAAAAGAGAGAATGGGCTCATGCCTGAAGCTCTTGTATATTCAATAATGGGTGGCAAAGGTGGTAAAAGTGGCAGAGGTCCAAAGAAGGATAAACCAATATACTATAAGAAAGATAAGAATCTGCAGTAGTAAAATTCAGTGCACATGAGTGTGCACATTATCGATAAGTGCATGAGCAAGCTTCATGGCAATTCTCCAACTAATGGCAAAAGTGTCATAAATGCATTGACTGAGACCAATTTGCCACTCACCACATCCATTGAAAACAACTAGATATCAGCTAGATCCAATATTGCAAACAGTACTTGGTTCATCATTTTCAGATCAAGTGCTTACATTTGATACTATCAATTATTTATGGTTACTGGTACTAAATAACCTTCAAATATGATGATAGTGATAGGATACGATAGGGTCATACAATTTGTAGTCTGATATGGAAGCAATTGGTTGCATTCTGAACCACAGGATGCAAAGATGAAAATCAGTCTGTTCCAAGATGTATTGCATTTGTTAGAAATATTCTATCATCTATTACAGTATCAGATTATGCAAAACTATGACACAGTTAAGCAGGTAATTCACTAGTATCATAATCTCCATGTTTGCCATGGTATATTAATTGACACTGCACCTCAGGTCAATTGGCTGCATTAGCACAATTGGTTTCAGTCACTAGTAGCTTCCAGGAGTATCATACAGAATGTGCAGTGTAAACATAGAAGCGTCAATTGCAGGAGAGTATTAGACACTAGAAGGACATTCCGGCCAGCTTTTGGAGTGACTGACATCTGTGAAGTCGAGTGCAGAAGTAACGTGAATCTCTGATGACTGCGACAGGAGTACTATGGCAACAATTGTGACAGTTTTGGGAACATGTGGGAGTGCCAGACAGAACATTTGGTGCACCAGGGAGTGTCGTCAAACCAATGTGAGTATCACAAAGAAACTCTGAGAGATGTTTGAGCTCTTATGCATACATGTTGCGCAGACAGTGGACACTATCTAATACTTCCTGGATGGGCACTAGCAATCGAGTTCCCCAGATGGCGAAAAAATGCATTGATTATTGTTCATTATCTCTTCCGAATCATACTATGGATTGTCTGCTTCTACATTGGATTTCGTGCCACACTACATAGAGGAACCAAAGAAACAGTTCCCTGATTCAAACATAACGGTAGGTAGACCGAAACAATATCCTGACAAAGTGATTGAATAATCTCAATTAAACATTGTGTCAATGACATCCACAACCCCTCTCATTTCATCAGGGCCAACAAAAGCAGTAATACACTATTCATCAATGCTGCAACAATGCTGGAGGTGCACCTTGTATTTACTCATCATGTGTACCTGGCCAGTGGCTGAAATTGAATTCCAATGCTATTTGGCTTGATTTGTGATATCTAACAAAAGTGTAATGAGATACTAGCTAGCTGAGAATTTAAATGTTCGTGTGAAAGGCAATATGATATACTTGGATGAATAGCGGAAGCAACTACCAGGAATAGAGAAGCGCCAGATGGGGAATACTGTATGCAAAAAAGGAGCGCCAGAAGGGGAGTGCAGTGTGGAAATGAGGACTACACAGAAGATATTGGAGGAGCAGGGATGAAAAAAGAAGAGCACCAACTCTAGGCTCCAGAGCACCAATGGGGATTGGGGAGTGCCCATGCTAGCAGAGCATCGCCAAAATGGGGGGTTAGAAGAGTAGAAAGAATTGGAGGTGCACCAATGGAGATTGCAAAGTGTGTGACCAGCAGAGAATTGTCAAAATGTGGCAGGGGTAAGCAGTGCAGAATGCAATACAGGAGTGGCAATCAGGACAAAGGAGTGCCAGTGAGAATTGAGGAGCTCCTATCCCAGGCTGAGGAGTATATAATTAAGAGTATATAGTACAGAACGAAATAGAGGAGTGCCAAAGCTGACTGAGGGGATTAAGAAGTGCTTATCCGAGAGGAGCAGTGCTGAAACAGGAGGAATTCACTGCAGAATGAAATAGAAGATAGTCAATCTTGGCTGAGGAGTGCCAATGGGGGTTGAAGAGTTCCAATCATACCGGGGTTGCGCTACACAGTGGGAGCGTATGGTATGAAGCCGCCCACTAATCCGTAATTGATGAGTGCAGTGCCTTCTGGAGTAATATTTACCACAGGGGATGGCCAAAATGAACCTTGATATTCAGCTTGAGAAAACAGAATTGTGGCCTTTCATCCACTGGCATATTCAGACAGTGTACAATAAATTGCTGCAGGTGCCAGCGCCAAAGGCTGCAGAGCTAGAGGTTGGACATACTGGAATATAGAAGGCTGTCACCCGAAGCTATTGGCAGTGAAGAAAATATCATTGTAAATCCAATCAAGCACCTCCATTTGGGTGAACAATGATTTCTGTCATTGATGATATTACGGAGATATGCATCAGCAAACAGGAGCTACATGACTGGGATGTAATGCTCAGTCTCAAAGTGCAAATCCAATTGCTAACTATGGGGATTATGTTGACATGACCCATCTGCCAACCATCCACAGATGCTGTTTATCTTCCGTTTCAATGATGTATATTTTGGGGCATAGTCAATATTGTAAATCTGATAGAAGAGCATTACATCGAGATGAAGACTTACAGCTTATCATGTTTTTCAATTGATTTTGAATGTTGGACTATGGGGCAAATGACATACAGATGATGAATCTACAGGAGCACCTGCTAATGTCTGTTGACAATCCTAAGCTTCAATGTCTAGTGTCCAAGCTTCTTCAGCCATTGAGTACTTGTCATCAGATAATATGGGTCAAGGAGTTTTCAAGAATGTAATTGCCTGCATGAATCCTTTCACTACCTTAAAACTAGCCTTTTTGTGATGAAGAACATTGTAATTTCTACTGGCCTTGTGTGTTGGAGCATGCTGATCTCCACTACACTTGGGTAGCGGCTGCATCTGGGCGGATGGTGTATGGTCAGACTCCGAAAAATTGTTCAAAAGTGCTGACTTCAGGTATCTGGGCAGTAATGGTGCCAGTGACCCAGGAGGTTATCTGCAACTTGGATGCTGAGGGCATGCCATAACAGTATCGGCACAGCTTCGTTTCGTGGGCTGTGGAACTTCTGACGTTCATGATACCATATGATGGCCTATCAAGTCTAGATGGAGGACATTCCATGGTAATCTGAATCATATTCTTTGATGTTAGATGAGAGGGTAGACTCTCCTGTATGCTCCTTGTCATCAACACCAAACTCCTAATCTGAATCACTATCCAGCATTATTCATGATATCAGGGACATTAGCCATCTGCAATATAATGCACAAATGTAGATCAATAGATGAGGAAACATTTAATAGACACTGCAGATTTGCTGCTTTCTCGAATGCAAGTGCTGTTGCAATGTGTGCTTCTAGATTCTTTTGTAAACAGTGATCCCTCACCTTGCTGGGTGTAGGTTCTACTTGCTGTACTGGAGATAGACAGTTGGGGAATATGTGAGAGAGTGTATAAGAAGTAAATATAAGATGAAGTGCAACATAATAACAGGAAAAATGGAGGAAGAAGTTGCACGTGGTTCAAGATGATGCAACTTGAGGGGTGCCTTGGAGAGTTCAGTAGAGAAGTCTTCCCTGGGTCACATCGATATTGAGAACTGCAGTCTAGTGTTGCGAAAGTGGATGTTGTCATGTGAACTGGAATTGATGGATTCATTGTCTGGTGTGTCAGATTGGATGTCTTCCTAATGCTGAATGTTGGCAATGCCTATCAATAACACTCTGTATGGATGCAAATTTTGGAGGTCCGCTATAGCCAATACACATAGAACTTGAAGCAGATACACCTGAACCACATGCACCTGAAGCATCCTTGGGACATTGACTAACCCTTGGTGCTAGAAAAATGGAGCACTGAAAACCTAAATGGAAACATGTAATTCTGCATATGACTTCTCTAAACATAGAATTATGTGTAACAGCTCAAGCATGTCAGGTGACCACATGGCATACAATTTGTACAGCAATGAGAATATGAAGAACCCAATGAGTGATGGCTGAGTTTCAGCGGTTGATACTGAGTTTGATATTAATCGAAGAGCAACATGAATGTCGGTATCTAGAATATGTCCTGGAAGGATACACGTACTTTCAACATATTCTATTGCGTCAGGATGCCACTACTAACTAGTGGTTGATATGTAAATATCATCAGGATCAGTTCTTTCGAATGTTGTCATCTAGGCCATGTCTGCAGAATATTCTTGACTACAATGTTGCAGTCAATGGAGGAGATGGAGAATTTGATACATGAAGGGCAGTTTCACGTGTAGAGATAGAGGCATAGAGAAACAATGAATTGGTACAATGGATGATTCATGGGTAGTCTTATGGATTCAGGTACTCGCGAATGCAAAGCTTGGTAACAATTGAGTCATCAATACTGACTCACATCCTGATTTCGTACATATTATCTTCTATATTGCATAATGTTAAATGCCATAATCATTATGACTCTGACTACTACAATATTGACTTTAATTAATGTTGGGACTGAATGACATATGCTACAATGGTAAGAATGCATAGTGAGATGTCATCTTACAGTGGGCAGAGAAATAATGATTGCATGCATGCGGTTCCATGGAATTGAAGTGCACTAAAGAGACAATGGTTATCCAAGGATTGAATCACTGGGGATTGCTGGGTTGTGTTACTCTGATAATTAATTACACACTGCAATGTTGTCGTTTCCAAACTCAAGATTTCAAGATTCACCCTATTCAAACTGGTTTCTTGGTCGAAATTGGTTCACAGGATTCATTTTCAGGTGTGAGCATTAGCTACTGAAATGTACATTTAGTCAACATCGAGGTTAGTTTGCTTTCAAAGCATTGTCATCTTAGATTTCTTTAATGCAGTGCAGTACATGGGTGAGCAGCAGTGGCCAGTAATCTGGTAGAGTTGCAGAGCAAAATCTGCCTGTTGGGATTCTCATTCTGAAGCTGCCGATGTTATGACAAAGTTCAATCATGCAGAGGCTTTTTTATGATATGGAGGCATAGGTCTAAATAGTTGTAGCAACAGTTATAAATTACTGGTTTGGTTCCAGTTCCAGTTCGACCCAGCACTGGACCGTCACAACAGGCTTTACGACCCCTAATCCCAGACTGTTGCAATTGGGCAGGGTTTACCTCTAAAAATCCGGCATTTCAACCTCCCAACTGTGGCTCCAATTAAGTATCTGAGTTCTTATCGTATCATGACATGATCAATATGTAGATTGCGCAGTTTTAGCCTCTCTTTAACCTGCCGCTGTCTGATTTGGAAGCAGACCAATCTTGCTTGAGTCGGTATCGAAAACGTGCTAATTTCGCATAATATTTGGTGTTATTTCTCTGCGACTTAATGAATAATAGTTGGAATTCAAGTCTGAAAGCTGGAGGTGAATGAGCTGCTAAAACTGCACAATCTACATATTGATCATGTCATAATATGATCAGAACCCAAATACTGGATTGTAGCGAAATTTCAATGAAAGTTGTAGGAACTGTAAAATGGAACCGCTGACCTGGTCCAACTAGGGCAAAAATGGTGCAGTTTACATCAGGTCCGGGTATCAACCCAGTGCTAGTTGCCTCATTGGGGTAGCTGGGCGGTTTGCGACACTAAGCAGGACCTCCAGTTTAGTGTCAACCCACAACTGTTGCCAATACCAGGTCCCAACATACTACTTAGACAATAACAAGTTATTTGAGGTAACTAATTAGGCTGGTCTATGCATGAATGGTAAACCTGCACAGGGCTACCTTCCTCCAATGGACAGTTGACCTGGAGCTGACTTTGGAAGGCATTTCAGCGGTAGCCGTCACATACGGATCGAGCATAGAATTAAACATAGCCAGAGGACGAGCGTGATACACCGCCTGCACATAACCATGAATGACTTGATAGATGACAATCTGTGTGCAATGCATCCATCTATTCAATGTTGAAGAAAACACAATAGGAATGCCGCAAACTACAACATTAAGTACACTACAGACTGCAATACATGCACATCGCAGGCTGAATTGTGGCTGTAGAGACGTGTCCAGAGTGGAATTCTCCATCAATAATGAAATGAGGCGTGTTGAATTTGGCTTCATACAAATCTAAGATCGTTAATCTGAGAAGGATTGCAGATTTCAGTTGTCACTGAACATCAACCACAGGACGGAAAGTTCATGGCAGTGAACACAGCAGTGTAGCCAGCAATAAGCGAGCTGTATCTGAGTATCAGACTCTCTGCCATGTCAATTCAAGGTGCACCTGAACTACTCTTATTTACGTGCAAATACTGTGCCTTTGCCATGAATACATGACCCCATGTTTCATATTTTGCCACAGGTCATCAGTGTCATCTAGTCTGGTTTTATTAATGAATGGGATTGCTAAGGATGCTGTGACTGTTATGACAATTAATACCCAGGACTAGTGTTAGTAACGGTTCCAACCTGCTAGAAAGGTTCTGGGTTAGGGTTGGGACCGGAACCGAACCGTTGCAACAGTTTTTACCACATGATGACCCGGACCGTTGCAATTGGGCCAGTTTTGCAACCAAAACCCCGGCATTTCAACCTCACAAATTTGGCTCCAATTATGTATTTGAGTTCTCATCGTATTGTGACATGATCAGTATGTAGATTGTGCAGTTTTACGAGCTCTTTCACCTCCCCCTTTCAGATATGGGATCTGACTAATATTCGTGGAGTCACAATCGAAAACCCGCAAATTTCGCTTAGAATTGCCCCTTTTTCACATCCACTCAACAAATATCAGTCGGATCGCAAATCTGAAAGCTGGAGGTAAAAGCACTCGTAATTCTGCAAAATCTACATACTGATTATGTCACAGTACGATCAGAACTCAAATACTTGATTGGAGCCAAAGCTGTAGCAACCGTAAATTTGGAACCGCGGTCCAGTTCCAACCCGGCCAAATACCCGAGGTTCTATGTCTAGGCTGGGTAACAACCTGCCAAGACAAAAGCGGGTCTGGTTTTTGGCCGGGTCTGGAACCAAATCAAACCGAATCGCAGGTCAAAACCCGGACCCCTGGCGGGTTACCCGGACCCGTTGCTAACACTACCCAGGACTCTCTGGTTCAGTTGAACTTCAATTATATGCCGGCAAACACTTCAACTTTGACACATATCAGTGAGCCATCTCTCATAATGTGGCCAAACTACTCAGTTTCTCTATGACTGTCTGATTGTCAAATTGGATCGACTAATATGCTATGCTGAATCTGTCATAACACAACTCAAAACAAATGCCGTAGATTCTCTTATCCACTTGAACTTCGCTCATATGCTACAAAACGCTCCATCTTTGCTACAAATCAGCAAGCTGGTGTTTTATATTCTGTCACAGCTAGTCAAGATTGCATTGACTGCTTTCATTGGTAAATGGCAGTGAGAAATATGCAGTACTCAATCTATCATAAAGAGATTCATGATATATGGTGAGCATTCTCCCATGCACCTGAAATTGATTCAATTGTACTTAGTTCATTCATTTGACTTTGAAATGCATATGTGGTCTCAGGTTACCGGTGCACCTCAAATTTGCAACTGTGAAATTATTTGAAGCCCTTTATTAAATTATTCTCCAAAGTTAACTTATGATATTTATTATGAGATAGGCCAGCCTAGAAACTGGTAATTTAGCTTCTCAATTGACTTTATCTCAGATTTGTTGTTAATAGTAATACTCATGCATACCAATGATATCCCACTCCAGCGATTTGTAATTTAACATACAACAATTCGAACATCAGAACTCTGATTCACTTCAAAATGACAGAGAGAAATGTTTTATCTATGCAGTACTATATGCCTTACAAATGACCTCTTTTACTATTTCTATTAGTTAAGAAGATTATGTTGATTGAAAGTCTAAAGAAGCATACATTGATAAAGCATTCTTAACAAACTAAGATGAAAGCTTATTTGAGTGCAACTTATCTCCAATATCTGTAAGCTGCTTCATATAGTCCTAACAAGCATCCAGAATCTGGCAAATAATCAACATTCCCATATTCAGTCGACTCATCAAGCCATACAGGACTCACATTTGGGCCACTCCATAGGGTTAATGGCGACTACTTACATGGGTATCATAGCCACCAGACTCTATATCATATAACCATGTGTGTGGTACTCTGTTTTGCCCTGGCTGGACAACTTGTGCAAATACCTGCTACTGCTCATTCAATACACAGAGCTTCTGAGTTATTATATTATGGTTTGCAGCAGTAAGAGCTGGGAAGGTTGCATTCAGTTTGGGCATTGTTACAAATACAAAGGGATTTCGAGAATCCTAGACTTTAAGCTACATTTCTGGGGGTTCATCATTGCTGATTTCCAGATATACATGGAATAGATCCACATGATCTGCAAAATACTTAGTTAGCCACCTCTTTACATAACAATCTTGGCTCGGGAGAGGACTAAATATCGCTATATTTTGTAGAGTAGGTGCACTGGGAAGAGCATGTTCATGTTTCTTATTCTGAAACGAAAGCCTCTCTTGCTGTGTTGACATGGTTATATTAGAGATTCTGTGCAGGTTAATTTAAAGGCGTTTGCAGAGTTGTCTCTCGCAGGCTTTGGAAATTGGAAAATCGACCAATAAATCGAATCGCCATTTGTTGTACCAATCAGCAAGAAGTAAACCAAACTCTCCTTGATACAATTTGCACCAAGGATGCGGCATGTGAACTACAGTGAGTTGAACAAGTGGATGAAAGTATGGGTGGCTGAGTTTCTTGAGACAAAGCAACAGTCCAGGATCTGGAGGCAAAACTGTTTGAAACACCGTCAAGATGGACCCCAGCACTGGGAGACAGTGGATGCAGATTGTGTAGCGAGATTCGAGCACTGGCTGCTGTTGGTGAATTCTGAAAATGCTGAATTGATTCAGTGGGAGTGGGTGGAGAGGGTTTTGAAGAAATACGCAGCTAAAATTCCGAAGGTAAGCAAAAGGGAAAGGTTAGCCAACAAGCAACCAGTGATGGGTATGGGAGAGCAGGTGGCTAAAAAGGTGTGAGGTAACCTCTCAGAGATGACAAATACAATAGTCAGAGGGGTGATGTGTTGGGTGTTGAATGGTAATAATATCATTCGATACCCGATATAAGTTCAAGCCCTGTACACTGATGAGAGGTACTTGAAGAAGCTGATTGATTCCAGCCACAAAATAGAGGTCCAAAGAGCCATACATTCCCCCAATGATGTTCCAGTTTACCCTGGAGCAGGATGAATGAGAGAATGAGTAGCTGGAATTATATACACATGGCCCAACAATAATTGACCCCATATATGGAAAGAGAATGTTCAACTTTTACAATTCAACTGCTTTCACAGTGAAACTTAGACACAAACAGAAATTATGATGTATCGAAAAGAGATGAATTCAAATGAATGGGATAGCCAAGCACAGTATTAGATGAGCAAAATTAATCCCTGCCAGCACTTTCACAGCTAGATGTATACAACTGATAATGATTACACATAGACTTTGGAAACCTCTGAATAGGGTGGGAGAGAGGATGTAGAGGAGAATGGTGGGAAAGAGAATGGTACTTCAATTATTGTAAGTTCTGATTGAATAAATAGAATTGATTTTATTCCATCTATGGATATTCGTTCAAATGGTTGCTTGTCTCTGAAATATATAGCATTGCAATGAATTTCAGGCGTGCCGGAGAAGTAGCCCATCTGCCCAGCTTACATTGGAGCAGCTGAATGAGATCATTCAGCTTTAATAGAACACAAACAGAGGTGGAAGGGAGATTCAGGAGCAGATGAAGGATGGTGAGGAGGTTCTCAATGAAGATACTGGCAGTTCAGTGTTGCATACTGTGCTGAATGCAATCAACAATGCCTTTGAACCCAAGTGTCTCAATAATCCAGTTACGCTGTTGGATTCCCGTCCAATTTGGCAATCGAATGATTACTGGGTTTTTGGCAACACGTATTCAATTTCAACGTTGCCTGGAACCTTATTTTTGGCCCACCAGGTTTGGTCAATATGGTTGTACATAAAGGGATTGGTTCAGGAGTGAGATATTGTAGGAGCACTGGTGGCAGATGTAATGGGTATTGGTAAGATGTTTGCCTCGGTTGCAGCAGCTGTGACATGCAAATTGCTGACTGAGAACATTGATATGGAATTACCACAGTCCATTGTGCTGGGGATGACCCTTCCCGAGTGGGTGAATATGGTGCAGAATAACTATCATCAGATTGTCAGTGATGATTGGAACTGATATTCAATGCAGAGACTGAATTCACCTACCCAGCTGCCATGTAGAGATTCAGACAACTCCGTATCAGGGGCATTCAGCACTTGCTTCAGCCCTTGAACCAATCCTGTTGGTCGCAATACCCGGAGTGTCAGAGACATTTAAGACCATCAACTATAAAATGACATATGAAACCCATTTCAAACTTGCAAATGTAATGCATGCAGACATGAGAGTCACACCCATGTGGATCTGCACACCATGATTGACCTGCTGGAATACTAATGGAATATTCATCTGGAGTCACATGATTCCGTCACATCTAGAGCGAAACCATTGAGCAACTGCCAACTCTGATACTGTGAATGAGTTTTGGAATATTTGATGAGTCCAATCGGAATAAGACTAATACTGTGTGGGCTGGCACATTGTGATGGAAGCAAGAATTTGTTTAAACCTTCAAGTTATCAGTATAACAGGATTCCATTCAGTCTCTGACTGGTGTTATCAGATAATGTCGTTGGTTTCTGGTTCACCAAAAGACCTAGAGGATAATGCTGCGATTGAAAAGTACAGTGCAGAGGAATTGTTTTCTGCTATGGAGAGTATGATGCATACCATCCGAATAGAAGGCAGATACATTCCACAGGATACGGCACACCGGATGATTCAGATAGCAAGTCCTGGAAAGATACAGAGGTGGACAGAATTGAAACTTGTCAATAGCAATCCAGACATTCACATACTAAATCTTTATACATACCTCATTGATCTCAAGTGGACTGAGGAAGAGCAAGCAAACCTGAAACCCCATGTGGAGAGATACACTCCACAGGTTGCTTTAGAAGCATGTAGAGTTTATTGATGGTGGCTAGCATGTTTTCCTTTAGTGTTGGGAGACATTCAGAATGTCAACAATCCTTCTGGACAATTATTTGCACACTGCACCACCCATGTCTGATGAGTCATCACTCTCATTATCTGCATCATATTCGTCACACAATATCTCCAGCGCTGAGGGAAAGCCCTCAAATTTTGGACCATCTGTTTGCTCTGGTTCCAATGGTGCGTGAAATCAATCATTAGGAGGCTACTGCATGGTCTGCCAGATGCGACGGAAGACGGTATGTGGAAGGAGTTGCACTGGATGATATTGGCCAACTGACTGGATTGTTTCCTGGCAGTCCTGGAGGCACTCTTGGTGCACATTGAGATGACGGCCCTGGACCTGGGAACTGCTGAGGGGGGAACATTTGAGACTCGCCATAATCACCATAGTGGAGGTTATATCTTGCCACTGTGGCCCATAACTGGGAACTCATTATCTTAGGCTGCTGGTCGGTTGCAAACTGTTGAGTGCCATGTTCAATGGAGAATGGTAATAAATCTCTAAAGCACCTAGAAATAGCTGCTTTGAAACAAGTTAACCACACCCATGGGGTACATGATATTGAGTGGTGTATTTCCCCCATCACCTATCGTAGCAAGTGGCCCTTCTTCAACTTGTTCCCAAATATTTGGCATTCGTGGTCTATTGTTGTTGGAAGCCAAGATTGTCACCCAGTTGAGGCAAATTGGCTGTCTTCAGATGAGATTTGTTCATTGAGATGTTCTGTGAACAGTGCAGTTGGTCCACTACTATCAGCACAAGATACAATGTAGAATAAGTTGGAGTATAACTGAGTAAACTAAAGGCAGCAGTAACCATGAGCAGAATGGAGGTGTTCTTATGTTCGATTAAGTTGTCACGACCTGTGTTTTTTGACTACTGCTACACCTCTGATCCATTCATCCAATCTGGTTGAGAGAAAGAAATCTTAATTATACATTTCCCATGTTTCTTTGCTTTATGCTTGAATTGATCAACTAGGATAGTGGACAGATGCTCACCTTCATATGCTTCCACAACTTTAAATGTCATAGAAGTGATATGAAATGATATTTCCAGATACCCAACAAGTACCATTTTCAATCTGATGATCTGCACAACGATGGATAATACATATCAGTTTCCTGTGTACCATCTAGCAAAGTCACTACATTGGAGGCCTGTGCATCAAGCTGCAACAATGACTGGTTCGTATTAAGCACCTTCTCTAAATGTCATTGTTCTCCTCTGGATCCATCAATCAAGGATCATCAATGAAATGACCATCCTACCAGCCTATCAGTTCTCAATGATCAATGCGCAGGCATACAGGTCACTCAAAAACTCACCCATTCAATGGATCAAGATGAACTAGTTACATGAGTAGCTGCTTGGAGGCTCAAGGATTGTTATAACTTACAATGTTGCACTCAGGCAGTATACAGCCCATGGTGGTGATTGCAGTGATGCCAATAGAAACATTCCATTCAATTCTAATAATTATCAAGACGCAATGTGGGTCATTATTGTGCTGGATATGATGAATATGTTCTGGTTTGTGAAGAAAACTGATTGTAAGGTGACTGTATTTTGCCCCTCCCCTGTATTTGGCAGGGTACCATGTGGCTGTGAATGTATTACTCTCACCTGAGTTATGGCTTGCTTCTAAATCTGTAATCCTGAGGCTTTAAATTACCCCCTGAACCATCATCAGGATGCCTCTGAGTTGGTGCATACTGACCATCTATCAAGCATAGTCAACACTGGATGAAATTATGTTACAAGCGGTATCTGTAAAAAGAATTTATTTTACAAAGACTTACTCGAGGCTCACTGTCAACACTACCACCCATTATTGATTAATGATGCGTGATGACTCCTCTGGAGCATACCACATGCAAGGTGAGCTCGACGCGAGCCATCTTTGTTTGACTGTAGTTAGTGCACCTGAATAGCCATCCATGAGCTAGTTAACCAATAATCTACCCATAGTCAATGTTCCTTGTGCACCACCACCTAAAGATACTCCTGACGAGGAAACTATAGACCCCCAGAAGGGTTGACTGTGTACCCCTGCTCCTATAAAGACAAAGGCACATAGTCTGGAAGTTGGAGTGGAAAATGCAAGGGGGTATGCCTATAGCAGAGCAACTGGATTGTACAACAACCATCGACAGTACTCAGAGCAATAGAATCCATGGCATCCATTGCAGTCAGCACAGGAACTTCTGCAGGCTCAATGATTTAGCCAGTAGACAAAAATGTTGATAGATCAACATCTTTGACATGGACTGGCCAGCTCAAGATTGAATCATTTCAGTCAGCACATGCCCTGCGAAAGATCCTGTCTGAACATCATTGTCCACTTGGCGATGATGGTTGGATTGAAGCACATTCAAATATTGTCAGACCATGATACTAAAGCCATAATTTGAACTGTACTCTGGGCCTATTTGTACAATTCCCATTTCTGGCACATCATGATTTTGACCTGGTGTGCCATGTTGATTCACAACATCACCAAATATACTGCTAGATGAATACTGCCGATTATAGATGCGATACCCAATATAAGCATGCTCTTGCAACAACAAATTATACAGTCATATGCAAATTTCACAAGGCTCACTTGACCCAATGTTCGTGCAATCAGCATACCTGGCCACTGTACAAGGCAATTGGTAATTTTTGACAAGATATGCAAAGCTCAAGTAAAATGCACTTCCGGAATCCTGTTCGACTGATCCCCCGTCCCCCGCCAGGTGCAAAAATGAAAGATCAGAAATTGCATTCGGTAGTTGGAATCGTCTTCTTCCTACACCTGAATCTTAACAAGAAAAATTCCAGCATGAAATGGAAGAGTTCTGATGGATTCCCGAGACAACAGTTTGTATATCTGCCTGCCTGGGTTGGGTATTATCCAGAACAAGTCATCGTTGCTCAAGTCACATATGGCTCAACTCAGATCTGTGAAATGGCAAAAGTGGCGCCAATAAGGTATTCAACTTCATGACGACTTGATAACTCAAGACATCAGCATGGTCACTTGGAGCTTCTGAAGATAACTAATATGGATGATCTGCTCACTCCTGCAGTTTATCCAATCCACAACCAGTTCTGGGAATTCCCTCTCTGCAATAACGATCGACTTTGGCAGCTTGCTGAATTGCATCAGCTGCTCTTGACTTTTGTTAAAGACTCTTTGCACCACATCAGCAAAATGAATTTTAGTCACTGGAAGCCTCCAGGAGTGGCTGAGACGATATGGAGTGTAAACTTAAATGCGTCAATTTCAGAAGAGTATTACACCCTAGGAGGGCAATCTGGTTGGCCTTCAGAGAAACTGAGATCAGTGATAACTGGCACAGGAGTACCATGGGAGTGAGTGTGAAAAGTTTCGGAACACCATGGAGTGCCGGACAGAACTTTGAGTGCACCGGGAAGCATGTAAGAGCGCTGACCACAATCCTGGGAGCGCTGACCACAATTCAGTGAGTGCCAACCACAAGCCTGGGAGTGACGACTACAAGCCTGGGAGCGCCGACCACAAGCCTGGAAGCGCCGACCACAAGCCTGGAAGCGCTGACCACAAGCCTGGAAGCACCAACCACAAGTCCTGGAGTGCTGACCACAAGCCTGGGAGTGCTGACCACAAGTCTGGAAGCCCCGGGGACAAGTCTGGGGGCACCTCAAATCACAGTAGAGCTGTCTGGAAAACCCATCTTTTGTGGGAACGCTGCTGGTGCGCCTGGAACTCATAGCTACTACTTATCATTCAACGATTTTTAAAACTCATGTAATCAGTTTGTATTCTCATCTATGTATCTGTATAGCTACCCATCCACACACAGTATATCTGGACTGGCTGGATGTGGTGCTTGACAGCAATTCGAGGTGCTCCTGAAAATGTCAATCGAGGTAACTCCGAGATAAACTCCTAGGCTGTGATCGAGTGAGTTTGGAGATGCACTTGAAGGCCATGGTTCTGCAGACTTGCAGGCGGTAATTGAGGGAATTTGAAGATACACTTTCGAGGCCATGATCGAGCAAGTTTGGAGATATGCACTTGGCGGCCATAATTGTGCGAACTTGGATGCCCTATCGAGTGAGTTTGGAGACGGACTTGAAGCCGATGATCGTGCGAACTCGAAGGCTGTATTCGAGCACGTCTGGAGAGATACCTGCAGGCCGTAATCGACCGAGTTTGGACATACACTTGGAAGTTGTGATCGAGCTAGTTTGGAGACGCACTTGGAGGCCATCATTGAGCCAGTTTGGCGATACATTTGGAGGCTGTAATCGAGCAAGGTTGGAGATACACTTCGATGCTGTGATCGCGGGAGTTCGGAGATGAACATGGAGGCCATGATTGTGTGAGTTTGTTGATGCACTTAGGGGCCGTGATCATGTGAACTCGGAGGCTGTCATTGAGCGAGTTTAGCGATACACTTGGAGACAGTAATAGAGCGAATGTGGAGATGCACTTGGAGGCCGTGATTGAGCGAGTTTGGAGATACACTTGGACGCAGTGATTGAGCGTGATTGGACGAGTACTTTGAGGTGGTTGATGGACAGCGCACCGGACATTGAGAATATATTTGTCACTTCATTAACTCGCAACTGTGGCAATGTGACAAGGTGACTCAACTTTTTAGCTTACAGGGAGAGCTGGCTGATGGTGGTCAATCGTATAGGGAGGCATGCCTGAAGCTGAAGCCAAATTCAGGGGTCAACTCGTATTCATGAGAATGAAGGGAAGACAAACAAACTTGGGTGGCAGCTGTACTCGGTGTATGCTGTACTCGGTGCATGCGGTACTTTGTATCAACTCATGATGATGGCATGGAGAAGTAGAGAGGGATGACTTAACTTTGTGTTCTGCGATGATGGTAGACTTGTGGACAAGAAATAGAGAGATGGGGGAGAAAGATGAGAACAACGTGGATGATATGATTGGATATGAGAAATTAGGGGTATGACTTGCCTGATTGGGTTGGGAAGACGTAGTATCAATGATTAAACACGACGGATTGGAACTCATACCTTCCGTATCGGGGATGGTAAATTGACTAGCACACAAAATTCTCTTAAGTCCCAGTTTCTCATGATGATTTGTCCCATCTCCTGTTATCTCTCTGTTACTTGTCCTCAACTCCACCATCATCTAAGAACACAAAGTTAAGTTATCCACCTCCATCTCTCCACCCCATGATCAAGAGTTCACACCGAGTACAGCATACACCGAGTACAGCATACACCGAGTACAGCATACACTGAGTACAGCATACACCGAGTACAGCATGTACCGAGTACTGCGAACGCCTAGTACGGCATACAGTGAGTACGGCATACACCGTATACTGCATCATCCCAACATCGACTGTCTCCCACTCCCAGCCAGTCTCTCTTCTCTTGGCAGACCATGTTGTACTCAATTCTCTAAATTCCCACTGTTTCACATTACCCAATTAATAGCCACTCAGCTCCCCTTGCGCCTCTCTCCCGAACTACCGCGTCCAGATTGACCGCCTCCAAGGTCTCCTCCAATTTCCCTTGATCATGGCTTACAAATGCATCTCCAATCTCACTCGATCATGGCCTCCAAGTGCGTCTCCAAACACGCTGGATTATAGCCTCCAGGTGTATCTCTAAACTAGCTCGATGACAGCCTCCACATTCACGTAATCACAGCCTCGATGTGCATATCCAAACTTGCATGATCATGGCCCACAAGTTGATCACTAAATTCAGTCAATCACCGCTTCCAAGTGTATCTCCATACTCACTGGGTTACGGCCTCCACAGGTATCTCCAAACTCGCTTGGTGACGGCCTCCAAGTGCACCTCCAAACTCACTTAATCACAGCCTGCAAGTAGATGCTTAAGGCGCGACGGTGGGAGTACAGGGATACAGGGTTAACGGATGTTGACTGAGCGACAGGGAGTATCTATTCAGCAGACTCTGGAGTAGATAGACATTATCTCATTTTCAACTCATCTTATAATACAATCAAAATAGACACTCTATCTTTCCGAACATTTGGTCTCACTTGCTCATTCCAAAATTTAGCGGTTGCACACAATTGCGTGGATCATCAATCCCGGATAGTGTCATATCTTCTCACTCTATTCATACATTCCTCAAGGTTGAACTGCACTTTCTCATGAATTCAGTTAGGATGTCACAACAGGTGCCACGGAGTGGTGATGGTGGGCTCGCTGTTTTCTAGCTCCATCGTTTCACCCGAAAGGCCTCTACATGGTGCATCCTTAAGTTCTCTCACTGGCCATGGCCAGGTGCTCCTCTGACTGTGCTCAATTACCATTTGCGGCCAGATTGGCCATATATATATATATAGCGAGACCTAAACAGTGTGTGTCATATTATGATGTAGCAAAACTTGTAAGTGTAACAAAGACAAATATGATAAGACAAAATGCTATGTGGTTATCTAATAACAACTGCTGTGAGAATCCGGTACCAAGTCTCACGCAGAGCAGCGAAGTGGTCTCAACTGATCTCTAAGTCTCCCGCCAACCTGTGGAGAGGTCTCAGTAGCTCCGAAATTTTACTATTCTGTAAGTCAAATCTTGTAGCATCCTGAACCCACCTCCATAACTGCAGGTGCTTTCTGGAACACCTGAGAATGCTCTTGCAGAGTCTGAGAGCACAATGCTTAGCTCCAAGAGGGGCCTGAGAGCATCTAGAAGTACTTAGAAGTGCTGGTGAGGTCGCCCGGAGTGTCTGGCAGGTTTGCATGTGGCTTCCAGACCGATTTACATATGGCTGATGTTCTCTATCCTCGCTTGATCACAGCGGTTAAGTGTATCTCCAATTTTGCTCCATTCTGGCCTCCAGGATTGCACAATCATATTCTGCAAGTCCATCTCCACACTCGCTTGCTCATGGCCTCCATGTTAATCTGATCATGGCCTCCAAGGTGCATCTCCAAACTCACATGATCAAGGCCTGCAAGTTCATCTCTAAGTACCCATAATTGCAGTGCTCAGGCAAACCTCGAATTGCTGTCAAGCGGTGCCTGCTGCCAGGTCAGACTACCTTGTGTAGATGCATTGCTGTTTAGATTCATAGATATTTAGATACATAGATACTTGGAACCATAGATATTTCGATACATATATGAGAATACACACTGAATACATGAGTGTTAAAACACGTCATATGATGATTACTAACTACTGTTTCGTGGTCCACTACCAGCCTTCATGAAAGATGATGTTTCTCCCACACTACGCTACAGCGATTCGAGGTGCTTCCAGACTTGTTACTGCCGCTCATGGACTGGTCATTTGCTCTCCCAGGTGCTCCTCTCATTGTCACCTGATCTTGGAGATTTCTTCCCAGCACTCTGAGGTGCACACAGGTGCACCTGACGGCTAATTTATTGGTCCAAGCAACTCTGGGATTTGAGCACCCTGGCATTCTGGTCTGACAACTCCCAAACACTCCCAGAGGCTCCCTGTGGCAAAGATACATTCTGTTGATTTTAGGGTTGTGGGAGGGCTACTTGGAGTGGCTTAATCTGATGTGAGGCATACTGCATGTTGAAACTCCACCCAGGGTGTCACTCATTATTGTGACAATGAAGGGAGGCTTGCGGCAACCCATGAACAGTCCATGTTGGATTGATTCTGTCTGCAGATTGAATGCGTGACTGTGGTATTGAGATGAAAAGACAGCTGTCTCAATTTTGCATTCTCTGTTGATAATTCACTGTTGCACTGGTCAGTGAGAGATGTAAATTAAGATGAAAACAACATGGGGAGGGAAACCAGGGGTATAACCTACCTGATTGTCATTACAATACTTCATATCAGTGGTCTTACAGGCCAGATGGTGGATTTGGTCTGTGGTTTTAAAAATGGTAAATAGATGTGGAAATGAAATTCTCTTTTGTTCCAGTTTCTGATGATGATTTTCCGATTATTTTCTCATCACTAACTTTCACATCCGCAACTTTATGGACCCAAGTGAACTCAATGTTCAATGCTTCCTCTCTATCTTTCCATGCCATGATGATGAGGTAGTATCAATTACACAATCAATCCTGGATTACCTGTCTCCAGCTCCCAGTCTGTTCTCTCAGTACATTGTGTTTAAGAGTACACCTTATATTCAGACAATTATGAGATCACTAATGTATCAGTTTTGGCTCCACTTGCACCACCCTTTTGATCTACCAAATCCAGATCCTCTATCTCCAAGTACATCACAAATATTGCTCAATTCCTGCCGCCAAAGTCTGTGTCCACATTAGCTCGATCATCGCCTCCAGTGCATCACTAAACTCGTTCAATTACAGGGTACATGTCCAACTCTAACTTCACGAGATTTCCTTGTCCATGTGATTCTCCCAACTCACTGGATCATGGTGTTCAACCGCATCTCTGAATTCGCTTGACTATACACACATCATGCATGTCTTTGTTTCCATAATCCAGTGTGCAATGTAGATCTCCAACATTGTTTATCCACAGCAGCCAAGTGCATCTCTCAGTTGCCTGAATGTCACACTCTAGGTGTATCTTCAATTTTGATTGACCACAGCATCCAAGTGCATCTTCAACCTCACTCAAACTTGGTGTCTATGTGCATCTCTCAGTTTACTTGGTTTGGGGCCCTAAGTGTATACCCAATAACACACAATCATGGCCTCCAAGTACATTTCTAAACTGATTCTATCTTAGACTTTCGGGGTATCTCCCTGTTCACACAATCATAAACACTGAGTAGATCACCAAACTCGCCTAATAATGGCTCCCAAAGACATCAAACAACATACCAGATCATGGCCTCGAAGGTGTCACAATTGCTGCCTCCTATTGTATCTACAAACTCTCACAATCTGTCTGTCCAGGTGCTTCCCCAACTGCACTTGAGTATTGTCTGCAGCACAGTGTACCATATGTCAATATCTGAATCGGCCTAGATGGATAATCCATGCCATATTATAATGTAGCCAATCTGCTTGTTATTGGTGATTGTTAAACACCAAGATCAAACAAACACAAATGTGATAGATGCAACGGCATATGGTTCTGGGACCTTAAGATACACTATGGTAAGAATACCACATCACGTTTAACATTCCCTGCAAATCTGGTGTAGAAGCTTCAGCTGCTTCTAGGTCTTTTACAGATCTGCGCAGAGTGGTGCACTACACCACATTTCGACTCTTGTATAAATCAATTATCATCACATCTTGCATCCACCTCCACAACTCTTGGTGCTCCCAGGCATACCTCAGAATGCACTTGCCACATCTGAGAGGACTTTGCTTAGCTCCATAAGTGCCTAGGAGTGATTGGAATTACATTGAACCACTGATGAGGTTGACTGGAGTGCCTGAGTGGTTTGCATGTGGCTTCTGAATCATTGTACATTTTGCTAATTAATTGAACTAGCCTAGAAGGGCTAGGTAAAACAGTGCCCCTTCGGTATAGCCAAGACCGGTAAATTGGTCATTCTGCTGGAGAGTCAGTGTACTATAATTGACACAGTTGGTCGATTGATATGCCTCTTTCGCATTGCTGATATACAGCTGTTCAGAAATAGCCGTGGTAAAATTGTTGCCTAAACCCATTCACCAAATGGACTCTTATATCTGGCTTCCAAGATACATTTTTGGATATCTGAAAAGTATCATATGCTGTTCAATGCCCTTCCAGAGCTTGTGAATACCCAGTGCCTCCCACCAAGCATTGAACTCGATCAATAAAATCGAGGATATCATGTTGAACTCCATCCGCTCATTTGGAGTACTTCCATAAAGCTCTATCCCCAATGCATGCACACTCTAGTCCGTATCAAGAATACGCAATGTGTGGGTTGTAGTTTTAGCTCTAGATTCGCCTAGATGATATTCCACATCCTTGTCAGGTGACATGTTTGCTGTCTGGTAAACCTCTTCTTCTTCATTATTCTGTATATACACAGTATTGTATTCAAATATACTTCAGACAGCAGTTGAATCACTGCCAACTGGCTCCAATAGTTGTTACTAGTGATGCTTGAATACTTTATCAAAAGGTTTTCACTGAATAGCTGTCGCTTGATACATGTTGGACTCCAATCTCTCATGTGACTTCTGTCAATCAGCATCTGATCACCTGGTTGCGACACATTATGCTCTATTCAGGTGTACCTGAAATGGCCATCATTGTGCTATAGTAACCATTGCAGCCCAACATTCATCAACCTCAATCACTCCATGGATTGTATGAATTCTTTATTATTTCACCTGATGCCATATTCTTGCCATCAGTTCATCCGCTGTGGCCTTCAGGAATGTTGACATTTTCCATTCTCAAACAGTAGAACTCTGGAAAGGCACGAATGCCAATGCCTGACTGCAGACATTAAGTATATAGATATGGTTGGTTGCACAAAACAGCAAGTGAGTATATATGGAACATTGAGTGATACAATATTTCATACCAATTTAACTCCCTTGGAGGTGCCCTTCAACAACTGGTGCCTACCTTGCCTGGGGTCGTGAATAGTTGTTATATAATCCCCCTTCTGAGGCAAGACAACCTGGCAAGCAAAAATCAGTATAAGAGAAGAAATGAGAAACAAGAAATAATACAATCACTCTACATATGCAATTGTGTGACTTACAGGTTGCACAACAAATCAGTAATGCTCAATCATGACCATTCAGTGGATTCAGAGTACGAAGAATTCATATCTCTATCGGTAAGTAGTAAAACACATGCCAACACTATTAATACTGGGCTGAAATCCAATCAGAAGAGTAGAAAATGAACACACATGAGTACAAATGGGATGTCCAAACTGGATCTGTGGTCTCTATACCTCCACCTCCGAACCCAATACATCTACTTCCATGGCCAACTGGGATGCTCTTGGTAAAACCTTTCAACCAGTTCTTGAGAAGTTTTGTGGTGCTCCACCAGTTCCCAGTTTGTGCGTATGGAGTGGTAATCAGTCTATTTCACTCGGTAACATAGCTACTGATAGCACCGCCTAGAGTTGGGCATGCGGTCAACTTCCCATTTCAGAATTTCCTTGACATTCATCCAGTGTGGTTCTGAAGTTGCTTGGCCTGTTACTGGTGGTGTATAGCCATCAAGATACGACACATGGAAACCCTTGCAGTATTGCATTGTACTGGGTAAGTCTAGTGTGTAAGGATGATTATTGCTGATCATACATACTGTATACAGTCCTGTGCATTCATAATCGCGTTTTGTTGAAGGCTTATATGTTCACAAGTTTCTGGTCAATAGCCATACATGGTCTCCAACTGCATCACTCATCTCTGGCCCAGCAGCGTACATTTTCGTCACTACTGAGTCTTAATCGTGTTTTCCCTAACATTTTGATGAGGTCTTTATGTGCCATCCACAAGTCTGCCTGCACTGGTAATATGAACCAGGGGTTCTTGGGGGAATTGAATGGCATCCCAGAATGTCTGTTGTAGATCACCCAGAAGGGTGTCATCGGCATTGAATGGTGGAAGGAGTTGTTGTACGCAAATTCCTCCAGCGGGAACAGTTCCACCCAGTTGTCATGTTTATAGTCTCACTAGGCTGAGAGGTACTGCTCTAGTATCTCGTTCTGCAGCTCACATTGACCATCCATATGCGGCTTGAAACTGTTGAGAATCAGCAATTTATGCTAAGGTGGGAGCACACTCTGTCCCAGAAATATCAGGTGAATTCTGTGCTGTAATCAATGGTGATATTGTCCGGTATGCCATGTTGGCAGATAGTATGTTCGAACATCATTCATGCTAGCTCTGGCAAGTCCATAAGCTTTCTGCAGGGGTGATATGTAGCCATGTTACCCAAATCATCAACAATTGCCAAGATCCCAGTGTATCCCGATAACTTAGACTCTGACAAGTTTGGTGCCAAATCCACTGTAAATGCAGCCAGCAGACAAGATGGTGGTGATAGTGGCATGGTGAGTCCACACCGTGTGTAATGTGGTGCTTTCATTCAGTGGCACAACTTGCAGCTGGCAACATTCTTCCACATCTTTAACTCCATCCCAGGCCAATTAGTATCTTCTGATACGGGGTCAGGAGACAGCAGGCCTTCAAGTTCGTCAGATTCAGAGTTGGCTTGGATAAGAGTAGTCACTCAACTTTACAGTCCCACAGGCCAATATATTCTCCTCTCACAAGACAGAGCTCTATTGATTGATATCCATTGACATTCATCTGCAATTGAATTATCAGCCAAGGTTGGTCAGATTTTTGTGACTAAGTAGTCAGTGTCCATGGCTGCCTTGATATCTGGTAGGAGGTCAACATTTGATCAGGTAATGGTACTCACTGCTAATGGGGTCAGGAGCATTGCTATTAGGTTTTTATAGCCGATCACATAGTTGGATCAAATTGATGCTCCTTCTGCTGGCATCATCTTGGCTTCCTGGTGTTTCATAATAAAGTGGTATGGAAACAAAATCTCCCCCTATCAAACCTGCAGCTGTTACGGGGGGTCTTCATCCCAATCGTCAATACAACATTTATTGAACCAAGTACAACCGCCTATCTAAGATGCTTTTTCTTTACATGTCTTATCCTAAGAGTCAACCACTTGACTGACTCTCAAGAGCTATCAGATTTGCTCTGTCAATGCGCTCCCAACAGTCGCTACTGTTTTTATGACCTACAACTACACCTCATCAGAGTCTAACCAATCTTCGGAAAATTCTTCGTATGCCAATAACCCAGTACACAAGTATCGATGCACCAGGTAGCCGATCCCGATGGATTCTGTGAAGTTCAATAACACAATTGAGATGTGGATTGAACCTTACACTTTCAACTGAAATATGAAATCTCCGAAGAGTTCAATGTTCCTCTTCAGTGGGTATTGAGATTACGTCAGTCGGAAGCCAGACATAAAAGGTTTGATCACATAGATGGATTATAGACGAAATGATTGCAAAGTATAGATAGAATTATTAATAATATTTTAAGATCGTCTTCGGTGTTCTGATTGTTCACAGCGGATTGCTGCTTGAGCTGCTCTTCTCATTGCCATTGCAATGCAATCTCCTTATAGTTGTCTTTGAGGGTTTGTACACCCATACTTGGACACTATGATTACAGTGCTCATGATAGCGTTATCGCAGTCACGTCATGCCATTTCCGCATGCGCCTGGTGATAACGTGCCACACATCCCGGTATGTTATCGTGTTCATGCGGATCAGGTATAAAACCGGTACTCTTCTGATAATAATCAGGCCATCCATCGCACGATATCATGTTAGACGATACGTCAGATGAAACTTGAACTTAGACATCTCACAATCCATTTAGCTCAGTAGTTGGCACATCAGCCGATCTGGGACGGCAGTACTTATTGCAATTAATTGCCTCACCCTAAAGGATATTTGGCTTGCATCATAGATATAATCAGCAACCAACCAATACTATGCGAATGTAGAACTTGACGGGTCAGCTCGTATTGAATACGAGTCTGACATTGCAATACATCCTAACTCAAACTAATGAGCATGGTTGCTTCAGGCCTCATGTCAAAAGCCAACGTCATAATTCCCTCAGTCAAATCATGCTTAGGCCGAGACCACTCTCTTTGGCCGAGGAGTACCTGTGTTGTTCTTATCGCCTGAGGTGATAAGCTATACATCACACATACCTGCATATTGCCTATCGACTGCTGTGTCTGTGTGTCAGAGTTATCTCCTGTCCAATCCGACCAGTCCCACTAGTTTCTGGAATAATGAATGTGGCTGAGAACCATGCGCTCAGGAGAAGCAAGCTTCTTCCAATCTGGCAGTGTTGCTGCATCATCAAATCAGCTACCTTTCAATTCAGGTGTATGCTTTCAATGAATCTGCTAAGCCACAGAACTTGCTTATTCAATTGACACATGACTCTTATGTATCCCTGCTAATGGACATAAGACTGGCCAACTTGCAACACCAGGAATAGGTGTTATGCACATCAAGTGAATAGACTGAGAGTAACTCTGTGACATGACTTCATTAAGCTCTCGCAAGTACTATTATCGCAGTTAAGGGAAAACCCCTAACAGCAGCTAGGAGAGCACAATGGAATAATGGAATTACTCAAGGATTCTATAGTTGCAATGTAGGAGGATCTGATGATTTGCTCTCTAGACATCGTGACACCATTGCTTTATAGTCTCCATTATGGCCCAATGTTGCAGATCATATCTATCATTGTGCTGTTCGGCCCATGCCAACTTACGGATGTATAGCGGACCAGTTTGAGAATCCCGCAACTGTCATTCTGGTTGAAAATGCCAGTGATCCCAAAGCCGGTTGCATCCAGTTGCAGAATTATCAGCTTTGCAGATTTGAAATGCTTCAGAACTGGTGCTTCCATCGAAGCTCTTTTCTATGTCTGGAAAGTGAGATTGGCATCCCAACTCCATTTCAATTTGACTTGCTTAGATGTTCTGGAATTCTCGGTTGTTTTTAGTAGGTCATATATTAGTATTGTTACCATTGCATATTTCTTGATGAACTGCCAGTAACAGTTGCCAATCTCAAAAAGCACCTGCACAGACTCCAGGGTTGGCCAGTCCTCGAATATTGATATGCGAACTGTTCTGATGGCAATCCTATCAGGGCAAATACCAACTCCACAAACAGAGACCTCTGTGATTCCAAAATGGCACTGTTGGCTTAGTGATAGAGACCAAATTCTCATGCACATTGCAGCAGTTATCGTAACAGCTCTTTATACTCCTTCCTATGTGCCGAGTGGATCACTATATCTTCAAGGGAGCATAGAGCGAAGTCTTCAATGTAATGCCATAGGGTGTAATCAGTATCAGCTTGGCAGGTAGCTGGTGTGTTCAGCAACCTGAATGGTGTGACTTGAGAGTTGAACTGTCCATACCAGGTGTGGAAATCTGCTTTGTACTACTCCCCCCCTTTCACTAAGATGAGGTGATAGCGGTGTCTGAGGATTAGTTTGGTAAAAATCCAGGGTCCGTGCACCCTGTGGAGCATCTCGAAGATCTGTGGCCAAGGGTATGGTTCTTCAGTGTTGCTGTATGAAGAGCTCTGTGGTCCACAGACTGCTGCAGTCAGCAGTTCATCATTTTCGCCATCAAGCATGGTCCTACCACAAGGAATCATAATCACTGTATTGATCTGTTAGCTAGGGTTGTTTCAATGTTGGCCTTCAGGGTTGTCAACTCGACTTCTGACTGATTCAAGATTTGCCCATGTGGTGTATTGAAACATGGTTCAAGATTGATTGTGTGGTGAATTAGGTGGTGTGGTGCAAGAGTCGGTGCAATGTCTTTCCAGATCACATCTGCATAGTCTATGTGTCGTATGGGGATACAACCTCCATTATCAGTAGGTACTGTACCTGTTCCAACATCTGTGCTTTAGCTTCTATCACTGGCTGGGCATTTGAATCGATGTTAGGGAACAAAACTAAGGACCAGCAGATGAAGTGGTTTGCCCAGGAACAAGCAATGCCCTTCAAGTCCAACAACTTCCTATCATGACTTGGCCAGCTGGTTGCAGTCATCAAAGTATACTTTTGCAGGATTTCTTGTCTGCCACAACTACTGCCGCTGCTTCCTACTTGCTCATCCAGCACTTGCATTGATAGTCTCAATCTCACCTGGATCTTCGAGAGTGGTGACCTCCATAGTCACTCCCTACAGTCCACTGCATTCCCCTAGTTGAATTACGAATGCCATTATTTTCCCTTCGCTAGCTGGGAGTTTGTCACATGCAATTGCTTAGAGTATTTCAATGTCTGAAATAGGACTCTCCTCACCACTCTCACTTGAATATCGATTTGGATCAACAGGCATCTCAAATATCGAGTTGATCATTCGGGTACTCCCTCTAATATCTGGAAGCTATATGTCAATACTTTCATCATCTTGAACTTTATACCACTGCACTATCGTACCTACACTGTGTACCTCCCCTTGGACACTTGTGGTCTTGAATGGAGTTAATTACCCAGCAGCCCAATTGATCTCCAGCTTGCAGGTCCAATGCCATCGTAATTTCACTGCTACATTGTATGCCCTCATTGGGATGACCAGCACCTCTGGTTTGTGGACCAGGGCTAAATAAACCATATATTGTACCATTATTACTATCCTGCGGCTGTCACTCTCAGATGCAATCACCTGACTGCCAATGCTGTGTATTATGATGTGTGCAGTACGGTGCTGTGGTTCGAGTTGAGTGAGACATTATGGGTCCATGAAACTGCTTGTCGCACCACAGAAAATAAGTGGACATGTTGGTTGCAATTTGTGATATTGATCTTGTTTCTGGACATCTTTGACAATCTGCAGTCAATTTTGTTGTGCCATTCCACACAACTGTTGACACTGTATGAGGGCTTTCGGGTTCTCTAAGTCAGCCCTTGGCTTTAAGAAATTCTGATGCAGTTGAGTTTGCTCTAATGATATCATCCACACCCTCATACCGAATAAGTGAAAGCTGAGCTCTGATCGGTTTATCGTCTGTCACCAAGCTAAACACTGCAAGAGGTCAGCTAGTTGTGTGTTTGATGACTATTGAAGGAGAACTGGTATTTGATTTATTTTCAGTCTCTGAAAGGGTCAAGACTTTTGGAGAAGTTACTGTAAGTATATTATGTGCAGAGTAGTTGTATAGGTTTGGGCGACCTGCAGCATATGTATTTTGCGACTGACTTCCATGTAGCATAGAGCACTGCTGAGAGCACAGGCATGGGAGCATGTTTATCATCCTTCACTGACTTTGATAGGTAGAACTTCAGTGCTTTGGTAAGCTCAGATATGGATGGTCAGAAGTTGCATTGCTTGACATCTTGTTGAGATGATTCTCCAGACTGCTTTTGCTGTCGATGAGACAGCTGTGGTTGAAGCTGTTTACCATCCGACTTGACTTCTAAACTGGTGGCATGGTCAAATAGCTCTTCTATGCAGTCAAATTATCCATTTTTAAGGTCAACAGCTTGATCTTGGGCTTCAGTGCTGATTATACTCTGTTGCATGTGATTTCTTAAGTGTTAGTATTATCCTGCGGGGGCCATCCTGCTGCTCTCTAATTTGGATTGGTTCAAATTAAGTAAACTCACCAGTTGATTCAGTCGTTTCAGGCAGTTGGTTACACTCTTCTTTGCCTGGGTGAGCATTCAGTCTTTCTCGCTTTACATCTTTCGCATTTCTTCTGAGAGGTACTCAACATCATCAAATTGGGGATCTGGGTCTCTGCATCGGTCTTGAAGCCACACTTTGATATTGGTTATCTGTATCTGTCTCAGTACCAGGTAGAGCTGATTGCATCATGTGCAAACATGACTCGCTGCGTATACTCCATTGTCAGCATCTCAGCGCAGATAACGATGAGCATGCAATTGGTTATGAGATCATCACATGGGGAGAAAGTGATCAAACTCTAGCGATGTACCCCACGACTATTCTCCATTGGTTATACTGAAGATGTCCATTTTGGTAGCTTCTGGTCAAATGGACTATATCTCCCCATGCAATGGTGATGAATTTACCCTGAGTACTGCATACACTGAGTCCAGCATCCACCTATGATTACCTGATTTGCCTTTATTCTCCCAATTATTAGATGACCCTTGAATATTACTTCAGTGTCCAAAGTGCCTCCTGTACAAGGTCAACCGCAACCAGTGAGCCCTCCATCAGAGCTCAAAAGTCAAGTCACCTTGTAGCATTCCCATGGGTGCTAGTTATGGGAACTAACTGATGAATGGAGTCTTCGCACCTGATACGCCTCCCATCAGTCTCCTACAAGCACTCTTTTAATCCAGCTTGATCATGGCTTAGAAGTACATCTCCAAGCTCAGTTGATCAGGGCCAAAAAGTGCATATATAAATTCAATCAATCATGGCCTCCAAGTGTATATCCAAATTCACTCCATTACAACCTCCAAGTAGGTGTCCAAACTCACTCGATTACAACCTCCAATTCCCTCTCAGAGTATACTTCATCGCCATTCTCAGGCACAGCTGGAATTGCTCTCTATTACCAACTGCAGCCAGTCCATATATACTGAGATATTGATTTGGTAGCTATATATATACACAGATACATAGATGAGAATATAAACTGAATACATCAGTTTTAAAAATTGTTGAATGCTAACTAATAGCTATGAATTCTAGGCTCACCGCAGGGGTGGGAAAATCCGTTTCTCACCACCTCTGCCACTCAGCTTAACAGAGAACTGAGCGACGGCGAGTGTACAGCAAGATAGGGATGATGGAAACTGACCGAGCAATGGCTAGTGAATGGATATACAGGGGTAACGGAGATGGATGGAGTGACGGGTAGTATGTATTCTGGTGACTCCAGAGTAGATAGCTTGTATCGTATCTTGTATGTCACATCACCTCATCTCATTATACAATGAATTACACGCTCTATGTTTCCCACCTTTCGATCGCACTTGCTCTTTCCGAGATTCCAAGTGGATCCTCACAGCCGGGGAGTATCATATCTTCTCACCGGCTTCCTACACTCCTTAACCCTGAACCGCTCCATCGCATGAATTCCTTCTGGATGCCGCGAGAGGTGTGGCATGATGTTGACGATGGGCTCTTTATCTTCTAGCTCTACTGTTTCACCAGAAATGGAGCCCAAAGGCGGATTCTGGTTTAGAAAACTGAGTACAGAATTGTAAGAAAGACCCCTATTAGCTAATATGGGCAAATATGGAAAGAAGCAACTAGTGGACAATACTGACAATGTCGGATTGCAATGCCAGATGCAGTAAGCTGGGTACATCAACATCGCTTAATGGAAAGAAACCGACCTAATGCCGGGACGAACAGCGAGGAAATGGTGTCAAACTAACATCAGACGAAAGGCACCATCCTAATGACAGGATGAACAGGTAGAAAATAGCGCGAAACAAACACCGGACAAAACGCACTGACCTAATACCGGCATGAATACCTAGAAGATGACACCAAACTAACACTGGACAAAGAAACCAACCTCATACTGGGATGACAGGGACCAACCTCACACCACGATGACAGTCACCGACCTCATAACCGGACGACTCGCGCCGACCTTGTAGACGGGACCGCAGGGACCGACCTTGCAGACGGGACAACAGTGCCCGACCTCATACCTGGAAAACAGGCAGCGACCTAACACAGGGACGACAGGCACCGACCGAACTCCAAGACGATCAGCACCAACGTGGCACTGGGACAACAAAGACCGACCTAATACCAGGTTGATAGGCACCAACCTTATACCGGGACAACAAATCACAAACCAAAATAGGATGCCAACCCCGCAGTAAGGAAGACACCAACCCGAAGGAATACTAAGAAAAGGAATCAATGATGCTGGTATGATTATGAGAAGTGCTAATGAGGATACTATTTGTTGTAGGGGGAAGTTGCAGGGAATAGAACACGATAGACGGCTTGGTAATAAGCTAAGAGAGAAGACCGTGATAGGTGGTGAAGCTGGACTAAGAAAAGGATCGAAACAAAGAGCTCACCTCAAAAAGAGTGCCAATTGACCTAACCCCCTTCCAAAACTCACAAACTAGTAATTGACCTTAGATCACGAATTACTGCCAATTCACCACCTAATCCAGCATCCCACCGCCAAACTGCTACAAACAGTACCAAGATGTCAACTGAACACTCTCAATCCGCTTCCGCCGCCGGTCCCAGTGGCCATACCGCTTCCTCCAGTGCTGGGCTCTCAAGCCAGGCCAGATCCTCCACCAGCACTGGACCTTCTGCCAATGCCTTGTCCAATCATGCACACGATCAAAGGCAGTGCTTCGAGTTCTTGTCCCTTGCCCTTGCGAATGAACAGAAGCAAATGCCACTCCCAGGCACAATGGGTGCCCCACTCTTTGGAGGAGCGAACGTCACCAAATTCGTAGAGGTGTACAAAAGCCTCTCCACTGGCACCGGGACCGACCCAGCGGTCGAATACACTATCGCAACGTTCCTGCACTGGTGCTACGAAACAATTCAGGAAATGATCCAGATGATAAACAGATACGTCAGGAAGGACTAGGAGCTGTGGAAAGAGGAGATGAAGGACGCCTTCTGACATGCCCATAGCTGGGTCTATATGTACACGAAATTGTACTTGGAGCAACTATACCCGAACCAGCTGCCATGTGGGAATGTCAGCCTGAACGTCTTTATCCTTGCCGATGATAACATCAGCCACATTATGACCAACAAGGGAGGCTTGGCCAAGTACTCACAGGTTGAAATGTTGCTCGGAGCCCTTCCAAGTGATATGAAAGCAAAAGCTGTAATGAAACTCAAACTAGATTCCAGAGACCCCTCGACATTCAAAAATGGCACACTCTGAAACCATGTCCTCACCAAACGTGCGACGTCTAATGCACATACCCTCCTGGATTCAGGAGCAGCATGTACGGTGCCAGGAGTCTCTCCTTACTCAATCCCAGCTGGAGTTCCACTCCTCCAGATGCCAGTAGTGGTGAACCTTCTGGCAATTTATAACAAAGAGATGCCGGCACCAGCGCAAGACATGGAGGAAATTCCCATCACTAAAGCCGAAATTCCGATTGACATGAAGATGGACAATATGATTAGAGTCTTGGAGGCTTGGACCTTGCAGCTGGGAAAACCGGATGAGCCCAGATACGAAGGCTACCAGACTGCCAGGGCATAAGTCATCCAAGCTGACCAACACCTCTGCACACACCAATGAACTTCCCACATCCGAATGCACCCATGGGACCCGCTTATGACTGACTGGAACCTAATTTCAAGCAGTATCCACAGCAAGAATTACGACCCTCTATCTATTGTGATGAGCTGGGACTCATCCGCACGTTATACCCAGATGTGCGACCCAACCTGGAAACAGGTGTAGTCTGCCTCAATGAAGGTTGAAGACGAACCTTAGAACCAAGAGGAGGACGTGGTGGTGAGATATCTGGATGTCAACCAGGCAGAAGGTTTCTGTCAATGCGGGAGTACACCCGGGAAATAGCCCAACAAGGGCAGCAGGGAGGGGGAGTAGCCACTACGGCTGCACCACAGCCATCTCAGCCACAGCGCATTGCAAGATCTCAGCTGTTTCAAATGGCCAGTGCTCAGGTGACTGCATTTCGCTTACGTCGGGAAAACCTTCGGTGCAACCGTAACCGAGATATATTATCCCTGTTCCCACTGTGTTACAGTTGCTTCCTATAGATATTGACAGCCAACCCTGTACTTTGACCATTAGAGTGGAGTTATCAGAATGTTATATGGGTGTTACCATATGTAATATCGAATTACAGAATGATGCAAATTTCTCATACTGCATGCATTCGATCAACCCCCTTTTTTCAATCATCATCTCTACCACCATCACCATCTCCACCATCACAATCACCAGCATCAGGTATTTTACTCTTTGATTATTCTCCCACGAAATCATGTAATAACCCCCTACCAGCGAAGCCCAATCCACCGCTACCAGCTTGCTCCCAGCGAAGCTACTTCCACCTCTACCAGTGAAGCCAGATCCACCGCTACCAGCTTGCTCCCAGCGAAGCCAGATTGTCAGAGAGGTGAGAGTGAGAATTCCACTGCTACCAGCTTGCTATCAGTGAAGCCAGATCCACTGCTACCAGCGATGCCAGATCCACCGGTAACAGCTTGCTCCTAGTGAAGCCAGATTGTCCGAGAAGTGAGAGTGAGCATTCCACCGCTACCAGCGAAGCCAGATCCACTGCTAACTGCTTGCTCCCAGCGAAGCCAGATTGTCAGAGAGGTGAGAGTGAGCATTCCACCACTACCAGCTTGCTCCCAGTGAAGCGAGATCCACTGCTACCAGCAAAACCAGATCCACCGCTAACAGCTTGCTCCCAGCGAAGGCAGATTGTCAGAGAGGTGAGAGTGAGCTTTCCACCGCTACTAGCAAAGCTAGATCCACCGCTGACCGCTTGCTCCCAGCGAAGCCAGATCCACCTCTACCACCTTGCTCCCAGCGAAGCCACATTGTCAGAGAGGTGAGAATGAGCATTTCAGAGTTGGAGTGGGAGCGAGTATGTCAGAGTTGTTAGAGTGAGCATGTCAGAGTTGTGGGAGTGAGCTTGTTGGAGTCATGAGAGTCAGAGTGTACACTTGTTAGAGTAGTAAATAAATAAGTAACTCTTGAATATATAGTATTATCCATAAATTGCAGTATATAGTACATGTGCTACAGTTGCATTACAGTAATAATTCAGTTATGCTATTGGAAAATTACAGGTGTATTATCGTGCATTACCAGGAACAGCCCTGGGGTGTTTTTCATTATGCAGTGTTATATGTGTTACCGGAGGTTACGGTAGGTCATATAAACTGCGGTACATTACACATGACTAAATATGTTTTTCCTGACGCAGGGATTGCCTGACAGCTGTCCGAAATTGATGGGTACTTTTCTGGTCGGTCTTCAGGTAAGCAAGGTAAATATGAAGGTATCAAACACCATATCGAGGAATTGAGCAACAAGGATGAAAACCAAGAAGAGGGGTAAGGTGACAGCAGTGCAGAGGAAGAGAAGGAAACTGAAACAGAGGAGGAGAGTGACGCGCGTTTAGACGAATAAGAGAGAGAAACAACATCGGCAGTCGTGCACACGCAGGCAGGATATGCCTTCGTAGACAGGGCACAGAAGTGGACAGGGCACAGAGGTGGAAAGACCAGGTGACCATGGCTGATGTCAAGCGGGCACATATCGAGGAAGGGGTCCCAGAGGTCTCCATGAGTGCGAGTAACCAGGAAAAGCGAACTATCAGAATAGCAGTAGCATTCAGTGAGCAACCAGCCAGGGCACAACCCATCGAAAACACGACTCCAAAGACCCCACAGGCTCTAGAGGTGCCGAGAAAGACTGCACCGGCCCTGGATACTGGAAACCACGAACTCCTTCTCAGCAGCCGACTCGATTACACAATCCTAATCTGCCAGGAGAGAGAGACCAGCAAATTGACATTTTGACTCTTACCAAAGGCCAAAGTCATATCAGTTCCCAAAGACAACCCAGTTAGTTCCAGCACCCTGGCTGAACCAAAGAAAATCGGAATCGCTCAAGTATCCGTCTTCTCCAGCCCGAAATATCACGCTGGATACACCGAATTGAGGTATGAGACTTGCTCTCCAACTGTTCTCCGAACGATACATGGGTATGAACATCACATGCTCATTGATAACATATCTGGGATGTGTATGACGAGTTATAAGGGTGCCAGGGAGTTTAACATCAAATGAAAACGTGCTGACTGGAAGGTAATCAATGCCGATGGCAATCAGTCCGATTTGGCAAAGGTGGCAGAGTCCATGCCCGTCAAAGCCCATGGTATCATCAGTCCCGTACCTATCTTGTTAGCAAAGTTCATATCCGAACAGGTTATATTGGGTTTGCCTTGAGAAACATACATTCTAAAGTGTGAGAGGAACCTGGATGATGGCTGTTGCCAGATCACTATCTCAGCCGTCAATTGGTCTGAGCAGTTGACGTTTGTAGCTACCATTCCGGGAGAGAAGAGAGGTAGATTTGCCAGCAGCTTGAGAAACATATATGGCGAGTTGAAGTAAGGGTGACTAGGAAGGATAGGGCCTGGAATTACAAAGGAAAGGGGTTGGAGAGTTCTGGGAGACATGATGGGAGTGAGAAGGGCTCGAATAGTAGAAAACAAAAACAGAAAGAGTTGGTTGATAGGAAGAGGGCGCATGCTGGACAGTGGAAGGATTATACAATGGGAAAGAGAAGGAAATGTTGAAGGAAGGGAAACAGTCAGTCAGAAAAGAGAGGCTGTCAAAGGCAGTGAGGAAGCCAATAGGAAGAGGCGTGAATTGGGAGGATGAGTGGGAAGAGGAGGAAGGACTGGTCGTCGGAGAGCTGGGTAGAAGGATGGTAACAGAAGAGTGGTCAATGGGAGATAAGGCCCTGGTGCAGAAGAGGAGGGTAACCAGGAGAGAATCCACGACTTTTGCGTGTGTATCTAATGATACCAATGTTCCAAAACTTAGTCAAAAACAACCCTTTTCTTTGCAACTTGATTCGGCGAAGTGCAACTTAGACGAAAACACCAAAGGAGCCTGGGTGCATGCCAGCTGCTAATATGTTGCCCAGAAATTGAAGGCTATTCCCTTTTTGGATGGAAGTATACCAGATGCCTGGCTCGACTGGAGAGGAAGAGCTATCACCTGGGCCATACCAGGACCAAGGCCCTGGGACAGGTGGTTTATTCCCAAATTCCCCCACGGAACAAAAAGGGACAGTTGACACCTGAGAGATTACACGAGCTATGGATAGGGAACATATTAAAGCCAAATAAAAAGGAAGCCATCCTGGGTCGGCTATCGAATAGAAAGTACACTATCTCATGGACATGCGAGGAACTGGGAACAATCTGTGACGAGATCGAGCCACCCTACCATATCGGACTAGAGTCTGGTCATAAGGCCTGCAAGGGTCATGTATTCAACATAACGAAGAAAGTCATACTCGTGGAAAAAGAGATGATAGAAGGGAGAGTCTGGCAGGGTCTATTTGAGCCTGCTTGGGGCCCCTACAGGAATGCTCACTTGATAGTTCCAAAGAAAAATGGGAATTACCGCTTCATCATCTCTGCTGTGAACGTGAATTGGAATGCACTAGAAGACACCAGGATACCGCCAAAGGTCGAAGAGTTTTTTAAAGCCTTCGCTGGACTGCCCATTTTGTCACTTATTGACATTTACTCTGGGTACAACCAAAGAATGTTGCGCAAGGATAGGCAGGACTATATGGCCATCCCGAATACACAAGGCAGGTATCAGCCGACCAGATTTGTACAGGGAGCTACCAATTCGGTATAAGCATTTGTCAGAGTTTCTCGGAAAATACCAAATGCTCATCTCGAATCATGTTTCGACATATTGGTCAACAATGTCGGTACAACTGGCACAAATAGTGGGTCCGGAGAAATGGAGGTGGAAGGGCTGTCTGGTGTTTGATGGTTTGTTTTGAAACATCTCTACAACTTTGATAATGTCCTTGCCAATGTGGAAAGAGCTGGAGCCAACATTTCCGGAGAGAATTCTGACTGCTGCTGGAACAGAGTGAACATAGTTTGGTGTGTCTGCAGAGAGGTGGCAAGGTGGCTCAGAGCATCGAAGGTCGACAAGGGGTGGAATTTGCCCCGGTGCAAAAACCGTACCGAGTGCAGGACATGTTTAAGACCTTGCACATATCATCAAATATAAATCTCCGAGTATGCAATAGTTGCACGCCCCCTGTTCCGCGTCTTGCACAAGGACGTTGAGTTTCAATGGGAGACTGAGCAAAAGACAGCTCTGGCAATCTTAAAGGAGGCTCACTGCAATGCTCGTGCGTTGAAGATGTCAGATGTTAGCGATGGCGCCGGGCAGATAGTCATTGGGGTTGATGCCAGATTAGCGGGGTGGGGGGTGATCTTGCAGCAGGAAGACGAACAATTGGACCTGCACCCGTGTCGGTATGAAAGCAGGCTCGGGAACATTTCCGAAAAGAGATATGAAGTGGGGAAACGTGGCTGTCATGGGCTGATAAAGGCACTTCGGAAGTTTCGCAACTACGTATATCAGGTCAGATTCCTTGTGGAGACAGATGCTAACACATTAGTGCATCAACTAAACTTACCTGCAAATGACCTGGCAGGAACAGTAGTCACCGATTGGATCACATGGATACAACTGTTTGATTTCGACATAAAAGAAGTTCCAGGGAGACTGAAAGGAGGTCATGATAGCCTCTCATGGAGGCAGCGAGGGGAAGGGGAGCCTGAGCCAGTAGAGGAGGATGATCTAGAAGAAACAATTGAAGCAAGCTTACGAGGAATAAGGGTGGAATCAGTGTCAGACTTAAACTGGAGTGAGACACTATATGAACCATGTGTTGGGTAAGGACTGGCGGCGGAATACAAAGGGTGATGGAAGGAGATAGGCGAATTTCTGGGGAACTTGAAGCAGCCCGAAGGAAAGACTCCAAAGGACATGCGGTAATTTTGCCAGGAAGCCACAAACCACCTTGTTTCAGATGGAGTACTCTACCGGAAACGGAAAACCAACGAACCGCCAGCAAAGATATTTGTAAGCACGGAAAAGAGAAGGAAGGCGATCGAAGCCACACACGAACGGAGCGGATACTGTGGAAAAGAAGGAATGTTACGCAAGGTAGCTGAGCGGTATTAGTGGCCTGAAATGTATGTCAACGTCAATGAGTTGGCAAAAAGGTGGGAGCAGTGGGATAAAAGAGTACCTCTACGGTATGATAAACCCCTTAAAAGCCTAACTGGTAATTGCCCATGGCAGCGAGTGGGGATGGATATTTCGTACATGCCCAAAACAGAGGATGAATATCACCTACTAGTGGTAGCCAGGGAATACTACAGTGTGTGGGAAGAGGCACGACCACAAAAACCGAGCACATCAGAGAAGGTAGCTTACTTCTTTGATGTAGTGGTAATTTGCCGGTCCAGAACCCCAGAAAGTCTGGTATTGGACGGAGGTGCAGAGAAGAACAAATGGACTGACCTCCTCCTGAAATGTTACAATGTCCGGAAGATCACTGTAACTACGTACCAGGCCACTGCTAATGGAGTAATCGAGCGAGAACACAGACCAATTGCAGATGCACTATTCAAACTCACAGCCTGCTCACACAAACGGAAAGAGATGTGAATTGACCACTGACCAGGAGTGCTTTGGGCCAACAGGATCATCATCGGATGTGCAACCAGATGTTCACCATTCCGCATTATATTCAGCCAAGATGCACTACTCCTGATAGAGCTGGAGAACATAACATGGAATACCGCCAACTGGATTCAAAGACTCGACAATACAGCATCGCTGACAGTGGCTAGAGCAAGACAGCTGGAACAACAACGAGAGGATGTCGGTGTTGCCATACAAAACCCAAAGGAGTCGAGAGATGCCAACAAACGTTACCTCAATGAAGTAGCAAACCTCCCTACTGAAGATCTCCAAATTGGCGACATTGCTATTGTTCATGAAACCAAGATAGAGCAGTCTCACAGCGCCAAACTGGATAATAGGTGGCGAGGGCCCTACCGAGTCACAGAATATGCCCAGAACTTCGGGACGTATTGACTGACAGACCTAGATGGAGCAGAACTCGTGGGCTGGATAGATGGTAGTTGACTCAACAACTTTGTCGCTCACAACGAAGGCGTACATGGCACTCGAGAAATTGGTATGCCTAACACCAGACCAGAGGAGGAATTCGACGAATTTGAGGTGGAGACAGTAGTAGGCCGGACATATATAGAAGGAAGATGAATGAATTTAATTAAGTGGAAAGACTTGTAGAAGTGATCGTGGGTACGGGAGGAGGATATGGCGGGGTGTAAGAAGGTAGTGGATAAGTGGAGCGCTGCACATCCGGTGCCGGCAGACCACCAATTTAAGCAATGATCGAAAAGATGGGGGGGGAAAAAAGAAGGGAAGGGAGCTGATCCATTGCACGGACTATAACAAAAAGAGTAGAAGATACTTAAGCCACACAATCGAGTGGAGTTGCGAGATGCAGGGAGAATATCGAATCCACCCAATTGCGTGGATTTGCAGGATGGAGGGGAAAGAAATGTTCCTATTGGCTGAGTTGCGCCCACATTTCACTACAAATTCCTACCATTCTCCCCTAACCGACCAGTATGCTCGAGACAAGAGAGACGACAACTATTGCAGGAGTTGGCAGAAAATACACCACTGAGAACAGGAACGACAAGCAAGATCTGCCAAACCACAGAGTACAAGCAGAGAAAGAGACAGGGAACAGGCAAAGATGTTGTGAAGAGATATGAGAAGTGCATACTGGCGATATCAGGAACCACATAGAGACTGGAAAAAGAAGGATCTGGCACAAAGCACCCCTCCAGGTATATGAAGAGCCTCCCCCCCCCCCCTACAGTCATAAGATAAGACAACCACCATCTGTACGGTTCATATCCCTCTGCACTCTGCCAACTGTGCCCAATGTCGCCATCTCAACCATACCCGACAACCAACATGCTGTTTACATCAATCAACGACATTGCAGCAGTACTCAACAATGACATGGATTTCAAGGCATCCTTAGCCACATCCACCGCCGCTACGACACTCGACTCCACCCACGCGGCAGTCACTACCACCGCAGCCACCACCACCACTGCAGCCACTATCACCACCGCCACCGCCACCACCACCGCAGCCACCGCCACCACAGCCACCTCCACCGCAGCCACCACCACCAGTGCAGCCACCACCACCACAGCAGCCACCACCACCACCACCGCAGCCACCACCACCACCGCAGCCACCACTACCACCGCAGCCACCACTACCACCGCAGCCTCCACCACCACCGCAGCCACCACCACCACCACCACCGCAGCCACCACCACCACCGCAGCCACCACCACCACTGCAGCCACCACTACCACCGCAGCCACCACCACCACCACAGCAGCCACCACTACCCCCACAGCCACCACCACCACCGCAGCCACCACCACCACCACCACCACCACCATCACCACCACCACCACCACCACCACCACCACCACAGCCACCACCACCACTACCACCGCAGCCACCACCACCACCACAGCAGCCACCACTACCATCGCAGCCACCACCACAACCGCAGCCACCACTACCACTGCAGCCACCACCACAACTGCAGCCACCACCACCACCACCACCACCCCCGCAGCAACCACCACCACTGCAGCCACCACCACAACCGCAGCCACCACCACCCCCGCAGCCACCACCACCACCACCGCAGCCACCACCACCGCAGCCACCACACCCACAGACCCACCACTGCAGCCACCACCACCGCCGTTACTATGTATACCCCCTCCTCCGTTATCTCTAATATTGGTAGCGACCTGTCTCCAGTAACCCTATCATTGGAGACACATCAGCAACAACTCTAGTTTCAGTCTAAAACGCACAGGTGTTCCGGACGGCTCTGACGGCTCTGATGGAACGTCCTACCCTCTGCCGGAGAATCAAACGCTTCCGATCACATTGCATACTTACCTCCTTGACTTTGCGCCTGGAATGCGGTGACGTATACGCACCACTAGAACGACAGGTATGTTACACTGTTCCCAGGGGTTGCAGTTATGCAGTAGCTGTTTACACAATGCCTGGCGATGTTTATGCCTTTCTTTGGCCAATAGCCATATCCCGCACTCTCATTTATGTTTAGCTTTAAGATTTTGTCACTTATTGCAATACAGTCTTCGCTTCGGATACGTCCCTTGCCGTTGCATTTGCTTCGCTATTATAGTATTTTACATGTCTGAAATGTACTGTCGAATCTTCACACTCTCTAGTACTATGCCCTCAGTCCTCCACATTCTGCGTTGATCCATTATCGGCTTGCAATGCTTATTCCTCCTCATCCGCATCAGCATCGTCGCGCTCATACCGGTCAACATCACCTACTATGCCCTCAGTCCTCCACATCCGGTGTTGATCCATCATCTGTTTGCGATGCTTCTTCTTCCTCATCCGCATCCTCATCCGCATCGTCGCCATCCTCGCCCTCATACCTGTCAACATGACTGGTTCCCAAGTCAAACCTCTCATGTTCAGTCGCGGCCCGTCATCGCCAGCTGGCGGTGGGGATGGCATCCCGCTCGTCACTTTCGTCACCTTCATCTTGGTAATCACCGCTGCCCCGTGCCATCCCAAAATGCAGTTCGTCATCCGTGCAATTGTTGTCTATCGGGATGTTTGGGTCAGTGCTTCTGATCTCAGGCTCCTCAAGCGCCACTTTGAAGGTCAAATGGTCAAGACGAATAGCATTGTCAACATGCGCTGCTTCCACGCTGATGACCACGGCAGGCATTGGGTTCTCCGCCTGCGGGATCTGACGCTTGACTGTAGCAACAGTGTTGTTATACACCCTCTGTTGGTAGCTCTCTGGTAGTGTGTTCCAGGTATTCATCAAGAATGTATATGTGTCTGCAACGCCAGGCAACGTTCAAAACTTGGGACCCATTACAGCGCAGCAGGATGCATTCTTACCACCGTCATTCTTATGATTGAAGTGGTTCGAGCGATCAGGTCTGTCCGCTTTCAGCTTTGATTTGGAAGCTTTTGGATGAACACCTTTGTTCTTTTGCCACTCCAGGAGAGCATGGCGCAACGCAGTACAGGTAAACATGATCAGTGGCGAGGGTATATGACCGTCCTTGTCGTTAATGATGGAATTATTAAATCCATCAGCATACTTACCGCGGATATTCCCCCGATGATAAAAGTTGAAGCTGATAAACTGCGGGATTGCTTGCACCAGGAAGTAAAGTATATGCTGGCCACTCGTTAGCAGCTTTTGACTCTCTCTGCGTTGGATATGGGCCGCGTACACCACCTTCCACACACTCTGCTAAAGGAAAATAATACTTATTGTCTGCCAGAAGAAAATCAATGAATTCCAAACACTCTGCGGCAGATTCAATGCGGTGGAGATCATAAAGCTCTGCTATGTTGTCCCTTGCTGATTGAATTGAATGGGAATTAACCTTATCGACTTCTGCGCGAACCTGGTGCCGGTTCGAACGTGTAATATCCACCGTGGGCCGTTGCTTCAGCATACCTCTTTCAAGGTCTCCTTTGTGCGCGCCTCAAATGCTATGGACCAAATGTTGTTCTGCTGCATAGCGGTATTCCAGTACGTCTCTATTATCTGCCAGTGTGGGGCTTCTGCTAATGCTTTTGAAATGCGTCGCGTTGCCTAACTTATAGTGTCCAAGTCACTTGCACTCATAAACGGCCGTCTGTTCCACATGTAGAGCTCCAGGAGTCTGCCCGTTGCAAACACAAGAGGCATTATGTCTGAGTGACCAAATTGATGGATGCTGCGACAGATGGAGACCATTGATCGAGGTGTAGACACCACCTACGGTTGCAATTGCCACTGGCTCTGTCTCCGATTCTTTTCGGTAGCTCGCGTTCGGAGTGGATTTGTAATGATCGTGCGGGCTTCTGGATTAGGGATGGGGGTAGGCAAGTTTTCAAGCCCGCTAAGAGAAGTGGGAGTGATAGTAATGCCGAATGCGGGGCTGGATACCACGTGACGCGTTGAGGTTTCTCCGTGTGCTGGTGTGCTACGACTGCTTGTAACCGGTGTGGCAGTTGAAGAATTTATTAACCGTCGCTGTGTAGCGGACGGGGTGGAAGTCATGCTTTGAGTGATATCTGCAATGCGAGAATTGTTCAGGGAAGATGAGGGGATGAAGTTCTGACATTGGATTGTAGAAGCTACAGAACTCCCTCCTTGAGAGGAATCCCTCTCGCCAGCCGGTATGGAAACGCGTCTCTTAGCAGGCGGAAGTTGGGAATTCCCCAAAGGTCCACGCTTTTGTTGATTCTGACAAGTAGCAAGACTTCGAACATTTCGTACAACCGGAGTCGTGTCAAGGTGAGGGCTTTGGGAAGGCATAGTCTGATATTGATGTTCCACATTAAGAATGTAGGAATGATTGCCTGTGCATGCATATGCAACAGCAGGCGAGGTAGACTCCTATTTGAGCGACCAGGGAGGCTTTTGACAAAAAAGGGAGGCGCAGTGTAGACCACGCTAGACTCTAAACCCTGACAATACTCAGTGACGAAAACCCTTGAAAAGCATTCAATTATGGGGTTAACTGCCATCAGATTCAACTCAAATTAAACTCAGCATTGCTATTCACTGTTACAGCAACGTCTGAAGGTCTATTGTCACCACTTGAAGGGTGTTTATGCCTTCTTGGCGCAATTATCATCGTATTGCACTCGTTCTTGGCACATTACTTCGAACCATCGATTGTGTATATCTCCCGCTTCCTGGTGGAAATCCCCATTTGGCAGAGCTAAAAGCATCGCAAAGGGAACAATGACATATTCTCTATTCTATGACATCAGTTGGGTGTTCCTTTTCCACCGCTAGGCATTGGTAGCCGTGTTGGATGGTTGCACAGTTGGAACAACTTTAGAACTACTCAGTTTGCTCCTAGATGCCCGAGGTCTGAGCGGTAAAAGTGGTATGAGATGCCAAAGCAACGCCCGGCGTCGCAAACTGTCTTCACCGCGATTACGAAATCTCGTCTCGAAGCTCCTCATTCATCAAGTACCTGTTGGTTGAAGGCTGGGCCGTTTTGTGTTCATTACCCAATGAAATGCAGGACATGAATCAAATCACAGGCACTCGAGTATATATATCCCTTCTTCCCGCCGTTACCTCCATTCTCTTTTTCTTCCGTATTTAACACACAGCCAGCATTTTCAACTCTCTCGACATCACGTGACTTGCACAAAACAACGCCTCTCATTCCAAAACACACGCGATAACCTACACAACATTGTACGTTCCCTCTGGGCTTGCTTCCACTACATGCAACTGTATCATAATCCTAATGCCTCGGATGTAGATTCATTTTCACCTCACAGCGATGGCACCAAAGGGCAGCTGCAAAGGAAAGGGGAAGGCAAGTGCCAGGGCAAAAATGCCGACATCTGTTATAAATCAACGCCTGTCATTGGATCGGGACCGTATAAAGGGATTCATATCAGAACACATCCGTGGACTCATACGGATATACAATGTTTGTGGCATCAAGGATGGGAGGGACTGGGACCTCTTTTGAGACATAATCTTTCTTGATCTATTCACGACTCGCCACTTTTCACAATTCCAGCTGATGTGGCCGCACCACAGGAGCAGGAGTTCACCTTTTCGGAAGTGGTGGGCAGCCTTCCGCTCATATATGGGGCAAATGGTTGACAAAACCCGCAATCAAATGAACAAAAGGAGGTGGGACAACCCCCGTGCCTTCAGGGATCAAGTCAATAGCTCCAATCCGCAGACAACCAGCTCAGGGAAGATTAAACGCACCGGCGAGCGTTTCAATTGGTATGGTAGCAATGATCTCAGGGCAATGATTGAGCCACCAAGCTGCCGACAGTACAAGCCGGGCGACTTCCTGACAATTAGACCACTCAATTGGGATGAGATAATCAACGAGGATGATGATGATGAGAACTGGGTGGATCCTGGTGCGCCGAGCGGTGGAAGGAGCCGTCCTAGCGATGGCAATGACAATGACGACAGCGAGGGTGAGGAGGACATGCAGGGCGGTGAGAAAGGGACCAGGAAAGGGAAGGGTACAAAGGATGGGAAGAGGAAAGGGAAGGGGAAGGCAACGGAGAAAGGAAAGGGGAAGGGGATAGCAAACGGTAATGGGAAAGGTATTGTTAAACAAACCCCAGGAGGAGATAACATCTCTCATGCCATTGCTGTGCAGTTGCAGAAGGAAATGTATGAGGCAGACTCGGACATGGAGAGCTAACTAGAGCGGGTATATTTCGAGCCGGAAGCATCGCCCGCCATGTCAATCTCCTCAGATGATGATACCGACCCTACCGAGTTGGACAGCGAATATGACTCAGAACTTGACCCTGATGTGGATATGCGCATGGAGAATGCTGTGGACGCACCGGACAACATTGATTAAGATGGCGATGTGAATATGGAAAGGGACAGTGACGATGATGAGGAGGAATAGGAAGAGAAGGAAGATGAGGAGGAGGTGGAGGAGGAGGATGAGGATGAGGAGGAGGATCAGGATGAGGATGATGGCAAAGAACCTCAGACGATTGGCCAGGGAGAGATGGTAAATACATCGGCTGACGATGTTGATACCATCATAGACGATCAGCCAATCGTGCTACCTGAGCAAGGCCAGGAGATGCGGGAGCATACCCCAGGCCACAACCTCCGGCACCCGCCCCACGGCCACAAACCTCGGAGCCTCACCCACGACCACGAACTCCGGAGACTCATCCCCACAGTGGGCTGTAGCATTCGGGGCTTGTGACGCCCCAAAAAGCTCACCCAGTAGTGCCAACTCTGCGAGAAGCTGAGGCAGCCGGAAACACCTCGGATGTGGATGTGGATGTGGACGTGGATTGGCAGCTGCTGATTGAATCGGCAGGTGGAGACAGTCTCTCCAATGTCCCTGTCCCCAATGGCCCTCTCCCTGATGTCCCTCTCCCAGATGTCCCTCTCCCGGATGTACCTCTCCCCAAAGTCCCTCTCCCCGATGTCCCTCTCCCTGAGGTGCGCTTTGGATGGCTTGGTAGGCAAGGAGTGAACCAGTCCTCGCGTTGTAGAGGAGGCGATGATTGTTGTGTTCAGGTTACGATTGGGTTCATGTCTTGTTCGTTTCCTTTGTTCCAATCTATTTATCTCAGGCATTCATTATTACACGTGTTGCAAGGTTTTTGGATCGCTTAAGGTTTATTTGATTTATGGGTTTTGTACTGGTTTGATTTTTATTGGTTTTAGTTTATTCATAGAATTATGGGACATCGTGCATGCAGAGTTTTTGCAACTCCTGGCGTTTAAGGAACCTCCTTGTGATGGTATTGCGGCTCAATTAGTTAGCTGAAAGTATTGTGAGCTTACACATGAGGCTGCTCAGGCCCAGCACCAACTTTCGTCCCTTTATACAGTGTATACTCCACTCCTCACGTGTCGTTGACAATGCCAGAGAAGACCCCTTTCTGTTGCCCTGAATTTTCATGTTGAAAGAAGTTCACCTTAGACAGCTGGCAACTTAAACATATCAAATTACACCATCCTGAACACCTTCATGTTGCACGCCAGAAGAATCTGACTATTCACAACACGCCATGACGCGTTGAACCCGCTCAGGATCGTGAATTCAACGCTAACAAACATTCAGTCGAAGACTTCGACACGTTTCCCTACCTCGAACACGTTGAAAACATCGCAGACTCAGAGTCTCAACAACCGCCACCTCTGCCGCAGACGGAAATATACCCTGGCGCCAGCGCTCTGCTGATCAGTTACATTGCTGAGTCATGGGAACTCGACGCTCAGGGTTGCCTTGAGATGAACCTACAAATCAATCCCTACTACCCATTTGCGACGTGTGAATTGTACAAATATATCCAGTGTGGGATCAAGAAGAAGGGCATGAAGAAGTACTATGACAATGTGCTGAAGGAAGAACACACTGCTCTGTGTTTCCGAAGCTTCAGAAAAGGGGATGGTGTCCAGAAGCTCGTGGCCAGCATGCCAGAAAATCAGGCTCTCGGGGAGTGGGAACTACACACTCTCGAGGATATGACATGGAATGACAATCACCAATGCCCTATCAAATACTGGAGTCGACACATCATCAAAAGCATGAGATGGTTGATACGGCAGCCAGCCTACGCCGAACATCTCATTTTTGTCCCTCAGTGTTGCTTTAACAGTGATACACCCCCTAAACACCTCTTTACCGAAATGCACACTGCGGACTGGTGGTGGGAGACACAGGTAAGGAGAGATACTTGAGGATAATAACGTTCTAATCGACGTTTAGTCAATGCTCAGAGTGGGTGATACACTGGTTCCCTTGATCTTCATGTCCGACAGAACACGTCTCTCAAATTTTGCTGGTGACAAGAAACAGTGGCCTGTATATATGACAATTGGCAATCTATCTTTGAGGATCCGCCAGACGCCCTCAACGCACAGCGTCATAATGGTCACTCTCCTACCAATTCCAATCAAGAACCGCAATATACCTCAGAAGCGGCTGGATGAGCAGCTGCAGACAAACCGAGAGGTGCTGAACGAAGTACTCTGGCGGGTACTCCAGCCACTCACCTTTAAACAACCTCCCAGCGCCGAGAGCGGGTATTACAATGTTCTCTGTGCAGATGGCAACTTCAGGCGTTGCAAACCAGATTTAGCATTATGGCTTGAAGATTGCCCAGAGTATTGCGATCTACTTCATCTCGAGCAGCATGTCTGTTTTTGGTGCGAGTGTCCAAAGAACGAACTTGGAGATTTTGTGCATCTGACAAGCAACACCCCCAGCGGGATCACAACCTATATAGAACACTCAGCGATGCCAACACCAAGGCAGCCGAAGCCGAACACTCGTCACGCCATGTTCACCGAGGATTCAAGGTGTTTCGACACATTCCCTGTATTGTAAGCGACCTCCCTAAGCCCGACCTCCTCCATACAATGCAAATTGGCATGCTTGACCACCTCCAGAAGGGAATTTTCCACTTCATGAAGACGCACGAATGGCTCGACAAGTACAATGCAATCTGGTTTTACATGCCTGCTTACCACGACCTCACACCAAAAAATAAGTCAAATGAGGAAATTTTTCAATGGAATGAAAAGGAGATGAAGGTAATGAGCCGGTACCTGCTTGGAGTTGTAACCCAGTCTCTAAGAGGCAGAAGCCCAGCTCAGCGTCCCATATTCAATCGCCCAACTGAGTGCACCCAGGCATTGTTAGAATTCTATATGTATGCTCGATATAAATCTCACGATGATGCAACATTGAGCTACATGGAGGACGCCTTGCATCGTTTTCACACCTTCAAAGATGTTTTCTTACTCGGGCGAGCCGGCAAAAAGGCAAAGGCCAAAGCCAATGCCCTGAGAACGGAACTGGTGAAGAAGCCAATGCTAGACGAGGAAACAAATGCTGAAACTTGGACGCCATCCAAGAAGCGGCGCGAAATGAACGCCTGGCAGGATCATATCAGCCACGAGATAAATATTTCCAAGGAGTTAGGTGCAGACTTCAACTTTCCTAAGATCCAATTGATGTCTCATTGGGCCAAACAGATTTGTCGATATGGAGCCTTGCAACAGTATTCTGCCGAGAGACATCAACAAGCACATAAAACCAACCTCAAGGACAGTTGGACCACCTCCAATCACAATCTCAACTACCTGCCAGAAGTAATCACCTTTCAGCCTCGCATTCTCTGCTTCGAAATCAGAGAGCTCAATCTCCAAGCCCTTGCTCAGCGTTGGGAGAACAGCGCTGCTGCCGGCAAAGTCTTCCCTTCCGGTACTGCTCTGGCTGCCCCCCTGAGCTCCCAGTTATATGCGAATCCCAAATTCATGTGGCCCCAAAACTGCCGTAATGGAACGCATCCTGACTCTATGATCAAAGACTTCAGAGCATTACTCACCAATACGCAAGACGCAACACACTGCGCGGCAATATACAGCGGCCCGCAGGAGTTTATAAAGCATAAGAGTCGTCACAAGACATATATATCGGATGAACAACTGCATGCAATGGAGCTCTGTATTTACCATGGTATTAAGGTTCAAGTTGAGGGTTTAGGAAATGAACGCATATCTCAGATTTGTCGATGCACAGGAAGCCAGAGCTGGCGCGGAGGGGATCGACGGAACAACTGGGTGTGGGTAAAGCAACGCCCGGGGAGGTGTTATGGCGCGCTGAATGGGTGTCTACCGTGTCAACTGCAACGACTATTCAAGATCAAGCTCCAAAACGCGGATAGAGCTTTCGTTGAGTACTGGTTAGCACTGGCGGTCACCACAATACCTGAAAACTCGGGTAACTTGGATCCCGTCTCGAAATTTGTACAAGTGATAAAAGTACCGGCAGCCATTGCTTCGCAAGTTTTCAGCGTGGGAAACATCGTCAGCTGCGCGCACATAATTCCAGAGATAGCTACTACTAGTAAGACAGGAGACGGACGGAACGAGCGATGGATTGTCAATAACCACATAGATCTGGCGACTTGGAAGGTTGCGTATAATTAGTAAAGAGAGAATTCCATTTTGCGCGCTGGTAGAAGGAATGCGAGGAGTGGTTTTTACAGCATCACCCATCACATTGCAATCCCGATGCAAGCGCGTGCCCAATGAACCCATTCATACGTATGGTCACAGTTGGCCTTCAACGCCAGAGTGTTCATTTAAAATAGGAGACCAACAGAGCGAGAAGAAACGGTGAAACAGCGATTGGAGGGCAATATGCAACGCGACGCGTGGTATCGAGGTTGGGCGCGGTGTAATCCTCCACCGGGGTGTCTCTGATAGCTCTGACGGAGACATTCTGCCCGGAGGGAAATATTTTTTGCTGATGCACTATCACACCTCAGCAGCGAATTCTTCACCTATAGACCTGTCAGATTGCTACAAGAAGCCGTACAGATCACTGGGCGGAACTAAGCCCCCCAAAGCCAAGCCAATTTTATCCTCAAAATCTATGAAAACTTTGGCAATATTACCAATGCCACCAACACTGAGGTTGCTTCGCTGTCAAACTTTGCAGAGAGAAACCTTGACTGGAAGAAGTTGAAGTACAAGTGATACAATGACTTCTTTAAGGCTCTCGACAGCTCTGTCAGGGTAACGGAGATGGTAAAACATCATCACTCTGCACAGCAGAGGAAGCCTTGGGCAATGAAGAAGCTGGGAGACCTCTGGTAACACTAGCCTGAACTCCAGGTAATCCTAAGCCAGTCCAGAAAAAGTGAGAAGTGAATGTGATTAGGTACGATCACCAACCAAAAATCCAGGGATCCCGGTTTAGCAAAGGGATATATCAATCGTGCATATGTCAACCGTCTCACCAAGCTAAACCAGAAGTCAAAAGCGAACAAGTGGTATACCTTGGGGAACTTCCAGGAAGCTAAAAAGTTGTTCGATAATAGCTGCCCTCAGCTGGACCAAGGAATCAACTACAAAGCTTTGGGTCTGAAATGGTATCGGAGGTTAGTAATACTACTTAGTTATCACCCTGCCATGGATGGCCGCAATCACACCAATCGACTTCATACCATCTCACCATCGCTACTGCCTGCCGACCATAAGATACTCGTTCCACCTGCATTTCCCGATTAAAGCAAGATGCTCCCACCGCCAACACCACCATTAAAGTGAAAAGAAATTGAAAAGGATGGGAGTAACGTCGGAGGGTTTTTGATGGATCTGGCCAAGGATGGATCTGAGGATGGAACCAGCACTCCCACCGAAAAAGACGCCAGTATGATCCCGCCAGCACCCAACAAGAAAGACACTGGTAAAATTCAATCAGCACCCGCTGAGAACGATGCCAGTACAACCCCGTCAGCTCCAACAGGGAGAGAAGCCGGTATGACCTCAGAGAAGTGGACCGATCCTAGGCAGAAGGGCACCCCAAAACCCACCCACCCTGCCATTCCCAGTAGCAGAAGTAGCAGTTCCGATGATGATCACACTAAGAATGAAGAATCCGTGAGCTGCTTCTTTCAATGGCTTGGCCTTGACTTGGACTGCAAGAGAATGTTCCATGACAAGACGAAGATGTTGGCACATCATGAAAGACACATGGGGCACAATGCCTTATCTATCTTCGAACAAGCAATAAACGAACACCCCGAGTTGTTCATACAGGCCTGGGCACCAATCACAGCAGCGGTGTATGCTATAAATGAGGCGATAGTTCGATTCAATACTCGGCTTGGCAACATCTGTTTCTCACAACCACAGCCACTCAGCTTGCAGGAGAACTGAGCGACGGCAGGTGTACGGAGATACAGGGGTAGTGGAGATGTACGGAGTGATGGGTAGTATATATTTGGGAGACCCCGGGGTAGATATCTTGCATCGTATGTTGTATCTCACATCATCTCATCTCATTATACAATAAATTACACACTCTATCTTTCCCACCTTTTGATCTCACTTGCTCTTGCCAAGACTCTGTGTGGATCCACACAATTGCGTTGATCCTCACAGCCAGATAGTATCATACCTTCTGATCCGCTTCCTACGCTCCTCAAGCCAAAACTGCTCTTTCTCAGCCAATTCTTTTGGATGCTGCAGGAGGTGTGGAGGAGTGTTGATGATGGACTCTCTGTTCTCTAGCTCCGCTGTTTCACCACACCACCCACATTACCAAAGAAGATGTTGTTTCTGCCAGATTGGTCTACATTGATTTCAGGTTCACCCAGGCTTGTCGCCTGCGCACTGAGGCTTGTCATGGGCGGTGCTTGGCATGTTGCTGGCACTCCAAGATGGTCTACTGGTCATCACCAAATCTCCTAGGTACTTGCAGATATTACTCCAGCACTCCCCGGTGCACCTCCAGGCCACTGCATCAGTCCAATCAACTCTGGGATTTGACTATCCTCTGATTTTGGTCCAACAACTCCCAAATACTCCTAGATGCTCCCAGAGACAACAATAAACTTTGCTGATATATGGTAGACTAATCTCCCTGGTATTGTTACAGAAATGTGTATAATAGATACTATATCTTGAAACTGCCATATTGCACAACTATAAAGCTTAGATTATAGTGAAAAGTAGTTAATATACCCGATATTTTCTATTTACTGTGACAGATAAAGTTATACCAAATCAAGAAAGACTTGCTGTTTCATAATAACAATAATGATAACTATATAAAACCATCTGTTCTAGTGATAAGAATTGAGCTTGAAGTCTTTGTGCTACTCGCGCAGTGAACAACTTTGATATGGTTACACTCTGTATGATAGATTATATTTTGTGTTCCACTTCTCATTCAAGAGGTAAATTGGATAGTATATCTGCATTAGCAGCTGATATTTCTACCCTTTTGTCATATAACCAACATTCATTACTTTAACAACTGTGCTCTGAATACACATCTTTATAATAATGGACATGCTACAGAGTTTATTTAGATGAAGTACAAGAAAAATTGATTGATGAATATTTACAGTATATATAAATACTGACCACAGCACACTGATATTGCTTGTTATACTGCAAGCACATTATATAGCAAGCATCAACACTAGCATCAATTCTGCTTGACAAAAGACAAGCTTATACTTTTTGCTGAAAGCTGATGCTTTGGAGGCAAGTATGGATTCCCTCATATAGAGTAGTATCTGAATTAATATTTTTTTTTGAAATTGAAAATTCATGCAGTCTAGTGCAGCTAGAAACTCAATATAGTGGCAGTTTACTTTATATGGGGTTTGATTAGTGTTAGCAATGGGTCCAGGTAACCCGGCAGGGGTCCGTATTTCGACCGAACAAACAGTTCAGTTCAGTTCGGGAACCGTCCAAACCCCTGACCCGCTGCTTCTTGGCGGGCCAAACCCGTATCCATGCCCGTCAACCAGCATGTTTTGCCGGGTTTTGCTAAACCCGTCAGTTCCAATCTCCGGTTCTCGTTTTCGGGTGTTTCTATTTATCGTCACATTCAGATATTCTTCTGTCAAGCGCAAAATAGAAACTTTGGTACATTGTTGTCTTTGTTTGTTGTATTGGCAGCCTTCGTAACTAAAACAGGCAGAGACATGCTCCCAGCAACATTCTGAAGCTGATTGTGAAGAATTTTTCATTTTACATTAAGAGTAAGATTAGAGGTACAGAACAGCCACAATGACAGTTACGGCAGTGTTTAAGCTGCTAATGGATCAGTTTACACCTGTTACCGCACCAACAACATTGGGAGAGCTGATGGGGTGACTTGATAGTGTCCACAGAAAATCGCAATGTGGCAATGGACTTCACGAGTAGAATGTAGCCATATAACATTAGCATCCACAAAACAACCGTCGTACATCATATTCACACTTACTTTCCTTTCATTATTACTGCTGCAACCTCTGGTAACACAGGAAACCTTCACAATCAGAGGATCAGTATGGCTACCTTACAATTCTACCCCCAGCTTACAACGAAATGCACCGATCAATCCCGGCAGGATCCCGCATCTGCCAGCTATATCCTGGAGTGCTGTTAGCCATCCAACTGCACGGCTTAAAGCATAAAGTCTTTGGCCCACCTGCCTTTACGCAGTCATATACTTCCAGCGCCCCACACAAAGTACATGTGCTGTGAAACCTACATATGTGTATCATCTCTCATGCCCGACAAGGTGCTCAATTCGTCACCAATTCAGAAATCGAAGCCTGTTAAACCCATATGTTTTTACCCTTGCAAATAGCCTCCCAAGCTGATAACCATACAGTGATTGGATTCCGATGAAGAAATTGTAATGGCTTTTTGGTTATCTGTAGACTAGGTGGGCAAATTCTGATTATTGATGACATATCTCCATGAAAAAAAATTGGTGTCCCTATTTTGCAATGTGTCAGCATTTTTTTGATTTCAGTGACCAGATTGTAAGACATTAGTATTCATCTTTGCAGGTGCAAGGGTCATATGGGCCATACAAAAGTTCTAGACTCCAAACTGAGTTGATTGTCATTTGATCAGTGTGATATCGTCCTGCCTGTTATGGATAACTGAAAACACGCAATATAAATTGGACACAAAATGTACTGACAAAATTTGACTGAGTGATGAAATACGAGTTATGGAACAAGCAGTCAATGCGCAACGCGAATCTGTATGTATGACCACCATCATGTTGCATTCATCCACACATCCAACTATATCACTCTGCGATTAGACCTGGTGTACACGATCAACATTCCGAAAATTACTCAACGTAGATCATTGAAATCAATGTGAAGTAACTGGATCAGGAAAAGTGAGGAAGTTGGGCTGTATTAATCAAAAATTAGTGTACGGATCTATATGCAGTAAATTGACAGCTGAAAGTGCTGCAACATGACAGCACTACGTTATGCATCGCTCAGAGAACATGTGTATCCATCGATTTGAAATTGGGAGGCCACTTTCAACTAAGAGTCAATGGAGAGTCAACAATTTTTGGTCTTGTAAGTAAGTTAATTGGAAAGAGGTTTGCTTGCTGGTATTCATAACAAACATATTGGCAGCATTTATAGCCAAATGAGAATGCGACATGGTCACAGCCCCACGCTGAAAATGAGCGTCAACAGAGGGTCAACAATTTCTGGTCTAGTAAGTAAGTTAATTGGGAAGCGGTTTGCTTGCTGTCATACATAACAAAACGTATTGGCAGCTTTTATAGGTAAAAGAGAAAATGACAAGGTCACAACCCCAGGCTGAAAATGAGCATTAATCGAGCGTCAACGATTCTTGGGCATGTATGTAAGTTAATTGGAAAGCAATTTGCTCGCTATTAGGCATAACCAATGTATTGGCAGCCTTTATAGTGAAAAGAGAAAGCGACACAGTAACAGCCCCATTCTGAAAATGAGCATCAACAGAGTGTCAACGATTTTTGGACTTGTAAGTAAGTTAATTGTAAAGTAATTTGCTTGCTGTTATCCATAATCATCATATTGGCAACTTTTATAGGCAAAAGAGAAAGCGACACAGTAATAGCACCATTATGAAAATGAGAGTCAACAGAGCATCAACAATTTTGGGTGTTGCATGTGCTATAATCGAAGGGCTATGCTAAGGCAATTATCCATGATCGAAGTATTGGCCGCCTTGATAGGCCATATGGTTAATCCCGATGTTGCTACACCGAAATATGAGTGTCAACAGAGCGTCAACAGAGCGTCAACAGAGCATCAACAGAGTGTCAACAGAGCGTCAAAGATTTTGCTTGTTGCATGTTATATCATCCAAGGGCTGTGCTATGCCATTTACCAATAAGTGAAGTATTGGCTGCCGTTATGGGCAATATGGTAAGTATAAATGTCGCTACACCTAAAAATGAGCATCAACAGAGCCTCAATGATTTCGGGTGTTGCATCTTGTATAATCCAAGGGCTGTGCTGCGGCATTTATCCATAATCAAAGTATTGGCCGCCATTATAGGTAATATGGCTAGCATCAATATCACTACACATAAAAATGGGCATCAACAGAGCATTAACAGATCGTCAACAGAGCATCAACAGAGTGTCAACGATTTTGGGTGTTGCATCTTGTATAATACAAGAGCTGTACTATGGCATTTACCCATAATCGAAGTTTAGCTGCCTTCATGTAGAATATAGTTAGTGTTAATGTCACAACCGCCTGAAACTGAGCGTCAACAGAGCATCAATGATTTTTGGTAATGTAAGTAAGGTGATTGGAAAGGGATATGCATGCAGTTATGCGTAACCAATATATTTGCAGCCTTTATCAGCAAAAGAGCAACTGACATGATCACTGCCCCATTCTGAAAATATGCATCACAGAAGTGCTAAAGATTTTGGATCTTGTAAACAAGGTAATTGGTAAGTGATTTGCTCGCTGTTATCCATTACCAATATATTGGCATCCATTATAGGCACAACAGAAAGTGACACAGCCACTGCCCCATTCTGAAGATGACTGTCAACCCAATGTGAACTAAGGGTCATCAATTTCTGGTCATGCATATTGGGTAATGCATGCATCACATGGATATTTGAGCTTATAACAGAAATATTGACCTCCATCATGGTCAAAAATACCAAATATGACAGGAAAAACAGGAATTCAAATATTATCGATATTGCAACTTGCGAAACATGTAAACTGTGATTCCTGGATGTCGAATAAGTGATTTTGGTTGAGTACCATTATCAAATAGCAAAGGCAAGAGCTTTATATGAATTTACAAATCGATCCGGTAGACAACCCTCAGACGACCCGCCCAATTCAGATGGGTAGTGAGATTTCTATTGAATCGTACCCCAATCGACAGTTCGGGTCTATGGACAACTCGTACCGCAAAGTTGGGGCCGGTTCAGTACTGACCTGGACCTGGACCCGAAGGGACGGTCCAGAACTGTTGTTAACACTAGGTTTGATTAAGTAGATAAGTATATTATAAACCTTACTTATCTTTGAAAATCTAGTTTATTATATTTTCCGTACCCCGATAATATTATGTATTTTTGGCCATTATAGTTATTAATATTGCAGTCTAGTACAAACCTTGTAGGTGACTTTGAGTAACAGCCTAATGACGTTCATATTAGCATGTCCGATTTGTCAGATTGCCAAGAGATGGCTGCTGTTTTTGCTATTACCGTAGCCATTATTGCTATTGCAGCCATCACCATAGTGGCTATCACCTTAGCAATCATCACTGCAGCAGATTTTACTCTTGAAAAGCATCACTCTAACCACTCCCAGCAACACTATCACCATTACTAATAACATTTTAATAATCAACACCATATACAGTAGCTGAATACCATGCACCAATATGTATACCTAATTATTATAGAAGTAGTTGCATTGTAATCTGCAGATGAAAGTTGATTCTACAAGTAATACACTTGTCAACCCAATTCTAACACTCTCTGCTATATAGTGCTGTCAAGATGGGAACCTGGTGAAATCTACAGCTCTACACTGTAACTAAAAAAATCTCATCTCAGTAATACCCTCTACTACTGACAGATTAATGTCAGGTTGTTAAACCTATCCACCTAACCACTATGCTAATATTATACACTACTGTAAGCCTGTCAACTCTACCAACCTTTCCAGACTTGTGCTGCTGTCAAATCAGACAGGCTTACATTTCAGTATTGCTAACCAATTGGTTTTCCACATGTCAGCCTGCAAATTGAAACAGCACCACATCAACCTACTAAAACATGATAGCCTCACTGCAAACACATGTGAGGCTTATGGACTTATTCGAGCCCCCTGTAGTGTATACAGGATCCATCTACATTATACAGTAGTGTCCACGTATCACAAGGTAACGAGTTCAACCAGACCATACGGCATTGGATCTCATGCGATGTTCTGCAGGACGGACCCCCCAATACGAATGAGGAGTTTAAGATGAGGTTAAGTACCTTAATTATAGATTGAACGAAGTATGCGAAAGCACTTTCCACGCACTGGGTATTAATATTGGATCTCCTGCAATATTCTGCAGGACTCCATACGAGCTCTTTCGCTTGTGATATAGATGTATGACGTTTGTGCGTGTACTTGCCACGCACCACTGGTATCCAATATATCAATATTGGTGATGTCCTCATCTCTCAATTCCTCGTTGTCACTTCCCACATAACCAACTAAAATGGGCCTTTTTCATTAGTGCGATCGGATATGCGCACAAAACGAAAAATGTGTGAGGAGGGGGGGGGTGAAGGAGTGAGAAAGCATTTAGATCCTATTTCAAGACCTAGCCGATCTACAGAGTACTTTGCACATGCCGTCAGAAGCACCCATACCCAACTGCGGGCTTTCTGAGTGAAGCATCTGGTACATAGCCAACCCAATCGCCGTCAAAAACCGCCCGTTTGCAACCCTCCTCCATATTCTCCATGCAGGTACATCATAAAAATTTCCTCTCCCAACCTATAGGTAGAGTACATCACCCCATCCATCATATAGGAGGAATAAGTTTGCGATCGATCGATCCTTCGCATATTGCGGGGAAGAGATGCGCACCAACAAACGGTCAGTAAGAAAAAAAGTGTACATTATTAAAAGAAGTACGTAGGTGGAATGAGAAATTATTACTTTTTGCTCATCTTCTCTTCTCTAATCCAACCACTGGTCCGAGCGACTTCTGGTAGTAGGAGTAACCACGGGATGCGATTGTTACTCAAAAGATGCGATGATGCATGTAAAGAGGGAAAAAAGAGAAGCACATTCCTCATAATCATTTCGATCATCTTCCCCCCTCCGCAATTCCAATAGCAAGTATAGAAAGGCAACAAAAAAACGTCCTAACAGAAAACGGGGATGCAAGCTTCCATCACCTCCAACCAAGCATGAATTATAAAGCACAGATGCGGTATCTCAAACAATAAGGGAGGAAAAGAAGCGCTTTTCCAACAATAGTATGATTGTGATGGTGATTCCGAACGAAAAGCAAAGTATCCCTCAAGATTTTGCTATGCAGAACCCCCCCCCCCATTCCCCCTCCCCCTCCCCTCGCCTTCATCCTTTAATACATCCACCTACCTATTCCCGCCATTATGCACTCCATATCGTCACTAGCCCGTCCTTTCCTAACATCGCCTGAGCTTCGACACTACTCTTGAGAAAGTCCGCGTGGCATTGTAACATGGTGCGATCAACCTTCAACTCAAAATCCATTAAGAAGCAAAAGCTAACCTCCAACTTGCTCAATTCAAAGTCATACAATCCCCCAACTTTTGCGAATCTCGTATGAGGGTAACTTAGGTCTTCTAGCATCTTCGCGGCTATTCGTAAAGCGGCAAGAAGTAAGCGGTGCACATTGAGTCGTGTTAGCGGTATTATTCGATCAGTTATCGCGAGACGGTGGAGATAGTAGGATGCAGCTAGATAGACAGCGGTTGAGAGGGGACAGAAACGCTGGATTCTATCGCATGTTAGAATGGGATGGCATTGAAGGTTATTCGTTGCTTTTTCCACCTTGGTGGCCCATATGCAGACCAGGGGATGATGAATCCGGGGAAAAGCAAACCATGGGCGAGAAAAAAAAAGGAATGTACGTTCATACCTGAAAAGATAGTCTTCTATTGGAATCTCTGGTGCCGATTTACTCCAAAACTTGCGTGATATTGTCCCATAATGGGTTGTGTCATCGACACCGCCATGATGAATTACGCTCGCCGACTCGCCGCTATCGAAGCCGCATTCACTTGCTGGGGGTGTCACAGGCGACCTTATCCGGATCCCGTCGACATTCTGGCTGCTAGGTGGGCCGAAGTAGTACCCTCCCTCCGAATTCCTTCGCTCTGTATAGATGCCACTCGGTGTAGTAGGATTGCTCGGCGGGGGCGTTGGAAGTAAATCACCAGTCATACTGACGAGTAATTCAGCATATCGTGCAAGAAGTGTTAATGCTGCCGACGGTGTAAGGTGAAATATATCGCCGTCTTTCCCTCTCAGACCCCTCGGTTTTGGCGACTCGTTCGCTCTAATTTCGCACAATGGTGGAGGTAGATCTGCCATGACGGCAGGGACTTTTTCGTGGTCGAGGATAGCGTGCGGATGTTCTGGGCTATAAGGTGGGGGAGGCGAGGTAAAGGGGCTCGTCATTCGAAAATCGTGGTTCGAGATGACAGCAGGATCAAAAAACGGGATCGAGGTGCCCAACAACGAGAGCGGTGATATGCGGAGTTTTGACAAGAGAGCCTGCGCATGGTTCGCATGTCGGGAGAGAAGATGGTTGGAAGTAGCCACGAGGAAGTCGCGGTGATCGTGCAGTTGAGGCCGTCGATGGAGCGAGTCTGGAAGCGACACGTCCACGGAGGCAACAGCAGCTAGGATCAAGGAGCTGGTTGGATTTGGGAGAGAGTAATGTGGTGGTAACGAAATGTTGGCGGCGGCAACAGTGGTCTTAATGGAGACCGAGACTCCATGCAGCCCAGATATACCGCTGCGCGACTGTCTCTTGCAGTAGCAGTAGTAGTTGGAATTCTCCTGGTAGTGGTGTGTGGTGTTGTCAAAAGGGTAACGAGGTTATTGTACAACTTGGAAATTGAGGCGGACCAAGTGACTGGTAGCAAGCTGTCTATCTGGTGGAAGGTGCAACAGAGTGAGAATGCGTGTTGAGAGGGTGAGAACTGCTTATGTATGAATCGCCGTCGGAGAAGAGATATTGGACACTGGCGACAGACGGGGATTGACAGACAGATAGTGGACAGAACAAAACAAAAGACAGGAAGAAAGGTGCTAGTCTCGGTTCCCTTTTGTAGCACTTTTCACAAGTTGTGCTAGAACACTGCACCCAGCTCCAAACTAACAGTAATAAAGGCCTGAGAGCGTGCTTCACTCGTGGAGCCACAAAGCCGAGAGTGATGTGCGTAGGGAACGCAGCATGCACCAGACCGAAAAAAAAAGGACGTGTCGCAAAGATTCCTTGCGGGCGAGACTTTCTCGAGTCAGATGCGCCACTACAAGTCTCGATATCCGAGCAACAATCACGTCGAGCCGATGAACTGTATCGCGACCGATCAGTGCGGGTGGATGGTATGTTCATAGATGTTCATACCCAACAACACTCGAGCACGCTTGATGAAGCGGGAGGGCAGGTGAATGGAATATGCAAGCAGGCAGGTGGGCAGGCAACAGAGAAGTCTCAGAAGCGGGAACTATGAGATATTTATCTATGGGATATTCCTTGCTAACTAACTATTCAGGATTCAGGATTTGCTTTGCTAAGTTAGTTTTCTTTCGGCGTTGAAATTGACATTCCGATTTGCGATGAAATATGTTGATACGCAGGTGTGCACCGCGCTTCTGGTTTCTCCTACGACCTATCAGCTGAAACACGATGGAAACTAGAGCGATACCAGATACTAACCTGTAGCCAGTATGTCCTAGAATTGTACCCGAGACATCGAAGTATACCTCTTCACCTACTCTGTCGGTGTTGATGCGATCAAAGGGTATCATAGTTCTCATCTAGTCGCCAAGCAGGGGACAAGGCAGTGCCATACACATTTACATACTTTGGATTTGTGGCAGCTGACGCCCCGTCCGCCACCCCGCGATTCCTCAATGCCCCGTACAATCAGCTATGGAACCCCTATGCGAAGACGATGATAGATCCAATGACGATGGCGATTTAATATGATGAGTCGGAGGCCTCAACCCCCACAGAGCCGGTACATGTATATGCAGCGAGTTACATAGCTTCAGGGTTTCTGAAAGGTGGGTTGGAAACCATGACACCCCCGCTTCAAGCTCCTGCACGAGAATGCCCTGCATCTCAAAGTGCAGGGATGATTGGACCGTCAAATATTTCCGATGATAAGCATGATGACGAAACTCGTATCGCGCTCGTTCAAACGAGCAGAATGAATCACTGCAAAACAACAGCGAAACTTTTGCACTGCAATGATATGAGCTTGTGCAGCTCACATTCAACTTCATTAACTACCCAGTTCCAGGTAACCAGAAGTATTCGCACATTCTTCTCTTTTCCTTCCATATCCACCACACATTTCACCTCCTCCAAGGCTAGAATGCACTCCACATTGACAGACCTCGACCCAGAATCGGTGGGGGGTCGGTCGCCTCTGAATTGTGCTTTTTCTGTAATTTTTGCCCAGACAAAGCACGTTGCAAGATGTTGAAATGCGACTGGGGGGGTAATTTTCACTTCAACTATTCACATTCCTATATGGTTGGGCGACCAGCTTAGTTGAGGTTGCTTCTAGGGTTAGTACAAGTTTGGCCTGCGGAGCCTAGAAACCAAACCACTCATTTAATATTGCGAAGCAAAATATTCCGGATATAAGAAACTCGACAAAAACATTTTTCAATGCCCGCAAAACCCCGAGGAGAAAAGCTGGATTGGAAGGAGGCACCGTGATGCGATCTTTCTTCCCCTATTTCGCCACCAAACGATACCGGATATCTGATTCTGGAAGACGGTTCGAAGGGATTGCTGGAGCGAAGTCCGCCGGGGTCTAGAACACCATCTCCTGATTTCTGGCACAGTAGTATTTGCTTCTTAAAGGTTTGGACCTATCACATGATCACTGAGAAGTTGTCTTGGAAACCAAACAATGATAAGCCTTTAAAGTGCCAATATGAACCATACTAATAATGACTTTTGTGAACAATGATTGATTTACTCACAGAACTACAAACAGCTTTATTAAGCTTAAAAGGAATCTATCCCAATGATGTCATCTTCCGACAATACCTTCATTAATATGCTATCGCATCAAATGTATATATCCTGCTACAGGTCATAACATGAGGTACTCCTGGTTGTACTCTACATTGATACAACATGCCCGACAAGCTTCACAAACGCCTCCAGCGCTGCATGTGTTCGGTACTGAAAAAGAAATTGACGACAAGTGAAGCGCCGCGAATCCTTGACTGGTGGACGAACATGTTTGCTTCTTCTTGTGGCAGCTGATACCAGCATTAACCCCGCGATCCCAATATGGCATGGTAGGTTAAATGATATTCTGCAGTGGAACAATCCTTCCAGAAGTTTTCTCCAAACCGGAAACTAACGACGATGAGAGGTATGTAGTCGTCCACTCAACTGACCAAACAACTCATATTGGTACAGATGTAACTGAGCGACGGAATACTTTGGTGTACAGTACGGTTGTTGACGTCCTTGCTACAGGGGCACAGCATAGCCGCCCCCGTGATGACATCGATCTACCTATTAAAATACTTAGTTTGCTAAAGGACAAGAGTGCAGAGCTCCTTCGCTAAACAAACGCCTCGGATTACCACATCCAGTGGGCTACTATTCGACGAGCACAAACCTGCCTTAACGCCCATTAAAAGGACATCACGCGCACACCATCATACAGTGTAATTTTTCTTACTTTTCTTACGAGTCGCTCGCGATACTATTTCTAGAGGCGGTGAGTAGCTAAGCCAGTCGAAAGGGTTACTAAGTACTAATTGGGTCTAGGCTCAAGACGATAAGGTTACCCTACACAACAAATACACCCACAAATCCTCACTCGTCTGAGCACGAGACAGCGTGCACGTATTACGCATCGGAAGGGGGAAGGGTTGCATTGTAGTGCATGGGTAGGGAAAAAGGGGTGGGATAGCTCAAATTGGGAATTAACTTTTGTAGCGAGCATAAGGTGATGACTGAGGTATAGAAGCTAATATAAATGTTAGGGCGCTACTGTTTCTGTTAAATATTTCGAAGTGTTTTACCAAAAACATAGGTGAACCAGAAGTGGGGGACTCCACTTCTGGCTTTTTGTCTTGTGTAATTCTGATTGTTATTATTGATGTATTTTTTGCAGAATAGATATATAAACTGCAATATTTTGATGTTAAAATTCAAATATATTAGGAAAAGTATATATATTATCATAACTGAAATTTGTTACAACTGGTAGTGAAGTGCAATTATACATTACAAGTATTGTTGCTGTACTATAGTAAATTACAGTATATTACCATATCATATTGTATATTAATATATATGTTTACATATTACAATATATTATACATGTTATTAGAAATATTGACTTTGAAATTGAGTGGAGTCTGCAGTATACTTATTAATAGGAGGTTAATATATTGCATTTATAATTTTATTAAATATAAGTAACAATAAAATGATATTTCTTTTTTAGATCACAATATCTCTATATATATTTACGTAATAAATCAATAACTATCCGCAAATAATAGTTATATAGCTTTGTTGAAGGAGAACTTAGCAGGAGATAATTTGTTAAGATTGAAAAGAGAGTCACTAAATGAACACAGAGGGTATAGCTTAGGGAATATTGAGAAAAGTCAATTAAGAGGTGATTGAAGAAAACAATATGAAAATATGACAAGAGAAGTGAGAATATACTAATAAAGGGGCAATGAATGGACCCAAAGAAAATAATTGAGTATACCTGAAGGTAGACTCGGAGAGGTCAATTAAACTTACTTGATGATAACCTTTGAAGTAGATATGTAGAGCTGGCTGCAGAAAACAATTAATACATAGTAGAAAGAAACTATCAATGTAGACTGCAGATAGCATTTTGTATATGTTCCAATAAAGTTGATATAAACGAACCAAAAGTAGAGAGTTATCTGCGAAATAAAAGAGAAATCTGGAAAACTGGAGAATATATTCTAAGTTATATAGTAAGAGAGCTGTCATAAAGCCAGTAGAAGCTGACTTTTGAGGATCTAGTAATACTTGCTGGAGATAGTATGGGACAGCATGAAAAGAATATAAAGGCAGATGGAAAATTACAATCTGAGCTCAGCTGGAGAATATGTTTGTTGATAACATGCATACCTACCATTTACAGACAGAGAGAAAAGTTTCACTGACAATTTTCAAATGATAGTACAGTAGTAGACAAAACAAAAGGAGTCAAAAGATAGCGATGGTAGAACAATGAAGAATAAGGACCAAGTTAGCAAGAAAAACATAAACTTGAAGAAGGTTACGTGTGAAAATTGTATTTGTGAATATGATCTGAAAGGTTATACCTTTTAGTTCCTATATTTTTCCAATTTCTTCCATTGTCATGTTCAAACTATCTCTATAATATTTCTTACTCTACTACTTTTTGCAAACTCAAAGTATTAATCTCCCAATAACTATTTAATGGTAGAATTGCAAGTAAATCCAGAGTACAGTGTCAAGTCTATATCTAGTAAGTATCTTTCCAAGTATCAATAGATAATCTCCAACCAGCTTATAAGAACGTGCATACACTATCTTTAGTATGCTGAGATTGATTATCTGCTGTTAGCTTCTACCAGTACCCTACCAGCTTTTACCAACTATACAAAAGTATAATCTAAATATATGTTTTAAGTTTTATACTTTTGAATTAACTCTGAATATAGTTACAATCCTCAGTCAGTCCACATTAAGTTTCTCCAATAATATAATAATGATTATCTCCAACCAGCCAAGACTAATATTATCTGAGTACTACATATAGTCAAGTCAGATTAACTTTATCTATTCAATGTGTACAATATATCTCGCTTCATTGTTCACAGTTACATTTTATATTCTATTTCCATCTATCTTTAACCTACTACCTTCAAATATATTTCCAAGCAAGTTTAAGATATATCTGCAATTGATTCCAATACTAGGTTAATTACTCTCCCATTCTTCCATCCAGACTTAATTAGTTCTGTTCCAACATACTCTCTAATACAATGTAAATTGATTCAATTCACACTATCTGTGGATTGTTTATTGTTTCCATTTCAAAGTACTCTTCACTCTGCTCGAATTGTACTAGATCATCCCCTTTAGAGTATTCTAAACTATACTATATTAAGTCTATTCACTTACCAACTACATCTGGAAAAATCACCTCACCTGATGCATAACTGATTGAGAAGCTTCTTGTGGGCCGGTGATCCGCAGAATATTTCACACAGGGCACTTTGATGTCCTATGGACTTGTATGTGGACATGGACAGTATCATGGTGATTGAACTTGACAACAAGAAATCAAGCTATATTCCATGAGACACAGGGGAGCCAGAGGCCTTGATGCCTGGAGCCAGTTTTTCTTGATGTGTAACGCCATAGAACTTGGGAGAGCTGGAGGAATGATACCTCTGGTCAAGTATTTTCTACATATCAAGCTATGGATCGTGGGAGAGCCAGGACTGATGCTTCTGGTGAAGTAGTTTCTACATATCAAGCAATCGATGGTGGGAGAGCCAGGACTGATGCCTCTGGTCAAGTACATTCTACTTATAAAGACATAGATTGTGGGTAAGTTGGAGGGCTGTTACCTCTGACAGAATTTGTACAGATTGAGTCATGAAACATGAGAGGGTTGGAGCTATAGGACACCTCATGCCCTGTTGAGACAGTACCATCTCCTACACTTCGTTGTTCACCTCCTTCTCGCCAGTCTAATTGTCCTCTTCTTTGTCCTCGTTGTTCTTGTCAACCCTGGCAATTCGGTCTCTGCTGGATCTCTCTGACTTAGCAGAGTCACCATCAGTCTGCATGTCACCTTCAGCTTCTGGTAGTTTGATCCAGAAACGATTTAACATGACAAGGTCAATAGTACTATTGACATTGCAGTATCTGGTGCCAGGGATACAAACCAGGTGTGCGGCCGCCAATACCCAGTTTGTATTAACTATGACAAGGACAACCTGGTTCCAATGGAATCCTTTGTCGGAGACTCTAAGCTGTCATTGGAAGGCAGCCAATCACCTTGGTTTTCAAGCAGGAGGTTCTGCTAAAGACCAATGCATCTCTTCAGTAGGCCATCCGGTAGCCGTGGAATGCTCCCAAGTTGTACCGGTTGCAAGTCCCCTACATCACCTTTCAGTTGCTCATTTACTCAGAACTACACATAGCTGTTCTGAGACTCACCATTGTAAAACAATTGGCAATCCATGCAGCGCAACTTCTGGGCAGTTGAATCACAACTACTGGAGGGCTAGAAGTTAGCCACTGCAACATCGAGCAGGTTGAATTGGGCAGCATGCATCCCACTAATGTCTCTCCTATTGGCAGTGAGTATTTTGAGGTTGTATCTGAAATTTCAATATATGTATTCTATAAGTGAAAATTGGTACATTGGAAGACTCTCATTCTTGACAAAGAAGCCATTTTGTCTGGGGGATCGCAGCCCCCACGCTTGGATGTTTCCATCATTCTCAACGTGGCTAAGGGGTAGATTCTATGGTATCAGCACTTGCTTACAGTTGCATTTGTTAGCAACAATTGGATCATTTGATCGATATAACGGAAGTGCCTTCTGGATATCAGGGGTCCAGTGACCCTCCTTAACCAGCTGCCAGTATTGAAGGAACTGCATCCAGAGAATACTGATGGTCAAGTACTCATTCAGAATCTGCCTGACATACCGAAAGAAGCAATATGATCAGCAATAAGGACCAATGCAGATCTTTGAATTGGTTTGTTCTTTCGTTTTGGTGCTGTCTTTGCCGATGTGTCTACAGAGCTGAACAGATTCCTCATAATGCAGCATGAAGTGAACTTTGAGGAAGCTAAAGCTGGTATGTTTGTGTACCATTGAATGGTAGACATCCTGTGAGCCCTTTTTGTCCTCGGGCTTTTGTTGTTCCATTTTGGCACGGGAAAGAGCTTCTTCCCATTTGGCCGTTTCTTCATCCTTGATGGCAGGTGTCGCCTTGGGATTCATCTTTTGATCTTTCATGTGTCGATCGGCGATACTGTCTGTGGCATTTGCCATCTGGTATGTTGTAAAGTGATCAAACATGTTGATGTATATAGTATGCAGGATATTAGGCCGGTGGCGGTCGTAGGCTGCAACATGTGGAAGATCCCAAATAATGCATGGGACCAGCCTTGCACTAACAGATGGGAACCAAGCCTCGGTGACATTTATAGCCTGATGGTTGCTAGCAGTGTGGGCATTCTGGTACTGCTGGTATGACCGCTGGAAGACGACTAACTGTAGAAGGTGGGATTCCATGTCTGGCAGAAGAATTCCTGACCCCAGTTTGGCCTTGAAAGTTTAACACTTAGGGCACGCATTGTATTTGACACCCACAAGGTTGGTATGCTCCATGTGATCTGGAAGCCAAGACACAAGAGTTGGCCAACAACGGCGTACATAGCCATTGGAATGTGGCCACAGAGCAGCAGAATTGATGTCTCCTCCATGGCAAAATTGCGTGACCAGCTCCAGTACTATCTTGGCAATAGCACACAGCACCTGCTGGTTCATATCACTATGGGCTCGGTCATCGGATGCTGAATTCTGTTGGAATTTGGAAGGCACTGGGGAGAAGGAAATCACTAATGGCACATGGTTCCTGGATTTGTTCCGTACAGAGGAATGGATATTCCCAATTGTCAGGTAGATCGGCCAGGCATTCTTATCGCAGGAGAGGTCCATGAGCTGCATCTGGTCCGATCCACAGACCAGTGAAATAATAGTTACCCCTGGTGGACATCTATTCTGTGAATCCCACCACTATGCTGCAAAATTTATTTTAGAACACAATTGACCACTGTTTGCGTTTACAGTCACGGAGGGTGTATAGACCATGTGGAATTCATATGGGAGTTGGCAAAGAAGGTACTGCGCACATTCTACTGGGTTTTGAAAATAGAAAAACCTCTCACTGTTTGGTGCGGTGATGGAGCCTTCTCTCCATCTCAGCAGCTGGTTATCGAACACATAAATTTGAATGTACATTGTCATTTTGGAGGTGAAGGAAATGCACTCGGAAATCTTGCATCTACCTTTGTTGGAGTGGTGAACAATTCGAATCTTGGGATAGTGGCCTTAAATACTTCTGATGGCCTGTTTGAAGTGTTTAGTGCAATAAAAGGATTGCCGCATGTTATTGATGAGATCTCAGAACATGTTGTAAGCGATATTGTCACCAAAGGTTCTCCAAAATGTGGTATATACCTTGAGTTCCGGATATCTGTCATCCATCAGAGTTTCCCCAAGGTTAGCCTCCTTTGTGTCGGATGCCTGCACCCGAGGTTGGGGTTGCAGGCTGGGTTAGATTGGGCCATCATCTTCTCAGTCAGTTTCCTCTGGAATGTCATCAAGTGCAGGAGCTAGGATATTGCCATTGGGTTTGGGGAATTCTGTTCGACTCTCCCACTGTCGTCACTACAGTCGTTGATAAAGCAGGTGGCTTGGTCGACGGCTAGTTGGTAGCAGCTGACAGTCTGGGCTAATTCACAGATGGCACTGAAGGTCTCCCCGATGCACAAAAACTATCATCCAGTTAGGATATGTGCATTGGAGTGCATGTAGGGTACGTATCTGTTGTCCGCATGCTGGTGGCATGGCTCGAGGTCTGCCACATTGTTAGAGGGTGTTTGCAGTCTGTTGGATGAATTTACTTACCCAGTTGCCTGTGCCGGCACAAAGAATACCAAGGAATGGGTCAATGGCGATGCATTTGATGAAATGGTTAAGTATAGAGCGCTCAGGATCTGTCAGAAGGTTAGAAAGTGCGTTGAATAATGGAATGCTGGAACAAAGAAGAGCCATCTTGTGAATTATTTTATCCATTCTTTATATAAAGTATCACAATGTATATAAACATTGACAATGTATGTACCAGTTGACGATGCACATAACGTTTGACGATAAACTCAAGCCTGGTGGATGAGATTAGTCTTAGCTGGCGGAGAATGCCGATGGCTTGCCTTGGTTAGCTATGGATTCCAGGGGCCACTCTGGGTGTGGGTGGACTTGCACAGCAGAATGACGTCAGCTAGTTGCAAACTGTCTCATTGTCTAAAGGATGTTGATGACCATCAACTGTTGTGAGTCCTAAGAATCACCAAAGGCTTTCTCTGATCTACCAGACGGACAGAAACCAATGAATTGGCTCTTCTGATCAACAGATTCTGCAGTGATGCCAGTTCTGGCAGGTTTTATTGATCCGGTGGTAATAAAGAATTCGTTTACTGTGGACAGTTCAGAAGATGATAGAAGATTCTGGTAGATTGAGTTTACTATCCACATGCACACGGTCGCAGCTGGTAAGTGGTATATGTAAAGACTAAGTATAGCCATTGCACCCATTTTCTCCATCTTCCTTACACTTCATGCACTTCACATTCACACCCCTGACAACTGATGTCCCAATGGCACCAATTATACCACTTCCACACCGATTCCGCACTGAATCATCCAACCTCTCATCCTAAAGCTATCATTCTCACCCTGTCTAAGTAATTTTACTTGCAACTGAATTATAATCACAACAAGAACAGGTGTTACCAAGTCAGGTTACTTTTATGCAGCCTATATACGTTGGCATTACTAACTGATAAATCCAAGGAAAGAAACTCCAAGCAATCTGGAAGCCACCAGTTGAAGAAAGACTGTCAGAATAAACACACTGCCCAGCCTGCAAAGTGCAAGCCACAGATACCCAATTTCAACACTGGTGGCTCGGTCTATGTCCAGATGTCACAAGTAATGAACGCAATTAACATCTCCAATGATAGTGAGAGCCAGGACAAGCATGAGCAGCAGTTGTTACAGAAGCCGAAGGGCAAACAACTGGTGGTGAAGGCAGATGATGATGAGAATCACGAGGATGAGGACAATGAGGATCAGGATCTTGATTGTATTCCCTATATCAGCCCGAAGACAGTGGATAGTTACCCAGTAAGTACTATTGGGCATCTAGAGGAACATACCCAACCACTGCATAGGGATGCTGGTCTCTTGGAAGAGGCGATTTATACAATATGCCGCCCACTACAGAAGCCATTCTTGGAGTCCATGAAGCATCTTTGAATGCCTCCCAATAGGTTATTCAAGAAATATAGTAAAACACCTAGGTGCTCCCAATTATCCGGACTACTGAGGGCACAGCACGATTCCATGAAGACGTGATAGAGGCCCTCCATCAGTTCCTGCAACATAGCCCTTAACTTGGTACAGTAGAGGAGATATGCTCTGGAGCAGCTACTTAGGAATACATCAATGAAATGGTAATGTTCAGAAGCGAAGAGGATCTCGTCAGGTGGGCAGTAGAGATACTGTGTTGCGGATGGCTGGAAAATACGGAAGCGTAAATGGCGCTTTGGAACTGTGATCTTTCCGATAATGAAGACGACAACAACAAGTATTAGGAACGTTTCTGGACTGTACCTCAGATCAGAGTTGAGATCAGAACAGAATTGTTTTCACATTGGGAGTAGGGGTTGTCAATTCATGTTAACCGTCAATTCAAGTACAGTTCAAGGGAAATGTCTTAACCAGGCTAAAGCGATCGGGTTGTTAGTAGATTGTTGAACGGGTCCATTGATTGATTCACATAATGCTCTTGGCTTTGCTGTTTCGCAACAGTATCATATCACAATCAAATATTTAACATCCACTACTCATGTTGTGCATGCGTAGGCGTTCGCAATATCGATTATGTTCCAATCCGTACTTCTCCTAATATATTGTGTATAATTGCCTTCAAAGGCAGTCGATGTTTCTGTTATGAGCTGAAATATCTGCACATTGCATTCAATACCCTGTATACAAGACCGGAATCAGTTGACACTCCATTAACGCTCGCTATCACAATGGGGTCATGAAGATATCATGTACAGATTTGGCTGAAAAGGCCGCCAGTACTTCATATATGAATTGCCACCACAATGGAATACTTAGATTACCCAAATTGCATGACCATAAATGGCTGACGCTCCATTCACGCTCATTTTCAGAATGGGGCAGAGAGTGTAACCCTTGTGTTTTTTGCCTCTAAATGTGGCCAATACCTCATTTATGAATGTCTACAACCAGTAGCCACTTAGATTAGGCAAGATACAAAGCCAAAAATGGTTGATGCTCCGTTGACGCTCATTTCAGAATGGGGCAGTGACCGTGTTGCTCTCTTTTTGCCTATAAAGGCTGCCAATTCATTGGTTATGCATAACAGAGACCAAATTAATTGTCAATTACCTTATAAACATGACCAAAATTCATTGACACTCCATTGATGCTCATTTTCAGAATGGGGCAGTGACCGTGTCACTTTCTCTTCTGCCTATATAGGCCTCCAATCTGGTGATTATGCATAACAGTGACCAGATCACATTTCAATTATGACATTTACAAGACCAAAAATTGTTGATGCTCCGTTGATGCTCATCTTAATGTATTGCCCAGTCAAAATCCACTGCTATCAATAACTGAATGCATACTTCTTTGAACTTTCTGGTTGCCTTTCTGCCAGATTGAAAATCAGTACTTTGGCAAAGCCATGCGCAGCAATTATCATGCACAGGTCACTCTCATTCTATTACCATTTATATATCTTGCAAAATGATTCATCTTACTTACTACACTTCTGTTTATCAACCAATCTTCACATGTGAGTGCTCACTATTCTCTCAGAATATTTCTCTAATTCACATTCTCAGTGATGCAATATACAGAACCTGGTGAAAACATATTGAACCAGTCTGTCCTACTTTTTCTCGATTCTGTTATCTGTCCTTGTTTCCATTGCTTATACCATCATCAACACAGTTTCAGTCGTTTTCTTCAACCACAGTGTTGGCCGAATCAATTTAAAGAATTTTTGGTGCAGCATTCTCATCCCTGTGCTCTGGGCTTTTCGGATCCTTGATGCCATTGTCTAGTGCTACATCAGATTTCTGCTCTGCCTCATACTCATCTTCATATTAATTTGGATTATCCAAGTCACTATTGTCGATTAGCCAATTTTCGGTATTCGAAATGCTTTCAGGTGCAGTAAGCTCATCAGTTTCTGCTGGATAACTCTCGATTCATCTTATTTGACAGCCATTTGATAGTTGAAATTGGTCCTTCCAGAAGGTCAATTGCAAACAAAGCTGGTGGCAAATGTGATCTTTCCAACAATTTAAATGGAGCCACACCATCATGTTGAAAGTTTGACTGGGATGCTTTGACGATCTCTTTAGTATCTGAAATGTATCCTACAGCTGTTATTTGCATGTTTTGAGTACAAGATTCCTTCTGTGTAGCAGGGAGGTTTTGGCTGCCTTGTCACATCTCCATATAGTCGTGAATCTTGGCTATTCTGTGCAATGCTTGTTCTCCCGCCTCTCACTTCAATTCCAAGTCGGTGTCAGTGTCCATTGTACGCAATGCTGGGTATTGCCTGCCAATATCCCGTGATTGGCTCAAGCATACTGCCTTACCATAACTTCATTGCGAAGTGTATTACCTGTGGCTGTTGACTGCCTCCAGCCGATTAAGTCTCACACATGGGAATGTCTGGCCTGCACTCCGACACGATATGGTATGATATGAAATATATTGTGTTGCATACTTCGAAGATCGGTATACTTTTTGTGTGTTTCCTCTTGATTGCGCCACCAGTCAGTGATATCTGGTTTGGAATATATACTGTACATTCCCATGGAATTGGAGAGGTAATCATTCAGATTGGGATTAATTTGGCCCCAGTCCATTGGTGATTCATGTTCTAAATTGGGTTAGACATTGGCAGCTGTCAATAAGCGTGCTGCGTGATAGCTTGATCCGGATATTGTTTCAGTCCCGGTTTTTAGCATTAAGTATTCGTCATCGTCGCCGTACACAGTATATGGATCATACCAAGATTGAGCAGAACTGGAAGCCTTTCCTGTGGGGAAGAGATTGATGTATGGTATACTGTCAGATTCAATAAGAGACAATCGTCTATGTTTGGTACAGTATTCGTGCTTTCAATACTCCAGAAATACCTCTTGGTATTGGGTAGTATACGAAGACTTGTCCTCAGGAATAATATCCATTAACGTGATCTACTGCTTACACGATCACAACTTCCAGAAGGATCAATGATGTGTGCTGACATGCGAAGCATACCGGTGGTTCAATTAACGTTAGTGTAATTCATGAATCGCTTTAGTTGTGTAAACTTCACGGTAAAGTCGAAGTCATCTTTCCATTGAGTCATCTTCCTGAATAAAGATTGCATAATACCATCCACATGATGGAACATGTCATTGTACGCAGTGATGACGTGATGCCGAGTAACCGTATACCAATATGACATCGAAATGGTTCAGGATTGGAATGGCGTTAAATCTTCGTTACTGTATTTGTTGATAGTCCATTCATTCAGTATTGTAAAGAGTAGGTGGTAATCACTGTATGTTGGATAGTTGAGCCACTCGCAGTTCAATTTTCATGATTGGTAGGGATGCTCAACCAACTCCATTATCTAATTCCAGAGCGTTTTGACATCCAGAATTAGTTGTACTGCGATTCGTACATTGGCTTTTTGACCCACAATGAACTCATTTCAACGACCTGGTGTCAGTGTGATGAATACATCGAGCATTCACGGTGGTCTGAACATGAGTTTCAGGTTTTTCAAAATTACTCGGAATATGTATTTTGCCAACTATCTTTGCTAAACCTGGTCTCATGGCCGAAATCTTGTTGAATCAAGCATTGCCCTCGTTTGGAAGAATTTGACTCTTCTCACTATCAGTGATTTCGTTCTCCCCAAGTTGCTGATCGCACTCATGGGCTACGAAAGACCTTGTACGGCCTGTTATACTGAGACTGCTCATGAATACACTTGAAGCAAGCTGAATCACATTCAGCATGGATGCTATGTCGCTTCTCAATGCAAGCCTTAAGGGTTGATTGTAGTTCCCGAGTAATTGAGTAATTGGGGGAAGTGTTATCAGTTGAACTTGCAACTAGATGGCCATGGGTAAGCTAAAGACGATCAAGAACTTCCTTCATATGGATAGCTTTCGTCCTCCAATATCATGACCCTTGACCTGATATTCCTAATTGCCTTTTAATATACGAAAAGAATTTGCTATCAACCTCATAGTTCACAAGTTATACTTCTCGCAATGCCCACTGCTGATCAGTTTTGTACTCAATAACCAATGTTATGGCTAATTTGTTCATTGATGTCCACCTGTCTAAAAGTAAACAAACTTTCTTTCTTGATGGCAACTTCTGCTTAATTCCATCCACTGTCAGTGAGTATTGCCTCTGGGAAATCTTGCTAAGTGTGCTGGGGAACAGTAGCAGCAGCTCATTGTGTAATGCATAATATGACAGCTGTAGCTCTAGGTTTAATACCTCACAAAAATGTATTTTACTCACTGGAAGCCTCCAGGAGTGTCTGAGAGGATGTGGAGTGTAAACTTAGATGCGTCAATTTCAGGAAAGTATCAGACCCTAGGATGGCATTGCGGCCGGCCTTCGGAGTAACTGGGATCTCTGATGACTGGTAAATGAAAACCATGGGAGTAACTGTGATAAGTTTGGGAACACCTTCGAGAGCCAGAGAGAACTTTAGGTGCTCCTGAGAGCACCTGGGAGCACCGGGGACAAGTCTGGGAGCACCACGAATCGCAGTACAGCAGTCTGGGAACAACATCATCTTTTTTGGAAGTACTGCTGGTACGCCGGGAAATTATAGCTACTACTTATCGTTCAACGTTTTTTAAAACACATGTATTCAGTTTCTATTCTCATATATGTATCGATGTATCGATGTATCTATGTATCTATATCGCTACCCATCTAAACACGGTATATCTGGACTGGCTGCAGGTGGTGCATGAGAGCAATTCGAGGGACGCCAGGAAATGATGATCAAGTGAACTCGGAGATACACTCCAAGGCTGCGATCAAGTGAGTTTGGAGATGTACTTGAAGGCAGTAATAGTGTGTATTTGGAGATATACATAGAGGCCGTGATTGAGCGTGTTTCCAGATACACATGGAGGCCGTCAACAAGTGAACTTAAAGATGCACTTCCGAGGCCATGATCGAGTGAGTTTGGAGATGCCGTTGGAGGCAGTAATCGTGCGAGTTTGGAGATACACTTGGAGGCTGTGATCGAGTGAGCTGGGAGATGGACTTGTTGGCCGTGATTAAGTGAGTTTGAAGATATGCACTTGGAGGCTATGATCATGTGAACTTGGAGGACATAGTCATGCGACTTCAGAGATACACCTGGAGGTCTTGATCGAGCAAGTTTGGAGATAAACTTGGAGACTGTGATCAAGCAAGATTGGACGAGTACTTGGAGGCAGTCGATGGAGTGCGCGCCGGGTGCTGAGACTCTATTCAGCAGTTAGTTAACTTGCATCCGTGGGAAAGTGACAAGGTGACTTTACCTTTGCACTTTTATGGAGACCTAGCTGATGGCGGTCAATTGTGTAGGGATGCATGCCAGTATCTGAAGGTACATTCATGGGTCAACTCGTAATCCATGAGAATGAAGGCACCACAAACAATCTTGGGTGGATGCTGTACTCGGTGTATGCTGTACTCAGTGTATGCTGTACTGGGTGTGTGCTGTACTCGGTGTATGCTGTACTCGGTGTATGCTGTACTCACTGTATGTTGTAATCGGTGTATGTTGTAGTCAGTGTATGCTGTACTCGGTGGATGTTGTACTCGGTGTATGCTGTACTTGGTGTAAAATGTACTTGGTGTATGCTGTATTCAGTGTATGCTGAACTCAGTGTCAACTCATGATCATGGCATGGAGAGATAGAGAGGGATGACTTAACATTGTGTTCATGTAATGATGGTAGAGACGTGGACAAGAAAGGGAGATGGAGGATGAAGATGGGAATGCTATGGAGGATATGAGCGGATATGAGAAATCAGGTGTACGACATGTCTGATTGGGTTTAGAAGACTTCGTATCGGGGTTATTAACCGCAGGATCGGAACTCGTATCTGTTGTATTGGGAAAAGTAAAGTGACTTGCAAACGCAATTCTCTATGTCCCAGTTTCTCAGAATGATTTGCCCAATCTCCTCTCATCTCTCTCTTTCTCGTCCTGAACTCTACCATTACCTAAGAACAGGAAGTTAAGTCCTCCCTCTCTATCTCTCCATGACATGATCAGGAGTTAACACCGAGTACAGCATACACCGAGTACAGCATACACTGAGTACAGCATATACCAAGTACAACATACACAGAGTACAGTATACACTGAGTACTGCATACCAAGCGAACTGCATCATCCCAACATTCACTGTCTCCCGCTCTCAGTCAGTCTCTCATCTCTCGACAGACCATGTTGTACTCAATTCTCTATATTCCCTCAATTACGAGTTAACCAATGAATAGAGTCTCAGCCCCCGTTATGCCTCCCTCCTGAACTACCGCCTCCAGATTGACCGCTTCCAAGTACTCCTCCAATCTCACTCGAACATGGCACCCAAGAGTATCTCCAAACTTGCTCGATCACGGTCTCCAAGTGTATCTCTAAAGTCGCATGATGACGGCCTCCAAGTTCACACCATCAATGACTCCAAGTGCATATCTTCAAACTCGCTTGATAACGGCCTCCAAGTCCATCTCCCAGCTCGCTCGATCACATCCTCCAAGTGTATCTCCAAACTCGTACGATTATGGCCTCCAAGTGCATCTCTATACTCGCTCAATTACGGCCTCCAAGTGCATCTCCAAACTGGCGCTATTATGGCCTCCAAGTGTATCTTGAAAGTTGCATGATTAGCGCCTCCAAGTTTGCACGATCATGGCCTCCAAGTGCATGTCTCCAAACTCGCTGAATCATTGCCTCCAAGTCCATCTCCCAACTCGGTTGATCACAGTCTCCAAGTGTATCTCCAAACTTGCACAATTACGGCCTTCAAGTTCATCTCCAAACTTGTACAATTACGGCATCCAAGTGCATCTCCAAACTCGCACAATTACGGCCTCCAAGTGCATCTGGAATGTTGCTCAATCACAGTCTCAGAGTGCATCTCTAAGTTCACTCGATCACTGCGTCCATTTTTATCTTCAAACACACTTGATTACTGCCTTCCCAGGAATCTCCAAACTGGCTCGATCATGGCCTCGGCGTGCATCGCTGAGTTCACTCGATTACAGTGTGGTGAAACCCTGGAGCTAGAAGGCAGACAGCCCATCATCAACACTCCGCCACACCTCGCAAGGCATACAAAGGGAATTCTTGAGACAGAGCTGTTCTGGCTCGGGGAACACAGGATGAGGGTGAGAGGATATGAAGGGATCCCTAGGCATGATGAACCACACAAATTGCGTGGATCTACGAAAGCTTGGCAATAGAGTGTGGGACCTAGAGCTGGGAAAGATAGTGGGTGTATTTCGTATAATGAGATAATGTCTATCTACCCCGGTGTCTCCCAAATATATACTCCCTGTCGCTGAGTTCATCTACGTTATCCCTGTATCTCCGTATGAATATATATGGAGAGACTTAAATATTACATGCCATATTATGATGTAGCGAATCTTGTGAATGTTGTCGTTTATTCATACTGCATTAACTCTTTGTAGAGTATGACAGGACCTGATATCCCCTCCGGCTCCGGGCTAGCCAACTGGATGATGGAGCTCCCTGCTGCTATCCTTCGTCCCTGCAATCTTGTGACTGTAACAAAGACGAAATGACTTGTGGTTGTGGAACCCTAAGAACCACTGCTGTGAGAATATGGCACCAAGTCTCTTGCAGAGCTGTTGCAGAGGTCTCAGCTGCTCTCGAAGTCTCCCACAGACCTGCGCAGAGGTCTCAGTGGCTCCAGAATTTGACTATTCTAGTAGTCAAATCTCGTAGCATCCTCAATCCACCTCCATAACTGCAGGTGCTTTCAGGCGCACCTGAGAATGCTCTTGCAGAGTCTGAGAGAACTTTGCAAAGCTCCAGGGGGGCCTGGGTGCATCTGGAAGTACTTAGAAGCACTGCTGAGGGCTACAAGAGTGTCTGGGAGGTTTGCGTGTGGCTTCCGGACTGATTTACATTTGGAAACTTACTATTGTAATTCCATAACTTCCTTGGCTCTTCTGTATAGCCAAAGCTGTTTTATTGACGATTGAAGTTGTCAATTTAGTAACTTCCAACTTAGTTAACTTGTTAAACTTTGGGATGTGTGCTGCTGCCAGCAAGCATTTCACCATGGTGCTGGTCCCAAGAGCTGATGGATTGCGAAAATCGTCATGGGAAATGATACATATGATGCCGAGGATTCTGGTCTGATTGATTCCCCAATGTAAATAGAATCGCTACCAAGGTGCATGACTTGAATAATTCGATACAATAGGACGCATTGAGCCCTCAATGACGGAAGCCCACGAAACATTGAATATGATCGGTAACAGAAGATAACTAAAATTAACAATAAACACACATTCATTTTTAGAAGATATCATAACTTCTAACACTGCGGAATTTGAAGATTTTGAATCTGACATCGCGGTTGGACTTGTTGTTGTTGATTCATACTGTGTGCACTGTAACTTGAGTATAACAGAACTGAATACCTTGTCCGCCTCAGGACAAGCCCGATAGATGGCGGAGCTTCCCCACTGCTACCCTTCATCCCCGCTGACAAATGAAAGTTTGAAGATAGACAAGAAATGACAAAAAGGAAAGAAAAGGAAAAGAAATGAAAAAAAGGCATATAAACCCCACCGCCATTGCCCCCCGCACCTGAGTCAGCCTCTGCTCCTGATCCGTACTGTCATTCATTTGGGCAGGCACTTCCTGGCTTCAGTAGCTGTGAGGAAGCCCATCACCGCTTGGTCACACTCTTCCATGCTCAACAGCTCAGAGACCTGCATGTGTTGTCATCAGCCCACTTTGCAGCCAGTCTCATTTCTTACAGCCATCCTGAGTGCTTTCAGCTGGTCTTTTCTCAGGCTTCAATGGCAGAAGAGATGCTGCTAAGTCTGGGGTGCTGTCCCTCCACACCACTAGCATTGATTGTCTTCTCGGTGGTCAAACCATTTAAGGTAGACTCAAGCGGGTGCATGCCGACACTTTAGTCCGTAGAAACTGGTGGCCAGCGACTTCATGCTTGCCATCAGAACAGTTGTCTTGGTCCCCATCTTACCCTTGAGTCTGCAACTGAAGTGTTAGCTGCACTAGTCAGCCTCCCATATTAGCTAGGCTGTAGACCCTCCCTCGGAGAACCATCTAGCTCTATTTTAGGCTGTGGTATATGGCCGCTCTATCACCATGACTCCGGTAGGGTCTTGGGCCAGGTTTACCTGACAGTCTGCATCTGTCTGTCCAGGAATGTCGATGTGTGCTGGGACCCAGTAAATCTCAGTTGCGATGCTGAGGGTGAGGAGAGCCTTTGCTGGTACATTGATCCGCCTTGTAAAACACTGCCATGGGCCAGGCACTAGGTGTGCTGCACATTGAATTGTGGTTTGAAAGTCACTCAAGACTGCCACCATCTTCACTTCTAGTGTTTGCAATGTGTCTCTCATCTCGATCGTAACCTCAGACATGAGTTCGATTGCCCTCAGCACAGTGTCGAAGACCTCTCTGTGCACACTGTCCAGATAGCTGTAGTGGGACCTTCTTTGATTTCGATGTTTGCGCACTGCCGTGGCTCCCACTCCACTATCGACTGAGTGTGATCCAGCTGTCTACAATATCCAGACCCCTGCAATGAATTGTACGTGTTTCTGTCTCGCCCAGCGCTGCGTGGTACTCTTGCCAGTGGTGGTGTCGTCCAGTATGATGGTCCTGACCACTGATTCTTTGCCCGGTATGGGCCTCTTTGTGCCTTTGGTGGTTGAGTCGTACTAATGCTTATCTTTGACCAGTTTGCCTGGTGGTGCACTGCAAGAGGGATTGCGGTGTAACGATTTGAGCTTGCTACTGCATGCGTCTGCAACTCTCCCTGTCAATTGCCATTGTCTGGAGTTTGGAATTACTGGCGTGGGGGTATGGCCTGACTTGCTCATAAGTGCACCCCGCGGGGTTGTGGGTAGCACGCTCAGGATTGACCTGGCTTATGGAGTGAGCAGAAGCTGGAGGTCGTCACGTTTGCCTAGGTCTTTGGGATCCCAGCCAGCTGTGGGACTGTAAAAGCTGTGGTATTTAATTCATGAGACAGTCAAAAGATACCTCATTGTAAAGTACAATGCGGCATCTTGAATATTGACTCCAGAGTTACAAGCAAGAAAAAAGTCAGACCTGTGAAACATTGCATGCATAGTGGGGAAGTCGTATACAAGGACATATTCAAAAGACTAACCATTAAAAACCAAATTTAGGAATGATGTAATGCAGTTTGGTGCTGTGTAGCTGACTGAGATGTCACAATGACTGCTGATGTTCTGTTGATGCTCATTTTTACGAGGTGGTAGCAATATTGACAATTGCATTTCTGCCCATGAAGACTCCCAATACTTTGATTATGAGTTAACACAGTTGCACAACCTGTTGATTATCCTAGTCGCAAGACCCAAAATCGTTGATACTCCATTGACCCGCATTTCTGGTAGGTGGTAGCGATATAGTAACAAGCATAGCAGAAAGATGTCAGACCTGTTAGAAATGGCATACGGATTTCTGAAGTTGCATACGAGAACATACTGAAAAGAGTGACCTTTGAAAATTCAACTTAGGAATAATGTAACGTAGTTCATTGCTGTGGGACATACTGAGCCTCCACAAAAAGAGTTGATACTCTGTTGATGCTAGGGTTAGCAACCACTCAGGGTAACCTGACAGAAGTCCAGGTATGGATCAGAATAACCGTTCAGTTTGGTCCACGACTTATCCAAACACCCAACCCGCTGCAATTCGGCATGGCAAACCCATACCTGTACCCATCAGCCTGCGGAGTTTCCTGGTTTGGCTAGACTTGTCGGTTGCAATCTCCAGGTCTGCATTTTGGGCTTTTCTCTTTACCATTGCATTCAAATATTCTACCAATAATTGCAAAATATTGACTTCGGTACAGCATTTACTTTGTTGCATATACTGGCCTCCTTTCTCATCACAATGAAGAGAGACATGCTACATACCCCATGTTGAAAATGAGCGTCAACAGAGTGTCATAAATTTCTGGTCTTGAATCTTCCATAATCTGAGTTGCGATTGGTTGGTGACATTCATGAATGATGTATTGACCGCCTACATAGGAAAGATAGGAAGAGACACGCTCCTTGCCCCAATGGGAAAATAAGTGGCAATGGAGTGTCAACGATATTTGGCCTTCTAAGTCAGGTATTCAATAAGAAAATCTGTCAATTTGATACATAATGAAATTATTGGCTGTCTGAATGAACAAAAACGCTAACATAGACATTGCGACTATCTCCTAAAAATGAGCATCAATGAAGCATCACTGGAGTCTCAACGGTATTTGGCTATGTATCATGGTCAATCAGAGTGTGATGTGGCTGTTAATGTCTATCTACGACATCTTGACCGCTTTTGTTGGGTAAAATGCTGATGCAAACTTAGTGGCAGCTTTGTAAAAGACATAAGTTATTACTGTCTGGGAGGCTGTTGCGGGAATATCTCTACCTTATCTACCTATAAAGGATGCCAACACCTTGTTAATGGATGTGTGCGATTAAGCGCAACATATATTGCCTAGGATGCAAGATCAAACATCATTGGTGCGCCATGGTTGTACATTCCAAGATGGGGCTGAGAGCGTGCTGGGTTGGTTTTTGCCTATAAAGACGACCAATATGATCGTTATGAATAACCACTACCAAATCACTTAGTAATTACATAACTTACAAGAACAACAATCGTTGACACTTCTTTGACCCTCATTGTCAGACTGGGGCAGGAAGCAAGCCACTTTCTCCGTTGCCTATGACTGCGGCCAATACTCGCATTATGTACCACCACTACCAAATCACTTCTTAATGACCTGACTTATAAGACAGGAAATCATTGAAGCTGCATTGATTCTCATTTTTATGATGCAGTGGAAATGTTGTTGCTACTGTTTTGCCCATCAAGGTGGCCAAAAATATCATGTTGCTTACGACCGACAAAGTTTCTTACTACTCAGCAGACTTACATGACCAACAATCATTGACACTCTGTTGACACTCATTTTGCCTCAGGTGTATCTGCAATATGCAAGCATTTGATTTGGTGTAGTACGTCATTTACCGTGGTTTGGCATCCTTTGATTTGTCTTTATGTGCTTTCTCCTTTATGATGAAATTGATCTTTAATAACACATATGAATATATTCCTTAAAATATTACTTTGAATGGTCCATTAATTGTAGATAATGATACACTCAAAGATCCCGTTTGTTTCAATTAATGCTTGCTGTTACTTGCAGGTTTGCTCAACAGGCTGCTCTCGTCTGCAAAATGGATGTTAGCTGCATTACCACACAGCAGATAGTGTACTAACCAGTGGATGTTCCTTCAGCAGTCAGCAAATCTGAATTAATGTCTGTATTGTGCTAGCTATCCTGGGCATCTCCATCAAGATTGCACAAATAAGTGCTGCGAAGAGGAGTATGTGACGATACATATCCTGGTGGCAAATTGTCAATTTGGGAACTTTGTACTGTATCATTGTCACCGAGTGGTGCAGGTGGTGTTCCAGGCGGAGAGGGCATCAGTGCAGGTGTGTGCTGTCTGCATTGATTGGGTGGATGTGCACTAGTACCTTTGTGCCTCCAGTGTGTCTGTGGATTAACTGCTATGCCATGTTGCCAAGAAAGGAAGCCGTCTGTGTAGTTTTCATGAAGCATAGCTGGGTGTTTTGCTATAGCAGCTTTCACCTTGTGGTGCACAGGATACGCAACGCCCTGTTTCTTCTCTTCTCGGACTCTGCCCGAGGTGTCTTCATTCGCTGTTGCGTTTCCTCTATTGCAGCTCCAGAAAACCCTCCTTTGGCCATTTTCGCCATTTGCAACCCAATGCACATGTCAGACTGTTGTAACTGTACCCAACCTCTTTGCCTGGCCATTGTAGCTGACATGTTGAAAATCTACAAGAAATTGATTGGTTCTGAAGATGAGATTCCACGATTACCTCTGCCATATGGTGTTCCATTGCATCTTCTACGGTGAATAATGCCGGTTGCATCCTTTCCTGGGGATGCTGAACAAGAAATTGGTCTCCGAAAATCTCAGAGCTTACAACACTGGGATATTTAATTTTTCAGACTGTGCAGCTAAACACCTTGGTTGACCATAGAGGTTTCCCAGTACGGGCTGATGGAAATTGGTTATGAAGCTCCATATGTATAGGCAGTGAATGTTATATGGTCAGTTGATGCCTGTGACTCTTAAAATAAATATTCCAATATCCGATCAGATGCTGGTTCACATTTTGGCTTCTTCATGTTTTAGAGACCCTTGTTCAATATGTGCTGGGTCATATTTACGGTGGCTGTGTTGACTGTATGGCAGTGGACTGACTGGTGTCTGCATTGTTGCTGTGTCCAAAAGAGTGATGTATTGGATGAAGCATCAATTGTATTGCTTGATCCGGATCCACTCTCACCTGGCAGAGGTGTTTCTGTAGTCACGTTTTGCTGGTGTCGACAAGGAGAGGAAGATGATAATGAAAACAAGTACGAAGTTTTGAGGAATATATAGTAAGCTTCACATCAAGATGGAATCAATCACAGCCAACATGCATGTTCTACTGACAATCAATCCTGCTGAATACCGCTGCAGGATGGAAGGGTGTCCGACTGTCCCACAATATTCAGTATGTTGGCCCAATGTTGGGTGTTTGTTTTGGGGGATATATACACATGAAAAACAGCCAAAATCGAGTTTCTGTCAGATGTAAACATGAAATTCCTTGACCGAAAGGATGTCAAATAATGATTGTCTCAACACAGCCCAGAGATCTTACATGAAAGTGACTCTAAATGGTTAGTCATATTATACGGTTAGCATAATTATTCCCAATTTAGTGATGATTAAAATGCTGATTTTGCATTGTTCAAGTTGATCACACCTACTATCCTTGACACAAAAGATGCAGCTTGCCTCCAGATCGACCATATCTTGCAACATCCGACATCTCGCCCAACAACAAAGTCAACATAAAATATAATAGTCAATGCTCACAAACAGAACTTTCGCCGCTTCTATCAGGTAAATCTGGGAAATCGAAAATGCAATCCACATAGTGACACCTTCAAAAGAATGAAGTCAATAGCAACTTGGCAGCAGAAACAGTCCGAGCCAATAGGGCATTGTGCAACTTGCAATCCAAAAAGAAGTTGCAGTGGAGAAAAGACAACAAACACACTTTTTGAGCAACAATGTTACATAGCAATGGATCCAGGATTATGTGGAGAGAGAACCCGCTGTGGCAAGACAACAAGTTGCAGCCGCAGAGTCAGCGATTAGGCAGGAGATGGAAGATAACAGAAATACTGAGAATGTGGGATGGACAACTACAAAGCCCAAAGAATGAATTGAGATAATGTTGGATGCTATTAGAGACAGACGGAGCGATCTTGCAAGTTCAGTGATAAAGAAGATGGGGAAGATGAGGATGATGACAAAGAAGATACTCAGCTGGGCAAACAGAGCAAAGATGACAAACCCAGCTGGGTGACAGGCGCAATCTCATAAGTAGTCCAGTACCACATGGGGAGAATTCTGCTGAAGCAGATGAAGCTCGACTGATTGCCACAACTGGGATGACAGGACACGGCTAACTACTTCTGTGACAGAGATAAGAAGCATGGGACGGCAGAATTGAAGATTCCAGCAGTCATTAAGCATTAAAAGAACAAAGTCACTGTGGCACCTGCACCGCCAAAATTTGGAGACCTTGTTGTGACTCTTGATATTGATCCCCGCATATCACAATTGCGACGAGGATTTCCATGAGCAGGTAGAAGTCATATAAGGTGAGGTTCTGCGAAACCAATATTACACAAATGTGTACCGTTCCTCCCACCTGATGCGGGGCTCAATTCATTGCTGATCATGATCAGGAAGCGTGTTGAACCTGTCAGCTTTTATCTATGCACATTTCCACCCTGGCTTATTACAATATAGATATCAGAAGAAGAGGATGAAACCGTGATGGCTTATGCGTTGCCGGAGGAATAGATAGCCAAATTCCGATTGTTGAAGCCATAGAACTTGTAAATGAAACTTGGGAGCCTATTTTGATCTAGGTCAGCTATTTCTGAATTTCAGTGACCGAAATATGACACATGATAATTTGTCGGTGCATGTGCAAGGGACCTGCTTGCCATGTGACAGTGCTTGATTTCAAATCTGTTTGATTGACAACCAACAAACTTAATAAGGACAATTCTGTCACTGTAAAGTGAGAAAGCAATACCAAACTAGCGACCAAATTTAAAAACAAAGTTTAAGCCATTGATGTCAAACGGGTCACAGAAAGAAAAGGTCTGTGCGCGATGTGAATCAGTATGATTGGCGGCCATTATGGTGCACTGAACCATATGTCCAACTGTATAACTCTCCACCCAGACCCTGTGCACATGGTCGAGATATTGAAAATTGCTTAATGTTCGTCATGGAATTGAAGAAGAAGGAGCTGTGTAAGGCAAGGTGGGGATGCAGGGGAATATTAATTGAAAACTAAAGAATCGAATTACATGCCGTAAATTACTGGCTTCAAGTACTGGAATGTGATTGAGCCATCTAATCCATAATTCAGATAACGAGTAAACTGGTGAATTTGAAATTGAGTGGCCCCACAGCCTGTGGATGCAAATAATTATACATAGAAATGTTATGTTGGTTGTGAATGAAAACTACATGTATTTTTGAATCCAAATATTGAGCATACAATGACTGTTAGGATGTGTTTATGGTGAGCGTCAACAGAGCATAAACAATTATTGGACTTTCACTTTCTGCAATCAATGGTTTGCATAGTCAGATCCTTCCAAAGCAATAGTATTGGCCATCTTCAAATGTAAACAGGTAGGCAATACGCTGGTTGGACAATCCTGATAACAGCCGTCAAATGAGGGTGAATAATGTTTGGTCATTTGTCTTGGATAATCCTACAGCTATGGAACAAGATATAATGATAATCAATGCAAAGACCAACTAACTGTATAAAAATACTGGAGACGATCTCGCTAATACCTAAAAATGGGTGTCAACGCAGTGGGAATGATTACTTGGTATACGTTGCGGATACTTCAACGGCTGTGCAACTACATTATCTCATAATGGATGTATTGGCCACCATCACATGCAAAATCCTAGTGACAATATTGCCACCACATACTAACACAGAGTGTCAACTGAGCATGAATGATTTTTGAACTTCCATCTTGGATAATCAAATGGCTGTGAAATGACTGTAAGTCATAATCAATGTATTGGCCGCCATTATGGCCAAAAGTGCCTGTCACAATATTGCAACCAACTCCTAAAAATGAATGTCAATGGAGTGTCAACAACTTTTGGTCTTGCATCATGCATAAATCGACAGCTGTATAATGACATTAATCTGGAATAGATGTAATGCCCACCAGTATACGTAACAATGCTAGTAACGATGTCACTACCAGCTTCCAAAAATGAGCTTCACTGGAGCTTCAACGATTTTTGTTTATGCAGTATGGATAGCATATGGGCTGTGCAACAATCTCATTCCATAATCAATAAATTCGCCTTCATTATGGGCAAAAATGCTGGTGACAATACCACTACCACCTCCCAAAAATATGCGTTAATGTAGTGTCAAAAATTTATAGTCTTGCATCTTGGAGAATCCCAGCGCTGTGCAACAACTTAAATCCATAATCAATGTACTGGTCTCCAGTGTGGGCAAATAAACTAGCATTGATATCGTTACTATCTCTTAAAAATCAACACCAACGAAGTATCAAAAGAGTCTTAACGGTGTATCGATGAAGGTTCTTCTTGCATCTTCGGCAATTAATAGATTGTGTAACTGCGTTCACACAAAATTAACATATTGGCCATCTATGTGGGCAAAAAAGGTATTGGCAATATCAGTATCACCCCTGAAAAATTAGTGTCAATGGCATCAACTCTTTTTGTGGGGGCTCAGGAACCGACTCAGCAACAAACCGCATTTCATCGTCCCTGAATTGGGTGTATAGCGGTTAGCCATTTGAGTATATTGTTGTATATGACTTCACAGCTATATGTACAGAGTCTCGCATGTCTTACGTTGTTCCTGCTCGTAGCTCCAGAACCACTATTACTGAACCAGTGTTGTAGTACAAGATAATTGAACTTCTGACCATCAATCAAGTCAAATTATGCAGATTTCAAAATGCTACCGCTATGTCGGATTTGAATTTTTTAAATACTTTGTTTGAACAGGTTTTAATATCTTTCAAAATCAACGAGTCTTTATTCGTGATTTGAGCAATGGGACATTTCAAATCATATTTCATGCTTGATGGACTTCTATGAATGCGGACTCCAAGCATCCAATTTGTTGGAAAGATTCTAGACATGCACCTTCGTGGTGATTCTATTTGCATTGTAAATCTGAGGAGACCAACAGCCCAGGCATCATATGTATTGTTTGCCATCAAGTTCTTCGCCATTCATCAGAACATGGGACCAGCTTAGTGAGGAAATACGTGCTGGTAAAAGCGCACATTGCAAAGTTAAACAAATTAACAGAGTCAGAAGTTTCTAAATTGACTAGTTCAATGGTCGATGAAACAGCTTGGGCTATACTGAACAGACAAGGAAGTCAAAGAATTACAATAGTTTGTTTGCAAAGGACATTCATATTGGACATTTAGATTTTATCCATAATTATTGAGTTGACAGACAAAACACTCCAAACTGGCATCTAAGGACTTTGTATCTTCCACAACTTACCAAGACACCTGGAATCGCTACCTCATGTTCCAACTTGTTTCAGCTCCGATTCCATGGAATGAAATGTCCAATCTAGAGCGACCAAGGCAATAAAATGCTGGATGCAGCAAGCTTGTGCTACCGCCGCCCAGCACCCTTAGCAATCTTTGCTGGAGACAATACTCACCGACAGTGGATTCAACAAAGAAGTAATTGCTATTAAGAAATCAAGGTAGATTAACTTTGCACGGGTGGACATCAACGAATGATTTAGCCATAACCTTGGTCATTGCTTACTACATGAATCGCAGTTGGGCAATTTGAGAAGTACAACTTGCTTTCAATGAGGTTGATAGCCACTTCTGATTGTATTTTGAAAGCCAATTAACAATAATAGGTCAAGGGTAGATATACTGGTGCAAAGTTAGTCATACATTTGAAGAAAGTTCTAGATCATTTTGATGATAACAATGTCCGTTTACTCAGAATTCTGACTGATAACACTTCATCAAATTACTCAATGACTTGGAAACTACAATTGACATTTGATGCCTCTGGAATCCAGTGGCCTGCATTGAAAATCCAGATACCATGCATGGCGCATGGCTTTCAGCTTGCATTTGGTGTGTTCATGAACAGTTTCGGTTCAAAAGGCCACACCAAGTCTCTAGAAGCCCATAAGCACAAGCAGCAATTTGGAGAGAAACAAAGTGTAGAAATTGTTAAGAGTCAAAGACTTCGAAAGGAGGGCAATACAAGAATCAACAAGGTGTCGGCTATGAGATCAGGTTTAGCAATGAGAATTGAGAAAGTATGTATTTCAAGAAATTTTGAAAGTCCTGACATTGATCTGCATATCGCAGCTAATGCTTGCTGCATTAACTACACTCACACCTGGTTGTCAAAAGGAGTTCATTGACTGTCAAAAAATCAAGGAACAAATTCCACTACTGCCTATTGTGCGTGGGAAAACATGGTGGAATTCGACACTGGAGTTGCTTGAGGAAGCCTACCAGTTACAAGAATTCACCTGGGAGTGGCTACAGAATCCAAAACACAGTGATTACTGGCTATTGGTCCCAACACAGGATGAATGGACTATCATCCAGCATCTCATGGAAGTGTCAAGGCCATTCCGATACTGGACCCTCTGAATATCAAAATTCCTTTTAGTGGATCTGCATCACGTTATCACTATATACAATTACATTTTAGATTATATGGATGGCTTTATGTGACCTTTAGCTCAGAAGAATACTCAATGGACAGAAGACTTATACTTCGCCATGAAGTTTGCAGTACAGAAGATGACCAAGTATTATGCTCAAGTTACTCCAATAACCGGTCTAGCTCTCATTTCAGCACACAGCTTCGATTCTTCCCGCATGTTGTGATCGTATAAAACATGGGACGGGGGAATGTATACTAATCCTGATGATGGGACTTCTGATACTACAAAATACAAAGAGGTGTTTGTGAAGTATTTGGAGCACGAATACTGTGCGAAACATACACCATTGGCCAGCAATAAACCAGGAAAAGCACCAAACAATATTCTTTTCCCCTGTGCCATGGCTTTTGAATCTGGTCAATTATCTTTCGATCCATAAGATTTGTCCATCGACAATGAAGAATACTTTAGGCCAACAACTGAGGCGAAAATGACACCTGGATAGAGCAATTCTGCAGCATGGTTAATGACTGCGCCAAGACGGAATTTCATTTCACTTCATCAATAACCAAAGAACTGTGGCAAATTGATTCGAATTTGAATTATTACCAATTTGGCCACACAGAGATTAGTGGTACATTTTGGGTGTCCGATATCACTGACTGGTGGTGCCAGCAGAATCAAAGGCGCTGAAAGTACGCCAATCTCACTAATGGGGCAAGCGACATATTCTCTATCATACAACCTGCTGCTGGAGGGAAGGACAGATTCTCCCATATACCAGACATGATCGGCCGGAGGCAGTCAAAAACCACAGGTGAGACGCTTTGAAATAACATCGTCATAAGACAGTGTGCATGAGCCAATTACCAGATATTGGCAGATGATAACACACCATTGCATATCATGGAACCTGAAACCAAATTGAAATTGAAGGAAGAGGTTAAGGAAAGACAATTGCACAGATTGGCAAAGGTCCACAACTGTTTGAAAATGCGGCCAGGTAGTCAAACCCTACTTGCTGCAAAGAAAGAATCTCCTGCTCAAAACAAGCAAATGACAGCCATAAGATACATTTCAGGTTCTAAAGGGATGCTCAAAGCATCCTGGTCAAACCTTCAATATGATGGTTTGGCTACATTTGAATTGTCGGAAATATCACCATTGCCACCAGCTTTATCTTCAATGGACCTCCCTGGTGGATGAACTAAATTATTGAATGTCCTCCGAATTAAGAAAATTGACTGTCATCCAACTGATAGTGATCAGCATGGTGCATCTGAAAGTATTTCCGACCTCCACCATTGGCTTAACTGGAATGGTGACTTGGATAATCCAAATGTGACGGTCAAAACACGCTCAATTGTGCCTGGGCTCCGCCTGTCTGATAACCTCCACTAGTTTTGGCCGGAATTTCCTTATATTAGTAGCTGCCATGAAGTCCATCACTGCTTGATCACATGTTTCAATTCAGAAAAGCTCAGATATCTGCACATGCCAGCATCTGCTCGCATTCCATCTAGCAAACATTCCCACTTTCATCCAGAGCATTTGCAGCATGTCTTGCCACTCGCTGCTGTGGCGGAACAGGTGCTTCTGCATCTGTAGTGTTCTGCTTCTGCACCACCAACATTTGTCATTCTGTCGGTATCCAAACAGCTGTCGGTACATTCCAGTCAGAGCAATGTCGCTCTTTTCTCAGGAGAACCAAGTGCGTAGTGACTTCACACTTGTCACTGCGACGGATCTGTTTCTCCCGGCTTTGCCCTTGAGTCTATCTCGGGAGTGATTGGAGCACTTGCCAGCTGCTAACCTCACATTTGCTACTGACCACTGTTTGGAGATTTTTCGAGATCAATTTGTGGCTGTGGTGTAAATTCAGTCGCTTACTGTGCAGCGTCAGTCTTGCTGTGGGTTTGTGGCCTCACAGTCAGCCTCTTCTTTTGAAGGGATACCAGAGTGTCCCAGCACCCAGAGGATTGAAGCTTCGATACTTTGGGTGGGGAGGGCCCTAGCATGCTCATCAATTCCTCTTGCCAGTTGCTGCCCTGTCCCTGGGTGCAGGTGCGCCTTAAGTCCAATAACTGCCTGTGAATCACTAAACACTCCCACTGTGGTGACTCTGTGTGCTTGCACCACCTCTGCTCTGGCAATACACTTTCAGAGTGCGACTCCAATTAGCCAGAGTTCAGCTTCAAACACCTACATTCGTCCCGGACTGAGGTAGCTCTGGCAAACTGTGCAGTCGTCACCATTTAATAATATTTCTGCGGATTGTACTGTCCCATTGTCCGTTTGAGATCCGTCTATTAGCCACATCCAAGTGCCAGATCCTGCCTTGCTGCCCTTTCTACTTGCCCGTAGCTAGGAGGCACTGGTAGCTGCGGCATCGACTTGGAATATAGTGGTCTTGACCAATAGCTCCTCCCCCGGGTCAGGCCAACATACCATCTCTGCTCTCTTGCCGCATGTGGTCTATTGCAGCCACTCTGCCTAGCGCTGCACCAGGTGTGGGGAAATCGTAAAACGCTTCAATCATGGAGCATTCGTACGAACTAGCTTGCCTTGCCACGAATTGTAGTTGTCTGGCTTTGAGTGCCACTACAACATGTGTAAGCCCTGATTCTGTCATTTGGGCACCTCTCAAAGTTGTCGGCAGCACAAGCAGGGTTGACCTGCCCTGTCAATTCACAAGAAGCTGGAGGTTGTCTTGCCGGCTGCCATCCTTTGGATCCCACCCAAGCTCGGTTGCATACCACGCAACAGCCTGGATGCAGGCGATTTGTACTGCTCTCAATCATGCTGGTATGACTGAATACATTGCTGTAAGTGAACAGAATTGTTCTGCGGCTCTCACATTCTTCATGCACTGGTTGTGATGCTCCTTGAATGCTAGGTGGGCATTCATCCAGACCACCAGCCACCAGGTTACATCCTTGTTAAATCTGACAATGCTGTTCCCAACTCTTGTCTTCACTGTTAGCTTCGGCCGCAGGTGCTTCTTGTGGCCTCGTCTGCTGGTGAAGAGTGCTGCTTCGCTTTTGGCAGTGTCAAACTGTAGCTCGTGTGTTTCGGCCTAGTCAATGCTCATTCTGGTGCAGGCTGCAGGATTTCTGACTATGTGGTTTATGTCGCGTCCCATCGCCACCTATCAAATGTTGTCCATGAATGACAGTCCTTACGCTCCAGAGTCACTCTCTTCAACCCATTGTATGACCCATGACTTATATATCATAACGAGGATCGGAGACATCAGTGAAGGCTGTTGTAAACCTGCTTCCACCAGGTGTTTGTCCATACCAATACTCTTGATTACCTTTTCAACTGGTTGGTCAGTGAGAAAACTTGCCATCCATCATAGGAGGTATCTGTCCATCCCCTTGCCTCTCAATGTGTGACTCAGTCTGCACCTCCCTATGCTCCGGAATGCCCCGTTGATGTCCATTAGGTGTACATCAGCTTTGTGGCCCGCTCTCCTGGGTGTGTGTGCTCTGTCGACCATGATTGCTGCTGTGCCGATTAATGACTGCCTTTTCCTGCCTCCATACTGGTCATCGTCTAGTCGTCCTCTTCTTGCAGCGTCTTCTGCTGGGCACTCAGTGGTCGCGCCTCCATTCACTGCATTATGTCACCCTGTTGAACAGTTGGTCGATTTGCCGTATTTGCCAGCAGGATGGAGCAATTGGTTGTATTTTGGAGCTTTAACTATTGTATTTTCTGTTGACTTTGTTCATGGGTGCGATTTTGAATGTTGCAACATATGCACCACATAATGGAATGCTGCATCTGTTAATGTGAAGGTTCATATGCTTGATCAATTTGAAGAAAGTACAATCTGCATGTTGACCGTCACATTATGGACAATAACAATACTAACCATGAAATATGACTTGATTTGTAGCATCTGTTTTATGTAAGATTATGGGGATAACTTGAGACAACTGTTACCAGACGTCCATTTCTTCAAAGAATGTCCTTTTTGTCTCTATCCACTTTGGGATTATGGTGCACGTGCACCTCTATTAATTTCAGTTAACAAAGACACCACATCAGACCGACACAGTGCATATTGCGGAATGGTTGGAATCCGCTGCTACCTGCAGCCATCCCCGGTAGGATTCATTTTGTGTAAGTCGTGCAAGTTGGCTCTTACTCATTACAGTTTGAGTCAAAGCTGAACATAGTTTCCTGAAGACTTCCTACTTCTTTTCGTTATCATCTTCCTGTCCTTGTTCACAATCCCAAATGATGGCTGCACCAATAACTTAGTAAGGTCGGAGCGCATCTGAATGCAGTCGAATGATTGGTGCGTCATCGAATGCATCACCTGCTGAGACACAGCAGCAACGCAGACAACAGGTTGTTCACCGCAACACTGCCGATGCAGCGACCAAAGAAATGACTCTAGACAGATATTTAGAAATATAACCTATAACCAGCAGCAGCAAGCAAAAGAAGTATCATACCATACGATGTGAGTGAATCCATATCGAGGTAGACCACCATCAACTAACTGTTTAATGTACAGCTGGTGTATGTACAGAGCTTCTTGACTAATTTATTGCTGCCCATCATGGGAAATATTCAAGGTTGACTAATGCATTTATCCGTACAGTCCCTGAAAGCAAACATTTTGAAGTTGTTCATTCTGGCATTTTTGACAATGCTTTTCATGATAAGCATCCACAATGGTGGAAAAATCAGACTTTAAACAGCTTAGTAGAGGCTATAAAAGCATATCGGGTTGAGGTAATACCCAAATCTCATATTTAGAAGTAGCAAAAAATTTCTTGTTGGTTTTCAACATGTCTGCTACTATGGCAAGGCAAGGTGATTGGGTACAGCTAGAACAGTCCAACATGTGCCTTGCCTTGACTATAGCCAACATGGCCAAACGAGGGGTTTCATGCACCGCCATTGAGGAATTGCAATACCTGATCAGGACACCTGGCACTGAAGTCCAAGAAGAGAAGAAGTTGGGATTTGGGTTTCCTGGGCATACAAATGTGAAGGCTACGATAGAAAGACACCCAGCTATGGGTTCGGAAAATCCAATCCACGGCTGCCTTCATTGCCAAAATGCCATTGTACAGATTGTGCAAATATGCTGGATGTACAAAGGAACTGGTGCTTTCACTAAAACAGACACTGTTTCTGGTCGGAATGCCACCTGCCACACCTGTGTCATCTTGGGACAATGAAGGTGCTCAAAGATCCACAATCGAAGTTGTGCCATCTGGATTTGTGTTTATACACAATCTACTTCCCAACACTCACTTCTTCAATTTTGATGCATATGCCAAGAATCACAACGATGATAAAGATGTTATTCCAGATTTGGTGACTGACGAAGGTGAATCCACTGGTTAGTATACTGTCTGCTGCCTGGTAATTAGCCTGACATCGATGTTGCAGATGAAAGCAGTCTATTGAGCAAACCTCAAACTGAAGATGAGCATTGATCATCAGGAACGGAATGTTTGAGTGTATTACTATCTCCAATTAGGGGATACTTTGAAGTATATTATAAAGGATATATATATATGTGTTATTAAAGAGCAATGTAGTGATAAAGGAGAAAGTACACGAAAATAATAAAAAGGCTAGCAAAAGACAATTAATAATATACTATACCAAATGAAATGATTGTATATTGCAGATACGCCAATGGCAAATTGAGCGTCAATGCAGCATCAATGATTTTTGGTCTTGTAAGTCATGTAATCAGTGAGTCATCTGGTCATGGTTATTTATAATCAATGTGTTGGCAACTGAGATGAGCAGACATGACAGCAATGATATCGCTAGTATCTCCTGAAGATGTGTATCTCACGAGTGTCAATGATTTTTGGTATTGTCAGTCAGATAATCAAACAGTGAATTGGTAGTTGTTGCACATAATTAACGTATTGGCAGCCTTTATAGACAAAAGAGTACGCAATGCAATCCCTACCCCATTAGGACAATATGTATCAACAGAGGGTCGACGATATTTGAACTGGGATATCAGGTAATCTATATGGCACTTGATAGCAGCCATCCATACACAAGCAGTTGCAGGCCTTTATATGCCAATAAGGAAGCGAAAATCCAGTGAAAGCCTCCTGGACAATAAAAACTTATTTCTATTCAAAGCTGCAACTCAGTATTTATTAGTGTTTTAGCCAATGAAACCAGGGAAAGCTGCATATATAGACAGTACTGGCCACGTCTCGCTTTGATTAACCATGATGCAAGGCTAATCCTCATTAACATTCCATTGATGTTCGTTTTCAAGTTGGGGCTGGGAGCATGTTGCTTTCTCTTTGGTCAACAATAGCAGCCAATATTTTAATTATATCTAACAATGACCAACTCACTCTTTCATGATCTGACTTACAAGAACAATCATTGTGGATGCTTCGATGACGTTCATTTTGAAGATTTGGTAAGTACTGTGTCACTATGTTATTTGTGTATAAATGCCGCCAATACTGTGATGATGTATAAAAACTACCATATTGCATTTCAATTACGTGACTTAAAAGACAAAAAATCGTGAATACTTCCTGATGCTCATTTCTAGGAGTTAGTTGCGATGATGTTGTGTATGCTTCTGCCCATAACCGCGGCCAACACTTACATTGTGCATTGCAGCAACAAAGGCTCTGATTAATTACATGACTTACAGGACCAAAAATCGTTCACGCTATGTTGATGCTGATTTTCAGAATTGGGCCGGGAGTGGGTAGCTTTCCCTTTGCCCTTAGAGGCAGCCTATATCTTATTTATGAACATTTGCAACCGATTACCACTCAGATTACCCAACATGTATGACCACAAATTGTTTACACTCATCTTCAGGATGGGGATGGTAGTGTGTCTGTCTTCCTTGTTATTATACAGGTGGCCAATACATTGAAAACTGACAATGACATATGAAAGTGAATTCTTTGTGATTTCTAGTTGGATATCTGAATGCGACAATTATTAGAAAAACCCAAAAACTTGACCTAGTGATTGGATCCCACAGGTCCAGCCTAACCAGTCAAAACCCATGGATTGGTGGGTATGGGTACGGGTTTGGCTCATGAACATGGAGGTGGTTGGGTTTTTGGACCTTTCTGGGACTGAACCGTACCGTGTTTGCACTCCAAACCTTCATCACTGGCGGGTTACCCGGACTCGTTGGTAATATCAATGACTCCAGCAATGGCAAATTAAGGTCCAGTCAGTACATCATTGGAGCGAACACTGCTAAGAGAAAGGAACCAGTCCAGCTAGATCAATGTGACGAGGACAATGATACCTACTCTGTGGAGGATGTTACTAGAGCCCTCAAGTCGGTGCCTATGTGCTGTCAAAAATAGTTGGCAACGGAATGTGCCAGTCCTTTGTCTGGAATATGGCCAATATAGTGACACTGTCCGCCTGGGCAACAACACAAGGCACACTCTCAAACATGAATATCAGGTCGTCCTGGCTTATAGTCGGAAGACAGTTGGGCGATGTGATTGCACAATGATATGCAGCCTGGAGGCATGCCATGGTCCAATTTGGAGTACTGACATGCCGGATAGTTGGTACAACAAAGCAGAATCCCTTGGGGATGGCAGACATCTGGACAGTGACTGAGGATGTCGCCTTTGGATGTGCCCTATGTTCCAGTTCTGTGGTGCATGGAAGCATAGAGCCAAAAGAAGAAGTAGCAATGGTTTGAATAGTCAATACGGGGAGTATGCTGTCCGGTGGGCAATGATGCACATCTTGCAGGAGTGGGCCAAAAAGACCAAGTGGAAAAGAAAGAGGACCAATGACACCACCAGGCAAACATCTAAGAACCCAACAACCTCTCAAACTACTGGACTACCAGTACCCTGTGGGCATCCGCCACCCTCTTGACACCCAGGACCCTCAGAACCACTGGGACCTGTGATTCTGGCCTCTTCCATTCGCCCACACATGGTCAATCCCGTCCCCATTGGTAATCGTCCTCCTGAGGCTGATTCCACTCCCCCAGCCAATCCTACTGTTCTGGTCGATCTGACTTCCATGGCTGCTGTGACTCCTGTTCTTTGCACTCTCATCATTGTAAGTCCTCTGGTCGGCCCTTCTCTGTTTCACCATCCTTCTGTTGGACCGCCTCCAGTTGGCCCTCCTCTGGTTGGCCCTCCTCCCATGGTAGACACCCAGGATGGATTGTTTGGGGGCAGGTTGCAGGGTTTGAATAATCACAACCCACAGGCAAAATGGGTAGCACAATGTTGGCTGAGCTGGCACCCACATGCAATTTTTGTTGCCAACTGTGTCAGATATGGCTATGATGACAAGGATAATATGAGGATTCTTGATATCTGGTTATTACATGGGAGTATCCGTGGGCTGAAGTTGTATGATGTGTGTCTATATGGGTGGCCTGGTGGGACGAACATCAACCTTCTATATAAGTCTGGTTGCCTTTCAAGGTCTTAGTCTCAGGAACGAATATTCTTTCTTGAGCAGGACGTGGAAGTCTCAATATTGCTCCAATACGCTGCGGACAATGATATCGCGAATCTGGTTGTTCAAGTATTACCACATGCTGCATCCGATGCAGACGGAGGTGGGCTTCTGGCATCGGATTGGTGGGTTATTTGCTGACTGCAGTCGACAGCATTTACCCATTTGATGAACCTCCTCTGGCTCGTGAGATATACTGTGGGTTTTAGAATTGTTTGATTTCTCTTTGGGGTTATGATTATTGGATGGCACTCTGCAGGCATTCATTTAGTTTTCCTTCAGTCATGTATTAAGGGCTGCAGTTTATGTCATTTGGATGGTATTTGGTGGAGGTTTGTTTGCTTTTCCTGCCAGTCATGTATCTTGGGGTTATTCATCTGTTGTTTGGATGGTATTCCATTGACTGCATTGTTTTGTTTACTTGCTTATTGTCAGTTGGATCTCGTCATGTAGATTTCCTTACCCTACCTGGAAATTGTATTTCTTGCATATACAACTGATCCTATTGTTATCCAATGGTTCGTGCATCAATACCAGTGGCCTGTCAGGTTCATCCGGGGGACATAGGAGTATGGTGATGTAGATCTAGCCTGTCTATTGGAATTTATGAGATGGTGATTAGGATAAAGATCTTCATCCAGCAGGAACAATGTGATGGAAAACTAAGTATTCACTTAGCAGGAATTAGGGGATGGAGATTTGGAATAGAATCTTTGACCAGCGGGAAGAAAGTTATGGAGATCTGGGTCAAAGTCTTCGTCCAGCAGGAACAATATTACAGATATGTGGATCAAAGTGTTCATCCAGTGTTAACAAAGTTACTGAGAGCAGAATTAATGTCTTTGTCCAGTGGAAACTCAGTAATGGAGATTAGAATTTCGGTTATTGTTAGCTAGATCAAAGTCCCTATCCAGTAGGATTAAGGTTACCAAGATGGAATTGTTCGCCTTGTAGAATTTCAGTACTGGAGACCTAGATCAAGGTCTCCATCCTGCAGGATTCGGGTTACCATGATCCACATTGTCACCTAGTCACATTTTGTATACCGTGATCCGTATTATAATATTTGTCCAGCGGAATTCTATGGAGAATTACTGATACATGGGGAAGGTTCGGACGCCAACAAGATACCTATACCATCGCGATTTGATTCGACAGGACACTGGTCCTTCCTCATTCTAACTCTTTTGCGATTGAATCAATACACCTCATCCATTAACTTCCATACTGCCACAAGATGTACTTGGGAACACATGAGAAAAGGTGGGGCCAAATCCAATGCTACCAGCCAATTGACGAGTCTGATCAAGGAAAAGGATGATAGGGGGAAGGAGGAAGAAATTCCATCTTCTAGAAGTGAAGAGGAGTATACTGAAACCCCATGCCCTTCGTCCATGGCCTCATCTTGGCCGCCGGCGAGCCTATACACTGTGGCCGGGGTGCCATACAGAGGTGGGATCAAATCAACCAGATGTCGAACTCACAGCCGACTAACTCTCCGATGTCCCGGACGATTGCATGTAGATGAGTGACATGCTTCGCTGGGACTCTGATATTTGTAGTCCAAACCATCAATAGTCAAAAGCAGCCACAGGATGCTTGTAAGCCACTGCTCAAATACCACAAAAGCAGTCTTAATCAAAAGCACCCAAGAGTTGCTCATCAGCCTCCTCCTCCTCATCATTGCCATCAATGGATAATCCCCTGCCAATGCTGCCATCTGGTCATGTCAATTCTCAGCAAAGTGATAATTCTAGTCCAAGGACCTCGATGCCAATAACCTTCCATGCAAGACCTCAGGTTCCCAGCAGAAGTGTGCTACAGCTTATAGTAATTCCGAACCGCGGAAGTTTAAAAGGAATCAATGTGGACTGACATTATGAGGGATTAACCAGTTCATGGATGCACGGGTTAGGAAAGTTCAAGAACAATCTTCTGTAATCATCAGAGGGAAGAAATTGTTCAAAACCCCTTCTTGGAAGATGTAGATGTGATGGCTGCCACTGCCTGGATATAGGCCCGCGGATTGTGGAAATTCAATGCCTGTGTCACCCAAGAATTGGCGCTTCAACTTGTGGCCCATTACAGTTCTCTAGACTGTTTCCAGTACCAATGGTAACCCCCAGCTACAGATCAGTGGATTTCACAATTCCGTGCCAAGTGCCACTGTCATGCAGATTGGCATCAAACGGAAAGTGATTTACCAACTCCTCGAGATGGAGGCCCCAAACATGAAGGGTATAGTCTGCCGGCTACTTGACAATGAATGATATATCTTTGGGAAGAACGACATAGAGATAGGTATCATATGTCCACTGGCAGGAATAATGCTGATATGTATCCTCACACTCACAAGGCGCCATAGGCTAGCAGTTACATCACCACCACTATTTATTACTGTTGTTCCTAGGCAAACACAATCTTGGGTATCCACCATTCACACTCTCTGGTGCAAATGTCACCCGAGTTTGTCTGTATAATTGCAACCACTCTCCAGTGGCACTTCCACAGCTATGTTGCCACTTGCAAGACTGTACAAGTGCTGTTTTTTACCTCCATAAACGCCACCAGTGAGTGATGTCTCCAAATCCGACTGGAAAATTACTGACTGTCACAGTGGTATATGAGAGGCATCAGGTGATGTGTGATAGCACGTACACAATTCCAGAATCATCAGATATTGTCATTGTCTTGATCAGACATCAGGTTCAAGATATCAGAAGACAAAACAGTAAGGTGGTTCAAGGTTAAAGCTTCCCAAAACTGACAGCATTCCTGGCATGTAAGGACAACCATGGCAACATGAAGCATAAATTAGTTTCTCTACAGGCACAGCATGCCATGGAGGATTATGAATAATTGTCACTATCTGTAAGGTATGGAAGTATACCCTTGGTTACATACCTTGTGCTAACTAGTTTAGAGTGGAATGGGCGGCACCAGGGGTAGAATTGCTGATGAGGTTTGAGAAGATGGTGTCCAGAGGTTCCGCGAAGAAAGTGTACTTAGGGTTGTTGTGTGAGGTTACCATGTGGCAAAGGATGGGAAAATTAGTTTTGTAATATGGAGTTACAGTTTGGCAATGGAAGGGAATTTAGTTTTGCAGTGTGGAGTTACAGTTTGGCTGATGGACTAGACATGCTGCTGAAAGTACTGTATTTGTTAGTGAAAGCTAATATTTTAGTGTGAATTTAATCAGACAGTAGCTTCAATCCAACCACAGGAAGTCTATAATCATTATGCCACAGCTTCACTGGAAATCATGTGATACTTCTAGTAGAGTGCTGCCACTCTGTGACCATTGTACTATAGCTCCAATGGACATCATACCATAACCATCATTGACTACTGCAATGCTATGATCATCTTGCCATAGCTCCTTTGGAAATCATGCTATCGCTCCAGTAGAACTCCATTTACCATTGTACCATAGTCCATGACGAAATTCAGTAAATATACTGATAGCAGTATGTAATGACCATTCTGAACATCCAGAGCTTTTGTGTGTGGACTGGACTTGTAGTTGCCACACACCCTTTGCACTATCACGAAATATTCATCCTACTTCCAGCAGTACAATCCAATCTTATAGATTTAGCAAAATCTCAGCGTGTAGTTGGTGTGCACTCATAGCACAATTGTAGGATATCCAGCATCCATCTCGCGGCAATTCAGCATTCTCTATATATGTCGCTGTTGAGTACACTTTCTCATACTGGAATCTGAAGTGCTCTGTACGTCGACCAGATATCTGGATATCCATGCTACGAATGAACACAGTGTGCTGTCATGAATCGAACAAGATCAGTCTGATTGTAGTTCACTCATTGACCCACAGGTCATAAGTGCATCCAGAGACCCACATGTAAATATCCATGGACTGACTATGAATGTTTATGGTCTGAGTATCATGCTGGGGTCCACTGGAAGCTTACTATAAGCTCTGTCTGGGCACAGAGTGCAGTCTATAGTTGATTTTCACTTCAGCCTATGTATTAATACATAGACAAGAATAGTTTGAAAGTAGATGCTGTATGATCACAGCGCAAACTTTATAATCAGGCTGTACACTCTGATGGCTAATCATTTATTTACATACGACAAGAGAAATTATACAAGTTGTATTAGACAAATTACTAATGGTATTTACATTTAGTCTTTCTATTATACTACATATATATATCCAGTAGCTAAATAACATAAAATTCTCCAACAATCTAAAATATGACAAGTTATTAATTAGCCTTACAAATGAAAAGTCTTGGCATAATTGAATTTTCAATGATATTGGCTATTATAGAAGGCAATTATAAGTTATAGAGATTGTATATATATACGTATAATGGGAAGATATTTGATAATATAATAGAACTTATATCAATGTAAAATCTAATGATTAGTAAAAATCATTCTCCAAGAAATATTAAATGCTTTACTTGTTAGTAAGAAGTAAAATTTCATATCTAGAAACAACTACTTTATTTTCGGTAATATAGTTCTGTAGTATTAATTATTAACATTTCCAGCAAATCAACTAGACTTTAACTATTGTACTGATTAGTATTCCCAAATAGATCAACATTTCTTTGAAATCTGTTTGGTAACTTTACAAAGAGGCAGAACATAATATAGTTATGATTGTAAATACAGTGAAGTAGTAAATACAGTGTTAGTAATAATCAGTTGATTGCTTTATAAAAAAAATCTATTTGAGATAGTATAATATATATTAGAAAAATGTAAAACCTAATGTAAATCTCTAATGGTTCCAGATTCTTTTAAATACTGCTAAGTACAGCTAAATGTAGAGATAGCAGAGTCAAATATTCCAAAAGTATATTCAAGTATACCTCAAAACATATTCATACAGAAGTTAGATGTTAAAAGGTTTACCATTTGCCATACAGAATACCGAAGGGATTTTCTAGCTAAAACCATCACTCAAGAGTTCTAGTATGTCATTTTACAATTACCATATTTTTCTGAAATATATTTCTAGAGTATCCAAAGTAGAAGTAATTGTATCTATTATATTGAACTTAGTGTAATATTTACATTATATCTGCTTAATAAGATTTGTGACACTAGTACATCAGCGAAATGTGAATCAGTTTGGAAGCTATACGCAATCCTCCCAGTCACTTTGGTCAACCAGACTTGTACTCCTAAGTTATTTGAAATGCTCCCAGGCCTTCCTGATGCAACACTACAAGTTTTGACATACTGTAAGAGCATACTCAGGTGTGACTATGAGCACCTGCAGTTATGCAGGTGAATTCAGAATGGTACAATATTTGATGTGTAGGCTTGTTAAAATCTATTTGGATCAACTAAGACCATTGTGTAGTACTGTGGGAGACTGTACATTTTGAACGTATTCTCACTGCAGTGGTTCATAGGGTTCCATAACCCCAAGGCATTTTGTCTTTCATATTCATCTTGCTTACAGTGACAGGATTTGCTACATGATAATATGGCATCAATTATCTATCATAATAATACCATATCTATACGTATAGTAAATTTGGCTGCCAATCGTGCTCAAATGTAATTGGAGGAGCACCTGGAGGCCCCGATGGACAGGACATGGGCATGCACATGGAGTCTGTAATCATGTGAACTGAGTGATACACTTGAAGGTCATAATACAGTAAGTTTGAAGATGTACTTGAAACCTATAATAGAGTGACTTTGGAGATGAACTTCATGCCAGAGATAGAGTGAATGCAGAGATGCAGCTGCAAGCAGTGATGGTGTGGATTTAGAGATGCATGTGAAAGCAGAGATTGAGAGAACTGAGTGACACATAAGACTGCCAAAATCAAGTTCGTTTGGAAATGCACTTGGAGACCATAATTGACCAAGATTGGAGATGGGCATGTAGGTGGTCATTTGGGAGGCAGGCAAGGTTGGAGCTGAGGCTTTATTCATTGGTTTAATTCTAATTCCGGGAATTTAGCCAGTTCAATACAACAAGGTCCCCTGAGAAATACATCATGACAAATAAAAGACTGGCTGTATGCAGGACACAGTCAATTTTGGGATGATGCAGTACTCCAGGAGTATACAGTATTCAGTGTATACAGTGATAAGTATACAGACAACTCAGTGTGTGCATTCCTTGGTGTATGCAGCAGTCTGTGTATGATCTACTTTGTGTCAACTCATGAGTATTCCACACAGAGATAGAGAGGCACAGCATAACTTCCTGTTCATAGGTAAAGGTAGATTTGTGCATGAGACAGAGATACATGACAGGAGATCAAAGAAATTATAAAAGAAAACAGGGACTTCAGGGATGCTCAGGAGTGAGTCAATTTACAATTTCTAATATGGCTAGAACTGCTCCCAACCTGGTGGGTTATAATCGTGATATGTGGTCCTCTAAACACAATGAGGCAAGATGTACCCCTCATATCTCATATCCACTCATAACCTGTAGATGATTCCCATTCTTTTTCCCCATCTCTTTTTCCCGTCCACAACTCTGCCATCATTGCATAACACAATCTACAGACATTCCTCACTATCTCTCTATGCCAAAATCATCAGTTATTACTAGTGTTAGCAACGGGTCTGGGTAACCCGCCAGCGGTCCAGGTTTGGACTGTGACAACGGGTCGGTTTGGTTCCAAACACGTCCAAAAACCCAACCCACTGACTCTTGGCGGGCCAAATCCGGACCCGAACCCATCAACCTGCAGGTATCGCTGGGATTGGCTAGACCCATCAGTTCCAATCTCCGGTTTTGCGTTTTGTGTTTCACATTAATGGTTGCATTCAGATATGCTACAGTTAATTGTATAATATTGACATTGATACGTGAGGGTTTATTTACGATGTATTGGCTACCTTAATGAACAAAACGAGTATACTCACGTGCCCTACCACATCCTGATAATGAGTGGCAACAGAGCATCAACAATTTTTGGTCTTGCATCTTTAGTAATATGAGTGGCGCTTGATCACAAGCATCCATAAAGAAGAATATGGCAGCCCTTATATGCAAATATGTGCAGAATATTTCCACCATATCCTCTGGGACAGTAACAACTTATTTCACTTACAGATCTACCTCTAAGTATTCTTGAGCCTTTTAGTGCATAGAAACAGTCAAAACCATGTATATAGACAATAATGGCCACATCGCGCTGTGATTAACCATGATGGAAGGCCAACAATTGTTGACACTCTGTTGACGCTCATTTCAAAGACAGGGCAGGGAGCGTTTCACTTTCACTTTTGCCTATAAAGGCAGCTAATAATCTGTTTATAACAATGTGCAACCTGTCGCCCACAAGATTACCCATAATACACGACCAACAATAGTTGCCGCTCTGTTGACACTCATTCATGATGGGGCAGGGAGGGTATTGCAATCTGTTTTGCCTATAAAGGCAGCTAAAAATTACTTTGGGACTGCCTGCAACATAATGGCGGTGTGATTACCCACGATGCATGATCAAAAATTGTTGACGCTCTGTTGACACTCATTTGCAAGATGGGGCAGGGATGGTATTGCAATCTGTTTTGCCTATAAAGGCGGCCAAAAATTCCTTTATAACTGACTGCAATCTTTTGGTTGTGTGATGACCCAGGACGCATGACCAAAAACCGTTGACACTCTGTTCACGCTCATTTTCAAGCTGAGGTAGGGAGCCTCTAGTGAAAATTTTGCCTATAAAGGCGGCCAATAGTTCAATTATGTATGACTATGAGCGAATCAATTTTCAATTACCACACTTTCATGACCAAAAATTGTTGACACTCCATTGATGCTTATTTTGCCACGGCTGTATCCACACTATGAAATTATTTGATTTGGCGTAGTGCATTATTCACATTGTTTTGGGAGCCTTTGTAGCATTTTCATTTACATTCTGCTTGATCACTACATTGTTCTTTAATAATACATAGAAATATATAATAATAATATCCAAAATCCCATGTCTTTGGATCAATGCTCGTCATCACTTGCAGGATCGCTCAGTTGGCTGCTCCAGTCCTCAATATGGATGTCAGGTACATTACCACACAATAGATAGTGTACTAATTGGTGGATGTTTCTTCATCAGTCAGCATGTCTGGATCAAAATCTGTATCATGCTGGCTATCCTGGGCAGATGGATCAAAATTGAAAAATTCGGCACAGCGAAGAGCTGTATGTGAATACCTATATCCGGGTGGTAAATTGACAAACCGGGATCGTTGGGCTCCGGAATTATTACAGATCAGGGTGGGTGGCGTCGGGTGTGGGGTCAGCTGTGCGCGTTCGTCAGGTGGGGATGCATCTGTTCCTTTGCATCTGCAGCATATCTGCGGATGCTTTGCAGTGCCATGTTGGTAAGGAAGGCAGCTGGATGTGTGGTTTTGACGAAGCATAGCTGGGTGTCTTTCTATTGCAGCCTTCCCCTTCTTATGCCCAGGAAACTTACCACCCAGTATCTTCTCTCCACAGACCTTGGCATGAGGTTTCTTGATCCGATATTTCGTTCCATGTATTGCGGCGCGTGAATACCCTTCTTTGGCTATTTTGTCCATATTCACGGCCAGGTGCATGTCGGACTGTTCCAGTTGTACCCGACCTCCCTGCCTTGCCATTGCAGCAGACATGGTGAAAACCTACAAGAAATTAGTTACTACTTTTAACAATGAGATTCGGCTATTACCTATACCATATACACTTCCGTAGCCGTCTCTAAGGTGATTAAAGCATTTTATGGCCACTTGCAGAGATGCTTATCAGGAAATTCATCCTCAAAAATCCCACAGCTGACAACATCCTGATGTTCAATTTCGTGGAATGTGCGGACAAATGGTTTTGTCGACCATGGAGGTTTCCCGTTATGGGCAGTGATAAATTGGTCACGTATGGTGTTAGCCATGGTTCCAAATTGCTGGTGTGGTTCTGGGTCCGGGTTGAAACCAAACTGAAACTGTCGCAACGGGTTTTACCCCATCAAAAAACCGAACTGCACCGAACCCGGGGATTTTTGGGCGGTTCCACATTTTTGCAAACTCAGATCTTTGGCTCCAATTAAGTATTTGAGTTGTGATCGTATCACAATATGATATATATGTAAGAGATGCAGTTGTGAATGCTCTTTCACCTCCCATTCTCCCATGTGCGATCCGATCACTATTGGTTAAGTCCCTTCGAAAAACCCATATTTTACGGCGTTATTTCACCGGACCTCAACAAGTAGTGATCAGATCGCAAATTGGAGAGTGGGTGGTGAAAGAGCATCCAAAACTGCATCTTTTACGTATATATCATATTGTGATACAATTACAACTCAAATACTTAATTCGAGCCAAAGTACTGAGTTTGCAAAAATAAGGCTCTGCTGTAAGAAAAACAGGGCCAAAAAACCACAGGTTTATGTCCGGTATGTGTACCAACCCCGCCAAGCCAGAGCGGTTTGGGTGGGTTTTTTTTGGACTGGTCTGGAACCGAACCGAATCGTTTTTCTGGTCTAAACCCGGACCGGTGGGAGGTTACATGTACCCGTTGCTTACACTAGTCATGTAGCTATATAGGAGCACCCGCTGTACATTGTACCATTAATTGACAGCTGTTTACCTTGATATGGATATACTCACATCCAACTGCATGCTGCTTCTTATTCTTGCAGCTTCCAGTTTTATGGACAATTTTTAAACATGCAACCTGGGGCATGTGTTTGGTGGCTGGCTTCGCAGCGTCGTGGTATACCAACTGCTGTCTGCGCTCTCAATGTGTGCCAAGGATTCCCGTATTTGATGTAGTGCCTGCCAATCGGCCAGAATTCAATCCGTTTTCACCTGGCAGAGCTGGTTGTGTATCCATGATATTCTGGTGTGGAATAGGTATGGAAGATGATGACAAAAAGAAGTGGGAAGCCCTGAGGACTATATGAATAGCTTCATGTCAGAATGAAACAAGTAGCGGCCAACATGATCGTTATACTCAAGATGAATCCTGCTGAGTATGGCTGCAAGTTGTGGTGGTTTCCCACTGCCCCACGATTTGCAATAAGTCAGTTCAATGTTGTTTCTTCGTTACCAAGGATAGATTGCGGTGTACAACAGCTGGAATTGCATCAATGTCAGAAATCAATAGGATATTGTTCGAGGGAAAGGACGTCTGCTAATGTTTGTCTGAAATAATCTCCGGGATTTTACATGAAATCGACTCTAACAACCAAGTCATGTTGTATGGTTAGCTTAACTATACCTGATTTATTGACTGTCAAAAGGGACATTTTGTTTTGTTCCAGATGAGTAAATGTACCAACCTTGACATAAAAGACACAGCTTGCCTCCATATTGTTCATAACTTGCAACATCCAACATCTTGCCCAACACCAAAGTCAACGCAAACTACAATGGTCCATGCTCGGAAAAAGAACTTTTGGCCACTTCAGGCGAGCAAACAAGACAACTTGCCACAGTCATCCACCCAACGACGTCATCAAGCGAATGAAGGCAAGGGCGTCTTGAAACCAGAAAGAGTCCGAGCCTTTGGGGCATCACAGAGCTTGCTATCCAAAAAGAAGCCTGCCGCCGAGAAACGACTAGAAACAGCCTTCTTAAGCAATGACGAGAATGAGAAATGGATTGATGATTAGGTTGAGAGAGAGACTGCTGGGGCAAGAAAGCAAGTTGAAGATGCATAGGAAGCGATTAGGCAGGACCAGGAAGACACAGAGGCAGCTGAAAACGTGGGATTGACGACCAGAGAGCCTGAAACAGTGTGTCCTGAGAAGATGTTTGCTATCGGAGACAGTCTGAACAATATCACGAGTTCGGACGATGGGGAGGATGGTGAACACGAGGATGATGAAGAGACAGAGTAGTGCCAGGTCAGTGAAGATGATGAACCTGGCTGGGTGATGGGCACAATCACCAAAAGGGTGCAGCAGCGCATGGAGAGGTTTCGGCAGACGCAGATGAAGCTTGACGAATTGACACAACTGGGATGGGAGGACGCAGCCGACCACTTCCGTGAAAGAGACAGGAAGTACAGCAAATCCAAATTAACGGTTCCAGCAGTCGTTCAATCACAAATGGATGAAGATGCCGTAGCACCTGCACCAACAACATTTGGAGAGATTATGGAGTGTCTTGACATTGCCCATGGAATATCGCAAATGCTGCAAGGAACTTCTCGACTAGGATGTACTTATATGAGGCTGGGTTCTCAGAAGCCGCAGTCCAACACGAATATACCCGGTCTCGTGACCCCAACGGAGCAGGATTCTTCAGTCATTCAGAATGTAAAGCCTGTTGAACTCGTACGCCGTTACCCCTGCATTTATCCTCGCAAGCCAATCACCATATAGATCTCGGATTCGAACCAAGACATGGTGATGGCTCCTGCGTCAGCTGAGTCATAAAAAGGCAAATTTGTATTTTTGACGTCATATCTCTGTGAAAAGCAACTTGGGTCAGCATTATACTCTGTGGCAGCTTTTCTTGATTGCAGTCACCAAATTGTGAGACATGATAATTCGTCTGTGCATGTGCAAGGGTCGAACGCACCATAAAGTAGGTCTAGAATCTAAATCATGCTGTAAGACGGCCAACACATTCGATTTCTGCTGGCCAATTACTATTATGTATGCCAGCAAAAAGCTATATTAGTGACGAAATAGACAAACAGAATTTAAGTGAGTGATGTCATACGAGTCATAGAAAGAGCGGCCAGTGCTCAATATGAATCTGTTTTAATGACGGCCGTCATGCTGCATTCAGCTACGTATCCAGCTGCATAACTCTCCAGACAGACCTGGTGCACATGGTTGATCTTTTGGAAATTGCTTATGGTACGTCATGGAAATCGAGGAGAAGGAGCTGGATGAGTAATGGTAAGGAAGTCAAGCTATATTTACCAAAAACTAGTGAAATGATCTACATGGCGTAAATTGCCAGCTGAAAGCGCAGGAATGTGATAGAACCATCTCATCTCTCACTCAGATAATGAGGATTGAGGTTGATCAGACATTGAGAGCTTACAAAGCTTCGGGATGCAAACAATAATACTTACAAACGCAACACTGGATGTCAATAATGTGTATCTGATTCATTGCGTACAATTATTAAGTGTAGGAAGGCTGTTTCGACATGATCAATGTGAGCATCAACCTATCGTCAACAATTTTCAGCGTTGGAACTTGGAAAATCCTGTAGGCTGCGTGGTGACATTAACTGATAATCGAACTATCGACCACCTTTCTACACAAAAATGGACTCGGTAACAATGTTACTATGTCCTAAAATGACCATCAACGGAGCGTCAACAACTTATGGCCATGCATCTTAGAAATTCCAAAGGCTGTGCAGTGACATTGACCCATAATCGAACTATCAGCTGCCTTTCAAGGCAAAAATGGTGGCGTCAACATTGCTGCTATGTCTTATATGGGAGCCTCAATGGAGCATCAACTATTTTAGGCCTTGCATTTTGGACAATCAAGAGGCAGTGCCACAATATAAATCCATAATCGAACTATGGGCCTCCTTTCTAGGTAATAATGCTTTCAACGACATTGTAGCTATGTCCTTTGAAATGTGTGTCTTGGGAGCATCAACGATTATAGGCCTTCCATTTTGAAAATAATTGGGCTGTATGACAACTTTTATCCATAATCGTACAATCGGTAGCCTCTCTGGGCAGAAATGCTTGTGACAACATGGTTACTATGTCCTAAAATGTGCATCCATGGAGCGTCAATGGAGAGTCAACAATTTTTGATCTTGCATCTTCAATACTCTATGGGCAATGGAACACAGGTAACCCACAATCCACCTATTGGCCGCCTTCATCGGGAAAAATGCTACTGATCATATTGCGTCCGCCTCCTACAATTGAGCGCCCACAGAGGGTCAACAATTCTGGTGGAGGCTCATGAAGCTACACAGCAAAGAAGTGCATTACACTGTTCATAAATGGAGCTTTACACGTTCCGTCTTGTCAATATGATCCTGTATACAACTTCACAAATATGCATGCAATGACTCACAGATCGGATTTTTGTGCTTGTAGCTCTAGAGTCAATATTTAAGAACCCGCATTGTGCTTTACTATAATGTTACTTTCGTCAGTCTCTCAAGCAGGATTACCTAGCTTTCTTATTCCTACCGCCATGTCAGATTGAGAATCTTTGAACACCTCACCGCTAGAGGTAATGATCTCTTCCCAAAACGAGTGTGTCTTGATTCATGATTTGAGCGATCTTAAGTTGCAAATCATCTTTGATACTTGCTGGGCTGCAATGAATATAGGCTCGAAACGTCCAATTGCTTGCAATAACTCTAGACATTCATCTTCATGGCAATTTTATTAGCACTGTGGAATTGGGGAGACTATGAGCACTGGAATCACATGTATCATTTGTCATCAAGTTCTTCGCCATCCATCAGAACATGGGACCAGCTCAATGAGGAAACACTTGCAGGGAAAAGCTCTCATCGCAAAGTTGAACGAGTTAACAGAGTCAGAAGTTTCTGAATTGACCAGTTCAATGGTCGATGAAACAGCTGTGGTGATCCTGAAGAGGCAAGGAAGTCAAGGAATTACAATAGTAAGTTCGCAGAGGAAATACTTATTCCACATCCCACTCAATCAATATTGATTGAAATGACGGACAAAACGGTCCAAACTGGGAGCTAAGAACTATGAAATTTCCGAATTTCACCAAGACACATGGAATCACTACGTCATGTTACGATTTGTTCTGGCTTGTATTCCAGGGAATGCAATATCATATCTGGAGCTATGATGGTCATATCATGAAATGCGCAGCGACCTTGTGCTGCTGTTGGTCACCACCCTTAGTAACATTTGCTGGAGGCAATATGCAATGACCGTGAATGCAATTAAGAAGCAATTGCCGTCACGAAATCAAGTTAGTTTATCTTTGGACGGATGAACATAAACTGACACACTAGCCATAACGTCGGTCATTGCGTACTATATGGATCGAAATTGGACATTGTGTGAAGTACTACTCAGTCTCAATAAGATTGATCGCCTGTTCATTTCCCGTTTGGAAAGCTCATTATGGATCATAGTTCAAGGGCCAACATAGTGGAGAAAGGCTAGCCGCACATTGGAGGGATGTTCTTAATCGTTTTCAGCTTACCGACGGCTGTTTGCTTGGAATTAAGACAGATAATGGTTCCTCAAATTATTCAATGACATGCGGCATGCAATCAACAGTTGAGGACTCAGGTATCAAGTGGCCTTCATTGACGAACCACATATCATGCAAGGCACATGTCATACAGCTGGCTTTAGGTGCATTCATGAGCTGTCTCAGTGTAGAAGGCTGCACCAAGTCTTGGGAAGCCCATGAGCATGATTAACTATTTGAACAGAATGAAAGCATAGATAATGGGAACTGTCAAAGACTTTGAAATGAGGCCAATGCTAGAATCAATAAGGTGTGGGCCATGAGACCAGGTTTAGCAAAGCTCATTGAGAAAGTACGTACTTCAAGATATTTTGAAAGTTCTGAAACTGACCATCATAAAACAGAGAATGCTTGCTGTATTGTTTACGCTAACACCTGGTTATGGAATCAAGCTCATTGGCAGTCAACAGCAAAAGTCCGCATCGCAGTAATACCGATGATGGATGTGAACAGAGGATGGAACTCGACACTAGAGTTGCTTGAGTGAATCCACCGATTACAATTCTTCACCCACAAGCGGCTCCAAAATCCACAATCCAGTGATTACCTGCCACTCGTCACAACACAGGACAAATGGACCCAAACCATTGTCAAGTATGTCGTGGAAGTATTGAGGCCATTTCGATAATGATCTCTGTGGATGTCGAAGAAGCAGACAGTCACATTCCACCATGTTATCACAGTATACAACAACATGTTCGATAATATGGATGGCGTTATCCAAGCTTTACCTAGGAACAACACTCAGTCAAAGGAAGACTTGTTCTTCACTGTGAAGTTAGCTTGACAGAAGCTGACCAAATATTATGCTGAAGTGACTCCATCGACAGGTATGCTTCTCATTTTATCATGTATCCTCGATTGTTTCTGGAAGTTGTGATCATTTAGAAAGTGTGACATGGGAATGGATTGTAATTTTGAGGACGAGACATCCTATACTACCCAACAACAAGAGGTCTTTCTAAAGTATGTGGAGAATGAATCCTGTGCCAAACATCGAGATGTACCGGTCAATAAACCTGAATGCGTTCCAAGCAGAAATCTCGTCCTCTCCGCAATGGCTTCATGATCCTGTCAAGCATCCTTTGATCCATATAATTTGTCCAGTGATGATGAAGAATACTCCACGCCTAACAATGTGGCTGAAATGACACCTGGATGAAGCAATCATGCAGCATGCTTATCGACCGCCGCCAGGCTCTATTTCAATTCACAACCTGAAGCAACAAAGAACTGGGGGCAAATTAATCCAAATCTCAATGATTACTACTCCAACCCAATGGTGATTAGCTGTACAATTTGGATACCGGACATAACTGACTGGTGGCGTCAACAGGAGGAAACGCACTCATAGTACACTGATCTCTCGAATGTGGCGGGGGCCATATTCCCTGTCATACTACATGCGGTCAGAGTGGAGGCCAGTTTTTACTTTTGCTGAGATGTCATCGGCTGGAGGTAGTCAAAAACCACAGGCGAGACCTTTCATGAAAAAATCGTCATATGGCAGTTTGCTCGAGCCAATAATGGGATTTTGGCAGGTGCTGAACCAGAATTGGATACCACTAACACAGAAAACAACTCTGAAATGAAGAAAAAGGCGGAAGAAAGGAAATTGCACAGAATGGCCAACGTTCACAACTTTTTGGAGATGTGGCAGGGCAGCCAGAACCTACGTCCTACCCAGAAGGACTCTCGGGCTCAAATCAAGCAGATGACGGCTTTATGATACATTTCAGACACAGAAGAGATTGTCAAAGTATCCTGGTCACTCTTTCAACAAGATGGTGTGGCTGTATTTAAATTGTCAGAATGATCACCTTTGCCACCAGCTTTGTCTACAAAGGATGTCGCTAGACGATGAACTCAAATATTCAACGTTCACCCAATCTGAAGAATCAAATCTCATCCAGTCCAAAGTGATTAGGATAGCGCACCTGATAGCTCATCGGACAGCGAAGATTGGCTTAACTGGAATGGGGACTTGGATAATGCAAATGATAGCGAAGACAATTGCACGGCGGACATTGAATGTGAGTTAGAGCAAGAATGTGTCATTGAGGATCAGGAGTCCCCAGAGCAGCGGGATGTGAGCGCCACGCCAAATGATCCTGGATTGATTCAGTCTACACGGAAGTCAAAGAGATAGGCTGAAAAGGTGTTGGTAACAGCCAATGCAATCAAAATGAGGATGATAAAGGGTGTAAAGAAAAAGCACGACAGAATGCATCAATGTTTCACCAGCTTCTTTATGTAATTTAACCAAGAGCTTTAGTTAGAGATGTATTACAGGTGAATGGTGAGCAGTAGCTTGTGAATATCAGTTGATAGACAGATATATAGCAGGCGCAATGGAGTATTTGGCAAGATACATAGATTTTAGTCCCTTGAGAGCGAACAGTGCAAGAATGTTACTGCGTTCAGCTTTGCCACAGGGCCAAGTCTCAATTGGTCAGAAAGACTACCAATAAGTTCAATTTATAATTGAAACTATTATCTATGGCAGCAGATGGTGAATGGACAATACATTACAATGAATGTCAATGGAGCGTCAACGACTTTTAGCTTTGCATCTGGGGTAATTTATGTTTCCATTTGTTGCAGACATCAATTTATCAGATATTGGCAGCCTCGACTGGCAAAAACAACAGCGAAATGATCCCTGCCTCATCCTGAAAACGAGCGTCAACAAAGCATCAATGATCTTTAGCTTAGCATTTTGGGTAGTTTATGTTCCGATTGGTTGCAGACATCCATTTATCAGACATTGGTAGCCTTTATTGGCAAAAACAACAGAGACATATTCCCTGTCGCATCCTGAAACTGAGCATCAACAGAATGTCAACAGTTTTAGTTGTTGCATATTTGGTAATCAAGGCATTGCGTGGATCTTGCCATTCATAACGGAATTATTTAATGCCCTGATTGGGAAAAATACAATATTTCAAAGGTATAACACCGATTCCAAATTAATTGATATTGCAAGCTGCACAGCATCGAAAAACGTATTATTGGTTGTTGAAAACACTATTTTGATAAGATACTATTAACAAACTTCAAAAACAAGAGCCTTATATGAATCTACAGATGGACCTGCTGGGTGACCCGCTGACAACCCACCCATTTCAGACTGGTTAGGAGTTTACAATCGAACCATAATAGGGTTGATGGTTCCGGTTTATTGACAACCAGGACCACCAATTTGGCCACGGTTCGCTTTGAACCTGGATCCGGAGCTGAAGTGACGGTCCGGAACCGCTTCTAACACTAGTTATTACTGTATTCATCATTCACCAACCACAGTATTCACTGAGTATAGCATACACCAAGTACATCAGACACCAAGTACGGCTTGCACCATGAACACCATACACTGAGTACACCGTTCGCCCAGTATCACGTACATGGTGTGCAGTATACCCCGAGTACAACATGCACAGAGTACAGCATATACAGTGCCTAACATCTATCCAAAATTGTCTGTCTTCCCATAATTCTCATGCTAACACGTTGACTGCTGGATGGAGCTTCAGGTTGCAGTGTACCTTCTAACATATTAACCACCATCAGTTAGATTTCCATGTAAGGTCAAACTTACAATCAGATAGTCACTTTACATGGTTATTAGTTAATGAACCAATAAATTGATTCCCATGATCTGACTCTCAATTCATCGACTGCCTCTAGATTGACCACATCCATGTACTTCCCCAACCTCAAGCGGACATGGCCTCCCAGTGCATCTCCAATCTAACCAAATAATGGCCTCAATGTGCATCATCAAACTTGGATGATGAGGGCATCAATGTTCGCATTGTGATGGCGCGGAAGCGGATCACTGATCTCGCTCAAATATGGCGTTCATGTTTGCATAATTACAACCTCAAAGTACGTCACGAAACTCGCTTTGTTATGGCCTCCCAGTGATTCTCTATCCTCGCTTGATCATGATCTCCAAATACTGACCATCATGGCCCCAAAGTGTCTCCAAAAACTCAGTTATTCACCACCTCGTAGTGCATTGCTGAGTTCACTTGATCATGGCCACGAAGTATCTCTGCAAATTTGCTTGATTGTCGCCTTCAAGTTTGTAAGATTATGGCTTCCAAGTGCATTTCCACTCTTGCTTGATCATAGCTACCATGTGCATCTCCAAACTCGCTCAATCATGGCCTGTAGAGGCATGTCCAAGTTCACACGATGATGGCCTGCAAGTGAATCACTGAGTTTACATAAATGTCATTTTCAGGTGCATCTTGAATTCCTTCCCACCACTGTCTGTAGCCTGTCAAAATGTACTATGTGTAGCTGCGGAGCAATACTAATACATACATACATAGATGAAATTACAAATCGAATACATGTATTGTTATAATTGTTGCATGATAAGTAGTAACTATGATTGGAAGATTCATTATTGCAATACTCAAAAAAAATGTTGTTATGGAAAGACTACACCACAGCAATTCAAGAAGCTTCAAGCCTTCTGACTGACATTGGCCAGTTCAGTCATACTTTAAACAGATACTCCCAGGTGCCCCCCTTGTGGTCTACAGACCTCCTATGGTCACGCATATTTGTTGCAATAACTCCTAGGTGCATATGAAGGCTGCTGCATTGCTCCTGGGGACATGTTGAATGTAACCCCCTGCAGATTCTTGTCCAATACCTCTCGAATTCTACCAAAGGCTACCAGTTGCAAAGATTCAGTTTGTTGATCCATATGACAACTGTGTATTATCTATGTTAATTAAAACATTAATATCCAGTAAATCTGATAGTAAACTGCAATGGTTTATAATTGGATGATATACTTCATAATGTAAATGGACCAATCATCAAGTTACCAAGTTGTCGAAGTATTATTGTTAACCTGAAGTGAATATGCATACCACTTGGAGCAATAATCAAAGCAACTTAGTTATTAACTGTGAATGTAGAATAGTATCTATTGAAATGGCCTCTTGAAGATAGTAATGATGTACACTAAAAGAAATACATGGATACCAATATTATATCATGTGGTATAAGCAGTGGAAACTACTTGTTAGTGCCTGAAAAAAATATAACCACAAAAAATTGGACAGTCAATAAAGAAGTCAACTGAATGGCTAATTGAAATGCAAATTTAAAGACAGTCAATTAAAAGATAATTATGCAACAGGGTATTGAATTAAACAGTGAGGATTATCGTTATGGAATAAATTGCAATTGTAGATTTATAAATAAATTACACTATCTGCACATGGTAATTTAGAAATGGATACTTGTAAGTAGAGTATAAGATGAGGTGTAGTATAAATCTGTGACTGTTAACAGTAGGAGACATTCAAACTCAGCAAGAAGTACGAAATTTGTCACTGAGTAGTTTTGAATCCCTGACAACCAGTATTGGTTAACCAGCAATGGAAATGTAATAAGGATTGGAGTACAATACAGTATAAGTGAGAATATTGAATACATTACAGTTGGGGTTTAACAGATATGTGTCTTGCAAATAAACTTCCAAGGTAATCTTAATTCATATGTTTTTGTCAGTTTGATGGTCACAGACAATACCCTAGTATATCCAATTCCCAAGAATTAATATATTATACACCCTAAGACAAGAATACAGAATACCATCAACACAATGCAAAACTATTTGAAAGCCACTTGTAAACATTGCAGATACTCAGATCAACCTCACTGGTACTTGTAACAAATTCGCAACATGACATGCCCCCACAGAAGCTGAGCAATGTTCTTTTGCATGCTGCATTCATATTCAGCATTGTAGTTGAGCACCACTGGGATAAGTGATCATATATGGTATATACTGCATAGCGAAGCGGAATGTGAATTTGTGATCCAGGGTATATTTGATGAATGTCACTCTGAAGTCTTATAGATCTGAACATTGACTGGATTACTATGGTACACATGGGATTATGTATGCTTGATACTATACATCTTGCCATGTTCAATAAACTTGACCCCAAACAGTCCAATGTACTTCTTTGGATATTCCCAAGTATGTACTGAAATACACTCCTGCATGCACTCGATTGTACACTCGCCATTGCACCTGATTGTATAGTCCCAATTACACATCATTGTACACTCTCAGCCTGCTCGACGTACACTCTCAAGATGCTGTAGGAAAGATTACTCTGAATATGCTCCCAAGTTTACCTCCAAGTATGTTCTCAAGTACACTCCCAGTAGTACACTCAAACACCCTCCCATTTGCACTCGATGGCACACTTCCAGCCTGCATGACTGTATGCTCCAAAGTGAGCTGTCAAGATACTGCCAAGTCTATCTTCAAGTCGCTGTTATGTGCGCTCCCAATTTCACTCAATGGTATAATCCCAGCCTACTTGGCTATATGTTCCCAAGCACATTTGCAAGAGGAAAGACACTCCCAATCTCACATGCCTATCTACTCCCATGTATGCTCCCGCATACCTACTCCAGTAACTTGCTGAATTGGCGACCTCAGTCTCTGGGTGGCATGGGCTACAGCATCACCAAAAAGTGAAATTGGTATCTGAAAATGGACCACATGCGCTGAGACTTCTCCACAGTCTCTGCAACCAATTCAAGCAACATATTTGCAATCTTCGACCATGGTATGAAGCTTTCCATAATGCGATCACATCGTCACAACAATTCAATATCTTGACTAATCATGTAAGCTAATTGACTGCACTTGCTTCTTTGATGTCGGTCTACTGGTTTGAAATTGTTTCAACGGTTTTTTGAACTGTTCAATTGATTTCAATATTACTCTGAACTATTTAATCCCAAAAGACATCAATCAATACAAGCTTAAACCACTCCCGATACAACAATTCAGAGTAAACACCTATCAGATTGCTATATATCGCTGTAACGATTACTTCAAGCATTGAAAGGAATCTTCAATATGTAAAACAAATTGAATGCATTCAAGTCAATCGTGTTGCTCAAGTACCACCACACGCTATCTGGCTGGGCTGTAAGCAGAAGAAGGTGTACAGCCTTTTGGATCATACTTTCAGAGACTATCAGTAGTTTCAACACCGAAATGATGCTGATGACAGTAGCATTCATTATGAGACAGTTGCATCAGAGGTTGCTGTCTCTCCTCGGCAATCACCATACCAGCAGCATGACATATCAGCCCTGTTGCAAATGTCTGAATGAATGCAAGAAACCATTTAACACTCAAATCAGCATCCTTGAGAATGAAAAGACACTTCAAACAAGCGGAAATGAGTCCAGAAGTTGACTTAAAGAGTTTATCTGGACTTCTCCCCATCCAGAGACGCACTGAATCATTTCTTGGTTGCTTATGCTTTCTCCACTTGGTGGACCCAGTGGAATGAACCGTATGAACTGCCTGCTGGTCGTATTGAAAAGGCATCAGTGGAATTGCTACTCCTGTGTACAGAATATATTTTGCATTGTTGAAACAACTGAAAAGCTGATCTTGATTGACATAGTCTGTGAAGTTGGTAAATCTCTTTTACACAACAAGTATTGTGATTCTGTAGCTCCCTTTGGCATTGCACACCACTCGGGCAAGTCATCAACGGTGTTGAATCCTGGTCATGGGTTATTTGTCATTCGCTCGAAATGCCCTTTGGTTAGAAGAAATTCATTGTTGCAATGTTGTTTTGCAGTGTTTGCATTCAGCTCTTGATACTGTAATACCTCGTTTTGGGATTTCATAAGCAAAATCTGGAGGGTAGCCTCATGACGATTCAATTGTCGGTATTCTTGTTCAGAATCTTGCATTGCTCATTCCGGGAGTTCAGTGATTGCATATGAGAGGTTACGAATCTGGTGGATATGGTCAGAGAAGTGATTCAAGATATGCATCTTCACAAAGTTGAAATCCAATCTGTTGACAAGATGTTGTTCAATTATTAACTCAATCTACGGTTTATCTTCATCAACACGAGGATGCATTGCAGCTGTAGAACTATTGTTTCAAGCAGGGTCACTCTCCCAGTTCTTCTGTTTGTCCAAAGAAAGATGATTTTTGAAGGCATCTGGGACCTGCTTCGTAGATTTACTGGCACAGAATCCCCTGAAAATATTGTTCTGACTATGAAACTCATCCAGATACTTCACCATGTACTCAATCGTAGCTTCAGTATGTTTCCAGTACTGTGCCATAAGCTGACAATTTACCAAGTTCATGACGCACCACAGGGCTTCTGTGAAGGGAATTCTTTGGTTTGTGAAATGGTTTACAAGTGTTGCTGTTCCAACTCAAACAGTAGTATGCCCAAGTGGTTTCAACATCTCACCTCCCCAGGAAATTACCTCGCAATATAGCTTGTTGTATCAACTGAAGCCTGGGTATGTAGGCATCATCACGCAGAGCTGGTTAAAGTGGTTGATTCTGAAATGATGACTGAGGAAAGACATTACACAGTCCATCAAATGCTTAAGCATACTGAGATAGACCATATACAGGATATTGAAGATGATAATTGTCTCTGGGGTGAGGCATTTCAGATTCCAGATGATGCCTTCTGAGCTTCCGAATGCTTGATCTTTCAGATAATCTCTTGCTTCCCATCACTCCATCCCACCTCCCTGAGTCACGAGTATCATCTTTTGGAAGTATTCCCCATTGTTTCTCAATTACCACAACAATGAATTCTCTTCTCCAAATCATGATTTCAGTGCATTGCACACTGCGCAATGGGGCTGCTTGATGAACCGCAAGTGAATGTTTTCGAAGTACTCAGTTGTCGATCAACAGATGGCAGGATAACATTGCTGCATCGGACCATTTGAACAAGGCATAAGCTTTCCAGTCTTCAAAACGGCATCCAGTGAGCAAAAATGTAGCTGGCAGAGCATGATCAAAACCTGGCAAGTGTTCGAAATCGATCTGGGTAACCCGCCAGCAGTCCGGGTTTGGATTGCAAAAATGGATTGGTTTGGTTGAAGCACTGTCCCGAAACCTGACCCACTGCGTCTTGGTGGGCCAAGCCCGGACCCATACCCGTCAATCCTCGGGTATTGGCGGGTTTTGCTAGATCAGTCAGTTCCAATCTCCGGTTATGTGTTTGGGGTTTTTCTATGTATTGTCCCATCTAGATATCCTACTGCTAATCGCAAAATATTGACTTTGGTATGCCTTTGTTCTTTATGGGATGAATCAGCTGCCTTTACAACTAAAAACAGGAGAGATACACTCCCTGCCCCATCCTGAACATGATAGTCAATTGCGTGTCAATGATGTTTGCTCTTGCATCATGGGTAATGTAGGTGGCGATTGGATGCAGACGATAATACATGAGGTATTGGCCGTATTTCAATGCAAAAGAGAAAGTGACACACTCGCTGCCCGATTCTGAAAATAAGCAGCACTGGAGCGTCAATGATTTTTAGTCTTGTAAGTAAGGTAATTAAAAAGTGACTTGTTCTTTGTGATGCATAACGGTAGTATTGGCTGCCTTTAAAGGCCAAAGAGACAGTGACGTGCTCCCTGCCCGATCTTGAAAATGAATGTCAATGAAGTGTCAACAATTTCTGGCCTTGCATGATAGTTAATCAAGGCGCAAGATGACTGCTAATGTCTATATATGGAGTTTTGACCGGTTTTATAGGCTGAAATGTTTAGAATAACTGAGTTCCAACATTGAAAACGAATTCGGTTGCGATTGTCCAGTTGGTTGTCTCAGTACCATCTCTTGCTTATCAGCCTATAAAGGCTGTGAAATCCTTGTTTATCAATGTCTGCGATCATTTCCCACCAAGATTAGCCAACATTCAAGACCAAGAATCATTGTCACTCTGTTGACACTCATTGTCAAGATGGGGTAGGGAGAGTGTAGCGTTCTCTTTTGCCTATATATGTGGCCAATACGATGATTATAGATCACAATGACTAATTTACATTTCAATAACCTGACTTACAGCACAAAAAATTGTTGACACTTTGTTGACGCTTTTTCTGCCACAGGCGTATCCGCATTACATATACATTCCCTTTGGCATAGATCATTAATACCTGTGTTTTGGCAGTCGTTCTATCCTCTTCATGTACGTTTTCATTTATCACTACATTGTTCTTTAATTGTGCATATAAATATATTCTTTAAAATATACTTTAAAGTGTCCGCTAATTGTAGTTAATGATAATACTCAAAACTCCCATTCCTTTCAATCCATTCTTGTCTTCACTTTCAGATTCGCTCAAAAGGCTGCTGTCGTCTTCATAATCAATGTCAGCCGTAATTCCATGCAGCAGATAGTGTACTCAGCAAATCTGGAATAAAATCTTTATCGCGCTAGCTATCCTTGGCATATGCATTATGTTTGAAAGATTGAGTGTTGGGATGCGGAGAATGTATATACACACACCTGGATGGCATACCTTCTATTTCATAACATTCATTTCTGTCAGTGTCACCTGGTGGCGCAGGTGTCATTCCGGGCGAAAGGGGTGTTCCAGGCGGAGGTGCTGCTGGTTCTGGTGGAGGTGAGCCAGTTCCTTTGCGCCTCCAGTGTGTCTGTGTATGCTTTGTTGTGTCATTTTGACATGGAAGGCAGCAGTCTGTATGATTTTTATAAGCCAATGCCGGGTGTCTTTCTGTCGCAGCCTTCGCCTGTTTATGCCCAGGGAACTCAATTCCTCACTTCTTCTCTTCTCGGACTTCAGCGCGAGGTATCTTAATGAGTTGTTGCGTTTCCTGTATTGCGGCACGTGGAAACCGTCCTTCAGCCATTTTGGCCATTTTCAAGACAAGTCACATGTTGGACTGTTCTAGCTGTACCCGACCACCTTCCCTCACCATAGTAGCAGACATGTTGAAAACCTACAAGCAATTAGATGCTGCTTCTAAAAGGAAGATTCGGCAATTACCTCAACCATCTATGACTCCATAGCCTCCCCAAAGATCTTTAAAACCTGCTTTGTCCACTCCCAGGGACCTTTATTAGTATATTCGTCCGCAAAAATCCCAGACCTGACGACATCATGATGTTCGAATTCGCGGACTATACAGACAAATGCGTTCATCGACCATGGACATTTGGCAGTGTGGGTAGCGATAATTTGGTTACGGAGCTCCGTACATGCACCAGCAGTACATTGGATTGCTAGTTGACCGCGTTCTACACCGATGTGGAGCAACTCTCATCCGCTTGTATGCTGCTTCCTGCGATTGCGGAGTCCGGTTTTCCGTAAGTATATTAAATGTACGTTCTGGGCCATAATTTTGGTTGCTGCAATTGCAGTGTCGCGGTGAACTAACTGGTGTCTGCATTGCTGCTGTGTCTCAGCCAGGGGCTCATTCGATGAAGCGCCAGTCGTTCGGCTCAATTCAGATTCAATCACACCGGGTTGATGTTTATGTGGAGCCACGACTTGCTGTTGTGAAAAAGGTAAGGAAGATGATAAAGTCAAGTGGAAAGTCCTGAGGAATATATAGTAAGCTACAAGTCACAATGGAATGAATAACAGTCAACTTGCATGTTCTACTCAAGTTTTATCCTGCTGTGCATAGCTGCAAGTTGCAGGTGATTCCAACAGTCGCACGATTTGCACTAATTCGGTCCGATGTTGTTTATTTGTTTGTGTGCAAGAATACATTGTGGTGAAGAACAGCTGATATCTCATGTTTGATACATATAAAAAGGAAATTCTTCGACGGAAAGGCCGCCTGGTGATGTTTGTCTCAACAGATTGCCAGGAGCTTACACGAACCACACGCTAACTATCAAGTCATGCCATACGATTAGTGTTATTTTTCTGAATGAAATAATGCTCAAAACGCTGATTTTGCAAATGTTCGAGTTGATTAAACGTATGAACCTTGACATAAAAGACTCAGCTTGCCTCCATGTGGTCCATATCTTGCAACATCCAACATCTCGCCCAACAACAAGATCAACACACAATACAATGATCAATACTCCGAAAAAGAACATTTCTCCACTTGTAGCGGGCAAATACGGCAAATCGACAAAGCAGTTGACACTTTGACGTCATCAAGCAAATGAAGGCAACAGAGGCTTCGAGGCAGAAAGGGTCCTAGTGTTGGGAGCATTGCGCAGCTTACAATCTAAAAAGAAGCTTTCGGCGGAGAAAAGACAGGAAACACACTGGATACGCAATGATGTGAAAGAGAAATGGATCCAGAATTATGTGGAGCGAGAAACTGCTCTGTTAAGAAAGCGAGTTCAAGATGCAGAGATAGTGATTATGCAAGAGCTGAAAGATATGACTACTGCCGAAAGTGCGGGGGCGACAACTAGAAATCCCGAAACAACGTTTGCCGAGATGTTGAATGCCATTGAAGACAGTCTGAGCGATCTTGCAAGTTTGGAAGATGAGCACGATGGGGAAAGCGAGGAAGATAATGAACAAGATACAGAGCTCGGCAAGCTGAGTGATGATGATGAACCTGGCTGGGTGATGGACACAATCTCCAAAACAGTACAGCACCGCATGGAGAGTATTCGGTAAGAGCAGATCAGGCTTGACGAATTGACACAACCGGGATGGGGAGACGCAGCCAACTACTTCCGTGAGACAGATATGCAGTATGGGACTGCTGAATTGAAGGTTCCGGCAGTTGTCAAGCCCCAAACAGACACGACTGCAGCTACCGCATCACCAACAACAGTTGGAGAGCATATGCAGACTCCTGATATTGTCCAGGGACAATTGCAAATGCCAGCAGTGACTTCTCAACCAGGAATTGGTCAACTCAGGCTGGGTTTGGAGAAACCACAGTGTAAAAAATTTATACCGGTTCTTTCGCCTGACATGGCGCCCGATTTGACCCTGATTCAGGATTTAAAACATATCAAACCTGTAAGCTGTCACTCCTGTATCAAGTATCCGTAGTTAATTACTGTATAGAAATCGAATAAGGACCAAGATATGGTGATGGCTCCCATGTCGCTGGAGGTGTATATAGCCAAATTGTTAATTATGAAGACCTATCTCTTGTAAAAGCAAATTGTGTACCTACTTTGCTATGTGTCAGCTTTGTCTTGATTTCAGTGACCAAATTGGGAGACATGATAGTTCTTCACTGTGTATGCAAGGGTCGTATGAGCCATGCAAAAGTTGTAGAGTCTCAATCTGGTTGATAGATGGCCAGCAAACTTGATTTCGACTTGCTTGTTACGGTTACATTAGAAAGCAAAACCTAAAATAGAGATGAAATTAACTAACAAAATTTATGTCAGTGATGTTCTACGAGTTCTAGGATGTGCAATTAGTGCGCTGCCTGAACCCGGATGAATGACAGCCGTCATGCTGCATTAGTTCATGCAGCTAACTGCATAACTCTTCACTCAGACCTGCTGCACATGGTTAAGAATTTGAAAATTGCCTATGGTATATCATGGACATCGAGGTAAATGAGCTGGAAAAAAAATGGTGAGTAATTCAGGCTCAATTTGTCTGCAATAAGTTAATGAATCTGTATGCCGTAACCTGAAAGTGCCAAAACGCGATGGAGTTACGTTATTTATCAGACTGATGAAGTGAATAGTGGAGGCTCAGAATCTGAGAGGCCTCAATGCTTAGGGATGCAAATGATTTCACCTTAAAACTGTATATTGGCTATCAAAAATGACGGTATGAATTTTATGCAAAATGATTGCACACCCCATGACTGTTAGTATGTCTCAAAGGTGAGCATCCATGGAGCATGAATGATTTTAGTTTGATCATTTCGGCGATCGAAGGGTTGCATAGTCACATTGACGCAAAGAGCAGTTGTTGGCCGGCTTGAGAGTTAAAAAGGCAAGTGACATGCTCGTTACCACATCCTAGAAATGAGCGTGCATGGAGTATCACCAATTTTTGGTCTTGCATCTTTGATTATCACTGGGCTGCGCGACAGCATTGAGCCATAATCACAGTATTGGCCGTGTTTATGGGCACAAAGCCCAGTGACGATATCGCTACCACCTTCTCAAATTGAGCGTCAACGGAGCATCAACAATTTTTCATCTTCCATCTTGGATAATTCAAGGGCTGTGCAATGGCATACTCCCATAATCATAATATTGGCCGCCTTTATAGACAATAATACTAGTGACGATATCGCTACTACCTCCTAAAAATAAGCGTCAACGGAGGGTCAACAATTTTTGGGCTGGCATCTTGGATAATCAGACAGCAATGCAATGGTGTTGACCCACAATCGTACTATTGGCTGCCTTTAGAGGCAACAATGATAGTGATGATATCACAACCGCCTCGTCTTTTGATGTCCTTGAATTCCACTTTACAAATATGCATGTGATGTCTCACAGATCTGACTTTTTTCTTGCTTGTAGCTCTAAAGTCAATGTTTAAGAACCAGCATTCTACCTGACTATAACGTATCTTGTAACAGTTACTCAGGTCAAAATACCCAGAGTTCAATTTTCTACTGCGATGTCAGATACAAAATCTTTAAATACCTCGTTGCTAAAGGTTATGATATGTGCAAAAAATGAAAGTGTTTTTATTTGTGATTTAAGTGACCTGACTTCACAAATCATCTTCAATGCTTGGTGGGCTTCAATGAATGTAGGCTCAAAGCGGCCTATTGCTTGCAATAAGTCTCGACATACTTCTTCATGGCGATTCAATTTACACTGCAGAATTGAGGAGACCGTTAGCCCTGGCATTATATGCATTGTTTGTCATCAAGTTCTTCACCATCCATTAGAACATGGGACCAGCACAATGGGCAAACACTTGCAGGCAAAAGCACACATTGCAAAGTTAAACGTATTGACAGTGTCAGAAGTAACCCATTTGACTAGTTCAATGGTTGATGAAACCGCTTTTGCTATACTCAACAGGCAAGGAAGTTGAGATATTCCGATTGTAAGTTTGTGAAGGAGATTCAAATTTAATATTCAGGTTTTAAGTATACTTACTGAATTGACAGACAAAAGGCTCTAAACTGGCAGCAAACGACTTTCAAACTGCCGAATTTCACCAAGACACCTGGGATCGCTACCTCATATTAGGATTTGTTTCAGCTCATAGTCCATAGAACGCAATATCAAACCTTGAGCTACGATGGTTATACCATGCATTATGAAGCGAGTTGGTGGTACCGTCAGCCACCACTCTGAGCACTATTTGCTGGAGGGAATACACACTGACAGTGGATGCAATTAAGAAGCAATTGTGGTCACGAAACAAAGTTAGTTTAGCTTTGGACGGATGGACATCAACTAACAAATGAACAATAACGTCAGTCTTTGCCTACTATATGGATTCAGATTGGGCTTTGCGGAAAGTACAAATGGCATACGATGAGGTTGATAGTCCATTCCTTTCCTATTTGGAACAGTTATTAAGGATTACAGGTCAAGTGTCAATATACGGGAGAACGGTTAGCTGGACATTTCAAGGATGTTCTTGATCGTTTTGAGCTGACTGATGGCCATTTACTTGGAATTACCACCAATAACGCTTCCACAAATTACTCGATGTCTCGCAAATTACGAACTACCCGTGAGGCCTCCGGAATCGAGTGGCCCGCATTGACAAACCGCATACTATGCATGGCGCACATCATTCAGCTTGCTTTGGGTGCATTCATACGCAGTCTGGGTGTAAAAGGCCACACCAAGTCTTGGGAAGCCCATGAGAGCAATCAGCAATTTGGAGAGAATGAAAGCTCAGACATTGGGAAGAGTCAAAGACTTCGAAAAGAGGGCAACGCTAGAATCAATAAGGTGTCGGCCATGAGACGACATTTAGCAAAGATATTTGAGAAAGTACGTATTTCAATATATTTTGAAAGTGCTGAAACTGACCTTCATATAGCAGAGAATGCTTGCTGTAATGATTATGCTGACACTTGGTTGTCAAAACGAGTTCATTGACTGTCAAAAAGCCAAAGTCTGGACCACAGTACTACCCATTATGGATGGGAAGACACATTGGAACTCGACAGTGGAGTTGCTCAAGCGCACCTACCGATTACGTGAATTCACACGCAAGTGACTTAAGAACCCAAAATCCAGTGATTAGTGGCCACTCTGCACAACACAGGATGAGTGTACCATTTTGAAGTATATCGTGGAAGGTTTATGGCCATTCCGGTCCTGGACCCTGTGGATGGTGAAACTGCATATCATTACTCTGCATCACGTCATCACAGTTTACGATAACATGTTCGCTCACATGAATGGCATGATGCGAGCTTTTGGCCAAGGAGGCGACACAATGGAAGGAAGACTTATACTTTGCCATCAAGTTTGCATAGCGGAAGCTGTTCAAATATTATACTGAAGTGACTACAACAACAAGTATGCTTCTCATTTCGGCCCATATCCTTGATCCTTTCTGGAGGTCACAATTGTTCAGGAAGTGGGGCAAGGAAATGGATATTAATCCTAAAGACGAGACTTCTTATACTACCCAATACCAGGAGGCCTTTCTGAAGTATGTGGAGAACGAATACTCCGCTAAACATAGATGTTTACCAGTCAGTACACCCAAAAGCATACCAAACAACAATCTTGTCTCCTCTGGAATGGCTTCTAGATCTGGTCAATCATTTTCTGATCAATATTATTCGTCCAGCGATGATGAAGAATGCTTAATACCTAACAATGTGGCCGAAACGACACCAGGACAAAGCGATCATACAGCATGCTTATTGACAGCCACAAGGCTCCATTTGAATTCACCTCCTGAGGTACCACAGAACTGAGGGCAAATTCGTCCGAATATTAATGATTACCATTCCGACCCAATGGAGAGTAGTCATAAATTTTCGTTACCAAATATCACCGATTGGTGGGGGCAGCAAGAAGAAATGCGAGCAAAGTAAGCCGATCTCTGCGATGTGGCATGCGATATATTCTCTATCATACCATACGGTGTCAGTGTGGAGGCCAGGTTTTCCTTTGGGCGAGATGTGATCGGTTGGAGGCAGTCAAAAACAACAGGCAAGACCCTTGGAACAAAGATTGTAGTGTGGCAGTTCGTTCTAGCCACTGACGGACTACTGGCTGGCGACAACCCAGTATTTGATCAAATCAGTACTGATAACGACATGGAGATGAAGAGAGAGGTGTAGCAAAAGAAGTTGCACTGAATGGCCATGGTCTACGACATTTTGGAGACGTGGCAGGGCAGCCAAAACCTGCCTGCTACAAAGAAGGAATCTCGCGCTCAAAATAAACAAATGGCAGCCGTAGGATACATTTCAGATACTGAATAGATCGTCTAAGCATCCTGGTCAAACTTTCAACATGATGGTGAGGCTGCATTTAAATTGTCGGAAAACTTACCTGTGCCACCAGCTTTGTCTACAAAGAACCTCGGTGGAGGACGAACTGAAGTATTGAATGTCCGCTGAATCAAACAAATCGACCGCCATCCTGCCGAAAGTGATGAGGATAGTTCACCTGAAATCATTTCAGTCACTGAAAATTGGCTGAACTGGAATGGGTACCTGGATAATCCAAATGACAGCAAAGACGACTGGGAGGCAGACAATGAATCAGATATGGAACTGGACTAAGGCAGTGAGTATTCAGAAACCCCAGAGCAGCGGAATGTGAGTGCCGCACTGAATGTTCCCCAATTGATTTGCCATGTACGAAGGTCAAAGAAAAATGCTGAAAAGGCGTTCATGACAGTCAATATAATGGAAATGAGGAGGAATAAGGGGATTAAGAAAAAGTAGGACAGAATACATCAATCTATTATCACCAAGTTCATTGTGTAGTTTGACTCAGAATGTCATTTAGAGAAATATTATGGGAGAATATTGAGCAGTCGCATGAGAAAATTGGTTAATAAAGAAAGGTATTGCGGACATTATGCATTATTTGGCAAGATGTATAAATTTCGGCTGGATGAGAGTGACCAGTGCTAGAATCTTACTGGGCTCGGCTTCGCCATACAGCCAAGTCCGGATCAGGCTGAAAGGCAACCACCAAGTTCAAACAGGCATGAATACAATTATCAATAGCAGCAGTTCCTGACGAGACAGTACATTATCATGAGTGTCAACAGAGCGTCAACAATTTTTTGTCTTCTAAGTAGGGTAATCGAATGGTGATGTGGTCGGTACTATCCATGACCAACATACTGGCAGCCTTTGTTGGCAAAAGAGTAAACCACACAGTCACTGCCCCATTTTGAAAATGAGCGTAAACGGAGCGCCAACGATTTCTGAGTGTGCATCATGGGTAACCTAAGTGGCGATTGGTTGCAGCGATTCATAAACAAGGTATTGGCTGCCTTCCAAGTCCAAAATAATTGGATCATGCTCCCTGCCCCATCCTGAAAATGAGCCTCAATGAAGCGTCAATGATGTTTAGTCTGGTAAGTACGGTAATTGAACAGTGACCTAGTCGCTGCTATCCATAACCAGCGGACTGGCAGCCTTCCTTGGCAAAACAATGAACGATACAGTCACTGCCCTATTCTGGAAATGAGCGTCAACGGACAGTCAACAATTGTTGCTTGTGCATTTTGTGTAACCTATGTGGCGATTAGTTTCAACCATTCATAAACGAGGTATTAGCTGCCTTCTAAGGTAAATATATTACAGATGCGCTACCTGTCCAATCATGAAAACGAGTGCGAATGGAGTGTCAACGATTTTTGGTGTTGGATATTGAAAATCCAAAAGCCGATTGCTTGCAAAATCCAAAAATGTGGTGGTGGCCACCTTTAAAGCCAAAAACAAAAGTGACACACTCCCTGCCCCATTCTGACAATGAGTGTCAACAGAGCATCAACAATATTTCTTCTTCCATCTTTCTTAATCACACTGGCGATTGGTTTGTAAACATGCATAAATGAGATATTTACTGCCTTTACAGTCAAAAACAATTGCAGCATGCTTCCTGCCCCATTCAGAAAATGAGCATCAATGGAGTGTCAATGATTATTGGTCTTCCATCTTGGCTAATCTAAGTGTCGCAATGTGATAATAATTCATAGACGATGTCGTGGCTGCCTTTTTATTTGAAACAGTGCATGACACATACATTACCCCATTATGATACTGAGCATCAACAGAGCATCAACAATATTTTGTCTTGCATACTGGGTAATCAAGGCTTTATGCGGACAATTGCGCTCATAACAGAACTCTTGAATGCCTTGATAGCCAAAAATACAACGTATAACATGAAAAACATGGATTCCAAAAAAATCTATGTTGCAGATTGCAAAACATGCCAAAAGAGATTATTGGCTGTCAAATACCTAATTTTAATAATATTCAATAATTCATCTGCAAAAACAAGAACATTATATAAATCTACAGCTGGACCCACTGGGCGGCCCGCTGGGATCCGGCCCAATTCAGATTGGTTGGGGGATTTCCATTGAACTGGGCCCTAATTGACTGTTCGAGTGTTCTAGTAACGCGAACTGCCAATTTGTCCGCAGTTCAGTTCCGACCCAGAGAAGGACCTGAAGTGACTGTCCGGAACCGTTGGTAACAGTAAACCTGGCGATTGTGGATCAGTTATTCCTTCACGGCAGTTGTTATTTCATGTGCTTTAATGTCATATTGCGGAGGAACAAGAATAAGGGCAACAATGATTCTGGCAAGGTTCGAAGGCTTTTATATAATCCTCAAGTCCATGATCCTGAGACCCATATATACTGGCCGTTCCATATTGTTGCCCAAGGTTTGTTTAAGTTCTGTCCAGTCTGAACTGCCGAGTGAAGGGAATATTGTAGTTGGAAGAGGCCACCATCCCTATTGAAGTGGTCAACATCATTGTAGTTATGACGAAATTCAACTAAAGTACATAGTCATTCCGCTACCAATTGTTTGATTTCACCTCTGAGTAGATTTATTCCTCAACATTGTTGATCACCTTTGATGGAGCATACAACATATCTTCTCTAAACAAAGGCTGGTGCTTGAGGAATACAATGCATCCAACTCGATTATGGTAGAAAAATGGTGTGTAATCATCAATGTGAAGGTTGTTTGAATCAGATAAATGATTGTAACACACTTTGCCCAATTTCCAAGAGTCGATGCCTATACTATAGAACATTATGTTGAATCATTTGAATTCAGTGTGGGACAAAGTGCAGTTGCTAACAAATGCCATCGTACGGTTCATGAACAGTTTGTTGATAGCAGCTCTGCTGAAGTTGTGATTGACACACCAGTGCACAAATTGATACTCCTCCTTGCAAGACAGAGGTTGCCATAGATACATTTTCTCATCGATGATATTGAAATCGTCATTAGTGATTGCCATGTATCTAGATTGTTCTCTAAGCGTGGAGTACCACAAACACATGTCCAAACTGGATGTTGCTCTGGATCGATACATGCATTGTCTCCGTTGGCTTCTTGATCCCTAGAATCAGTGTCGGCACTTTGAAAAACAAGGGCACAATGCAGTTTATGAATGAATGGAAGCTGAATCAGAAGGTGCTGGTTCACAAAACCAGCATCTGGCAGCAGTTCGGCTGATACATACACTATCTTTTCTTTGAGGTTGCAATGGAGATAGGTGATGCATACACTGATGTAGGAGTTGGTCTTTGAGCAGTAAAGACACGGTTGACAAATATCGATATTTTTTTGGCCAAATGAAATGTGGCAACAATGTTAAGAAGTGTCCCAATAGTTCTTTAGGTACTGATATCATTGCAAGCTGGCTGGTTGACAGAAAAAGACCCGCATCCATTTACTTTCTGCAAAAAGGGGTACTATTACTCTCAGAGAATTTTACTTCTCCTGCTTTCAGCCTTTTGAAAGGATTTAAACACTCTCCCATTTTAAACATATCATGGATCGCAAAATGGGTACCACTTCTGCCTTCAGCTCGTCACGGAAATTGTGGTGCACCCTCAGAACCATTTCCTATGCCCATTGTCTGACGTATGGTTGTCATTTTCTGTGAAGTTCATACCATACAGGAACCATGCAGTCTTCTTTGATAGCTACTCACCGATGTCATCACGGGCAACACATACTAGAGCAAAAACCAATGAGCAAGATACGGATGCAACACATGCTTTTAGTTGTCTTTATGATGAATGTTAGCATTTAGTCGACAAATCAGGGTGCTTGGTTGATGCTAACCACAATGGTTCCTAGCTGAATAGCAGCCAAGATAATCCCGCTGGATCAAGAAAACCCCTCCAAGCCCGTATATATATTTGCTGTGCCTGCCCACCATACTTACAATCGCCAGAACTTTCGACACAGCATCTTCACTTCTGCAACCACATTGCATCACTGTTGATAATATATTCGACACTCCTGACACCTATTGAAAGTTACAAGGATTTGATATCCAACATCAGCAAAGTGTATTTTAGTTACTGGAAGCCTCGAGCAGTGTCTGAGAGGAAGTGGAGTGTAAACTTAGATGCGTCAATTTTAGCAGACTATGAGATCCGAGAAGGGCATTCCTGCCGGCCTTCAAAGTAACTGGGAGCCCTGGCGACAAGCATCGGAGCACCTGGGAGTGCTGGCGATAAACCTGGAAGCGCCAGCGACATATCTGGGAGCACGTCAAATCACAGTAGAGCAGTCTGGGAAAAACACTATCTTCTTTGGGAACACTGCTGGTGTGCCTGGAAATCATACCTACTACTTTTCGTTCAACGATTTTTAAAACTCATGTATCCAGGTTGTATTCTCATCTATGTATCTATATAGCTACCCATCTACACACGGTATAATATCTGGACTGGCTGCAGGCGGTGCTTCAGAGCAATTCGAGGTTGGCCTGAATATGATGATCAAGGAAACTGAGAGATACACTCTGAGGCGGTGATGGAGCGAGTTTGGTGATGCAATTCGACATTGAGATTGAGTGAACTCAGAGATGCACTGAGTGGCCGCGATGAAGCGAGTTTGGTGATGCAATTGGAGATTGAGATTGAGTGAACTCAGAGATGCACTGGGAGGTAGTGACCGAGCTAGTTTGGAGATGCAATTGGAGATCGTGATTGAGTGAACTCAGAGGTTCACTGGGAGGCCATCATGGTGCTACTTCGGAGATGCACATAGAGCCCGAGGTCGGGTGAACACAGAGAGCAAGTTTGGAGATGCAATTGGTGACCAAGATTGAGTAAACTCGGAGATGCACTTGGAGGCCGTGATTGAACAAGTTTGGACATGTACTGGGAGACCGTAATCAAGTGAGTTTGGAGATACAGTGTGAGGCCGTGATCGAGCGAGTTTGGAGATGCAATTGGAGACTGAGATTGAGTAAACTCAGAGATACACTCAGAGGCCGTGATCGAGCGAGTTAGAAGATTCACCTGTAGCAGGTTATCGTTGAGGGAGAGTGGAGGAGTACATGGAGGTGGTCAATCTGGAGGCAGTCGATGGGAGGCCTGCCACATGCTGAGACTCCATTCATCGGTTAGTTAACTCAAAACCATGGGAATGAGACAAGGTGACTTTACCTTTGAAGCTCTTGGGGAGAACTGGCTGGTGGCGGTCGATCGGTAGGGAGGCACACCGGAAGCTGAAGCTACATTCAGTGGTCAACTGGTAATCGTGAGAATGAAGGAACGACAGACAATCTGAGGTGTATGCTGTACTCAGTGTACGCTATACTCGGTGTATGCTACACTTAGTGTTAACTCATAATGATGTCATGGAGAGATAGAGAGGGATGACTTGACATTGTGTTCTTGCGATGATGGTAGAGTTCTGGATGAGAAAGAGAGAGATGGGGGATGAAGATAGAAGCAATATGGCGGGTACGAGCGGCCATGAGAAATCAAGAGTACAACTTGCCTGATTGGGTTTAGAAGACGTTGTATCAGTGTTATTACCTGCCGGATCGGGACTCGTACCTGCTGTATAGGGGATGGTGAATTGACTTGCACACAAAATTCTCAGACGTTCTAGTTTCTCATGATGATTTCCCCCATCTCCTCTGATCTCTCTTTCTTGTGCTGAACTCTACCTTCACCTAAGAAGATGACATTAAGTTATCCCTCTCTATCTCTACATGCCAGAATCGTGAGTTAACACCGAGCACAGCATACTCCACGTACAGCATCATCCCATGATTGACAGTCACCCATGCCCAGCCAGTTTCTCATCTCTCGGTGGATGTCGTTGTACTCAATTCTCTAAATTCCAACAATTACAAGTGAACCAATATATAGAGTCTCAGCTACCATTGCACCTCCATCCAAATCAACCACCTCCAAGTACTCCTCCAATCTCACTAAATCATAGCCTTCGAGTGTATCTCTTAGTTCACTCAATCTGGACCTCTAACTGCATGTCCAATCTCGCTCGATCACGGCCTGCCAGTACATCTCTACACTCGACAGATCATGGCCGCCAATTGCATCTCTGAGTTCACTCGATCTCAGCCTCAAAGTGCATCTCCAAACTCACTCAATTACGGCCTCCAGGTGCATTTCTGAGTTAACTTAATGTCAGTGTCCAATTGCATCTCTCAACTGACTCGATCATGGCCTCCCGGTGCATCTCCAAATACGATCAATCACAGCCTCCAATTGCATCTCTGATTTCAATCCAGCTCGGCCTCCAAGTGCATCTCCGTAGTCACTCGATCACGGCCACCAAGTGCATCTCTGAGTCCACTCAATGTCGGCGTCCAATTGCATCTCCAAACATGCTCGATCTGGGCCTCCTGGTGCATCTCCAAACTCGATCGATCACCGCCTCCAAGTGCATCTCTGATTTCAATTAATGTTGGCCTCCAACTGCATCTCCAAACTCACTCAATCAGGGCCTCCAAGTGCATCTCTGAGTTCACTCAATGTCGGTCTCCAAGTGAATCTCCAAACTCACTCGACCATAGCCTCCCAGTGCATCTCAATACTCGCTCAATCATGGCCTCCCAGTTCATCTCTGAGTTCACTCAATGTCGGTTTCCAATTACATGTCCAAACTCGCTCAATCACCGCCTCCAGGTGTATCTCTGAGTTCACTCAATCTCGGTCTCCAATTGCATCTCCAAACTTGGGTGATCACGGCCTTCTGGTAAATCTCCAAACTTGATTGATCCAAGCCTCCCAGTGCATCTCCGAACTTGCTTGATCACGGCCTCCAAGTACATCTCTGTGTTCAGTCAATGTCGGTCTCCAATTGCATCTCCAAACTGGCTGGATCATGGCCTCCCGGTGCATCTCCAAAGTCACTCGATCATAGCCTCCAAGTGAATCTCAGAGTTCACTCAATGTCGGTCTCAGATTGCATCTCCAAACTCGCTCAATCACAACCTCGAAGTGTATTTCTGTGTTCACTCAATCTCGGTCTCCAATTTCATCTACAAACTTGCTCGCTCACGGCCTCGGAGTGTATCTCTGAAGTCGCTAGGTCCTGGCCTCCAAATGCATCTCCTACCTCGCTCCATTAAGGTCCTGAAGTAAATCGTTAAGGAGCGACAGTGGGTGTACGGAGATAGAAGGGTAACAGAGGTGGAATGAGCGACGCAGAGTATATATTCGGGTGACCCCTGGGTAGATAGACATCATCTCATTTTCATCTCATCTTGTCATACAACGAAAAAACACACTCTGTGTTTCCCCACTTTTGGTCACACTCGCTCTTTCCGAGATTTCGTGGATCTACGCAATTGCATGGATCCTCATGGCCGGGTAGTATGATATATTCTCACCTTCTTCCTACACTCCTCGAGCTAGAACCACTGTCACTCACGAATTCCCTGTGGATGTTGCGAGACGTGTGGCGGAATGTGGATGGTGGGCTCTCTGCCTCCTTGCTCCGTCGTTTCAACACATCAGCCTCCAAGTCGTGCAGCTCTAAGTTATCTTAATGGGCATCTCCCGGAGCTCCTCCGAACATGCTCGGCTAGCAGATTGACCATATGTATATATAAAGAGAGACTTAAATAATGCATGCCATAATATGATGTAGCGAATCTTGTGACTGTAACAAAGACGAATAGACGACATTGCTTGTGCTTATGGAACCCTAAGAACTACTGCGTTGAGAATACGGTACCAAATCTCCCGCAGAGCTGCTCTCAAAGTCTCCCACAGACCTGCGCGTTGGTCTCACTCACTCTAAAATTTGACTATCATAATAGTCAAATCTCGTAGCATCCTGAATGCACATCCATCACTGCAGGTGTTTTCAGGAGCACCTGGGAATGCTGTTGCAGAGTCTGAGAGCATTTTGCAACGCTCGAGGGGGGCCGGGGAGCAGCTGCAAGTTCTAAGAAACACTGGTGAGGGCTGTCGGAGTGTCTGGGAGGTTTGTGTGTGGCTTCCGGAATGATTTATATTTTGCCAATGAATCCTCAATTAGTGACCACCATTGAGAATCCGAAACTTAATCTGCTGCCTTCGGGTTGCCGAAATCAGTTGTCACAAATGCAAATTCAATCCTGTTGCCGACTATAGAACTGTGTTTTGGCCCAGACACCAGTGTTGGAGTCATCCAATGGGCAGCAGAAACCATGGGGATTTTGCATGAGAAGGATAGCTTGACCACACAATGGAAAGATAATATAGTGAGGGAAAGCATCTGGGTGACTGCCCAGACCATGAGCATCAGCAACAAGCAATGTGCTGGCCCCGAGAAATGGAATATCCCAACCAATTATTATGTTACTCTAAGCAGTGATCTGCAGTCTAAAAGGCCGCTTTTGATACAGTACATGGCGGACAACACTAGCCTCGATGATCGATATCTCAGGACAGCACTAAATGAGTTAGTAGAGATTTGGCATCCGTGAAGGAAGGATAGAATCGATGAAACCCTGACAATGAAGAGGAGATTCATTCAAATTGGTATGTGCTTCGTTGCCCTGATGCTTGTTTTTGTATTCCTGATGATGTTTAGATATTGAACAAGCCAAGGAAGGAATCTCTGATCACAGGTCATCACTGATAGAGGTGCATTGTGACACCCGAACCAATTTTGTTGTCAAGTCATTTAACATTACTATTACCTATGTAGATTTCAACATTGCTGGGAAGAGGGTGGGTGTAATCAATACTCAACAATTCTCATGGCAGTAGGATGGGGATGATGAATCGATGCTTCCGATAGTTACGTCAATCCTCGTTACAAATATTTTGTTCATCGTGAGTACTGCAATCGCCGGTCGGCTAGACCTGAGCTGGACCATCCGGGATGTTTTGGGGAGTCTGAAGAAGTCTAATGGCGATGGTGGTCCACGCGCCCAAAATGTTGCCCCATTCTCCGATATCAATACAGCTGCTGGATAGGTAAAAGCAGCAATGAAATTAACCAACACAACATCTTTTTTGGTGACTATTTGTGGCTATCAAGCTGACAACACATCTGGTGCCCAGATGTATATCCGTGGTGGCTGCAGCTACCATTCTCTGGATGACATCCTCCAACCTCCAGCCGAGGAAATAATCAACAACATTCGGGATGAATAGGAAGATAATGCTGCGACATGCCGCCCAAATCTTATAACCTTCCTATACACAAAAATGAGGTTTAAATATTCCACAGGAAGCTTCAAAGAAGGATTATCAGACAGCAACGATACCTTGAAGTCATCTGAAACAGTGCTCTCGGTTACTTTGCCAATCACACGCAAGTGGTGTTGCTGATGAGGATGTCGCTTGGATGAGGAAGGATGATCAAATTGTGAATCCTTCCTCTTCAGGCTTTTTGGCCAATACGAAGTATACAAGCAGCCTCACAGCTGCCAATTTGTCCAGGCGAGTATAGAATGCACTAGCTGGATATTAGCTCAAGGTTGTATGTTGTAGGTGGGTATTTTTCTAACACTTTGGAGGGTGGACAGATTGGGTGATAATTTGGAGATTTTTGGTGAGGTATTGGGTTTCTTGTTCCTGTTGTGTTTATTTTTTTATCACATCTGTCATATACATGCGTGAATGGCTGTGTTGATAGTTCACCATATTGGTATTAATTGTTGAGATGACTGTTTTTGTGAAAGACATAGTGGCAGTAATAGGACTCAGTGTATGGCAATCATGTCTTTGGTATTTCATTATCTTTACCCTACAGCAGTTTGCCCAAATAATTAGTGAAACATGAATACTTTTTAGCTCGTTGTGATGATGACTCTTGTCAAATGAATCCAATAATCAATGTTGCGGCATGCTTGTCACCTGCTATTGTACTTCTGAGTTCCTGTCCATCCAAAGAGTTGGAAGTGTGGTTGGCAGAATAGGCTGAAAACCTAGAATCATCAACAGGATAGTCAGACACAACACGATGATGGCTTTCATAATATTAACCCTTTCTTTCCATTACACAATGCTGCAATTCATGTGGTATACATTCATTCACATTTCGTTTCATCACTCATTTTATTGCTTCATTCTTATCAGTCACCATCCTTTTAAACCATGACATGATGGAGCCACCGTTCTCCTATTCCTCCACTTCCTTCAAGTACCAGAAGAAGAAGACGATCTATCGAGAATGACAGAGTGGATGACCATCTGAGCTTGATACTCGAAAATCACAATGTTAATCATGATGCCAATTCAGAGTCCAATGGCAAGCCTCTTAGACAACCATATAGGAATGCAGTCGGCAAGCAGCCATCAAAAGATTTCTTCATGTCAACACTTCGAAATTGTGTTGCTCCAACTAACTCAACTGCGATATCAGTGCAACCGCTACATCCTGAGCGTTGGTAGGTCTATCTTGTTTCGGAGGGGGAGCAAGCCTCTGGGCCTACCTCCCTGGCATACATGATGGGAGTCAATTAAGTGTTTAAAGAATTAATTTCTCGTGCTAATGTATATATTTACAGGATGATGGATTCAACTGAAGCCGGTGGGCAATCAGTTGCATGCCATGCTGGAAATCTGTGCTGATATGAGCCATCTGTTCACGACATGACAGGTCTCATCGTCAGCACACAATGCAATGTCCAAACAACTCTTCCAGGTGTTCCAGCGATGGTCATGGTACATGTGAACCCTATAGTTCACAATTATGAGATGTTTGTGAATCCCTTTGCCACAAATGTGGTGAAGACCGCCTAGATTCCATATTGCTGGTATGTGGAAATCGCTACAATTGATCAAGCCCAGAGAAACTCAGACCCTTCACATGCATACCTTTCAGTGGTAAATCAATTATCTCAACAAGTATTTTCATTGCTGACGTTGTGCAGTAGGCTCTAGCAAAGATTACTTGCTCCCATGCAGCAATGAACTAATGAAGGCAGACTTCAAACAACTCTATTTACAGATTTTGAACAAGGTTGCCTACATGGATCTGCAAAATCATAGCCTGGCTATGGGCCAAGGACAGGTATAGTTTCCACACAAACGTTCGTGACGTAAGATCACAGTTACCTTCTTGTTCAATCTTTGTCTTGACGATCAATTTATGAGTGCAAATATCCCTTTGCAGTGACTGAAATTGTGGATCTTAATCACCAGACATACTGCTCTGGCATATGAGAAATGGGATTGCAAATATTGATCATTGATTGATACAATCAAAAAGACCATCTTTCCCCTTACCATGACCGGAGACAACTATACATTGTTGGCCTGGAAACAGGTCATTATAGGGTCCTTTCAGAGTGTGGTCGCGGAGGTGGAGCACAATTTATACACGATACATGAAACACTATTTACCAACGGTGTAATACATGCACAGAGGTATATTATTGCCTCGATGCGGATTTTTGTTCTTCCTTGCCTGAGGTTCAAGCCAATTTGATATGCAATATTCACTGCATGATTTGCTGAAGAATCTACTCAAATAGTACGAATGCAGTGATGGCACAACCTCACAACGATTAGGGCAGCATTGAAGGGGTCTTTCTAATGATCCATTGTGTATCAACAAATTGAATATCATGAACCACTTCTACATGGTAACTATCAGTGGTCAAAGTAGGCCATGAGGGTCTTTAAAGACGAAAACAACATTCTTTATTATGGATATAAAGCAAGTACAGTCATCGTCCCAAGGACAAATCTAGTCAGGCGATGTTGGAGTATGCCGAGCGATGATTCGTGATATTGGCAAAGGCAGTATGAACTGTTTGTCAAGGGATTGTTGTCACATTCACAAAAGGGTGTACACTAGACGTGACGCTTGAATACAGCATCACGACAACTCAAAGAACAGTCTCGACTGTCAAAGCAATGCTATATTTCTGAGAAATCTCAATCTGATTATATTCAGTTTTTCGTTAGAATGAACTAAATAAATTCAATGAATCAAATTTAGTTTCTGCTGATGAGGTCCCAGGCAGAGGGAAGTGTGATACAACCAAACAACACAAGTCTGGGCAAACAAAACCGGCAAAGTAAGGCAACAATGACAGCAGAAATCGGAAAGCAGTCAGCGGCCATCGATGTCGACTATCTAATTGACCATGAAACAAGACTCCCGGCATACCTGGACCATTAGAGGAGAGTAGGCGCATCAGCGAAACAGAATGCACACAGAAATCCATGCAATTGAGTGGATTCGTGAAATGGTTTGGCAAACATCACAATACAGGAATTGCAAATCAACTCAACAATCTTGACAGATAGCAACATACACATACTGGCTTTCAATTTCTAGCATCGGACTAACCCCAGAAGAGCATTTCCGGCACCCCTGGAAGCTTGAACGAGGCAGAACCGGAGCAACGTGATGTGACGTCCAGTAAAGCACCTACGACAGCTTCAAAATAGTGTAATAGTTCTATTTGAAGAACCATTGAAACACAGCAAATTGAGAGACATATGGACATGGTGGATGCAGGAGAGGCCAACAGCATGGCCACCCAATACTTGGGAAACACAACATGTGTGTTCTTCATGGCTGTAAGCAAGCAGTGTGAGCATAACAAGAATGTGGAAAGACTGACGAATGAGACCTTCAAGCCAGTGAACATTGCGGGAGACTCAAGCAGTCAAATGGAGTAAACAGTCAGGCAGCAGGCGCGTGAGGTGACTCAGTTGCACCAAACTATCTACAGGATGGCGAGAATGACAGCAGCACACGCAGTGCGTGATGAGATGCAATGGCATGGCATGACAGAATGGCTGGAGGATAGGGAGACCAGATGGGATGATCGTCCAAAGAACATCGTAATATGGGGGGCAGGCATCAATAACATGACCGCGAAGGTGCAGGTCAGAGCAAGAGCCGGTGAAGCAGCACCTACCCAGCAATTGAGAAAGAAACGAGGAGACGAGAATGCAAGGCATGATGGCGGAGGCCCAGAGGCAACACTGCATGCTTGTGCAACACAGGGTGGTGAGCCACAGAAGCGCCAGCTGCAGCAGCAACCAAAACCAAAACCCAAACTACAACTCAAACAGCAGTCTGAACAGCAACATGCACCCAAACCTAAGCTAACACCCACTCTGGCCAGAAGGTGGGAGACAGTCCAACCCCAAACCAATAGTCAGAAGGCGCCCACCAGCCCGTGCCCCACCCCGACTTCTCGATCGAGCATGGCAGGGAGGCACCTAACTCTAAGGAGAAACTAGAGTGTACCTCTGCCCAATTAGATGGACCCACAAATTGTGTCAGCAATCAACAGAGCGCATTTCGACCAGAAGGAACTGACACACATCCGGAATATGAATGTGAAAATGAACAGGTGGTCTGCAATCAGGGCAATCACCGACTAAAACGCAACGGCGGCGATGGCACTGGCGTACCATTACACTATCAATGACACAGCATGTATGGTCGACAAGGGAGTTATCAACATTGAAGAATATGAATCCTGGGAATGGCTGAACATCAATGCAGTACCACTCATGAGGTACATGGGCAAACACACAGAGGGACTGCAAATGATTCAGCTCGAGATTCATGTTGCAAATATGACGTGGGGATCCCTGTCCATGTGCGATTGTTGGTCAACCCTCACAGCAATAGGGACAGGAGAGAGAGGTGGGAGATCTCTGCATCATCAGTCATCTTTGTAGTGAAGCGAAACGAAGTCGCCAAGAGACTGGTCAAACAAGGCATCTTGGCAGCCAGAGTGGGGAACCGAGTCGAATCATTCAAGCATGTAGACCCAGACAGCAGTTTCGAGCATTGCTGTGGATAGGAGCACATCGCGAGCAAGCGCAGCAGCAAACCAGAATGTGGCTACTGCGCAGTGCCCCACTGCACCATCACCTATGAGTGCAATATCATGAGGTGCATTGCACAGCAGGGCTCACTCTGTGGCCACACCCAAGAGAAATGCTCTAACTGTTAAGAAAACCTTGTCACATTCAGCAGGAGGTGTGCAATGCATGTGGAAACTACTAGAGAGGTACGGAGGGGAGGCGATGAGAACCAACAGGACGGACGATGCAGACTACGGTACCAACCCCCGCAGCAAACTGAATACTGCTCAGCCTGAGGGCGAGGGCACCTGAAAGTGGAGAGAGTGGCGGGAGCAAAGAGGAGATGGCTGAAGCAGAGGAACAGGGAGTAGAGGCAGAGGATGTCACAATGATGGAGAGCATGACGCCAAAAACAACGGAAACAACAGCACCTTCCACAACGGGAACTGTGACAGCTGGGGGGAGCGACATGGAACCTAACAACTGAATGGGAGTTGCTGCCCCCCCATATAGAGAGATTCAGTACAACTGCACCAGGACATATGTATGGACCCTTGCGGCGCTGGGGATTGGTGTGGAATGGGAGGTGAATGTAGTCTGTCTGCAAGAACTATGGAGAGAAAGAGCAGGAAGCAGAATCAGCCACTTGGCATACAACATTAGAAAAACAATGTGGGTGTGGACGGCAGTACGCAAGGAAAGCGTTCTTACAAGAAACGACCAAACAAAGTAGTGTAATAACGAAGGCAACAATGTAATTGTTGTCCACTTTAAAAGGAGGGGAGAGAAAATGATAAGGATCGTAAATATTTACAATTAGAGAGCAAGGGAGATAGGAGGGAGACCAGCGAGGAAACTGAACTGGGAGAAAATCATCGGGCGGGGGGGTGGTGGCATGGTGCTCGTAGGAGACTTCAATGTTAACAGCTGATGCTGGGCCCCGTAGTGCATAGAAGAGAGAGCTGCCGCATACTGCAAAAATATCATAGACAAACATAGGCTGGTAATAGGAAATGAAGATCAACCCACTCACTACTCGAGAAGGAACGAAAGCGAGGGGGAATCCAACATAGACCTGACGTCGGCCAACCGACGGTTTGGAAAATGGACAATATAGGATGGAAGTCATGCCACGGTGTCTGATCAGCAGATCATGGAATGGGAGGTGGACATGGGGAAGCAGGAGAAACCAGGAGGCACACAAGTCGTAGGGTGGAACCTAGCAGCCATGTCGCAGATGGGCAAGGAGCAAGCTGAGAGACTCAGGAGAGAGAGGGCAAGGGAAAAGGCATACATTGGAGTGGAGAGCACAGGCAACAATGTCGAAAGCGAAGCAGAGTGGTGCCCGGAAACACTGGGCAAGGTACTCGACACAACTGCCAAGACAATAAGCACCTGCGCGCAGTCAAAAAGATGGTGGAATGGCGAGATCAAGGAGAGGAGGGGCAAACTGAAAAGAGAAAAGAGAGGACAGAGCAGATCTGCGGCGACAGCCCAGGCCAAGGCTGAGTTGCGGAAGTCGATTTGGAGAGCAAAAGACATGATGTGGACTGACTGCCTGAAAAATCTAATGGGAGCTGAGGTCTGGAGAGCAGCAAAGTTTGCCAACCTGTAGACAGGAGTGAGTGTGGAGGCCCTGACTGTCAGGGATAGGAAACAGGTATATACCATTCCCGAGAAAGAAGAAATGCGGAGACAAGAGTCCTTTCCCCCAAAAGAGCATGACCAGTACTATGAACTACCCTGACTGGGCGAAGCGCACCAGTCCTTCACAGAGCAAACGGTTGAATGAGCGCTATTAGCACAGTTGGGCAGTAATGCCCCAGACCTGCACAAGCAGTCTTATAGAGCGATACACCTACTCAAGGTGTGGGAGAAAGAGAGAATGCTGGAACTAGTGCATGCAGTCATCTGAACAGGCCGACACCCAATCGTGTCAAGGCAGCCTCGCTAGGTTGTAATCTGCAAGCTAGGAAAGCACACCTATATGAAACTCGAGGCATATCTGTCCAATATTTCTTCAAGGGTGCATTGGGAAAGTTGTTGAAACTATGGTTACAGAGCCACTGGATGAAGCAGCTGAGAGAAGAGAACTGCTGAGTGATGACCAGTATGGAAGCAGCAAGAGATGGTTAGTAATTGACGCGGTGGCAATCATGGTCTAGGAAGTACACACAATCTGGACAAAGCGCCAGATAGCTGGCGTACTCCTACTGGACATCAAGGCAGCTTTTCCGAGTGTAGGGAGGGGAAGACCGCATCATACCATTAGAGGCAACCGGATGGAAGGAGACCTCATAAAATTGACAGTAAGTTTTCTCATGGACTGAATGGTCGAGATGGTTTTCAAGGGTAATGTGATGGAGAGACACCCGGTGAAAGCAGGTATACCACTGGGTACACCAGTGTCTCCAATGCTCTTCGAAATTTACATGTCAGCACTCATGTATTGGGTTGAGCAGATCGTCTCCAGAGTCGAACAGCTGTCTGTCATGGACGACCTCGGATAGGTGGCAACAGGGAGCGACATAATCCAAGTTGTCTGAACAGTCAAATCCTGCGTCAGAGTGGGAATCAACTGAGCAGAATGACAAGAGCTGGAGTTCGATGCCGCAGAATCGAAGGTGGTACGCTTCACAAATATAGAAGGCTAAAAAAAGCACCTGAGTCCGAAGGAAACAGCGAAGATAACAGCCTGGAATGGCTTTGTCCAGTTTAGCAATGAGGCTACTTGATGGCAGGGGGTTTCGATGGACACCGACCAAACATTCAAGGAGCATCACAACTGATACAAGATGTAAGCGAGAGCCGCAGGAGCATTATTCTGGTTACTCACAGGAACACATGGGGTTGTATCATCACATGTGAGAGCAGTACACATAGCCTGCGTCCAGGCTATCGCGCTGTACGGAAGTGAGCTCCGGTGAAATCCACAGGAAGGTAGCCGGCGAGATGACCAACAGCTACTCCTCAATCGCCACGCCAGGTCCACCATGGTTCCACTGCCAACCACTCTGACATCTGCACTGATGAGAGACTCAGGGCACAGACCTGTGGCGGTGGACCTTGACACCAGAGATCAACGGTTCGTAGCAAGGCTAGAATGCACATGCGAAGGCTCCAAGTTGAATGAGCTCTACAATTTCCCTATACCTGCAGAACTGATAGCCAGAATCGCCGCAATAGAGCACGCGTGCAGCAGGGGAGCAGAGATGATGTACTGGCCAGAACCAGGGGAGATGCCAGCGGTCAAGACCACCATACTACAAGATGACACCGCAGCCCAGAGCCCCGACGCACAATATGCAAGACAAATGGAAAGCATGGGTGCAACTGGCATTTGGATGTGGCGGTCAGCCAGATCTCTAACAGATGACGGAAGTGTAGGAGCCGCAATGGTATGCTTATACTGACATGGCTGGACGATCTTCTGCAGCTACCTGGGTACGGGATAAATGGAGGTGTTCAACATTAACCTCTGGGCAATCAGAGTCACATTGCAAAAGCCTATTGCAAGAGCGGAGGCGCCATGAACACATGGAGTGATGTTAGTGGCAGTGTTTAGTGATTCGCTGGCAGCCATCAGGTGGACAGCGCACCTGGACCCAGAGCTAGGGCAGCAACTGGTAAGACCAATCGACGAGCATGCTAGGGCCCTCCTTGCCCACAGCACCAAAGCCACGATCCACTGTGTCGCAGGACACTCGGGCATCCCCTGGACAAAAGAGACTGACCATCAGGGAATCCGAGCACAAGAAGACCAATGATACACAGTAAGTGAGCGAATATACACCCTGGCCATGAAAAGAGGTAGACATATCTCAGAAGGGAGGATGGCGGCAAAGGTGAAGTGCAAGGCCGGGAAGTTCTCCAATCAATATGGATATAGACTCCTGGGCAAAGCAGGGAGCAAGAGGTCCGTCACAATATCTAGCGTGAAATCACTGGCAAAATGGTTCTACTGACTAAAGAGTGGGCATGCGCTGACTGGAATGTACCTAAAGTGGTTTGGATACTGAGAGGACAACAAATGCTGGTGATGCAGAAGCAGACTGCTACAGACATGGGAGCATCTCTTCCGCCACTGCAGCTGGTGGAAAGACCACCTAAACGCGCTCTGAAAGGCAATGCGAATGGCCACTGGATGGAAAGTGGGCAGATACTGGCATGTGCAAATCTCTGAGCATTTCTCGATGGAAAAATGTGATCAAGCAGTGATGGACTTCCTGGCAGCTCCTGACGTCAAGAAGTGCCCGCCAACACTAGTGGAGGAGCCCATGTAGGTGGAGCACGTGCAGGAGGAGAACAGGCAGGAGGAGCACAGGCAGGTGGAGCACGGGAATGAGGAGCCTGGGCAGGAGGAACCCAGGCGAGAGGAGCACAGGCAGGAGGAGCACGGGCTGGAGGAGCACAGGCAGAAGGAGCACAGTCAGGAGGAGCACAGGCAGGAGGAGCATAGGCAGGAGGAGCACAGGCAGGAATAAAGGTGTATAGACTGGAGGCGGTCTCTCCCTCGTTTCGTCGATCTCTTTGTTCTTTGTTCTTTCCAATCGTGGGCACTTGAATGATTTTCCCTTGTTGCTGGGGACAGTGAGTAGCAGGTGGGAGCTCCGCCATCTTCCTCGCTCGCCTGGAGGTGGAGGGGGGTGTCTTAGGCTCTGTCATACTCCAATTGGAGCAAATACTGTACGAATAAAACAAAACAAAATATGGGAGGTGTAAGGCAGGTACTGCATAGTGGGCAGTATTTTGGCAGAGGCAAGTTGCATGTGGTATGTGGTCTCTGGCAGATAGCCGGCAGCATATGGTGGGCAAAATTATTAGTTCGTTCAATATCATCATGTGAACTGTATTATCAATGTAGCTACCGCACCAACGTATCATAATGCCACAGTGTCATGGTGTCGACAATTGTAGCCTCAGAATCTGCAAAACAGGTAGAAAATGTGATTCTGCATACTGCAGATCTCCGACTCGGATTGTCTAGTGGAATGTAGTGCCCACTTCATGTGAATGGAGGATATATGTTTGTGTATGCAATTAGGGGCTGAAAGGGAAGATGGCAATGGAAATTGTGATGGTGATGGGTTTGGCGATAGTGATCGCAGTAACAGAAGTCCTCAGTCATGTAGGTTGGCTATGTCAATGGCTGCACCAAAGATTCCACAGATCTAGAGCCTGTTACTAGCCAAAGCTGCCACAGACATAGAGCCTGCTATTAGCTAAAACTTCAACAAACACAGAGTTTCCAAATGTCCTGATCTTCCCGCGCAAAACTCTACTTCTCGTCAATATGTGCCTGCTTACTGAAACCCGAGACTTGCTAACATGCAGGCACCAGGCACTGAGCAGTATGACAAGAATGATGTGTTGTAATTGGTGTTTGGTGTGCATTATGTCGCATGGTGCAGGTGCCATATGGCAGGAGACAGGCAGTGCATGGTGGTCAAAATTATGACATTGGTTGATATTATAGTCTGGATCATATCTTGAGTGCGCCAACTATGACAGGATCAGACAATGTTTCGCAAGCATGTTGTTGACCAATGGTGTCTTACAATATGCAGGAATGGTTGACAATAAGAATTTCGTGAATGCTGATCTCTGCCTCAGTTTTCTCAGCAAAAGATGAAGCCAGGATAGAATTGGTTCTGGCCATATGGGTATGCATTCAGTTCGGAGCTGATGGCGCTGATCGTGATGATGATCATGGTAATTGTGATGGTGCTAGTGATGGTAATGGCTATGGTACTGACAGCACTGACTCAAGTTGATTGGCTATATTAATATCACAGACTAAGCATTAAGAGACTTAAACCTACAATTGCCGAAAGCTTCCACACACTCGAAGTTCAAGTGGCCAAAAGATTTCTCTGAAAATGGACTATTTCTGCTTCTTCACTCTCCCCTGCACAGCTCTAAACCAGGCTATGAAGCAGGCTGTCAAGCAGGCTGTCAAGCAGGCTGTCAAGCAGGCTCTCAACCAGGCTGTCAAGGAGGTTATCAATCAGAGCATCAATCAGCCTCTCAAACTGGCTCCGATAAGGCTACACAAGATGCTCTCAATGAGTGTCAGCACTAGTAAAGCCATCAGCAGTCCAAACTGGCTTAGGTTTGTTGACTATCAACTGTATAAAGTCTTATAGTCCCATCTGTTGATACCTATCAACTGACTATAGACAGCTACAAACTACTTGTCAAGCCAGGGCCCACAAAAAGCTTCCAATGAGCTGCAAGTATATGCATGCACACCTCATACAGTTAATAGTCGATTTGCATGTTTGCTCATGACAACTGCAGCAAGTGAGATAACCATCTAATGCAGTAAAATTTGTCACATAAGATACTTAAGTTTTAGAGCAGGTGAAATATCTGTACAGATCAGAAGGTAATATTGTGAGCAGCTGACACAGGTGTTCAGTTCAGCAGGAGATATGAAATTTGGTGCTACATTCTCAAAGCAGTAGTTTTTAAGATCGCAGGTTCTCTCAGTATAAGTCAATTTGTCTATCATATCTATCTTTTGCTTTCATATTTGGAAGAAGATTTGCTACACAATCATATTGGATGTAGTATTTCATAGACAAACTCAATATGTATGTATGGCTCACCTGGCTGCAGACAAGTACTTGAGCAAAATTTGATGAGCACCTGGATCCATCAATTGAATAAATCAAGAAATGTATTTGGAGGCTGTGATTGTGTGAACATGAATACCAGGATTGAGTGAACATAGATATAGACTTTAAGGCAATACGCATGCAAGTTTGTTGATTGATTTGGATGGTATATTAGAGAAAGTTCTGAGTTGTGCTTGGATGCTGTTATTGTGTAAATTGGAATATTCACTGGGATACTGCAATCATAAGAGGCTGGAAATACACTAGGTGGCAGTGACCATGTGAGTTTTGATGATGCACTTCATGACCATGTATGTGTGAACTTAAAGATACTCTGTAAGGTTATGATTCAGCCAGGTTTAAGATGTACTGTAGACTATGGTTGAGGGGGTTTGGAGACGAACTTTGGAGATGGTGATCAAGCGAAATTGGATACTCACATGGAGGTGATAGCTCTTGTGGTGGTAGATCTTGTGGTGGTAGATTGTGATATAGGAGCAACCATAGTTGAAAATCTATTAATTGGATAACTCTTAATTGTGGGATTGTAGAAAGTAGAGTAACATTAGATCCACCTAGATACAAAGGCTGAGAGATGTGAGGCTCGCAGGGAATGGGAGGCAGTCACTCTTTACATAAGTTAATACTCTGTGTAAACATCTAATTGTAGTGTGGAGAGATAAAGATCAATGACTTAACCTTATAGTCTGAGGTGATGGTAATATTTGTTTACCAATGAGAGAGATGGGTGATAGTGATCAAAGGACATTGGGGAAATTATGGTGAGGTATAGGAATATGAGACAATTTCATCTGTAAGGCAATTTAACATACCCTACATAAAAGGTATGACAACTTTTCTAATGAGTCAGGATATTGATTCAATGTATTTCAAACCCAATCAGCTGGGTCATACACCTGAATTAACCAGCTGTCTGATATTTTGCCACACTGTATCCATTTTGGTTCACATGTTTCTCTTTCTCATCTACGACTCACTTATTACAGAGCATTATCAGCACCATGTGTAGTTTTCACTGGGAACCTGCAGGAGTATCTGCGATAATGTGTACAGTAAACTTAGAAGTGTCAATTTCAGAGGATTATCATATCCTAGAAGGGCATTCCAGCTGGCCCTTGCAGTATTAGGAATCTCCAATGACTGCTTTTCGAGTAGCATGGGAGTGATTGTGACATATTCGGGACAATAACTGAACACCAGGCAGATCAGCCAGTGCACCATGGAGTGCCACTGAACATGTGTTGAGATCACACACAAACTCTGAGAGATGGCTTGGTTGTTATGGATATTTTTCCAGAGGACTACTAGTGCAATGTGAAACAATCTGGATGTACAAGAGCAATCCATTTCCCTCAACAGTGACTATAATATATGGATTGATGGCAATTATCCTGTTTGAATCATACTAGCAATCATCATCTGCAACATTGAATTTTTTGCCTTACTATATGAAGGAATGAATCTAAAAGGCAACTGATTCCAACATAAATGCAGATACACCAAAACAATACTGTGACTCAGTGCTGCAATGATATCAATCAAGCATGGTGTCAATATCATACACTGAATTGTCCATTTCTCCATTCCTGACAAATACAGGAATACACAATTCATCAATAGTGCATAGAAGCAAGCGGTGCTTATTTCATTTGCTGATTCTTCTCACCTGGCAAGTGGTTGAAACCGAATTCCGATGTCATTTGGCTGGATTTGTGGTATCTGATATCTCACAAAGGTGCACTAAGATGTAAGCTAGGTGCCAAATTAAATGTGGGCTGGAAAGGAAATATGATATATTTTGATGAAAAAGTGGAGCAACTACCGGGAAAAGAGAAGCGCCAGATGGGGAGTGATGTGTCGAAAAGAACAGGACAGGGAATGTATTGGACAAGCATGGAATGAGAAAGAAGAGTGCCAAATATATGCTGACAAGCATCCATACTAGAGAATGGGCAGCAAAAGGGGTGAACAGAGTCTGCAATATAATTGAACAATATCAACTCATTGCAATGGTGTGCCGATGGAGATTAAGTAGTGCCTACACTGGAGGATGGGCACCAAAACAAGTTGCGGTAAGAAGTGTGGAATGAAATACAGGACTACCAATGAAGCAACAGGGGATTGGAAAGTGCATATCCCTACAGAGGAGAGCTGACAGTGTAAGAATTGACAGCAGAATGAAATGGAAGAGTGTCAATCTAGGCTGACATGCACCAATGGGGATTGAGGAGCATCTATCCAAGCAGAGTTGTACTGCAGCGGGTTATCAAACGGCCCACTACTGTGTGATTGATGAGTGCAGTGATTACCTGAGTGATAGATATCACAGGGAATAGGGAAAATGTAGCTTGAGATTCATCTTGAGAAAACATAACTGTGGCCTTCTTTCCACTGGCATATTCAGATAGTGGACAATGAATAGCTGCAGCTGCCAGTGCTAAAGTCTGCAGAGTAATAGGTTTCAAATGCTGGGATGTAGTAGGGCGGTGCCCCAAACATTTGGTGGTGAAGAAAAACTGCGTAGAAATAGGATGAAGTGCATCCATTTGGGCGAACCATGATTTGTTATGTTCAAGGACCTTGGAGCAATAAGCATAGTCAAACAGAAGCTCCTTGACCTTGATCCAAACTGTAATCCAGCAGCCAAAATCCAACTGCTAACTACAATCAACAGTTGGATGTACCCCATCAGCTAACTATTCTTGAATGTCATTTATATTCATTTTAACCCTGTATATTTTGGGGTGTTGTCAATATCTTAACAGTGATAGAGCAGGATAAAACAGAGTTCAAGACATACAGCTTCTGGTGTCTGTGGATCGATTTCAAGAGATTGACCACACGGCAATTAACTTATTGGTAGTGAACCTGCTGGAGCACATGCTAATACCTGCTGAGGATCCAGAGCTTTAATGGCTAGTGTTTAACGTTCTCCAATCATCCAGTACTTGTGAATGGATAATATTGCCTTTTGAGTATTTGTGAGTATGATTGCCTCCATCAACCTGTTACTGAGTTCAAAAGTCGCTATTTGATGTCGTAGAACATTCTAATCTCCAATTGCTTTTGGTTGTGGAGGATTCTGCTATCCACTAGACTTGTATAGTGACAGCACCAGGGCAGTGGGTACAAGGTCAGACTTTGATGATTTGTGGAGGTGCGTTGTCTTTTCACATTTGAGCAGAAGTGGTGCCATGTTCCCAACTGGAATTCAGGAATTTGGAATCCGAGGACATATATTGGCAGTATTGACATGGCTTACGATTTACGCTGTGCACTTCTTGTTGTTTGTAATACCTTGCCCTGAGTAGTGCCAGCAAAAGGTACCGGTAACTTGACAGCAGTCCGGGTTTGAACCGCAATTACAATTTATTTTGGGTCGTGACCCGTTCTGCAACCTAACCTGCCACCTCGATGAAGGCCAATCGCAGACCCATACCCATCAACCAATGGGTTTTGCCTAGTTTGGCTACACCAGTCAGTTTCAATCTCCAGTTCTGTATTTCAAGATTTCTATTTATGGTCACATTCAGATATCCTGCTATTAATCTCACAATATTGGCATTGGTAGGTTGGTTTCTTTTTGTGATGCATTGGCTGCCATTATAAACAAAACAAAAAGAGACACACTCCAGACCTCATCCTAAGAATGGGCATCAATAGAGCGTCAATGATTCTTTGTCTAACATCTTGGGTATTCTGAAAGGCGATTGGGAGCAGACATTCATAAATGACCCATTTGTGGCCTTTGAGTGTTACCAACAGTTCCGGACCATCACATCAGGTCCAGGTCCGGGTCAGAATCCAACAACGTCAAATTGGCCGTCGGGGTTGTCAATAAACTGGAACCGTCAACTCAGGTATAGTTCAATGGCAAACGCCTAACCCGTCTGAATTGGGTGGGTTGGCACCGTGTCGCCTAGGGGGTTCATGTATTGATTCATATAAGGCTCTTGTTTTTGATGTTTGTTATTAGTATCTTATCAAAATCGTATTTTCAATGACCAATAATATGTTAATGCACGCTTTGCAGCTTGCAATACCTACTAATTTGGAATCGGTGTTTAACCTTGGAAATATTGCATCCTTGCCAATCAGGGTGGTCAATAATTGCGTTGTGAATGTGAAGATCAACGCAATGTCTTGATTACGAAATATGCAACAACTCAAACTGTTGATGCTCCATTGACGCTGATTTTCAGAATGCGGCAGGGAGTATGTCGCTGTTGTTTTTGCCATTAGAGGCTGCCAATATCTGATTACGGGATGTCTGCAACCAATCGGAACATAAATTACCTAAAGATGTGAAGCTAAAAATCGCTGATGCTCCGTTGACGCTCATTCTCAGAATGGTGCATTGACCGTATTGCTGTCTCTTTTGACTATAAAAGATGCTAATACATCGGTTATGCATAACAGAGACCAAATCACTATTTATTTACCCTACATAGAAAGCTACAAATCGTTCATGCTTCATTGACACTTATTTTAATGTATTGTCCATTCAACATCTGTGTCTATCATTAATAGTTTTAATTATGATTTGAACTTATTGATAGTCTTTCTGCACGATTAAGACTTGGCCCTGTGGCAAAGCCGAGTGCAGTAACAATCTTGCACTGTTCGCTCTCACAGGACTAAAATTGATGTATCTTCTCAAAAGCTTGATTGCGCCTGCTATACATCTATTTCTCAACCGATATTCACAAGCAACTGCTCACCATTCGCCCATGATATATCTCTAACTACAACTCTCGGTCAAGATACATAAAGAACCTGGTGAAACATAGACGCATTCTGTACTACTTTGTCTCCACTCCCTTATTTCTCCTTGATTTAATTGCATTGACCGTCACCAACGACTTTTCACCCTGTCTCTTTGACTTCCGTGTAGGCCAGATCAATCCAGAATCATTTGGCGCGGCGCCCACATCCCGCTGCTCTGGGCATTCCGGATCCTCAATGGCATTGTCTTGCACAATATCAGATTCAATGTCTGCCGTACAATTATCATCACTGTCATTTGCATTATCTAAGTCCCCATGTCAGTTAAGACAATCTTCGGTGTCCGAAATGCTTTCAAGTGCACTATTCTCATCACTTTCAACTCGATGACGGTTCATTCTTCTGATTTGGCCAATATTCAATATTTGAGTTTGTTCTCCAGGGAGGTTGTTTGCGGACAAAGCTGGTGGCAAAAGAGATTTTTCTGACAATTTGAATGCAGCTGCACCATCATGTTGAAAGAGTGACCAGGATGCATCTAAAATCCCTTGCGTGTCCGAAATGTATCCTACAGCGGTCATGTGCTTGATTTGATCGCGAGATTTCTTCTGTGTAGCACGTAGGTTTTGGCTGCGCTGCAACTTCTCCAAAAAGTCGTGAACCTGGGCCATTCTATGCAGTTTCCTTTTGTCCACCACTTTCTTTATTTCCGAGTCATTTTGTTTGTTTGTGGTATCCAATACTGGATCAGCGCCTGCCAACATATCGTTGTTAGCTTGAGCAAACTGTCTTACAACGACTTTTTTGGGAACGGTCTTGCCTGTGGTTTTTGACTGCCTCCAACCGATAACATCCCGGCCAAGGGAAAAACTGGCCTCGACTCCAAGACCATGTGGTATGGTAGAAAATATGTCCCTAGCCACGTTGGAGAGATCAGCGTACTTTGAGTGGATTTCCTCCTTTTCACACCACCAGGCAGTTATGTCTGGCAACCAAAATGTACTGCTAATCTCCATCCGGTCGGAGTGGTAATCATTGAGATTTGAATTAATTTGCCTACAATTTTTTGGTGCTTCAGGCGGTGAATTCAAACAGAGCCTGGCAGCGGACAATGAGCGTGCTGCACGATGGCTTCATCTGGGTGTCGTTTCTGCCACATTGTTAGGCGTTCAGTATTCTTCATCATCGCTCGACAAATCATATGGATCAAAGGATGATTGACTGAATCGTGAAGCCATTGCGGAGGGGATGAGATTGCTGCTCAGTACAGTTTCGGGTTTATTGACCTGCACACGTTGACGTTTGGCGCAGTATTCATTCTCCACATACATCAGAATGACCTCTTGGTATTGGGTAGTATAAGATGTCCCGTCCTCAGGATTAATATCCATTCCCTCATCCCACTTCATACACAATAGCAACTTCCAGAAAGAATTGTCAATACGAGCTGAAATGAGAAGCATACCTGTCGATGGAGTCACTTCGGCATAATATTTGGACTGCTTCTGTCAAACTAACTCCACAGCGAAGATCAAGTCTTCCTTCCACTGGGCCTTACTCGTCGCCAATGCTCACATAATGCCATCCATAAAATCAATCATGTTGTTATATACTGTGATACCGTGATGCAATGTAACGGTATGCCTCTTTGACATCCACAAGGTCCGATGTCGGAATGCGTAGAATACTTCCGTGACATAATTGAGAATGGTCCATTCGTCCTGTGTTGTGAAGAGTGGCCGGTATTCACTGTATTTCCGATTTTGGAGCCACTCGCGGGTGAATTCTCATAATTGGTAAGCTCGCTCAAGCAACTCTAGTGTCGAGTTCCAACGTGTCTTCACATCTATTATCGGTAGTACTGCAATGTGGACCTTTACTTTTTAACAGTCAATGAACTGGTTTCAACAACCAGGTATTAGTGTAATCAATGCAGCAAGCATTCTCTGCTTTATGAAGGTCAGTTTCAGGACTTTCTAAATATCTTGAAGTATGTACTTTCTCAATTATCTTTGCTAAACCTGGTCTCATGGCCAACACCCTATTGATTCTAGCATTACTCTCTTTTTGAAGTCTTTGACTGTTCCCAATATCTATGCTTTCATTCTGTCCAAATTGCTGATCGCGCTCTTGAGCTTACCAAGACTTGGTGCGCTCTTTTACACCCAGACTGCGCATGAATGCACCCAAAGCCAGGTGTATGACGCTCGGCATGCGTGGTATGTGGCTTCTCAATGCAGGCCACTCGATTCTGGAGTCCTCAAGTATTGATTGCAGCTCATGTATCATCGAGTAATTTGAGGACGCATTAGCTGTCTTAATTCCAAGCAAACAGCCATTGGTAAGCTCCAAACAATTAAGCACGTCCATCAACTGCACGGCTAGCCTTGCTGCAGTATGTTGGCCCTTGACCTAGCATCATTAATTAGCTCTCGAAACGGGAAACAAACAGGTGATCAACCTCATGGAAAGTGAGTTGAACTTCACGCAATGCCTAATTTCGATCCATATAGTAAGCAATGACCGATGTTATGGCGAGTTTCTTAATTGATGTCCATATGTCCAAAGCTAAACGACTTTTATTTCGTGACGGCAATTGCTTCTTAATTGCATCCACGGTGAGTGCATATTCCCCCGGGCAACTATTACTAAGGGTCGTGGCTGATGGCAGCACAAGGTTGCTGTGCAATGCTTTATGTTACCATCGTAGCAACATATATTATATAGCATTCCAGGAAATATGTGCCAAAACAAATCCAAACCTGAGGTAACAATTCACCCTGTTTTGGTGAAATTCGGAAGTTTCAAAGTCCTTAGCTGCCAATTTGGAATATTTTGTCTGTCATCTTGAGCAATATGGATTCAGCGGAATGTGAAATATAAATTTCCTCTACGAACTTTCTATTGTCATTCCTCAACTTCCTTGACTGGTCAGGATTACCAAAGCTGTTTCATCAACCGTTGAACTTCCCAATTCGGAAACTTCTGACTGTGTGAATTCGTTGAACTTTGTGATCTCAGCTTTTACGAGCAAGTGTTTCCCCATTCAGCTGGTCCGATGTTCTGATGGATGCCGAAGATATTGATGACAAACGAGCTAAATGATTCCAGGGCTGCCGGTCCCCTCAATTCCGCTGTGCAAATCAAATCGCCATGAAGACGCATATCTAGACTTAATTCGAACAATAGGACGTTTCGAGCCTACATTCATTGATGCTCACCAAGTATCGGATATGATTTCTAAAGTAAGGTCACTCAAATCACGAATAAAGACACGTTCATTTTCGGATGCAATCATAACCTCTTAAAATGACGTATTGAAAGACTTTGAATCTGACATGGTGGTAGCAATTAAAAAGCTAGGTAATCTGACTTGCGAGACTGCCGAAAGTCACATTATTATAAAGCAGAATGCGTGTTCTTCAAAATTTACTCTAGAGCTACGAGCAAAATAATCAGATCTGTGAGACAATGCATGCATATTTGTGAAGTTGTATACAAGGATATATTGTCAAAACTGACCGCGTAAAACTAAATTTGGGAACAGCGCAATGCACTTCATTGCTGTGATGCTTGCTGAGCCTCCACCAAAATTGTTGATGCTCTGTGGATGCTCCATTGTAGGTGGCGGACTCAATATCATCAGTAGTATTTTCAGCAGATAAAGGCTGCAAATAGGTGGATTGTGAGTTAGCTGCATTCGATTGCCCTTAGAGTATCCAAGAAGTAAGATCAATAATTGTTGATGCTCTGTTGATGCTCTGTTGACGCTCCGTTGACGCTCAGTTGACGCTAAGTTCACCCTCATTTTAGGACATAGTAAAAGTGTGGTCGCAAGTATTTTTGCCCAGAGAGGCTGCCGATTGTATGATTATTGATAAACGTTGTCGCACAGCCCCATTGTGTTCGAAAATGGAAGGTCTGAAATCGTTGATGCTCTGATGACTCTTATTTTTAAGGGTTAGTTACAATGTTGTCGAAAGCATCTTGGCCTAGAAGGGCGGCTGGTAGCTCGATTATGCATTGAGGACGTTGCAGAGCCCCATGATTGTCCAAGATGCAAGGTCTAAAATCGTTCACGCTCCATTGACGCTGATATTTAGGACATACCAGTGATGGTGTCGCATCCATTTTTGCCTAGAAAGACAGCCGACAGTTCGATTATGGGGTAATGTCGCCGCACAGCCATCACATTATCCAAGATGTAAGACCACAAGTCATTGACGCTCCATTAACGCCCATTGTTAGGACATAGTAACATTGTTATCGTCATCATTTTCTGGTAGAGAGGGGGCCGATGGTTCGATTATGAGTAAATGTCGCTGCGCAGCATATAGAATTATCCAAGATCAAAGGCCAAAAAACGTTGATGCCCGGTTGACGCTCACATTAATCACATCGAAACAGCTTTCGTACACCTAATAATAGTACGCAACCAATCTTATACCGATTATGGACATCCAATATTGCGTTTGTCAGCATTATCGTTTGTATCCAGGAGCTTTGTTAGCTCTCAATGTCTGATTAAACACTATCCACGTTATCTGAGTGAGAGATGATGTGGCGCTGTCATATTTCTGCGCTTTTGGCCGGCAATTTAGGCCATGTTGATCATATAACTAGTTTTCGGTAAATATAGCTTCACTTGCTTATCTTTCCTCATCCTGCTCCTTCTCCTCGATTTTTATGACATAACATAAGCAATTTCAAATATCTCAGCCATGTGCACTAGGTCTGTGCAGAGAGTTATGCAGTTGGATACATGGAGGAATGCAGTATGACGGTCGTGATTCAGACAGATTCGCATTGAGCACTGACCACTCTTTCTATGACTTGGATGACATTACTCCCTGAAATTTTGTTTGTCTATTTCGTCACTAATATCGTATTTGCTTTCTCACTCACCAGTAATCAGTAAACGGAAATCACACATGTTGGCGGTCTTGCCGCCTGATTTGGATTCTAGACCTTTCGCATGGTGTGTTCGATCCTTTCACATGCATAGACTACTTATCATGTCTCACAATTTGGGTACTGAAATCAAGCAAAAGCTGACACTTAGCAAAATTGATATACAAATTGCTTTTCAGAGAAATATGATGTCAAAAATACAAATTTGCCTATTTATTCCTCCATTGACGCACGAGCCGTCACCATGTATTCGTCCGAATCTGATATCAATATCATGATTAGTTGGCAAGGGTATATGCAGGGGTAAAAGCTTCCGTGTTCAAAAGTCCTTGCATTGTGAATGAGTGATTAATCCGGTTCCTTGGTGGGGGCAAGACCGGGTATACTCGTGTTTGACTGCACAGTCCCAGAACCTAGCCTCGTATGACTACGTCCTGCACAAGAAGTCCCGTGTCGCATTTCCGATATTCCTGGGACAATGTCAACATACTCCATAAGCTCTTCGAATGTTGTCGGTGCAGGAGCCGCTGCATCATCATCTGTTTATGGTTGAATGGCTGCCGGAACCTTTAATTCGGAAGTTCCGTACTTCTTGTCTCTCTCACTGACTTAGTCCGCTGCGTTCTCCCATCCCGGTTGATTCAATTCATCAAGTTTCATCTGCTTTTGCCGAAACCTCTTCATATGCTGCTGCACCGTTTTGGTGATTGTGCCCATCACCCAGCCCGGTTCATCATCTTCGTTCAGCTGGCCCTGCTCTGTCTCTTCATCATCATCATCTTCCCCATCCTCCCCATCATCAGAACTTGCGACATCACTCAGACTTTCTCTGATAGCAACCATCCTCTCCTGAAATATCTTTCAGGCTCGCTTGTCGTCAATCCGGCATTTTCCGCTGCCGTTGTATATTCCTGCCCCTGCCTTGAAGCTGCCTCTGCGTGTTCAACTTGCTTTGATGCCCCAGTGGTCTCTCTCTCAGCATAATCGTGAATCCATTTCTCTTTCTCTTCATTAATTAGCAAGTGTGTTTCTCATCGTTTCTCGGCCGCAAGCTTTTTTTTTGTTCAGAAGCTACGTAATGCCCCACGGGCTCGAACTTTTTCTGCTTCCAAGCTGCTCTGGCCTTCATTTGCTTGATGACATTGTTGGGCAGAGCATTTTGTCGATTTGCCATTTTTGCCCACCCAAAATGGCGAAAAGTCATTTTTCGCTGTATTGACTATTGTAGGTTGCATTGACTTTGTTGCTGGGTGAGATGTTGGATGTTGCAAGATATGGACAATATGGAGGCAAGCTGTGTCTGTTATGTCAAAGTTGGTACATTTACTGATCTTGAACAAAGCAAAATCGCCCTTTTGACTGTCAATCAATCTGGAATTGTTAAGCTAACTGTACAACATAAGTTGATTGGTAGTGTCAGTTTCATGTAATATCCCGGGGACTATTTGAGACAAATATCAGCAGACATCTTTTCCCTCAAACAAAGTCGTATTAATATTTGACAATCATGAGATTTCGGCTGTCGTCCACCGCAATTTATCCCTGTTAACAAACAAACAACATTGGTCTGACTTATTGCAAATTGCGGGGTGGTGGGAAACCCCTGTAACTAGCAGCGATACTCAGCGGAATTCATCTTGAGTACAACAATCATGTTGGCTGCTACTTATCCCATTCTGACATCTAGCTAACTATACAGTCCTCAGGGCTTCCCACTTCTTTTCGTTATCATCTTCCTCTCCTATTCCACACCAGCAAATAATGGTTACCCAACCACCTCTGCCAGGTCAGAGCGGATCTAATTCCAGTCTATTTGCAGGTGCTACATCAAATACAGGAATACTTGTCACACAGCAAGAGCACAGACACCAGGTTATTCACCGTGACGCTGCCAATGGAGCTACCCAACATATGACCCAGGATGCACATGTAAAATCGTCCGTAACGCTTGAGGCAGCAAGAATAAGAAGCAGCATGCAGTTGGATGTGAGTATATGCATATCGAGGTAAGCAGCCATCAATTAACAGTATGACGTATAGCGGGTGTCCTTAGAGAGATACATAACCAATTTATAGCTGCCCATAACGGGAAACCTCCGTGGTCAACACAGTCATTTGTCTGCACAGACCGCAAAATTGAACTACATGATCTTGGCAGCTCCAAGAATTTCAGCAATGAACTTCCTGATACGTATCACCGAGAGAGGACGAATCACGCTTCAATCACCTTTGAGGAGGCTACAGAAGCACATATGGTAGAGGTAATAACCGAATCTCATTGTTAGAACCGGCAACTACTTTCTTGAAGGTTTTCAACATGTCTGCTACTATGGCAAGGCAAGGAGGTCGGGTACAGCTGGAACAGTCTGACATGCGCATGGCCTTGAATATGGCCACAATGGCCAATGAAGGCTATTCCCGCACCACAAGTGAGGAAACAAAATATCTAATTTAGCAACCTCGCGCCGAGGTCCAAGAAGAGAAGAATCGGGTTGTTGAGTTTCCTGGGCATAAACATGTGAAGGCTGCGATAGAAAGACATGTGGCTATGCTTCATCAAAACCACACGTCCGGCTACCTTCCTTGCCCAAATGGCACAGCAAATAATTCGCAGACACACTCGAGACGCAAAGAAACAGGTACACCTCCACCTGTCCGACACACACTGCCGATGCCACAGCCGACGCCACCTCTGCCCGGCACGCCACACACCCTATCCTGGAACAAATCCGGAGCACAAAAATCCCAAATTGTTAATTTGCTGGCCAGATATGCATATTCACATACAGCTCTTCGCTGTGCTGAAATTTTCAATCTTGATGCATCTACTCAGGATAGCCAGAACGATACAGATTTTGATCCAGATATGCTGACTGATAATGGAACACGCACTGGTTTGTACACTATCTGTTGTGTGATCATGTAGCAAACATCTATTATGAAAATCAGAGCAGCCTATTGAGCCAACTTGCAAGTTATTACAAGCATTGATCGAAAGACACGGGATTTTGGAGATTATTATTATATATTTCTATGTATTATTTAAGAACAACATAGTGATCAAGAAGAATGTAAATGGAAACGTTAGAAAGGCTGCCAAAACAATGGGAATGCTAGACTACACCAAATCAAATGATTGCATATTGTGAACACACCCATGGCAAAATGCGCATCAACGAAGTGTCAACCATTTTAGGTCATGTAAGTCTGGTAATTAAGAATTGATTCACTCGTGGTTATACATAATAGAAGTATTGGCCGCCTTTATAGGGAAAATTATAATGACACGCTCCCTACCTCATGTTGAAAATGAGCTTCAACAGAGCGGCAACGATTTTTGGTCATGTGTCCTGGGTAATCACACCGACGATAGGTTGCAGTCATTCATGAAGGAATTTTTCGCTGCCTTTATAGGCAAAACAGATTACAATACCCTCCCTGCCCCATTTTGAACAGGAGTGTCAACAGAGCGTCAACGATTTTGAGTCTTGTGTGCTGGGTACTCACACCACTGATAGGTTGCAGATAGTCATATTGGAATTTTTGGCCGCCTTTATAGGCAAAACAGATTGCACTACCCTCCCAGCCCCATCATGAAAATGAGCGTCAACGGAGCGTCAACAATCGTTGGTCATATATTATGGGTGTTCTGGAGGATGACAGGTTGTAAATTGTCATAAACAGATTATTAGCTGCTTTTATAGGCAAAAGTGAAAGTGAAACGCTCCCTGCCCCATGTTGAAAATGAGTGTCAACAGAGTGTCAACAGTTATTGATCTTCCATTATGGTTAATCACAGCGTGATGTGGCCATTACTGTCTATTTTCATTGTTTTGACCGTTTTTAAGCACCAAAAGGCTCAACAATACTTAGTGGTAGCTCTGTAAATGAAATAAGTTGTTATTGTCCCAGAGGATGTCACGGGAATATCCCGTACATATCTGCCTATAAAGGCTGCCATATCCTTCATTTTGCATGCTTCTAATCAAGTGCCACTCATATTACCGAAGATGGAAGACCAAAATTTGTTCACGCTGCGTTGACGCTCATTTTCAGGATGTGGTAAGGCACATAAGTATGCACATTTTGTTTATTAAGTTGGCCAATACATCGTAAATAAACCATCACATACCAATGTCAATATTGTATGATTATCAGTTGCCGATCTGAATGCAACTTTAAATGTGAAACACGAATCGCAGAACAGGAGATTGGAACCGACGGGTCCAGCCGAACCCAGCGAACTCCATGGGTTGACAGGTACAGGTCCAGGTTTGGCCAGCAAAGAGTCAGTGGGGCGGGTTTTTGGACAGGTCTGGAACCGAACCAACCTGTGGTTGTGGTCCAAACCTGGACCACTGGCAGGTTACCCAGACACGTTGCTAACACTACCACCTTTACAGGCAAAAGTGAAAGTCACACAATTTCTGCCCCATTTCAAAAATGAGTGTTAACAGAAGCTCCCCAGGTTTTAGCCTTCCACCATGGTTAATCAAAGCGGAATGAGGCCGTTATTGTTCATATATGAAGTTGTGACTGCATTTGTAGGCTAACATGCTAAGAAACACTTAGTTGCAGCTACATGAATGATATATATTGTTAATGTCTCGGAGGCTGCCGCAGGAATATCACTTCCTTATGTGCATATAAAGGCTTCCAATACCTCCTTTATAGTTGACTACAATCAGGTGCAACTGTGATTGCCCAAGATGGAGAACCAAATATGGTTGACTCACCATTGATGCTCATTTTCAACATTGGGCAGCGAGAGTGTTGCTTTCTTCTTTGTCTATAAAGGCAGCCAATACTTTGACTATATATAATTACTACCAAATCAGTTCTTGATTACCTGACTTACACATCCAGAAATTGTTAATGATCTGTTGATGTGCATTTTTGGGAGATAGTAGTGACGTAATTGCGACCAGTTTTGCACATAGAGGCAGCAAATACTTTCATTATGCTTAACAGTGACCAAGTCTCATATTAGTTACCTGACTTACAAGACCAAAAATCTTTGACACTCCCTTGACACTCATTTTGCGACAGGTGTATTCCTAATGTGCAATCATTTCATTTGGCATAGTATATCATCAATGGTGTTTTGGCAGCCGGTCTATCATCTTCATGTACTTTCTCCATCATGATGAAATTGTTATTTAATATTACATATAAATATATTCTTTATAATATACTTCAAAGTGTCCGCTAATTGAAGATAATATTACACTCAAATATCCCGTTCCTTTCAATCAATGCTGGTCTTCACTTGCAGGTTCACATAATACGCTGCTCTCATCTGCAAAATGGATGTTCACTGCATAACTATACACCAGATAGCAAACTCACCAGTGGATGTTGCTTCAACAGTCCGCAAATCAGGAATACAATATTTATCTTGCTTCTTATGCTTTGCATATGCATCAAGATTGAAACATTGAGCTTTTGGAAGAGCAGCATGTAAATATGCATATCTGGCTGCCACACTGTGGACTGGGGATGTTATGGCTCCCTCCTGGACACCGGGTGGTGCAGGTGGCAATCAGGGAAGAGTTAGAATCGGTTCTGGTATTGGCTGTCTGTGTTGGTCTGGAAGAGGTGCACCTGTTTCTGTGTGCCTCCATTGGGTGTGCGGATTTTTTGTGGTGCCATTTTGGCAAGGAAGGCTGCCGTCGATCTGATTTTCACGAACCATAGCATTGTGACATTCTCTCGCCGCCTTCTCCTTTTAATACCAATTGTTCTCAACTCCCCACTTTCTCTCTTGTCGGATATTGGTATCAGGTTTGTTTATCATGTATTGTGTTTCGTCTATTGTGGCACATGCGAACCCTCCTTTGTCCATTTTGGCGATATACAAGGCATGGTGCATGTCAGACTGTTATAGCTGTACTCGACCTCCTTGCCTTGCTATAGCAGTGGATATGTTGAAAACCTACAAAAAATTAATTGCTGCTTCTAAAAGGGGGAATTCACTATTACCTCTACCACATACTCTTCTGTTGGCACCTCTAAGCAGTTTGAAGTGTTTTTCGTCCACTCCGAGGGACACTTATTACAGAATTCTTCTGTGAAAATCCATGGGCTAACAACATTATGAATTTCCATCTCGCAGACTGAGAGGACAAATGCCATGGTCGACAATGGACGTTTTCTGTTGCTGCGGTCTATAAATTGGTCATATATCGCTCCATATATTCCCGCTGTATGTTTTACTGTCAGTTGACATTCCTCTACCTCAACATGCACATATTCATATCCTGTAGCAAACAATTTCTTCCTCTTGCTGCTTCTGGCTATCCGGACCATTTTGAAATGAATGTTGTAGGTCACATTTTTGATGGCTGTATTGGCAGCATCGCAGTGCACTAACAGGTGTGTATGTTGTTGCTGTGTCACAGCCAGTGCCGCATTGGATGCCTGGCCTGTTAATGGGCTCAACTCGGATCTGCTCTCACCTGGCTGAGGTGATTGAGTTGCCATTTTATGCTGGTGTGGAATTGGAAAGGAAGATGATAATGAAAAGAAGTGGGAAGTCCTGAGCAGTATATAGTTAGGTTCAAGTCAAAATGCAATGACCAACTGGCAACTTGTTCAATCAACTCAACAAAAATCAAACTGCGGATAGCTTCAGATTGCATCAGTTTCCAACTGTCCCATGATTTTGAGTAAGTTTTCTGATGTTGTTTTTATGTTCAGATGGATAAATTGATGTGAACGATGCCAGAAATGTCATATTTGTCAGATATACATAGATAATTGTTTCACTGCAAGAACAGCTGGTGATGGTTGTCTCAAGATATCCCCTGGATCTTACACAAAACATACACTGAAAATCAATTCATGTGTATCGTAACATTACCATGTCCAGCTTAATGACGGTCAAAATACACACTTTGCTTTATTCAACTTGATCAAACTGATCATCTTTGACATACAAGACGCAGCTTCCCTCACTATTGGTCATGTCTTGGAACCTCCATTACTTTGCCCAACAACAAAGTCAACACTGTATACAATGGATAATATGCTGAAAATGCACTGTATGCCACTACTGGAGGGCAAATATAGAAAATCGGCAAAGTGGTGCACTTAATGAGGTCATCAAGCAAATCATGGGAAGAGCAGCTTAGATGCACACAGGGTTCGAGCCCTAGAGGAACTTTCCAGCTTGCGATCCAAAAAGAAGCACGTGGTGGAGACAAGATGAGAGATGCACATTTTTAATATTCAAGATCATGTCTAATGAATTGAGGATTATTTGTATAGAGCAACTGCTATGTGCTCAAGAAAGCGAGTTGAATACACAGAGGCAGCAATTACGCAGTAGGAGGAAGACATGAACAATGCTGAAAATACATGATTGACAACCAGAAAGCCAGAAAGAACATTTGAGGAGATGTTGAATACTATCAGGGACAGCCTGAGCAATCTTGCAAGTTCACACAATGAGGCAGATACAGATGAGGATAATAATGAGGATGATCAAGAACTAGGCAAACTGAACGAAGATAATGAACCCAGCTGGGTGATGGGCACTATCTCCAAATTAGGTCAGTATCGCATGGAGTTGTCCACAGAACCAGATGAGATGTGACGAATTGATGCAACTGGTATGCAGGGACATAGCGGACTACTTCCATGGAAGCGAAAACAAGTATGGGACTGCCGAAATAAAGGTTCTAGCAGTCATTAAGCTGAAAAGGGGCATTGTGGCAGTGGCACCCACACCAAAAACATTTGGAGACCTAATGGAGACTGTTGATACTGTCTCCAGAATATTGCACATGCCGCAAGTGTTTGATCAACTCATCATAGAGTGTGTCATCATGGTGCTGTAGATTAGGGCTGGAGGCTGCTCTACAGGCTACGTGTCATCTTAGACTTTGACTCAATCAATTGAATGGTCTCCACAGGTTCGTTACAACAGGTTGTGAGCCCGTGTGCGATCATGATCTGGATACCACGTTTGACAACTATCAAGCGATAACTCTCGAGTCACCAATGTTCATACGATTGGGGCTGCAGGGTCCCGCCTGCATTACAAAGGCATCAGTGATCAGGGCACCATATGAACTTAAGAAGACTATTCCATGTGGCAGAGGTCCCAGATGCCTCCGCTCAACAAAATGTCACACTCAATCAGTTAGAGGGCTACATTGGCTGTGATGGCAGCGATGGTTGTGACGGCTGTGATGGCTGTGATGGCTGGGATGGCTGTGACGGCTATGATGGCCACATTGACGAGTTCTATGGGTATACGAGATTATGGCAACCAAATGACACATCAACAGGACACATTCGGGGCAAGTACGGAGAGCAGTTTGCAGGAGTGCAGGATCAGTTCCGGCCAACATCGGCATCATCAGGATGAGTTCCAGTCCATATCTGGTCTACACCCTTGGTGGAGTAACGGACTGCATCTCGACAGACGCCAACGTACTGCACATGGTGTGGTCATTATGTTCGAAATGATTTCGAGAACATGTCAACTGGTGGCAAAGCCATGCAGATGGACATCCAGTATGGTATTTGGATACTCTATGACACATGGGTAGGAAATAGATAGTGGATAATTGAGAGATGTCGGCAAACACACATGAAAACCCCTGGGAGCATGGCCGTTGGCCCACTAAACTGGCCAGGGGATGTGAGAAGTGACAGACTCCAGACACTGGTGGTGGCAATTGTGGCCATGAATCCATGAAGTCTGTGGACTGCACTACTGTGAGGACGAGGAAGCACTACTTGGAGCCGTTCAGTGTGTTCCTTCACCCTGAATCTTCAATGACAACACCTCCAGTCCTCCACATGGGCGAGTGTGCACAGGGATCCATGTTCAATGGGAATGAGAATCCTCCGGCTAGCTGAGACGGAAGAGTTACCTATCGAGAAGCATCCCCAATTTCAATTGCAGCTATGGAGATGAGTCTCTAATTTCAACACCTACTCTGATGCGGATACATACGCGACAATTCGAGAATCCGCCACCCTACAACTGGCTTCAAGCTCTTGCGTTTAAAAAGAAAATTATGATTAACACTTCCACTTTGTATGAAGAGTGGAAATCAACATTGCGATGAAGAAGCATCTCCCATTGCGACACCGACACAGACGAACGTTCGCATAGGTATTTACATATCTAACTCTGTACAATACATAATGAGCACTTGTGTGTAAAAGGAAATCACAATCAACACTTCAACTGCATTTGTCGAGCAGAAGTCAACATCGCCATGGAGGAGAATGTCGCATTTCGACTGGGCAAGCACTCCCCATGTCTGTGACTGAGAGGCTGTATATCGGAATCAATGACACACCAGCAAGACTATGTGTCACATTCACTGGAGCAGTTGATTGGAAGTCAAGACAGAGGAAGCTGAGAGTACAATGGACTATCGAGCGTAGGAATAGGCATAACATTGACACCATCCATGGAATGAGCGGAAGTTATTTCTGAAGAGCTCAGGGTAAGGCACGATTTGGCTACTGTGTTCTGTTTGTTTTCAGGCTGTTTATTCAACGGCTTAGTGTTTGACAGATGTGATAATGCCCTGGAGGAACGTTACACAGAGTATTTGTAGAGTACATCACCACATACCTGTGGGACAGGGCTGGAGGCTACTATATATGCTATGTGACATCTTACACTTAGACTCAATCAATCAATTATCTCGACAGATTTGTCACAACAGTAAGGGACTTCTTGAGCAGGAAGTAGTCACCTGTGGCTACGTTCAATGAAATGACAGTAAAACAATTGCATAGCATCTCTACTACCCGATCCAGCATGCCATTGGTCGGTGATTCAAAATTCGAAGCCTGTTGAACCAGTATGCCTTTCCCTCTGCATATTGGCTCCCTAGCAAATATCCATACAGAAATCAGATTCGGACAAAATAATGGTGCCTACTCTTGCATCGCCAGAGGAATAGATAGACAAATTGTTATTTTTGATGATATATGTATTTGAAAATCAATTTGTGTACCAATTTTACTACATGTCAGCTTGTTCTGGATTTCTGTGACCAAACTTTGAGACATGATAATCTGTCTGTGCATGTGCCAGAGTCGTACATGCCATGCTAAAGTTCTAGACTGCAAATCGAGTTAATAGGCAACCAACATACTTGATATCGACTTGTTTGTTACTGGAAAGTATGAAATCAAAAACAAAATTGGAGATAAAATTTACTCCCAAAAATATTCACTGTGATGTCATTCAAGTCGTTGATGAAGTGGTCAGCATGCAACACAAACCTGTATGGTTAGTGACCATCATGCTGTATTCATCCATACATCCAACTGCATATCTCTCCGCTCAGACCTGGTGTAAATGGTTGAGATTTTAAAAATTGCATATAGTAGTTCTTGGAAATCAAGGAGAAGCAGCTGGATGAGGAAAGGTGTGGAAGTCAGGCTACATTAATCAAAAACCAGTCGATGCATCTACATGCCATAGATTGCCTGCCAAACGCACTGGATCATGACAGGGCTACCTCATCCATCACTCTGATCTTGAGTATAGTACTGGATCAGAAATTGAGGGGCCACGAAGCCTTTGGATGCCTATGATTATACATAGAAACAGTATATTGGCTGTCAATAATGACTTTATGAATCTTTCTATACAATTATTGAGTATACAATGACTGTTAGAAGGTGTTTAACATGAGAGTGAATCGAGCGTCACCGATTTTTCATGTTATACTATTGGCAATCGAAGGGCTGCATAGTCCCATTCTTCCAAAAGTGAATTCATTGGTCATCTTCATATGTAAAATGGCAAGCAACATGCTCATTGCCCCATCCTGAGATTGAGCAGCAATGGTACATCAACCATTATTGAACGTTGATTTTGGTTAATGCAAGGGCTGTGTATCCACATTACTGCATACTCAATATACTGACCACCTTTACCGACAATGATGGTAGTGTTGAAATCACTACCACCTCCTAACAATGAGTTTCAACCAAGCATCAACGATTATTGGTTTACCTCTTGGATCATCCAAGAGCTGTGCAATGTCGTCACCCCATGACCAATATTTTGCCCATATTAATAATCCATAATGCTCTCAACAGCATCGCTACTGGCTCCTAAGATTCACCGTCCACGGACCATGATTGGAGCATGATTAATTTTTTGTATTGCATCATGGATAATCCAAGGGCTGTGCAACGATGTTAACCCATAACCAATGTATTGGCTACCTTTATAAGCAAAAATACTGGTGACCATATCACAACGACATCCTAAAAATGAATGTCAACGGAGCGTCTTTGATTTTCGATATTTCATCTTGATCAAACCAATGGCTGTGCATCAACATTAATGCATAATCAATGTACTAGCTGCATTGACAGTCAAAAATGCTTCTATCAATATCACTACCACCTGCTAAAGATGAGCATCAACTGAGAGTCAATGATGTTTGGTCTTATTTCTTGGATTATCCAAGGCCTGTGCAACATAGTTAACCCATAACCAATATATTGGCCGCCTTTAGAAGCAACAATGCTAGCAACAACATCACTACTATCACCACAAGATCGGCGTAAACAGATACTGAACAGGGCATGAATGAATCTCAGTCTTTCATGATGAATAATCCAAGGGCGGTGCAACGATGTCATTAACGCATAACCAATCTATTGGCTACCTTCCTAGGCAAAAATGCTACTGACCATATCACTACTACCTCCTAAAAATGAGCATCAACAGAGCATCAATCATTTTTGGGCTTGTATCACTGATAATCCAACAGCTCTGCAGCAATGTTAACCCATAGTCAATGAATTTTCTGCTTTTATGTGCAAAATGCTAGTGACCATATCGCTATCACCTCCTAAAAATGAACATGAACCGAGTATCAACACTTTCTGGTCATTCATTTTCAATGATCAAAGGGCTGTGCAACTGCATTAACTCATAATCAATGAATTGGCCACCTGTATGGATACAAATACTAGTGACGATATCACTACTGCCATGTAAAAATTATCATCTTCTGAGTGTCAACTGATTTTCTGGGGGCTCAGTAATCTACACAGTAACAAACTGCCTTGCATCATTTCTAAATTGAATATTTAACAGTCAGTCTCTTCAATATGTCCATGTATACAACTTCACAACTATACATGCAATATCTCATGGAACTTACTTTTTCCTTTGCCATACCGCTAGAGTTCATATTTATGAACCAGCTTTCACCTATATCATCGAGTAACTGTAGCCAGTTTCACAGATCCCAATAAGCAGTAATCAAATTCCTACAGCAATGTCGGATTCAGAATCAGTCATTTTCCCATTGCAAGAGGTTTTGATATTGTTGACAAATGAATGTCTCTTTATTCGTGATGTGAGCAACCTCACTGGACAAATTCAATTTGATCCTTCCTGGACTTCTACGAATGTGTGCTCGAAGTGTTCTATTGCTTCGAATCATTCCAGACATGCAGCTTCACTACATATCAATTTGCACAGAGGAATGGAGGCGAGCAGCAGCGACGGTATTTTATGTAGCATTTGTCATCAAGTTCTTCGCCATCCGGCAGAACATGCTACCTACTCAATCAGGATACACTTGCTGGCAACAGTGCACTGTGCAATGTTAAATGAACTAACAGAGTCAAATGATTCTGAATTGACTACTTCAATAGTCGATGAAACAGCTTTGGCTATACTGAAGCAACAAGGAAGTTGAGGAATCACAGTAGTCAGTTGGCAATGGAAATTCTTCCTTCACATATAGCTCTCATCTAAACAAACTGAGTTGACAGACCAAACAATCGAAACTTTAAGCTAAGGATTTTACATCTTCGAAGGTTCACCAAGAGACCTGTAATCGCTTCCTCAGGTTTGGATGTGTTTCGCCTCATGCTCCATGGAATGCGATTTGAAACATTGAGCTACATTGGTGATATAATGTGTTACTTTGCAAGCTTGTGCTACCTTTTCCAAACACCCTTAGCAACATTGACAAGAGGGAATACTCACTGACATTTGATGCAATTGTGAAGCAATTGCAATTAAGAAATAACCTTTGCTTAGCTTTTGACGTGTGGATATTCACAAACAGTTTTACTATAACGTTGGCAATTGCTTACTATATGGATCGAAATTGGGCATTGAAAGAATCACAACTCACTTTCAATAAGGTTGATAGCCGGTTTCTTTTCCATTTCAAAAGCTACATAAGGATGATAGGTAAAGGGTCAACATACTGGAGCAAGGCTTGCATTACACCTGAAGAATGATTTTGATTGATATAAGCTTACCAATGGCCATTTATTTGAAATTACCACTGACAATGCATTCTCAAATTACTCGATGACACTGGAATTTCAATCATCGATCAATGCCTCGAGAGTCAAATGGCCTGGATTGCCACGCTATATACCATGCATGGTTTACGTCGTTTAGCTTGCTTTTGGTGTGTTCATGAGCAGTCATAGTGTAAACAGCCGCACCAAGTATTAGGAAGCCCATGTGCACGATCAGCAATTAGCAGATAATCAAAGCACAGACATTGGGAAATGTCAAAGACTTCGCAAAGAGGGCAATGCTAGAATCAACCTGATGTCAGCCAAGACACCAGCTTTAGCAATGATCATTGAAAAAGTATGTACTACAAGAAATTTTGAAAGTCCTGAAACTGACCTTCATATAGTGCCAAAAGCTTGATGTATTGATTACACTAATATCGGGTAGTTGAAACGACTTCATTAACTGTCCAAAAGCCAAAGTACCAACTGCAGTACTACCTATTACAGATGTGAAAACACCCTGGAATTCTTCAATGGAGTAGCTTGTGCAAGCCTACTGATTATGAGGATTCACCTGCAAGTGGCTGAAGAATCCATCATACAGTGATTACTGGCAACTCCTCAAAACACAGGATGAATGGGTGATTGTAAAGTACATCATGGAAGATTTAGTGCCTGTCCAATTCTGGACCCTGTAGATATCGTAAAGGCATATGGTTACTCTGCATCACATTACAACTGACTTCAATACCATGTTTGATCACATGGATGGCATTATGCACACTTCAGCTAACAACAAGACCCAATGGAATGGAGGCTTATTTGTCGACATGAAGTTTGCATAACAAAAGCTGTCCAAATATTATGCTGAAGTATCTCCAACATCTGGTATGCATTGCAGCTCAGCAAATTTCGTTCAATGTTTCCGGAAGTTGCAATTGTTTATAAAGTAGGATAAGAAATTTGATATTAATCCTGAGAACAAGACTTCTTATTCCACACAATACCAAAAGGCATTTCTAAAGTATGAGGAAAACAAATCCTGTGCCAAACATAAATGATTGTCTGTCAATAAACCTGAAAGCATACCGCACAACAATCTTCTCCTCTGCAATGGTCTCTGCATCACGTCAATCTGATTTTGATCCATATGATTTCTCCGGTGATGATGAAGAACATTTACAGCCTATAGATGTGTCCGAAATGACACCTGGGCAAAACGATCGCGTAGCACGCTTATCAACCTGTATAAGGCTCTATTTCAATGCACAATCAGAAATACCAGAGATCTGGTGGCAAGCTCATCCAAATCTGAACAATTATCACTACTACCCCAGTGAGATGAGGAGTACATTTTGGATCCTGGATATCACCGACTGGTGGCGCTGACACGAGGGAACACACTCAAAGTACACTGATCGCTCCAATATGGCATGGAATATATTCTCTAATATACCACATGTTGTTGGAGAGAAGGACCGTTTTTCCCTTGGGGTTGAAGTTATGGGCTGAAAGCAGTTAAAAACCACAGGTTGTACACTTCCTGAAAAAGACTTTGTATGTCAGTTTGCTTAGGACAATAACAGGTTATTGGCAGGTGACAACCCAACATTGGATACAATGAAACCTGAAACCAACTTGGAATTGAAGATAAGGGCAGGGGAAAGAGAATTGCACTGAATAGCCATGGTCCATAACTTTTTGAAGATGTGGCAGGGTAGCCACAATCTCTGTGCAACATAGAAGGAATCTCACGCTCAAAACAAGGTAATCGCAGCCATAGAATACATTTCAGATACTGAGGAGATTGTCATAGCATCCTGATCAAATGTCAAAAGTGATTCTGCGGATGAATTCAATTTGTCGGATATATCATCATTGCCACCATCATTGTCTGCAAAGCACCTCCCAGGAAGACGAACTGACGTCTTCAATCTCCACCAAATGACCAAAATGAACTATAATCCTGCTGAAAGTGATCAGAATAGTGTACCTGATACCATTTCCAACATGGAAAATTGGTTTAACTTCAATGGTGACATGGATAATCCAAATGAAAGCAAAGGTGACTGAGAGACACACAATGAATCGAATGTACATAGTGTTAGCAATGGTTCCATTTTGGAACCGTTTCTACTATAGGGGTTGGAAGAAACTCTGGAACCGGCTGGTTCAATTCCGGTTTTTGCAAAACCATTCTCTCAGGGAACTCCATCAATATTAATTAGATATTTTTGAGCTTGGTACGTGAAATATGCAGCTTTGCATGGCGCATCGTTTCGTGGTCTCCAATGTTCAATATCTTTAATACTCAGCAAGGGGCTCTGAAAATACAGGTATTTTTGGACCGAAAACGATGTTTTTGCACCACCGCTTGCTGAGTTTTGAAGATATTGAAATCGGAGACCACCAGAAGATGCGCTATGCAGTGCTGCATATTTCACATACCAAGCTCAGAATTGTCTGATTAATATTGGTGGACTCAATTGGGCAGTTCGTTTAAAACATCATCGATTTTTGATGTGGTAAGGCCATTGCTACACAGACCTATGAAACTGGCCGGTTCCAAATATGGAACCATTGCTAACACCAGATGTACCGCTGGACAATGTTATTGAAGAATCAGAAAACCCAGAACAGTGGGATGTGGGTGCCGCACAAAATATTTCCAGATTGATTCAGCTAGTATAGTGGTTGAAGAATAGAGTTCAACAGGGGTTTCTGACGGTCAATGCCACAGAAACAAGGAGGAATCAGGGAAACAAAACATTGTAGGACAGTACTGGTAAATATGTTATCATCAAATTCTGTATATTGCTTGACTGAGAATTTGACACAGAGAAACATTATCAAAGTATTGCAAGCAGTCACATGTGAGTATTTGTTGATGAACAGATCTATAGCAGGCGAAATGAATCATTCAGTAAGATATATCAATTTGCATTGAATGATAGGGACCTGTGGAAGAGTCTTACTGGACTCAGCCTTGCCAAAGGGCCAAGTCTCAATCAGGCAGATAGGCAAGCAATAAGTTCAAATAAGTATGCATACAACTATCGATGGCAGCAGATTGTCACTAGACAATACAGTAAAATCATCAGCAACAGAGCCTCTATGATTTTTTGTTTTGTATGTATTGTAAATGACATGTGATTTGGTTGCTGTTTTGTATAACTGACATATTGGCAGCCTGTAAAGGCAAATCGAAAAGCGGCATACACACTACCCAATTCTGAAAATGCGCATCAACGGAGTGTCAATGATTTTTGGGTTTGCATCTTGCATTATCTATGTCGTGATTGGGGGCAATTATTCCTATCGAAAGTACATGCAGCCTGTTCAGGCTGAAGAGAGCAAGATATCTGTGTTACCCGATCATTAAAATACGCATCAATGGAGTGTCAATGGTTATTGGTCTTTTAAGTCAGGGAGTTAACATGTGATTTGATAATGCTTATATAGAATAAATGCACTAGCAGCCTGTGTAGGTAAAAGAGAAAGCGACATGGTCAGGGCCCCATTTAGAAAATGAGCATCTATGGAGCATCCTAGATTTTTGGTCTTGCATGTAACTTAATGCAAAATTGCTTTGGTAGCTGTTACGCATAGCAGTCCTATTGGCATCCATTATAGGCAAAGAAAAAGTAGTATAGTTACTGCCCCAATCTGAAAATTAGCGCCAATGGAGTGTCAACAATTTTTGGCTTTGCGCCGAGGGTTATCTAAGTGGCGGCTGATTATGGACATTCACAAATGAGGTATTCACTACATTTAGGGGCAAAAACATAATCGACACAGTCCCTACCACATCCTGAAAATGGGTGTCACCTGAGCATCAATGATTTCTTGTCTTACAACTTGGGTAATCTAAGTATTGCTTTGTGGCAATTATTCATATATAATGTAATAGCCGGCTTTGCATGCAAAACAGCACATGATATCTTTGTTACCCCATTATGAAAATGATCATCAAAGGAACATCAACAATTGCTGGTCTTGCATATTGGGTAATAAAGCCAACAGATGGATATTTGACTTCATAAGAGAACTACTGACTGCCTCAATATGTATGAATACAAATTATAAAAGGGAAAACATGGATTACAACTAATTGATATTGCAAACTGCAAAACCTGCAAACAGTGATTACTGGATGTTAAATAAGTGATTTTGATATGATATTATTATCAAACAGCAAAAACAAGAGCATTATATAAATCGAGAAATGGACCCACTGGACAACCCGCTTTGAACCCAGCCAATGCAGACAGGTTGGGAAAATTCCATCAAACTGTACCCAGATGAACAGTTCGGGTGTATTGACAACTCGGAGTGCAAATTTGGCAATTCATTAGTTCCAACTTGGTCCCACACCTGAAGTGACGGTCCACAACCATTGCTAACACTCATTCAGGTGTATCAGTCTTAGTTGTTGAACCTCTGGTTGGTGATCGAAATTGTCTTCTTCCTTGTTTGAGTACCAGGTAGACACTGTGGTGCCGCTTTGGCCATCACCATGCACTGGATCCGTATTATTATCCTGCTTTATTTGTGAAATCCGTGGCATTGGTTATTTGCTATGGAATACATAATGGTATATAGGTAGAAGGCAAACATCTGATTGTTACTAGAGATTGGCTGCCTTTTTGAATACAAGTGCTTTCTCAAAGTGTGATTTCAGATTCTCCTATGAATTGTGATTCTTCACCTAGCTAAGTGCAGGCTCCAGTTGCTGTAATGATGATAGAAGGTTGGGGTATATGGCAGAGATAATACAATTGGTAAATATAAGAGTTGGTGCAATTGAATAATGCGATACATAGTGAAAGAGGTTGCCAATGGTACAGCAGGGTGGAAGTCGAGATGCCTTTGAATGGCTTAGGAGAAATGTCTTCTGTGATTGATGGTTATATCCAGCCTGGCAGTCTGGTGTCGACATTGAGGATGTTGTCAAGTGTACCAGAACTGATGGAGTCCTTGTCAGCTGAGCAGGAATAGATGGATTCCCAATGCCAGTATAATAGCATCTCCTGACAATATGTCTCTACATGGGTGCAAGAATTCAATATTCGCTACAGCTAATGCAAATAGGAGAGAACCAGAAGTACCGGAAGACAACTGGCAATGTTACCTAACCCTTTCTGTTCGTTAAATGCTGCAGTAACAACCTGAATGACAACATGTGCCCCTGCATATGACAACTTGAAACAGAGCAGTTCATCAGCACAATGTGAATCAGTCTGGAAGCCACACAAAAACCTCCCTGACACTCCTGTGGACTGCACCACTGCTTCAAAGTACTTCCAGATGGTCCCAGGTCCCCCTGGAGCTGAGCAAAGTGCTCTCAGACTCTTCAAGAGCATTCTCACGTGCTCCTGAAAGCACCACAGTTTTGGAGGTGCATTCCGGATGCTTCTTCTAGGATAGTCAACTATTGAAGCAGCTGCGACCTCTGCACAGGTCTGTAGAAGACATCGAGAGTAGCTGAGAACTCTGTACAGCTCTGCAAAAGACTTGGTGCCATACTCTCACTGCAGTGGTTCTTAGTGTTCCATAACCACAACACATTTCCTCTATGATATTCATCTTTGTTACGGTCACAAGATTTGGTACATCGTTTTAAGGCATGTATTGTTAGTCTAAGTGACTCTACATATATGCATATGGTCAATCTGTCTGCAGACTGTACTGCAGCATAATTGGAGGGGCACCTGGAGACGTCAATTGAGAGATTGTAGGGATGCACTTGGAGGCCTTTGTTGCGAGAAAATTTGTTTCTCACCACCACTGCCAGACAATTTGCCAGGGGGAAGCTGGTGGGGGGCATATGGAGATACAGGGATAACGGAGATGGACAGATCATTCCGAGCCTTCACAGATCGATGCAATTTGTGTAGTTCCTCACGGCCGGGTACCCCTCCATATAGTCTCAGCCACTTCCTACACTCCTCCTCAAGCGTGACCTGCCTTTTCTGAAGCATTCCCTTCTGATGCCATGATGGCTCTGTCATTTGACCACACTGTGATTCTGCGAACATTAATATGTACATGGAGGCCGTGATCAAATGAGATTGGAAATACACTTGGAGGCCTAGATCGAGCACGTTTGGAGATGCCCTTGGAGGCGGAGATCGAGCGGGTTTGGAGATGCACTTGGAGGCCATGTTTGTTTGACATTGGAGGAGTATCTGGTAACAGTTGATTGGGAGGCGGTCGATTGGGAGGCAGTCGATGTGGAGGCGGTAGATTGGGAGAGAATTGCGACAGGGAGCTGGGACTCAATTCGTTGGTTAACTCATAATTATAGGAATGTAGAGAATTGAGAACAATAAGGTGGGCCGAGAAATAACGTGAGAGATTTGCTGGGAGCGGGAGACAGTTGATCATGGGCTGACGAAAGTACTCAGTGTATCGGAACTCGGTGTTAACTCATGATCATCGCATGGAGAGATCGAGAGGGATCACGTAACTTCGTGTTCTTAGGTGATGGTAGAGTTGAGAACGAGAAAAAGAGAGATCAGAGGAGATGGGAGAAATCATCAAGAGAGACTGGGACTGAAGAAAATTTCGTGTACAAGTCAATTTACCATCCCTGATATGGCAGGTATGAGTTACCATCCAGCTTGTAATCTCACAGATGCGAGGTGTTCCCAACCCAATCAGGCAAGTCGTATCCCTGATCTCACATATCCGCTCGTATCCTCTATATTGTTCGCATCTTCATCCCCATCTCTCTCTTTCTCGTTCACAGCTCTACCATCATCACAGAACAGAATGGTAACTCATCCCTCTCTATTTCTCCATGCTATGATCATGAGTTGACACCAAGTGCAGCATACACCAAGTACACCATCTACTCTAGATTGATTGTCTCCCCTTAATACTCATGATTACGAGCTGACCCCTGAATGTAGCTTCAGCTTCCAGCGTGCCTTCCTACACGATCGACCGCCATCAGCCTGCTCTCCAGGAGAGGACAAAGGTACGGTCAGCTTGTGACATTCCCACGGTTCCAAGATAACTAACAGATGAATAGAGTTTCAGTATCCGGCGAGCTGCCAATCACCGCCTCGAAGTAATCGCCATCGTCGCCCGTTCGCAGCCTCAAATTGCATCTCCACACACACTCTATGGCGACCTCGAAACTCGCTCAATTCCGGCCTCCCAACGCGCTCAATTACTGCCTCCAAGTTCGCACCATCATGGCCTCCCAAGAGCATCTCCAAATTCGGTGAATTACGGCCTCCAAGTTCGCATGACCATGGGCTCCAAAGTGCATCTCCAAACACGCTCTTTCATGACCTCCAAGTTCGCACAATAGTGGCCACCAAGTGCATCTTCATACTCGCACAATCACCGCCTCGGAGTGCATCTCTAAGTTCACTCGATCACGTCATTCAAACTCACTCGATTACCGCCTCCCAATCTTGCACAATCATGGCCACTGAAGTTCATCTCCAAACATGTTCAATCACAGCCTCCAAGTTTGCACAATCACGGCCTCCAAGTGCATCTTTAAGTATACCCCATCATCATTTTCAGGCGCACCTCAAATTGCTCTCAAGAACTGCCTGCGGCCTGTCTAGCTATATCGTGTGTAGATGGGTACCTATATAGAGACATAAATGAGAAAGCAAAGTGAATACATGAGTTTTAAAAATTGTTGAACAATAAGTAGTAGCAATGATTTCCAGGCGCACCAGCAGCATTCCCAAAGATGTTTTCCCAAACTGCTCTACTGTGATTCAAGGTGCTTCCAGACTTGTTGCCGGTGCTCCCAGACTTGTCGCAGGTCTTCTCAGGCTTGTCGCTGGGGCTCCCAGGCTTGTCACCGGTGCTCCCAGGCTTGTTGCCGGCGCTCCTAGTCATGTTGCCAGCGCTCCCAGGTGCTACCAAGTACACACAATGTTCACTTTGGTGCTCTGAGATGTTGCGAAACTTATCACAATAACTTCCATGGTACTCCTGCACCAGTCATCAGAGATACCAGTTACTCCAAAAGCCGGCTGGAATGGCCTCCTAGTGTCAGATACTCCCCTGAAATTGACGAGAAATATGAATCTCCATAAGTGGTATATCTGCCAGAAGAACACACTTATTTTCCTGATATTCTATTTGATATGGATGCTGCAGCTTAGTTAGCGCTCAATGAGGCAATATTGTAAGCATAACTTCCCTTTCATGCATTCATCGAGTTCATGTCTGCAGAATCACCATCATACCAATATTACGGTAAATGGAGGTGGAGGAGGATTTGGTACACAAAGAAGTGAGACAGGCATAGAGAAAGAAAGGTAAGATACAATTGATGATTTGGGGGTTATGTTATTAATTCAAGTACTCGCCAATGCCAAGATTGTTTACAAATACGTTATGTATACTGACTGACGTACTGATTTTGCGTGTGTTATCTGATGATATGCATACAATTGAATATAATATGCATTGTGAGTCTCACCACTACGACGTTGGTCAAAAATGAATGTTTGAGTTGAAAGCTCTATAATACAATCAGGTTGAAAGCAATATTCTACAATGGTCTGAATGAATAGTGAGACAACATCTCATGGTGGGAGGAGGAGGGATGGTTTCATGTATGGAGTTCGGGAATTGATGTCCACTGAAGATTAAATGGTTATGGTTAGATTCAATAGCTAGGAATTGCATCCTGTTGTTCCTCTGACAGTTAACAGCACTCTTCAAAGCTGTCTTGTCTTAACTTGAGGTTTCAAGATTCTCTCTGTATAGCGTTCTGTCTTACTGGAAATTCATTTTCATTATCTATATCTACATAAAATATCTAGTGGCCGAAAAATACATATAGTTAGTATCGAGTGAAGTCTGCATTGCAAACAATGAGAACTCAGATCTCTGCGAATAAGTGCAGTACATGAGTGGGTGGGTGTTCGCCAGCCATCTGGCCGAGTGGCCAAGCACAATCTGACCACAACATTGCTTGCTATAAATCAACATCTGTTTTCACAGAGCCCAAACTTCGAAGGGCTATTTTTGTATTTCAAACCATAGGTCTAAATATATTGCCTAGTCACTACACAGTTAAGTCAGGTTACTGATTGGCCGGGTCTTTGCATTTATGGTTAAGCACCGGAGGGCTACCGTCATTCAACGGACAGTTGTCATATAGCACACAGTTCAAGATAATATAGCACCAGTTTTGAAATACCAATCATGCATGGACTCACAAATTTGCAGAGCCTTTGCGGGATGCTCTGCCTGCACAAAAGCGCAAAGTGACACGATAGATGACACTCTGTATGCACAGCATTCCCGATTCAATATTAAAGAAAACATGATGAGGATAGAGCAATGTTTACTACACCATGCACAGCAGACTGGCGTTCATGTGCTGTGGTGGCTGATCTGTCACTCATGAGGCGTACCTGAGCTGGAATGATATATCCACAGTAAGTTCCAGCTTGTGTATATTGGCTTCACACAATACCAAAGACCGCATGGTAGACTGGATTTCTGATCGCACATCCTGTCTGAACTCAAATCTTATGCCAAGAAATACCCTGCTGCGAAAGTGGCTGCTGTGTCAGAAATACCCAAGCAATGACTCAGCATCCGACTCTCTGGGTTTGGAACATTACATGTACCCAAACTTGAATGATATGCCAGCAAAACCTGCGGTTTTGCAACAATTAAGTGAGTCTGTGTCTGATATTCAAACACGAGTATGCAGTATCAACTACACTGTCAGTATTGCCCATTGGTATTGGTTAAAAAATTGCGATTGATTGGTCATAATGATGTGTGCCAAGCAATTACTGTTGGAACTGAACGTCAATCAGCCGTCTGTAAATACTGCTGTTGTGCCAAACGTACGTGAGCCATGTCACATATCCCATCCAAAGTACTCAGTATTGCACAGATAGTCGAATTTCCAAACGCGCTGGGCATAGATGCTATACTGGATATGTTATAACGTGACTGAGGATATATGCAGAGAATTTTCTTGTAAACTTTGACTTTGATCATATGCATTCAAATGCTCCAGCTTTGCCTTGAATAATTGATCTGTGTCTCATAATCTGACCCAAGTACTCAACATTGCACAGACTGTCTTATTGCCAGTTTGGTTTTGGAAAATATGCCAGACTGTATCTGTCATAACGCGACTCCAGTCATATGCTTAGAATTCTGCTGTGCACCTCAATGTTGATTATATTCTAGCAAACACTGTGGAATTGTAACTAGTGTTAGCAACAATTCCGGGTTACCCGGCTGCAGCCCAGATTGGAACCTGAACCGTAGTTCCAGCTTAATTCTGCAAGTGCCAAGGAACTCAACCATGCAATGACGAGCAGTTCCACAGCCAAACCGCACCTAAAACTGCAGCTTTATTGCCAGGTTTTGCATACCGCAGAGCCTGATTTTTGCGAATTCAAAACTTTGGCTTCAATTAAGTATTCTAGTTCTGATTGTATTACAGTATAATTTATACATAGAAGATGCAGTTTTCCATGTTCTTCAACCTGCAGTGTTCCAATATGCGATCTAATCAATGTTCGTTGAGTCGCTGTGCAATGACGCCAAAAATTGGGCATTTATCAGAGTCACTCAATGAGTATTGATTGGATCGCAAATTGGTGCAAACGAGGTAAAAGCGCATGCAAAACAGCATCGTTTACACATATATCATATTGTGATACAATCAGAACTCAAACACGTAATTACAGCCAAAGAGCTGAGTTTGAGAAATTGTGAAACCAGCCGAAAATAAATGGGCTCCGTGCGGTTCAGATTTTCGATTGGGTAAAACCTGTTGCAACAGTTCTAGTTAAGTCCCAACCCAGCCCCAGAACCGAACCACGGATTTGGAACCGTCACTGACAATATCTTTAACCGATTTGTGACCCAATATCTGTGATTTTGACACACATCCCATAGACCGACTCAATTTCCAACGGAGAATGGCATCTTTGCAGTACTTCAGCTCTTGCAACAAGAACTTTGACATGTGCCGAGGATACTCAGCTGTACCACGATGCAATTAAGTTATATTTCTGTCTTGCATTTAACTTCGAAATATAGATGTCACCTCAGATATGTGGGAAATGCCAATTTTGCAACAGACAACTGAGTAGAAGCAGTTCGCTGTATTATTCTCAAACTTCAACTTCTGCCATTTATCTTAAGACAGGGCAGCTGGGAACTTGTAATGTAGCTTCTCAATTGATGTCATCTCTTATTGTTTATTAATTATGATCCAGAATGCCAATTCAATCTCACTATTGCCATTTCTGATTTAAGACACAATAATTCCAGCATCAGAACTTTGAATAACATCAAAGTGACAGAGAGAAAGAATATAAATATGCAGTATAGTGTACCTTACAAATGATCTTTTAATCATTGCTATCAGTTAAGAAGGTTATGATAATGGAATGATTATTGAGATGTACCTTGATGAAGCATCCTAATGATTAAAGATGATGGCATATTAGACTGCACTGTCTGTCCATTCTCAGTCAGCCACTTTGTATGGTCTTCACATCACTGCAGAATCTGGGATATCATTGATGTTATACTGTTCAGTTTACTTATCAAGGTATGGATCACTCTGATTTGAGCCTCTCCAGAGTGTTGGTGGAGATTACTTGCATGGTAATCAGAGTCACCAGGACCCTTATTCAGTATTCAGCTGTGTAGTACTCTTATTTTCTCTTGCTGGACAACTGGCACAGATACCTGCTACTGCTCATTCAATATCCACAACTTCTGAGTTATTACTGCAAGGTATGTTATTGTAGAATTTCAGTCTGTCCCACCCACTCTTGGCATAGTTGCAAACATGGAGGGACTTTGCAAATTCTAGAATTTGAGCTGTATTTCTGTACATTCATAGTTGCCCATTTCTGCATACATGTGGATTATATCCACCTGATATGGAAAATGATTTGTTAGCCACCACTACAATAGATGATCTAGGCCAGGAACAGGACAACATCGCACTGTCTTGTGTGGAGAAGGTGTCCTGCAGTGTGAATTATCATAACGTTCATATTCCAGATGTAGCACCTGCCTTGATGCATTGGCTTAGTTAGGTTGGGGGTACTGTGCAGGTTCATTGGCAAGCATTGGTAGAATTGTCTCTCCCAGCCATTGAAAGGCAGGGGTATCCAATGAAGTATTGAGTTGCCATTCACTGAACAAATGACCAGAAGCATTGTTGCACTGCTTGGTGCCTCAGAGTTTTGATGAACAATGTGCTAGCCACCATTCTTGCATACTCCATGGTCCTGAAGTACCCTATGAACACTACCTTTCCACCACAGTCTTCAGTTTCGCATGCTCTTCCTCAGTCCACTCAAGATTATTGAGGTGTGTATTCTGCATCCGTATGCTAATCAGTGGTTTTCAATTGGCAATACTCAATGCTGACCACATTCTTACCGCACAAGGCTTTGAAATCTGTATTGGCCAGGGTGGTGCATCCTGTTGAGCTTCCCAGTCTTCAGTGTGGATAGCATGCATCATGATTTTCACAGCCAAATCCAATGTCTCTTCACCATTCTTCTCCATCACAGCATTATCCTCTGAATCTTCAGGCCCACCAGAAAATGGCCACATCATCTGATAACACCAGTCATAGAGTCAATGCAATCCTGGCGAAGCTGGAATTTGAAGTTTGAATCCAATTCTTGCTTTTAGGGAAATTTGCAAGCCCGCATTGTATTAAGTCTTGTAATGATGGGACTCTTCAAAAATCCCAACACTCACCTAACAGAATGACAGTTGGCCATTGTTTGATGGTTTTGATCTCGATATTCAGGTATCATAGTGAACAGGGAACAGTTTCCATCCATTTTCCAGCATGTCAATACTGGTTGTCAGATCCTCATGGGTTAAATTTGCATATTTCCTGAGCAACAAATTCTGCAGTTTGAAATCAGTTTCAATGTGATGTCATTTATGACACTCTTGAATGTTTTTACCACTCCAGGTATTGTGACCACCAGGTTTGCTTCAAGGGCTAATGTAAACACTGGATACTCGTGAGATGCAGTTGGCTGGATCTCTAACTGCCAGCAGGGAACCTAATTGTGTGTCAGCCATGGATACCACTTCAATTTCTCACCGATATTCCTGGGATACTTGTTCTGGGACACATTCATCATCCCTTCAAGGCTATTCCTTCACAAAATTGATAGCAGCAACCCCATAACAACCATCTCACTCAGTACTTTTCATATCATAGCTGCTGCCCCTGATGTGAAAGTCTTGCTAGGACTCATTTCTTCTGCCACCAGTGCTCCTGGCATATTCGAATCCCAAACCCATCTCCTCACACTGAACCATGCCACCCAAACCTGGTGTGCCAGCAAGTTGATTCCCGGCATGTGTGGGATTGAATACTTATTGCCATAGACTTACTCAGATTGTGATTGGCAAATCTGACAGCGATAGCGCAGCCTGACCACATCATCAAGACACTTTTGTTCAAATTGACTGTGGATAGTATTGAGAAGAATATTCACTGCTGAACTGGTATTATCTGGATCAAGGACATCCACACAATGCTACACTTGCTTCTAAACCTCCCTTGCAAAATTGGGGTGGTTTTTTTTGCCCTCAATAATCTCTTTCAGTTGTTTCCAAGTAAGCAGAGTGGATGGGCTCATACTCCAGTACTCCTGAAATTCATTGTAATGTTAGGTGTCTCATAGACAAGCAACAATTGGAATACATATAGTTGGATGGAATACAATTGATTCTATTCGTTCAATCAGTACTGACATTGATCCTTGTGTTATTTCCATGTGCACTATCATCTTCGCCCTCCTCTTTTCTGCCCACTTTAGGACATTCTAAAGTCAATGATCAATGGGTAGCGGTGGGGCACGCCTGGCCTTGACACTGCTAGCGGGGAGTACCATCGGTGGTCTAATTATGTGGATGGTAATGAGCATCCATGGAGGTCTCTTCATTTTAGTAGAAAGTATTTTCTGATTGTGTCCAAGTTTCAACTTGATAGCATTGAAAGGCAACAGTGTATGAAATCTGGTTATATATGGGGTCATTCATAGTTTGCCAGCGTATATCTAATCCCATATACTGTGCATCCAATTCATCCAGCTCAGAGGTGCGCTTGAACATTTAAGTCCAAATGTATGGCTACATTAGACCTCCCTTTTTGTCAATAAAACCAATCAGGTTCTCCCAGTGCCACACATCTATATACATGACTTGCTGTTGATAGGGTGATAAAACAACATTGTTGCCATTTGACACCCAGCAAAGCCCAACCATGAACTTTCTGTTTGGTAACTCTGGGAGATTAGTTCTCACATTGTTGCATGCATGTTCACCCCAAGCTGTCCCTGGTTACTGTTTGCCTCACCATCCAGGTTTCTTCAACTTCCACATTTTGCTTCCACATTTCCTAAAAATTTTCTCAACCAACTGCCACTGAATACATTCAGAATGGCCAAAATAATTCAACAGCAGCCAGTTCTCAAATGTCTACATAACATCTGCAACCTCGGCCTGCCAGTGCAGTGGTTCGTCTTTGATCTGGTTCAAACTGTTCTTCTCTTGAATCATGGACCGATGATTTTTCTACTGAACCCCAGCCACACATATATTTTCCACTCATTGAATGCACTGTAGTTGGGCTCCCCGATTCTCTTGCTATATTGCTTCAAGGCAAATTCAGTTTGCTTCAGGCAGAATGGGGGTTTGCCCTCTGCATTGCCACACTCCAATGAATAATTGCTGTCATATCCAGAATCATATTCGTCATAGGCACCCTCCGGTAACTGGGGCATATTAGTGATCTCTGTGATATCTGCATTCTGTGTTCCCCTGACAGCTGGAATTTTTCAGTGGGGATGCTTATGGCATATCTCCCAGATGTGCCGGAAGCAGGTCCAGGTGGAAGAATGGAGTTGGACGATGTCAGCAGATTGGCTGGATTGAATTCCAGTACTCCTGAAGGCACCCTCGGCGCATCGGGACATCATGGCCCATATCCTGGAAGGTTCTTGGTGTGCAACATCTGTGAGCCTCCAAGACCACAATGTCAGAGGGTATATCCTGGCCACTGTGGCCTGTACCATAGAAAGTCTACATATGTGCTATTGGTTGGTTCAAAACTGTTCTGTGTCTGACTGAATCGAAAACAGTGCAAACACTGAGTAGCACCTGGAAATGGCTGCAATGAAGGAAGGTAACCGGACCCATGTGGTAGAAGACATCAATTGTTGGGTTTTCCAGATCGATTGTCTATGCCAGTGGCAGTGAATGAACTATTATCCCAGGATCCTGAATAGTTATCCAGGCGTTGTTGATAGCCAAATCGGCCATCTGGTGGTGCGCTATTCGCTCTCTTTAGTGGTGATCCGTTCTTTGACATACTCTTTGACCAATAATGGTGGTAAACTACTATACATGTATAATGTGATTTTGAATAAATTGGAGTATGTTTCAGTATATTACAGATTGCAGTGATCTTCGGCGGAATGAAGTGATTCTTATATCCCATTCTGTTCCCACAAATAATGGTGTTTCAATACACCATTGATTCAGGAAACAAATGTGGTTTAGAAACAGAAACCTCAATCGTGGACATTCCACGTTTCTGCAGTGTATATTCATATTGGTATACTTCAATGCTTTCCACTGGATACTCCACTTTGTTCACTTCTATGACTTTAAAGAACATAGACATGAAAAGATATAATATCAGCAGGAATCCCACAAGAACTATCCCAGCATCAAGGTTCACAGGACAAGTGTTAGTATACATAAAGTGGACAGGTTCAGCATTGGAACATAATTGATTGGAAGGCCAGTTTGTCAAGTTGCAATAGTAATTGCTTCTGATTGACCTCTGTGTCTAAACATCATTGTTCTTTTTAAAATCCACACTCCAGCCAATGATCAATGATGAAGCAACAATCCTACCAGCCTAGCAGTTTTGCATGATGATTGCCAGGGCATACAACTAGCTGGAGAACTCACCTATTCATTGTATCAGGACAATCAACCTTGATCATCGTCTGATCAGAGGCTCCAGTGTAGATACAACTCATAATGCTGTAATGGCCTAGTTCCTGGCCAATTGTGGTTATTGCAGTGATGACAAAAGATAGCTTCTCTTCTGAGCAAACAATTTGTACCAGATGATGTGAACGATCATTTTGCAGAATATGATGTACACATCCTGGTGTATGAGAACATCTGATTAGAAGAAGAGACCATAGTACCCCTTGCCCGCATGTGGCTAAGTGTGATGCAGCTGTAAATGTGATGGCCTTACCTGAGTCAGCTCATGTTCAAATCAATATCACTGAGGCTCTACATCAACCCCAGAAGCATTATCAAGATACTTTCAAATATATGCTCACTGACCGTTTGGTGGATAATATCCACACTTGCCAGAATCTTGTTCAGATCTTTATCCACCATATGATGTTTGTGTCCTGATTACCCACTCTAGGCACGCTATCAACAATATGACCAAATATAGTCAAATGACGGGCTGTTACCTAATGGCAATTCAACACCTACAGGATGGGTTAAATCTACGCCATTCTGGTTTGACTTCAGTTCGTACACCAGCCAGGCCTTGTATGAGCTAGTCAACTAATGATATACCCATATGCAATGTACCTGGTGCAAGACCTTCTGAAGATACCCCTGACAAAGAAACAATAGACCCCCAGATACCTGATGTCACATATACCCCTGACTCAACAATTACCCAGGCTCATAGGCAGAAAGTGGCAGTGGTAATGTAGGCGAGAAAGTATAGGGTAAAGGAACTGGATTGTACAACAATCATTGCAAGTACATGGCTGCACACCATGTTCTTTATTACCAGATGTTGTTCACCAGCCATAGCTAAGAGCAGCAGTATAACATATACTAGGAATTCCAACCTTTTGCTGCACAGATGATGGTGCCAGCGGCCAGAGCTATCCATTTTATGTGGTATGATTTTGCCAGTAAAAGGAAGACTATAGTTATGTTTTCGCAAGATGAAGATCAAGGTAAATTTTCCCTCTCCCAAGTGATAATTTTTGCTCCAACAGACACTGCAGCCATCATTCAACACCTCAGTGAGCCACATCATACCCCATCCCACACTGAACTTCACTTGTCAAATACGGCGCTACCGAATTCCTGACAGCTTTCCCCTGTCCGGATTGTTACTTCAATACTTCCTTCCTCACTGAATTCCGCTCCATTTTGCGTTCCCCTTCTGGGAAGGATGCTCGTCAATCTTATTGGTGCTTGTTTGTCAGCATTGTCAATTTGATATTTCACTTCACACTCCTTAACCCCCCATTTCACAGTTTCCTTGCAAGAATGGGTACAATATGATCCTGTTAGTACTCGACTGCCTTGATGGTTACTTCTATGTTTCATTCGATACTACTTACACTCATTGTTCAAACTGCTGAACAAGGATCAGTATATTGCAATCACCTTTGGGGCTCCTGTATTTTAATCAAAGCTCTCCGATGTCATTCTGCCCTCCATGTACCCCCATTGGTGTTCCTTCACCACAATGTGTTCACCATTATCTGGATTGACACTGTACAATACCAGTCATCACTTCTTGGCCAGGATTGATCCTCTTTTCCATCCTTCTATACCCCTGTTATCCACCTACCACTCCCCATCGTAGTACTCCTCTGTTTCTGGCAATTGCTGCTTTTTTATACCCAAATATATTATGTTGCCTCTCAAATGCCACTTTCATTCTCAGCTAGCAAACATCTTATTGCATCTGGGTTTGATCTTGCAAATTGAGCCAAACAACATTGAAATTCCGTTTCACACACTCTCCAGCTATAAATCACTAGCAAATCCATGAACTGCCTTCAGCATCCTGGAGCTTTTGACTAATCATGTGTTGCTTTGATTGTCAGCCAGATTAAAATGGGTGATTTTGTGAGAGACATTGGCACTATTTTGGATTGATGTTATCCAATCTTCTAGTCAGATTGCTGTTTTGGTGTAGTTGCTTTAGTTTTGAATCTCTTGGCTTCTGTTTGTGTTTCCTAAGGTTGTGATTCAAAATATTCCATCTTGAAAAATACTATAGCTAGGAGAAGTATGATTTAGCAGTGATCATAAACAATTAACAATCAATCATATTGACTGTGAATGGTGATCCATTGCTTGTGTACATCTGATAAGTATCAGATATCTTCTTTAGTCCCATGAATGCATATTCCTAAGTACTTTGACACTTCTCAGAGTTGGTTAGAGGTTTCTCCATTGGACTTCCATGTACTCTCAAAACTTTCTCAAGTATTCCAATGTGCTCCCAGACGTATCACAACCAATTCAACAGTGAGCTTCTACCATGTATCAGAGATCCCGGATAGTGTAAAGACCAGCCTGTATTTCCTCCTAGTGGGATATTGACCCCTAACATTAACCCTTTTAAGTTTAGACTCTCCCTCCTTACACATACTCCCAAAGGCTCCAAGTGACTAAGGTACATTTGGATAATGTTTAGACCCAACATCAGTACTTGATATGCAACTGATCTGGGCAATAGCAACGACCAGAAAAAGGGTTTAAAAGAGGCCAATGAAATGTTTGGCAGCATTCTCAAGCTTGAAGCAGATGTTGCTTTAACAGTAGGGTACATATGGAAACATACTTTCTGGTCAGCTATGGTAGGGCTTCTTGAGTACAGTATTGGTCCTGGAGGTTACTGTTCTTTAATACCATGAGATGAGCTTTGTTCTATAGATATCATCATGTTTTCACAGTGTATTTCTTGTAAGTACCAGGTGATCTTGAGATGTTTCAGCAATCACGTTCAGATGATAGTGAATTATATTTCCCATGTTAATATCAGGTCAGTGTCTGAGACATACTTTCAGTGACTCATCATCAAAGGTGCAACATTGGAGTCTTAATGTTAGAAATTTCATATCAGAGGGTGATTTACCAATTCGGTAATATGTCATTTACGCATCCCACACAAGGTAGTATAGTTTGATATGGTTGTATGAAGTGATGAAGGCTCTGTCACTATTTGCTTTCCATTCCTAAGCTTCAACAATGACTTCAGTTGACAATAACCAGACACTTACAGTACATAATTCCTGGGTCATTTTCTTAGGTACAGATATGCAGATATTTTTTGTCCAGTTTGAAATACCTGTACATCATGATGATCAGATTCCTGTTGCTGCCATCGTAGTTGATCTTCAGTAGAAATGAGGGTTGCTGGATGGGTATAAGAGATGCTAAGTGGGTATTACAGTCATCAACTGACCATTGATTGATCTGTGTGTCTAGGTAATTATTGTATATGTGGGATACCAACTTGTACTAGGTATGCACTGAGCCATGATTGACAGAATAACCACTCCAATATATTCTTTTCAGTAATGAAACAATAGAAGACTATGGAGCTGAGAAGGTACCACAGATTGAGAGAAGAATAGTTGAATGAAAAGCAATATTAGTTAGTTAAGAGGTCTCATAGATACATGCAACAGATTGGTTGTTTTTGTAATGTCAATCACCCTGTGCTTTGGAAAGAACGGAAGGGGAGTATGGTATAGAAATGCTGATCGGTTGATATGTGAAATATCTACTGACACTGTTCCATTTGATAGAGCCCAAAATGGTATGCAGAAGTGAAGCTTCCCAATAGTTCACATAATATAACAAGGAGGGCTAAACTATATTTTCTCTACAGCTCAAGGTAGTTTAAGATTCACCAGTTTTACACTGCTCAGCTAGTATCCAAATCAGTTGAGGGTGTATAGCATACACAGCATTGCAATATTTAATGGAAGCCTTCCAATATTGATTTCAATAGGTTGCTGTCACACAATTGTAAAATTTTCACCATCAACAATGCAGTTCTTTATTTGCACTTCTTGGGGCCAGGTCTCTTCCATTCAAAGTAGTCTTATACATCACTACCATTCAACACATTCACATCTTCTCTAAACTTGCAGCAATCTATTTACATTAGATGGACTGGACTATGAACTTACAGATAACATTGTGTAATATTACAAAGATACACAAAGATTACCATCTCACACAGAGATATTCCCTAACTCAGCAGTCACAATCAATAATGCAGTGCAAGTTCAGTAATGTATTAAAACTGAGTGGAACTCACACACTTGGTTTGCTATACTACAACAATTGCAACTTTGTGTTTCTATTGCTAATAATACACTATGTAAAATAAAACCCAACAACATCTTCAATGGAGAATATATTCTATCCAATACCAATACCAAAATCCCAGAACCGCTCTGTACATTCATTCCACACATGGAAGTAATGAATGGACTGGTATGCCAATTGGAGACCGATATGTTGATTATGGCTGTATATTCTTCTCTGTTTTTGTATCAGAACCACATTGCAATTTTACATTGTTACTTATGACCTATCCAAAGTGCACAATATCTGCCATGCACACTTGACATATATATGAATCCCAGTGGTGAATGTATATACAGTCAGACATAAATCACAGAGTTGTTGTGGAATATCCAGGTAACTATTCTTGTATTGTTTAACAGATTCGCTATTGTAAAATATTTGTTGCAGTTGAAACAATTGGAGTGACAGAGAAAGCATGTCAAAGTATGATGGAGATAACAGATCCGAGAAATCTTGTTGCAGAGTACATATTCAAGTGTATTTGGTGGGAACATATCCCTGAAGGTTCACCAGGATAAATGTATCAGAGAGCATTACAGTCAGATTTCAGAACTACTGGGTGACAGTTTCATGTTCCCATACTGGGTAGTGTAACTAGACTCTCTAGTGCTAACAGAGTTTCTCTTGGAATTAGAACCTCATTTTTCATTACTACCTAATCGTAATCGTTCTTGCCAGATAGATTAACAAGTGTCCCCATTACGATTACTTGTGATTAAGCTATGCTTACTATGCTCACCGGTGACATCATCATATATCCAATACCTATCAATATCAGTAACCTCTGCAGTGTGAAGAGTTGATTAGTTGAGTCTAATGGATTAATGCTAGTCTGTATCTTACTGAAATGTCCAAGGCAACAAAAAATCCCCACCAATAGATTTGCCTATCAAAAAGCTACTGCTTCAATATTGCACAGTATTAACTTGCTGACATATAGCGGAATAGCAGTACAGGATGCATACAATTCGGCTTATCATATAATTCTCAAATAGCTTTATTTCTTGCTGACCGTCCATACCATCACCCAATACCTATGTTAACAGATTTATTGTACCCTCAATATGAAGTGTTTCTCAATATCATGCCCAGTTATTCGTCTTGCACCAGACTCCACTGTGCCCAAAAATTCCAATTTTTCTCAACTGTGGCAACTGAGGATGATGGGGGGTGAATGGTTTTGGACTGGCTAAGTTTTGCTGGAGTCTGTATAGATTGGACTATATATCACTCCAGCAATGCTTGTCCATTAAACCAACTGAGAAAGGACATAATAAAAGACCACACCTGGGAATGGAATGTTAGGTTTCTAAAAGATATTTATAACTAGAACAAGGGTTTGGACCTGATAGATGAAATATTCTCAATATTATCTCACTTCTCTAGTTTACACCAGATGGAAGACAACTTTTCCTGCATGAAATGACGAACTAGTCCCATGAACAGCAACTTGGTAAATATTTGGGTTACAACGCCTTTCTCTCTTGATAATGGCATCATGATTACTTTCAGTTCATCCAATCAGTATCCCACTTAATATTGGTTGCCAACTACCACTTCCACACATACAGTACACTCTAATACTTGATGAATATGTGTAGTGGCACCAGCAGCAACTTCTGCCTCTTCATACCATACTGCAAGAGACCTAGCATAAGTATGAATACTCGAGATTCATTCCCGTCTTCCCTACATAAAATATAGTAGGGTAGTGGACTGTGTTTAAAGCAATGGGACCACAATATCTGAAGCCAGGCATATTGACCTCATTCAAGATTGCAACTGTTTACCCAATAAGATTGATTATATTCTCCAGTTACTACAATGCAAAATGTGCCAAATTTACATCCTGACAAGTGTTAGTACTCTGCTGCAAATTGTTACTGCAGATTTCCTATCATGGAAGGCAAATATGACCTGATGTCATCATCCATGCAATTATCTATCATCTTGGAAATGACTGCCAAATGTAATACCATACATCAATCAAGATATCAGCAAAACATTGTGATTGCAACTCTGGCATTTACAATATCTATCAGTATACCATAGTTTTTGACAATCAGAGATTCATTTGTTCAATATTGGAAGGCAATACAATTGCCAGTCTTGATCTTTAGACCTTGGAGTCTCATGTAACATTGATTCTCCATTTAAAAATATACTCAGCAAATGGTGTTACAGTTATTATATAGCAGCACATTACTTCAGATAAAGCTACAGGTCAAAGTGCAGGTTGAGAGAAGAATTGCAGTTGTTATGGCAAAAGATTTGACAATATTGTATTACAATGAGATTGAGCAGTATATCATAGTATGCAGTATGTCAATTAGGATATTAAACAGTGAAACTGCAATTTACTGAAGATACTTGCAATTGAATCAATACTACAAAATCAATACTAATGGGAGTATAATTTGGCAGATGCTATATCATAACCAATTGTCACTACACACCTTCAAGTATCTAGCATCTCTATTGTGAAACAGAAACTATGGCATGATTATGTGTGGAGATGGTCTGCAAAGACTACTTCACATTTGAGATGTTGTATCACTCCTTACAGCCCTGTAACTTATTCTGAGTAGTGAAAATCAATAATAACTACAGAACTGGTATGCATCTTTGGAATTATTTACCATCATATACTAAGTAGATTAAACTTGTTATTCACAACAGGGATACCTAGTACCTAGAGCTGGTACCTGTCAGTTCCCCCTTTTAGATTTGGTTCAAAGTATATCAGGCTGAAAGTCTTTATTACAGTTCTACTGATAGGTCACATCTATCGCAACTAAAATTATTGGATGATGTTGGAGGTCCCTTGTAACAGCCATAAATAACATAGCTGAGATCGCCAGAGACAATATTGGAGAACATGTCAGAGCTGCACTTGTTTGAGTAAAAATTGTCATAGACTATGTCAGAGTGTACTTTAGTAGCCACAAATATTATAGACTATATCAGAGGAGCCCTTGCTCAGGTCCCATTTCTTTGCCCAGAGTTGGCAGAGACAAAATCAGAGCCTGAGTTATTCTTCAGACTGGCAATGAACATGCTGTACCACTCATATGAAAAACAATTCGAATATTTCAAAAACATTGCCAATGGCTCATACACCAGTAAAACTAATGTTCTGTAAGTATGGACAAGTTACAATTGGTTGATTATCATATATTCAGTGTCTACAACGAAACACCACCTTAATTTCCAATGTGTTAAGTGATCTTCAATGACGTTACTGCATTTGTTCAAGATTGCTTGAGTGGAGTGGGGAGAACTGCTATATCAGTAATGGAAGAATCAAATGTTACATATACATTGAACTACACAAGATGCTAATCCAAGAAAGTAGTTTAGGTTATGTTTATTGCCACAATTACCCTAATATAACATGTAATTATGTCTTATCATGATTGTATGTGTATATCAATTGATCAGTATCAGAATTGGTATTAAGAAACATATACCGAAGTTGACATTGACCCATTTGACATTCTCTTATATCATTCAAATACCAATAATATTGCTGAATATACCATAATATCTTGTAATCTACAGCTGTAATACAGTAATGTGTGGTACCACCATTGCAGTATTAATAATATATTGTTGTACTGTTGTCTTACTGATCGCAAAGTGCCATTATTGCAACTCTATCGGTTATTCCCACATAGATGGGTGACTAATATGGTGATCATTATGAATATCAATCCCCCCCTTAAAGATCGTACATGTTCAATAGCTGTTGACATTTCTCCAGCTTTGATACCCAATATGGTAAAGACATATCCAGTAAGACATTTGAATTTTGACCTAAACAATTTCTATGTACAGATACCTTGTTCTTCTTCCAGCAACCAATAACTGATTATTACAATCAGATATTGACATTCCAACGTTGCTCACTGATGATTTCTTGTGGTGAATGACTAGATTGCCTGATAACCAGCTATGGATAAGTACAAGCAGAAAGATTCACCCCCATGCAGACTGACTGGCCATATCTAGATGTGATTAACGATTGTTACTGCCGGCAATCCAGAGGCAAGGACAAGCATACCTACTTTGAATTGTAACAACTCTAGCTGACAATAAAACATAATTATTACCACCCTTTAACACAACTCCAGCAAACCAGGTGTACTAGACATTGAATATAAGAGCAATACTTCTGGATTTGCATTGACTTTGCATAGTTTCCATGATACAGGCTATGGAGAGTTGCAAAAGAAGATTTGGTTTAACAATGAGACTTGCTGCTGGTCATAGAATAACATTGGTGACATCAGCTTGCTACAATAGTGATGGGCCATTGTGCAAGATCTATTGGTCACAAGTTTTTGTATATACAGCATCATTCATTCCAGATCGATAGATTATGTGAGAAATCTTACAAGTACTGTTCCATGATCTGTGTATGGCAGTTAATGAGCTCCACTTGTCACATGCTGCTATCCTTATAGCAAGGATTCACATTGTCACAGCACTACTCACTAGCTCTGATAATCCGGCTAGTTGATCACCTGTCATTTACTGGCATAATGCTTGCCAAACTGTTGGCAAGTTGCACAGAATTAATATCCGAGTATCTTTCCCATTCTTTCAGATAGTGATCAGCGAATAGTGCTACCATAGCTAATCACTGTTTGAATATACTGGTAACGTCACTCAGACTGCGAAGGTGAAGTAAGAGAGAACTCCACTGACTCTGTTAATGTTCGGACAATCAAATATCTTTCAAGAAATGATGCTACTACCTGTTTTACTATCAGATTTACTGCCATCAGCCTTGTTCTGGAACTTATAATACAATTTTAGACTGTGATCCAAAATATTCCGTCTGATTGATAGGGTCACACTGATGTGTACAACACGTACTGCAACTGTAGTAGAGTATTGATTACACAGCTTGGCTGGTGGAAGTATCCTCTACATGGCATTTGAAGTTGATGTAAATAAGGGTATGTAGAACAGTTTTCTCAACACAAGTTTATGGCGGTTTGAATGTTTATACACATATCTGATTGAACAAAGGGAATGTATTCCATCCAAGATACAAACTAAGATTCTGAACATATATATAACCTGGATGAACATCATTGATAGTTATTATTGGAAGGTCTCTACTACTATATGGTGCAATCCAACGTTACTAATTGCTGATTGAAACCTGTAGCAGCTCATATATAATATATATGATTATTTCAATTGATTTTTATTGGAATACCTTGCATGCAAAACTGCCAGGGTATTATTCTACATAAAGGAATCAAAACTGCATTTCCAATGGCAATTGGTAAAATATTGAGATAGACTTTAATGTAGTGATCTAGCTGCTGAGTGTCCTTCTGATGTGCCAATCCCGAAATGACTAAGTTGCTGGCAGCAACTATTCAGTTGAAGGCGTATTGGGAATCAAGATGCTAGGACACAATGAGTGCACAATATCATTCATTGTGAAAAGATAACTTAGGGAAACTAATATGGTGGGAGTGCTGCAGGCAGTAGACATTGGCGTCGTAAAGAGATTTACCTCAGTAGATGCAGCTAGTATGTGCCAACTGTCAATGAATAAGGTTGTTGTGGAGTTGCCACTATCGATTCGGTGGGGGAGTATGTTTTACAAATGTGCAAATGAAGCAAAGAACAACTAACCCACCGATATGGATGAAGAACAAGAGGTATGGCTATTGTGGAGACTGATTTCAGCTCCCTGCTGCATTTTGGAGATCGACACAACTCCATCTCTAGGACATGCAGTGCTTACTTCAGCCCTCAAACCTATGCTGTTTGCCACAATGTCCAGTGTAGTATATGCATCTAGGAGTGTCATCTGTAAGATGTCAGATGGAACTAATTACCAACTTCTGAACCAATTGGATGCAGAAAATGTGAATCTCACCAATGTGGATTGGAACACCAGTATTGGCAAGCCAGAAAACTGCTAAAATATCCACCTGCTATGATATAATGCCTGAACATCCAAAGTGAAACCATCAAGCAATGACCAACTCTCAAACTGTTGTTGAAGTTTCAACATTCTTGATCTTTTATATCGGTACAAAATAAAAAACATCGTAGGCCCACTCATTGTACTGTGTGCAAGATATGGATTCAAGCTGCAAGTCACACTAACAGTAGAATTCATATTCCACTGTGATGGGTGTCGCCACAGTACATATCAGCAAAATGTAAATCGGTCCGGAAGCCACACGCAAACCTCTCAGACATTCCAGGTGCCCTCACCAGTGCTTCTAAGTACTTCCGGATGCCCCCAGGCCACCCTGGAGCTTTGCAAAGTGATCTCAGACTCTGCAAAAGCAATCTCAGCTACTTCTGGAAGCACCTGCAGCTATGGAGGTGCATTCAGGATGCTACGAGATTTGACTATTAGGATAGTCAAGTTTTGGAGCAGCCAAAACCGCTGCGCAGCTATGCGGGAGACCTGGTGCCGTACTCTCACAGCAGTGGTTCTTAGATAACCACCAGGTATTTCATCTTATCATATTTGTCTTTGTTACAGTCACAAGATTCGCTACATCATAGTATGGCATGCATTATTTAAGTCTCTATATATATACGTATGGTCAATCTGGCTGCAGATGATAGTCGAGCATAATCGGAGGAGCACCTGGAGATGCCCAGTGAGAGAACTTAGACATACACCACTTGGAGGCCGTTGTGGTGAAACGATGGAGCTAAAAGGCAAAGACCCCACGATCAACACTCTGCTGCACCTCTCACAACATCCAAACGGAATTCATGAGAAAAAGCTAGTCTGGCTTGAGCAGCGTAGGGAAATGGTGAGAAACTTTAATACTACCCGGCCGTGAGGATCCATGCAGTTGCATGGATCCATGAAATCTCGGAAAGAGCGAGTGAGACCAAAAGTTGGAAAAGATAGAGTGTGTATTTTCATTGTATGACAACATGAGATTAAAAGGAGATAATGTCTATCTACCCCAGGGTTTCCCAAATATATACTCCACGTCGCTCATTCCACCTCCATTACCCCTGTATCTCCGTACACCCACCATTGCTTCTTAACGATGTACTTGGAGGTGGTAATCCAGCGTGTTTGGAGATGCACTTGGAGGCCGAGATTGAGTAAACTGTGAGATGTATTTGGAGGCCGTGATCGAGCAAGTTCCGAGATGCACTTGGAGGCCAGGACCGAGTGAACACAGAGATACACTCCGAGGCTGTGATCGAGCGAGTTTGTATATGCAATTGGAGACCGAGATTGAGTCAACTCAGAGATGCACCTGGAGGCCATGATCGGTAGAGTTTGGAGATGCACTGGGAGGCCGTGATCGAGCGAGTTTGGAGATGCAATTGGAGACCAAGGTTTAGTGAACTCAAAGATGCACTGGGAGGCCATGATCAAGCGATTATGGAGATGCACTTGCAGGCTATGATCGAGCGAGATTGGGGGAGTACTTGGAGGCAGTCGATTCGGAGGGAGATGCGACGGCAGCTGAGACTCTATTCATTGGTTAACTTGTAATTGTGGGATTGTAGAGAGTTGAGTACAGCAACATCCGCCGAGAGATGAGAAACTGGCTGGGAGCAGAAGACTGTCGATTATGGAATGATGCTGTACTTGGTGTATGCTGTACTCATTGTTAACTCAGGATTATGGCATGGAGAGATAGAGAGGGATGACTTAACTTCGTGTTCTTAGGAAATGGTAGAGTTGAGCACAAGTAAGAGTGAGATCAGAGAAGTTGGGGGAAATCATCATGAGAAACTGGAACTTAAGAGAATCTCGTGTGCAAGTCAATTGACCATCCCCAATATGGCAGGTACAAGTTCCGATCTAGCAGGTAATACCACCGATACGAGATCTTCCAAACCCAATCGGGCAAGTGGAACTCCTGATTTCTCATAGCTGCTCATATCCTCCATATCGTTCTCATCTTCATCCCCCATCTCTCTCTTTCACATCTACAACTCTATCATTATTGCAAGAACACAATGTTAAGTCATCCCTCTTTATCGCTACATGCCATCATCATGAGTTAACGCTGAGTGCAGCATACACCGAGTGCAGCATACACCGAGTGCAGCATACACCGAGTGCAGCATACACCGAGTGCAGCATACACCGAGTGCAGCATACACCAAGTACAGCATACACCGAGTGCAGCATACACCGAGTGCAGCATTCACCGAGTACAGCATACACCGAGTATAGTATATACCTAAAATTGTCTGTCGTCCCTTCATTCTTACGATTTCGAGTTGACCGCTCAATGTAGCTTCAGCTTCCGGCATGCCTCCCTACTGATCGACCGCCATCAGCCAGTTCTCCATATCCGCTTCAAAGGTAAACCCACCTCGTCACATTCCCACGGTTTTGAGTTAACTAACCGATAAATAGAGTCTCCGTACCTGGCGCTGCTCCCACCTACTGCCTCCAGATCGACCACCTCCAAGTACTCCTCCAATCTCGCTCGATCATAGCCTGCGAGCGGATCTCCAAAGCCGCTAGGTCACAGCCTGGGAGTTCATCTCTGAGTTCACTCAATCATGGCCTCTAAGTGCATCCCGAAAGTCGCTCGATCACGGCCTTGCAGTGTATCCCTGAGGTCACTCACTCTCAGTCTCCACTTGCATCTCCAAACTCGCTCGATCATAGCCTCCAAGTGCAATCTCTGAGTTCACTGAATCTCGGTCTCCAATTGCATCTCAAAACTGACTCAATTACGGCCTCAAAGTGCATCTCTGAGTTCACTCAACCTGGGACTCCAACTGCATCCCCAATCTCGCTCAATCACGGCCTCCCAGTGCATCTCTGTGTTCACTCAATCCCGATCTTCAATTGCATCTCCAAACTTGCTCGATCACGGCCTGAGTTCACTTGATCTTCATTTTCAGACGCACCTCAAAATGCTCTCAAGCACCGCTTGCAGCCAGTCCAGATATACCGTGTATAGATGGCTAGCTATAAAGATACATAGATATATACATGAGAATACAAACTGAATGCATGAGTTTTAAAAATCGTTAAATGATAAGTAGTAGCTATGATATCCAGATGCACCACCAGCATTCCCAAAGAAGATGTTGTTTTTCCTGGACTGGTCTACTGTGATTCGAGGTGCTCCCAGACATGTTGTCGGCGCTCCCAGGTTTGTCACCGGCGCTCCCAGGTGCTCCCAGGCTTGTCATCGGCGCTCCCAGGCTTGTCGCTGGTGCTCCCAGTGCTTCTGGAGGCTGGCAGGAATGCCCTCCTAGGGTGTGATGCTCTCCTGAAATTGACACATCTAAGTTTACACTCCACATCCTCTCAAACACTCCTGGAGGCTTCCAGTGACAAAAATACATTTTGCTAATGCATGGCTCTTTCAGGAACACCGGAAGATCCAAATAAGGATACTGCAATGAACCAGCATGATGCGGTTACATTGTATTCATCAATGGAGAGTTAAATGCATGTGATCCAGACTGAACACAATGACACTCAACAGGATGCAGATCACAATATTATACAAAGTACAAAGGCTGGGACTATTGAAGGATTCTTTGAATAGTGAAAAGGGAATGGGAAACCATTAGTCGAGATTCTGAAACGAAATAAATCTCATGTTAATCATAAGTGAACTGAGATAGTCCAAACCAAATGGACAATGCGGATGTGTAGGGAAATATTGCATTGTGCTGTAGGAGCATGAGAGGTTCATAGTTCATAGCTAGCAAGATACAAATAGAATTTGGGAGATGACCAGTATTGCAACAACAGTTCATGATAATTGTACCATGATTGGCAATTTAATACATTTGTTCCCTGTCCAATTATCCGACAGCAGAGTGTGACATTTATATCAGTTCTGATCAAAGAATATACAGAGTAATTGAATCTGACAAATGTAAAGCTTCAAGTGAGGTTATTCTTCCTAAACGTGAAATATATGAACATTTTGTCCTTGGTACACATCCTCCACAACAGGCAGTGCTTTGTATCCTTTTTCAAGCCCGCTTCGGCATTTGAAGTGGGGGCTACTGAAGTATTTTGCAGATCCTGTGGATATACTCCTCATCTAGGTAGAAATGGACAATAATGAACACACAGAAATGCAGCATAATGTCCAGTATTGACCTATTCTTCTGTGTTCATAACTACACCTCAAGGAAGTGACACACTCACCAATCATAAAACCGCAAAGCTTGTGCGAATAACTCCCAAAGTTCTGGGTATTCAATGAATTGCAGGAGACTTTGGTACTTACCATCGAATTGGGGTAAACTAAAATACCGCACTTATGGCTATTGAATACAGATCCTGGTGGCTATTTTAACACAGACAGTGATCTCCACCCACACTTTGAAGTGGCACAAATGTGAGTCTTGTATTGCCAAATATTTGCACAGAACTTTACAAGTACAATAGTTGACTATATTCTGCAGTATCAACAGAATAATATGAAGCAGAGGTAGGGGAATTGTGAGACCTTACAATTCAATTGGGACCAGAAACAATTGTCTGAGATCATCATGATGGTGAATTCAAGATCCGCTTCTTTAAGCATTCCACCAATACAATCTTATCAACTGATACAAATTGTCAAAATTCATCATTTTTAACATACTTCTATCTCTGGATAACTCATTTTGAAGTCATTTTGAAGTCAATCAAGTGTTGGAATTGTTGCTGTTTCTGATATCAGTATCTATTAGAGAGGGATTACATTGGTGTTCTTGGTGATTGAGTGTAGAATGTGAGATAAAGTCAATTCATCTACACTTGATTTATAACACGAATTGCTGTAGTTGATGGGGTACCATTCACATGAAGGAGACTGATGTGAAATATGTTCCGCTGGGACTGATTGACTAATTTGTTCAGCACTGGATAATCTGTTAGGCATTGTCAGAATTTCAACAATGCGTCCAACCAGGAGCTACAATTTGGAGTTCCAGGCTCTCCACATGTAGTGATAATTGGTCAGGGTGGAATTGTGAGATTTGATAGTGCAAAGAATATAGAAATTTCATTAATCGCCTGTTCAAGGTACACCTAAATTCTGACAGCAAGTACAAATACCAAATTCCAAAAATTACACAGGTGGAATGGATTACTCTTGTAGGTGCAACAGAGAATCCAGTGTATGTCTTGAGTCTTATCAAAGCCAATATTGTACTGTATATTCGCAAATTGTCCTTGCTATAAACGCAGTGTGGGGGAAATTGAGTGCCTAGATTGAAACATATGACACCACGTGCAATATAGTGGCAAATCCACTTCTGTCTGACCAAAGTTCAGGAGGTCCTCAGATCTCCAACAGTGAATACTAGATGCTTAGACAAGGGAAATAAACAGAAGGCAAATCCTGTCGAATTTGCTACCGTGTACTTTCCTGGCCTGGAAATGAGATGCAGAAACTTCTCAGATCTACATTTCTGACAAGGATGAGGATGTTTGATCTGTATGCAGTCAATAATTTTAATTCACAATCGATTATTGATATTTCATTCTGGCACTGGCAAGCTGCTGAGTGACAAATCGACTACTAAAGTACATGAACCCAAGTTTGTACCATACTGTCACATGGTGTATGATTTATCATCTGAATATCTTCTTTGACTTTGAATTCATCGAACTAGTTGAAACAGTACACCAAGATTGTCATCAATCAATAACTCTACACCACCCAGTGTGATTGGCTCATAATGTGTGGCACTTCTAATATGTTGGATTCATGGATGATTAGGATGTGGAGGCCGCTCCTGAAATACCAATAACTGTCATCTCCATACTTGCTGACTATTAGAGAATGGTAGCCACCATACGCTCAACGACTGATGCTGAGCCCTGGCAAAGCATTATGCTCACTTAACTCATCATTAACTAAGTAGTATGTTTCAACCATTAGTTCCAACTTGTAAAATAGTTTCTCTATGATCAGACTCTATCAAACGAGCTACAGAGTAAGAGTGAGAGTTTCACAAGTCTGATTCTGTTCCACAACTCTGAAAATAGCTGGTAGCTTCCACTGACTTCGTGTAATGCACAGACTCACCAAAGCTACAGTTTTTTATACATTTTGAACAGACTTGAAAGGAGTCCAACTAAATGTCTGTCAAGGCTACAACAATGTTTATCCAAAGATAGATTATGTATTCCAATTTCCATCAAGAGAGTTCCAACAGCGTGAGTTATATAATGCATAACCTGCTCAGTAACAATATACTAAACTGGCAACTTCCCACATTCAGTATATCTTAAAAGATGAAACTTGGTTGAGAATCTAAACAGACTTACCTCATATCAGCCAACTTTTGACATTCTAAGATTGCGCAATGATCAGATTACCATGGAGACTCGAGTTAGAAAAAGTTAACATCAAGAAATCTGTTAAACTGTCAATGTATGGTCTGTCTGCAATACCAGTTATGGTATTGAAGTCATTCGTACAATTCAAGCCTTTGTTGGTCTACAGTTTTGTAAACTCAATCAATTATTTCTCTCCCTGCAGTTTGATAACATCCCACTATACATTGGAATATTATATATAGCATTCAACCCAAACATTGGTTGCAAGTCAACTGTATGGGAGGAAGAGTTATAATGAATTGGTGAATGAATGATATGAGATTTACAAGATATTACACGTCAAATCAAAATGTGAGTAAGTCTTCATCTGCCATTGGGTAACAATCCCGGCATTGATACCAGCTTGAATCAATCAGATTACCCCTGAATCATCCATTACACTTTACCATTCTCTCCCTATGCTGGTATTACTCCTCTGGCCCAAAAATTCTCTCTCTCACCTCCCATCACTGCATTATGAGTGTGAAGGTTGTCTGCAGACATTGGCATGAAACAGAAGTTAGGTTCATGATATTTTCTTATTGACTATACACATAGCCGCAGCTTCCATCTACCACAGAACATATCAATGAAAGAAGTGTGTCTCTCGAATGTAAATGCTATATGCTGACAATATCATTTCTGCATTATTATGAACACCCTCAGTTTGAACTGTTGTCACTGAACTGCAACACAGAAGGTCCCAAAATTGTCAAGTTCTGCAGATTCTTAATGCTGCAACAATTCTATTCCATGCAGTTACCTCACATGCCTGAACTTACATGCAGATTTACGATGTTTGGATAAGTCATAAGCAGGGGCACTTGTTGTTATTCTGGTTTTCAGTGCAGCATTCAGCCAGCCCAAATAATAGATTAATATTACAACCATGTCATTGTTGCAAGTTCTTCAGGCATGTCTAATGAAGGTGCATCTGATTCAATTCTATGTGTATTGACTTAAATTAACCTCCATTTCTTGCACCCGTAGCATTGTTGATTGGAGTGTTCACATTGCCAATTATGCATGAGAAGCCCATCTATGCTGATGAACCTGACACTTCCTAAATTACGATCCCTGACTACTATCTTTCATATAAATATGAAGGATAGAAGCTATCTCACTTGAATCCGTTCAAGGAGCACTTCAGATTGTGTTCTTCTCAACTTTGTCCGTCTTTTTGTGATATGTTTCCTGTTATTCTATTGCACTTAATCTTGAATTTAATGCTTATACACTGTCTCTCACTTTTACAATCTACAAACTTCTTTCTGCAATTTCATCAACTTGTAATCTATACCCAATCAGGTTAGGAATTACGATTAACAGAAGAATCAAGATGCACACATTCAGAGATTGCTCACACTTGCAATGAGCAAAACAGCCAGAGATTAAATTCTGGGAAATTGTGCACTTCTAACCTTGCCATTGTTCATTGCAATGAGAACAACTAATATCTCCTGTGTTGTTAATGAAGCAGAATAATGATACTAATTACAAGGTCAGTGATTAGAAAAGGGAGGACACTATACAGTCTATCTTGTCAACCAACATTGAAGGAAATATATATGATAATCATCAAAAGGATGATCTGCTTGATGGCATGGTGTGCCAGGAGAAGTAATTACGAACTGTATGGATTCCACTGGTAAAGAAATAGCGCTATGCCGATATTGTTAGTACATACCCTCTGCTTTTAATATATCAAAATCCCACTCAGGTATCAGAACAATCATTGTTCAAGTACCAAATCTCAACCCTCCTCAATACATTCTACAGGTCTCAGCATAGACCTACCCAGCTGCTGCTTCTACCCTTGTCCATTGGTGATGAAAATGTTTCACTGCCCAAGGCCAGTTGTGATCAGAATACTCTGCAACCAATATAGGCTAATTTTGATGTACTTCAAAGGGTCTTAAAGGCATATGGATTTACATAAACTCATTAACCACTATTGTCTGATTTGTTGTACTCGATGGTTAATGGAGCTTTGGAACTTGCCAGTGAAGCTCAGAATTATCCATGGTCATTAGCAGGGGTTTCTGTTGGTACACTATCTTGGCATCCATTACATTCTTGTCTATCACTTTTTATTGATCTGCTAATACATGAAGCAGCAAGTTTAGAATTCTGATATTCAGTCTTCTATCAGACTTGCAATACAGACCATGCTCCTCGTTCTATGCATTATCCAAAGCAGAACAGTCGTACCAATTGAGGGCAGTTGGTAGATATGGCTCGTTTAATAATTATCCACAGTTACTGATTGAGCTGGGCTGAGTGTGAACTTCACATCCTGATTATGAAGCTTCTGTTTGATTTTGCTTTTCTCTCACAGTTTGTAGAAGATAAGAATTTATGATATACCAAAATGGATATTCGTCGTTTAATTTAGTATCAATTGTTCTTCTCTGCTAATAGCTTGGGTTATCAGCCTACTATATTGTAGGTCTTTTAACTTGTTGCTCCACAGATATTTGCACTGGCAGTCACCACAAGTTATTGTGTGCTGTCTGAATATGCCACCAGAAAGATGGCTACAGGTATGTTTTCTCAAGATAAATATCGAGGTAAATGTTACTCTACCCCTTATAAACTTTTATGCTACATGGCACTACTCACATCATTTCCACATTAGCGGGGTGATTCATACTCTCCCCTAAGTGCAACTCAGCTAGAATTGACACTCCCCACACTACTGTCTACTCCCCTTGGCCAAGTTCTGCTCTATTTCATTTCTTTCTCAATTCCACCCAATTTGGCATCCTTCTGCTGGTATGGGCTCTGCGTAATCCCTGTTGGTATTTATACAATTCATTCTAGACTTCTTACCCCACCATTTTGGTGTCCATCTACTTGGATAGATGCTCCTCAAATCCTATTGGTACTCCTCTATCTGGATTGGTACTTCTGTATTTCATTTTACACTCTATACCCCCCCACCCCTCCTGCGGACTATCCTGTGCTTGTATTGGCACTCATCCGTTGATCTAAAAGCATCTGAAATCCAACCTATGCCCTTTGGGCTGGATTGGAACTTTTGCATTTCAATCCACACTCCTCTATCACCTTTTGTATGCTTCTCCCTTTCACAAGGCATTCCACATCATAATTTACCTCTTTTCCAGGTAGATAGTCTCCTTTTCCAGGTTAATATGTTATCTTGTCTTTCAAACCCCTTCTAGATTCACAGCTAGCTAACATCTGATTACTCTTTGATTTGATATCACATATCTAGTTAAGTCACAGTGACATTCAATCACACCCAATTCCCATGTATGAATCATCAGCAAATACAAGGAGTGTCTCCAGCTTCTTAGCAGAGTTGACCAATTGAATGTTCCTGCAATTGTTGGCCCAGAATTTGTGGAAGATGTGGTCAATGACATTGCCACCATGGTTAATTAACATTCTTTGATTACTTAGTTGGGTCATTCTTTAGTGTATCTGCTTTCATCATTGAATTACTTGTCTGTTTGTAGAGTACCTGACAAGAGGAATGCAAATAATGGAATATTAGAGAACATGTTAGCTACACTAAGTGTGATGTAGATGTGATAATGTTTCGAAAGTGATTAGAAACAATACTCCATGTATCCTATTCACTGAAGGGGGTAATGTATGGCTCATCTACTCCTGGCGTGTCGGATTACAGTTACAGTGCTTCCAATGAATAATTGTTTAAACCCTGCCTGTTTCAGAGTGTGTTTAGAATTCCCACATTGGTTGAGATACTGTTCCAGGTGCTTCCAAAAATTTCTCTTACACTTCAACATACTCCCTAACATTGTACATTTGCTGACTTGTTCCTTCGCTACTGATTATTCAATATCTAAGTTACTGCAAATGCCAACCTGAATGTTCTCCTAGTGTCTAATCCTCTACTCAAATTGATCTTTTGAAGTATATACTCTGCCTCCTGTTGCAAACCCTCCGGGACTCCCAGTGAATGAATTACATTTTGTTGACCTAAATAATGGCAGAATGCTGCAGACAGGGATTGCTGTTTTAGTGGTTGTATTGAACCCCAGAATACAGTTTCCTAATCTCTTCCTCCAGTTCCAGTTTTCACCCTGTACCATCATGCAGTGTGTAGTGTTCGGAGTGAAATACAGGCAATATCAGTTACAGGAAACAATTGAATTAAAAACTCAAACTGGAAGTGTATATCAATAAACAAAACAAGAGGGTCAAGGGTATTAGCCGAGTCACCTGGCACTTTGCTATACAAGAGAATGAATTGAGAAAGAAGAAAAAGAAATCTTCCATTACCAACAAGCTTTCTTTCGATACAGGCCATTGGCCCACCCTCAAATATTGTTTCCTGCCCTCATGTACAGCCTAATTCTTCAACCAACTCCTTATGCACCATTTCAGAGGCTGCAATCAAAACAAGGATGCCACAACATCCAACATTCCAATACATCTGACCTCTACTGTATCACAATTATTATTTCCACTACAACTACCTATACAACTCACACCATCCTTATATCACATGGTCTCAGCATATTCCTCAGATTCCCCCAATTACTCACCACCTCTTAATAATGCTTTCACTCTAATGCATTCACTCTGCCCGCATCTTCTACTGTAGTTTGATGGTCTCCACAAGCACTGCCTAATGGTACAGTCTGTCTAAGAATATTTTCAATGAATCTCTGAAACGGCCCACACACTATAATCCCATGTTGCAGGCTGCAATGGTACAGAATAATACCCAGCCCACTGAATCATGTATGGTAACTGTTGCTGATAATTGTGGGAATAGTCCAGACAGGTTATCTGATATTCATCCTTGCCATCAATGTCCACTAGAGGGGGAAGAGCAGTACACTGTTATGGAAAATCAATATTCAAGAAAGGGGTTCAACAGTGAACTGGGTTGAACTATATCTTTCTCTACTGCTACAGGAATACACAGTTCATACTTCTCTGTTCACATCTGACGAACCCCAGTAGCTAGCCCCCACCATTCCCAATCATGGTGGTGTGAGATGTGAGTAGTATTACCATGCTGCGTATCAAGCCATGTGCTTAATCCGACCGGAATATTCTGTGCCACTGCTAATATATGATTTCCACTTTTCTCCTGCATTGCTTGACTTCATTTCATTTCTCCTCTGTGATTCTCACAGACTATATTCATTGTTTCATGCAATACATTCTAATCAACCTGTCAACAATCTTCACTATGTTCTTCTGAACCCACAAATGTCATCTGTAGATCTAGTGCATCAACAGCACAGAAGAGAGTACTCTTCAATATTTCTGATTGCCCAATATTTACCAGGAACTTGGCAAGGGGTAACAATTTCACTTTGTCATAGAATTGGTTGTGTACCAAAACTTTGAAATACTGATCCATACTGGCATTAATTTATTCTGTTTGTCCATCAGTCTGAGAGTAGACCACAGTGGTCAATTTCCATGCAACGTCAACACATTTATGCTCATGTACCCAAAACATTCAAGCAAACTCAAGTCCTCAGTTCATACAATCCTGAGAAGACTTTGTGTATGTAGAGCAAATCATCAAGTGATAAATCTCAGAGTCCATATGAATCAATGATTGTATAGGGGTGGAGTATATGTAGCATTTTCCAGAAATATGCTACAACTACTAGAATCCCATTGTACCCTCCACACTCTGGTAATCCTGCTACAAAAACCGTTGATATGTCCTTACAGGGCTGCAGTGGTATTGGCAATGTGCACAGCACAACGAGATGTAAATGTTAAATGTGCAATGATTTTTAACTCACATTTCGATTCCAAATATACTCATTCACATCCTTTGACATTATATTCCAATATTGCACCTTATCCGAGTGGTCAATGGTTTTCACCTATTCTGGATAACCTGCAACAGCTGAATGATTGAATCTTCTAATGAATTGCAATGTTTATTCATCATAATCCAGAATAAACTACTTTACTCTGTCATACACACATCCAATCTCCTCAATATATTCAGATACTAATATCTCCCTCAAACTTTCCTTACTTTATGTCTCATATTTAATAATTTTAGGTAGCACATCTGCCAAATAGGTTTCTTCAAAGAGATGAACAACTCTATATCAGCCCTGTATGTGTGGACCAGCCATGCACAGATGGCATTGTTCTGGTAAGTTCTGTCGCTTAGAAATACCTATTCAATATTTGTTTTCAATCTCTCATCCTTCTCTCAGGGAAGTCTCTTGACCTCCTAGTCAATTCAACTATCTTTCTATTTGATTTTCGTAGTTATTGGACAATACTATCATTCAAACATATGAACAACTCCTAATGCTAAGCTTGTGTATGATTCAGATGCCACACAGTCTGAAACAGAGTGTAGTTATATGATTCCTTTTACAAAATGAAATGGAACCATGCTGCTTTACATTCTAGTCTCCATTCCTCCGAATAATTTATTCTTGCAATATGTTCTATTTCATAAATGTCATAATAATATTCTGCTGGCGAATTAGTCTTTGAAGTATATACCTCTTAATGTAACTCTCCCTCTTCAACATATTGCAACAAAACTCCCATACAAATATAATCAGATACGTCCATTGCAATAACTACTTCCCTATTATGATCAAAATGTTACTGTACTGGTACTGTTATAAATGCTATAACCATTGTTTCAAAGGCCAACTTTTGATTCAATTCCCACCTAAACAGCTTATGTTACTTTGTAAGTATTGTCCACAGTTCCACTGTTTCCAAATACTTATGAAACAACCATCAGTAATAGTTGCCAAATTCCACCATTGTTGTTCCTCCAAATGATTAGATATTTTCCAGTTGATTGTCCACTTGACCCACCACCTATGTCTGACCATGTCCAACTTGTCCAGGCCCATCGAGATATTGCCCTATATTGTACGAAGTCCTGAATACATAATAGTATCAATGTTGAACTCACTGTTCTTTCCTTTCAGCTAGAATCTAGTCTCCCCAAAACATTTCCATTTTCACGAAACATGATTAACCTGTTCTTCTGCTGAATTGTGATATTGTCATAATATCGTCCAGGTATGTATATGAAAAGTCTTCCCACACTTCCCACATGGTTTTATTAATATACCATTCAACATCAATGATTGAATTGCTTGTCCAAAACCATCTGTAGGGAAATGTAAACTTTCTATATCTTGTCTGAAACGCTTATCTGTTTTCATCACCTTTCTACATTTGTAAGCAGTTATTGGCAAATCCCACATCAGGCTGGGCATATTTCTTTGGACCCCAGGCAAAATTGAAAATTTAGTGCATTAACAGCAAAGGGTATCAATTCTTAATGGTCTTGCTAATAATGTCCCTCACATCAATTCAAAACTGCACACCTACTTTTGGTTACATACCAAACTCAACTGGACCCATCATTGGTGAGGATAACTACAGAATAAAACGTTTCAATGTATTGTATTGAAATCATTTCTTTGGGAAAACTATTTTACCATGTGACATTGAGTAAAATAGTCCACTGGTAGATATTTTTCTTTGCATTAGTCATTCCTGTTATACAACCCTTGTTACATATGGTGAGAATTGATATGCAAGAATCTCACTAAACCATATGAGGAACTCAAGATACTGCTTAGGAATCTCATTCTTATGGATTTATTTCTTAAAATTCTTCCCCTTCACTGCAGTTTGGATTTTGCAAAGTGAAATCTTGAACATCACCAACTGTCGTTTCTTTGCTGTAGAACAACATAATGATTATTTATGTACAACTATATTTCCTGGGAATGGTCCAAAAACTGCCACAGGTACAACATAAACAGGCACTACTAGAATATATGATACTCCCTGAATTGTGACAGAGTAATGAGTGCAATATAATGTTTAATATTCTATATCCAATGTGACTAAATTAGATGAAAACTGGACTGTAGTACAATATAGCCAGACTCAGTCAATTTCTTATACAATTGTAAATAATGTGAGTTACTTCACCACTGTCAGGGGCTATTCTTTATGCATTTCAACAAACAGTGATTCTATATCCAGATGTGAATTATCACATGATTCAATAGGGCATTCAACAATAAATCTCGCTTATCTTTACTTGGTTACGTCTTGAAATATTATCTGATGCTCATGAGTGAAATCCTAATCCAATCATACAATACTGGTTGCCTTACAGCTAATGGTATCATATGTCAGTATCAGTTTGGCTTGCAAGATAACTATTCAGAATATGACTACATGTTCCCCTTCCATTGATTTTTCAAAACAACAATCTTCCTACTTCAGAACTTTTAAATTCTGAAATATCGTAACGTATTTGAATAAATACTTTACCCATCTGGCAATTGGCCAACTTTCATTGATTGGGAACATCTGTTCCCACTCCTTTAGAGGACTTATCTGTTGCTTCTATCTCTTCCACTGCCACTACAGCTCTAAGTATCTGTGGTTTCTTTCTTGCTATATATTCTGCTACCTGGTAAGTAATCTTACTACAGTATAAATATCTTCTATTCAAAAACTTATTTGCCCTTGTGTCTGCTGAAATGTTCTTCCATCCTGCACTCATATTCATCATCATGTGTTCTGAACACTTGAACACTTTACTTGTGTAGGTAGCTAATGGGTTCTTCAAAGGGGTAGGAGATTTCAGCTAGGAAGTGAAACACACATGCCCCTCCAATATGGTAGTTCTTTCCACTCACCATTATCAGATCTGATTATTCTGCGACAGACAGATTGCAATCAATATGTATAACGAGTCCTGCGGTTGAGTCTACCAGATGTAATACTGCATACTCAGGGAATATTCCAATCTCAAGGCTTTTTGGAGAACTGATGAGTCACAATTATGATTGGTACCAATATCTTGGAACTTGCAGTCATTGCAATGTACCTTACTGATATTCCTCACTACCATTGTGATTCAGTCAGGGTCCTGGAAAGCTACTTCCAAGAGTGGTATATATGTGCGTTTGTCCTGCAAGCTGATTATTTCATCCATGTCAATATAAGGAAAGACCTGCCCCAATGTGTTACCTCCCAAGCAGTATAAAGCATACACTATCGTAAATCAATAGTTGGGGAATCTCCTAGATTTGTGTCAAATTTCCATCTTCACAATTTCAAATTGTCTTTAGAACTGAGTTTATTTAAATCCTATACCGTCTGAAGAGTGGGAAACCTCCAGTCCTTAACATCGGAGTTATGGGGTGCAGCCAGTCACTCTGTGGCTGCTAATGTCAATGTATTGGCCAGTTTATCCCTGAGGTTTGGGATGTCCTCTCCAAATACTTATGTATCTCCAGTCATACATGCCAGGTCTTCTTATCTCATGTTTCATCTATGGTCAGTTGTTGGATGTTGTTGGTCTGGGTCATATTGAGCTTTGTGATCTATGATCTTTGGCTCCAGACTAGCATAATTACAATGGGGTGCAAGAAATTGCCAGCCCTCAAAGTCAATGATTTCCATCAGTAACTGGATTAGTTAGATAGGCAAGTAATACCACTTCTGAATGGCTCCCACCAACTCCATTAACGAGGCTACTCTCAATACTAGCTCCATGCTTTCAGCAACCTGTTCATTGACTTCCTCAAACCAGTGGGTATTTTTTTCAATCTCCTCTAACTTCCTCATAATTTTATGATCTTCCTTGAATACTAGAGCTGCCCATTGAATAGAGTCCTTGAATTCTGACATTACTGTAACTTGATACCATCAACTAGTACTAATTATACTGATTAATCTTTGGGGGTGTCAGTATTGGAGGCATATCAACAATTAACAGAGCCTCTGCTAATGTAGCTGTTGTTGTTGGTGCTGGCATGTGTTCACAAGTGGCAGGAATTCTGGCACCATTATACCGCTGACAAAATCAGACTCTTTCTCAGTTACAATTTGTGAACTAACTGAAATTTCATCCCAGACACTTCATTCAATATTGTGCAATCAACGAATTGTTGATACTGATTCTGCCTATATTATACACAGCTTGGGTCCAACATCAATCCCAACATGTGTGGACTTCAGACCATTCCCACAATCTCAGTTGAAGTTGTTGCTTTCTCTCAGGAATGCCAGTGTTGATAGTGCTACACTCGTTCCATTGTTCAGATTCAGATCCCAACCTGACTGTTTCTGCAACTTAACGTAACTTTCTTTATAAGGTGCAGTGTAAATTGTGCCTAGGGATCCCGATATGCAAATTGATGTCGATACTGATGGATATTTGGTCCACTATATTGTATTATCCCAGAAACGCTATTAATGCAGATATATATTCAGGAATGAGACAGCACTATACAAACCTAATAAGAAACAGAGCACGATTCACATCAATACTTCTACCCAGATGAGGGGTACAAGCACAGTCAATACAGAACGGATGTCGGTGACACCATTCCTGTTACAAATCCAACAAGCAAATGATGCAAGTAGGATTCTCTGAAAATGTGGCAAAGATGCAATACAATGTTGACAAACAGACAAAAGTGGCATTCAAGATGAGGTATAAATTCACTTGGACTCTGCCTAGTACTACTGGCATGATCAGATACAGACAACATCGATTACAGGAGATACTCAAATTCAATACTCAAACTGAATGATTATAACAAGAAACAGAACTATAAGGTACAGGGTATTTCCATATTGATATATTGTATAGATATTCAAGATAATAAACAAAGAGAAAACAAAAGGAAATACGGCAATACTGACAACTACTCCTTATATACAGTTCATTTCCCAAATTGGATTCATCTTCAATACTTCAATGTATTATCTGAATTCTTAATAGTGATCTTGCATACCACTCCATAAACACATAATACATCAATATTACCACATCCTCTGATGTTATAATACATCAGACCACTTTATAATCATACTATATAATTCCCCCACCACTACATACACAATCCAAGCCATTTCAATATCTCACAATATCAGTTTATTTCCATAATTTGCACTATCACTTGCTGTCTCTTCCCCCTCCTATCACTAAACACAGTTGGCCAGATAACAGTAGATGCTAAACAGCACAATTTTGAAAATAGAACTATAACAGATTGTAGAATGGTTTAGTACTGATGGAGACTGCAGCAAAAAGACTACAACTAGAAGTTGTCGTAAAAGAGGTAATCTACTACAACTTTTCTGTCTCACAACGACAGGATATTGATGTACAGGGGCCATAGCAGCAGTCATGAATATAGCAGTATTCAACGTAATACATCAATGCAGCTGTTGTAAGAACATATTATACCTGACTTTAGGTGGTGAGATACCAGACTGAGAATGGCATTGGATTTCGGCAATGGGTAGTGTTCGTGACACAGCAAGTGTGTGGTACTTGAAGAAATATCAGACAATGCAAATCTGACCAATGGCTGGCCCAGGGACATACTGAGTCCTACGGCAAATGGGGTTGATCTGAATGTAATTGACTGTTGGTTGAAAGTGGATTGGGGGCAGAAAGTTGAAACGAAACCATTAAAGGTTCATGTTGCAACATTACCCTACATTGGTAAAATATTGATAGTATTTCCATCTTATATTCAATGCTTACAAAGTTACCATATTACAACAATTGGACACAGAGCAGCTGACTTCATACAAGATATCCAAGTGTCACTTTCAACAGTTTTACAATCTGTACCATATCTACCAGAATGAAATCCACTTATACACAGTCTCCAGATTTAGTCTCTAGCATCAGATTTCAGTAATATCTACTTAGAAGCCATTATTTAGAATCCAGATCAATCTAATTCCCCTCCATTCCAGGCTGCAAGACAGCTACTTATGCTGCCTTGCATTATAGAGCCTTCCACTGCGGGATGAATACCTAACTAAGTACACACCTCGAAACTCAATACCAGCAAATTATTCCTAACTCAATACACTTTCTATATATTGAATGTGTTAGACTGCAACCTCTACAGAAGTGTTATCTGCTGCTCAGCTTGAGTACATTCATTCCAAACCAGTTTTACTCTCCACACATTCACCCCACCAATACATGTCAATTCACCACTACCTCTGCCAACAGCTCAGATAATTTACTCCCCACAACTTCATACAGAAACAGTAATAGTTAACCAGCCTCAGTATTCTCATGTCCACCATATCGGATCCCTCTACAATACACTGCACTCCCACTTCCAGCAACTCCTCCCCAGCAGAACCATGCTATACCATCCATATACCCTACAAATCCAATCCATGGGAGTATGACCACCACTACTGGAGTCACATCTTTGCACTCTGCTATTGGCATGTACTGTATTATTGTAATAACCTCTATATGCACAACCAAGCCAACCAGCCAGATTGCTGCCACTATAATACTCATCGCCCCAATCCACAGGATTACCTGAATAGTTGAATATTCTCCAACTCCGCAACATCATTATCACCGATGTTCTTTAATTCTTCGTTTAATTACAATTGGTCCAGCATCTTCAAGGTGAAATTGCTCATCCTATTTATTATCATTAACAAAGTTGTTTTCAGCAACATGTTGACCACTTTATCAAAGTCATTGGCATGTTGCTTGTGATAGATATCTATCAATGGAACTGCATGGAAATAGTATAGTGTTTCCTAACTGGAATGAGTCATACTATTCCAGAACCTGAATACCTCCTGTCTGACTAAGCCCCAATTCTGAATCCCACTTGAATGTCTTGGCCGTAATCAATCTTATCACATTATGTATAGCATCTGAGTTCATTGCAACTGCTAACCAAGTATCATAATAGTCTGTTGCTAAAACCACTCTCCAGATGGCATGAGTACTTTCACTTGCTGATTGTATATTCCATCCAATATTTCTAAAGACAGACAACTGGTCCCCTGAATTTGATAATATGATTGGCAAATATGGATCAATCTCTACCCGGTATCTCAGTGGTTGCATTACAAGCATTATTCTCATTTTCTTGTACAATAGATCCCCCATCTCGCTAAACTGCCCAGGATAGACCAGGCTTCACATTCAGATTAGTGAGGCAATCATCCTAACAAGTCTTCTTGAATTCATGCTTCCATGTATAAGTTAAACAAGTAACTAGATATCTACACTCAGTGATACAGTGTGTAAACTTGCTTCCTGTAAATATACCTCTACAAATCTGATATAATGTTCTACTCTTTTGCTTACTTTATTGTGGCTAGCCTCATTATAATTCAACTGTATTATTGCAGTATTCAGAAACAAGCTGGTATTCTTCAGAATTATGTGTTAAACGTTGCAATCAATATCCTTCAATCTACCTCCACTTTGGACCATGTTGGCTGGTTCATGATTTTCAGCTTTGGCAGTCCCATTTTCTACCTTTCCCACTTCTACTCAGTCAGAGATTTTTGCCAATCTTATCATTCAACTTCCATAATCTGCTAAGCATTGACTTTGACCTTGGCCAATACAGCACCCATGATTAGCGTCCGAAATTATCACTACATATACTTTGTCGTCTTCTGGATAGATTTAGGCCAATCTAATCCCCTCCAATATTTGTTCAACTGTGTGATAAATTTCCGAATTCTAAAATTTGCATGGTTGGCAATTATATAACCAGTGAGTACAATCCAAACAATATTATCATATGCTTCAACATGTGTAACATAATTATTAACTGCTATCATATATTGGATTGTGTTGAACATTTTCAGTGAATCCTCCAGAGAATACATACATTGTTTCAGAACATGCATCTGCAGATGAAATCAACCTGCCATGAGTTCTATCCACCCAAAACATGAAACGAAATCTGGTTAAATAACTCTAGAAATCATGGCCTGGGTAACATTGTATACTGTGAGGTGATCTCTATTATGTATTACCTGCCATTTATTAATATTGTATTTGTCTAGCTACAGCTCTTCTACAATGCGTTTTCAAAGTCTCAACTATTCCACAAATTTGATTTTTCATTCAGATCCAACGTTTTAAAAGTATATATTTCTACAAGACTCTGCTTAACAGATGGGTTGGAAAGTGGAGAATCAGTTATGTGGTATATAGTATATCCAGTGATCAGATTGATTTGCATAAGTAATCTCTGTCCAAACTGCTGGGGTAGGGGCGTTTCAAATATATATACATCAATCTATTTCAGATTGTTAAAAGCTGAGCCGGTGAGATCAATATTGCAATCCGATCACAGCTGTAACAGTGACATATAGCCCAAGGCCAGGAAAGTGCCAGTATATATTGATTGCCACTTTTGTACTTTGATCTGAACAGAGAACTATTCTATTCAATATAGTCCAAAATCACTGGAGCCCACTTTTCCAACCATATACTATCTATTCCCATCAATGGCATGCTAGGGTGTATAGGCCTTTACAATGGCCTATCAAATGAACAATCTATGCTATTACCGCATTGAGAACAGCAACTGCAATTTATGCTATATTCATTTGAACACTCATTTAACAGTCTAGATAGTACCATACTCTGCAACATTATTGTCCTGGAATCCACTATTGTGTTGATGCTGATCGCATACATTCTGGGAAACGTTTATATGGTCAAAACTAAAGAAGAAACATGAGATCTCCACCAGTTGATTAAATTCTGCAATTGAGGCTTTAACATTTCCACAATGGGCTTCAGTTACTGTCTCTGATTATACTGTAATTTCCAATCTATGGATGGCTTCTACTGCTTATTTGGCAAAGTTTGATGCCAACAAGATGGAACCTACAACACTCTTAGACTATTAGTGGTACTTCTGACACCTATTACTGGATGATCCTTGTACTTACAAGAAGTTGCAGTTCAAGCTATAGGATATCCAATTAGGTAAATTGCAATGGTTCTATCAATTTTCCTGTCAATGCGCTGCAACTTAGTGTCCTACAGTTGTAGTATGCTACCAAGCATTTAGTTCTGGAAAATGTAGCTCCATGAAAGTATATACTTAATGTGCAATATCTGCAGTATCTGTAATGAAAGTTTCTCAATTCACTCTAGTGAAATCTGTACCATATAAAACTTAGTTCAATTACTCTTTGCAAATGTTTCTATCTTTTGCTTCAATTGGTCAGTAGCAACTTTAGTAATCAGTTTTGTTAATGTTCGATTTAATTGAGTGATTGTACTCACATACTACTCTGTAGACAGGAAGAATATAGGTACTACAGTATATGTGTATTTATCTGGTACAAATAATGCAGTGGAGTTTTAATAGTACAACTCCACTATAGAAGAATCTGCAACTGAGCAGAATTCCAACTCATTTGCTTTAATTCTAAGCTGATGAAGCCAGCTGGTTGTTGAATATGGGGCACACCCATATTAGCTTGATGCTAACACAGATTCTCTAGCCACAGCATATGTAGGGGTTGTATTAACTACAAATCCTGATTGATTATCTTTGACATCTTTAGAAAACACTTTAAAGGCCTCACTGTGGGTTATTGACATGGTTGTAGTTGTTCAGATTGACAGTGTGGTGATGTCTCCAGGCACTTTCACCTCCCTTTTTCTTGCATCTCAATTAAGCATAGATTGACTTAGCCCTGCTTAATCCAGCTTAATCCAGCTTGGTCTGGCTTACTATGTGATCTGCACCACTCACGCGTTGATTTTATACTACCACCCACACTAGACAATGGCCGGGGTACGAGGCTAGTGGGCGAAGCTTCTCAATCCGTGAGTGTCCGACTACTATGTAATGTCTGTGTGCCGGGTAACGTACGTTATCACGCTTTCGATTTAGTCCATTGGACGATAAATTTGACTGTATAAAGATCTCTACCTACGTGGATTGAACATTCTCAGTGGAAAGATATTCCAAACGCTGGGTTGCAATTCAGACCATTCCTTATAGGATTACTCGTGGCTACTATGATTCTTTGTCCTTCCAGCGGGAACTATCGGGCTAATCATTTTGGTACCAGGCAAGCGAGGCTAGACTACTAGTTTCCCGGAGATAAGAAGTGGGCATCGATACATGTACACAAACATTCACTCATGGCATACACTCTCAACGATTATCGACCAATCGCATTCTCTGAAAGACAACCGCCAAGAAGTATAGCTAGTGATAGTAAGTAAAGAACAATATGCTGCTCACCCTCGCCTCCCCTTTCCTCATCACCGCCCTTCCACCCATGATTACCTAATACCTGCCTACGACCTTGCCTCTTCCAGCTCCAACTCAAGCTTCCTTATTATCTCATCCTTCCTCCTACTCTCCTCCTCTAACTCCTCCAGCTCCTCATTCGTCGGCAAAGACGCAACAGGTACTATACTATCCCCGACCCTCTCCTTCAAGGTATCAACTTCCCTCGTAAGCTCCTGGATCTGCCGGTTCTGCGATTCTAGCGTGAGATTTTGGCTTTCTAGTAGTGCCGTGATCTTCACCAGTTGTTCTGTGATAGCGCCGTTTGCTGCGACGGCTGCGGCATTGACAGGGGTGGTTATGGTGGGAGTAAACACTTTCGAGGGAGGGACTGCAGCAACAGGTTTGATAGGGGATCGGGGGCGAACATCCTTTAGTGAGTCTGCAGCAGAGGGGATGGTAATTGGTGCGGCGACTGGTCGAAATATTTCCTTAATGGGACTGACTGAAGATCTGACAGGTTCCGCGATGTATGAGATTGATGGCTGCGGGGTAAGCGTGGTGATGGCAGTCAGGGGGGATGGCTTAGCGGCATTGGCGTTCGGCGCGGCCTCGGCATTGTATAGAGTCTCGAGATCAAACTGTGGTGGCTCAGCGTCCGCACCTCCGAACCATTGCTCTGAGGTGAGAGCGAAATGTCCTGAGGCTGCGGGAGGGTAGATGTCGGATTGGTATGTTTCCGCCTAGATGTATGGTCAGAGATTCACGGCTACAGTGGGGTAGAGCAACAATACCCTTCGAGGAACGATAAATGAGATAGGTTCAATATAGCTGTCATTAACGGTCTTAAACCCTCTCATTACTTCGTTCTCGTGTACCTGCAGCGCATTAGAGTGTTCCCGCAACCTTCATGAAGGGTAGACCCACAGAAACACCTCTTTTGGGCAGGAATGCGACGCCACGTTGAGGTTCACTGCTCTTGTACTCGGAAAGGAATATGAAATCGTTATTCTCATACTCAAAGTACCGAATATTTCCGTCGCCCTTTCCGGCGAGGTACAAGCATTTGGTCCCCTCGTCCCAGAACGGCATGCACACACCCGAAATGCTGTCCAACATTTGGAAACCACCGACTGGGCCATCTGACAAACTCTTCAAATCCCAGTGCCCCAGCTGACGATCACTCATCTTACTAAAGCCAGTAGTGGCGATTTTATCCCCGCCGATATCGCCAGTCAGCCACACGGCTCTGCTGTTCTTCGCCCCACTATGCCCGGGAACCTCGTGCGCAGCCTTCTGCTGTCTCGGATCCCAAACACGAAGCTTCTTATCCCTACAAGTAGTAACCAGCATTGACCCATTCGTAGACCAAGTCATGGAATGTACGACATCGCCATGAATCAAGGTGTGATTCGAAGCATCCGTAGAAACATCCCACAGCTTTACGGTGTAATCTCCTGAGCTAGTCGCAAGCACGTTGTCTGCCGAGGGATGAAACAGAACATGTCCGACCTTCCGGGTATGGCCGGCGAGTTTTGACACAGGTGAGACATCGTTCGGGCCCTCGTCCTCGTCGTAGTGCAGCGTAAAACTCTCCGGCACGGACCAGATGAAAACCTTTCCATCGTCGGAACCGGAGGCAATGAGAGAGTCGTGGAACGGCGACCAGTCGGTATCGAGGACCACGGCAGTATGCCCTCGGAACAGGGGGATTCGTTCGGGGAGCCTCCCGCGCTCCGAGAGTGGAATAACAGCGAAAGCGCCTCCTCCGCCAGCCTCCCAGTTTACAGATAGGTATTTAGGGTTGGCCTGGCTTCCTTCGTTAGAATTGTATTCTCAGTGTTTCATTTCCAATCGAAATGATAGAACCCTCCCCGTGTGCCCACACGTACTTTAATGATGTTGCTGTCCCAAGCATTTTTGGAGATATGACTATTGTTATGAGAATGCTGAGGTCAGACTGCGAGTTGAGCAGATAGATAGGAGTCTCGGTAGAGGGCGCACAGGTTATCGTAACATAGCTCCTAAATCTCGTATAAACGAATTAGCAAAGTGAACAACATCATTACTTGCTTCGTCGTTAAACCAGACAACCAGCACACCTTTTTCGTAGATCTACCAAAGACGTGTCCTGAACGGTGAAGCTGTCAACAGTCACTCCTGACGAAGAATGGCGCAGCTAATAAACTCACGATACTTTGACGATCTCACAAAGCGACCAGCCATTGCGGTGTTGTGATCCAGCGTTTAGCGATTGATATGGGAAAGTAAATGGATCAGATCAGGAGAGTATGGATGTATCGGCAGCAGTCGACAGGATTATTCCAGGAGGCAAGGGCTGGAAGATGAGGAGGGGAAATGTGAGCTGCGTGGTGCCAAGCAACAGGCACATGCCTTGATCGTGGCGCAAATCTTTGAGATCTCATCCCATACTATATCCCTATTTTCCCTATCCCTACAAATAGACGAGGTTCTGGACACGTAGGGTATGGCGAGCTTACGAGCACTGACCAGTACACGCCCGAAGGAGCCGAAGCCGAGTTTGGCCAACTTTTAGTACACATTTGTTCATTCTTGAGGAAAGCTTTGATTCCAATTGACTTTTCGCTTTGCTGGGTCGTTGCAAGTTCTTACATACTAGGCAAACCCTTTTCTTGATATATCTTGTCTAATTTTCGCCCACTAATTTGGTAGATTGCACAATGTCTCGACAAGCGTGCCTGCAACCAAACAGTAACGTCACCCTCACTGGCGATAGCCAACCATGCAACAACACCCCACAAACTCTCCAAATCCTCCACCAGAAACATCCTTACATCTTCATACAAATTTTTACTCACAGTAAGCGGTATCTTCCTTCTCTGGCACCGCCAACTTTTCCATCAATCCACGGATGTACTCATACAGCATGAATGTCACAGCCTATCACTTTGTCAATTCAAGACATTCGACATTGTGCATAAGGAATGTCCTACCTGTCCAGGGGCGACTCTCATCACTCGTGGAGTGATCCCCTGGTAGAATGCCCGGGATCCCTCATGCTTGAACATGTCCTTAGCGATATACACAACCCTAGTCAACGCCGACTCTCCCAGCTTCGCCGAGCTCCTCTGCAGCCGCGTCTTGATGGTATCAATGGGCGCGTTCGATAGTGGCCCCATTGCGCCCGAAACTAGGCCAAGCAACATGTGCTGGTAACTGGGCAGTTCCTCCAGGTGGGGTTGGTACTTCAGTGCCCAATGCTTGAAGTACGTGTATGCGGTGAAGTTAACGGCCTGGTTTGTCGATTGCCGGAGTGCGGTAAGGGTGACTCCTCGGTACAGGGTACGGAAACCTTCTTCCCGTACGACAGTGTATGCGGCGTGTGCGGCGTTACGGTATCTTGGGATATCAAGGGGATCAGCCATGGAGTGGTGCTGTGCTTGCAACCGGATCTTGATAACTGTAGGGGCTTAGCTTTGTCGTATTACATTGGCCTTGAAAAAAATACCCTCCATCGGCGTCACAATGGCGACAGCTTCTGTTGCTCCGGCTGCCAGTCCAGCTACTAATATCAGCATGAGCACCCCTCAGCGGAGAAGTGCATACACAAGAATACGGCGGTGGGCGCAATCCTTCCGGTCTCGAGGTCCTGTTTTGCCAGAGACTTGTAGAACTCGAAACTCGAAAACCTAATCGCCATCTTCGGTACGATTCCCGTAATGACGGCTCCGAGTCCCTTATACAATCCCAATGGTGTCTCCTTCTTTATAATCTCCTTTCCAACAGTAAAGAAGCCCTTTCGCATTGCCCCAGGAGCCCTCTGACGGCGAGACAACTGCATCCGCACCTTCCATCAAGTCATCAGCTTTTGGCATTAGGTTGTGCGCGGGGCGGATAAGAGTGCCTTGATGGTGTCTGGGAATCATTAGTCAATCATGAGCCCCTTATTCTGTGCGGTTTGAAAGGAAAGAGAACGTAGTGACATTACTCACCTAGAGGATGACATGCCAATGCTTCGCACATTCCTGCACCACCTCCAGCTGTATATTTCCCCATTAGAGATATTCGTTAACTTGATAGCTCTACTGACATACCAATCAAATGTGTAGCCATAGGGGCTGGCTTCTGCTTCTCCCCAGACATATTGTCGTAGTTATAGTTGTTTTCGGTGTAGTGTTACTGACTCCACACGACGAGTGCCGGGGAAATCTATTGCAGGACCTTAAGGATGATCGCACAGAAGCAGAGAGGAACGGAGCGAAGCAGGAGAAGAGGTGGAGGTTCATATCCCAAGCAACGGAACCAAGATCTGCAACGGCATGTGGACGACCAATCTTCAGTCTTGCACGGCCAAATGGAAAAACCGAGCCCAAGAACCTCGGTGTCATCACGCTACAGAGTCTGTAACTGTAGTACTTACCAAGACTCAACACAATCGGCCGCCCTAGCGCGGAATCGAGTCCAGGCTAACCACCTAAGCTCCCCCATCCGATGTTCAAATAACAGACTGGAGAAGATTTATTACATCCACGACACTTGACCAGAGCAAAATGTGAAACTAGAAGCCGCGATCCCTATATCGGTGAAGAACACCCTTCCCAGCTATTGGGACTCTCACGATGGAATAACAGGCATGTGGGGGATTTGGTTGCAAATTACAGCTTTCTACGTGCTGCCGAACTGTCCCGTGAAAACCAGCCTGGTAGGTGCGCTCTCGACTCTAGTCGAGGTTTTTAGGTGCTAAGAGATATACTAAGATTTGCCATCCCCACCGACTCAGCCGCACCATGAAACCAGCTGGTAGATAAACAATCAAGCATCATCGATGATCCTGCCAGCGTGAATGGTAATTATTATGAAATATATATACAGTCGTGTCCAAAAAGTCTTCGCATCCCCAGAATTTCCAATTTTTGTGCCAATGTTATGTAAGATCCAAGAGATACCAGTCTAGAATCTTGTGCAATCTTGAAAGTGGTCATAAACATCCTGCACACCAGATTAAATAGTAGCTAAGAATTTGGGGACCTTATTGTACTAGGTTCAAGAAATTGTGTGGTTCATTATTTTTACAAATAGTGGAGCTTGAATTATTCTACTGTATGTAATATAAATATAATGTTAGAGGTTAGACTGTATGCTTGTATCTTGTTATAATTTGAGGTTATAAATGCATATTTAAGGTATAAAATCTGTGTAATCCAGGGTGCAAGTATACTATATATCTTTAAAATATACTATACTGATTTTGTTTTACAGTAGCTATTCTATTTATTAAATGTTATATAAACATTTTGAAGAACTCTAATTTTATAATGTAATCAAGAGTATATGTAACATATCTAAGAGTGGACCAATATACAATATGGCTGCAGTATCTAGAGTGTATACTATCTGTACTGGTAGCTAATATACAATAACTGACATAACATATATTTGTTGATATTTGAGTGTTTCACAAGAATATACTGGCATATACCTGAAAATAGACTTCTATAAGAGTATATAAGTACATACAGTTGCATACATGGATGTCAATATTGTTGAGTAGTATAAAGATAGTTAAGGTTTAATTATCACAAAAGATCTAAGGCTGGTGGTAAGTTGACAATGTACACTTGATGTTACCCAGTCCTGGATATGACACATATAGCTATGTTGATACATTTTCACCCTCTTTAGATGTATAGCCCCTAGGCTGCATATATCTGTACAAATATAGAAAAGCAAACAGAATACTACATATACTATTCCATGTTCTCAACTATACAAACTGATAAGTGTCACAGCTAACCACCATGATATGTTAGGTATTTAGCTTTTCTCACTAATAGGGTCACTCTACCTCCACCAGACTAATCTTCAAAGGTTTTAAGAACCTGTACCAATGCCACCAGTTCCAGGTTGGGATGGTAAGTGGTTAAGAAATAATGGGAAGTGAAGTGAAGTGAAAGAAGGAATATCCAAAGTGATACTGTCCTCTATACCTCCACTTTTAGAATGTCCAGCATCCAACTATCAAATCTGATGCTGACAGCTTGTACCAAGGGTAAGTCGTCATCAGAATAAAATCCAGTAATCTAACCAAATGGTTAATCATCTCAAGGATCCCATATCAACTTGCGGCATTCAATGGTGCATCAGCTTATAACTTATTAACAGCATTACCATCGGCAATTATATTGCCATATTTGACTTGTCAGTATCTCAGTAGTTGGCTATACTCAACGTACTTTCAAGTACACAAGTACTCTAGCACTGTTAATTGCATTACCAAAATTTAAATCTGTCAGAAAGCCTCACGCAAATCTCCCAGACACTCCAGTAGCTCTCACTAGGACTTCTAAGTACTTCCAGATGCTCCTGGGTCCCCCTGGAGCATTGGAAAGTGCTCTCAACTCTGCGAGAGCATTGGCATGTGCTCCTCAAAGCCCCAGCGGTTATGAAGGTGTATGAAGAATACTACAAGCTTTGACATTTAGAAATATCACATCATGCAGCAGCTAAGACCATTGCACAGGCCTGTGGAAGATGTCGAGAGCTGTTAAGACCTCAGTGTAAGCTCCATCCGCAATATGAAATTTTGCCACACGGAGCCTCTGGTAGTGTATGAGAGTGGTCCGACCAGAATTGCATGGTGGACAAACTTCAGAATATACTGGACTGATGCGGTGGGCCTCAGGTGAACCCAGGAGCACCAGGGAAAAATCAGGATGGATGTGGAAGATCTGGTGACAACCAGGGGAACACCTGGGAGCGCTGATGACAAGCCTGGGAGTATCTGGAAGCCCTGGTGTCAAGCCTAAGAGGGCCTATGTCTATCTTGGGAGAACCAGGGAGCACTGACAATACGCCTGGGAGCATGTAAACCTGGAAGCGCTGACGATATGCCTGGGAGCATGTCAAGTCGCTGTAGAGCAGTCTGAGAAAGGCAACATCTTCTTTGGGAATGCTGGTGGTGAGCCGGGAAATCATAGCTACTACTTATCCTTCAACGATTGTTAAACCTCATGAATGAAGTTTGAATTGAGATCTATGTATCTATATTGCTACCCATCAACACACAGTATATCTGGACTGGCTGCAGGGAGTTCTTGATAGGAATTGGGGGTGCACCTGAAGATGATAATTGAGTAAACACAGCTATACACTCCGAGGCCGTGATTGACTGAATTTTGGAGACACACTTGGAGGCTGTGATCAATTAAGCTTGGAGGCTCACTTTGAGACTGTGATCAAGAAAGTTTGGAGATAGACTTGGAGGCCATCATTGTGCGGGATTGCAGTACTTTGAGGCTGTCGATGGGAGGCTTGTTGGGTACTAAGAGACTCTATGCATCAGTTAGTCAACTCGCAACAGTGGGAATATGCGAAGGTGACATTACCTTTCAGCTCTCATGGAACGCTGGCCGGTGGTGTTCAATCATGTAGACAGGTATGCCGGATACTGAAACAACATTCAAAGGTTAACTCATGACTGTAAGACAGAAGGGAACACAGACAATTCTGGGTGGATGCTGTACTCGCTATATACTATACTCTGTGTATACTGTGTTCAGTGTCTGCTGTACTCAGTGTATGCCATATTCGATGTATGCTGTACTTGGTGTTAACTCATGATCATGTTATGGAGAGAGAGAGGGATGACTCAACTTTGTGTTATGCGATGATGATAGAGTTATAGACAACAAAGAGAGATGGGAGATGAAGATGGGAACAAGATGGCGCATACGAGCATATATGGGAAACGAAGGGTATGACTTGCCTGATGGGGTTTAGAAGATATCATACCGGTGTTATTACCTGCTGGATCAGAACATGTTCATGCCATATCGGTGATGGTAAAACCAATTCACTCCTGAAGTTCTCTTATGTCCCGGTTTATCATGATGATTTCCCTCACCACTCTCTGTCATGTCCTCAATTCTACCATTGCCTAAGAATACGAAGTTAAGTCATCCTTCTCTATCTTTCCATGCCATGAGCATGAGTTAACACCTAGTACAGCATACAGTAAGTACTGTATCATCGCAACACCAACTGTGGCCTGCTCCCAGCCAGTCATTCTTCTCTCATCTCTCTGCTGACCTTGGCATACTCAATCATCTATGTTTCCACCATTCCGAGTTAACCATTGAGTAGTGTTTCAGCCCCCATTCAATTACCTCCAAGTACTCCTCCAATCTTGCTTGATAATGGCCTCCAGGCACTTCTCGAAATACACTCCATTATGGGCTCTGAGTGCATCTCCAATCTTGTAGGATCATGGCCTCGAAATCCATATCCAAACTCGATTGATCACATCCTCAGAGTACCTATTCTGACCTACTTGATCATGTTCTTAAAGTGTACCTCCCAGTTCACTCAATATGTCGCTGAAAGCACTTCTCGAAACTCACTCGATCACTGTGTGGTGAACCTTCTGAGCTAGCAGGGAGCGAGTTAGAAAATGTGATGAGCTACCTGCCCATGAGGAACCACACAAAATGCATAGATCATTGAAGGCTTGGCAAGAGTGCATAAGGAATCACACGAATTGTGTGGAACTATGAAAGCTCCGCAAGAGTGCATGGAACCAAGAGCTGGGAAACATAGAGTGTCTATTTTGTATAATGAGATGATCTCAATCTACACCAGGGTCTTCCAAATATATACTCACGTTGGCTGAATCCATCTGCATTATTCACATATTGTCAGACCCCCTGTCGCTCACTCGGTCTCCATTTTCCCTGCATATCCCTACACCCCAATCAGCATCCCCCCACCTTACTTAATGGCAGTGGCGGTGAGAAATTTATGTTCCTGACACAATGGCCTCGAAATGCATCTCTGAGTTCACTCAATCGGTGTCTCCAGGTGCTCCTATGATTATTCTTTAGTAGTATAAGTATCTATAGAGAGTGAGTAGGATACTTCAGGTCATATTACGCCATAGTGAATCTTGTAAACGTAACAATGATGACTATAATAGACGAAATTTTTTGCGGGTATGGCACCCTAAGATTCACTACAGTGAGAGTACAGTACCATGTCTCCCACAGAGCTGTGTATAGATCTCAGCTGCTGACGAAGGCTCCCACAGATCTTCACAGTTCCCTCTGAGTCTTCAAAATTTGACGATCCTATTAGTAAAATTTCGTATCATTCTGAATGCACCTCCATTACTGCAGGTGCCTTGAAGTGCACCTGAAAATACTCTTGCAAAATCTGAGAGCACTTTGCTTCGCTCCAGGGGGGCTTCGTACCATCTGGAAGTAGTTGTGAGTACTGGTGAGGTCAACTGGAGTGTCTGGCAGGTTAGTGTGAGGCTTCTGGAAAGATTTACATTTTGCTGATGTCTGTGGGAGACTTGGTGCCATACTCTCACAGCAGTGGTTCTTAGGGTTCTATAACCACAATGCATCTTATCTATCATATTTGTCTTTATTACTATCCGAAGATTCATTTCATCTGAATCTGGCATGGATTATCTAAGTCTTACTATATATATACATACAGAGATACACTGATAACTGGGATAGACTCAGGGACAAGGAGTACATATTGACCCTGAGGTAGATAGACATCATCTCATCGTACGAAATCCACGCTCAATCTGTCCCAGACCTTAGTCTCTGATACTCTGGCAGAGCTTTCAGAAAACCACACCCTTTGTCTGGTTTCTTATGCACTCTTGGAAAGCATTAATAGATCCATGCAATTTGTGTGGTTCATCATGGCTGGGTATCCCTTCATATCATCTCACACTATTCCTATCCTCCTGCAGCTAGAAGCAGTCTTTGATAAGAATACCTTTCGGATGCCATTCGAGGTGTGGCACAGTGCTGATGATGGACTATGTGCCTTCAAGCATTGCAGTTTCATCACACAATGATCGAGTGAACACAGAGATACACTCCAAGGCTGTGATCAAGTGAGTTTGGGAATGGACATTGTAGCCATAATCAAGCGTGTTTGGAGATACTTATAGATCCCATGATCGAGAGAATGTAGAGATTCACTCTGAGGCCAAGATCAAACAAGTTTGACAATGCACATGGAGGCCATGATCATGCAAACTTAGAAACCTTAATTGTGCAAGTTGGGAGATTTACTTGAAGGCTGTGATAGAGCAAGTGTGGAGATGACCTTGGAGGCCGTAATCGAACAAGTTAGGTGACAGAATTGAAGGCCATAATCTAGTGCCATTGGAGGTGAACTTGGAGGCAGTCAATCTGGAGGCAGTAGTTCAGGAGGGAGGTGGTAGTTCAGAAGAGAGGTGGTAGTTCAGAAAGGAGGCACAACATGAGCTGATACTCCATTTATTGGTTAACTCATATTTGTGGCAATGTAGAGCATTGAGTACAACTTGGTCTGCAGAGAGATAAGAAACTGGCTGGGAGCGACAGACAGTCGATCTTGTGATGATGCAGTACTTCGTGTATGCAGTACTGCTGTGTATGCTGTAGATGGTGTATGCTGTAGTTGGTGTATGCTGTAGTTGGTGTATGCTGTAGTTGGTGTATGCTGTAGTTGGTGTATGCTGTGGTTGGTGTATGCTGTAGTTGGTGTATGCTGTAGTTGGTGTATGCTGTAGTTGGTGTATGCTGTAGTTGGTGTATGCTGTATTCGGTGTATGCTGTACTCGGTGTATGCTGTACTCGGTGTATGCTGTACTCGCTGTATGCTGTACTCGGTGTATGCTGTACTCGGTGTATGCTGTACTCGGTGTATGCTGTACTCGGTGTATGCTGTACTTGGTGTATACTGTACTCAGTGTTAGCTTTTGATTGTGGCAGGGAGAGGTAGAGTGAGATGACTTAACTAGGTGTTCATAGGTGATGGTTGAGTTGAGGACTAGGAAGAGAGAGAAAGGTTGACAGGGGGTAAATCATCTGAGAAACAGGGATTTGAGAGGGGTTCATGGGCAGGGTGATTTACCATGCCCAATATGGCAGATACGAGTCACGACCGGATGGTTTATTCCACTAATTGGAGTACTTGTGAAGCGAATCAAGCATATCATAATCTGAATTGCTCATATCTGCTTGTCTTCTCTGTATTATTCGAAATGTTGTCCCCCATCTCTTCTTCTCATGCTCAACCGTACAATCATCGCAAGAATACAATGTTAAGTGATCCCTCTCTCTCTCTCCATGCCATAATCATGAGTTGACACTGAGTACTGCATACACTGTGAACAGCATACACTGAGTACAACATACATTGCATAAAGCATACACTGAGTACAGCATACACTGAGTACAGCATACATGGAGTATAGCATCCACCCAAGAATGTTTGTCTTCCCTTTATTCTCAAGATTACCAGTTGACCATTCAATGTAGCTTCCGCTTCCATTGTGCCTCCCTATACAATAGACTACCATCAGCCAGATCTCCATGCGATTTCAATGGTAGAGTCAGCTTGATACATTTCCAAGGTTGCGAGTAAACTCACTGATGAATATTGTCTCCCCACCCGTTACACAATCCATCGACCGCCTAGAAGACCTCCTCCACTTTCACTCGACCACAGCCTCGAAATGAATCTCTAAACTCGCACGATATAGGTCTCCAAGTGCATATCTGAACCTGGTTCTTTATGGCTTCCAAGTTCGCATGATTATGGCCATGAAGTGTATCTCCAGACATGCTCAATCATGAACTTGGAGTGCATTTTGTAGTTCACATTATCATGGCCTCGAATTGTATATGCACAAATACTCGATTACCGCCTCGAAGTGCATCTCAAGCGTCGCTCCATCACGGCCTAGGAGTGTATCTCTGCATTCACTCGATCAACTTTTTCTGGCACACCTTGACCTATCCTGAAGCACCGTCACCAGCCAGTCCAGATATACCATGTGTAGATGGGCAGCTATATAGATGTATAGATAAGTAGACAAACTGAATACATGAGTTTTAACAATGATGGAATGATAAGTAGTGGTTATAATTTCCATGCACACCAGATACATTCACAAAGATGATACTGTTTATCTCGGATTGCCAAACAGTAACTCGAGGTGCTTCTAGGCTGGTGTCCACTGCTCCTCGGTGCTCCCCGACTTGTTGTAAGCACTCCCAGGATTGTTGCTGGTGCTCCCATGCTGGTTTTCAGTGGTTCTGGGCTTGTTGTCAGTGCTCGCAGGCATGCCGTTGTCGCTCCCTGGTATGCCATTGGCACTTCAAGATTTGTCTATGGTGCTCCCAGGTTTGTCGTCTGCGCATTCGGGCTTGTCACCTGCGCATTGAGATGCCGCGAAGCTTGTTGTCAGCACTTCCATTTGCGTCCCAGTTCTTCTACAGACCTCCTATGTCCAGCTAGACTCTTTGCCGGTGCTGTTATGTAAACCTAATGGTTGGTTCATCAGTTCAGTATACTGGGTGATTTGCCAACCCCATTCGTAACAATTATTGCTGCTTGCGAAGCTCCTTGGGTAGTTATCATTGTACACAGTTTCATTACCAAGAGGTGAATCAGTTTGCAAGCTACACGCAAACCTCCCAGACACCACAGTATACCATACCAGTGCTTCTACATCACCAACAACCCTAGTTTTGTTCAGAAAGACGCGGGAGTTCTGGATGGCTCGGACTGCTCTGACTGAACCATCTACTCTCAGACATAGAATTTCACAATTACCATCGTCCAGGCAACAGGTTGTGTTCCACACATACCTCCTTTACTTTACGCCTGGACTGTGGTGACGTATACTCACCATCAAAACAACATGCCTGTTACACTCTTCGCAGAGGCTGCAGGTTTACTGTAGCCGTCTACCTAACACCCGGTGATATTTATGCCTTTCTCCAGCTGAGTCACAAATTATACCACTCCACTATTGCTATATATTGGCTGCCGCACTCTCCCCATATAGGTTCAGCTTGGAGATGTCCTCAAATAGTAAAATACAGTATTCCCTGTGGGTACCAGGCTTGCTGGTGCCTTTGCTTCACCATTATCGTAATTTACAGGCCTGATATATACTCGCCAATTTTCACACTCTCTAGTACTATGCCCTCAGTCCTCCACATTCTGCGTTGATATATCATGTGCTTGCACTGCTTCTACCTCATCATCTGTATCCAAAATGTCGCCATCCTCGTACTCAAACACGTTGAGATCGTTTGTTCCCAGGTCCAAAGTTTCACGTTCAGTCGGGGCCCATTATTGCTGGCTGGTAGTGAGGATTTCATCGCGCATGTCGCGTTTGTCACCTTCATCTTCGTAATCCCCGGTGTGCCCTGGCATCTTGAATGCAGATCGTCATCCATGCAATTGATAACCATCGGGATGTTTGGGTTAGTGCTTCCAATCTCAGGCTCCTCAAGCACCACTTCAGAGGTCAAATAGTCAAGAAGATCAGCATTGTCAACACATGTTGCTTACATGCTAATGACCACGGCAGGCATTGGGTTCTCCACCTGTTGGATCGGACGCTTGACTTTAGCAAGGGTATTTTTGTATACCCTCTGATGGCAGCTCTCTGACAGTGTGTTCCAGGTATTCCTCAATAATGTATACATGTCTACAATGCCAGGTGAGGTTAATAACTTGCGACCCATTGCAGCACAGCAGGATGCGTTCTAACCACTATCATTCCTGTAGTTGAAGTATTACGAGTGATCAGGTCTATCCTCTTTCAGCTTTGATTTCGGATGAATAGATTTGATCATTTGCCACTCCAGGAGACCCTGGCAAAATGCGGTGTAGGTAAACATGATCAGTGTCGAGGGTATATGACCATCCTTGTCATCAATCAAGGAATTATAAAATCCATCAGAATACATACCATGGTTTTCCCGCAATGATTAAATTTTATGTGGATAAACCCCGGGATGGCTTCCACCAGGGAGTCAAGTAAATGCTGGGCATTTGGTCGCAGCTTTCAACTCTCTCTGCATTGGGTTTGCGGTACATACACCACCTTCCACACTTTCTGCTACAGGAAAAAGATACTTATCATCTGCCAGAAGAGTATAAATAAATTCTAAGCACTCTGCGTTGGATTCAACATGGTGGAGATTATAAAGCTCTGCTGTGTTGTTTCTTGAAGATTGAATAAAAAGGGATATAAACTTATGGACTTGTGCTTGAACCTGTTACCAATTTGATCATGAAATATCCAATGTGGGCCATTGCTTCAGCATACCACTATCAAGATCTCCTTTTTGAGTGCCTTAAATGCTATGGACCAAATGTTCTTCTGCTGCATAGCGGTATTCCAGTTCATCTCTATTATCAGCCAGTGTGGGGCTTCAGCTAATGCATTCACAACGTGCTGTGTTGCGTAACTAACTATCTCAAAGTTGCTTGCACTCATAAACCATCAGCTGTTCCCCATGTAGAGCTCTAGGAGTGTGCATGTTGCAAATAGAAGATGTGTCATATCTGAGTGACCAAATTGATGGATGCTGCGACTGCTGGAGACCACTGATTGAGGGGTAGACACCACCTGTGGTGGCAATGGGAACTCCCTCTGTCTCTGATTCATTTCTGTAGCTCATGTTCGCAGTGGATAGGTAATGATTGTGCAGTCTTCTGGATCAGGGATCAGGGATATTAGGTTTGCATGACTGCTGAGAGGAGTGAGAGTGCTAGCAACACTGGATGTGGGACTGGATTCAATGCGACACGTTGAGTCTCTCTGTGAGGTTCCTTCAGGTGCTAGTCTACTATGACTGCGTATATCTAGTGTTGTGATTGGAGTTCCTATTGATCATTGTGGTGTAGCCGACTGGGTGGAAGTAAAGTTGTGAGTGAGATCTGCATTACCAGAATTGTGCAGCCTAGATGAGGGCGTGGTATTCTGACCTTGCATTGTAGACGCAATAGAAGTCCCTCCCTGATAGGAATTCTTCTCGCCAGCGAATACGGAAATGGGTCTCTTAGCAGCGGGAAGTTGTGAATTCCCCAGAGAGCAACCCTTGTGTTTATTCTGACAATTGGTATGACTTCAAATATTTCATACGACTGGAGTGGTGTTGGTGTGAGGGCTTTGGCAAGAAATAGTCTGATATAGATGCTTGACATTGAGAATGTAGGAATAATTTTCTCTGCATGCATACGCAATGGCAGGTGAGGTAGGCTCCGATTTGAGCAACCAGCGAGGGATTGGACAAAATAGGAAGGCACAGTGTAGACTGTGCTAGAGTCTGAATTGTGACAATAGTTGGGTATGATATCCCTTGAAAAGCTTTGAATTATGGGGTAAACGTTTATCAGATTAAACTCAGATTAAACTCAGTATTGATATTCACTGTTTCAGCAATGTCTGAAGGTCTATTTGCACCGCTTGAATTGTGATTATGCCCTCTGGGTGCAGTTATCATGGTATTCAAATTGCTCTTGGCAAAATACATTGAACAATCGATTGTTAATATCTTCTGCTTCCCGGTGGAAATTATTCTTCAGTAGAGTTACAAGCATCGAAAAGTGAACAATGACGTATTCTCTATCCAACGACGTCAGTACTGAGTGCTATTTCCAACACTGTGTGTGTTGCTAGCCGTGTTGGATGGTTGCACAGTTTGTACAACCTGGGAACAACTCCATTTGTTCAGAGATGCACAAGGTCTGAGTGGCACAAACGGTGTGTAATTGAGAAGCAAACCCCACTGTTGACACATTGCTGCTCGACAAGTTCTAAATCTACTCTGGATGTTTCTCTTTTCTGAGGTGCCTGGTGGTTTGGTATGGTGAAGGCTGGGCCTTTTTATGTTTCTTAACCAACAAAATGCAGAATATGAATGAAAACTATCATATGTTACAAGTTGAACTAAGAAATCACAGAAACTCAAGCATATATATCCCTTCTTTCTGCCTACACCTCCATTCTCTCTCCCTTCTGTTCGAAACACACTGCCACCATCCTGAACTATCTGGAAGTTACCTGACTTGTACATAGCAGCGCCTAATGTTCCAAATCAAACCTGATAACATTCACCACTTTGTAGGTTCCCATGGGGCTTTGTTCCGCTATATTTGACTGAATTAAAATTGTAACACCTCAGATCTAGATTCATTATTAATTCACAGCGTTGGCAGCAAAGGGCAACCTTCTAGCAAAGGGGAAGGAAGCTGCTAGGGCCAAAATGCCAACATCGGTTATATATCAATGCCTCTCATTCGTTCAGGACTGTATAATGACATTTATCTCTGAACACATCTGTGGACCCATGCGGATGCAAACTGCTTGTGTAGTGAAGCATGAGATGGGGTGGAATCTCATTTATAATATACTTGTTCTCGATCCAGTCACTAGTCGCCAGTTTACACGATTCCCACTGATGTAGCCGCACTGCAGGAGCAGGTGTTCGCCTTTTCAGGAGTGGTGGGAAGCCTTCCGCTCATAATAGGACAAATGTTTCACAAAACCCCAGACCAAATGAACAATTGGTGGTGGGATAACCCCCATGCCTTCAGGGATCAAGTCCATCGCTTCACAATGCACATAACCAACTTGGTGAAGGAAAAACAGATGGGCGAGCGTTGCTTTTGGTTTGGTGGTGATGATCTCAGGGGAAAGATTGCACAGTGAAGCTGCCGGCAGTACAAGCCAGTCAGGTACCTGGCTGTGAGATCTCTGAAATGGGATGAGATTATCGACGAGGATGGTGATGATGAAAACAGGGTGCATCCCAGAGTGCCGTGCAGTGGAAGGATATGTCCTGGCGATGGCGATGACAGTGACAACGGCGAGGGTGAGAATGACATGAAGGGCGCTGAGAAAGGGACCGGGAATGGGACGGAAACACAAGATGAAATGGTCCAAGGAGAGAGGAAGGTGAAGGCAATGGAGGTGGGGAAGGGAAAGGGCAATGGAAACGGTAAAGGGAAAGGTATTGTTAACCAAACCCCAGGGGGAGATGATATCGCTCCTGCATTTGCTTTGCAGTTGCAGAAGGAAATGCATAGGACAGACTTGGACATGGAGGGCTAACTAGAGCGGATAGATTTAGAGCAGGAACCATCGCCCACCATGTCCATCTGCCCAGATGATGATACCGACTCTACCGAGGAGTCCGATGGCCAATCTGAATCAGAACATAATTCCGATGTGGATGCATGTACGGAGGATGATGTGAATGCTTTGTACAGCATTGATTTAGATGGTGATGTGGTTGTGGAATGGGATGGTGTCGATGAAGAGGAGGAAGCTGAAGAGGAAGAAGTTCAAGAGGAGGAAGTGGAGAAGGAGGAGGATGGGAATCAGGAGGAGGATGGGAATCAGGAGGAGGATGGGAATCAGGAGGAGGATGGGAATCAGGAGGAGGATGAGAATGAGGAGGAAGATGAGGATGAGGTGGAGAATGAGAATGAGAATAATGGCAAAGAACCTCGGACAATTGGCCAGGGAGAGATTGTTTATCCATCGGCTGACAATGTTGATACCATGGTAGATGATCAGCCAATGATGCTTACCATGCAAGGCCAGAAGATGCATGAGCATACCTCATGGCCCAAACTTCAGGTGTCTGCCCCACGGCCAAAACGCCCCGGAGTCTTGCCGACAACAAAATCCTCTGGAGACTCATCCCCGCAGTGGGCTGGAGTTTTTGGGGCTAGTCGCTACACAAAAACCTCGCACGGCAGTGCCAACTCTCTGGGAAGCTGAGGCAGCCTGAAACACCTCGGATGTGGATGTCGCTGAGGAAATGCTCGGCAAATCGGCAGGTGGTGACAGTCTGCCCGATGTCCCTCTCCCCAATGTCTCTGGCCCCGATTTCGATCACCCTGAGGCATGCCTGGATGGCTTTGTAGGTGAGAAGTCAACCAGTCCTTGGGTGGCAGAGGAGGCGATGTTTGTTGCGTTGAGGTTAGGGTTGGGTTCTTATCTTGTTCGTTTCCTTCGGTGTAATCTATTTACCTCAGTTATTGATTATTATACATGTTGCAAGGTTTTTGGATTGCTTATGGTTTATTTTATTTATGGGTTTTGTATTGGTTTCATTTTATTCAAAGTAAAATAGGACATCACACATGCAGTGTCTTTGCAACTCCTGGTGTGTAAAGAACATCCTAGTAATGGTGTTGAGGCTGATTAAATCTCTCAAGTTAGCCGAAATTATCATGAGCTTACACCCACACCAGGCTGCCCAGGCTCACCAACAATTTTTGTCCTTTTCAACTGTATATACTGCACTCGTTGTGTGTGGTCGACAATGTCAGAGAAGAACTCATTCCATTGCCCCGAAGTTTCATGCCGAAAGAAGTACACCTCACACAGCTGGCAACCTACACATATCGAATTACACCATCCTGAACACCATTAAGTTGCAGGCTAAAAGAATCGGACTATTTGCAGAGAGCCCCGACTGGTGGAACCCGCTCAGAGTCATGAATTCAATGCTGACAAAGATTCAGTTGATGACTTCAATGTGTTTCCCTACCTCAAACATGTTGAAAACATTACAGAGTTAGAGTGTTACCTGCTGCCACCTTCTCTGCCATGGACGGACACATACCCAAGCACAGGCGCTCAGCTGAGCAATTACATTGCTGAGCCAAGGGAATGCGACACTCAGGGTTGCCTTGAAATGATCCTCCAGCCCAATACATACTACCCGTGTACGACGAATGAAGAGTACACCTATATCCAGCATGGGATCATGAAGAGGGGCATGAAGATGTACTATGACCACGTGCTGAAGGAAGAAAATGCTGCTGTGTCTTTTCCAAGCTTCAAAATCAGGGATGGCATCCAGAAGCTCGTGGCTAGCATGCCAGATGATCAGGCTTTTGCGGAGTAGGAACTATATACTCTGGAGGATATAAGATGGAATGACAATCACCAATGCCCTATCAAATCCTGGAGTCGAGACATCATTAAAAGACTTTGATGGTTGATGTGGTAGCAAGTGTACACCGAGTATCTCATTTACACCCCCCACATTTGCTTTAACAGCGATACGACACAGAAACGCCTTTATACTTAAATGCATACTGCGGACTGGAGGTTGGAGAAACAGGTAAGGAGAGATACTTGAGGATAATAATGTACTGGTTGTTGCTAAGTTAATGCCCCGAGTGGGTGCTACACATGTTCCCTTGATCTTCATATCAGATGAAACATATCTCTCGAATTTTACTTGTGGCAATAAACCGTCGCCTATATAGATGTCAATTGGCCATTTTTCTTCAATGATCCGCCACCTATTCTCAATGGACTGCGTGGTTACGGTCACACTCCTGCCGATGCCAATCAAGAACAGGAATATGTATCGGAAGTGGCTGGACTAGTAGCGGCAAATCACTGAAAGGTGCTGAATGAAGTGCTGTGGTAGGTACTTTAGTCTCTAACCATTCAGTACAATCCCAGCACCGAGAGCTTGTAATACAATGATCGCTGTGCAGATGGGAACTTCAGGAGTTGCGAACAGGTTTTGGCAGAATGGCCTACAGATTGCCCAAGCGATAGTGACCTAAATCATCTCGAACACCATGTCTGTTCTTGGTGCAAATGCTGAAACAACGAACTTGGAGATTTAGTCCTTCCTGACGAGCAATACCCCTCGCAGGATTAAAACCTGTATAGAATGCCCAGCAATGCGAACACCAGGACAGCCGATGCTAAACTCTTCTCACACCACATTCATCAAGAATTCCCCATATTATGATATATGCCCTGCATCGTAAGCGATCTCCTGAAGCTTGACCTCCTCTATACACTACTGATCGGCATGCTTGACCACCTCCTGAAACATATTTTTAACGTCACAGAGACACACGAATGGCTTGACAAATACCATGAAATATTGTCATCTTTTCTGCTTACCACTACCTCACGCCAAAAAAGAAGCCATCTGAAGATGTTTCTCAACGGAATGGGAAGGAGATGAAAGAAATGAGCTGGTACTTGCTTGGAGTTGTAACACAGTCTCGACAGGGCGAAAGCCCAGCTCACTATTCCATATTGAATCGTGCAATTGAGTGCACATTGGCAATGTTAGAAGTCCATATGTTTGCTCTATACGAATCTCACGATGATGCAATCACGAGCTATGTGGAAGACACCTTGTGTTGATTCCACACCGTCAATGAGATTTTCTTACTCGTGTGAGCCAGCACACAGGCAAAGGCCAAAGCCAATACCCTGAGAACGGAACTTGTGAAGAAGTGAAACATAGACAAGGAAACATGTGTTGTAACCTAGATGCCATCCAAGAAACGGCTTGAAATGAACGCCTGGCAGGATAATATCAGCCACAATGTATATGTTTCCAAGGAGTTAGATGTTGACTTCAACTGTCCGAAGATCCACTTGATGTCTTACTGGGTTGCACCGATTCACCGATACAGAGCGATCCATCAGTATTCTCCCGCGAGACATGAACCAGCCCACGAAATGAACCTCAAGGACCGTTGGAATGCCTCCAACCACAATCTCAACTACATGCTGCAAATAATCACCTTACTGTGTCGCATTCTCTCATTGTAAATCACAACACTCAATCTCCAAGCCCTCGCTCAGCATTGGGGGAACAGCCCTGCCCCTAACAATCTCCTCCCTTCCGGTGCTGATCTGGCTGCACCGGTAAGCTCCCAGTCATATGCGAATCCCAAATTCATGGGAGGCCAAAACCGCCGTGATGGAAAGCATCCGGATGCTATGATGAAAGTCTTCAGAGCATTTCTTGAGAATATGCATGACACAATGCATTGCGTGGTAATGTACAGCGGCATGCGGGCGTTAATCAAGCATAAGAGTTGTAACAAGACGTAGATGTTGGATGAACAACTGCAAGCAATAGAGCTTAGTATTTATGAAGATACTAAGGTTTAAGTTCAGGGTTTAGAAGGTGAACGCATTTCTCGGATCTGTCAATGCACCGGAAGCCAGAGCTGCTGCAGAGGGAATCGACGGAATGACTGGGTGTGGGTAAAGTAATGCCAGGGGAGGTGTCATGGCAGGCTGAATCGTCGTCTCCTGTGTTAATGGCAATGCCAATTCGAAATGAATCCCCGAAATGAGGAGGGAGGTTTTGTTAAGTACTGGTTAGCCCTGGTGCTTGCCAGAACACATGAAAACTCAGGTAACTTGGATCCCATCTTGAAATTTGTAGAAGTGTAAACGGCACAGCCAGCAGTTGCTTTGATAGTTTTCAATGTGGAAAACATTGTTGGCTGCGCGCACGGAATTCCAGAGATAGCAACTACTATTAAGGTATAAGACGGACGGAACAAGCGATGGATTGTCAATAGCCACATACATCTGGTGACTTGGAATGATGTGTGTAATTAATAAACAGTGAATTGCATCTTTCGCCCAGGTAGAAGGAACATGAGGAGAGATATTTGCAGTGGCACCCTCACATTGCAATCCCAATTGAAGCGTGCACCCAATGAACCCATTCTGAGATATGGTCACAGTTCACCACAATGCTAGAGCTTTTGTTCAAGATAGGAGATGGACAGAGTGTGAAGAAACAGTGGATCTGCGATCGGTGGGAGATATGCAATGTGACGGATGGTATTGATGCTGGACGCTGATCAGTCAGCCACCAGGGCGTCTCCGACACCTCTGACTGAGCGCATCCACTCTGATGGAGCTATTCCACCCTGACAGAAGTTATTTGGCTGATGTGAGCTATTTCACATGCTCCCGGGCCACCCTGGAGCTATGCACAGAGCTCCTAGACTCTGCAAAAGTATTCACAGGTGTTCCTGAAAGCAACTGCAGGTTTCAAGGTGCATTCAAAATGCTACGATAGTTGGATTATAGGATAATCAAAATATGTAGCAGCTGGGATCTCATTACCAGTCTGTTGGAGACTGCTAGTGCAGCTGAGACCTCAGCACAGCTCTGTGGAGGACTTTAAACTTGGTGCCATATTCTCACAGCAGTGTGTCTTAAAGTTTCTTACGCAGAAGACATTTCATCTCTCATATTCATCTGTATTATAGCCACATGAATTGTTACATCACAATATGGCATGCAATATCTACCTAAGCATCACTATATATGTATATACAGTCAATCTAGCAGCAGACAGTACTTGAGTGTAATTGCAGGAGCACCTGGAGACGCCAATTGGGTGAACAGTGAAATGCAATTGGAGGCAATATTTGTGGGAACTTAGAGATGCACTTGGAGACTGTAATTGTTTGAACTTGGATATGCACTAGGAGGCTGAAAATAGTGTTAGAAACGGTTCTGGACAATGACTTCGGGTCCGGGTCTGGGTTGGAACTGAACTGGCACCAAAATAGTGGCAGGTGTGGTGAATAGACCCAAACTGTCGATTCGGGTATGGTTTAATGGAAATCTCTCTATCCTTCTGAATTGGGTGGGTCGTCAGTTGGTTGTCCAGCACGTCCATTGGGAAATACATATAACATGCTTACTTTTGATATTTGATAATAGTACTCAATCAAAATTGATTGTTTGATATCCAGAAATCACATTTTGCATGTTTTGCCAGTTGCGATATCGATAATATTTGAAACTGTGTTTTTCCTTTAATATTTTGTATTTTTGACCATGGATGAGGTCAATAGTTCTATTAAAAGCTCATATATCCATGCGACGCCTTCATTACCCAATATGTATTACCAGAAACTGATGACTCTCAGTTGATGAAAAGTTGGCAGTCATTTTCAGAATGGGGCAGTGACCGTGTCACTTGCTCTTTAGCCTATAATGGCTGCCAATTCATTGGTTATGGATAACAGCAAGCCAATCACTTGCCAATTATGTTATATACAAGGCTAAAAATCGTTGAGGCTCCATTGACACTCATTGTCAGAATGCGGCAGTGACCGTATCCCTTGCTCTTTTGCTGATTAAGGCTGCCAATGTGTTGGTTACGCATAACAGCAACCATATTCCTTTGCGATTATCTAACTTATATTCCTAAACATTGTCAACCCTCTGTTGACACTCAGATTCAGGTGGTATCCACATCAACAGTAACAATATTGCACCTAAAGGTGGCCAAACTTGGATTATGTGTAAATGCCATAGCACAACCCTTGGATAATACAAGATGCAACACCCAAAATCATTAACCCTCTGTGGATGTACATTTTTAGGTGTGGCGATATTAACACTAATCATATTTCCCAACCTGGCAGCCAATACCTTGATGATGGGTAAATGCTATAGCATAGCCCAAGGATTATCCAAGATGCAACAGCTAAAATCGTTGATGCTCTGTTGACACTCTGATGATGCTCTGTTGACACTCTGTTGACACTCAGTTAACGCTCTGTTCATGCTCTGTTGACGCTCTATTGACACTCTGTTGAAACTCTGTTGACGCTCTGTTGACGCTCTGTTGACGCTCTGTTGACGCTCTGTTGACGCTCTGTTGACGCTCTGTTGACGCTCTGTTGATGCGCTGTTGACACTCTGTTGACGCTCTGTTGACGCTCTGTTGATGCGCTGTTGACACTCTGTTGACGCTCTGTTGACGCTCTGTTGATGCGCTGTTGACACTCTGTTGACGCTCTGTTGACACTCTATTGATGCTCTGTTGACACTCTGTTGATGCGCTGTTGACACTGTGTTGACGCTCTGTTGACACTCTGTTGACGCTCTGTTGATGATCATTTTGAGGCGTAGTGACATTTACATGAACCATATTGCCCACAAAGGCGGCCTATACTTCGGTTATGGCTACATGCCATAGCACAGCCCTTGGATTATACAAGATGCACCTCCCAAAATTGTTGATGCTCTGTTGATGCTCTGTTGACACTCTTTTGACACTCATTTTGAGGTATAGCAATATGCACACTAACCACTTTACCCATAAAGGCGGCCAATACTTCGATTAGGGGTAAACGCCATTCCACCACCCTTGGATTATGCAAGATGCAACACCAAAATGGTTGATTCTCTGTTGACCCTCTGTTCACGCTGATTTTTAGGTGTAGCGAAATCAACATTAACCATTTTGCCAATAGGGGTAGGCAATCCTTCAATTATGGGTAAAAGCTACAGTATAGCTCTTTAGGTATTCCAGATACATTACCCGACATTGTTGATGCTTTGTTGATGTTGATTTTTGGGTGTAGCTACATCAACAATAACCAGATTGCTTATAAATAAGGCCAATACCTTGATTATGGGTAAGAGCCATAGCACAGCGCTTGGATTATACAAGATGCAACACCTAGAATCATTGATGCTCTGTTGACACTGTGTTGATGCTGTGTTGATGCTCTGTTGACACTCTGTTGATGCTCTGTTGACGCTCTGTTGACGCTCTGTTGACGCTCTGTTGACGCTCTGTTGACGCTTTGTTGATGCCCTGTTGATACTCTGTGGACACTCTGTTGCTGCTCTGTTGATGCTCAGTTTTTGGTGGTAGCGACATCGATACTAACCATATTATCCATAAAGGCCGCCCTGACTTTCATTGTGGGTAAATGTCTTAGCAAAGCCCTTGGATTAAACTAGATGCAACAACAAAAGTTGTTGATGCTCCATTGATGCACTGTTGACACTGTGTCAACTTATATTTTAAAAATGGGGCTGTTACCGTGTGGCTTTATCTTTCGCCCAGAATGGCTGCCATAATGATGATTGTTGTTAACAGTGAACAAATCGCTTCCCAATTCACTTACTTACAAGACCAAAAGTTGTTGATACTCATTTTTACAATGGGGCTCCTACCGTGTCACTTTCTCTTTTGCCTATAAAGGCTGCCATTATGATGATTGTGGATAACAGCGAGCAAATTGCTTCGTAATTAACTTACTGATAAAAGCAAAAATCGTTGACGCTCCATTGAGGCTCATTTTAAGAATTGCACCGTTAGCGTGTCGCTTCCTCTTTTGCCAATCAACACTGCCAATACATTAGTTATACATAACAGTGAGCAAATGCCTTCCCGCTTAACATACTTACAACATCACAAATTGTTGATGCTCCATTGACACTTATTTTCAAAATGGGGCTCTTACCCTGTCGCTGTCAGTTTTGCCTATACATGCTGCCAATATGTTGAGTATAGATAACAGCAAGCAAATCGGTTCCCAATACACTTACTGAGAAGACCAACAATCGTTGATGCTCCATTGACGTTCATTTTCAGCATGGGGCTGTTACTGTGTCGCTGTCTCTTTGGCCCATAAAGGCTGCTAATACGTTGATTATGCATAACAGCAAGCAAATCGCTTCCCAATTAACTTATTTAGAAGACCAAAAATTGTTGACACTCACTGTAAACATGTCCTAACTATTGTTGTTTGGTCAATGACTTTGTTAAGATAATTGTATAGTCATTATTAAGAGCCAATGTATCATTTGTATGAGTACACAGTTGGATCCAAAAGCTTTGTGGCCTCTCGATTTCTGATCGACTGATATACATATTCTCTGAGCGATGTATAACATAGCCCTGTCATATTCCAGCACTTTCAGCTGGCAATTTACCGCATGTAGATCCATACACTAATTGTTCATTAATATAGCCCAACATTCTCACTCTGCCTTATCCAGTTCCTTCTCCTTGATTTCCATAACCTACCATAAGTAATTTTGAAAATGTCGACCATATGCACCAGGTCTGAACCCAGAGTAATCCAGTTGTATGTATGGATGAATGCAACATGATAGTGGTCATTCAAACAGACTCGTGTTGCGCATTGACCGCTGCTTCTATTACTCGTATGCCATCACTGACTTAAATATTGGTAGTAAATTTTGTCTCCAATTTGGATTGTGTGTCCAATCGTAACATAATAGGCAGGATAAAATCACGTCCATCAATTGTGAATCAACTCTGTTTGAAGTGTAGAACTTTCGTATGGCCCGCAAGACCCTTGCACATGCACAGACGAATCATTATGTCTCACACTTTGGTCACTGAAATCACAACAATACTGAACCGTAGCAAAATAGGTACACCAATTACTTTTCACAGAGATATGTCATCAATAAACAAAATTTGTGCAACTAGTGTACAGATGACAAAGAAGCCATTACAACTTCTTCATCTGAATCAAATTTCTGTATGGTGATTAGCTAGGGAGTCTATATGCAGGGGTAAAAGTGTATAGGTTTAACAGGCTTCGATTTCATAATTGGTAATGAATTGGGTGCCAAGTCAGGCATCATAGACGATATACATATGTGACACTTTGGTTTCCGGGATGCAAATCTCATATGGCTACATTCTGTTCGTGAAGTCCCTTCTGGCATTGTAATTTTCCGCTGACACTATCGACCCCCTGCATCAACTCTCCAAATGTTGTCGGTACAGCAGCAGGTACAAGTTGATCCCTTTGTGGCTTAATGACTGCTGTAACTGTCAATGTGGCAGTCCTGTACCTCTAACCTTACCCATGATGCCAGATGAAGAATGTTCACATTCAACTTCAGAATGTAGCAGGGAGCATGTCTCTGCTCATTTTGATTATAAAGGCAGCCAATTCAACAAACAAATACAATGATGTAGGAAAGTTAATATTGTGCACTTGACAGTAGGATATCTGAATGCGACCACAAATGAAAAACCCCGAAAATGAGAACCGGAGATTGGAACCAATGGGTCTAGGCACACCTGATAAGACCTCCGAGCTGACAGGTTCTGGTAAGGTTTTGGCTCTCCAAGACGCAGAGGATCAGGTTTTGGGACTGGTCTGGAACCGAACCGAAGTCTATTTGTGGTCCAAACCGAGACAGCTTGCGGGTTACCCAGACCCGTTGCTAGCACTGGCTGAAATCAAACCTGGTCAGAGACACTGTCAGGCCATGATGGTCCGAACTTGGAGGCCATAATTGAGTGGGTTTGGAGTATCACTTGGTGGCAATAAACAAATATATTGAGAGATTCACATTGATGACACGAGTGAGTAAATGTATATATGCACTCTGAGGTGGTGATCAAGCAGGTTTGGAGATGCACTTGGAGGTCATGAAGGTGTGAACTTGGAGGCCGTAATGGAGTGTGTTTGGAGATATAGTTGGACGCCATCGTCAACCAAGGATGAAGATGCTATTGGAAGCTAAAATTGAGTCAATTCAGAGATGTTAACCAATGCTGTGATTCAGCTAATTCATAGATGCACTTGGAGGCCTTGATTCAGCAACTTGGGAAATGCACTTGCAGGCCATGATGTAGTGGAATTGGAGGAGTGCTCCGGGGTGGTTAATCTGGAGGCTGTAGATAGTAAACCAGGGATGGCGGGAGCAGCGACTCCACTCCACAGTTTACTTATCATCGTGTAAATGTAGAGAGTGAAGTTCAGTATGATCCGCCAAGAGATGAGTGATGGGAGATATGTGATGAGTGATGGGAGACAGACCGGGAGTTAGTGACCATCAATCATGGAATAATGAATATTTTGGGACATGCAGTTTACCGTGATGGGGTATTTAATGCATGCTGTACTTGGTATTAACTTACGATCATGGCATGCAGAGATTGAAATTGATTAGTTCGCTTCGTGTTCTCAGGTGAAGGTTGAGTTGTGGCTGAGAAGTTGAGAGATGAGACGAGATGGGGGAAGTCATTATCAGAAGCTGGTACACAAGAAAACTTTCTGTTCAAGTAAATTTATTGTTCCAGATACATCAGATACTACCTCTGATCCGCCAAGCATGTGTATGAATTCGAAGTAATTTCAATCTAATCAGGCAAGTTGTACCCCTGATATCCTATATCCACTTGTATCATTCATATCATTTGCAACATTATCTTCAACCTCTCTTTCGCATCCACAATTGTACCATCATCGCAGAACACAAAGTTAAGTCATCCTTCTCTATCTATCCATACCACAATCATGAGTTAACTCTGAGTACAGCACTCACTGATTACAGAATACACTAAGTACAGCATACATCATGTACAGCATACACCAAGTGCAGCATACACCAAGTACAGCATACACCAAGTACAGCATACACCAAGTACAGCATACACCTAGTACAGCATGCACCAAGTACAGCATATACCAAGTACAGCATACACCTAGTACAGCATACACCAAGTACAGCATACACCAAGTACAGTATACACCAAGTGCAGCATACACTGAGTACAGCATACGCCAAGTATAGCATACACCGAGTACAGCATACACTGAGTACAGCATACACCAAGTACAGCTTACACCAAGCATAGCATACTCTATGTGCAGCCTACACCATGTACAGCATCCAGCCAAAATTGTCAATCTTTCCTTTATTTTCATGATTATGAGTTATCCCGTGGATATAGCATTAGCTTCCTGCATGCCTTCCTGCAGATTGAGCGCTACAAGCCAGCTATCCATGAGAGCTTAGAGGCAATGTAACCTTGTTACAATTATGAACAAAATGTACGATTATTTGGAAGTCATAACTAAACAACACAACAACTCTGACCAGCCACAGTGATGCTCCCATATGCTTCCAAATGCTCCCTGATAGGCAGATTGCAAAGTGATGGGCTCTCAGGTGCCCAGAGACTTCTTCACTGGTACTGCTAAATGCTTTGGGAGTTGTAGACCAGACTACAAGAATATTTTGAAGAGTGTATAGTAGTTTTCAAAATGCTACAAAATCGAACAATAGGAATGTGCAAATTTCAGATCCTTTGGGAGTATTGGCCATGACTCCAAAATGATTCTGGTGCATCTTGATCCCAGAGCTATACTCACCAGGTGAGATTATTATAATGTATGTTTTAAATAGTACAATTCAATTAACTATCTTCCTCCTACACATCTTGATTCAGATATTGTCACTACATATACTGTCCAGTACGTATCTATATCAACAGGATTGGTTACAAGCCAGATGCGATCAATACCATCTGATAAAGCATTCTTTCACACAAAATTTGTCTGTACAGCAATTGCTCCGACAGGTACAAAATGCATTTTATCAGTCTGTTTGAATACGCAGATCAACTTATCAACACAATCAGCTCAATCATGCAGTTCTTAGTGCTTTGTTGGAATCACCCCCGCATAATCTTGAGATTGAATATGTCATATTCACATTGGAGTCTTCCTACACCACTTAGAAATGGTCGATGTCATTTTTCTTGCAGGCAGGCGCGCCAGTACTTGGACGTTTTCATTTAGTAGAGTCTAGCTAAAGTATAATGCAGGCAAAGAAGGAACCTGGCGTTGACAGGTGTTATCAAGGTCACATTCTGTATAGTGGACTCAGATTTCATGATATTCAGACATGATCCCCCTGTTGGCATTGGTAAATTCTGCCATGCAATCAAGTCCCAGATGCTCAACAGATGTATGGCATTGAAATGGTTGCCGGTAGAACAACAGCCCATTTTGAAGTTTAATCAATTTGCTGTCTATGAGTACATTCTAGTCATAGTCAAGCACCAGTCCACTAACTTCGTGTCCCCAATCCTCCTCAACATTTACATGCAATAGTGGCTCAATGCTGGGAATGCTGAAATCTTCTGATGCATCACTCAGTGTGGTTGATTTGATGCTTCCACAGACCCCGCAGACATGAGATTCTCCCAAATGATGTACATGTCGTGGTACGGGCTGGAAACATGGCTCATTATGACCATGCTTGATGGGCAAAAGATGGGGTCTACAACCATTTCGGCATTTATCGCCTGCTAATAGTAGATTCAAACCTATTCCACAGTCAGTATTGTATGAGCTTTGCTGGGAAAGATAGGACTGTACATCTTCTACATAGTCAAGAGCAGTATACCGGCCATTATGTATAAGTGTCTGTGGAATGCACTTCACTTCATTGGCAGATTGATATGCCTCTTTCACATAGCTGAGATTTGTCTGTTCAGAAATATTGGTGGTGAAATTGTAATTAGAACCCATTTACTGAATGGAGTGATATATGGCTCCCATGGTGTATCTTGAAGTATTGGCAATAAATCACATGCTGTCGGATGATTCACTGCAGCTCCAGAATCCGAATTGCCTGCCATTGATCATCAAACTTGATTTTGCAGATGGAGAATTCTTTTGTGAATAGCATCTGCTCATTCAATGTTACACAATATTTCTCTTGCTCTATCTAATTCACAACATGGTTCATATCAGCGATACTCCAGCTGGTGGTTTTAGTCTCAGCATTGGGTAGATGGATGTGAATCTCCACATGCCTGTCAGCAGTCATCATTGCTGTCCTATTACCCTCATCCTTTGTAGCAGTCATCATTTGAGCAAGTGTTCTGGCAGATGTGCTTCTTTGACTTGTTGCCTTACTACCAACGTCATGGAATAGTTGTTGCTCATGATGTTGGAATATTTCATTGAAAAGATTCCATATAACAGAGGTTATGTGATGGATTTCACGCTGCAATGGCTCATTTGCCCTCGGCTGGTAAGCATTGGACTATCTGGGTGGCACCTGTCGAACTCTTTTCAGGCACACTTGACATTGTCATTATATGGTGTACTAACGTTGTTAACCCCGTACAGCTGAACCTCCATTGTGGTACGAACTTTATCAATCTTTTGTTCTTGTAACTGATAGAATTCTCTTGCCAACTGTTCATCCACTTTGGCCTTCACAGATGTCAACATTTTCTGTTCTCGAACAGCATCCCGCTTCTTGTAAACTGATCTCAGTGTATCATCGAGTGCTGTGAAGGATAGATTAGAGCGATTGTGTTGGCTAACAAGTATAGAGAATACATATAATATCTGAACTAGTTCCATTGCCATTTCATCTGAGGCTGTTTCTGCCACAGTGTGCCTGTTATCCTGAGAGCGGTCAAGAATTGTAGTGCAATTTACGGCCGGTTGTGTGATCATGCTCCGGACCCCATTTCTCTGCCAGATGCTGCCTTACACCAGATCTGATGGTTCATAGAAGCACTGGAGGCCTGGATATTGCGGAACCAATGTGAATCAATCATCATTTTGATGCTTGACATTTCTAATCTTGAGGTATTTTAATAGTCAGTGCAATCAGTCTTCAATCTAACCCAAATGCAGCTGATGCAATTCATCAGGCTGACACAGCAAATAAACATTGCAGAGAGGGCATTGATAGCGCTGGATGGAGATTAGATGAATGGCAAGATTGTGCACATCATCAACATTAGTTTCCTGCAGAAGTTTCAAGTTTACATGCTGATCTCTTCAGTAATCAAGTGGTCCAAATGTTAAATTCTCCATCAGTGCAGTTGTAGAAAATTAACTCATCAGATATGCGCCATATAAGACATGAGAAGTAATACGATACTCTGGATCATCTCCGACCCAGGTAGCCCAAGCAGGATAACACTGTCGCTGGAGTCTATCAGCACAAATCCAATTCAAGCTGGCACCAGTCATGTCAATATTTCTGAGTGGGGACAGCGTAGTTCCAATCACAGAATGCCATGTCTCTTCTGTATATTTGGCACCATTCCGGGGACAGGGGATCAGCCCAATGTTAATCCGCGCATGCTTTTTAGATATATAGTGGAAGACTTTTTGAATATTATCAACCAGAAGATACAGCGGCCAGGCATGCTGATCACTGGAAACATTGGTCAGGTGAGTCCTGTCAGATACATAAATGACTAGCACAATGATCACTCTGGTAGAAAGCTGATATAGCATATCCCACCACCAATTGCGCATGTTGATATCGCTGCATATTTATTGGTTTTCTGAACATGTAATGGGTACTGGTTCAATATCAAGGTGTGTGTGAAATGGGAGATATGGCAAAAGGAACTGTATATATTTGAAAATATCACGGTAGTATAATGTTTCAAAGATATGTGTATGATCTTCAATCCAACTATCATCACTAAGTCCAAAATCCAGTTTAGAGAAGAGCTTCCACAGAGCATCTGCTGCTTGGAATGATTCGATATCCATGTTGTCCAATCTGTTCCTCAGATGTTGATATATTCAGGTTCTAGTTTGCTGGATAACTGATTGAGCCTGTTGAATGTTGTGTGCTGACAGAAATGGATGCCATGGATTGCATTGTTCTTAGTAATGGCGATGCTTGTGGTGAAATCCAGTTGCTTCACCATATGCTTTCCCTTCAGGACTTTTGAATGCAATTACCTGCCTAGAGGCGGTTCTTATGACTGGCTCAGGGATATGTGTCAGATTGGGCTTCTGGGGTTCTATGCTGTCTTCATTTGGAGTATCGTCAGGTGATTGTACACCAGGTGCACATTCTTTGAGTAGATCATCAGTTGACCAGCTCATCGATAGTTGTTCAGCTGCACCAACGGAAGTCGAAACATGATACCTGCAGATAATCCCAGCATGCAGGTGGTAAAAACCCATCAGGTAATAGCCCTTCATTTTTCAGGATTGAGTGATATTGTCGATATTGAGCCTTGATCTGCTTCCTGTCGAAATTTAATTTGGGCAGGTACAGCAGTTGACGTGCTTCTGGGGAGTGTTGATTATATTTGAGAAACTGTCAGTGGACCAGTATTTTGAAGAATTTCGATGATGCTTCAAGGAGTGATCTAGAGCATCATGGATATTGGTTTGAATGTGAACTAACTGGAGTTAGCATATCATATTCACAGTTACATTCAACTGTGCACAATGGGTGGGAGGGGCTATATACGGTCACGTTATCATCAGGTTTCTTCTTAAACATGGAATGAAATATCATATCCCACGTGCCATCTACGCACATCTTCTGCTGAAGGTCATTCGCAGAGCTGAGAAGGGTACTTTTGCCATTACTGTTACCACCTCGATGGGCTATATTCTATATCATGGTGGGGATGTAAGTTATATCTAGACTCAAACATCCGAGCAGCTGATAGTGAATGTTGATCATCTTTGTATAATTATTAGGTGAGGTTCTTACAATGCTATATTCCTGCGCAATGTTCTTCGAGAACTGATAGGTTTGTAGAACATCAGCAAGATGAATATTGTTCAATAGGAGCCACTGGGAGTGTGTGAGAGTTGTTGGACCAGAATCCAAGGGTGGTTACATCGCAGAGTTTACTGGATGGATACAGTGTCCTTCAGACGCACCTGTGAGCACAGGCGAAAATTCTGGGTGGACATAGGAGGTCTGCTCACAACTAAGAGAGCACCCGGAAGCGCCAGCAACTATCCTCGGAGCACCTGGAAGCCCTGGCAACATGCCTGGCAGCACCAAACACAAGTCTGGCAGTGCAGACGACAACTCTGGGAGCACATCACAGCACAGTGGTGCAGTCTGGTCAAAACATCATCTTCTTTGGAAATGCTGTTGGTGCACCTGGAAATCATAGCCACTAGTTATTGTTCAACAGTATTCAAAACTCATGTAATCAATTTGTATTCACATTTATGTATCTATGTATTGATATAGGTGCCCATCAACACATGGCATATCTGGACTGGCTACAGCCGGTGCTTGAGATGCAACATGAGGTGAGCCTGCTGATGATGATCTCGCAAATTCAGAGATGCACTCTGAGTACAAGATCAAGAAAGTTTTGAGGTGCATTTGGAGGCTTACATGGATGATATGCACAGAGGAACTCGGAGACCATGATTGAGCGAGTTTGGAGATCTGCTGGGCGACAATCAGAGCATGAATTTGGACATAACATTGGAGGCTGTGATCGATTGAACGTACAGCTGCACTCCGAGGCCGTAATTGAGCGACTTTCGAGCTGTACTTCGAAGCTGAGATGGAGTGGACTTAGAGATCTCCATGAGGGCATGATGCTGCGAGTTTGCAGATGCACATGGAGATCGTAATGCAGCAAGTTTGGAGACTCACTAGCAGGCCGCGATTGAGTGCACCAAGAGATGTACTGCAAGGCTGTGGGCGAGCCAGTTCAGTGATGCCATTGCAAACTATGATTAGATGAGATTGGAGGTGGTCGATCTGGAGGCGGACGATGGAAGGAGTGCCGGGTGCTGACACTCTGTGTGTTAGTTAGTAAATTCACAACTGTGGGAATGGGATGAGGTGACAGTACCTGTGAAGCCCTTATGGACTTCCGGCTTCTGGTGGTCGATCTGTAGGGTGGCAGGAGAGAATCTGACACTACATTAAGGGGTCAAGTCGTAATCTTGGGAATGAATGGGCAACAGACAATCTTAGGTATATGCTACGCTCGGTGTATGCTGCACTCGGTGTACGCTGAACTTGGTGTCATGCAGCAATCGGTGTTAAATTGTGACCATTGCATAGAGAGATTGTGAAGCATCAGGTAGCTTTCTGTTCTGTGATAATGGTCGAGTTGTAAACAACAAAGAGAGAGATGGCAGATGGAGATGAGAATGATATGGATAATATGACTAAACATGCAAAATTAGCAGTACGACTTGACAGATTGGGTTTGGAAAACCATGTATCGGTCTTCTGACCCTCAGGATCAGGACTTCAACCTGCTGAATTGTGGATGGTAAATTGACTCCGGAAGGAAATTTTGTTAAGTCCCAGTTTCTCATAATAATTTCCCGTATCTGTTCTCATCTTTCTCTTTCTCCCCATTAACTGTACCATCACCCAAAAACAGAAAGTTATGTATTTCCTCTCAATCTCTCTATGCCATAATCATGGGGTAGCAGTACACAGAGCATACACTAGTACACCGAGTATACTGCATACACCGAGTACTGCCTACACCCAGTGCAGCATCACCCCAATATTAACTGTCAGCCACTCCTAGCCTGTTGCTCATCACTTATCTCTTGTTCGAACATGTTGTACTCAACTCTCTCCATTCCCAAGATAACCAGTCTACTAATGAATAGAGTTTCGGCTTCCGTGCTGCCAATTGCCTGATTTTCAGTCTTATGATCAATCACCTCCAGTAACTGCAACATCATAGCATACTGATGGCAGGTGTATCGGCGAACTCGCCTGGCCACAGCCTCGAAGTTCTCACAGTGATGGTCTCGAAGTATATCTTCAAACTAGCTTGATTATGGCTTTCAAGTCCATCTCTACAGCAGCAAAAACTAAATTTCCTTCATTAAATTTATTTAGTTGATTGTACCCACAAACTCAAAAAAATTAAATGATGGTTTCCCTGAAGAATGGCATTGCTTTACTGTTCCAGACTGTTCTTTGAGTCGTTGCAATGCTGATTGCAACTGTCATGACCAGTGATACCCACTTTTGCGAAAGTGACAATGAGCACTGGATGAATGGCTTACACATTCTTCGGCGATATCACAAATCATCTCTCGGCATACACCTTCGATGTCCAATTTGATTTGACCTTGTGGTGATGATAGTACTCGCTCGATATGTTTAATGAAGCGAGTAGTTCTTGTTTTCAACGACCCTCATGGCCTAATTTGACCAATCATAGTTACCATACAGAAGTGGTTAACGATGTTTAAATTCTTGATGCATGATCGTTAGAACGTTGCATTTCAACTGTTGAGGGAGGGTAATGCATCATCGCGATTATGATTTTACGTATTTGAGAACCGACTTCAGTAAACCATCTGTTCTATTACATTTACTACTATTATAATATATCAATGAAACCTTGAATAAAATCGCATTCATAGGAAATCCTAAATCCGATCAGTGACACCATTCCAAACCTCCAAGCGACATTGCACCCTCTACAATCGTACTTCCATCGACTAATCCAATATTCTCAATGCTTGTCACGTTGGGGATGCTGGTGATGTCATTTCTGTTGCTGTTGCGGTCGCTGCAGGGTATTGGTAGGCTCCTGCAGACAATGGCAGACCCACCCATAGACAGAACAGCTGCGAATCGCATCCTAGCTTGAGTAGCAGCAACAATGCAGCTGAGATGTTCAAAAGAATTATCGGGCTGCTCTTTCAGCTCCTCCGGGACATAATCAAGAAAGTTATCATCCAAGTGGCCCAGATCTTTGTAAGGTTGTGCCATCACAGGGTCCGTACCAGTTGAGTGGATCCTTCAGCGAATTATGCTACAGATATTGCCTATCTTTTTGACTTGAACCTCCGGCAAGGAAGAACTAAAATCCACGTTGAGACAACGAAACAAATCTGTGTATGCATTTTCAACCGCATAATTAATGATGCTTGTATCACACAGACATTGTGCTCCACCTTCTGGACCAAACTCTGGCGGAACCCTTAACCCGTCAGTTCTCTAGGCAAAGAGACAATGGTGGATGGCCATCACGGTGAGGGTAATAAATGTTGGGTTGATTGTATTAATAAAGGGTCTATCTTTGAATGCAATATGTGGTATGCCATAGAAGTATATCCGGTGAATATGATCACCAATTTCAGACAGTGCAAATTGAAACTTGAGTTGCTAACTTGATCATCAAGACAACTATTCAACAAGAAGGGAACTTTGCACTTACCTCACAAACGTTTGTGGGGCATGTAAACCTGATATTGTCCAATAGCCAGGCTCCTATTTTCTGGATCTCTGTAGGCGACTGGGTTCAGAATCCATGAATAGAGTCGATTGAGGCCTTGCCGCGGTATACTATTGCTGTACGGGAGCAAACAGTCTGTGTGAGAGGCTGACGCAGAATGATAGCGATGGAAAAAATTGTTGAGATGATTAATTTACCACTGAAATATTGGCATGTGGAAGGTCTGAGTTTCTCTGGGCTGGATCAATTCTAGCAATTTCCTCGTACCACCAACTATGAATTTGGGAGGACTTGACCACATTCGTGGCAAAGGGATTCACAAACATCACATAATAGATAGCGATAAGCTTTACACGTGCCATAGCCATCACTGGAATGACTGAACGTGGTGTCTGAGCGTTCTATTCCGCGCCGACGTTGAGGCCTGACACATCATCAACAAAGTCCTCATATTGCCACAGATTTCCAGCTTTCCATGCAACCAATTGCTCACCAGCTTTGTCTGAAGCCTTCCGCTAGGAAATATATACATCCCCGTGCGTAAGCAATCATTTAATCGCATAATCGGATACCTTCTTGGATGCGAGCAGTGCAGGCTCGCATTACTCCTCCTCCTCTCAGACAATGTTAAATGCCTGACAATCAGGATGAAGGGGTTACACCAACTCAAGAGTTCATTGAGTTGCTGTGACTCGTTTTCAAAATGTTGACGCGAAGGAATTCTTTGATGGCCGTTGGCCCATTGCTGTCCTCGATGGTGGCCAAAGTGGCTTGTCGTCGGATTGTGAATTGTCATCTCAACAATCGTTGTAATTGTTGGGTATCATGCGGAGATTGTCATTGAGTTCCTCGTCGTGGTTAGATTGTCTGCATCTTGTGGTGCTGGAAGTAAGAAGAGGAGGAGGCGAAGTGCAGCGTATTCTTGTCATGATTTAAAAAGGCGGCAAGTGATATGTACAAAAAAATTAACGTTGTGGCTAAAGGGAATGTGAATAAATGTAGAGGAAAGGAATTAATGCATTGTGTTAAGAAAACAAAGCTTTCATATGATTAAAAGCATCGTCGTGATGCATCTTGTTATCCTGTTGACAATTCAAGGATCTTAGCTTGTCCCGCCATCCACAATTCCAACTCCTTCGATGGACGGGACCTCAAAACTATCAATGGCAGATGACAAGTATGCTGCACCATTGTTGATTGTCTTCCATTTACAAAAATCATTATCACAACAAGGTAAAATGAGTTCGCAGTTCACCAATCATTTGGGCCAACCACTGCCGGGGAATGATATCGAACTACCAATTACATGATAGCCATACACGGAGTCCTATCCCTACCACTATGCCTTTCCCAAAAACAAACATCTCAAAGATTAATCCCATCATTGTGGACTCTCAACATAGCCCTTCATGTATGAATATTAATGATGTAATAATAAAACAAATAAAACCCCAAAAACAGACACAAAACCTGATCAAAAAACTCCAAATTGTCACCCATCCGTCCACCCTCCAAAGTGCCAGAAAAATTCGCACCCATATTGCAAATCCTTGAACAACAGTCCAGCCAGTGCATTCCGTCCCCACAACGACTTATTCGCAGCTGGGCGGCTGCTTGTACCCTTTCTATTGGTAAAAGAGCCCGCAGCAGGAGAATTCACAATGTGGTTGTGCTTGCGTAGCCAAGCCATATCCTCATCAGCAACAGGGCTTTGCTTGTAATCAGCAATGTGAATAAGATAACTGTTTCGGATGACTTGATGGTATTGCTGTTGTCTTACAATCATCTTTTGAAGCTTCCATTTAAGCTGTTGAAAGTATGGTTTCGTTTTCCAGAAGCTTCTTGGATACGGGCGCCACATTTCACCATTTTCCTCTGATTCCTGCCCGATATCATGGATCAGGTCCTTGGCTGGATGTGGGACAATGTCATCTGGAGAAACATTGCTGCAGCCACCATGCATAGGCGCTTTGGCAGCAGCTGTGCCACCAGCTTGTTGGCTACCATAAATAACACAAAAAAGCGTTGGGTTGTATAATTTCATCGCCAGCATCACCTGTCTGGCAGCAGCATTGTTATCGACGATTGGAGTAACATTACGGGCGTATGGACCACCATCTCCATTAGGCTCCACCCTGCAACCCCAAAGCTCTCTGATTTTCCAGCTGGGGTCCGGCAGACAGGCAATTGCAGCATTCACGATTGACAACATGGGTGTATCGACGATTGATGTAACTATCTGAAGTATCGATTCGTCATCCCCAGGCCAGTGCCATGAGACAAGCTGAGTATTGTTTTCACCCACCCTCTTCCCAGCGATGTCGGGATCCACATAGGCGATGGTAATACTAAATGGCTCGACAAGGCAATCGATCAAGGTGTCCCAACGCACCTTTATCGGCTAAGACCTGTGACCCGAAGTTTCTTCCTTGTCGTCTTCTGTATTTACACATTATCTGGAAGAAAAAAACAGGCACCGGGGCGATGAAATTCATACCAATATTCATCATTTTCCTCTTCATAGTTGGGGTTTCATCCAGCCTATTCTTCCTGATGCGAAGACCAACCTCCACGAATTCTTCCAGCGCGGCCTTGAGTTTCTGACTATCGAGCTTAGTTATGTCTGTCATGGACCACTTATAAACCCATTTTTTAGATGCCAGATCACTGATTCGAGTAACGCAATGATCCATTTGGAGATTCCATTGCTCAGGGCTGGCACCTTGCTTGTTGATGATGCTCATGGACTGCGATATCTCATAGATGAGCTCTGTTACTTTATTATCTATCTGTTGTGTTGTCAAGCCACCCTTATCGTGGCAAATCCCCATGGTTTCTGCTGCCCATTGGCTGACTCCAACACCGGCTTTCTCGGCCCAGACACAGATTTGGAGAGTTGGCATCTGGATTGTATTAGCATCTGCGACTACTGATTTCAGCGACCAGAATGCATTACATTATATTTTAGGTTCTCAATGGTGGTCAATGATTGAGTGGTGGACATAGAATGCTTGTTACTCTAAACAAGCATCGGAAGTGTTGAATATATCGTCATCGGTAATGCCAGGTGGTAGCAGAGGTTAGAATGGTGTGTCGAAGGTTCTGGAGATTGTGTGGCAGGTGGGCAGGCAAGGCAAATATATACATGGGCTTGGGGGGGTTTTCTTGATCCGGCGACATTATCTTGGCTATACTTCAGCTAGGAGATGATGTGCTTAGCATCATCTAAGCGCTCTGAATCATCAACTGAATGCTTATGTTCATCACAAAGACAACTAAAAGCATGCTGTGCAGTCATATCTCACTTGTTTGACCTTGCTCTAGTTCTTGTACCCAGCAATGATGTCGCTGTGTAGGAATCTAAGTAGAATGCAAGGTTCATATATGGTACGACCTTAACAAACAGTCTTAACTAACAAACAGGCATTGAGCGTAGTAAGGTTGTATAAGGGTGCAAAACAATCGCGGTGATGAGTTGAATGTAGATGCATTATGCTTTTCTAGATCAAAGGGATGTTGAAATTGAGAGGGCAATTAAACTGTTTGTAAATGTGTAAAGGAGGAGGAGAGAAATCCTACGAGAGTGGTACGACCCCATTATGGAAAACATTGATCAAGATGTTGCTTTCCCCATGGACCAGCTGGCTTTTCATGGTATGAGTACCTAAAAGACCGTCGAGACGCTTCTTAATGTTGTTGCATCATTTCACTTTGGTAACAAAATGTAAATTTTCTTCAACAGTGTCTGTACAACTGGAAGAAGTACTTCTACATCGGCGCTTTCATCTCTGACCCACGTCGTGACCACATTGAAAGGATAGTGTACGTATCAGCCAAAATACTGACAGATGATGGCTTTGTTATGAAGAACAATAGTATTCTACATCTACTCTGACAGGAACCACATCGTGACCCTTTGCTTCCCCCTTCCGATGGTGATTCGAGCGACATAGAAGTTGACAGCGAGCATGCATTTATCAATCTAGAGTAATCTTCAGTTCGGACACACATTGTTGGTACTCCACACTTGGACAACTGTCTAGCCAGCAATCATATTAGTAACAAGTATTTCGATCTCTTTGACGATGAAATTGATCCATGGTCACCATTTTCTTGCTTTGAGAAGTATCAATTAGCATACTGGTGGGAGAAGCACAACTTGAGCAGACATGCTATCAACGAGTTGTTCAAGAACCCTATGATTGCAACTGTCAGCAACTTCACTTCTTACCACACTTTCTTCAAGTGGGTGAACATAATGTCCTGTGCGATGGGCCTTGACTCTTGGAAATCTAGCAAAGTGTGTTACAATCGTTTGGCCAATTCAAACAACCTTCATTTCTATGATTACACATGTTTCTTTTACCACAATCTTGTTGGATGCATTGAGTTCCTCATGCAACAGCCTGCGTTCAGGGATCATATGTCATATGTTCCAGCCAAGAAAGGCAATGATGCTGAGGAACTTATCTACTCAGAGGTGAACTCATCGAACTGGTGGTGGAATGAACTGGTACATTAGTTGAATGTTGTCATAGCTACAATGATTCTGATCAGTTCAATACCAGCAGCGGCCACTTGGAGCTATGATTGTCCCTTCATTTGGCAGTTCAGACCAGACACATCTTAACAACTATTTAGGCGACAAGAAGGAATGGCCGGAATATTTGAGTCTCAGAAACATTGCCTTGATGATTAGATCAAAGGATTCGAATCTTGCAAGCATCCCTGTTGCCCTTCTTCCTGCTGCTCGGAAATATCATTTTAAAAACCATAGGACAATCACAGCCATGAAGGAACAACAAATCCACAATCGAGAGGTCTTAAGAAAGGTCTCCGAGAGTATTTTTCGTCCTCTCCACCGGCGTTTCAACACAGGAAAGCTCATGCGTAGTGCGGACTGTCGGATTCAGCAATGTTTTCTTCCTATCTGTGCATGGATGGCTGACTACTTCTAAAATATTCATTCCCACTCAATAAAGCAGCCCAATTGCCCTGTGTGCGAAGCACCCAAATCGTTGTGTAGAGAAGGAAATTCATCTTTGTCTCAATCGAAAGACATTCGGCTATACTTCCAAAATATAACACTCGCAAGTCAGGGAGATGAGATGGAGAGACAGGAAGCAAGACAACATCTGGAAGATCAATTGGTTGGAACCTCTGAAGAAGTCTTCTAGAATATGAAATGCATCTCTCAAATGACTATTATCGTACCCGATATTCTTCGTACTGTCTAGCTCAGTATGCCAAATCATCTGATGGACTGGGTAACATCCTTCGTCGAACACTATTCCAGGATCGGCAAATTCAACCATCTCTGTGCGATGATGCCTCCATATCCTGGCTTCGCTCGATTTAACAAGCCATATAGCCAACTGACCCAGTGGAGTGGTAAGGAGATGAAAGCACTAGGGCATGTGATTGTTCAAAATTTCGTGGCGACTCTTTTAAACCTTTCGGCAAATCACAGGATTCTCTTCACAGAAGCCCTGTTGCGCGTCAAGAACTTTGAGTATTTTCACCTTATGGCACAGTACCGGTACCATACTGAGGCCACAATCGAGTACATGGAGAATTATCTGGAGGAGTTTCATCGTCAGATTGATTTATTCAGCCCATTCCGTGCGAGTAAATCAATCAAGAAGGTCTTGGACGCCTTGAAAATCGATCTTACTTTGGACAAACTGGAGGAATCGAAGAGTGACCCCACTTGAAACATTCTTTCTGTGGCTGCAAAGTGTCGTTGAGTTGATGAAGATAAAACACAGATCCAGTCAGAAATTGCACAACATCTTTTCGACAAATCGGATTACAACATTCTGACAATACATCTCCAGAACCACTTCTCTGACCATATTTGCTAGCTTGGCAACATCTTAAGGGAATGATCTGTACACCAAGACAAAGCGATGATGGATCAAAACCATGGGTACCGACAATCGAATGATCATGAAGCCACCTTCCAGATTTTGCAATCAAATGCCCAAAAAGATGTAATTCAGTTCGAGAGCTGAATGCAAGCACTGCAAGACAATGTCGTGACGATGATTTGCCACTAACGAAAGCGCCTAACAAGCACATGATGATAAACCCACAACTGGAAATCAGGACGTTTGATAAATTGGCCGAGTTGTGTGCAATGCCAAAAGAGGAGCTAAAGAATCACAGTGCTTGGTGTTTCAAGAGGTTTGCCAACTTCACAGACTACATCAATCATGATTACACTTTCAGTAGTTTCTACAATGCAAACTACATTTGATATAATGCAGTAGCAATTCCGGTGACGTCATTTGAATGCGACGAGCAAGCAGTTCATATGGTTTGTTCCACTGGGTCCACAAGGTGGAGAAATCATAAGCCACGAAGAAAGGATACAGTGCTTCCCTGAATGGGGATGAGTCCAGATAGCCACTTTAAGTCGACTACTGGATGTATTCCCATACCGTTGAAGTGTCTGTTGTTCATCGAGGATGCTGAATTGAGCGTTAAAGGGCATATTGCCTTGGTTCAGACGTTTGCAACAGGGCGGATAAGTTAGACTGCTGGTATGCTGATTGTTGAGGGGAGGCATCAACCTTTGATTCAACCTTTGCACGATGCAAGCTACCATAGTAAGCCTCTCTTTGGCGTTGGAACCACTGCTATCATCCGTATAAGTGCTATCCACATAGCTCAACACCTGTTTCTGTTGATGCCACAGCCAGATAGCTCGCAGTGGTACTTGAGTAACACAATTTACTTGAATGCCATGAATATGTTTTACATGTATATTATCTGACTCGATGCCGAAAGTAATCATTGCAGCGATATATAGAAATGTGTTGAGTGATTACTCAGGGTGTCTTAATTTTTGTAATGGGAGTTGTGCAAGCTTGTGTATAGTCGATGTCTCAAGGGATTAAATGATGAAAAATTTTCTTGAAAACAATGGAACAGTTCAAAAAACTGTCGAAACTATTAAAATCCAGAGGACCAACGTAAAAAACAAGTGCAATGAAATAGCTTAAATGATTAAACATGTTTTTGAGATGTCGTGACGACGCGATCAAATCATTGAATGCTTTGAAGCACGGTGGAAGATTGCACATGGGTCACTATGATGATTTGGGAAGAATGTGGAGAAACATCAGTGCGTGGCGTTCATTTTCGGAAACCAATTTCACGTTTTGCTGATGTGAGTGCACTAGGTCTCTTGCTCAAACTGCACCTACAGGCTTGCTTGGTTATTGCCTCCAAGTTCACACAATTGGGGCCTTCAACAGCATCTGCTAACCTGCTCTCTCACAGTGTGGTGAAACAATCAAGCTAGAAGACAGAGAGCTGACATTGACCTTCCACCACACTTCATGAGACTAGTGTTAGCAACGGATCAGGCTAATGTGCCAGCCGTCCGGGTTTGGACCCCAAAACCGGGTCGGTTCGGTTCGTGACCTGATCAAAAACCTGACCCGTGGTCTCTTGGTGGAGTAAACCTGGATCCATACCCGTCAACCCGCAGGGTTTGCTGGGTTAGGCTAGAGGGATCAGTTCCAATCTCAGGTTGTGCATGTCGGGTTTCACTATTTGTAGTCACATTCCTATATGCTACTGTTAGACGCCAAATATTTACATTGGTATGTTGCTGACTATTTTGGATGTATTGGGCACCATAATGATCAAAAAAAACCGAGACACATGCCCTACCACATCCTGCAAATGAGCACCAACATAGCATCAACAATTGTTAGTTTTGTATTTTGGGAAATCTGGGGGGTGACAGATTTTACACAGTCATAAACACAGTATTGGCCGCCTTTATAGTAAAAAGGGAAGGCGAAGCACTTCCTATCCCATCTTGAAGATGAGCGTCAATGGAGCATCAATGATTTATGGTCTTGCACCTTTGGTAATATGAGTGTGACCTGATCTTAAGCACTCATAAAGTCGAATATGGCCGCCTTTAATGTCAAATATGTATCGGATGTTTCCGCCACATCCTCCAGGACAGCAACAACGTATTTCATTCACAGAACTTCCAGTAAGTGTTCTTGAGCCTTTGACGTTCAAAAACAGTCAAAACGATGTAAATAGAAATGACTGGCTACCTCACGCTGTAATTAACTATGATATCAGGCCAATAATCATTGATGCGCCATTGACACTTATTTACAAGATTGGGCAGAGAGCATGTTGCGTTCTGTTTTTCCTATAAAGGTGGCAAATACTTTGTTTATGACTGTCTACAACCAGTTGCCACCCACATTACCCAAGATACACAACCAACAATCTGTGATGCTCAGTTGACGCTCTTTTCCAAAATGGGGCATGGAGGGTATCGCAGTGTGTTTTGCATATAAAGGCAGCCATAGATGCTTTTCTGACTGTCTGTAACCTATCGGCAGTCTGATTACCTGGGATGCATGACCAGAAATCTTTGGCGCTCCGTTGAAGCTTATGTCAATGTATTGAATCTTCAATATCTGCTGCCCTCAATAAATATATAAAAAGAAATTTAGACTTATTGGACACCTTTCTAGCCGATTGAGAATCAACCCATTGGCAAAGCCGACCACGGTAATATTCTTGCACAAGCCTGTCTCATTCTACGAAAATTGATATGTCGCTCTGAATACTACATTTCGCCAGCTATAGTCTTTTTTTTGAAACATTATTCTCATTCAACTAGTTACTATTCTCCAATAATATTTCTCTACATGAAATTCTCGGTCAAGCAACATATAGAACGTGGTGCAAACTTATTGACCCAATCTGTCCTACTTTTTCTTATCTCCCTTTTTCCTCCTTGCTTCCATTGCGCTAACAGTCATTAACTCATTTTCAGCCGTTTTCATCATCCTCCGTGTTGGCCAAATCAATCCAGGAACATTTGGTGCGGCACTCACAACCCAATGCTCTGGGCTGTCTGAAGCCTTACTGCCATTGTCTGCCTCTATATTGGATTCATCATCTGCCTCACAGTCCTCTTCACAGCTGTCTCGATTATCCAAATCACCGTTCCAGTTAAGCCAATTTTTGCTGTTGGAAATGCTGTCAGGTACAATATCTTCATTACTTTCGGCAGGATGACAGTTGATTCTTTTGATTCGGCAGACATTTAACACTGGAGTTTGTCCTCCAGGGAGGTCCTTTGCTCACAAAGCTGGTGGCAAAGATGATCTTTCTGATAATGTAAATGCAGCCACACCATCATGTTGAAAACTTGACCAGGATGCACCGATGATCTCTTCCCTATTTCAAATATATTCTACCGCAGTCATTTGTGCGTTTTGAGCATGAGATTCCTTCTTTGTAGCATGTAGGTTGTGGCTGCCCTGCCTCATCTTCAAAACATTGTGAACCTTAGCCACTCCATGCAATTATCTTTTCTCCTCCTCTTTCGTCAATTCCAAGTCGTTTTCAGTTTCCATGGTATCGAATGCTGCGCAATCGCCCACCAATATCCCCTCATTGCCAGGTGCAAACTGCCTTAATCTGACTTTTGCCAGAAGGGTCTTGCCAGTGGTTTCAGACTGTCTCCTGCCAATAACGTCTCGCCCAAGGGAAAAACTGGCCTCGACTCCGACACAATGTTCAATAATAGAGAATATGTCGCATGGCACATCAGAGGGATTGGCGTACTTTGTGTGCATTTCCTCTTGTTGGCGCCAGCAGTTGGTGATATCTGGTAACCAAAATGTACTGCTAATCTTCAAGGGATCAGAGTGGGAATCATTGAAATTTGGATTTATTTGCCCCCAGTTCTTTGGTGTCTTAGGCTGTGGATTCAGATGGAGCCTTGCGGCTATCAATTATTCTGCTGCGTGATTGCTTCGTCCAGATGACGATTCAGTCATGGTTTTAGGTGACAAATTTTCGTCATCATTGCCGGAGAAATTATATGGAACAAAACACGAATAACCAACCCCAGAAACCAATGCAGAGCAGAAGACATTGCGGTGGGGAACATGTTCGGGATTAATCACGGACATTCGTCGATGTTTGGTTCAATATTCGTTCTCTGTATACTTCAAAAAGGCCTCCTGGTATTGGACAGTATACAAAGTCTCGTCCTTGGGATTAATATGCATCGCCTTGTCGCACTTCCTAAATGATCGCCACTTCTGGAACGAATGCAGGATATATGCCGAGATGCGATGCTGACTGGTTGTTTTATTCACTGCAGGATATGATGTGGACAGCTTGTGTTGTGCAACCTTTACCGCGAAGTATAAGTCTTCCTTCCATTGTGTACTCTTCTTAGCTGCAGCTCGCATAACGCCGTCGATATTATCGAACATGTCATTGTGCACAGTGAAGACATGATGCAGAGTAACTGTATGCCTTTTTGACATCCACAGGGTCCACTATCGGAATGGACTTAAAACTTTCATGATGTATTTGACGATCATCAATTTATCCTCTGTTGTGAAAAGTAACCGGTAATCGCTGTATTTTGCATTGTTCAACCACTCCCGGGGATCTTTTCGTGATTGCTGGGCTTGCTCAAGCCACTCCATTGTCGAATTCCACTGTGTTTTCACAGCCATAATTGGTAGTACCATAATTAGTACTTTGGCCGTGTGACAATCAATGGACTCATTTCGATGACCAGGTGTTAGCGTAATCAACATAGCAAACATTCTCTGCTATTTGATGGTCAGTTTCAGGTGTTTCAAAATGTCTTGAAATACGTACTATCTCAAGTATCTTTGCCAGACCCGGTCGCATACCCGACACCTTGTTGATTCTACCATTGTCCTATTTTCGCAGTCTTTGACTCTTCCCAATGTCTGTGCTATCATTCTGTCCAAATTGCTGATTGCGCTAATGGGCTTCCCAAGACTTGGTTCGTCCTGTTACGCCGAGACTGATCATGAACGCACCCAAAGCAAGATGCATGATGTACACCATGCACAGTATGTGGTTTCTAATTGCTAGCCTCTCAGCGCCGAAGGCCTGAATGATTGATTGTAGTTCATGAGTGATCGAGTAATTTGAAGAAGTATTATCTGTCGTAATTGCAAGTAGACGGCCGTCAGTCAGCTCAAAACGATCCAGTACCTCCTGCAAGTATATGGCTAGCCTTGCTCCATTATGTTAACCCTTGACCGATCAATCTTAACTATCACTCAAATTAGGATAAGAACACTCTATCGCCCTCCTCGAATACATATTGTACTTTTTGCCATGCCCAATTTCGATCTATGTAGTATGCTATGACAGATGTTATCGGTACTTTGTTCGGTAGATGTCCTCACATCCAAAGCTAAGCTAACTTAATTCCTTGATGGCAATTGCTTCTTAATTGCATCCAGTGTCAGTGAGTATTCTCTCTGGCGAATGTTGGTAAGGGTGCTGGTGGATGGCATCACCAGCTCACCACGTAAGGCGTTGAATGACTGTCGCAGCTCGAGGTTTGATAAAGCATTTCATGGAATGTGAGCCGAAACAAATGCTAACATCAGGTAGCAATTCCAGGTATCTTGGTGAAATTCGGCAGTTAGGTAGTTCTTTGCTGCCAGTTTACCACATTCTGTCTCTCAATTGTGTTAATATCTGTAGAATCTAACTGTCGAATATCAATGTTTTTTGCGAGCTTACTATTGTAATTCTACGACTGCCTCCTCTCTTCAATATGGCTAAAGCTCTTTCATCAACAGTTGTACTGGTCCATTCAGAAACCTCCGACTCAGTTAAGTTGTTTAACTTTGAAATGTGTACTTTTGGCAGCAGGTGTTTCGCCATGGAGGTGGTCCCATTTTCCGATGGATGGCGAAGAACTTGATGGCAAATGATACATATGATGCTAGGGTGGCCAGTCTCCTCAATTCCGCAGTGCAAATAGAAGCGCCATGAAGCCGCATGTTTAGAATTACTTCATCCAATAGGACGTTTCATGATCACATTCATTAAAGCCTAGCAAGCACCAAATATGATTTGTAAAGTCAGGTCGCTTATATTGCGAATAATGCCACATTTATATTTGGAAGATATCATAACCTCTAGCAACAAGGTATTTATAGATTGGGAATCCGACATGCTTGTAGGAATTTGGATGCTGTGTAATTCCAGTTGAAAGACTGTCAATAGTTACATTATTGTTGAGTAGAATGCTGTTGCTTAATTAGTGACTCTTGAGCTACACACAACACAAAAGCAAGACCTGTCATGCATTGTTGTGAGGTTGTATACAGGGTCATATTGACAAGACTGACTGTGAAAACCTCAATTTTGGAACAATTCAAGGTATTTCGTTCCTGTGAAGTATATTGCGCCCCACAAAACCTGTTGCTGCTCTGCTGACACTTATTTTTAGGGGGTGGTAGTGGAATTGTTACTGGCATTTGTGCCAACGAAGGCTGCCTATACATTGATTAACGGTGTATGTTAATGCACAGCTCTTGGATTTTGCAAGTTGCATATCCGAAAATCATTGACGCTCCATTGACGCTCCTTTCACACTCAGTTTTGGGACATAGTAGTGATGTGGTCAGAAGCATATTTGCCAGTAAAGGGGGCCGGTAGTTAGATTATGGGTTAAGGTTGCAGCACAGGTGTTACATTTTCTAAGATGCAAGGCGAAAAATTGTTGATACTCCGTTGACATTCATTTTTATGACATGGTAGCGATGTTGTTGCAATAATTTTTGCCTAGCAAGTCAGCCAGTAGTTAGATTAGGAGTCAAGTGTGCTGCACAGCCCTTGGGTTGTACATGATGCATGGCCAAAAGTCGTTGATGCTCTGTTGATGCTCATTTGTAGGAGGTAGTAGTGAGGTTCTCACAGGACTTTGCCTAGAAAGGCAGCCGATATCGGGATTGTGGGTAAATATGGCCACACAGTCTTTGGATTGTGCAAGATACAAGGCCCGAAATCATTGAGGCTTTGTTGACGCTGATTCTTTGAATAGGTCAACAAGTGTGTCATTTGCCTTTTTATCTATAATGCCAACCAATTCATTTACTTTGGCACGAGCTGACAATGCACCCCTTCTGATTTTCGAATGTGTAAGACTTATTGATGTTGACGCGCCATTCAGGTTCACTTTTAAGATAGGGCAGGGAGCGTGTCATTTGCCTTTTTGGCTTTAACACCAACCAATACATTCACTTTGGCAGGAGCTGACAAAGCAGCCCTCTGATTGTGAAATGTGCAAGACTAGACATCATTGATGCTCCAGTGATACTCATTTCAGGATGAGGTAATGAGCTTGCCATTTGCCTTTTCGGTTATCACGCTGACCAATACATTCACTATGGAAAGACTAGACAATGGAGCTGTTTGATTGTCAAATGTGTAAGACAAACAATCGCTGATGCTCTGTTGATGCTCAATTATCTGAATGGGGCAATGAGGAGGTCATTTGCCTTTTCGGCTATCATGCTGATCAATACATTCACTTCAGAAGGTTGAGACAATGGAGGCGTTTGATTGTCCACTGTGTAAGACTAAAAGTCGTTGACGCTCTGTTGATGCTAACATTAAACACATCAACAGAGCTACTATACAATCAATAATTACATGCAATGAATTGGAAACTCATTATTGACATCCAATATTGCGTTTCTGAGTAGTATCATTTGGATGCGGAAGCTTTGTGGCCTTTCAATTTCTAAGCAACTTCAAACCATGTTGCCTGAGTGAGAACTGACATGGACATATCACGTTCCTGTGCTTTCGGCCAGCAATTCATGGCATGTAGCTTATTTCGCTATCATTTGATTAATATAGGTCGACTTCCTCTCCTGATCTCATCCAACTTCTTCTCCTCTATGTCCATGATGTACCATAAGCAATTGTCAATATCTCAACCATGTGCACCAGCTCTGTGCAGAGAGTTATACAGTTGGGTGCATGGATAAATACAGCATGATGGTCATCATTCAGAAAGATTCTTATCGAGCACAGACGGCTCCTCTTATGACTCGTATGACATCACTTGCTTCAATTTTGTTAATATATTTCGTCAATACTACAGCATTTGCATTCTCAGTAAACTGTAACAGGCAAACTGAAATCGAGTATATTGGCTGTCTTTGAAGAGGATATGGGTTCTAGAACATTCGCATGATGTGTTGGACCCTTGCACATGCACAGACGAATGGTCAAGTCTCACTATTTGGTAACGGAAATCAAGAAAACACAGACACATAGCAAAATTGGTGCAAACATTACTTTTCACAGAGATATGACGTCAAACGTACCAATTTGCATATCGATTCCTCCCATGACCCAGGAGGCATCACCATCTCTTCGTCCAAATCCAATTTCTATATGGTAATTATCTGGGAGGGGATATACAGAGGTAAAAGTTTAAGAGTTCAATAGGCTTCACATTCTGAATAGGCGATAAATCAAGCTCCACGGCAGGCACAAAACCGGCTATGCCTGTGTCAGACAGTGGTTTCCCAAAGCCTAACCTAATATAAATAGATCCTGGTCGAGGTGTTCCTTGTGGCATTTGTAATATTCCAGGGAGAATATCAAGAAACTGCATAAGCTCTCCAAATGTTGTGGGTGCAGGTGCAGCTGCATCGTCATTCGTTTGTGGTTTAACGACCGCCAGAACCTTCAATTCTGATGAGCTGTACGTCCTATCTCCTTCACGGAAGTAGTCGGCTGTGTTTTCCCATCCCAGTTGTATCAATTTGTCAAACTTCATCTGCTTCTCCAAAAACCTCTCCATGCGCTGCTGTACCGTTTTGGAGATTTTGCCCATCACCCAGCCTGGTTTGTCATCTATGCTCAGTTTGACCTGCTCTGTCTCTTCTTCATCATCATTATCTTCCCAATCTTCCACATCATCGTAACGTGCAATATGGCTCAGACTGTCGCTGATCGCAACCATCATCTCGTGTAACATTTCTTTGGGCTCTCTTGTCATGAATCCCGCATTTTCAGCGGTCTCTGTATCTTTCTGCTCCTGCCTAATTGCTGCCTATGGATGTTCAACTCGCTTTCTTGCCACAGGGGTTTCTCTCTCAACATAATCCTTGATCCATTTCTCATTCTCTTCATTGCTTGAAAAGTGTGTTTCTCAATGTTTCTCTGCCGCAAGCATTATTTGGGATCGCAAGCTGCACAATGCCCCAAGGGCTCGGACCATTTCTGCTTCAAAGCAGCTCTTGACTTCATTCGTTTGACGATATCGTTGTGTGGCGTGCATGGTCCATTTGCTATATTTTCCCGCCAGAAGTGGCGAAAAGTTCGTTTTCAGAGCATTGACGATGATAGTGTGTATTGACAATGTTATTGAGCGAGATGTTGAATGTTGCACGACATGGACAATATGGAGACAAGGTGTGTCTTCGTTGTCAAGGTTGGTATGTTTACTCAACTTGAACAAAGCAAAATCTGGCTTTTGACTGTCAATAAATCGGGAATAGTTAGGCAAACAGTACAACATGACAGGATTGTTAGCATCAGTTTCACATATTATCCTAGCAATTTTTTGAGACAAACATCAGCAGACATTCTTTCCCTCAAAGAATGACCTATGTATATCTCGCAATCATGTGATTTCGGCTGTTGTATGCCTTGATGTATCCCTGGATACAAACAAACAACACTGGACCGACATATTGCAAATTGCAAGATGGTGGGAAACCCCTGCAACTGATAGTCATATGCAGCAGGATTCATGTTGAGTATAACATACAAGTTGGCAGCTATTTATTCCAATCTGTCATGAATCTCACTATGTATTCCACAGGACTTCCCAATTCTTTTCGTAATCATCTGCCTCTCCTATTCCACACCACCAAATCCTGGATATACAATCACCTCAGCCAGGTGGCAACGGATCTGAAGCACAGCCATCGATGGGCACTTCATCCAATACGTCACTTCATGGCACACGGCATGAACTCAAACAGCAGTTAATCCAGCGTGATGCTGCCAATGAACCCACCAAAAATATGACCCAGGATGCACATTTAAAAATCGTCCATAAGACTGGAAGCAGCAAGAATAATAACCAGTATGCAACTCGATGTGAGTATTTGCATACTGTGTTGAACAGCCGTCAAAGGACGGAATAACGTACAGAGGGTGTATGCAAAGAGCTCTGTGACGAATTAATCACCGCTCGTAAACAGAAACCTTTATGGGTTAGCAAGGCATTCCTCCTCAGAGTCCGTGAAATTGAACATTATGATGTCATTAGCTATGGTATTTTCGTGGATGAATTTGGTGATAAACATCCCCTGGAGTGGACAAAACAGGCTATAATTACCTTAGAGAAGGCTACAGAAGCATATATAGTCGAGGTAATAGCCAACTCTCATTGTCAAAGCAGCAACTAATTTCTTGTAGGTTGTCAACATGTCTGCTACAATGGCAAGGCAAGTAGGTCGGGTACAGCTGGAACAGTCCAACATGTGCCTGGCCTTGAATATGGCAAAAATAGCCAAAGGAAGGTTTTTGCAAGCCACAATCGAGGAAACGCAATATCTGATTAAGATACCTCATGCCAAAGTCGAAGAAGAGAAGAACCGAGGTGTTGAGTCTCCAGGGCATAAAAACAGGAAGGCTGCGATAGAAAGTCACCCGGCCACACTTCATCAAAACCACACAGCATGATGCCATCCATGTCAAAATGGCACCGCAAGGAATCTGCAGACATGCTGGAGACACCAAGCAACAAGTGCATCTCCACGCGACTGACGAAGACAGCCGACTCCAGAGCCGAAGACATCTTGGCACGGAATGCCAGCTCTCCCTGGACAGCCTCCCATCGTACCAGATACCCCTGCCGGAGCTCAGCTTTCTCAAATCCTCAATTTGCCAGCTGGATATGTGTATTCACATACATTCTTCCCTGTGCTGAATATTTTCCTTTTAATGTATATACCCAGCATAGCCAGCATGATACAGATTATGATCCAGTTAAGCTCAATGATGAAGGAACATCGACTGGTTAATACACTATCTGCTGTGTGGTAATGCCACTTACATCCATTTTGAAGACCAGAGCAGCCGATTGAGCGAACCTGCAGGTGATGACGAGCATTGATCGAAAGGAACATGTTTTTGGAGTGTATTATTATTTACAATTAGCGGACACTGTAGGGTATATTGTAAAGGATATATTTGTAAGTATTATTAAACAACAATGTACTAATCAAGGAGAAAGTAAATGAAAACGCTAGAACGGCCGCCAGGACAATGTGAATGACAGACTACACCAAATCACACGATTGAACATTACAGATACGCATATGGCATAATGAGCGTCAACAAAGCGACAACAATTCGAGGTCATGTATGTCTGGTAATTAAACATTGACTTGGTCGTGGTTATATGTAATCGAAGTATCAGCAGCCCTTATACACACAAATTATAACGACCTGCTCCCTACCTCATCTTGGAAATGAGTGTGAAAAATTTTTTGTCATGTAAACATGGTAATTGTAGAGTGATTTAATCGCTGTGTAGCAGAACCGGTATATTGGCAGCCTCTATAAGCCTCACAGAAAGCAACACAGTCACTGCCCCATTCTGACAATGAGTGCCAACCGAGCGTCAATGATTTTTGGCTTTGCATCTTGGGTTATCCAAGCATTGAGTTGTGATAGTAAGTCATATATGATGTATTGGCGGACTTTTCAGGCAAAACCAGGTGAATAATGTTTGTTACCTCATCATGACAATGAGCATCAATGGAGTGTCCGCAATTTCTGGTCTCCTAAATCAGGGAATTACCAAGTGATCTTGTAGTGGTTAAACATAATAAATATACAGGCTGCCTTTATAGGCGAAAAAGAAAGAGACACGGTCACTGCCCCATTCTGAAAATAAGTGTCAACCGAGCGTCACCAATGTTTGGATTTTCATCTTGGGTTAGCTGAATGTTAATTTGTGATAGTAATCCATATACGATGTATTGGCAGCCTTTTCAGGCAAAGCACTGCGAGCTATGTTCCTTACCCCATCGTGAAAGTGAGCTTCAAAGGAGCAGCAACGATTTCGGGTTTTCTAAGTAAGCTAATTACAAAGTGATCTGGTAGTGATTAGGCATAATGGATATATTGGGTGCCTTAATAGGCGGAAAACAAAGGAACATGGTTATTGCCGCATTCTGAAGATCAGTGTCCACAGAGCGTTAACGATTTTTGGCATTGTATCTTGGGTTATCAAAGTGTTGATTTGTGATAGTAATCCATATATGATGTAATGGTGGCCTTTTCAGATAAAACAGTGCAAGCTATATTTGTTACCCCATCATTGAAATGAGGGTCAATGGAGTGTCAACGATTTCGGGTCTTCGAAGTCAGGTAATTACAAAGTGATGTGTTAGTGATTAGGCCTAATGGATGTATTCGCTGCCTTAATAGGCGAAAAAGAAAGTGACATGGATATTGCCCCATTCCGAAAATGAGCATCCACTGAGCGTCAACAATTTTTGGCTTTGCATCTTGGGTTATCTAAGTGGCGATTGGTTGCAGACATCCATACATAAGGTATTAGCCACCTTTAGCATCAAAACCAACAGCCGTGTGCTTCCTGTCCCATCCTGAAAATCTGTGACAACAAAGCCACAATGATTTTTGGTTCTGTACATTGGGTAATAAAGGCATTGCGTGGATATATGCGTTCATAACTGAATCATTGACTGCCCAAAAACATCTATATACAAAACACAAAAGGCAAAACATTGATTCCAAATTAACCAATGTTGCAACCTGCAAAGTGATCAAGAAGTATTTCTGGATGTTAATTACCTGATTTTGATCAAATCCAATTATGAAACAGCAAAACCAAGAGCATTATACAAATCTACAGACAGACCTGCTGGACAGTCCGCTGTCTACCCGCCGAATTCTGACTACTTGAGCGATGTCCATTGAACAGTACCTGAATTGACAGTTCCGGTGCATTGACAACCCGGACCAGGTATTTGCTGACGGTTCTGTTCCGACCAGCACCCAGACCAGAAGTGGCGGTGCGGAACCAATGGTAACACAACATGCGACATGCGAAGCAATTTCATGAGAATGGGTGGTTCTGGCCTGAGGATGAGATAGACTACCTAGATATATCGAACCACTCACATTGAGTGAATCTTTGAATGCTCGGCAAGTGTGGGTGAGGAACAACACAAAGTTAGTGGATCCGTGATATCTCAGCAAGAGTACTTGGGTCCAAGTGCTGGGAGAGACAGAGTGTGAATATTGTATAATGAGACGATGTCTATCTAATCTGGGGTCATGTAAATTTATACTCCCTGGCGCTTAGTCCGTCCCCATCATCCCTGTCTCTTCATATGCACCCTAATATCTTCCCACTGGCTAACTGAATGGCGGTGGTGGTGACATATAGATTTTTCCACTACAACAGCCTCCAAGTACATCTCTAACAACACTCAATCAGCAGCTCCAGGTGCTCCTCAGATTACACTCCGGTTCTGTCTGTAGCCAGATTGACTATATGTATGTATATGCAGAGACTCATATAATACATGCCATATTACGATGTTGTGAATCTTTTGACTGTAACAAAGACAAATATGATAGATGAAATGCCTTGTGATTATGAAACCCCAAGAATCACTGCAGTGAAAATATGTCACCAAGTCTCCGGCAGATCTACATGGAGCTGTGAAGCGGTCTCATCTGCTCTCAAAGTCTCCTGCAGTCCTGTGCAGATGTCTCTGGTGCTCCAAAATATTGCTAACCTATAAGTTTAATTTCTTACCATCATGAACACACCTCCATAGCAGCAAGGGCTTTCAGGAGCACCTAAGAATACTCTTGCAGAGTCGGAGAATACTTTGCTTAGCTCCAGGGGGGCTTGGATGCATCAGTATGGATTTAGGAGCATTTCCGAGGTCAACTGGAGTGTCTTCAAGATTTACGTATACATTCTGTACTGCTGTACATTTTCCTTGTGGGTTGTTGCTTCGGGAATGATTGTTGATTGGAGCATGGATCAATAGGAGAACAATGATGTTTAACCAAGGAGCTCAATAGAAAGCATTACTGTCGCTGCTCAACTCACATGCCTCTTACCGAATAAATTTCCAAGGCAATACATGTTCAACTTATGTGTAATATCCCTGGTCATGGTGACCATCAAACTGAATATAGTTTGATTTGGGTTCCTGGATATATTATATTATATTCTGTGTATGATTGTGAAAGGTATGGAACTGTATGAGAATGAGCATCTATATAATATTCTTGTATACGAATTGAAGCATATAAAAAAGGGAAGGAGGATGTGTATGATGAATGTTTCTTTTTCTCACGTGAGTTAGCCTCATGAATTAAAGGTGTATTGAAGCACCACAGTTTGTGGCCAGAGAGCACCATATAAGAGGCCCCTCATCCCACTGAAGGTCACTGCTACCGGCAATATAGTCAACCATTCCCCAATTCAATCTATATAACATTTCACATCCATAGTTGTTTACCACCATGATTTTTTCCAGAGCTTGCTGACGAAGGGATTTCAACTGCAGACAGTCAACCTCGCTAAGCCAGGTGGCCTATGCGTGTCACAACAACTCCATGACAACATTATAGAATCATTCCATAATAGTTTACACACTGCCGCTGGCAAATATAGATAATTTTATATTCACCCCAATCAATATCATCTGCCACCAAGGTATGGTTACCCTCCAGCACAGCATATGTTTTCTGGTGGTCTACAGTTTCATCAGCTGTCTCCATTCAACAGGACACCTAATGAACAACCAACCACCAGTACAACCAAAGGATATGGAACTTATGGGTCACAGTGGTCAAGGTATGAGCTCCGCCAAGGTGGTTATGGCGTGACAGGTATGTTCCCCCCTCTCCAGTTGCCAATACAGGGGGTGTCTTCAGCAGGTCTACTGAGAGCACCTCCAGGACTGCAGGTATACAATCCAGTTAATTGGCCAACAAGATTCTGCTTCCCTCCTCTATCTGGATATTCTTTCAGCACCCCTGAAACACCCCCCATTTATCTCCCTACAGAAAGATTCCAGTCACGAGTGGAACCTCTGAAAGGAGGTAATGCTGGGATTGTGGATTTACACTCATTGCTGGATGATTTCTACCACCATTAGGATGCAAATTATGATAATGACGATTCATCAGTTTTGGGCAGTGTAGAGGGTAATCCCCCTATCAGGCTGAAGTAAAGTGAATTCCTCTTAAAGCAATTTGCCAAAAGAATAGGGCTGGCCAACTACAGTGCATTCAACGAGTGGAAGAAAGTCTGGGTGACTGGGTGCATTGGGATAAAGTATCAGTCCCTTATCCAGGGGCTGAACCGTCTGGATCAGCTTCAGGATAGACTCCTGCACTGGGAGACAGCCATTGCAGATTTGCTGGTGACATTTGAGAACCAGCTGCATTTGCATAATTTTGGCAACGTTGAATGGATTTGGCAGCAATGGGTTGAGATGGTTTGGAAGAAATATGCAATATAAATTCAGGAGATGATGAAAAAGGAAAGAAGAGGCACCAAGTGACCAGCGACGGATTTGGCAGAGCGATCAGGTAAAAAAGTGAATAGGAACAAGCTGGAGGTGCCGAAAACGGTGTTCATGGTTGTGATTTGCAATGTGTCAAGTGGCAATAATATAGCAACATTCACCATATGACTTGAAGCCTTGCTTACCGATATGACGCACGGAGAGGGGCTGATTGATTACATCAACAATAATTGAGGCCTGAAAGGCCCATACGTTCAATTATCAATCATCAAGTGTATTCTGGAGCATGACACACTGCACGAAGAATATTTGGAAATATCTACGCATGGGCAAACTATCAAACACCACATATGCGACCAGATTACATACTCCTGTTGCCTTTCGAATGCTTTCGAGTAGAAGCTTGGACACAATCAACAGATTGTTTTGGCCAGAATGAAGAGAGCTACATGTGTGATGATTGCCAAGCACGTAATTAGACCAGTGAAGTTAATCCCTGCTAGCCATCTTAAGGCTGGATGTTTCATACTGCTACATACTATACATAGACTTTGGTAGGTTCTGAAGAGGGTGGAAGAGAGGAGGCCAAGGAGAATGGCGCACAAGAGAATGATACTTGTATTGATGTAAGTTGTGATTGGGAGAAAAGAATTGACTATATTCCATCCATAAATAGTCATGCCAATGGTTGGTTGTCTGTGATATACCTAATGTTGAGATGAATTTAAGAAGCACTGGATTATCAGCCCATCTTCATTGCTTGTGAGAAGCAAACGAAAGAGATTATTGAATACCAAATGATAACTGTGAAAGGTGAAGGGAGGTTCAGGAGCAAGTTGAAAATGGTAAAGGGGTTCTTGAACCAGATAATAGCAGTTCAGTATTGAATATTGTTCCCATTTCAATCAAGAACAAATTCGATCCCAAGTGTCTTGATACGTTAGTAATGATTCGGAATACCCATCATATTCAGCAATCGATAGCTGACCGAATATCTGGCAAGCACAATTCAATTCGAAGCTTGTCTGGACCCAAGGTTCTGGTGCCCCAGCTTTGGGCAAGATGGTTCATTGTGAGGAGCTGGGTTAGGGATTCGGATACGCCAGGAGCCCCAGTGGCAACTGAAATGCAGCATCATAAGACTTTTACCTTGTTGGCTGAAGAGATAATGCAGAACTGGTAGACTTGGAAGGTCGCGATGCCGTTGACCCAGTCAATGTTGTGGGTGAATCCCCTCGAAGAGAGGAATAATATGGCGCAGAATGACTCTGCGGAGAATTTCAGTGAAAAATGTAAGTGGTATGTATTGCGGAGACTCAATTCAGTGTCTCGCTATTCTTTAGAGATACATCCAACTCCACCTCAGGGGCACCCCACACTTGCATACATTATATCTTGAACCAATCCTGCTGGTTACAATGCCCAGAGTAGTAGAGACATCCAAGAGTGTCATCGATGAAATGACATATTGAACTAATTTTGACCTGATCAACTTGTTGTATGTGGAAAATTCAAATCTCATCCACAAGGATCTGAATACCAATTCTGACAAGCTAGATAACTGATGGAATATCCACCTTGTTTCACGTGATACCTTAACATCCAGAGCAAAACCATCAAGCAACAGCCTACTTTTATACTGTACATGGAGTTTTGAGTTATTTGATGAGTCCCATCAGTACAAGACTAAATGGTGAGTGGAATTGCAAATCGCGATGCAAGTGAGAAGAGCTTTCAATCTTCAAGTCCGAGCTATACTGAGATTGCATTGACTCTCTGACTGGTGTTTTCAGATGATGTGGCGGTTATCAGATGCACCTGAAGATCAAGAGGGTAATACTGTGATGGAATAGGATCCTGCAGAGCCATTGACTTCTGCTGTAAAAAGTATGATGAATACAATCCAGACTGAAGACGAAGAAGCTCAACACAGCATGACACACCAGCTCATACAGATTTCAAAGCGTTGGACGATATGGAGGTTGTTGTAATTGACAGTTGTCAATCTGAATTGTCTGGTTTACATAAGAAAGGACACTGCACACCTGATTGATCACATGTGGACTGAGAAAAAAAATGCAAAACTGATGACCCTGGTGCAGAGATACAGTCCACGGGGTGCTTCTGAATCCTGGAAGGTTCAATGATACCAGCTACCATGTGTTTCATTAGTGATGGTATACATAGAAAATTGCAACAACGTTTCTCAGCAAAGATACAATAAATGGCCACTCAATATTTGGGTGGAATATCTGACTTTCTGATGGCTGAGAGAGACATTTCTACAAATGCCTGCAAACAAACCTGCGGAGGATCATGAACATGACAATGATGACACATCATGATTGGTGCTCCGTCTAGAACAAGAGAGAAACGGAAATGGACTCCCCAGTGCACCTTCTGTACACAATGCCGTGCGATTTGGAACTCTGCCTGCTGATGTTCTGTGCGGATTGATATGGTTGTGGTCATTAGGAGTGTTTGTGTAGGGTTGTGCATGGCTGAGCCGCATCGACTTTATGTGTTGTGTTTATATCAATTAGACTTAGAGAGTCAGTCAGTGAGTTTAGGTCAATTGAGAGATTCAGCACAGCAGTCAAAGTACAACATGTTATCAGCGTAGGCAGTGCACTGATTTGATGAACTCGAATCAGAATTACAAATCGAATGGCCGCATCACTCACATGGTATTGGCTCAGTCATAGACAGCCTCTGCAGATGTACAGTCGACAACATGCTCGATACAACAGCACTCTCAATTTCCAAGCCAGATAGAACATACTACATGGACTGGAGTTTGGAAATTGAAGTACACTTCGATCAGAAGCAAGTTCACTGCACTGTTGCCGGTACAGGTGAAGTACATGATGTGAAGAATGGGGCAGACTTTGAAACTTGGAAAAACCAGCATGGAATTACACAGTCGACCAATTTCCTTGCAAAGGAGCCGTCGAGGCATGAGCAGTATGGCATTCAGATGGATGCGAAGGCACTATCAAAGCAGCTGAAGGACGACTACCATTTGAAGGTGAAGCTGAATGTTTCGCTTTGCAAGATGAGATGTCAGCTGTGAGATTGAGCAATTGTGAGAATAGACAGGAGTACTAATTAAAAATTCAGAGTTATGCTCATGACTGCAATCTTTGCCCCAATACCAATATCTCAAGTGTTGGGTGGAGTATCTTGTGGAGGGGTGAGTACACCTATTACCTGACAAAGATTGTACTGAAGGATTATAATTGGAGAATTTTCACCTCATTAATGTACGCCCAGATTGACATCCTGACCGGCAAATCAAAGGAGGTAATTGTGCAGATAAAACCCCATGAAGCGCAGTTACAGAGGGAAGTGAATGAGGAGGTGGCAGCCATGTTCTCAAAGTTGCAGACAAAGAGTGAAAAACAGAGTGAGATTTCGATGTGTGTGAAGTTTCATAGCAGCGAGTGCGATGGTAGTAGTTTGGAGAGTGAAAACCATCGCTGCAAGCATACTCAGGAATTGTACAGATGCCATATGATATGGCACATTGCACGGTATTCTCCAAGCATGGCACAGGTGGAGAGCCCAGCAGCAACAGAGGCCGCTGAAGCCACGGAGAAGAAAACCATATCTATTGAGGTCATTTTCGATACAACTACTCCCAGAGATGTCCAATCGACAGAGAGTTGATACTCAGACTCTGTCATCACCTCTGTCAATTGCAGTGATCGGCAAAGACTCGAATGGTAAAAGGACTATACTTAGAGCAATGAGTGGGAATTTGGTGACTTTGCTGGCAGGTAAGTATACAAGGCCACTGGACATGGTGATGTCCAACTGAGACTTTGGGTACTAGGAGGCCAAAAACATGAGGTTGTGGTGAGAAATGTGTTGCATGTTGAAGGAGTGCACAACTTGTTGTCCCTATCACAGCTTCTGGATAGAAGATCATTGATTGTAATATTCAATGGTAATGGAATCAAGATATATGAAAAATCCCTGCCAGAGGACAGTGGTCAAGGCTGATGTCAACAATGTCTCCTTGGTGTGGCATACCTGATATGAGCGTAATTTCGACTGTCTGTCAAGCAAATGGATTTGGAAGTTGCAGGAACAAGATATCAAGCAAGGGAATAATTGAATTGGAGAAGCTACAGACACATGTGATTGGTTCGGGAAGAAATAGAGTCACGGTGGATCATTTGAGTGGTGCTTCAGGTAAAGCTCTCGCATTATTTTCTCTAGCGGTTTGCAATGACAGTTGTGATACCACCCTGAAACATGATGCGGATGGATTTGGGTACGGTAATAATGTACGTTGGATTATGGTTGTGCGACGCCGCGTCACATGCACTTTAGTTCTTGTGTACATGTCAATTTGACTTAGAGAGACAGTCAGTGAGGTTAGGTCAATAGAGCTATTTGGTACAGTGATTGTGGTACAACATGTTCGTTATTGGAAGAGGTGGCTAACTAAGTGCTATGCTAATCAGTTGGATATCTTCCACAGGTATGCAGAAATGGACAATGAAAGACAAACAAAAATGCAGCTCAAATCTCTCTGTCATCGTAACTACACCAAAAGTGGCTGGGACAGGCCAAAATGTTACATTTACACATCATGCAGTATTAACTCAGAAGATCTGGGTATTGAATGAGCAGTGGCTGGCATTTGAGCAAGTTCTCCAGCTAGGTATAAATAGAGAAAAACTGACATGGTTACTGAATACGTATCCTGGTGGCTATGATATCTGCATGAGTGATCACAATCAACACTCAGGAGTGGCCCAAATGAGCGTCCTGCATGGCTGGTTCAGTCAACCAAACATTATCACATCAATAATCTACCGGATCCCACTGTCTCGTGAGGACCACATGACATGGCCGAAAGAAACTGGAGACATGTTGCGATCTGATAAGATAGGATCTTACATTGTTATGAAGCTTCATCAATGTACGCCTCTTTAGAAATTCAACCAAAATAATCTTCCTATCTGATACAGATAGGTAAGATGATCATTTGTAAAGGACACTATACTTGATCATTGTATCTTGTCTCTCTATCATTTTGAAGTGAGTCAAAGTTCCAATGATGAAATGGTTCTGTCTACAATCAGAAATGGCTAGAGGGAACTGTTATTGGCACTCTTGGTTAATATTAATGACCAATATGAGATGAAGTCGATTGATAAGCTATGTTTCAGGTGTCCGGCTGGCCTATCTCATGATAAATGGCAAAAGTCGCATTTTGGGAACATTGTAGTAATGGTCTGCGAATTATTCGTCAGGTGTGAATTTGAGGCTCACCAGTAACCTCAGGTGTCATACACCTTTTGTAGTGAAAATATGAAAAAATGTTTAATTCAGACACCGGCAGGTACATGAGAGAATCCTTGGCCTCAATCACGGCTTTGTATGGCAGCTCGAACACTGAAACTTCACTAATACCCTTTGGGAATAGTGTCAGTCTATGTGATTCTGAGTAGCTGTGACTGAATACAAGATATTGACTTGCAAATTTGTGGCAAAACCGCAGCATTTACTGGCGTATGATCGAAGTTCAGGTACACTGGAAAATCCTCAGCATATGCCTTCAGTAACATTATTCCAGATTCCGCACACCATATGTGCCAATCCAATTTACCGATATGACAGTATATGCGATGTTGAGTAGTTAGGATAGAATATGAAATACAGCTCACTAGTTTGTGGCAAAATCTGCAGCCTGTGCAGGAATGGGATTGCAGTGCAGGTGCACTACGGCATCCTGGGCATATATTGTCATAACCAATGGATCCCTGCATATTTGCCAATCCTAGTTGGCAATCAACACTGTTAAGGTAATATTCAGTTCTTGTATCAGAATTTGAGACATGGGCTTATTGATTCACATCTCAGCTGCTGCTTGTACTGGCCAATGATCAATGTTCCGGTGCACCAGATCATCCTGGGCATATGACCATGACAGATCAGGCCGAGGCTATTTGCCAATCCCATTTGACAATACAGACAGCCCATGTGGAATAGATTACCTGCGTCTCAATATGAGCAACCTGCGTACTGATTCATGGTGAGCTGCAGGTTTTACAGGCATATTATTGAACTTTGAGTACACCTCAGATTCAGATCCCAAAGAGTTCAATAGTGAGATTCATCGCGGCTATTCATGGCGAAACTGCAGCATTTGCTGCTGGGTATTTCATAGATTATAATCGAAGTTCTGGTATAGGTGAGATGTGCAATCCAGTGCAGAATAATATTCTTGGATCTGAATGAAAGCAGACTTTGACAAGCAGCAACTGATTATGGATATAGCATTTCAGCCAACATACGTGTCAAGAGCAATAAATAAGCCACCAAAGGGCATGTACGTAGTCTATAGTTATACTGTGTATGTTAGTTTGCTTTATTCTGATCATTGGTTATTCCATCAGCAAAATGTAAAATGGTTTGGAAGATATAACTAAAGAACTCAGCAACAATGAACAGCTACACTGATTCTTACAGATGCTTCCAGATGCTCCCACATAGTCTGAATGCAAAGCGATGTGCTCTCCAGTGCTTCGAGACTACATTCTGATAGCTCCTCAATGCTCCAAGAGTTGTGGCGCAGAAGACATGAATATCGTGAAGAGTGTATATTTGGCTTCAAAATGCTACAAAATGAAACTATTAGAATGTGCAAATTTCGGAGCTATTGGAAGCATTGGCCGTAGCTCCAAGACAATTCTAGTGCTTCTCGAACCTGGAGCCATACTCTCTGGCAGTGATTATTATAATGTTTATGTCAAATAGTACAATTCCATTAACTATATTTCTCCTGCACACCTTAATTCAGGCATTGTGACTTAATATACAGTCCAGTAGGTATCTAAATCCACATGATCTTTTACAAGCCATATGCTGTCGATTCTATCTGATGCAGCATTCCCTCTCACCAAATGTGCCAGGCCAACAATTGCTCTGACAGGTACAATATACATCATATCAGTGTATTTGACAACCCGGATGAAAGCGTCGACACAATCAGCCCAACAATGCGAATCTTTGTATCTTGTTGGCATCACCACCCCATGTTCTTGTGCTTGAGGAAGTAATATCCATTGCTGAGTCTTCTGGCACCTCATAGAAATGGTCCACATCATTTTTCTGATGGCCAGGCACTCCTGAAACAGGAGGATTTGATTCAGTGGAGTCCAGCTAAAGTATAATCCAGGAAAACGAGAAACATAGCCTTTGAAGGTGTTATCAAAGTCACTGTCTGTATAATGGACCCAGCTGTTATGAGATTTAGACATGATCCCTTGGTTGCCATTGGTATGTTGTAGCTGGCAATGAAGTCCCAGACACTCAATGGATGAAGGACGGTGGAATGGTTACCAGTAGTACAACGGCCCATTCTGAAGATTAATAAATATACTGTCTATGAGTGCATTCTGATCATATCTCAGCACCAGTCCACACACTTTGTGACCCCAGTCCTCTTGCATTTGCGCACGGAATCGCTGTCCGAAGTTGGGAGATCCACGATTTCCTGATGCATCTCAGAATCAGGTCAATTTGATACTTGTGCACACTCCGCGGACATGGGTTCTCTCAAATGATGTACCAGTTGTGATATGTGGGGGAAGAATGTCTCTTCTTGACAATGCTGGAGGCATTCAAGATGGGTTCTGTGAGTATTACGCCATTTATCGACAGCAGCCAGTAGGTTGAAAACTTTGGCAGAGTCAATGTCGCACCAAGCTTGAAGGGCAAGATGGGACAGTGTCTTCTCAATATAGTCAAGAACGGTATACCAGTTATTGTGCGTGAGCATATGTTGAGTGTAAGTGCCTTTATTTGAGAATGGATATGCCACTTTCACAGTACCAATTTGTAGTCTTTCCGAAATATGATGGGTGAAATTACGACCAGAACTCATTCACCGAATTGACTCTAATATATGACTTACAACTTGCATCTTTGGATATCCAAAATGTATTACACCCTGTTCAATGCTTTTCCTGACCTCCTGAAAGCCTATTGCCCTCCACCAAATTTCAAACTTCATCAAGCGGTTCAACAATTCCTTCTGGAACTGCATCTGCTCATTCAAAGTGATACAATCAATCTCTCTCTGTGGGTGATTTAGAATGATGTCGGTATCAGCAATACACCAGGTGGTAGCTTTATTCTCAGCATCCGGTTGACGGACCAGAGATTCCACACTTTTGGCGGCTGCCATGTTTGCCGCTCTATAAACTGCATGTTCAGCAGGAGATTTCATTTCGGAAGTTTTTCGGCAAATGTACTTCTGGGGCCAGTTGCCTTAGTCCCAACTCGCTACAATAGTTATCTCATATGATGTTAGAATGATTTATACAAATGGTTGCGTTTACTAGGTGTCACTTGATAGAATTCGCACTCCAATCGCACTTTTGCACTCTCCTGATCAGCATTGAACCATATTATTGCCGCTTGTCGGACTCTATTCCGACACACCTGCATTTGGGTTTCTTTTAATGTTTTAACCATTTCAGCCCAGTACATGTGAACCTCCATTGCAGTGCGGATTTTATAAATCTCTGGTTCAAGTAACTGATGGAATTCTCATTCCAACTGGTCATCCACTGTTCGCTTCGAATGCTTCGACATTCTCTGTTTTTGAAAGGCAGCCTATTTCTGGTCAACTTGTTTGAGCACAACATCTAGTGCTGTGAGGGAGCAATCAGAGTGATTTGGTTGGCTATCAAGGACAGGGTATTCACACAATGCCCGCACTGCTCCCATTACCATGTCGTCAGACGCTGTTCCCACTGCAGGTTTCCCATCCTTATTAGCGCAGTCAAGACTCGGTGCGCAATTCACTGCCAATGTTATAATGATTCCCCAGATCTCTGTTCCCCGCCCAGAGCTGCGGTTCATTCAATCGAATGATATAGAGAAGCTCTGGAGGCCCGGATATTGTGGTACTGATGTGAATTGATTGTCAACTTGATCCTTGACATTTCTAGCTTTCAGTGATTTGGGCATCCAGTGCAATCAGTTCTCAACTAAACCCAGGAGCACCTGACACAATTGATCAGGCTGCCAACGGCAATAGACATTGCACAGAGGTTATTGCCAGATCAGGTTGCGGATTGGATGAACATCAAGGGTGTGCAGAGCAGCGAGATGTGGTTGGCCAAGAAGATTCGAGTAATCATCCTGACCACTGGAGATATCGAGTGATCAAACAGTGGAATGCCCCATCATCCCACCATGAGGAATTTCACACATCAGGGATGAGCCATATGAGACTTGTGCAACCATGACTTGTTAGGGCTAATACCTGACCCAGGCCACATAAAGAGGGTAACATTGTCTGTGGAATCCAGCCACAGAATTCCATTCTATGCAGGGACTGGTTGTGTCAAGACTCCGGAGTGGGGAAAGCACCATTCCAATAGTAGAATGCCATGCCTTGTCATTATTTTTGGCACATGGCACGGCACAGGGGTTCATCCCAGTAATTATCAAAGCGTGCTTTTTAGGTGTCCGGTGGATCTCAGTTTAAATATTACCAATTGTGAGAGATGGTGACCAGGCATGGTGAACGCCCAAAAAACATGTCTACTGAGTGTTGTCGGATGCACATATGACTGCCATAATCCTCGCTGCGGGAGGAAGATGATTCTGCATATCCGACCACCAGAAACCCAGATTCATTTCCCTGCATAGTCGGCAACTTTCCCACACTGCGAGGCACACCAGTTCAAAATAGAGGTGCGCCTGGAATGGGAGATGTGCCAAAATGAACTGTAGATATTTGAAACTATTCCTGTAGTATAATATTCCGAAGTTATGTGAGTGATCTTCAATTCAATTCTCATTGCGCAAACTGAAATTGAGTTGATAGAGGACCTTTCACAAGGTATCCGCTGAATGGGATGATTCGACATTGAAGTGCTACAGTCCACGCCTCAGATGTAGATCTACGCATGTTTTGGTTTGTTGGTTAAATGATTGTGCCTGTTCAAATTTATGTGCTGACTGAAATGGATGCCACAGATTTGATTGTGCTGAGTCCTTGCGATACTTGTTGTACAATCCGGTTGCTTTGCCATAGGCTTTCACCCCCATATTTTCCATTCCAACGACCTGCCTATGAGCCTTGATCCTTGTAGTATCAAGAGTACATGTCAGATCAGGTTTCTGGAGATCTATAGTTTCTTTGTTGGGAGTATCTTCAGGTGGGGGTGCACAAGGTGCATTTTTGATGGTTAGGTCGATAGTTGATTAGCTAATCGATGGCCATTCAGGTGTACCTACTACAGTCGAACTATAAGAAGTCTGGTCGATCACAGCCTGCAGAAGGTAACATTCTGTCATGCAATAGCCCTTGATTCATCGATTTTGAGTGATATTGTTGGTAGTGAGGCTCAAGTCAGTTCACATGAAATGATTTCTGTTTGCAGATGTAGCTTTTGACATGTTTCCGTGGAGTTGTGAACATATTGAGGAATCTTCAGTTAACACGTATTCTGATGAATTACAATCATGCTTCCGGGGGTTATTTTGAGCCTCATGGATAATACTTTAGAAGCGAGCTAACTCAAGTTAGCGTATCACAGCCGGATTGCACCCCACCAAATACAGGTGAGAGGGGTAACAATACAAACACCTTATGATTAACTTTCTTCATAAAACAGGATATATAGATCATATCACGCACAATAATCATACACGTAGTCTACTAAAAGTTGTTAGCCGAGACAAGAAGGTTTCTTTTGTTATCACTGCAATCCCCACAATGGCCATATATTATACTACGTTATTGCAGCATTGTGGGGTTATATCTATGCTTAAACCTCTGAGCAGCTGATAATGAAGGTATATTGTCTTAATCAAATGAATCGATGAGCTACCTAGCTAGCTGTATGCCAGCGCAATGATCATCGATGACTGCTACATCAGCAACAACTCTAGTTTCCTTCATAAACACCTGAGTGTTCCAGACTGCTCTGACAGCTCTGGTGGAACCTCGTACCCTCTGAGGGAGTATTACAATCGTCCCATTGCATATATATCTCCTTTACTTTGCGCCCGGGATGTGGTGACCTGTATGTACTATCAGAATGATACGTGTGTTACACTCTTCACAGGGGCTGCAGTTATGCTGCAGGCGTTGACACAACGCCTCGTGATGTTTATGCCTTGCTCCGGCCAAGTACGACATTTTACCTCTCCACTATTGCTATTTATCGGATGCCGCACTCTCCCAATATATGTTTAGCTTTCAGATGTTGTCATTTGGTACAATACAGTCTTCGCTTGGGATACATCGCTTGCCATTGCATTTGCTTCGCTATTATTGTATTTTACAGGTCTGAAATATACTGACTGATGTTTACACTCTGTAGTACTATGCTCCCAGTCCTACACATGCTGCGTTGATGCATCATCGGCTGGCGATACATCTTCCTCCTCATTCACATCTGTAATGTCGCCATCCTCGCCATCACATCCGGTGACATCACTGGTTCCCAGGTCAAACCTACTATGCCCTCAGTCCTCCACATTCTGCGTTGATCCATCACCGGCTTGCGATGATTCCTCCTTCTCACCTGCATCCGCGTCGTTGGCATCCTGGCCGTCATACATGTTGACATCACTGCTTCCCAGGTGAAACCTCTGGAGTTCAGTCGTGGCCAGTCGTTGCTGGCTGGCGGTGGGGATGGCATCGCGATTGTCACATTTGTCACCTTCAGATTCGTAATCACCGATACTCCCAGGCATCCCGAAATGCAGTTCGTCATCCATGCAATTCTCATCTATCAGTAAGTTTCGGTCAGTGCTTCCGATCTCAGGCTCTTCAAGCGCCACTTCGCAGGTCAAATTGTCAAGAAGAATAACATTGTCAACACCAGCTGCTTCCACTCTGATGATGATGCCACGCGTGGGGTTCTCTCCCAGTTGGATTCGATGCTTGACTGTAGCAGGAGTGTTGTTATACACCCTCTGTTGGTAGCTCTCCGGTAGTGTGTTCCAGGTATTAATCAAGGATGTACACGTTTCTACAACACAAGCCGAGGTTAACAACTTGCAACCCATTGCAGTGCAGCTGGATGCGTTCTTACCAGTGTCATTCTTGTAGTTGAAGTAGTTCGAGCAATCAGATCTGTCCGCTTACAGCTTTGACTTGGAAGCTTTCAAATGAACATCTTTGCTCTTTTGCCACTCCAGGAGAGCATGAAACAACGCGGTGCAGGTAAACATGATCACTGATGAGGGTATATGACTGTCCTGGTCGTCAATAATGGAATTATAAAATCCATCAGATTACTTACCGTGATTATTCGCCCAATGATAAAATTTCGTTTAGATAAACCGCGAGGCTGCTTCCGCCAGGAATTAAAGTCAACGCTGGCCATTCATTAGCAGTTTTCGACTCTCTCTGTGTTGGATTTGGGCCACGTACACCACCTTCCACATGATCTGCTACATGAAAAAGATACTTAATGTATGCCAGAAGAGAATCAATGAATTCCAAACACTCTGTGTTGGATTCAAAGCGGTGGAGATCATAATGCTCTGCTATGTTGTCCCTTGGTGATTGAATAAAATGGAATTGAACCTTATCGACTTGTAATCGAACCTAGTACCGGTTTGAGTGTGTAATATCCAATGTGGGCCATTGCTTCAGCATACCTCTTTCAAGATCTCCTTTGTGTGTACCTCAAATACTATGGACCAAATGTTGTTTTGCTGCATAGCGGTGTTCCAGTACATCTCTATGATCTGCCAGTGTGGGGCTTCAGATAATGCTTGCGCAACGAATCGCGTTGCATAACTTACTGTCTCCAAGTCGCTTGCACTCATAAATGGCCGTCTGTTCGACATGTACAGCACCAGGAGTCTGCCTGGTGCAAATACAAGTCGCATCATGTCTGAGTGACCAAATCGATGGATGCTGCGACTGTCAGAGACCATTGATCAAGGTGTAGACATCGCCTGCGGTTGCAATTGACACTCGGTCGGTTTCCCATTCCTGTCTGTAGCTCGCGTTCGCGGTGGATTTGTAATGATGGCGTGGGCTTCTGGATTACGTATGGGGGTAGGCAGGTTTTCAAGACCGCTGAGAGGAGTGGGAGTCTTAGCAATGCCGGATGCGGGGCTGCATACAACGCGAAGAGTTGAGTTAGTCGGTAAGGTTCCGCTGCGTGCTGGTGTGTTACGACTGCTTGTACCCAGCCTGGAGGTTGGAGTCATTATTGACTGTGGTTATTTAGTGGACACAGTTGAACTGACGGGTTGAGTGATATCTGCAACATGTGAATTGTTCAGCAAAGATGAAGGTGTGGAGTTCTGACAATGGATTTGTAGAGACTATGGAACTCCCTCCTTCAGAGGAAACCCTCTCGCCAGCCAGTACAGATATGGGTCACCTACCAGGGGGATGTCAAGAATTCCCCGAAGGCGCACGCTATTGTTCATCGTGACGACTAGCAAGACTTCGAATATTTCCTTAAACCGGTCACGTGGCAGGGTGAGGGCTTTGACAAGGTATAGTCCGATATAAATGTTTGACGTTAGAAATGTTTGAATAATATCCTCAGCATGCATAAACAATGGCAGGCAAGGTAGACTCCTATTTGAGCGACCATGGACATATTCGACAAAACAGAGAGGCGCAGTGTAGACCATGCTACACTCTGAACACTGACAATACTTGGGGACGAAATCCCTTGAAAAGAATTCGATTATGGGGTTAACTGCCATCAGACTACACTCAGATCAAACTCAGAATTGAAATTCACTGTTACACCAATATCTGAAAGTCTATTTCCACTGCTTGCAGGCTGTTTCTGCCTTCTTGGCGTGATTATCATAGTATTTCACTCGTTCTGGGCACAATACTTCGAACCAAGGATTGTGTATATCTTCAGCTTCCCGGTGGGACTCCTCCTTTGGCAGATCTGAAAGCATCGCAAATCAAACAATCACGTATTCACTATCCATGACATCAGTTGCATGTGCCTTTTCCACCGCTAGGCATTTTTATAACCATGTTGAATAGTTACACTGTTGGGAAAACCTGGGAACTACCCAGTTTGTTCTGAGATGAACGTGGTCTGAGCCGTAAAAGTGGTATGTGACGCAAATTCAACGCCTGGCATCATTACCTTATCTCACTGCGAGTACTAAATCTCATTTCAAGGCTTCTCATTCAGGAGGTGCCTCGTGGTTGTGCAAGATGAAGGCTAGGCCGTTTGGTGTTCATTAACAAACAAAATGCAGGATATGAATCAAAATTATCATATCTCACAAGTTGAACCAAGAAATCACAGGAACTCGGGTATATATATCCCTATTTCCCACCTACACCTTCATTCTCTTTTCCTCTGGTATCAAACACACCGCCAGCATCCAGAACTATCTCGACATCACGTGAGTTGTACAAAACAACGCCTCTTGTTCCAAAACATACCCTATAACCTACACAACTTTGTACATTCCCTCTGGGCTTCCTTCCGCTACATTTAACTGTATCATAATGATAACCCCTTGGATGTAGATACATTTTCAACTCGCAGCAATGGCACCACAGAGCAGCTGCCAAGGAAAGGAGAAGGCAACCGCCGGGGCAAAAATGCCGACCTCGGTTATAAATCGACGTTTGTCATTGGATCAGGGCCGGATAAAGGGATTCATCTTGCAACACATCCTTCGACTCCGACAGATATATAATGTTTGCAGTGTCAAGGACGAGAGGGCATGGGATCTCTTTTATGATATAATCTTTTGTGATCCAGTCACGACTTGCCAGTTTTCACAATTGCAGCTGATGTGGCAGAACCGCAGGAGCAGGGGTTTGCATTTTCGGGAGTGGTGGGCAGCCTTCAGCTCATATATGGGGCAAATGTTTGACAAAACCGACGACCAAATGAACAATTGGAGGTGGGACAACCCCTGTGCGTTCGGGTATCATGTTAATCACACCAATCTGCAGATGACCAGCTCGGGGAAAGTTAAACGCAATGGGGAGCATTTCTCTTGGTACAGTAGCGATGATCTTAGGGCACAGATTAAGCGGCCAAGCTGCCGGCTGTATAAGCCCAGCGACTCCCTGGCTGTTAGACTACTGAATTGGGATGAGATAATCAACAAGGAAGATGGTGATCAGAACTGGCCAGATCCCAGAGTGCCAAGCGGTGGGAGGAACCATCCTGGCAATGGCAATGACAATGAGGACAGCAAGGGTGAGGAGGACACGCAGAGCGGTGAGAAAGGGACTGGGAAAGGGAAGGGAACAAAGAATTGGAAGGGGAAAGGACGGCGACTGAGGACAGAAAGGGTAAAGGAAAGGGGAAGGGGAAGGGGAAGGGTAACGGTAAAGGGAAAGGTATTGTTAAACAAACCCTAGGGGAGATGATATGTCTCATGCCGTTGCATTGCAGTCGCAGAAGGAAATGAATAATGCAGACTTGGACATGGAGGGCTAACAAGAGCGGGTATATTGAGACCCGGAAGCATCGCCCGGTGTGTCAGTTTCCTCAGATGATGATACTGACTGTACCTAGGAGTCGGACAGCAAATATGACCCAGAACGTGATTCAGATGTGTATATGCGCATGCAAGATAATGTGGACGCACTGGACGGCGTTGATTTAGACGGCGTTGTGGATATGGAAAGGGATAGTGACGATGAAGTTGAGGAAGATGAAGAGGAGGATGATGAGGAGGAGGAGGAGGAGAAGGAGGATGAGGATGAGAAGGAGGATGAGGATGAGGATGATGGCAAAGAACCTCAGATGATTGGGCAGGGAGAGATGGTAAAGTCATCAGCTGATGATGAAGATACCATGGTAGATGATCAGCCAATCGTGCTACCTAAGCAAGGCGAGGAGATGGGTGAGCATACTCTACTGCCACAACATCTGGCGTCTGACCCATGGCCACAAACCACTGAACCTTGCCCACGACCACGAACTGCGGAGACTCATCCCCTCAGTGTACTCGGCGATTTGGGGCGTGTGACGCCGCAAAATCCTCGCCCGGCAGTGCCAACTCCACGAGAAGCTGCGGCAGCCTGGAACACCTCCGATGTGGATGTGCATAAACAGCTGCTCAACAAATCGGCACGTGCCGACAGTCTCCCGGATGTCCCTCTCCCCAACATCCCTGTCCCCAACATCATTCTCTCCAATGTTCCTCTCCCTGAGGCGCACCCGGATGGCTCGGTAGGCAAGGAGTGAACCAGTCCACAGGTTGCAGAGGAGGAGATGTTTGTTGCATTCGAGTTAGGGTCGGGTTCTTGTCTTGTTCGTTTCCGTGGTTCCGATTTATTCATCTCAGAGATTGAATATTGCACCCGTCGTGATGTTTTTGCATTGCTCAGGGTTTGTTTTATATATTGGTTTTGAATAGGTATTATTTTATACATACTATTATGGAACATAGTGCATGCAGTGTTTTTGCAACTGCTGGCGTGTAAGGAACCTCCTTGTGATGGTGGTGAGGCACAATAAATTTCTCAGGCTAGCTGACAGTATCATGAGCTTACACACCAGGCTGCTGAGGCCCAGCACCAACTTTCGTCCTTTTCTACAGTGTGTACTCCACTCCTCGGGTGTTGTCAAAAATGCCAGAGAAGACCGCTTTCGGTTGCCCCGAATTTTCATGCTGAAAGTTGTTCACCTTAGACAGCCGGTAAATTGAACATATCAAAATACACCAGCCTTCCACCTGAACATCTTCAAGTTGCACGCCAGAAGAATCTGACTATTCGCAGCGCTCCACGACGCGTTGCAGTCGCTCAGCGTCGTGAATTCAACACTAACAAACATTCAGTGGAATACTTGGACATTTTTCCCTACTTTGAACACATTGAAAACATCACAGACTTGGAGTCTCAACCACCGCCACGTCCTCTGGCGCAGATGGAAACATCCTCTGGCGCCGGCCCTCCACTAAGCGATTACATTGGTGAGCCGTGGGAATGCGACGCTCAGGGTTTTCTTGGGATGAATCTACAAAACAATCCTTACTACCCATTTGCGACGCGTGAAGAGTACAAATATATCCAGTGTGGGATCAATAAGAAGGGCATAAAGACGTACTATGACAACATGCTGAAGGAAAAAAACACCACTCTCCGTTTCCCACGCTTCAAAAATGGGGTTGCCGTCCAGAAGCTTGTGGCTAGCATCCCAGATGCTCAGGCTCTCGGGAAGTGGGAACTACACACTCTCGAGGATATGAGATGGAATGACAATCACCAATGCCCTATCAAAATTTGGAGTCAAGACATCATCAACAGCCTGAGATAGTTAATGTAAAAGCCAGGCTATACTGAGCATCTCATTTACACCCCTCAGCATCACTTTAAGAGCGATACGCGACCGAAGCGCCTCTATACCGAATTACACACTGGGGACTGGTGGTGGGAGGCAAAGGTAATGAGAGATACTCGAGGATAATAACATCCTAATCGATGTTAAGTCAACACTCAGAGTCAGGGATACACTGGTCCCCTTGATCTTCATGTCTGACTGAACACATCTCCCAAATTTTGCTTGCGACAAGAAATAGTGGCCTGTATATATGACAATTGGCAATCTATCTTCGAAGATCCGCCAGATGCCCTCGATGCACAGCATCGTAATGGTCGCTCTCCTGCCGATTCCAATCATGAACCGCAATATTCTTCAGAAACAGATGGATGAACAGCAGCAAATGAACCGGGGGATGCTCAACGACGTACCCCAGCGGGTACTGCGGCGGGTACTCTAGCCCCTCCCCTTCAAACAAAATCTCAGCGCCGAGAGCGGGTATTAAAATGTTCTCTGTGCAGATGGCAACTTCAGGCGTTCCAAACCGGTTTTAGCTGCATGACTTGCAGATTGCCCAGAGTATAGCGACCTACATCATCTCAAGCAGCATGTCTGTTTTTAGTGCGAGTGTCCAAAGAATGAACTTGGAGATTATGTCCCTCCTGACAACCAACACCCCTGGGGGGATCACATCCTATATACAATGCTCAGCCATGCCAACACCAAGGCAGCCGATGCCGAACTCTCGTCACAATTTGTCCACCGAGGATTCAATGTATTTCAACATATTCCCAGTATTGTGAGCGTTCTCCTGAAGCCCGACCTCCTCCATACAATGCGGATTGGCATGGTTGACCACCTCCAGAAGCAGATTTTCCACTTCATGAAGATGCACAAACAGCTCGACAAGTACAATGCAAACTGGTTATCCATGCCTGCTTACCATGACCTCACACTGAAAAATAAGTCAGATGAGAATATTTCTTAGTGGAGTGGAAAGGCGATGAACGAAATAAGCCGGTACCTGCTTGGAGTTGTAAACCAGTCTTTACGAGGCAGAAACCCCGCTCAGCGTCCCATATTCAATCGCGCAATTGAGTGCACACGGGCATTGTTGGAATTCTACATGTATGTTGAATATAAATCACACGATGATGAACCATTGAGCTGCATGGAGGTCGCCTTGCGTTGTTTTCACACCTTCAAAGATCTTTTCTTACTTGGGCGAGCCGGCACAAAATGCGAAGGCCAAAGCCAAAGCCCTGAGAACTAAACTTGTGAAGAAGCAATAGGTAGGCACAGAAACAAATGCCGAAACTTGGATGCCATCCCAGACGTGGCGTGAATTGCATGTCTGGCAGGATTATATCAGCCACGGGATAAATGTTTCCAAGGAGTTATATGCTGACTTCAACTTTCCGAAGATCCCGTAGGTGTCCCATTGGGTCGAACATATTCATCGATACGGAACCTTGCAACAGTATTCTGCCGAGAGACTTGAACAAGCACATAAAACGAACCTCAAGGACGGTTGGAATGCCTCCAATCACAATCTGAACTGTCTGCTGCAAGTAATCACCTTTCAGCATCGCATTCTCTGCTTCAAAATCCGAGAGCTCAATCTCCAAGCCCTCGCTCAACATCGGGAGAACAGCACTACTGCTTGCAAAGTCCTCCCTTCTGCTGTTGATTTGGCTGCCCCCATGAGCTCGCAGTCATATGTGAAGCCAGAATTCATGGGACCCCAAAACCACTGTGATGGAAAGCATCCTGACGGTATGATCAAAGACTTGAGAGCATTACTCGACAACACGCCAGACGCAACACACTGCGTGGCAATATACAGCAGCACACGGGAAATTATCAAGCATAAGAGTCGTAACAAGCCCTATATATCGTATGAACAACTGCACGCAATGGAGCTCTGTATTTACCTTGGTAATAAGGCTCACGTTGAGGGTTTAGATAGGAAATGCATATCTCAGATGTGTAGATGCACAGGAAGCCAGAGCTGGCCCAGAGGGGATCGACGGAACGACTGCATGTGGGTAAGGCAACGCCTGGGGAGGTGTAATGGTGCGCTGAATGGGCGTCTGCCGTGTCAACTGCGACGACTATTCAACATCAAGCTCCTAAACGAGGATGGAGCTTTCGTTGAGTACTGGTTAGCCCTGGCACTAATCACAATACCTGAAACCTTGAGTAACTTGGATCCCGTCTCAAACTTTGTACAAGGGAGACATCCACCGGCAGCTGTTGCTTTGCAAGTTTTCAAAGTGGGAAACATCCTTGGCTGTGCGCACATAATTCCAGAGATAGCTACTAGTAGTATGACAAGAGATGGAAGGAACGAGCGATGTATTGTCAATAGCCCCAGAGATCTGGCAACTCGGAATGATGTGTATAATGAGTAAAGAGAAAATGGTATTGTGTGCAGAGGTAGAAGGAAAGCGAGGAGAGATTTTTGCAGCATCACCCATTGCATTGCAATCCCGATGCAAGCATGTACTGAATGAACCCAATCAGACGTATGGTCACAGTTGGCCACAACGCCAATGTTCATTTAAAATAGGAGACTGATGAAACGAGAAGAAATGGTGAAAATGCACTCGGAGGGCAATATGGAACACGATGCGTGGTATTGACGCCGGGCGCAGAGTAATCTGCCACCGGGGTGTCTCTGACAGCTTTGAAGAAGCGCGTGCACTCTAACGTGGCCATTCCGCCTGGAAGGAATTGATTTTGCTGATGTAGAATGGTAGTGTCAGTAACAACCCTTGACTGGAGCGTGGATCCTGAGGAGAACAATGATGTTTAGACAAGGAGCACAACAGAAAGCAAGCATGGTTGCTGCGTGACTCAAAGGCCTCCTATCGAACGAGGTTGCCAGGTTGTACACACACAACTTGTGAGTAATATTTCTAGTCATGCTAACCTTCATGCTGGATAGAGTTCTTCTGGGGTTCTTGCAGATATCATATCATATCACTTCTATGACATGAAAAGTCATGGAAGCATACGAAGGTGAGCACAGATCCAGTACCTTAGTACATGAATTCGAGCATATAACAATGAAATGCGGGATGCATGTGATTAAGTCTTGTGTTTCTCAGCCGGGTTGGTTTCATGGATCACAGGTGGAGTGAAACACCACAGACAGTGACAACTGAATAGGATATAAGAAGGCGTGCATTGCACAGAAAGTCCGTGCTTAGTGCAATATACTCAACCGTACTCTGATTTATTCTATATCACCTCTCCGTTATTCTAGTAGTTTACCACCCTATATGTTCACAAGAACATGTATACGAACGGATCTCCACTCAACACAGCGAATATTTCTCCACTAGGTGGCTGAAATGGCATGCAAGATAGCTGTGAACACAATTCACAACCATCAGAAAGTAGTTCACGAACTGACACTGGCAACAACTGTCATTTCGAGGCACAAACCGATCAACATCATCCACTGCATGGGTATGGTTACCCGCCTTCACAGCAGCCATTTGAAGGTGCTCCAGAGTTTTATCAGCACTCTCATTTCAACATTACACACAGTTTGCAACCAACTACCAGTGCAAGCCAAGGATATACAAGTTATGGGCCACAGTGGCAACGATATGCCCTCCACCAAAGTGGTTATGGTGGGTCTTGAATGTTCCCATATCCGCAGAATCCAGGACAAGGGCCGTCATCTCCAGGTGCACCGAGCGTGGCTCCAGGACTGGCAGGAAACCATCCAGTCAATCGGCCAACATCATCCAGCGCGCATTCTCCACCAGAACCTACTTCCAGTGCACCTAGGATACCCCCAAGGATGCTTCCAACAAAACGATTTAAGCCGCCTGCAGAACCACCAAAAACAAATGTTGCATGGATTGTAGACTTGCCACCATTGCAGGATAGTTCCTACGACAATTATGATGCGGATGATGAGGGTGACAATTCACTCAACTATGGTGGTCCAGAAGTTAAACTGATAATCAGTCTGGAGTAAACCGAATTCTCCTTGAAGCAATTTGCTAAACGGATGGGGCAGGCCAACTACTGTGCTTTCAACATGTGGAACAAACTATGGCTGGCTGGGTTTCTGGAGAAGGAGCATTGGTGCATTATCCGGGGGCAGCACCATTTGAAACAGGCTTGAGATGGACCCCTGCACTGGGTGACGGCGGTTGCACATTTTTTGAAGACATTCAAGAACTGTTTCCTGTTGTATAATTTTGATAATGCTGAATAGATTCAATGGTAGCGGGTTCATATGATATTGAAGAACTGTGTGAGCAAGGTTCGGGAGGTGAGGAAAACAGGATGGCGAGGCAACAACGCAACAGGCCACGGATTGTGGTGAGTGCCCGAGCAATAAGGTGAGAAGTAACCTCCCTGCGTTACCAAATGCAATGTTCATGGTTGTGATTCACTGGGTGCCTAATGGCAATGATATGGTGCTAGCCCCGAAACAACACCTCGTCTGTTATATAGATGTGAGGTACAGGGTGGTGCAGATTGATTTCATCGATAAAAATGGAGGCTCTAAAGATGTAAACATTGCTGCATTAATGTTCAAGTGCACATTGGAGTAGGATGAATCAGATGAATAGTGTCTGGAATTATGTACAAACTGGCAAATGATAATGGACCCCATATATGGTCAGATTTTGTACATGTGTTGCATTTCAAATCCTGTCAAGTTAAAACTTGGACAAAGTCCGAAAATATTATTAGTCATAATTCCGAGAGCAACAGGCATGGAGATTGCGGAGCACGTGATTGGACCAGTCAGGGTAATCCCCGCAGAGCCGTATGATGGCTAGATGTGCAAAACTGCGAATCATTATACATCGACTGTGGACGGTTCTGATGAGGGTGGAAGACAGGTGGGCAAGGAGGATGGTGGGCAAGATAATAATACTTGTATTGATGTAAGTTCCGATTGCAAAAATAGAATTAATTGTTTTACATTCATATCTACTCATTCAAATTGTTGGTTGTCTGTAAAATACCTAACCTTGCGATGAATGGCAGGAGAGCCAGAATATGTGCCCATTTGTGCAGCCTATATTGGAGCAACTGAAAGTGATCATTGCGGACGAAAAGAATACAGATAACACTGTAAGGGAAGTGCAGAAGAAAGTTGTGGATGGTGAGGAGGCCCTTGATCCAGCAGATACCAGCTCAGTATTGAATACCGTTCACCGTAGACAAAACAATGAATTGAATACGAGTGACTTGATGAGGTACTCCCGCTGCTGAATGCCCGTCCTATTCGCCGATTACCAGATGACCGTGTTCCTGGCCACATATATGTCATTCCAGGTCTGCCCAGGACTAAGTATCTGTCGCACCAGCTTTGGGCCATCTGGTTGATTGTGAGGTCTTGGGAATGAGATGCTGATATGCCATGGGGCACTGGCGGCAGATGAGATGGCTCTTCGAAAGACTTTCACCTTGGTTTCAGCACCGATGATTTCCAAATTAATCACTGAGAAAGTTGTAATGGGGTTGCCACTGTCCATTTTATGCGGGAATACACTTGCAGAGTGGGAGATGTTGGCACACATCGACTTTCCCAGCATTGTTGGTGCAGAATGGGAGTGGTATCCATTCCAGAGATTGAATTCTGTGACCTGCCGCCTGTTGGAGATTGAGACAACACCCCTGCACAGGCATCCCATACTTGTATCAGCACTTAACTAATCCTGGTGGTTAGAATGCCCGAAGTGGTAGAGACTTAATAGACTGTCATCGAGATGATGACACATGGAATTGATTACCAACTTTTCAACCTATTGCAAGTGGAAAATCCGAATCTTACCTGAAAAGATCTAAACAGCAGTATTGATGAGCCCAAAACCCGATGGAGTATCCACCTGGTGTTGCATGATACCTTAACATCCAGAGCAAAACAATCAAGCAATCGCCGACTCTCCTACTGTGCATGGAGTTTTGCGATGTATGATGAGTCCCATCAGTACAAGACAGGGAACAGCGTGGGCTGGCAAATTGGGATGAATGTGAACATGGGATCCAAACATCAAGTCACGGCTATGCCGGGGTTCCATTCACTCAATGACGGGTGTGATCAGAGGATGTGGCTGCTGTCAGGTGCTCCTGACATCCCAGAGGATGATTCTGTGAAGGAAAAGCATGGTGCAGAGGCATTGTATTCCACAGTGAAGAGTTTGATGCATGGTATCCAGACAGCAGACAAAGAAGCTCAACAGCATGTGGCGGACCGATTGATACTGATTGCAAAGCGTTCGATGATAAGGAGGTGGTAGGAATCGAAACTAGCCAATGTAAAACCAGTTGTTCAGAGACTGAAGGAGAATGCACATCTCATTGGTCCTGAGAGGACTGACAACCAGCACACAACATTGACGACTCAGGTGGACCGATACACTGCACGGTGCGCTCCGGAAGCATGGAGCGTTTGTAGATGGTGGCTAGCATGATTCTTGTCATTGTTGGAAGACGCAGTGAATTGCAACGACATATGTGGACAATGGTACAATCAATCAACAGTGAATACTCAGGTGGATTCCCCAATTTTAGGATGGCTGAGAGAGACATTTCTGCCAATGCTTCCCAACGAACCTGCTGGGTATCACTAACCTGACCCGGACAATGAATCAAGAGTGTCTCTCCTTCTGGAACAAGACCGAAATTACAATGCACTCCCCAGAGCACCTCCTCCACAAAGAGAGGCGTTATTTTGTGGTCTTTCTGGCAAAGTTCGTCCATTGAAGCGGTGGCTAAGGAAGTATTTTATGGATCATGTGGATATATGCCACATGCATCCAGGCATGGGCAATGATGAATGCACAAAAATGCACCTCAAGTTCCGGGATTTATGCAATCACTCTGTATTCATAACTAAACCCACTGCCGGCGGGACCGGCCAAAATCTCACAGCAGCAAACTACGCAGCAATCACTCCGATGGTTTGGGAATCCAATCAGAAGCGGTACACATTCGCATGAGTTGTTTGGCTAGGGCAAACATAGTACCACTCACATGGTTAATGAATACAGGTCCTGGTTGCTATGATAGCTACAGGAGCGATCTCCACCAACACTCTGGAATGGCGCACATGGGAGTCCAGCACACTTTCCTGAGTCAACCAAACAACATGACAATGATGATTTAACGCATGCTGGAGTCTTGTTAGAAACATACGAAGCGGCTGACAGAGAATGAAGACCAGTTGCTGACTGATACACCATCATCTTGGATTGATAGGACAATTCATCAAGGTAGGCCTCTTGAAACAGTTAACCAACATAATTTTAACTGATACAAATAGTCAAAAAGGTCATTTTTAAGGCACACTAGACTGCATAGAGAAATCCTTTCTCTGTGTCGTTTTGACGCAAATCAAAGATCTGATGTTGGAACTGTTACAGGAGAATTGCATAGGAGTTCTTCATTAACAATAATGATGAATATAATATGAAGTGAATTCATCAGCTACATTACACATTCCCCGCTGGTCTATCTCACGATAAATGGCATAAGTTGAATGTCAAGAATGACACTGCAAATGGGCTTCCAATCATTTGTCAGTTGGCAATGTGTGGTGCACCAGGAGTCTGAAGACACATACGTATTTGCACATCAAAAACAATGACAATGCATAATTCAACCAGTTTCAGGTACATTGGGGGATCCTTAGGATCGGTCATGAGTCTCATGACCTCAGGTCAAACCCAGTATATTTCCCAATCCCATCTGGCAATCATGTCAGGCAATACAATATTCAGTTGCTGTGTTGGAATACACAACACCGGCTCACAGGATCATTGGAGTGTTGCAGCATTTGCTAGCATACGATCGAAACTCAGGCGCACCGGAGAATCCTCAGCCTGTGTCTTGAGTCACGTTACAAAATCTCTAGTACAGCCCTTTTGGCAATCCCCATTTGGTCCTGAGACACTGAAGGCAATAGTGAGTATTTTGGTTAATTATGGGACACTGCTTTCGTATCTGTGGCAAAGCCGCAGAATTTGCTGGCATCTGATCGAAATTCTGGTGTACCAGAGAATTCTTACCATATGTCTTGAGTTGCATTATGACAGCTACCGCACAGTACATTTGCAAATCCCATTTAGCACTGACACTCTAGGCGAGATGCAGTACTTGGGTCAGAATATGAGAAATGTCTCGCTGATTCGTGGCAAAGCCTCAGCTTTAGCTGGCATTTGATCGCAGTTCAGGTGCACAGGAATGGCTTGAGTATATTTCCTCATAACCGATTGGTTACTGCATATTTGCTAGTCCCATTGGAGATCAAGTCAGTCTGGGCATATTGAGTACATTTGTTGGAATCTGAGACGCAGGCTTACTTAGTCGTCGCAAGGCTGCAGTTTTTGCTAGCCTATGATTGAAGGTCTGGTGCACTGGGGAATTCTGGGCATATTGTTATGCCAGATCCAGCACAGCATATTTCCCCATCCCATTGGGCAATACAGTCAGTCTGCGCGATATTGAGTACTTTTGGCAGAATATCAGATGTGGGCTCACATGTTCCTAGCTAAGTTGAATCATATGGAAGCATATCAGTGAAGTTCGGGCGCACCGCAGATCGGTATCCCAGAATGTCGGATACTGAGACACAGGTCAAGTATTCATGGCCAAACTGCAGCTTTTGCTGCCGGGTAGTTCCTGGCCTATGAATGGAGTTCTGGCACAACCGAGATGTGTCATCCAGCCAAGAATACGGTTGTTTGATCTTTATGAAGCCAACTTTCACAAGTTGGAACTCATTATGGAAGTATCACTCTGACCCATGCGCGCCTCGAGCATGACAGATACACCACTGAACTGCATGTATCCCAGTCTATAGTGCACTGTATTTTTTCCTTTCCTTCAATCTCATCATGTTTTCTTCAACTTTGAATCAGTGGACACAGTGCGTACAAATTGTCACCTATTGAGAGACTCAATGTTTGGGGGCAGACGACTCATCCTGCTTGGGCTCTACTACTATATCAATCTATGCTTCATCAAGATATTGAAGGCTGCCGCCAATATGCCCACAACTGTCACCTCAGCATCAATGTGCCCATTGGAGGAACATTCCCGTGTTCAACTAAGCCATAAATGCACTGACCTGGCCAATTACTAACTCCACTGAGTTCAATATTGTGAAAGTAATATGCTTGGACCTATTGTTCGAAATCCTAAATAGCTTCTACATATTCAGGCTCTGTCAAAAGAGCTGGAGCATCAGAGCAAGATTTTCAGAAGACAGATTCTGTTCAGCAACTCAGCAAGATAGCCGGCAACTTCCGTTCACCAGTGTACTGCACATACACAAAGAGACCTAAGTTCTCAATACTTTGAATGCTGATGTAACTTGTTTCTGACTAACTTGTATTTCTGGGCCACCAAAGCTCCTATCTGAAAATAGATTATGTGAACTGATTTCAATCATGGGGTGAAGTTCAAAAATAAAGAGTCTTGAAAGCTCACATTAAGAAAACACATCGTCAAAGAGTGCAATCAACTGTCAGAGTAATGCAAGCTTGCAATCCCCAGCAATGGAATCCACACATGACTATTTAAACAAAGATACACCTCAATTTTCGGAACAGTATACATGCAATTATCATTCTTCTGCCTGCTTTGTGCTGATGTCTCACTATGCATTCATATCATCATAGCATATTGCTCTCAACCGCAAAGTTAATTGAAGTCAACATTGTATTGGTGAGACTCCCAATGATAAGGCAATTTAATGGTGTGCAACTTACTAGATATTAAGCACAAAATCAAAATGTGAGTGAGAATTCATGACCCATTTGTTAGCAATCTTGGTATCACCAAGTGCTTGAATCAATACAATTACCCCTGAATCATCCATCTTACCTTACCATTGTTTCTCTGCACCTGAATGTCTCCTTTCTGTACCAAATTCTCTCTCCCCTCCATCAACTGCAATATTGTTGTGGCGGTAATTCTGCGGACACAGTCTGGATGAATGCATGAAAGGGAAGTTATGTCTACGATATTGCCTTATCAACCACTATCTTAATTGCAGTCTCCTAATAACATAGAATGTCATGAAAATTCATCTGTCCTTCTGGTAGATATACAAAATATGGAGATTCAGATTTCTCCTTGATTGATAACGAACTTAGCATGACTCCTTGCATCTTGGCTGTGACTCTCACGATCCCAAATCTATTGGGTTCTGCTGATGCTAAATGGTGCAGCGATTCTATGCCATGCGGTCACCTCAAATGCTCGAATATTCACGTATAAATACTAAGTTTAGAGAGTTATAGGCAGTGGCACATCATATTATTGAGGTTCTCAGTGCTGCATTTGGGCTGCGCAAAGGGTTGGTTAATATCACGAGGTTTCTTCCAATGCTTCTGGTTCTATGCTATATGCGTTGCCTTAAGCCAACCTCCCATGCTTGCATCCATACAGAGTGTTGATGGGCGTTGCTAACATTCCGCCTTAGGAATTCATCTTTCCAGTGCACCTGACAAGGAATCCATCCATTCGGGCATACTTCACAACATTCAATACCTCAATTGTGGACTGCTGTCCTTGATATAAATATGAACCATTGAAGTCTTCTCTCTTGACTCCTTTCAAGGTGTGCCTCGATGTACATCCTCCTCGGCTATGTGCAACATATTGCTCCTCTTTTCCAGATGTTGTATTGCACTTAATCTCATATTTACTGCCTTTACATTATCTCTCATATTCCCCAACTTTCTATCATCATTACCACAAATGGAACATATGCCCAGCCAGGTGAGGAATCACTATTCACAGAAGAATCAAGGAGTACACCTAGAGAGAGCACTCGCATTTAAGAAAGCAGCCAATCTTTGTTAACCATGCAATGTTACTGTCCAAGTATCTTCCAACATGCATAGTGTTATGGATGACTAATATCCATGACTTCATTATTGACAGAGAATGATAATTCTGATCAGGATTTCTATGATGACGAAGGTGAAGAACTCAGAGAGTCTACCTTATAGTCCGACATCGAAGGAGACAATTCGGATCACCAAATGATGGGCCTGTTTGGAGGTCACGCATGCCAGGAGAAGTCTTTACATTCTACAAGGGTTCCAGAGACAAAGAAATAGAGCCGTGCTGATGCTGTCATTGCACGCCCTCTGCTTCCAAATTCCGGAAATCCAGCTGGGGCAATGGTACCACCACTGCCCCAACGCCAAAAGTTAACCCTGGTCACCAAATTATCCGAGTCATACCATGCTCCATCCACCCAGACACTGCCACTATGCAAATCTTATGGAGACCAGGACGTTGAACAAGCCAAGGCCAGTGCAGATCAGAACATTCACCAACACCAACAGGCTACTTCTAAGGTAGCAAAAATGTTCATGGTGGCTATCATACTCACAAAGACTCCACGGTCACTATTATCCAATGACATATCCTCAATGGTTGAAGGAGCTTAGAAACTAGCTATTGAATCTCAGGATCATCAGCGAGCATTAGCAAGTACTCCAGTAGGTATGCCATCTGGGTGACAATTACCCGGCAGTCGATCTCTCAAAATAGATCTGCAAATACAAGAAGCTGCAAGTCTTAGATTCTGTTCAATGCTCCTCGATCAGATTTGGAATATTCACTTCACTCGAAAGTATGCTTAGATAAAACTGGAGATTCATACCATTTAAGAACGGATGGCAGATTAGGCACGTTGAACCGATTTCCGTAGCTACCAGTTTGATTTGCTCTCTGAGAGTGATCTTTGGATCAAGATTAAGCAGCCCTGTTGGACAATGCATATCTCTCCAAGGTTGTTGATGACAAGAAATCATTGTTCACCCGAATGGAAGTGGTTGATAGTATATACAACCAATTCTTCTTCACCGCCAATAGCTTGGAGTGCCAGCCTACAACATCGCTCCATTTCCAACCTCTCACTACTCAGACTTTAGTGCTAGTACTTGCTGCTATTCATGGTGCGCTGTCTGTATATGCCAGTGAAATGAAGGCCACAGTAAGGTTTTCTCAAGATGAATATGGAGGTACACTTTGCCTATCCCCTGTGATACATTTTACTCTGGAAGCCACTGCACTTCATCAATCACACATTAGTGTGCCATTTGTAACCCCCCTGTGGTGCAATACTGCCAAGATATGTGCTCCTTAATTCCCATCGAAGCTTCTCCGCGAAGATTGACGATCATCAATATCATTCCGCATTCAATTCCCCCCTGTATAAAATCTTCAATTTCCACCGGTGCACCTCAGTCTAGATTGTGGCTCCAATATTGAATTCTGCACTCCTTACCCACACACACACAGACACCCTTTTTGGCGCTCCTCAATTCCTGTCAGCACGGTTCAACCTAGTTTTGGTGCTTCATAATCCCTGTTGGCACTCCTCAGTCTAGATTTTGTACTCTCTTTCATTCCGCACACCTTGAATGCCTTGTGTGTACTCCTGTTTGCCACACAGCACTCCCTATATGGTCCTTCTTTTCTTGGTTGTTACTCCCCCTTTTGATCAGAATAACTGTTGCGTTTCAAACGCCCATTCAGATTTGCAGCTAGCTAACATCTCATTTCATGTTTGTTAGATATGACAAATCAAGTCATACAGCATTGGAATTCAAACCTATCCACTTGCCCGGTACGAATAGTCAGTAATTACATGGAGTAACTCCAGCTTATTTGTGCCGTTGATGAATTGTGTGTTCGTGCTTTGGTTGGCCATGAAGAGATGGGAGAGATACTGGATGACATTCATCGGTAAAATGTCATTTTGTTGCTGGGAGCCTCCAGGAGTGTGTGAGAGGAGGTGGAGTGTAAACTTAGAAGCGACAATTTCAGGAGAGAATCGGACCCTAGGAAAGCACTCTGGCCAGCCTTCGGAGTAACTACAATCCGTGATGATTGGTACAGGAGCACCAAGCGAGCGGCTGTGATAAGTTTAGGAGGACCTTGGACCGTTACTCAACCAATACGGAAATCCGAAACTCACTGTGAGAGATGCCTTTGTAATTATGGATATTCATTCAAAGGATGGCAGGCGTTATGTGGGATTATCCTGATGTACCCTAAGCAATAAGAATACCCTCTATATATGATGCATAGATTATTGTTCATTATCGACTTCTAAATCATACTGTAGTACCCAGCATTTCATTCAACATTCCATTGTTTGCATCACTACATTAAGGAGAACCAAAGCAAATGGCGAGTGATTCAAAAATGAACGCAGCTGAAACCGAAACGATACTCCTACTAAGCGATTGAATGATATCAATGAAACGTATTCTCAATGTCATCCAGTCTATCTCCCATCTCATCTGGGCGAACAAACGCAGGAACACACAATTGATCAATGTCCCAACAAAGATGGAGGCGCTCCTTGAATTTCGGAATGATTCGAGGCTTGCAAGTGAGTGAAATTGAATTCCAATATTGTTTAGCTTGATCTGCAATATCTAAAAGGTTCGAATTGGGAGGTTAGCTTGCTGTAAATCAAAATGGAGTTTGAAAGGCATAAGGATGAATTCAGAGGAAATCGAGGTACCCCACCAGGAAAGGAGGTGTGCCCAATGTGGAGTGCAGGGTGGCCAAGGGGATTGCTGATGTTAATGGAGGAGCGTGGAATGTAATGGAGGGAAGCAATGCCAGGCCAAGAAGCACCGGCTGGGGTTGAGAAGTACCTATCCAGCGGAGCAGCCATCAATGCTGAGCATTGCCGAAAGGGGAGCGAGGTAAAGAGTTAGGAATGAATAGAGGGACTCCTAACCGAGGTTGAAGAGGGGATTGAGGAGCGCTGAATGAAATATCGAAGCGCGAAACCAGAATGAGCAGTGCTGAAGGGAATTGAGGAGTGCCAATTCTAGTGTAAGAGCACATTTGGGGAGGCGGGGTATGAAGGAGCCCACCATGTGTATTTGATGAGTAGTACAGTGGCTTCTGCAGTATTACAATCTTATCACTGTGCAAGGGCAAAATTTACCTTGATATTCATCTTGGGAAAACATAACGGTAACCATCTTTCCAGTGCCATACTCAGCCCGTGTACAATGAACAACTGCGGCCACCAGCGCTAACTTCTGCGGTGAAAGAGATTGAAAGAACGGTGATGTGGTCGGTCGTCGCCCCAAGCTATTGGTGGTGAAGAAAAAATAATTGGAGACTAAGTCAAGAGCATCCATCCAGATGAACAATGATTTCTTATCATCAATGACATTCAAGAGATAAGCATTGTCAAACAGGAGCTCCCTCACTTGGATTCGAACCTCAGTCTCTGATTCTAAATCCCACCGGTAACTATGGACAATAGTTCAACTACCTCCATCTGCCAAACCCCCTGCATTGGTACTTATCTTTGGTTTCAACTATGTATATTTCTGCGGTTTAATATCGTCACATGTCCAATCGAGGAGCAGAATACAGAATACACACATACAGCTTCTCGGGTTTGCAAATCGATTTCAAGAGATGGACCACCAGGTTATTGTCACACAGAGAGTGTACCAACAAGAGCACCTGCTAATGCCCACTGACCATCCTGGGCTTCAATCGTGAGCTCCCAAGCTTCCTGAACAATCCAGTCCTTTTCATTTGAACTGAATAGCCAGGGTGTCTTTGTGAATTCGATTGCCTCCATGACCTGTTTCACCACCTACAAAGTCGCCTTTTGGTGTGGAGGCACATTGTAATCTCCACTGCCCTTTGGTTGAGGAACATTTTGGTCTCCACCAGCCTTGGGAAGTGGGAGCACCTGGGTGGGTACAACATCAGACTCGCGTAATATGTTGATTGTTGACAGTTGGAGTTTGAGCAATGGTGGAGATATCATCTTGGCCGGATATCGCAGATTTGATAGTGAAGTGCGTTGTGGTGAAACGGCAGAGCTTGTAGGTAGAGAGCTTATCATCAACACTCCGCCTCACATCTCACGGCATTGTAAAAGGAATTCATAAGACCGAGCGGTTCTCGCTCAGGGATCACAGGATCATGTTGAGAAGGTATAATACTCCCCGGCCGGGAGGATCTACATGCAGTTTCGGAAAGAGCGAGTAAGATCAAAAGATGGGAACGATAGAGTGGGTAATTCGTTATATAATGAGATGCGATAAAATGAGATGAGATCCGATGCTAGATAACAACCCCAGAGTCCCCCAAATATATACCCTCCGTGGCTCTGTCCATCTCCGTGACCGCTGTATCTCCATACACCCGCCATTACCCATTCCCTCTCCACGTTCCCTGTGTCGCCAGACACCGGCCATTGGTCAGTCCTCTGCCAAGATGAAAGGCGGTGGTAGTCAGAAATGGATTTTCCCACCACAGCGTGCAATGACTTTTTCAGCACTACTCCGTTTCTTTTGCAGTGGAACCCTTGTAGTTAGGATTGTCTTATCACAGTGCGCCTAGTGTAGATGTAGGACCTCCTGCTGGTTGTCCAAATCATGTTCTTGAATATCAGATGAAAAGGTAAACTCTCAAGCGTCTTCACCATCATTTTCACTGATCTCCAGTTTGGTATCATCATCATCCTGCTTCAAAAGAATTATTGCACCAATATTAGCAATCCCCAACACTATAGTTGAAGGCTGGGTTCGAAGTTCAAACAGTTGATCAGCAATGAACATTGGCTGTCTTTATCATTGCACGTGCAAGTGCTCTCTCAATGTGGGCTTCATGATACTTCTGTGAATACTGATTCCTCACCTCGCTGCCCGAATGTTTTGTGTTGATGATAACGAAGTGAAGTTGGAGATTGTAGACAGAAGTATATATGGGAAAAGATAGTATGAAGTTTGGTAGAAGAATGGGAAAATAAGGCAACAAAGTAGCATGCAGTTGAGGAGGATGCAATTTGAGGCGTGCATGGTAAAAGTGACACTCATCCCAGGAGGATGCATCCCGAGGTGTGCCAGGAAAGAGTCCGTAAGACATGTCAGTGGTTCATATTAAAATTGCCAATTGTAGTTCTTTATTGTAATTTAGGAAGTGTCAGGTGCACCGGATTAGATGGATTGTTCTTGCCCCTGATTACCAAATGTCAGCACTTGTATGGAAGTATGCTATTGATACCAGAATTGGAGGTTTGTTTAAGCCAACATACCAAAAATTGAACCAGATACACCTGAAATTCTCGACGAACCTGAAGATCTCGAGACATTGACATGGCTGTCTTACTAACCAAATTTCAGTGGCAGACATATGGAATACTGAGAAATGGGTTGATCATGATCACCCCTGCATATCACTCAGCCTAAGGTACTTCATAGTGTCTCTCATTCGAGCAAATGAGTGGTGATGGCGTGCCACAGACTTGTCAGTGTGTTGAATAATCTTGCAGATTTTGGACCGAGGATAGAGTTGGGACCTTGCTGAGTGGCAACCCTTGAAGTGACATTGGTTCAAACTGAGTTTGTTGCTGATAGTGGATGAATATAAATCTCCGAATGCAGTACACCTGTCGAATTGAAACCCTATTTTCATAGCTTTCTACTGTTTTACATTTCTGCAGCAAAGTTAGCGGTCGATTCAGCAATGTCGTGTGCAGAACTTCACTTGCAGCAGTCCAAGTCTGTGGAATTCACAATATGTATGCAGCCAGTGTAAGGGAAGAGGGAGAATTTGGGTTTACAAAGGAGAGATTCAACAGAGGGAAAGAATGATAAAAGAACAATGAAGACTCATGGGTAATCTAGTCGATTCCAGTTCTGGTTAATGCCAAGATTGCTAGCGACTGGGTCATAAATAGTCACTCACATTAAGATGTTGGGCATAATATCATGTAAACCCCGCATCATATATTCACACACTCATTATAAGTCTCAATGCTACAATGTCGAGTCAATATAAATATTGAAGTTCAAAGCAGTACATAACAACAATATGAATGCATGAGGAGGCTTCATCTGACCGCGGAAAGACAAATAACAGCATGCAGTTCCGGCCATTTCATGTGCAGCGAGCATTGATTTGGCATGCAGAATTCAGTCTAATCCAATGGCTGAAATTGCAGGCTCGCCTTACTTTGATAGTTACTTGCATTCTCAGAGACTGCATTGTCTGAACTCAAGCATTCATCATCGTTTGTTCTTCAAGCACGGTTGGGATTGGACGTTGGAGGAAATTAGATATTGTCTGTTTATAATTTTTAACGAACTTTAGGCAGAAGCTTGCCGGTTACCGATTGAGCCGCTGAGCAGAGCCCGGTATTCAGATTCTATTTCTTCAAGCAGTCTTGATGGCAATCTGTTTACATAGTGTATTTGAAGACACGGTTTTTTGGCTGCCCAAACATATAAGTCAGCCAAAATGTGGTTAAGTCTTCATTAGAACAGTTGAGAATTTTAGGTTATTTGAGAAAGTGTGGTATACAGGTAAACGGGAGTTCCTGGTCATCTGCAGAGTTGCTGAGCAGCAGCTGGCTGTTGTGTATTGCTCTCTCAAGCTGCAGCACGATTATGGAGCCTAAATGACAGAAGCTATTTTAGAACCTTGGCAACCTATGGGTCTGAACATACCTCTTAAGCAAAATTCAGTTAAGTGTAGTTACTAATTATCCAGTGCTAGGTATCTATGGTAAGTGTGAGGTGGATGCCTTCCTCCAATGGATAGGTTGACATGGAGCATGAAAGTTATGGCATTTTAGCAGTGGCCATTCCCAACTGCTCAAGCATGTCCTCAAATATTAGCTGGGGCCGAGTGGAATGAGCCGCCACTGCACCTTAAACTATAGTGTCTGCAAGATGGACACTCTGTGTGTGCTGGCAGCCACAGATTGAACACATTCAAGAAGGAAGCGAATATGCTTGCAATGGAGCAAAATGAATCTTTCGAGTATAATGTGAAGTTAGTATACACAGCTCAGAGGCGTGCATCGAGTGGGATGATATGTTAATAATGAGTGGCAGCTTGTAGACATTGGCTGTTGAATTGAATATTCATGCAGTGTCAAATCTGAGACCATCAACCTCAACAAAACAGCGCATCTGAGGTGTGCCTGAATTTCATTCCTGAGTGAGGAAAAAATCAGCTGTATACTTCGAGTAAGTCTGGATTATGCGAGTTGTGTCTGAGGATGTGATACATCAACTCAATATTGCTTGGACAGTCTTTCTATCGCTGGATAATTAGAGATATACTGTGCTGGATCTGTCTCAGGAAAGTTAAGAAGTTGATAGTGATTCTCTTTTGCAATTGAGTGTAAATTATTCAACATTGTTGAATTGGTGAATATCCCGAACTCTTTTGCAATTCTAGTCTCCAGTGCACTTGAAATTAACATGTAATCTACTATCTAAATAACATTTGGAGGTTCTGGTGCACCACATAACTCGAATCCCATTCACTGATGTACGTACTCCAATTCCACACAGTCAATTTACGATAAGGAGTGACTGTAGCTTCAAAACATTCTCACAAAGAGAAAGATACGGCACCACGGAATTTGACTTATTCAACGATCAAACCTGCGCAACAGCATTTCATCACATATTGAATCATCGAAAAGAGGCAATCATTCAGTTTACCGGATATCTGTTGATTATTGAGTGTATCTCATATTCATGAAAGTAATCATCTAATACGAGGTGCAATAGATCTCTAACCAGAACCCCTGGACTCCTCCGCAGTGCCATATTCACCCTACGATTTGCCTATTTTGTATTAGTTGGTGAGATTCTATTGGTTGAATGTTTGAAGACACATATGTTGATTACACTGCCACAATAATAATCATTCATCCTCACCATCTGTTGGCACGAGGTCTCCAAGCTCCATAAGCTGCTGCTGATGGTTCTCCCGACACCCAAGGATGTGGTACATCATTGAAGTCGTAATGTTTGGTCAGCTCATCTGCCCATGCAGGACTCGCATTGAAGTCACCGCAGGGAGCTGGTGGAGATCACTCACTTTGTTATCATAACCACCGGGTCCAGTGTTCAATAGCCATGTGTGTGAGACTCAGTTTTGCCATAATCAAACAACACGTCCAAATGCCGGCTGCTGCATGTTCAATCCCAAGAACGTCGGAGTCATTTCCGCATAGTTTGTTGCCGCGAGATTGAGGCCTGTCCCACCCACCTTGGGTGTAGTTACGAACACAGAGAGATTTTGCCAATCTTGGAATTTGAGCAGCGTTTCTGTGCTGCAATTGTTGTCCATTTCCGCATACATGTAGAAAATATCCAAATGATCTGCAAAACACTTTGTGAGCCACCACGTCAAATGATGAACTTGTCCTGGCAGAGGACCAAATAGCACCGCCTTGTAAGGAGGATGTGTACAAGGCAAGACAGTTTTCTTTCTTTCAGAGTCACAGAGGAGCACATCATTCAATGCATCATCTTCATCAGCTTCTAGATACTCCGCACGTGCATTGACAAGGGTTGGCGGAAATGTGTCCCGCAGTGACCAGAAATTCGGAGAATCCACCCTTCTATCAAGTGGCCATTCATCGTACCATTGTCCTGAAATGTCATTCCGATCCTCGGTGTCTCCAAATATCTCCCAATACCAATGAGAATCATGCCAGCTGCCATCTATGTACCCTCCACACTCCTGAAGCACCTTTTGAAGACTATCTTTCCGCAGGGGTCTTTGATATGACTTCCTCTTCCTCAATCCATTCGAGATCAACATGGTATCCATGCTCCTTCGGTATCTGAACAAGTGGTTCCCTATTCATGACATTCGATTATGAGCACCTCCTGATCAGCCTGGCCTTTCCAATGAGTATCGTCCGGTGTGTCGCATCGTGTTGAGCGTCTTGGTTATCAGCCCGGATGGCCTGCATCAAACTCTTCACAGTGGAGTACAGTGCCAACACGCTGTGCTTTTTCATCCCAGTATCATCCTCTAAATCTTCAGGTGCACCTGAAAACAGCCACACCGTCTGAAAAAAACCTGTCATAGAGTGAATGGAATCCCGGCATTGCAGTGACTTGAAGTTTAAATCGAACTCTTGCATTCATCGCAATTTACCAGCCCACATTGTTTTTCGTGTTGTACTGATGAGACTAATCAAAGATCGCAAAACTCCATTAACTTTGTGACAGTTGGCCGTTGCTTGATGGTTTTGCTCTTGATGTTAAGATATCATACAACACAAGGTGGATATTCCATCAGTTTTTCTGCTCATCAATAGTGGTTAGCAGATCCTTGTAGTTCAGATTCACATTCTGCGCATCCAACAAGTTAATGCGTTCAGAATAGATTCCATATGTCATCTCATCGATGACACTCTTGAATGTCTCTGCAAACCCGATGACCAGAACCGGAGATTGGAACCTCCGGGCATTGTCATCACCAGGATTGGTTCAAATCCTGATGTTAGTGCTGGATGCCCCTGCAGTGGAGTTGATTGGATCTCTGAAAGGTGACAGGGAACTGGATTCTGTCGCTGGAACAGATACTGCTCCCGTTCATCACCGATAATCCTGGGAAAGTCGTTCTGTATCAGGTTAACCAGTTCTTCACTGGTAATCCCCTACAATATCGACAGCAGTAACCCCATTACAGCATTCTCAGTCGGCAATTTGCATATCATTGCTGCTGCCACTGAGGTGGAAGTCTTGCCAAGACCTATTTCATCCGCCACCAGCACTCCTGGCATATCAGAATCCCAAACCCATCTCCTCACAATTAACATTATGGCCTAAACCTGGTGCGCCAGAAACTTTGTTCTGGGCAGGCCTCGAATTGAAAAAATGTGGGCTGCACTACAGTCATCTGTTGAGTGGCGAATCGGATCAGCATTCCGTAGCCGGACTGCATCATTAAGACACTCAGGTTCAAATTTGTTGTTGGTTATGTTCAGAACAGTATTCAATAAGGAACTGGTATTATCTGGATGAAGGTGCTCCTCGCCATCCAGTTGCTCCTGAACCTCCTTCTGACCATGGTCAGTCTGGTTTTCATCCTCAATGATCTCGTTCAGAGGCTACGAGGTATGTTGGACTGATCGGCTCATACTTTGGCACTCCTGAAATTCATCACAATATTATGTATTTTGCAGACAAGCATTTGGACCCAATAAATGTGTGGAATACAATCAATTCTATTCACTCAATCAGAACTTACATTAATGATACTGTCAGTCTCCCTCCCACCTGCCTCCTCATCCAACCACTGTTTCATTCTCATTAGATACATCTGAAGTCTCAGTATACTGATTAACAGTTGGGTATAACTAACTATAACCAGGCTAGCAGGGATTACATTGGCCAGTCTAATTACGTGCTCTGCAACATCCTTCCCTGTAGATGCCTTCATTTCTCCCAAAAATAATTTCATGTTGTGTCTCAGTTTCATCTTGAAGGTGTTACAAAGGGAACTTTTATATGAAATCTAACCATATAGAGGGTCATTCATCCTTTGCCCAGCCGCGTAAAATCCCATATACTGTTTGTTTAATTCTTCCTCGGTCAAGTGGCATTTGGATAGCGAGGTCAGACAGTATGTTTCTTTCGGGCCACAATTCATCTTGATGAAATCAATCAGCTCCTCCCAGTGCCTCACATCTGTGTACAAATTGTGAAGCTGCTTGCTGCATGTCTGGTCATTGTGGCCGTTCGGCACTCAATGAATCACAACCATCACTGTTGTACTTGGCAACATGGCAGGTTACCTCTCACATATTTGCTCGCGTGCTCTCACAAATCCATCGCAGGTCGCTTGTTGTGTTGCCTTCTCTTCCTCCTCACCTCCCAAACTCCACTCGCACATTTCTTCAAACACATCCCAACCCACTGTCACCATATCCATTTGGCATTAGCAAAATTTACCAAAGGTAACCAGGTGTTGAAAGTCTCCAGAAATTCTGCAACCACCGTCTCAGTCCAAGGGTCCATCGCATAGCTTTTACAAACGGATCTGTCCCTGGTTAATGGACCGATGCTTTTTCTCTAGACACGCAGACACCCATACTTTCTTCCACTGGTTGAAGGCACTGAAGTTGGGCTACCCCATTCTTTAGCAAATTGCTTCAAGAAGAATTCCGTTTTGTTCAAGCTGATTGTTGCTTTGCCTTCGGCACCACCCATGTCTGACGAATTGTCGCTGTTATAATCAGCGCTGTTGTGGTCATAGGATATCTCTGGTAATTGGGGCACATCGACATACCTTGCAACATCTGTCCTTCGCAGGTTTGCAGTCAGCTGAAATTATTTCGTTGGGAGGCTAATGGGGGATCTCCCAGGGTGCCAGGAAGCTGTCCTTGTGCAGTAGAGGAGGAAGATGTTGGATGAATGACTGGATTGTTTCCAGGCGGTGCTGGAGGCACCCGAGGTAGGCCAGGAGATAACGGCCCATCTTCTGTCAATTGCTGATGGGGGAACATTTGAAGTCCACCATAACCTTCTAGGGGGAAATCAGATGCTTGCCACGTTGGCCCATAACTCGCATATCCTTGGGTTGCAACAGTGATTGGGTGCGAGCTTGGTGACATGTTGCCTGGGACATGGTGATAGAACTGTGGAGTGCCTGGAAATGGTGGCTGCGAAGGTGGGTAACTATACCCCAGTGGATGATGAATTTGACCTGTAGGTTGCCCGAATTGAGTGTCTTTGGTCAGCGTATTTCCAGCATTATTATCGGATGCTACCACATTGCCATCTTGGCGTTGTTGTGAGCCAAACACCCCACCGGTCGGAGCCATAATGGTTGTCTTCGTCGGAGATCCTTTCGTCAACATTGTACGTGAACAATACTCTCGTAGTGAACAAATTATCATTTCATTTGGTGATTTCGAATGCAGCGGAGTATAGTTGGGAATATTGAAGGTAGCAGTGACCTTCAGTGGAATGATGGCCTCGTATATCAATTTTTCATGTCACGGACTGTGGTGTTTCACTGCACCTATAATCCCATGAAACCCGGCTGAGAAAACAAAATCATATTCACACACATCCCACCTTGTTTGGTTTTATACTTGAATTCATAAACTAGAATCTTGGATAGAAGCTCACCATTGTTCGGTTCCTGACAGTAACCGTCATAGAAGGGATTCGACATGATGTCTCCAAGAACCCAACAAGAACTATATCCCGTCGGAAGATTACTACAACTAGGCATTTTACACTCCAAATGTGTGTGTACGACATGCACTTCATTCAATATGAGGTCTTTCTAGTCGAGCAGCAACAGTGATTGCTTTCTTTTGAGCTCCATGTGTAAATGTGGTTGTCTCCTCAGGATCCACCCACTGGTTAAGATTCATGACAGAAGAAATCATCCTACCAGCCTATCAGTCTTCGATGATCATATAGCAGGTATATGGCCAACTAGGAAACTTTCCTATCTCATTGTATTAAGCTGATATTATCTGCTACAGGTGGCTCAAGCTTAGACATAATTAGCAAAATGCCACAATGGCGTAGTATATGATAGAGCCAATCGTAGTTGTAGCACCTGATGAATGGTATTATAAATTGATTGCAGTGTTGACACAAGAAACGTTCCCTGCTGATGATTTTCAGTAGATAATGTGCGGCATTATTATGCTGGATTTCATAGATATTATCCTAGTTTGTGGCAAAAACTGATCATAAGGTGACTTTGTTCTACCCCTACTCTACATTTGGTGGGGTGTGATTCAGCTTTGAAACTGATACGCTTACCTCAGTTAGCTCACTTTCAATCAAGTATCCTTGAGGCACAAATCCAGCAACAAACCATACCCCCTAAAGCATTATCGAAATTCATCAGCACACCGAACATTTCCCAATGATGGTCAAAACAGGCCGGAAAAATGTCCAATGCTTTATCTGCAAAACGAAATTATTCAAAGAGAAATTACTAGCACCTCATGATCAACAATGTCACCCAATATTGATGAATCAAGGGCTATTACCCAATGTGTTTCAACCACCTGCCAGCTGACCTCACTCCGAGGCATCATGGTTTGACTACAGTAGGTGCTCCTGAATTGCCATCGACAAGCTGTGAATATATGATCTACACATTGACAACGTACTGGGTGCACCGCCACCTGAGGTTACTCCCAACGAAGAACCTATAGACACTCATTAGCCTGATCTCACCTGTACCCCTCATCGAACAAAGACAAACGCTTATAGATAGGTAGTTGGAGTGGAAAATGCGGTGGGGACTGTGTATGGCAAAGAAACAGGATTGTCCAACAAGCATCGAAAGTATACAGAATAAGGGAATCCATGGCATCCATTTTGGTCTGTAAATGACTCTCAGCATGCTGAATTATATAGCTAGCGAACAAAAACCTGGATAGATCAACATCTCTGGTGTGGACTGGACAACGTTCAAACCAAATCCTACCAATCAGCTGGGGCCCTGCAAAAGCTCCTCTCTGAACTCGATTTTGGGCTTGGTGATGGTAGTTGGATCAAAGATGACTCACATAACTTCGGAAAATTATACTACCAGGATATTTTCAAATGTATTCAGTTCCTCCTAGCACATTTGCCCATTCAGGCAGGCATCGATTTTGAACCGGTGTGCCTTGCTGACTTTGAGGGTTGTCGAATCTACAGCGGCATAAACACTGGCGACAAGTGGTGGGATACAGAGGATCAACTTCCTGCCGGAGCGACAAACATGCCAGTAATATTTGCATCTGACAAGACTTGGGTGACCAATTTTTTGGTGGATCAGCATGCCTGGTAACTGTATATCACATTTGGTAATATTTGAAAAGATATCTGCCAGACACCTAAAGTGGATGCCTGGATTTATGTCGGATAAATTCCATGTCCCCCGAAGGATGCCAAAAACATCGATTCAGCACGGCATAACGTGGTTGGAACTGTCGAGTCCCAAATTAGACATCTTGACATCACTGGCCCTGGCTTGAAATGGGATTTTGCAGATGGATTCCTGCGACAATATTAACCTCTGTTTGCTGCCTGGGTCGGGGATTATCCAGAACAAGTGATGGTTGCTTAAATCTCGTATGGCTTATGCCCGATGGGTGACATTCCGAAAGGTGCACCAATGGGGTATTCAACTCTCTGACCACTTGATAACTCAAGAGACCAGCATATTTACTTGTAGCTGCTGGAGGACAATACTATTGATGCTCTGTACACTCTAGGTGTCCACCCAATCTGCAACCAGTTCTGGCAATACCCTCCCTGCAATTTCTATCACCTTTGGCAGCCTGATGAATTGCATCGGTGGCTCCTGGGTTTAGTTAAAGACTCATTGCACTGGCTGCTCAAATAACTGAAAGCTTGGAATGTTAAAAATCAATTGGACAATCGATTCATATCGGTGCCATGATATCCTGGCCACCACCACTTCTCTCAGCCATTGCATGCATTGAATTGTGGCACCTGGCAAGCCAAAGGGATCCGTGAAATGTTCAGAACGCTGGCAGTGAAATGCTCTCCAATTCATGTCAGCTCCAAAGATACGAGGAAAACTGCGATGAAAACAGCCTCTGATGAAACGGTGATATCAGCAGTGCTGGTATTATGTGAATTCTCTCTACTTGTTAGCCAACAACATCACTCGGATCGATCCCTTACAGCACTAGACAATGCACTCACACGATATTATAAGAAGAAGGGTATTTTTTATGAACAGAAAATGTTAAAGTCTGTGAAGGTGAAAGTGGATGATCTGTTGGCAGAAGAATCCCATCAGTTACACAAACAAACAATTGATAAGATTCATGTTGCAATGGAGGCCCTTGTATATGGGACTGAAAAGGTTTCCACAACACAACACAGGCAATTTCAGGTGTGCCTGACTAGAGCCTAACAAGCGGCAACCACTTGGTCCGATACTGATCATCAGAAGGCAATTGAGCAATTGAAGTGCGAAATCCATCAAGTGACACCTGTTAAACAGAAGCTGTTTGATGAATTATTCCAACATCATGAGCGACAAGTATTTCAGGAAGTCGGGATTAAGACAACTGGTCCCAGATGCATATTGGCCAAAGAAATTGTCCTAAGGAAAGCTGCTAATGAAGAGGCAGCTTAAGGGGCAGCAAACATGACTGCTGACAAGGGACTGCAATTTCAGATCTGTCTATCCGATGCTGACACAGAAGCTGTGACCTGGAGTTTGTCCGATACAGAACGCATCACTAACCAGGTGCAGAGAGAGATTTCTAGCATCACCTGGAATGGGCAGAAGAAGTTGAAGGTGGAATTCTCCATCCACTGGATCAAATTTGAAGCTTGGTGGGAGACAATTGGGATTCAGGCCATCCGGAAAACCATTGCACAATGCATACTATATTTCAGATATCCAAACATCCCTCTTGTGAGCCATATATCAGAGTCAATTCAGCCAATGGGTTACAGTGACAATATCACCACTGAGATTTCTGAATGACTACATATTGCCAACATGAATGAGTCATATCGATCTAGCAACAAAGTCAATTACATTCGACAGGTGCTTAAGCTCAATGACCAGTGTACTGGTCTTGACTACTTGGAGGAGACACTATCATATCTTGCACTCCAAGGCTGGCACGGTAATAACTCTGCAAATGTTTTCAACCAACTGTCCACTACTGTTGCAAAGCGAAGTACACGCTGAGCCCATCTGTTACATCTCCAAACTAAGCAGGAAGAGCCCATTATCTACCCTCAATCACAGCAGGTATATCATTTGAGAGAAACGAATGTTCGCAGAGTGTGCAGAAGAATCAAATTAACCTCACTTAGAGATGCATCAGAAGAAGTCGGAATTCCCATTATTGGCCAGCTATTCCCTGCGCAAATTGGAAAGAACTGGGGATATCAAGTTAGTGGGCTTGTGCTCAGATATGATCAGAATGTACTCATTGACTGTATATTGATTATGCTCCAGAATGGGCTGTTGTATTACCGTCAACCGTTTTACTACCCTTCATCTGTTAAGTGTCTGGGACTTCATTGCAAGGTAGTATATACCAATGCCAACCAATGGATCATGGCTGCAGCTCATAACATCTGGGTCCAGTACAAGCAAAGTGAGGAGAATAACCTTGATAACACCTTCCAAGGACGAATTCCATCATTTCGTGAAACATACTTCAGCTGGCCTCGACTAAATCGGATCCTCCACTTTCAGAAGCACCTGCTCGCCGGGAAACCAATAACAACCGTTTCTATGAGGTGGCAGAAGACTCAACAATGGGTATTACCTCCTCAAGTTCAAGCATACAGGGTGGTGATTCGTACAACATTCAATGATCTTCCTGGTTGGGCTGAGTGTATTGATGGGTTTATCTGGGTTGTCAAACTGACGAATATGATGCATATTGTACCTGTTGGAGCAATGATTCAACAGGCACATGTGCTGCGGCGGAATGCTGCAGCGGGCAGCATCAATAACAGATTGCTAGTGAATAATCATATCGAGTTAGATACCTACTGGACTGTATATTAAATAGATTAGCATACCTGATTCAGGTGTATAGCTGTGGGATAAGTTTATCAAATTGTACTATTTAATATAGACATTATATTTTATCACTCCTGGTGAGTCAGGCTCCATGTGCACTGGAATTGCCTTGGTGATGAGTGTCATAGTCCCAGCAGCTCCGAAATGTTACCAACTTAAGTGCATGCTTATGTAGCATTCTGAAGACAACTTCATACCATTTAGAATATTCTTGTATTCCGTTCCACTCCTTCAGAAGCGTTGAGGAGTACCTGAAAGTACTCCCAGAGCACCTGAAAAGCTTATTGTTTTGCATTCAGCCAGTTTGGGAGCTTCTTGGAGCTTATGAATGGATCGCTGTAGCTGTTCAGAATTGCTGAGTTGTTGAGTTATGACTTCCGAACCAGTTTACATTTTCCTGATATTGACACCATGTTTGATTAATATCATTAGATCACTTAGTCTGGGTATTATTTCGGTGTACCCATGTATATGTTTGAATCACTCACTGTGTTGTTTGGTTCCTTAATGTAGTGAGGCAAAAACTACAATGTGGACGAAGATGATAGCTAGTATAATTCAGAAGTGATAATCAACGATAATCCATACATCATATTCGCTGTTGAGCGAAATCGATTGCTTGTGTACATCCGGAGAGTCTGAGATCATGCCTGCAGTCCGCTGAATGAATATCCATACGAACCCAGACATCTCTCAGAGTTTGCTTGTGATTCCAGTTTTGGTTCAGCCACACTTCCAGGTACACCCAACGTTCTCTCCAGCTCTCTGACGTGTTTCTAAACTTATCACAATCACTCTCATGAAACTGCTGCACTAGTCATCAGTGATCCCAGTTACTCCCAAGGCCGGCCGGAATACCTTTCTAAGGTCTGATACTCTCCTGAAATTGACCCTTCTAATTTGACACTCCACATCCACTCCAACACTCCTGGAGGCTTCCAGAGACTAAATAATATTGTGCTGATGTCAACTTCAATTTAGTAGACACAGCTCACACACATTGTCAGCTGTCAAGATGCTTTATGTTGTGGTGCAGGTGACTCATCATGCTAACCCTCCAGTACGGGATAAATCTATGCTTGACCAGTGGGTGAAGGCCACTGCGTAAATTTCTTGAACTGTCAGCTTCAGGTTAAGTGTCCACTGGAGGAAGGTAGCTATGCAGAACTAAAGCATAAATCCACATACCTATACAAATTGTTACCTCAGTTAACTTGACAGTGACTAACTAGTATGTTGTGACCAATGCGTTTACATCCTGAAATAGGCGTTGCCAGTTGAGGCTTGGTGAAAAGATCAGGTGCTTGAGAGGAAGAATCCAAAAAGATAGATTGTGCCAAGCATCTATGCAAGATGGCCGGCAACTTTGGCACACCCTTGTACCGCACATACTCTCATAGCAGCCAAAGTTTTGATTAATTTGAATGCAGACTTACTCAGATTCTGACTAAATGTGTTGTCAGGCTGCCAATAATGATCTCCAATAATTGACTATGGGAACCAACATTTATCCGGACAGCAATTTACCGACTGTGAGTCACAGAAGCTTGTATTATGAAAAGGCAGCTTTGAAGAGTTCAATTAACTGTCAGAGTCAGGTGAGTGTGTAATTCATAGATGTTGAATCAAAGCATAACTATTATATCTTCTGTACACTTCAATTAGCTTGAACTGGGTTGACGAAATGATTATTCCTTTGCCTGCATTCAGATGATGTGTTAGTCTACAATTACACCATTGTGCCATATAGCTTCCAACCTCAATATGTTTTTTAAGTCAACATTATAATGGTCAAACTCACAATAAATATCTGACTTAACTTTGTACAGCTTTCCATGACATTTGATGCAAAATGTGAATGAGAGTGAGTATTTAAGAACCATTTATTAGCAATCTTGGTATTGACAAGAGTCTGAATCGATAGGATCACCATTCAAAAATCCATAGTATGTCTCGATTTATTCTATATGCCTATATGTCACCTTTGTATACCATATTGTCTCCATCATGCATGAACTGTAACATTGTTGCGAAGGATATTCTGCAGACACATCTGAGATGTACGCATGAGAAGGAAGTCATGCATACAATATTGCCTTATTGACGGCAAACTTAGCTGCAGCATACTAATAGAATAGAATATTGTCAAAATTCATGTGTCCTTCTGGCAGATATGCTACATATGGAGACTGGTATTTCTCCTTGATTGATAACAAACTGGGTATGAAACCTTGCAACTCAGCCATCACTGCTAAGGTCACAATTTTGTCGAGTTCTGCAGATTCTCAATACTGTACCATTGCTATGCCTTGCAGTCAATACAAATAGTCAAACTTTCACTCATAATTGCTACATTTAGAGGATTTATATGCTGGGGCACATGTTATCATTGAGGTTCTCAGTCCTCCATTTGCCCAGCACCAAGGGTTAGTTAATGTTGCATGTTGTCTTCTGGTGCATCTAGTTCAGGTGCAGCCTCGATATGGACATACTCACATCCAACTGCAGGCTCCTTTTTTTTCTTGCTGCTTCTAGTCTTACGGACAATTTATTAATGTGCATCCTCAGTTGTATGTTTGGTGGCTGCATTGGCAGCGTTGCGGTGAACTAACTTGTGTCTGCTCTGTTGCTGTGTGCCAAGGATTGCCGTATTTAATGTAGCGCCCGCCAAAAGGCCGCAATTCAATCCGCGCTAACCTGGCGGAGGTGGTCCTGTATCCATGATGTGCTGGTGTGCAATAGAAGAGGAACATGATAACGAGAGGAAGTGGGAAGCCCTGAGGACTATATAGTTAGCCTCATGTCAGAATGGAATGAATAGCAGGCAACATGATCATTATACTGAAGATAAATCTTGCTGAGTATGGCTGCAAGTTGCAGGGGTTTCCCACCACCCCGTGATTTGCAATAAGTCGGTTCCATGTTGTTTGTTTGTTAACAGGGCTAAATTGAGGTGTACGACAGCCGGAATCGCCTAATTTTAGATATTGGTATGATATCAATCGAGGGCAAGGGTGTCTGCTATTGATTGTCTCACATAATCCCCAGGATATAACATGAAACGGACGCTAACAATCAAGTCATATTGTAAGGTTAGCTTCACTATTCCTGATTTATTGACAGTCAAGGGAAAGATTCTGGTTTGTTCAGATGAGTAAACGTACCAACCTTGGCATAAATAATGCAGCTTGGCTCCATATTGTCCATAACTTGAAACATCCAACATCTCGCCCAATGACAAAGTCAACGCAAACTACAATGGTCGATTGCTCCGACAAAGAACTTCTTGCTGCTCCCAGCAGCCAAATATGGCAAATCGACAAAGCGGTCCACCCAACAACCTCATCAAGGGAAGGAAGGCAATAGCGGCTTGAAAGCAGGAAGCGTCTGAGCCCTTGGGGCGTTGTGTAGATTGCGATCCAAAGAGAAGCTTGCGGCGGAGAAACGACGAGAAACACACTACTTAAGCAATGCAGAGAAAGAGCAATTGATTGAGAAATATGTTGAGAAAGAGACTGCTGGAGCAAAAAAGCGAGTTCGAGATGGAGCGGCAGCGATTAGGCAGTATCAGGGAGATACAGAGGCAGCGGAAAACGAGGGATTGACGAGCAGGGAGCCAGAACAAACATGTCATCAGATGATGGTTGCTATCGGAGACAGTGTGAGGAATATCACAAGTCCCGACCATGGCGATGATGGGGAAGATGAGGATGATAAAGAGACAAAGCAGGGCCAGCTCAGCGAAGATGACGAACCAGGCTGGGTGATGGGCAGAATCACTAGAACGGTATTGCAGTGCATGGATAGGTTTCAGCAGAAGCAGATGAAGCTTGACGAATTGACCCAACCGGGATGGGAGGACACAGCCAACCACTTCGGTGAAATGGGCCAGAAGTACAGCACATCTGAATTAAGGATTCCGGCAGTCGTTCAACCGCAAACGGATGATGATGCAGCGGCACCTGCACCGACAACATTTGTAGAGCTAACGGTACTTCTTCGCATTGTATCCAGAATATCGCAAATGCCACAAGGGACTTCTCGACCAGGAAGTAGTCATATGAGGCTAGGTTGTGGGAAGACGCAGTCGAACATGAGTATACCCTGTTCTGCACCCGCTACGGAGCAGGATCCATCAACTTTTCAGAATGCGAAGCCTGTTAAACTCTTAAGATTTGACCCCTGCATATAGCGTCACCAGCTACTCACCATCTAGATATCGGATTCGGACAAAGAAATGGGGATGCCTCCTGTGTGAGCGGAGGGATAGAGAGACAAATATGTATTTTTAACGTCATATCTTTGTCAAATGCAATTTGTGTACCAATTTTGCTACATATCAGCTTTTTCCTGATTTCAGTGACCAAATTGTGAGACATGATATTTCTTCTGTCCATGTGCAATGGTCGAACGCACCATACGAATGATCCAGAATCTGAATCGAGCTGTATAACGGCTAATACGTGCGATTACTGTTTGCCGATTACTGTTAAGTGACAAAGTAAAAGCTATATTAGTGACGAAATAGAGAAATAAAATTTAAGTGAGTGATGTCATACGTGTCATAGAAAGAGGGTTCAGTGCTCAATACGAATCTGGCTGCATGACGACCGTCATGTAGCATTCACCCATTCATTTAACTGCATAACTCGCCGCACAGACCTTGTGCGCATGGCTGAGATAATTGAAATTGCTTATCGTACGTCATGGAAATTGAGGAGAAAGAGCTGGATGAGGAAAGCAAGGAAGTCAAGCAATATTTACCAAAAACTAGTGAAATGATCCACACGCTGTAAATTGACATCCGAAAGTGCAGGAATGTGATGGGGCCACGTCATTTCGCACTCAGATATCGTGGATAGAGGTTGATCAGACATTGAGAGCTAACAAAGCTCCTGGATGCAAATGATAATATGTACAAACCCAATATTGTATGTTAATAATGGGTATATGATTCGCTGCGTACTATTATTCAGTCAATGAAGGCTGTTTCGATGTAATTAATGTGAGCATCAACAGAGCATCAACGATTTTTAGCCTTTGATCTTGGAAAATCCTATGGGCTGCGTGGTGACATTAACTCTTAATCAAACTATCGGCCGCCATTCTACACAAAAATGGTTGTGATAACAATGTTACGATGTCCTAAAAATGACTGTCAACAGCGTGTCAATGACTTTTGGCCTTGCATTTTGGAAAACCCAAGGGTTGTGTGGCGACATTTACCCATAATCAAACGATTGGCTGCCTTTCTAGGCAATAATTGTTGCGACAACATTTCTGCTATGTCCTAAATATGAGCATCAATGTAGCGTCAACAATCTCAGGCCTTGCATTGTAAACAATAAAGGGGTTGTGCGATAACATTAATCTTTAATCAAACTATAGGCCGCCTTTTTAGGCAACAATGCTATCGACACCATCGTAACTAGGCCCTAACAATGAGCGTTACCGAAGCGTCATTGATTTTCAGCCATCAATCTTGGAAAAAAATACGGCGGTGCGACAACTTGTATCCATTGTCGTACAATCGGGACCCTTTCTGAATAAATATGGTTGCGACATCATGGTTACTATGTCCTGAAATGAGTGTCAACAGAGCGTCAACAGAGCGTCAAAGGAGTGTCAACGATTTTTAATCTTGCATCTTCGAAACTCTGAGGGCAATGGAGTGCTTCAAATCCACAATCCACCCATCGGCAGCCTTTATCATCAAAACTGCTACCAATAACATTGTGTCCGCCTCCTACAATTGAGTGTCCACGGAGTGTCAACAATTTTGGTAGAGACTCAGCAAGCTACTCAGCAATGATGTGCATTACACTGTTTCCAAATAGAATTTTACGCGGTCAGTCTTCGTTATCTGTTGTTGTATTCAACTTCACAAATATGCATGAAATGTCTCACAGATCTGATTTGTTTACCTGTATCTCTATAGCCCATATTTAAGAACCCGCATTCCGGATTACTATAAGGTTACTTTCGGCAGTCTCCCGATTGGGATTACCTAGCTTTACAATTCTTACTGCCATGTCGGATTCAAAATCTTTAAATACCTCATTGTTTGAGATTATGATCTCTTCCAAAAATAAACATTTCTCTATTCATGATTGGAACGACCTTACTCTACAAATCATTGCGAATGCTTGGTGGGCTTCAATGAATGTAGCCTCGAAACATCCTATTGCTTGGAATAACTCTAGACATGGGTCTTCTTGGCGAATTTAGTTGCACTGCATAATGGAGGAGACTGGCAGCCCTGGAATCATATGTATCGTTTGTCATCAAGTTCCTCGCCATCCATCAGAACCTGGGACCAGCTCAATGGGGAAACCCTTGCTGGCAAAAGCTTACATCGCAAAGTTTAACAAATTAACAGAGTCAAAAGTTTCTCAATTGACTAGTTCAACAGTCGATGAAATGGCTTTGGCAATCATAAGGATGCAAGGAAGTGAAGGAATTAGAATAGTGAGCTTGCAGAGGAAATTCTAACTTCACATCCCACTTAATCAGTATTGTTTGAAATAACAGACAAAACGTTCGAAAATGGCAGCTAAGGACTTTGAAACTTCCAAATTTCACCAAGATACATGGAATCGCTACCTGATGTCCAGATGTGTTTTGGCTCATATTCCCTAGAATGCTATATCAAATCTCAAGCTATGATGGTCATATAAAGCATTGCGCAGAGAGCTTTTTCTGCCATCCGCCACGAGCCTTAGTAACATTTGCCGGAGGGAATATGCAATGACGGTGGATGCAATTATGAAGCAATCGCCGTCACAAAATCAAGTTAGTTTAGCTTTGGAAGGATGAACATCAACTAACAAAGTCAACATAACGTTGGTCATTGCTTACTATATGAATTCAAATTAGGTAGTGCATGAAGTACAACTCGCTTCCCATGAGGTTGATTGCCACTTCATTTCCAATTTCGAAAGCTAATTCAGGATGATAGATGAAAGGCCATCCAACTGGAGCAAAGCTAGCTGCACATTTGAAGGATGTTCTTCATCGATTGGAGCTTACCGACGGCCATTTGCTTGCAATTACGACAGATAATGCTTACTCACATTACTCGATGACGTACGAACTGCAATTAATACTTGAGGCATCTGGAATTGAGTGGCCTGGATGGAGAGACCACATACTGCGCATGACGCATGTCATACAGCTGGCTTGAAGTGCATTCATGAGCAGTCTCGGTGTAAAAGGCTCCTCCAAGTGTTGGGAAGCCAAGGAGCGCGATCAGCAATTTGGAGAGAATGATAGCATAGACATCGAGAAGAGTCAAAGACTTCAAAAATAGGGCAATGCTAGAATCAATAAGGTGTCGGCCATGAGACCAGGTTTAGCAAACATTATTGAGAAAGTACGTACTTTAAGATATTTTGAAAGTCCTGAAACTCACCTTCAGAAAGCAGAGAATACTTGCTGTATTGATTATGCTGACACCTGGTCATCGAAACGAGTTCATTGACTGTCAAAAAGCCAAAGTCCACATCGTTGTACATCTGATTATGGATGTGAAGACACGTTGGAACTCGACACTGGAGTGGCTCCAGCGGGCCTACCAATTGCAGGAATTCACATGTGAGTGGCTTCAAAATCCAAAATATAGTGAATACCAGCCTCTCTTCCCAACTCAGGACGAATGGACCATTGTAAACTATGTCATGGGAATATTGAGGCCATTCAGATATTGGACCCTGTGGATGTAGAGGAGACATACAGTCACATTGCATTACATTATCAGAGTATACAGCGACATGTTCGATCACATGGACAGCGTAATGTGACCTATGGCCAAGAAGAAGACTCAGTGGAAGGAAAACTTGTTCTTCAGTGTGATGTTAGCTCGACAGAAGCTGTTAAAACACTATGCTGAAGTGACTCCATCGACGGGTATGCTTCTCATTTTGGCACATATCCTCAATCCTTTCTGGATGTTGTGATCATTTAGGAAGTGGGACAGGGGAATGGATATCAATCCTGAGGACGAGACATCATATACTATCCAATACCAAGAGGTCTTTCTGTAGTATGTGGAGAATGAATACTGTGCCAAACATTGACATGTGCCGGCCATTAAACCAGAAAGCGTTCCCAGTATCAATCTTGTCCCCTCCGCAACTGCATCAGAATCCAGTCAACGATCCTTTCATCCATATGATTTGTGCAGCAATGATGAAGAATACCTGACATCTAACAATGTGGCTGAGACCACACCAGGACGAAGTGATCATGTGGCATGCTTGTGAACCGCCGCCAGGCTCTATTTGAATTCACCACTTGAAGCACCCAAGAACTGGGGGCAAATGAATCCAAATCTCAATGATTACCACTACGACCCAAAGGGGATTTTCAGTATATTTTGGATACCGGATATTACCGAGTGGTGGGGGCAACAGGAGGGAACGCACTCAAAGTACGCTGATCTCTCCAATGTGGCACATGATATATTCTCTATCATACCACACGGTGACGGAGTGGAGGGCAGGTTTTCCCTTGGCTGAGATGTTATCGGCTGGAGGCAGTCAAAAACCACAGGTGAAACCGTTCGCAAAATAGTTGTTAAAACCCAGTTTGCGCCAGCCAATAGCTGGAGTTTGGCAGGCGCTGACGCAGAATTGGAAACCCCGAACACAGCAAATGACTCGGAAATAAAGAAAGAGGCAAAGGAAAGCAATTTGCACAGAATGACCAACGTTCACGATGTTTTGGAGATATGTCAGGGCAGCCAAAATCTACATGCTACCCAGAAAGAATGTCATGCTCGAAACATGCAGTTGACCACCGTAGAATGCATTTTGGACCCGGAAGAGATTGTAAAAGCATCCCGGCCACCCTTACAACATGATGGTGTGGCTCCATTCAAATTGGGAGAAAGATCTCCTTTGCGACCAGCTTTGTCTGCAAAAGACCTCCCTGGAGGACGAACTCAAATATTGAATGTTCGCTGAATCCGAAGAATCAACCGTCATCCAGTCGTAAGTGATGACGATAGCGCACCTGAAAGCCATTCGGACACCGAAGATTGGCTGAACTGGAATAGCAACTTGGATAATCCAAATAACACGGAAGACGATTGTGCGGTACTCGTTGGATCTGATATTGAGCAAGGCAACTGCATCGAGGATCCGGAATGCGCATAGCAGCGGTATGTGGGTGCCGCGCCAAATGATCCCGGAATGATTTGGCCTACACGGATATCAAAGAGACAGCCTGAAGAGGTGTTGGTGACGGTCAATGCAATCGAAACAAGGAGGAATCAGGGTGTGAAACAAAAGTAGAACAGAACGCGTCAATGTTTCACCATCTTCTTTCTGTATCTTGACCAAGAGCTGTAGTTAGTGATATATTATGGCCACATGGTGAGCAGTAGCTTGTGAATATTGGTTGATAAACAGATGTATAGCAGGCGCAATGAAGCTTTTGGTAAGATACATAGATTATAGTTTTGTGAGAGCGAACAGTGCAAGAATGTTACTGTGCTCGGCTTTGCCACAGAGCCAAGTCTCAATCAGCCAGAAAGACTACCAATATGGGCAAATCATGATGTAAACTAGTATCAAGGCAGCAGATGTTGAATGGACAATACATTGAAATGAGCGTCCATGGTGCATCAACGATTTATGGTTTTGTAAGTACAGTAATTAAACAGTGATTTGGTCACTGTTATGCATTACCAATATATTGGCAGCTTCAATAGGCAAAAGAGACAGGAACACGGTCACTGCCCCAGTCTGGAAATGTGCGTCTACTGAGTGAAAACGATTTTTAGCTTCACATCTTGGGTAATTTATGTTTCAATTGGTTGCAGACCTCCATTTATCAGCTATTGGCAGCCTTTACAGGCATAAACAACAGCGACATGATCCCTGCCGCATTCAGAAAATGAGCGTCAATGGAGAGTCAATGATTTTCAGCTTCGCATCTTGGGTAATGTATGTTCCAATTGGTTGCAGACATCCAGTTATCCAATATTAGCACCGTTTACTGCCAATAACAATAGCGAAATACTCCCTTCGGCATCCTGATAATGAGCGCCAATGTAGCGTCAACAGTTTTAGTTGTTGCATATTTGATAATCAAGGCATCGCACGAATGTTTGCTTTCATAATGGAATTATTGACCACCTTGATAGCCCATAATACAATCTATCAAAGGTAAAACACCGATTCTGAATTAATCGATATTGTAAGCTGCAAAGCATGCAAAAACCTATTATTGGTTGTTGAAAACACGATTTTGATAAGATACTATTAACACACTGCAAAAACAGGAACTGTATATGAATCTATAGATGGACCCACTGGGAAACCCGCTGACAACCGCCCCAATTCAGACGGGTTGGGAGTTGACCATCGAACCGTACCCGAGTTGGCGGTTTGGGTTTATTGACAACCTGGACCGCCAATTTGAAAACAGTTCAGTTTGGACCCCGACCCGGACTGCCAATTTCGCAACAGTTCAGTTTGTACCCGGACCCGAAGTGACGGTGCAGAACAGTTGCTAACACTAGTCATGATGTGGCAGTCGTCATGTGTGTTTGAGGCTTCACAATGGCCGGAACCATTATTTCGGCCGTCCCCTACTGCATGTCTGTCTCAAGGAAGTTATCTGACGTGTCCCCCCATCCCGGTTTTGTCAGTCCTTCAAACCTCATCTGCTACTTCCGCAAACTCTCCATGTGGTGCTGGACTGTTTTGGAGATTGTCCCCATCACCCAGCCAGGTTCCTCATCTTCGCTCAGCTTGCCAAGCTCTGTGTCTTCTTCAACTTCCTCATCTGCCCCATCCTCCACATCATTGCAACTTCCAAGATCACTCAGACTTTCTCCGATAGCATTCAATATCTCCTTGAATGTGTTTTCAGGCTTTCTGGTTGTGGATCTTGCCTTTTCAGCATATCTCATATCTTCTTGCTATTGCATAATCGCTGTATCAGCGTCTTCAACTCGCTTGCTTCGTCCAGCAGTCTCTCGATCCACATAATGTTTGATCCATTTCTATTTCTCTTTGTTGCTTCTAACGTGAGTTTCACATCTTTTCTCCACCAGAAGCTTCTTTTTGGATCGTAAGCTGCGCAATGGTTCCAATGTTCAGATTGTTTCTTCTTCCTTGCTGCTCGTGCCTTGATTCGTTTGATGACCTTATGGTGTGTATTACTTCGTCAATTTCCGTATTTGCCCACCGGAAGTGGTGAAATGTTCTTTGTTGAAGCATTGACCATTGTATTATGTGTTGATTGTGTTGGTGGGTGAGATGTTGGATGTTGCAAGATATGGACCACATGGATGCAAGCTGCGTCATTTATGTCAAGGTTGGTAGTTTTGATCAACTTGAACAAAGCGAAATCTGCGTTTTGACCGGCACTTTATTTGGAATAGTGATCCTAACCGTATATCATAACTTGATGGGTAGCGTGTTATTCATGTAAGATCCCGGCGATGTCTTGAGAAAAACATCACCAGACGTCTTTTCGGTCAAACATGTCGTTTTTGTATCTACCCAACATGAGATTTCAGCTGTCGTTCACCACAATATATCCCAGTAAACAACCAAACAAGATCGGACCGACTTTCTGCAAATCGCATGACTGTTAGAATCCCCTGTCACCTGCAGCAATACGCAGCAGGATTCAACTTGCATAGTACGTGCAAGTTGGCTGTTACTGATTCTATTTTGACTTGAAGGTATCTATATATTCTTCAGGACTTCCCACTTCTTTTCGTTATCATCTTCCTCACTTTTCCACATCATCAAGTCATTGCACCACAAACACCTGAGCCAGGTGCGATTGGATCCGAATGGAGCCGAACAACCGGTGCTTCGTCAATTGCACAACCAGCTGAGACACAGCAGCAATGCAGACACCAGTAAGTTCACCGCGACGCTGCAATTGCAGCCACCGAGAATATGACGCAGGACGCTCATATAAAAACCGTAAATAAAACCGGACTCAGCAAGAATAAGAAGCAGCTTGCAATCGGATATGAGTAACTTCATATCAATGTAGACGGTGGTTGACTACCAACATAATCCTCAGCTGGGGTACATAAAGAGCTACATGACCAATTTATCGCTGACCGTAATGGGAAACCTCCATTGTTGACCAAGGAATTTGTCTACACTTTCCCGAAATCAAGCATCTAGATGTTACAAGTTCTGTGATTTCCGGGGACGAATTTCCGAATAAACGACCCCAGGAGTGATGAAACGCCCTTTAAAAACTTTGGAGTAGTCTACCGAGTCGGATGTGGTCAAAGCAATAGCTGAATCTCACTATTGGAAGCAGTAACTAATGTCTTGCAGAATTTCAATGTCAGCTACTATGGCAAGGCAGAGTGGTCAGGTACAGCTAGAACAGTCAAACATGCACCTTGCCTTGAATATGGCCAAAATGGCCAAGGAAGGGTTTTCGAGTACCGCAATCAAGAAAACGCAACAACAAATCTAAAATCCTCACACGGAAGTCCGACTAGAGATGAAGGTAGGAGTTGAGTTTCCAGGCCAGAACAAGGTGTAGGTGGTGATAAAAAGACACTTGGCAATGATTTCTGAAAATCAAGTGGAAAGCTGCCTGTCTTGCCAAAATGGCATAATGAAGAATCCGCAGTCACGCTAGAAACGCAAAGGCATGGATGCACCTCCACCACGGCCAGCGCCACCTCGGCCCTGAATGCCACCTGTGCCACCTGATCACAGTGAGAGTAGTCCAAACACTGAAATAAAAGGTGCACAACCCAGATATGTGTATATACATACTCCACTTCCCAATGCTCGATGTTTGATCATGATGCGTATGCCAAAGATCCCAAGCATGATACATATTTTATTCCAGATTAGCTGACTGCTCAAGGACCATTTATTGGTTAGTACACTATCTGCTGTGTGGTACTGCAGCTAATTTCCATTTTGCAGATGAAAGCAGCCTGTTGCATGAACCTGACAGTGAAGACAAGGATTAATTAAATGGCACGGAATTTTTGAGTATTATCATTATCTACAATTAGTGGACACTATAAAGTGTATTTTGCAGGATATATTTATATGCATTATTAAAGAACTGTGTAGTCATAAAGGAGAACATACATGAAGAGGATAGAACGGCTGCCAAAAGACCATTACTGATATTCTATGCCAAACTGGATGGTTGCATATTGTGGAAATGCCCATGGCAAAATGAGAGTCAACTGAGCATAAACAATTTTTGGCCTTGCATCATGGTTAATCAATGCGCGATGTGGCTGTTAATGTCACTATACGAAGTTTTGACAGGTTTCATTGGCTAAAACACTCAGGATCAGTAAGTTGCAATGTTGAAAATCAATTCAGTTGTAATTGTTCAGAAGGCTGTCGTGGGAACATCCCTTGCGTATTGGCCTATAAAGGCTATCTACTTCCAGTTTATAGTTGTCTGTAATCATTTGCCACTTAGATTACCCAAGATGCAAGACCAAAAATCATTGTCACTTGGTTGACGATCATTGTCAAGATGGGGCGGGGAGCGTGTAGCTTTTTCTTTTGCCGAGAATAGCAGCCAGTACAATCATCATACATAACAACACCTAATTCATGATGTTATTATCTGACTTACAGGACCAAAAATCATTGACACTCTGTTGGCGATCATTTTCAAAATCGGTCAGGGAGCGTGTCACTTTCTTGTTCGCCTATAAAGGTGGCCAGTGCTGTGCTTATGTATAACAACGACCAAGTTACTCATTAATTACCAGAGTTACAAGATCAAAAATCATTGACACTCCTGTGATGGTTATTTTTAGGTGATAGTAGTGATGTCATACCTGTCAGTTTTGACCTTCAAGGCGGTCAATACTTTCAGTAGGCATTACAATGATGAAGTCTCGGATGATTTTCCTGACTGACAAGTCCAAAAATCATTGACAATATGTTGATGCTCATTTTCAGAATCGGGGAGGGAGCGTGTCGCTTCCTGTATTCCCTATATAGGCAGCCTATCTGTCATTTATGAATGTCTGTAACCCATCGCCACTCAGATTGACAATGATGCAATGCTAAACATTGTTGACACTCTGTTGACACTGATTTTCAGCATGTGGCAGGGAGCGTGTCGCTTTCTTTTTTGGGTTTAAATGTGGCCTTTGTCTTATTTATGATCATTTTTATCCAATCGCCACTTAGATTACCCAAGATGCAAGACCAAAAATCATTGACACGCCGTTGACTCTCATTTTCAGGATGGGTCAGGGAGTGTATTTTCCATGTTTCTGATCATAAAGGCAGCCAATAAGTCAGAAAAGGACAACAATGTACCAAAGTAAACATTTTGCGATTAGCTGTAGAATATCTGAATGTGACCATACATAGACCAATGCGACAACCAGAACCGGAGATTGCAACTGAACCAAACCGTTTCTCCAGTCCAAACCCGGACTGCTGGCAAGTTACCCTGACCCATTGTGAACACTACCCATTGTTCTCTCATGGTGTGCCAACAGCTTCACCTTGTCATCCAACATTGTTTTCTAGTCCAAGTCAAGGCCGACATGATCTAGGAAGTAGCTCACACATTCTTCTTCTGCAGTGTCGTCATCGTCGGAACTGCTACTTCCGCTGCTGGGAGTAGCAGGCCAGTTGAGCTTAGTGCTTTCCCTCTGCTTAGGCTCAGTAGGCTGCTCTGGGGTAATACTGGCCTCTTTCCCGGTTGGAGCTGGCAAGATCGTTCTGGCTTCTTTCTCAGTGGGCAATAGTGGATCATACCTGCCTCTTTCTCATTGTGCTTTGGCAGGATCATACCTACGTCTTCCCCTGTGGGCGCTGGATGGATTGTACCTACGTCTTTCTCGGTGGGCGCTGGTGGGATTATACTTGTGTCTTTCACAGTGGGCACTGCGTCTTTCTCAGTGTGCACTGCGTCATCCTCGGTGTGCGCTGTGTCTTTTTCTGTGGGCCCTGGTGCAATCGTAGCGGCGTCTCTCCTGGTGTGAGTGCAGGTTCGATCCTCTGAGCCATCCTCGGTCAGGTCCATAAAAAGCCCTCCAACATTACTCCCATCCATTTCAATTTCTATTCTCAAGGTTGGTGGTGTTTGCAGTGGGAAATTCTTGCTCTTATCGGTGGATGGATGTGGAATGGGAATCTTATGGTTCAGAAGGCGGTACTGATGGTGAGATGATCCTGAGTCGATTGGTATGATTGCGGTCATCCATGGCAGGGTAACAACTGAGTTACATCACTAACCCCCGGTACCATTTCAGACCCATAGCTTTGTAGTCAATTCCTTCTTCCAGCTGAGGGCAGCAGTTATCTAACAACTTTTTAGCTTCCTGGATGTCGCCAGAAGTATACCACATGTTCACTTTTGACTTGTGGTTTAGCTTGGTGAGACGGTTGACATATGCAAGATTGAGTCATCTTTTCGCTAACCCAGGATCTCTGGATGTTTGGTTGGCGATTGCGGTGGATTACATCCACTTCTCACTTCCGATGCAGTTGCTCAGGATTTCTTGGAGTTCGGGATAGTGTTGCCAGAGATGTGCCACTGTGTTCATTCCGCGTGACTTTCTCTGCTGCGCAGCAAGATATTACTTTATTGTATCCATAACCCTGCTGGAGCTGTTGTGAGCCTTAAGGAAGTCATTGTATCATCTGTACATCAACTTCTTCCAGTCAAGGTGTCTCTCTGCGAAGTTCGACAGCTAAGCGACCCGGGTGTTGGCAGCATGGGTATTGTCGCCAAAGTGATTATCAATCTAAAGCATGAAATTCGCTTGGTTTTTGGTGGCGAGTCCCTGCGTGGCGATTTCTACGGCTTCTTGTTGCGATCACACAGTTCTATTGGCGAAGAATTCCTGGGTGCTGTGTGATAGTGTCTCTGACGATAAGGTTACTGGACAGTGGTTGTTGGCAATGGTAGTGATATCTGTGGATGGGGTATACATAGTAATGACGGTGGTGGTGGCTGCGGTGGTAGTGGCTGCCGGTGTGGTGGCTGTGGTGGTGCTGGCAGCGGTGGTGGTGGCTGCAGCAGTGGTGGTGGCTGCAGCACTGGTGGCTACAGTCTTGGTGGCTGCGGTGGTGGTGATTACTGCCGGTGTGTAGTTGGGTCTCGTCGCGGCGGTGGAAGTGATTAAGGATGCTTTGAAATCCATGGCATCGTTCAGAACTACTGCAATATCTTTGATTGATGTAAACGGCATGTCGGTCATCGGTTATGGTTGAGATGGTGATATTGGGTGCTGTGGTCAGTGTGCAGAGGGAGATGCACAGTACAGATGATAGTTGTCAATCCTTAGGATCGTAGAGAAGGGGATAGCACATTACATACCTGGAGGGTGTGTAGTGGCAGATCCTTCTTTTTCTAGTCTGAATGTGGTTCCCGGATTCCCTAGTATGGTTGTCTCGTATCTCTCCAGAACTTCTTTCCTTCTGCCCCTCCTCTTTCTCTGCTTGTACTCGGTAGTTTGGCTTGTCTTCCTAGTCATTTCTGGTCTCGGTGGTGAATTTTCTGCCCACTCCTGCTATTTACATGGTTGCTCTTTTCTCGAGGTTACTAGAGGGTTAGGGGAGAATGGTAGCAATTTTTGGTGTAACATGGACGCAACTCAGCCAATAGGAATATTTCTTCCCCTTCGATCTCGCAAATCCATGCAATTGTGTGAATTCACGATATTCTCAATGCTTTTGGTTATGGTCCATGCAATCTATCTCCTCCGATCACCCATTCTTTCCTCCTTCCTTTCCCCTCCATCCGTCTTTCCGATCATCATTTGGACAGGTGGTCTGCCAGCACTGGTTGTGTGGCATTCCACTTATCCACTGGTTCCTTACTTCCCGCCATATCCTCCGCCCATACCCATGCTCGTTTCTCCCAGTCGTTCCACTTTACTCAATAGATCCATCACCCTGCTATATAGTTCTAACCTGCTACTGCATCAAGCTCAAATTTCTTGAATTCCTCCAATTCCTCCACTGGCGTGGTTCTAGGCGTACTGACCTGTCGATTACGGTGTACACTGTCTTTGCTTGTGAAGAATATCTTGAGTCAACTACCATCTCTCCAGCCCGTGAGCTCTGCTCCATCAAGTACTTCGAGTTGAAGAGTCTCCAAGAGCTGGGTGATTTCTGTTGATCGGAAGAGTCCTTGCCACCTAGCAATCAGTTTGTTGCCGTGAGAGTGCACTATCTTTGTTTCGTGCAACTGGGCCAAGTCGCCAATGTGGAAATCTTCCACTTGGAGGTTGGCTGTTCAGTCGAAGTATCGTTTGTTGGCATCTTGTGACTCCTGAACGTTTTGTATGGCATCATTAATATCTTCTCGCCGTTATTCCATCTACCTTGCTCTAGCCGTTTGTAGTGACTCTGTGTCGTCAATTCCTTGGGTCCGGTTGGACGTATTCCAGGTTAAGTTCTGCAGTTCAGTTAGAAGTACCGCATCGTGGCGAAACATGAGGCAGAATGGCGAATATCCAGTTCTACGTCTGACAGTGATTCTGTCGGCCCAAATCACTGCTGGTAGGTGGTCAATCTACATCTCTTTCGGTCAGTCTGAGCAGGTCGTGAGTTTGGATAAAGCATCTGCAATCGGTCGGTGTCCTTGTGGATTACTCCATTTGCAACGAAATGGCACGGGGTACCGGTAATCTTCCGGATATTGTACAGTTTCAGGTGGTGATCAGTCCATGTCTTGTCCTCTGCACCTCCATCCGCTACCACACCTTCAGGAGTCCCAAACTAACAAATTACCTCCTCGTAAATGATGCCAGCTGCCATTGGTGACTAACTGTTAAGCTTTTCACGGGTTGATCATACCGTAATGGCACTCGCTTGTTGCATTGCTGGCACGTTTTCACCCAGTTGTTGATGTTGATGTACATTTCTGCCCACCAGTACCACTCAACTACCTCTCGTAACATTCCATCTCTTCCACGGTGCCTGCTCAGTTTGTGCGCAGCTTCCATCGCCTACCTTTATATCTCTGTGCTTACCAATATGTTTGCTGGCGGTTCATTGGTTTTCAGCCTCCTATTGGTGAGTTCATCTGAAACAAGATATTTTGTGGCTTCCAGTGAAAATTGCTGCATATACTTTGGAGTCTTTGCTTCCGGCTGCATGAGGATCCCCAGATATTCGCTGATCTCCTTCCATCTCCCTTGGTATTCCTCTGCCAGTCTGAATCCAACAAATGGTCCGTACGGTCTGTCCCTCCACTTGCTGTCCGACCCTCGTTCTACCCGTATTCCTTTTATGGTTGCTTCCACTGTTTCCTCTGAATCATCTTCCTCTGGTGCCTCAGACACCCCTACCCTTGCAGCAGCCATGAGAAGCCATTATGATCTCCATTCAGCCGCCCGGTAACATGGTTTACGTCGAAATCGAACATTCATATCGATCCAATCTAGCAGGTGACTTGTGCTCCTGGGAGGTCGTTGGCAGGCAAGCTTAGCTGATGCACTGATGTGTTAGCGTTTCTCTCCACCAGGAATCTAACCCCATATACATAGTTACGACACTTTTTAAGTGCCTTGATGAGCCCATGACACTCATGTTTCCCCACGTCATATCTCTTCTTGGCTTTGTTCCAGAGCCCGCCTTCATAGGGACATGGGTGCCAGTGGTTATTATCATCTTCCTTCTGCAAGATCGCCCCCCACCCATCGAGACTGCCATCAACTCCAACGGTGATTTGCCCGGTGCCATCGCTAATGTTTAACTTCTTCAACACTGGAGCATTTGAGAGAGCTTCCTTCAAGATTGGCATAGCTTTCTTTTCCTCTGTCTCTCGTTCTAAGTCAACATTCTTTCCCAAGATTGGCAACAGGGGTGCCCGCGATGAATGTATACTCGGGACTCCACATTCGATAGTATGTACAATGTACTAAAAATGCCCTGCACTCAGTACGGTTCTCGCACCAGGGCCAATTCCACCCCCTGTCCACCATAGACGCTTGCCGCCACCTTGCCGCCCATCAGCAGTCAAACCCACCTATTGTTACTCTGTTCCAGCACCAGTCCGTAGTCTCTTCCGAAATGGTGGCTTCTGCTTTCTCCACATTGGGAAGTGTGTTGTCAGGGTTCTGGAGGTGTTCCATAACAAACCATCGAACTCCAGACAGCTCTTCCCCGTCCTCTTCTCTGTATCGACTCTATGGCCCTTTCACTCTAACATTGCCGACAAGTATTTCCGCAATTGATCCCAGATGAGTGTTCAGTATTTTGTAATATACTTTGACAAATGCTGATACCGAATTAGTAGCTCCCTGTACCGTTCTGGTCTGCAGATACATGCTGTGAGTGGTCTGGAAGGCCATATAGTCCCGGCTATCCTCATGCAACATTTTTTGGTCGAACCCACAGTGAAAATGAATCTGTGAAGACATGGGTGGCCTGGCGAAGGCTTCGGAAAACTCTTTGACGTTAGGCGGTTTCGCGGCGTCTTCCAGTGTATGCTGATTTGCGCTCACAGCAGAGATGATGAAGTGGTACTTCCCGTTCGTCTTTGGAACTAAGCATGGAGCATTCGTATAGGGGCCCCAAGCGGGTGCAAATAGTCTCTGCTGGAGTATGTCTTTTATAATCTCCTTTTCCATGGGACTAACTTTCTGCAGTATGCGGAATACACGATCAGTCCAGACCGTATGACTGTACTCCGGCCGGATACTAAGGGGTGGCTCCACCTCATCCCTGATTGTTCCCACTTCCTCCCATGTCCATCAGAGAGCATATTGTCTGTTTACCAGCATCCTCAGGAGTGCTTCCGGTTTCTTTGCCCATAATATGCTACCTATCTGTAGCTCTCATAATCCCTCAGGTGTCGGCCTCCCGCCTCTTGCTCAATGGGAGAATTTGGGAATATATCACTCATCCCACAGGACTGGTATTGGTGTGGCACCAGTGATAGGTCTTCCTCTCCAGTTGAGTCCGGAATCTGGTGTACTTCCATCCGCCCAGGGAACTGGCTTCACTATCTGGGCAATCCATTTTTAGTGGGCGAGCACCCACTCTGAATTGGTGTATTCATCGAACTTGCACTTTGCCGAAAAATGGTACAAGCAAGAGGATTGTATTCGACTACGTTCCAGAGCAATGCTATTTTCAGAATCTGATGTAAAAGTTGTGGATTCTCTCCCAGTTACCCTCTTTTCCTTCACCAGAGCCTCTTCTCCCATCAACTACTCTTCTGTTACCATCCTCCTACCCAACTCTCCAACTACCAGTCCTTCCTCCTCTTCCCACTCATCCTCCCAATTCACACCTCTTCCTATTGGCTTCCTTACCGCCTTCGATTGCCCCCCTTTCTGACTGACTTTTCCGCTTCTTCAAACGTTTTCTTCTCCTTCCCGTTGTATAATCGTTCCACTTTCCTTGCAAACGACTTTTGCCTATGAACCAACTCCTTCTCTTCTCCTTTTCTACTATTTGAGCCCTTCTCATTCCCATCTTTACTCCCAGAACTCTCCAACCACTTTCCTTTATAGTGCCGAGCCATATCATTCCTACTTGCACTTACTATATCTTGGCGTATAAGGTTCCCTAGCGGCTGGCAAATCTATCCATCATTTTTCCCGGAAACGTAGCGATAACCATCACCTGCTCTGATCCATCGACTGCTGAGAAGGTGATCTTGCAACTACCATTGTCCAGGTTCCTTTCACTTTTCGGAGCATCTGTTTCCCAGGGGCGACCCAGAATAACCTGTTCTGATATAGATTTTGCTAAAAAGATATGTACAGAAATGACAGTACCATGGACATTGACAGGCATGGACTCTGCCACCTTCATCAAGTCCGACCAATTGCCATTGGTAGTCATCAGCTTCCAGTTGGCCCGTTTCCACATTATGTTCAACTCCCCATTGACTACTTCACTCATCAGGCAGATCTCTGATCTGCCATTATTGAACTTGTAAAGTTCCTTCCAATGTATCATTCCCTGAATGGGTGGAGAGGCCCTGGCATACCGGAATTCGCTGTATCCGACGTGATCTTGCAGGCTAGAGCAGGCAGCAACGTGAGTGATACCGAATTTGATAGGTGCAGCCGGGGTCCCGATAGTAACTCATGTGTTGTCGGGAACTGATACCATTTTGGCCTTTGGTAGGAGTCAAATGGTTGTTTGCCAGTCTCTCTCGCCTGACAGGCCGGCATAGTGTTATCGAGTTGGTTGCTTTCAAGGACTGTGTAGTTTCCAGTATCCGGCGCCGGTGCTTTCTTTCATGCCACTTTTGGAGCATTTGGGGTCTTTGGAGTCCTGTTTTGAATGGGGTCCACATTTGCCGGTTGCTTGCTGAATCATGCTGCTGTTCTGAGAGTTCGCATTTCCTGGATAGCGGTACTCGTTGAGACCTCCGGGACCACTTTCTCGATATATACTCACATGTCATTACCCCTGGTCGCATCTTCGGTTCTCTTACTGTTCTCTTCCATGAAGGCTTATCCTGCCTGAGTGCACACAACTGCCGACGGTTATTCCCTTTCTTCCTCCTCTAGGCACGTGTCACATTCCTTCTCAGTTTCACTTTCCGCCTCATCCTGCACCCTGCTGTCACTGTTGTGACGAACCTGTCGAGACAATCAATTTATTAAGTGTAAGTCTAAGATGACACGTAGCCTATAAACTAGCTGCCAGCCCTACCCCACAGTCACGTGATTACATACTCTAGAGAGACTCGGTCTAACACTCCTCCAGGGCAATATCATGTCCATCAAACACTAAGCCATCAAAAAACAGACAGAAAACAAACAGTAGACAGAAGTCAGAAGTCACAACCATGCCATGCGCTGAGCTCCTCCCAAATGACCATTCTCCCACACATACCATTGGAGGCGTCAATCATGGGCTTCTTCCTCAGCTCGGTAGTCGATTGTGCGGTGGGCTTCAACCGCCTTGACTTCCTGTCAACCGCTCCTCCAACGGTGACACACAGTCCTGTTCTATCGCGATTGGTATCGTGGTGGAACATATAGATAGTCCTGCAGTCCTTGCCGTGCACTGTATCGAAGGTACTGCTCCAACCTGCTTGAGCTTCTCGTTGATTCTCATTCGCAGCCTCTCGGTCCCAATCATGGGTTGCGCTCTTGGTGTCGAAATTGAAGACACTTCTCCCTGGCGATATTGACTTCCGCTTGAAAAACGAAGTGGAAGTATTAATCGTTCTTTCCCATGTACATGCATGTGCTTGTAATCTGTTGTACAGTTGTGGATGCTCGAGTAGTCGAGTGTGTGTGTGCGGATGCGATGGTGTGTCTATCGGTATTGAAACTGGGAATACTTCTCCGTGGCCGTGTTGACTTCCACTCGACAAACGAAGCGGAAGTGTGGATCATCATGTCTTGTTAAACGCAAGTGCTCATAAGCTGTTGTACAGTGGCGGATGCTTGATATCACAATTGGAGACGCTTCTCCATGGTGATGTTGACTTCCGCTCGACAAATGCAGTGGAAATGTTGATTGTCCATTCTATTTCAGATGCTTGTGTATTCGAGTATGTGATGGTGATGGTGACGGCATTGGTGTTGGTGTTGGTGTTGGTGTTGGTATTGGTGTTGGAAAAACTTCTCCATAGCTGCAATGTGAAATGGAGACACTTCTCCGAAGGTCGCTCTTCCGTCTCAGCAACCCCTACGAAGTTGATTCCCGTAGATCATGGATCCCCTTACATGGCCTCCCAGGTGCAGAAATGAGGTTGTCGTCATTGCAGGTTTCGGGTGAAGGTCCATACTGTACAGCTAACCAAGCCTCCTCGTCCTCACAGTAGAGAAGACGACAGACTGCTGGGATTCATGGCCACAATTGGCACCGCCAGTCTCTCGAGTCCATGGCCACAATTGGCACCGCCGGTAGACCCAGCGCACAGTAGCGGTCCACTCGCAGCGCTCCGCGGGGGTTTCGTCTGTCTGCCAACATCTCCCGAGTATCCGCGGTCCATTACCCGCCCACTTCTTATAGACTATCCAAATACTGTATGTTGATCTGGTTGGCTGGCAGCCGGTTGACCCCTTACAAAATCGCTTCGAACACATCCTAATGATGCCGATGTTGACCCGAACTCATCCTGATTATGCTGATGCTGATCCGGACACCTCTCGGGGTGTTGATCCGAGCTCCTCCGAGGGTGTTGACCCAATGTTGACCCAAACTCCTGCCAAACAGCTCTCTTTACTCCTCCCGAAAGTGTCATTTCGACGTGTTGTTCCATTGCCACAATCTCGTATACCTGTATAACTCATCACCGTGGCCATCGCAGCATCGCAGCCATCGCAGCCATCGCAGTCCTCTGAGCGGTTCATTGTGAGATTTCGTCGAAAGGAGACATCGTTTGCACTATTGAATCGTCGTCCTGAGTCCATCGGTTGTCTTGAAACCGGATGCGTTCACAAAGCATCCGAGATCCTCCGGCCGTGCTTGTATGAAGGTATTCAATTTGTCTGTTATCCCCACTTGATAGTTCTCGAAAGTGGTGTCCAGATCGTAGTCGTGCCCGGGCTCATAACCTGTCGTGACGAACCTGTCGTGACGATTGATTCATTGAGTCTAAGTCTAAGATGGCACATAGCCTATATACTTGCTACCTGCCCTAACCAACAGCCACGTGATGACGTACTCTACAAAGACTTGGTCTACCAGTCACCATGCCCCTCTTCTTGCCTTCATCCTCGTCACTCAATTCCTTGACATGGTCTTCGTTATGTTCTTCCTAATATTCCTTACCGATAGGCCGACCAGAGTAGTACCCATCGATTTCTCACAGCAGTCAGGCAATCCCTGAGCGAAATGCAGTCACCAGGACACTGGCTCTCTGGAACAGCAGAGATCTTGCAACGTGCTGCCGCTGAGGCAGCTGTGGTGCAGCCGTAGTGGCTACTACCCCTCCCTGCTGCCCTTGTCGTGCTCCTTGCCAAACGTACTCCCCCATTGACAAATACCATCTCTCTGGTCGATGTCCGCATATCTCACCTTTATTTCCTCCTCTTTGGCCTAAGGTTTGTCTTCCACAAACATTGTGGTGGACTATCCCTTGTTCCTTGTTGGTGCACACATCGGGACAAAATGTGGCGATGTGTTCTAGCTTATCACACTTGATACAGGGATCTAATTTTTGCTGTGGATACTGTTGGTAATTGGGTCCCTGTTGGTAGGAAGTGGATCCCATGGGTGCATTTGGAGGTGCAAAGTTCATTCGTGTGTGCGGAGGTGGATGGTCAGCTTCGATCCCGTATTCCCTAGCAGTTTGGTAGCCTTTGTATCAGGGTTAATTCGCTTTGCTCACGTGGAAGGTCAAAGCTTCGAATGCCTTCATCATATTCTCGATTCTCTTGCCAATTGTATTATCAGCTTTAGTGATGGCAAATTCCTCGGCGGCCTGCGCTGGTGCCGGGGTGTTTTTGTTAGGGATTGGCGGGTGGTTTACCGCAACTAACATATCCGGAAGGGGAACTGCAGCTAGGATTGATTCAGGAGATACTCCCGGGGCCCTAGGTGCTCCTTCCAAATACAGAATAATGATGGCATCGGTGGTCGCAGATCGGTGGAGGACATGCTTTCGGAGTTTGTCGTATTTAAATATTTAGGGTTTTCTGGGATTTGGTTCAAGTTTCATTACCGCTTTTGCTCTCACATCTGTTGGGAGGAATCCGTGCAACATTGCCACCTGTGAGTACTCGGCTGAAGCTCGCTTGTTAGTCATATTACTGCTGATGTTGTCGTAGGCGAGGATATAGACTTTCCAGCCAATGTTCCCGCGTTCGAGCAGGTCCCAGCATAGTCGCTCCAAGTACGATCTCGTGTATATATAGACCCAGCTATCTGCTTGTTGGAAGGCATCCTTCATCTCCTTGTTCAACTGCACCCTGTCGTACCCCAGATATGCATTCATTGTCGTGATAGTTTGCCTAATCGTTTCTGAGAGGTAGTATGTGAATGTTTCAATAACATCTTCAGCCAGCAGGTCGGTCCCGTTGCAAGAGGAGAAGGTTACGTACGCCGCGATAAATTCGGTGACGTCCACCCCTCGGAAGAATAAGGTTCGCATGGGGGCTGAGAGTGACATTTCCTACTTTCCATTCACGATTTGGAGGGCCAACGACTGAATACATTGCCTTTGATCATGTGCATGATTGGGCGAGGCTTTGGCAGAAGATCTAGCGCTGGTGCAAGATCCGGCCTGGCTTCAGGGTCCAGCAATGAGGGAAGCAGTACGGCCACTGGACCCGGCGGCAGAAGTGGATCAAGAGTGTTCAGTTCACATCATAGTACTGTTTGTAGCGGTTTGGAGGTGGGGTGGTGGATTAGGTGGTGAATTGGCAGTAATTGGTAATCTAAGGTCAATTGCTAGTTTGTGAGTTTTGGAAGAGGGGTTGGGCCAATTGGTACTCTTTTGGAGGTGAGCTCATTGTTTCGTTCCTTTTATTAGTCCAGCTTCACCCCCTATCACGGTGTTTCTCTTAGCATTCTGCCAAGTCATCTATCATGTTTTATTCTCTGGGACATCCCCCTACGACTAGTAGTATGCTCAATAGCACTTATCACAATGTTGCCTGCATCGTTGATCCCTTTTCTTTGTATTCCTTTTGGTCAGTGTCTTCTTGCTTAATGGGTTGGCATCTATCTATTCATGTGTGTTTTCTCGTCCCTGTATAATGTTGGTTTCTGTCAGCCAAGTGTTTGATCAGTACCGTTTGTTCTAGTGTTAGGTCAGTGGCTGTTGTATCGGTGGTAGGTTGGTAGGTGTTGTCCCGGCATTTGGTTAGTGCCTGTCGTGATGGTATGAGGTCGGTGCCTGTTGTTCCGTCTGAAGGGTCCATGCCTGTCATCCCAGTAATAGCTTAGCGCCAATTGCCTTGGGCGTAGGTTGGTGCCTGTCGTCCTGGTATGAGGTAGGTGCCTTTCGTCCGGTGTCAGTTATGCGTTAATACCATGGTCTTTGTCCTGGTATTAGGTTGGTGCCATTCATCAGGTAATAGTTTGGCACTATGTTCCTGGTGTTCATCCCAGTATGAGGTTGGTGCCTTTCATCTCAGGTTTGTTCGGCACCATTTCCTTGGTGTTCGTTCCAGTATTAGATAGGTGCCATTCTAGTTAGCGATGTCGATGTACCCAGCATACCACATCCGGTATTCGAATGCGACATTGTTAATATTGTCCACTAGCTATTTTTTTCCATATTTGCCTGTTGTAGCTAGTAGGGGTCTTTCCCACGATTCTGTATTCAGCTTTTTCAACTAGAATCCGGGTTTGGGCTCCTTTTGTGGAGAAACAGCGGAACTAGAGGACACAATGCCAATTGTCAACACTGCCCCACACCTCTCGGGCCATCCAAAGGGAATTTGTGAGGAAGAGTGGTTCTGGCTCAAGGAGTGTAGAAAGAGGGTGAGAAGGTAAGATAATACCCAGCTGTAAAGATCCATACAGAGTCTCAAAAGGAGCAAGTGAGATTAAAAGATGCGAAAGATGGAGAGTATCATTGGTTGTATGATAAGAAGATATCAGATGATATGAGCTGGGATGTAAGTCTATCGACGCTAGGGTATTTCGAATGTATACTCCCCGTTGCATTCGTCCATCTCCATTACCCCTTGATTTCAGTCCGCTCCCATCATCCAGTGCATCTCGATCATCCCTGTATCTCCGTACACCCATCGTCGCTTTGTCCTCTGCCAAGCTGTGTGGTGGTGGGAGAAACGGTTTTCTCGCCACAGCACAGAAAAACTCTCCGTTGGCCATTTTAGCCATATTCACGGCATGGCACATGTCAGACTGTTCTAGCTGTACCCGACCTCCTTGCATTGCCATAGTTGCTGGGATGTTGAATATGTACAAGAAATCAGTTTCTGCTTCGAATTATGAGACTGGGTATTACACCAACTATATACGCTGCAGTAGCCTTCTTGATGGTCAATACGGTAGTTCTTGTCACCTCTCAGGCACAATTATCCAGAAATTCATGCACGAAATTCTAAGAGGTAACTGTAACACAATGTTTGATTCCACTGACTGTGGGGACAAATGCAATGGCGTACTATGTAGGTTTCCAATTCGGGGAAGGGATACAGTCATCATGTAGCTCTCTATGTAAATCAGCTGTACTTTATATTGTTAGTTGACTGCTGTCTACCCAGATATGAATTGACTCAATTCCGATGGCATGCTGTTTGGTAATTTTGCTGCTTCCGGTTTTGTGTGCCATTATTAAATGTGCATTCTGGGACATATTTACGCTGGCTGCATTGACAGTGCCGTGGTGGACTAACAGTTGTCTGCATTGTTGCTGTGACTCAGTGGGTGGCACAATGCATGAATCCCCTGTCGTTGGACTTGATTCAGATCCGCTCACACCCTGCAGAGGTGATTGTGGAGCAATGATTTGCTGTTGTCGAACAGGAGAAGAAGATGAGAACTAAAAGAAGTGGGATGTCCTGAGGAATATATAATCAGCTTCAAGTCAAAATGGAAAGTAACAGCCAACTTGCACAATCTACTCAGTATCAATCATGCTGCAGGTATATGCAGGTTGCAGGGGTTTGCAATCATCCAATGATTTGCAGTCTGTTGGGCTGATGTTTCCTGACTGTTTACCGCAATGAATAGTGCTGAACGACAATCTGAATCACTTGTGTATTGGATCTATAAAGCACATTCTTCGACAGAAAGGACGTCAAGTGATAGATGCCCCAAGATATCACCAGGATCTTACGTCAAACACCTAATAAACATTGAGTCATGTTGTATGGTTAGTATCGCTCTTCCTCAAGAATTGACAGTCAAAATGGAGATTTTGCTTTGTTCAAGTCGATCAAGCATACCAACCTTGACATAAAAGACACAGCTTGCCTTCATGTGGTCCATATGTTGCGACATCCAATATCTCGCCAATTAACAGAGTTAACACATTATTCAACGGTCAATACTCTCAAGAAGATCCATTTGCCACTTCCTGCAGCCATTTATGGAAATTGACAACCCAATCCAAGTGACAACATCATCCCACGACTGAAGGTAATACTGGGCTTTAATGCAGAGTGTGTCTCAGCCTTAGGACAGTTCCACAGCATGCGATCCAATAAGAAGCTTACGGCAGAGAAACGACTGCAAACACACTTTCCAAGTCATGTTGACATAGCGAAATGGATTGAGAATGATGTGGATAGGGAGTCCGCTGTACGAGTAAAGCGAGTTGAAGATGCTGAGATTGTGATCCAGCAAGAGCATCACGATATGAGAAAGGCGAAAATTGCGGAATTGACCGCCAGAAAGCCTGCAAAAATGCTTCAGGCGATGTTGAATGCTATCAGAGACAGTCTGAGCGAACATGCAAGTTCTGACGATTGGGATGATAGTGACCATCAAGACTATCAGGAAGACAGTTCAGAGTGGGGCAAGCGGAGTGAAGTTGATGAACTTGGCTGGGTGCTGGGCAGTATCACCAAAATGTAACTGCACAGCATGGGGAGGTTTCACCAGAATCTCATAATGCTTGACAAATTGACCCAACCAGGTTGGGGGGATGCGGCTGATGACTTCTGTCAGAGAGATATGAAGTACAGTACAACCGAATTGTGGTTGGTGGCAGATATTAAGGTGCAAACGAACAACGTTATAACTGTGCCTGCACCAACAACTCTTGGAGAGCGAATGGAGTCTAATGATGCCATCCCAACAAGTTCCCAAATGCTGTAAGCGACTGCTGGAGCAGGAAATAGTCATCTGAGGCTAGCCTTCAGCAAACCACAGTGACACAAATGCATAGTGTCTCTGCTGCCCAACATGCCGAGTGATCCATCCCCAAGTAAGAAATCGAAGTCTGGTAAGCCCGTCAGCTTCTGCCCTTGGATGTAATCTCCCTTGCTAATTACAAGATATAAATTGGATTCGGATAAAGATAAGGTGACAGCTCCTGCATCGCCGGCTGAAGAGATGTGCGGATTGCAACATTTAATGACTTCTCTCTCCGAAAAGCGCATTAGATACCCTTTTGGATCCATGTCAGCATTTTCGTAATTTCTGCGACCAAATTGCAAAACCTGATAATTCATCAGTGCATGTGCAACGGTCTGATGGGCCATGAGAATGTTCTCGACTTCAAATCAAGTTCATAGACACCCAACAAACTTCATATAATCCTGCCAGTTACGGTTAACTGAAAAAGCAAAATCTAAATTGGTGAATAACCTTTCTCAGCAGACTTAAGTCAGTGATATCATACAATTCATAGACTGAGTGGTCAATGTGCAATCCAACCTCGCATGAATGATGCCCGTCATGCTGCATTCACCCATGGATCCAACTGCATAAAATGCAGCTCAGATCTGGTGCACATGGTCAGGAGCTTAAAAATTACTCATGGCAGGCGATAGAAATTGAGGAGGAGGAGCAGGATGAGGCAAGGTTAGAAAGTTGGGCTGTATTACTCAACAACTAGCAAATGGATCTGCATGCCCTAAATTGCTGGCCACAAGCGCTGGAATCTAACATGGCTACGTTATCCATCGCTCAGGTAGTGTGTATATTGGTAGATCAGAAGCTGACTGGCTACGAAGCTTTTGGACGCAGATGAGTACTCATAGAGAGGATACATTGGCTCCCAATGGCAATTATATGAATCATGGTGTACAATGATTGACCATACAATGACAGTTTGAATGTGTTTAAGGTGAGCATCAACGGAGTGCCAATGATTTGCAGCCTTACTCAGTCAGCAATCTAAGGGCTGCATAGATGTATCCTTCTACAGTATAAGTATTGGTCGTCTGTTTCGGAAAACAGGAATACAGCACGCTTGTTGCCCTATCCTAGAGATATGCATCAACCGAGCATCAAAGACTTTTGGTCATGCAGCATGCATGAACCCAGTGTTGTGCAATGACCTCAATCAATAATCAACATACTGGCCTCCTTTCTTGGCATAATGCTAGTTATGACATTGCGACTATATCCTGAGAATACGGGTGAATGGAGCGTCAACAATTTTTCCTGTCGCATCATAGATCATCCATGGGCTGTACAACGACATTTCCCCAGCATCGAAATATTGGCTGCCTTTCTAGGAAACAATGCTACTGACGCTATCACTAATATCGCTTAAAAATGAACGCTAATGGAGTTTCAACTATTTTGGGTCTTGCATCTTTGATCGTTGAAGTGGTACACAACAACATTGACTCATCATTACTGTATTGGCCGCTTCTATTGGCACAAATACAACTGACAATGTTGCAAATGCCTCCTAAATGTGAGTGTCAACTGAGTGTCAACAGATATTGGGGAGGTTTTGTAAGCTGCACAGCAATTAACTGTATTGCATCGTTTCCAAATCGAGCTTTTAACACTCATTTTATTTAGCATTTCCTTTTATACAACATCCCAACTATGCATGCAATGCCTTACATGTCTCACTGTTTTTGTAAAATGCTAGTTTTGATATCGCAACCACCTCCTAAAAATGTGTGTCAACACAGCGTCAACAATTTTTAGTCTTGCGACTTGGACAATTCAATAGTTGTGTTACTTAGTTAACTAATAATCTACATATTGGCTGCCTATATGTGGAACAATGCAGGTAACAATATCGCTAGGGCCTTCTAATAATAAGCTGCAATGGAGTATGAATAGTTCTTGTGGGGTCTCAGTATGCTACACAGCAGCGAACAGTGCTGCATCATTCCAAAATGCTGTTTTTAATGGTCATTCTTTTCATTATATCCTTCTATACCGCTTCACAAATATGCATGCAATGTCTCACACGGCTGACCTGTTTTCATACTTGTAGCTCCAGAGGCAATTCATATGAAGTCTCATTGTACTTTACAACACATATCTTTTCAACCTCTCTCAAGTTGAACTACACAGTTTTCAAATTCCTACTGCCAGGTAGGATTCAAAATCACTCAATACCTCATTGCTAGTGGATATAATATCTTCCAAACATGAACGTATCATGATTCGTTGATTGAGTGACCATATATTGCACATCATATTCGATGCTTGGTGGGCTTCCATGTATGTAGGCTTAAAGTGTCCAATTGCTTGGAACAGTTCAAAACGTGCACCTTCATGGTGATTCTATCTGCATTGTGGATTTGAGGAGACCGGCATCCCCAGCATCATATGAATCAGTTGTCATCAAGTTCTTCACGATCCATCAGAACATGGGACCAGCTCAATGGGGAAATACTTGCTGGCACAAGCACTCATCACAGAGTTTAATCTATTAACTGAGTCAGAAGTTACTGAATTGACTTCTTCCACTGTGAATGAAACATCTTTGGCCTTACAGAGGAGACATGGAAGTGGCGGAATTACAATTGTAAGTTCGGAAAGAAAATTCATTTAAGACATTTAAATTCTATATATATTGACTGCATTCTCAGACAGAGCACTTGAAACTGCTCTCTAAGTACTTCATAACAGCCAAACATCACGAAGACACCTGGAATTACAACCTCATGTTAGGATATGTTTGGGGTTATATTCCATGGAATACTATATCAAACCTACAGGTACACCAGTCATATATTGCATTACGCAACGGGCTGGTGCTACAGTACGCCAGCATCTTCTGCAAAATTGTCCAGAAGGCATGCTCAGTACCAGTGGATGTAATTAAGAAGGAGTTGCCATTAAGATAAAATGTAAGTTTAGCTTTAGACAGATGGACATCAATGAACAAACTAGTCATAACCAGAGTCAGTGCTTAATATATGGATCGAAATTGGGCATTCTGAGATGTACAACTAGCATTCAATGAGGTTGGTAGCGTATTTCTTTCCTATTTGCAAAGCTAATCGAGGATAGTAGGTGAATGGTCAGCATACTAAAGCAAGACTAATCATATGTTTGAAGGAATTTCTTGATTATTTTGAGCTTACCAATGGTTGTTTACTTCGAATTACGACTGATAATGCTTTCTCCAATTACTTAATTACTCTGTAACTACAATCAACTCTTGGGGCCTCTGGAATCGAGTAGCCTGCATTGAGAAACTGCATACAATGTCTGGTGCACATCATTCAGCATGTTTTGGGTGCATTCATGCGCAGTCTCGGTCAAAAGGCCACATAAAGTTTTCGGAATCCCATCAGTGTGATTAGCAATTTGGAGACATTGAAAGAACAGATATTGCGAGGAGTCAAAGCCTTCGAAAAGAGGGTAATACTAGAATCAACAAGGTGTCGGCCAGGATGACCAGGTTTAGCAAAGATAATTGAGAAAGTATGTATTTCAAGATATTTTGAAAGTGCTGAAACTAACCTTAATATAGCAGCACATGGTTGCTGTATTGATTACACTGACACCAGGCCATCGAAACGAGTTTACTGTGTGTCAAAATTTCCCATTATGAATGGCAGTACTGCTAATTATTGATGTGAAGACTAAGACGAATTTGATATTGGCATTGCTTGATTTAGCCTACTGATTATGAGAATTTACCCCTGTATGGTTCATGAATCCAAAATACAGTGATTCCTGGCCACTCTCGACAATACTGGATGAATGGACCATCCTCCAGTACATCATTGAAATTTCAAGCCCATTCCGATAGTGGATCCTGTGGATGTCGAAATGCCATATGGCTAGGCTCCATCACGTTATCTCGGTGGACAATGACACATTTCATCATTTGCACAATGTTATGCGAGTTTGAGTGAAGAAGACGACTTAATAGACGGATGAGGTATACTTCACAGTGAAGTTTGAGCATTAGAAGGTGTCCAAATATTATGCTCAAGTGACTCCAATGATGGATATACAGCTCATTTCTGCCCATATGCTCGATTCTTTTGAGCAGTTGTGAGCGTTTAGGAAGTGGGACATGGGAATTAATATTAATCCTGAGGACGAGACATCCTATACTACTCAATACCAAGACATGTTTCTGAAGTATGTGGACAATGAATATTGCACCAAATATAGTCAATTGTCTGTAAGTGAGCCTGAAAGAATACTGAGAAATAATCTATTCCCCACTGCATTGGCTTCTGTATCTGGTCAATCTACATATGATCGATATGATTTGGCCACAGATGGTGCGGAATACTGAAGGCCTGAAATCTGGCTGAAACAACACCCGGATGCATCAATCATGCAGCTCACTTATTGACAGCCAGAAGGCTCTAGTTGAATTCACCTCCTGAATTGCCAAAGCACTGTGGCCAAGATAATCCAAATCTGGATGATTACCACTCCGACCGTATCGTAATTTGCAGTATATTTTGGATACCAGATATCCCCGACTGGTGGTGCTAACAGCAGGAATCTCAGTCGAAGTATACAGATCTCTCTGAAGTGGCATTGGATATAATCTCTCAGGCCACATTGTGTTGTGGTGGAGGCCAGTTTTGCTATTTGGCATAACCAAATCAGCTAATGGCATTCAAAAACCTCAGGCGACACTCTCCGTACAATGGTCATAGTATAGCAGTATTCTCCAACCAATAACGGGATATTGGCATGAAATTTCCCAGCATTGGATACAACGGAAACAGAAAATGAAGGCTAATTGAGGAGAGAGGTGGAAGAGAGAACATTAAACACAATGGCCACAGTCCACAACCTTCTGGAGATGGGGCTGGGCAGCCAATTTCTATGTGCTACACAGAAGGAATCTAGTGTCCAAAACAAGCAAATGACAGCTGTTGGTTACATCTCTGATGCTACAGTGATCATCAATCCATCCTGGTCACACTTTCAATATAATGGTGCGCCTGTCTTCAAATTGTCGGATACATCAACTTTGCTACCAGCGCTGTCTGCAAAGAACATTTTCGAGGACACACTCAAGTATAAAATATCTGCGTAATCAGAATAATCAACTGTCGTCCAGCTATTCATCATGAGCATACTGGACCTGAACACATTTCCAACATCGAAAATTGGCTTGGCTGGAATAGTGACTTGGATAATCTAAATGGGAGTGAAGATAACAGGGATGCAGACGATGAGTCCCATGTCGAACAAGACAATGGCATAAGGGATACTGAAAGCACAGAGAAGCGGAATGTGTCTGCCTTACGAAATGTTCCTGGATTGATTCCGCCATCACGGAGGTCAAACAAACATGCTAAAAAGTTGTTGATAATCCTAAATGCAATGGAAACAAGCAGGAATCACGGACACAAGAAAACGTAGGTCAGAATACGTCAATAGGTTTACACCAGGTTCTATATGTTGCTTGAACAAGAATGTCACTTGCAAAATTATTATGGGTAATTAGTGAGCAGTCACATGTAAATATTGGTCGATAAACAGAAGTGTAGTGGGTAAAATATTGCATTAAGCAAGATATGTAAATGTTGATTGAATGAGAGGGACCCATGCAAGAAGATTACTGGGCTCAGCTTTGCAGGGCAGAGTATTGATCTGGCCGGAAGGCAACCAACAAGTTCAAATAATCATGCTCACAGTGATTGCTGGCAGCCGATTTTGACGAAACACCACACTAAAGTGAGTCTCGACAGAGCTTCAACCATTTTTGGTCTTTTCAATATTATAATTGAAAAGTGACTTGGTCACATTTATTCATAACCACCACATTTGCAGCCTTAATACACAAAAGAGAAAATGTCATAGTCACTGCCCCATTCTGAAAAGGAGCATCAATGGACAGTCAACGAGTTCTGCTTTAGCAAGTCAGGAAATTACCAAGTGAGTTGGTCACAATTATACATAGTGTTAGCAACGGGTCCGAGTAACAAGCCAGCTGACCGGTTTTTGGCCACTGCTTTGGTTCTCTTCGGTTCTAGATCCGACCAAACACCCGACCCCCTTTGTCGTGGCAGGGTTGCTACCCTGACTGGACATGAACCCGCGGTGTTTTGGCCGGGTTATACCTGCACCGCAGTTCCGTTTTACGGTTCCTGCAACTTTCACTCCAATTAAGTATCTGAGATCTCAACATATCATGACATCATCAATACATTTATTGTGCAGTTTTAGCTGCTCTTCCACCTCCTGCGTTCAGATTTGCGATTGGAACAATAATTGTTGAATTGCTGTGAAATAACACGATCTTTTCAGCGCAATTTGCGGGTTCTCGATAGCAACACAACAAATATTGTTGGGATCGCAAATCTGATAGCGGGAGGTGAAAGAGGGGCTACAACTGCACAATGTACGTACTGATCATGTCATGGTATGATCAGAACTCAAATACTTAATTGGAGCTAAAATTGTGAACTTGAAATGCCTGGTTTTTGGTGGTACAACTGGCCCATTTCCAATGGTCAAGGTTTTTCGTGTGGTAAGATCCATTGGCACGGTCCAGTTTTGGGTGAAACAGGACCCGGAAACGACCCGGGAGTTTGGACCTCTTTCTAACTCTAGTTATACATAATTGACATATTGGCAGCCTTTGTAGTCACAAGAGTAAGCGACACCCTACATGCCCCATCTTGACAAGAAGCCTCAATGGAGCATCAACGATTTCTGTTTGGTAATGTATGCAGCACTTAATTACAGACAACTATACAGATGGAGTTGGCAGCCTGTATAGGCAGATATGCAAGAAATATTTCCATGGCAGCTTCCAGGACAATTAAACCTTGATTCATAGTGAAAGATGCAACTGAGTGTTCATGAGTGTTTGAGCCTATATAACTGGTCAAACTATTTTATGTAGACAATCCAGGCAACATTGTGCTTTGATTAACCATGATGCAAGTCTACACATCGTTGACGCTTATTTTCAAGATAGGGCAGAGAGCGCATCGCTTTCACTTCAGCCTATAAAGTCGGCAAATACTTTGATTATGTCCACCAACGAACGAATCACTCCACATTAATCTGTCTTACAAGACCAGAAATCGTTGACGCTCCAATGAGACTCATTTTCAACATGCCGCAGGGAGTGTGTCACTTACTGTTTCGCCTATAAAGGTGGCCAATACTTTGATTATGTATAACAAGGATCAAGTCACTTTGTGATTACTAGACTTACAAGACCAAAAATTGTTGACACTTTCTTGACGCTGATTTTTAGAAGATAGAAGCAATGTCTTTGCATCTGTTTTTATCCATATAGGTGGCCAATACTTTCATTCTCTGTTAGGGCAACCAAGTCCCTGATTTATCACCTGACTTACAAGACCCAAAAATCTTTGACACTGTATTGATGCTCATCTTGATATAGGTGGAGGGAGTATGTCACTTGCTCTTTTGACTATAATGGCAGCCTTTACCTCATGTATGAATGACTGCAACCAATGGCCACTTATATTACACAAGATGGAGGATAAAAATCATTGACACTCCGTTGACTCTCATTTTTGGGATTGTGAATAGACTGTGTGTGATTTTTTCTTGAATATAAAGACAGACAAAGTATCGAAAAAGGACAATAACAAACCAAAGTGAATATGTTACAATTAACAGTAGCATATCTGAGTGCGACCATAAATCAAACTACGTTATATCCTGCAACAGTGATTGCAACTGACAGGTCTAGCCAAGCCCAGCAAAACCCATGGATTTACAGGTACAGGTCTGGGATTGGCCCACCAAGAAACAGCTGGTTGGGTTTCTCGAAAGGTGTGGAGCCAAATCAACCTGGGATTATGGTACGAACCTGGACCACTCGCAGGTTATGGGGGAGAGTGTCTAACACTACACATGATGGAGCTTTTGCAGCCGGCAAATGATTGTTGCAAGCAGGGTCACTCTCTCATTCCTGCTGGTTGTCCATATTAAACTGCTTGTTCAAGGCTTCCAGGACCTTCTTTGAAGATTTTCTAGCCCTGACTTGACTGAAATAATTGGTGTGACAATGAAACTCCTCCTGATACTTCTCAATGTACTCGATCCACAGGTTTAGTATGATACTTGTACTCTGCGATACAGTGAAAATTCAATGCGTTCTTGACACACAATAGGGCTTCTGTAAAGGGAATCCTTTGGGTTGCCAAAGGGTTTAAATCAGTCACGAAGAAGATTGAAAAAATTATGTGCCTGAGTGTGTTCATATCCTGAGCATTCTTTTGCGTCACCGGCCTATATGGATGGTTGAATCAAGTGAAACAAGTATATGGAGACATCATGGCCCAGCATTGGTTGAATTTGCCAATCTTGGAATGTTCTTCTACGAATGATATTACTCTGTCCATCAAATGGTTAGGCATACCAAAATAAACAGTCTGAAGAATATTGCACATGATAATTGTCGTCAGGGTGATGCATTGCATATTCTACAAGATGACTTTTGAAGTTCCAAATACACAATTGGGCAGATAATGTTTTGTTTCCTGTCTATCTGTCTTTTCTCCCTGCATTGCAAGTATCATGATTTGGAAATATAGCTGATAGTCTTTCAATTGCCATGACAATGAATTCTCTCCTGCCAACTACAATTTCAAAAGTTTGCCAAGTGGGCACTGGGGCTGCTTGATTGAGTGAAAATGAATGTTTTCAACATAGTCAGCCGTCTATGCACAGATGACAAGTTAACATTGCTGTATCAAACAGTCTGCACACAGCGTAAGGTTTCCAGTGTTGAAAAGTGCATTGAGATGACAACAAATCGACTAGACGATGTTTCTTACATCTCCTTATCATCCATTTGTTGTTCCCTCACTGCAGGTGTCTTTCAATGACAGTGAGAGTGATATTGTGGAGGACATAGAAGAAGACGAACCAGGTTGCTTGCATGATTTGAAAGCTTCCATCTATTTGTCGAGCATATGTTTCCAGCACACAAATACACTGGACATGCTGTGTTCTTGCCCGAAGAGTTTGTACGATTTCGCTAGTCTGAACTGCCAAACAGCAGATCAGCCACGGCTCCAAGCCGCTGCTGTACCCAGTTAAGCGGTCTCAATCATCACAGCTATGATGCAATTCAACTAATGTTCCTGTTCATTCAACCACCAGTCACTTGATTTCACCACCGACTAGATGCGTTCCTCAGCAGTATGGAATTCCTGTGTGGGAGCATCCGATATCTGTTCCCTGGACACAGTCCGTTGAATGTGAAATGCAATGCATTGAATACGATTGGGGTAGATGAAGCGAGTGAAATCATCGACATGAAGATTGATTGGATTTGCGGAATGATTGTAGCAGATGTTGCCCTACTTCCCAACGTCGATGCCCATTGTATAAGACTTTTCTTATATCATATTGAATTAGTATGGGATGAAGGTAAGTTGCTGATGGTTGCCATTGTAGGGTTTCTGAATGCTTGTCAATACCAGCCCTGTTTACGTTGTGCGTGACAATCCAGTGCACTAATCTATACTTCTCTGAACAAGAAAACGGTAACTGTAAATCAATTCAAACTTTGGAGATGTCAAAATACTGATTAGTACTACGCTTGGCAGCCAGACGGGTGTGCAAGTATAGATTAGGATCGATGTGTATCCAACCAGAAGGCTGCTGTTGATCGCCACATGAATATTAACAGTCGGCCTCTGTCTCACGGGAATCAATTGCTGAATTGTGAAGAAATAGATCACCATATGGTACATGATCAAATAAACATAGAGTATTATCATGTTTGATCTCAAAATGATCATCTTGCAGTTGTTTGGCTGAATCCTATGCACTCGTGTATTTGTGGTCACAACGGAGCTGAGTGCTGTAAGCGCCGATATTGAAGTACGTCATCGAGCAGTTAAGTCACTGTTGACTAATATTCACGTATCATGAGCAAAGTGAAATGTCACAACAACATTGAGAAGCGTCTCAACTGTTCATTAGCTGCTCATACCATTGCATGCTGCCCTGTCCTCTGACTCAGCTGCACCTTGATATAGTATTTCCAAAAGGGGTCCTACCACTCTCATAGGATTTCTCTCATCCTCCTTTACACATTTCTAAAGTATTCAAAGGCTCTCTCATTTTCAACATCACTTGGATCTCGAGAATCATACCACATCTGCATTTGGCTTGTTGCAGTGATTGTATTGCATCCTTACAAGACCCTCCTACATGCATTGCCCAATTGATGGATGTCAAATTTGGATAAGATCATGCCGTTAATGAAGTATGTATTCTCCATATGTACTGACCCTGCAACATCATTGCGCAGTATTAGAACAAGAGGCAGGATACATGTATTGAATAAAACTCCAGAGAATGCTTTAAGTTAGCTTTCCAATCAATTTAAGTGTTCAGTCGACAAATTTGGGCCCTTGGATCATGCTGAGGAACTTTTGTCCTAGCTAAATAGCAGCCTAGATGATGTTGCCAGATTATGACGAAGCGTCTAAGCCCACATAGAGATTCATCTCATTCTGGCACCTTACTTACAATCTCCAGAACATTCCACACACCCTCCTCACCTCTGCTATCACACTGGGCCAACCGAGACAATCTTGTTAACACTCCTGATGGTGATTTGGAGTCACAAACATTTGATATCCCCCACTCCATCATCGACCACCATTGAGAACCTTGAATGAAATGTGATGCCTTCTGGATGCACAAATCAGTAATCGCAGATGCTAATTCAATCGTGATGCCAACATCACAATTCCACCTCTGCGCTGAGATTGCTGGCATGAGAGCTATTCAATGGGCAGCAGAAATGATGAGGATTTTATAGAGGAATGGTTGCCTGACAACTCAATGGAAAGATCACAATGTCAGGGTGCGCATCTGTGAGATTGCCCAGCCCATAAGCATTCGCAATAAGCTAGGCACCGGCCCAAGCAATGGGATCTCTTAATTGATTTTTGCATTATTCCAACCAGTGATGTGGAGTCTAAATGGCCACTTTTGAAGTTGTACATGGCACACTAGACTATTCTCAATGGTCAGAAACTCAAGCCAGCATGTGACGCGTTTGCGGAGGTTCACCTTAGCTGAAGGTTGAACATGATCTACAAAGCGACCACTAAGAAGCTGAAATTCGTTCATGTTAGGGTGTATTTCATTGCCCTGATAATTCATTTGCTCTTCCTGGCGACATATATATACAGAAGATGACAAGAAGGAACCCTCACATCAGGTGTGTTCACACATACAGCTGTGTTGCGACACCCTGACCAATGTCCTTGTAGAACCATTGAGCGTTACTATTTTCTATGTCAATCCTCATGTTGCTAGGAAGAAGGTGGATGAAAAAAATACACAGCAATTGGCATTGGACTAGCCTGCGGATGATGAATCGATACTTCTGATACTTACATATATAGTGAATACAACCATGATTTGTGTCATGAATTCTCAACTTACCGGACTGCCAGACTGCAGGGGGGAATTCCGAGAGCTTTGGGCCTGCCAGAATGAGGGTATTGGAGATGGTGAACCGCACGCCTGTAATGCTACACCAGGCATCAAAATCATTTCTGCTGCCGGAAGGGTGATATCATCAATGATATTAAACAACCCAATGCTATGTGAGTTGTATATCACAGCCAACAAGCCGAAAACACATCTGGTACCCAGATGGCTATGCATTGTGGCAACAGCTACCTTCCTCTGCATGATACCCTGCAATCTCCAGCCGAGGATATAATTGACTATATCTGGGAGGAACCATATGGTAATGCTGATAAGTGACATCCAAATCTAACAAGTTCCCTACGAACAAAAACAGGCTTCCAAATGTCGAACAGAAAGCATCCAAGGAAGACAATCGGACATCAGTGATTCCTTGAAGTCATCCAAATCACTGTTCTGGAGCTCTTTGCCAATTACAAGCAAAGCATTATTGCTCATAAAGATGTGGCTTCACTATAAGAGCACGATCTCGTTGTGAATTCTCCCACTGCAGATACTTTGGCCCAGAGATAGCAGTTTCACAGCCGCTCAGCTGCCAATTTGTTGTTGTGAGGATAGAATAGACTGGCTGGACTGAAGTTCAATGATTTCCATTGTTGGTGGGTATTTTTCTGGCACATTGGAGGGTTCATAGATGGGTGATAATTTGGAGTGTTTTGGAGAGATTCTGGGTCTCTTGTTGGCTATTTGTATATTTTATTATTACATTGGTAATATTCACAGAGGCAGCAAAGTGTGGACAGTTCACGACGTTGCGATTCCATATTGAGATGCTCGGTTCTGCGAATGGCATAGTGGTAGCAATACAACTCTCCGTATCGCAATCAGGTAATTGGTAGTTCGGTATCTTTGCCCAGTAGATGTTAGCTGGAATGTTTAGTGACTTGTGACAGGCTATTTAGCTGATTGCAATGATGATTTTTGTCAATAGCTCTGTGTCAACAACCCTGCAGCAAGAGTATCATCTGCGATTCTTGGTTCTGAGTTCTGTCCATCCAAGGAGTTGGAAGCATAAGTGGATAGTCAAGCCAAGATCCTAGAATTGTCAACAGGCTAAAAAGATTTATCTCAATGATTATTTTAATGATACCAATTCTTTCTTTCTTTTACAGAATGCCTTAATTCATGTACTATACATTGATTCAGATTTTCTTTAGTAACACCTTCAATTGTTTCAAACATATCACTCACCATCTTTCTACATCATGATACAAAGTCACCACAAATCACCTCCTCCTCTTCTTCCTTGCACCTCCTTGAGACGGAGACAATCAATTCACAATGAGAAACTTGATGACAATCTCAACATGACACCCAACAATTGCAATGATTGTTGATATTGCAATTCTGAATCAGATGATTGGCCTCTACGGCGAACATCCAGGCACACAAATGGCCAGTGGGCATCCAAAGCATCCATCACATCAATACTTGGACAATGAGTCATGGCAACTCAACTACCTCCTACATCAGTACAACTGCTACATCATTTGCGATGTAAGACTGACAGTGTCTCAGAGGGCAAGAATGAACATGAGCCTGTGCCGATGGCATCCACAGATGTAATAGATTACGTGTTTAAACGATTGAATTCGCCCGCAAATCTATATATTTTGTACAGGAAGAACTGAAAAGAAGTCGGTAAGCAATTCATTGTATAGACAGCTGGCAATCTATGGCTATATGAGCGCTTGGTTGACAACATGATGGGCCTCATTGTCGGTGCAATATACCACACCCAGACTACTCTTTCAGGCATGCCAGCAATGGTCATGGCACATGTATATCCAATAGCCATTGATTCTGGGATGTTTAGGAATCCGTGTGCCATGAATGCGGTAAAGACTACCCAAATTAATACTTAGTGACATGAGGAAATTGCCAGGATTGATGATGCCCAGAGAAACTCAGACGCTCCATTTGCATACATTTCAGTAATGAATAACTCATTCCACCGAATGCTTTCATTGCTGACATTGTGCATCAGGCTCTGATGATGATTACTCTCTCCTAAGCAGCAATGGTATACCACTGTAGGACTTGATTTGACTCTATCTACAGATTTGGAACCAAGTCGCCTACTGTGATCTGGGAAATAGTACCCTGGCACTTGGTCAAAGACAGGTTTACATGCCACACAAATGTTAATGAGTGATGTTGGAAGTTTGTTTCTTGTTTCATTGTTGTCCTGACAATAATTTGAGAAGTATAAGTATCCATTTCCGGTAACTGAAATTGTGGATGTGATTGACTGGACATACTTCTGTGGTATATGACGAATGGGAATGAGTGATGGATCAGTGATTGATGAAATCAACTGAATATTCATTAACCTTACCAGGACGCCCATCATCTGGTCTCTATCTGCTCGGAGGCCAGGCAAGTTTGCGGTCACACTAAAGACTGGTCCCGAAGGTGGTGCAAAATGTAAGTGCAATACAAGAACCATTAATCACTTGGTCAAAAATGCATGCACAGATGTATATCGTCGTCTTGACGCATATATTCTTTCTTCCTCCCCAGAAATTCAAGTGAGTCAGATAGATAATATCTGCAGCATGATTCACCAAAGAATCGACTCAACTGGTATGGACGAAGTAATGGTACAACCACCCAATGACCAGGGCTGCTTTGGTGATGACTGTCTTGATTGGATCCCAAAAGAGCTGTTAGGACAGTCCAACAATTCGTTCAGTTGTCTCATAAGTTTTGTGGCTGCCACAAAAGCAAGTGCACAATTGTCAGCGATTCTGTCTGTGGGCAGGTCTGCCATTGTGAGCAGCCAGAAACCCATCCCCAGTAGTGACATCAACAGCAACAACACCTCCAAAATCACACATATCACCAAAGTTGGGAATATCTGATGAGTCTAAGGAAGTATGATTGATGGGGGTGCAAGATACTTTGGAGGTTAGGAATGGTGTCAGTCATCAGATTTAGGATTTCCTTTGTGTGGTAAGGTATTTCAGGTTGTGTTGATATATCTTGATAGTAGAAATATTTACGAGAACTGATGGTATTCTATAGTCTAATATCAACAAGTCGGATGATAATGGCGATGATGCATCACCCTCCCTCAATGGTTGACCAACAGCACAGCCTTGAGGAAACTTGTTTCAAAGAATTAAATACTCTGTACCACTTTGGAATTGTATCTATGATTGGTCAAACTGGGTCATGAGTAATTATTCAAACACAAGATCTACACGCTTTATTACACATACAAAGGGGCTCATGGCATCATCCCGCAGATAATGTGAGTTGGGCAATGTAGCAGAATTCCGAAAGTTGATGTGTGATTTTTCCAAGAACAGTGTCAACGTTTTTTCACATGCTAGTTCTGACATTTGAAAAAGTGGGTACACCAGTCATGATGCATGTAAACTACATTGTGACAATTTAAAGAACACTCAGCAAATTTGAAGTGATGCCATATTTCAGGGAAACCTTGATTTCTCGTTTTTCAAGTTGGTGAGTACAATAAGCTGAATATATTCAATGAGGGAAGTTTTGTTTTTGCTGATGTGAAGTTGGGGAATGTAGGAGACAGTGTATAAGCGGTAAATATATGATTAAGTACAATAGAATAACAGGGAAATTAGGGCAAGCAGTTATACAAGGTCGAGGAGGATGTGATATACTCTGAATAGTTTCAGCAGAAGTTGCTTCAATGGTATATGTTAATATGAGGGGTAGCTGCCTGGTATTGAAACTTAGGATTATGTCAGGTTAACCCAAATAGGTGGATTCCAGATGATGAATGTTATTACTCCTATCAATAATGTAATGTATGAATGCTACAATCCAAGGATGGGTTCAGCTAAGGTATATAGATTAGAATCAGATGAACAAGAACCAGATGCACTGGCAGACAACTTGCGACATTAACATGGTTTGAATTATTGATAGACCCTTGGTACTTACCAAATAGAGCACTGAGCACTAGAAGAAGATCATGTGCCCTGCATATAACACCTCTAATTATAGTCAATATGCGTCAGTCTTTGAACATTTGAGATCACAGCTTGAGAGAAAATAGTTGTAGTATTCAGCAACTGCAGAACTTCGCAGATGTGAGACCTTGAAAGTAATGGTTAGGATTGAAGGGTTAATGCTGAGAGACTAAAGAAAAGAGGAGACTTATGAATTACAGTATGCGGCATATTGGCTGGAAAGATACATGTATTTTCAGAATATCATATCGTAGTAGCATGCAGCAGCAGCTCCGTTTATGGTCAATATGGTCTCATGGTACCCATGACTTACCTTTCGTGTTTTCATCTGCACTATGTCTGTTGAATAACCTCAATAACAAGGTTACAGTCAATAGAGGAGGAAGTGAATCTGGTACACAATGGAGAGATACAGGTGTAGATAACAAATGGTATGGTACAAAGGATGATTCATAGGTACTTTTATTCATTCAAGTACTCATCAATGGCAAGGTTGCTGAGAAATGAGTTATTGAAACTCACTTGCATTGTGAATTGTGCCAAATATGCACTATATTGCTCATCGTTAGATAACTCATTCACTATGAGTTTCATTATGGCTCAAATGCTGAGTTTAGATCAATGATGGGGTTTGTATGTTTGTTTGACTTATGCTGTAATCACTGTAGTAAGAGTATGACAATCCCTCAATCCCCACTGCCTCTGGAATGGCCAGCTAGATGGATGAGCTCCACTCTCGCTATCCATCATCTTTTTCTGATATTGACAAGTAGGAATGACACAAATCACCTGAGAGCAGTCAAGATCATACAATGATCATGGGATGACATCAAGAAGCGCCCGCTGGCTCTTACTTTTCCACCCAGTTGTGCATGAACTTTCCACAATCAGTGGCTGCCAGGAAGTTCTTTACTTCTTTGGTGCATTTCTCCATGGAGAGCAGCTCAGAGACCTGCACAGGTAGGCATCTGTATGCTCCCCATCTAGGTGCATTTCGCTCCTCTTTCCAGAGTACCTTCTGTTTGTCTATCCATCAGCTAAAGTGGCAGAAGAGATATTTCCACATGTGTACCGTCATTCTGGACATGATGGGGTCTAATTATATCTAGCATTATATGAATGCAAAGCACGAAATCATCTCGCAGAGGGCAGAGGTATAAATTCCTCAATGGTTTGGAGAATTGAGGTGTTTGGAGGTTTATATAGTGATGCTGAACTCAATGGCTGAGATTGCAGCATTCCCTTACTCTGCCTGATATTTGCACTTGTTGAAGCTGTCAATTCCTGAGTCGAGATTGCAAGATTCTCTGTCTACAAACTCTTTGTTGATAGAAATCTATTGACAATATCTGGCTTCACCTACTGGTTTTGGCCACCAAAATTTACATTTCTACAGATCCCAGGTAAGGCTGTTCTAAATGCATTGTGAACTTATGTCTCTTTCAATCAGTGCAGTACATGGGGTGAGTGGGGGTTGCTGGCCATCTGCATTGTCAGTGAGCAGAAATTGTCTTTTGTGATTCTCCCACACAAGTACAAGCTCTTTTGTAAGAGCCCAAACTTGCAGAAGCTGTAATAGAATTTGGAAGCAGATATCCAACCATACTACTTATTCAATATCCAGTTAAGTGAGGTCACTAAGTAGCAAGGGCTATGCAATTATAGTTTTGTGGAAAGTGGCTACCTTTCTCCAATGGACAGTTGACATAAAGCTCAAAGCTTAAGGAATTTTAACAGTGGCCTTCACATACTAATCCAGTATAGATGCAACCTTTGGAAGAGGCTGAGGATCACATGCAGCCAGCATCCAATTATGAAGTGTCCTGATAGATGACAATCTGTGTTGACTACTGTCACTGATTTCAAGATTAGAAGAACCTGATGAGAATAATGCACAAGAACAGATGACATGCGCTTGAAAACCAGGTACCTGCACTTCAGTGCCATATTTGTCACTCCAATTCATAGCTGGACTGGAATGATATGTCTATAATAAACCACAGGATTTCAAAGTTGAATTTGTACAAATTCACAAATATCGTACTTAGCTGGATTGCAGATCACAGATCTTCCAGACCATCAACTATACGCCAGGAAATAGACAACAGTAAAAGTGGCAGCTGTGCAATGAGCATGCAAGTTGTGATTTATCATCCCACTCTCTGGGATACAGATCAGAGGTCTGTCTGAACATGTATCATATGCCTGTAAGTGGTGGAGCATTGCCACAAAGACCGAAGCAGTTTCTTATGTTCCAATACATGCTCTGAAAAATCCCCCAGACAGACTGGATTGTTAGTGTGATTAGGAAATATTCAGCATTTGATCTGTCATAATGAGAAAGATAAGGTATACCGAAGATTGTCCTGAGTAATTGAACTTCCATTCAATAGCAGGAACAGTGGTGATTTTACAATAGATTTGCGAACTAGGGTTTCATACTCTGTACCAGGTGCTATACATTGCAAAGAGTGAAATTATGGTGAAATGCAATTGGCACATATACAGTGGATCGATTTGTTAAAATGAGACTTGTCACATATGCCGATGATTCCTCGCTACATGTGAAAGTGGTTCAATAGTGGTTTTTTCATTTTCTTGCGGTTAAACTTCTTACCTGGCATGAGGTTTATGTTACATGTCAAAATAGAAATTGAGAAAAGATTCAATTCACCTTGCAGAATTGTATCCAATAATTCCTGTACGTCCAGTTATGATAAGGTGATGGGAGTCTGGAACTTGTAATTATAGCGTATTAACTGACTGTATCTTATATTTATCAATGATAATAATCAGAAATGATGATCAAATCCCACTATACCGGATCCTGATATTAGAAACAGTTTTTCCTTCTTCATATTTTGATTCACTTCCAAATAACAAAGGGATGTGATATATTTATACAGTACAGTCTGCCTTACAAATAACCATTTTGGACAATTTTTATCAAATAGGAAGAATAGGTTGGTTCAATGTATAAAGAGAAGTATATGCATTTCCTCATTGTAAGAATCTAAAATGATATTTCATTAAACTGCAACTTGTCACCATAAGTTGCCAGCTGCTCCATATGGTTCCCATGAGAGATCAGGTTCCAGAAAATCATGCTTGTTATTATGTTTGGTTGGATCATCCAGCTGTGTAGTACTCTGATTTATGCCACTACAGAGTATTGGTGGAGATTACTTGCACAGTTGCCATAGCCACTGGAGTCCACATTTAGTAACCATGTTTGTGGTATTCAGATTTGCAGTTGCCAGAAAACTTTTGAAAATACTTTGCACTTCACAGCTACTGGGGTGTTAAATCACAATAAGCCATAATTTACTTATTAAGATCTGATGCAGCCGCCTATTTACAAATGTGCTGCTGTTATTCCCTTTTCATTCCCCAGACTTGGTTTCTAGAAATCTTTTCCAAATACACAGTAAAAGCTAAAATCACAAGAAGTGTGATTAGGGAAAGTAACTAACTCTTTGAACTGGTTGTCTAGTCCAAGACAAGTCAAGACATAACAATGAACTGTGTAACAAAAACTAGCAGCTGCTGTACAGGGCATTTTCGATACATTGAGGAGAGTTTCCTCACAAACATTGTAATAAACATACAGGTCTGCAACCATGATGACTGTATTGCTGCACACTGATAGCGATGGTTCCGATCAGTAAGTAAGCATACAAGTTGATTGCATATTATTGGATGGGTTGAGTTGTACTTGAGTAGTTTGTAGATTAATTTAAACATCCTGGGAATGGTGAGATAGGTGCATCATCATAGGTAGTGTCAGCAATGGGTTCGGGTAACCCACCAGCGGTGCGGGTTGTGACCGCAAAAATAGCTTGGTCCGGTTCCAGACCTGTCGAAGAGCCTAACCCGCTGTTTCTTGGCGAGCCAAACCCGGACCCGTACCCGTCAATCTGCGGGTTTTGCCGACATTGTCTATACCTGGTGATGCGAATCTCTGGTTCCGTGTTTCGGGTTTCACATTTCTGGTCACATTCTGATATGCTACTGTTGATTGTAAAATATTGACATTGGTACATCACAGTTCATTTTCGATGTATTGGCCTCCATAATAATCAAAAGAAATACACACACGAGCCCTCCCACATCCTGAAAATGAGAGTCAACAGAGCGGCAATGATTGTTGGTTGTGTATCTTGGGTAATCTGGAGCGGCGACAGTTTAAATACAGTCATAAACAAAGTATTGGATGCCTTTATAGCAAAAAGAGAAAGCGGAATGCTCCCTACCCGGATCTTGAAAATGAGCGTCAAAAGAGCATCATCAATTTTGGGTCTTGCATCTTTGGTAATATGAGTGGCACTTGATCACAAGCATACATAAACAAGAATATGGCAGCATTTATGGGCAGGTAGGTACGGAATATTCCTCTGACATCCTCTAGGACAGTAACAACCCATTTCATTTACTGAGATACCACTAAGTATTCCCAAGTCATTTAGTGTACCACAACAGTCAAAACCATGTATATAGACAATAACGGCCACACCGCGCTATGATTAACTAAAATGGAAGGCCAACAATCGTTGACTGTCCATTGATGCTCATTTTGATGATGGGGCAGGGAGCGTTTCAGTTTTTCTTTTCGCTATAAAGGTAGCCAATACTTTTTTTATGACTATTTGCAACCTGTCGCCTCCCAGACTACCCAAGATAAATGAACAAGAGTCTTTGACGCTCATTGTGTTACAAGTGTATCCACAATATGCAATCATTTGATTTGGCGTAGTCTATCATTCATGTTTATTTCGCTGCCTTTCTAGCATTTTGATTTACTTTCTTCTTGATTACTACATTGTTCTTTAATACTACATAGAAATATATCCTTTAAAATATAATTTACAGTATGCGCTAATTCAGGATAATCATAATCTGCAAAATGCTGTGCCATTCGATCAATGCTAGTCATCACTGCCAGGTTCGCTCAATAGGCTGCTCTAGTCTTCAAAATACATGTTAGCTGTATTACCACACAGCAGATAGTGTACTAACCAGTGGCTGTTCCTGCATCAGTCGGCATATCTGGATCACAATCTGTATCATTCTGGCTATCCTGGGCAGATGCATCGAGTGTAAAAGATTCAGCACAGGGATGAGATATATGTGAATAGGTATATCTGGCCACCATATTGAGGATTTCTGACCTTTGAGCTCCGGAAGTGTTACGGGTTGGGGCAGGTGGGGCTCCGGGCAGAGGTGACATTGGTTTGGTGAAGGTGCACCTGTTTCTGTAAGTCTCCAGCATGACTGCAGTTTTTTTCCAGTGCCATTGTGGAAAGGAAGGCATCTGGCTGTGTGGTATTGACGAACCATAACCAGGTGTCTTTCTATCGCAGCCTTCACTTGTTTATGCCCAGGAAACTGAACATCCCACTTCTTCTCTTCTTGGACCTCGGCACAAGGTGTCTTCATCAGATATTGTATTTCCTCCATTGGGGCATGCAAAAACCATCATTTCGCCATTGTGGCCATATTCAATGCCAGGCACATGTCGGACTGTTACAGCTGTACACGACCTCCTTGCCTTGCCATCGTAGCAGACATGTTTAAAACCTACAAGAAATTATGTGCTGCTTCAAACAATGGGATGTGGCTATTACGTCAACCAGATATGCTTCTGTAACCTCCTGTAAGGTGATTAAAGCATGTTTCGTCTACTTTGGGTGATGCTTATCAGGAAATTAGTCTGCAAAAATCCCTGAGCTGTCCACATCATGATGTTTGATTTTGCGGACCATGCAGACATATGCCTTGATCAACCCAGGAGGTTTTTCTGTTATGGGCAGTAATAAATTGCTCATGTAGCTCCCAACGTACACGCGCTGTATGTTGTATGTTTCACTGACAGCCATTTACCACTGTATGGATAACGTCAAATCCAACTGCATGCTGCTTCTTATTCGTACAGCTTCCAGTCATATGGACGATTTTTACATGTGCATCCTGGGTCATATTTTTGGTGGCTGCATTGGCAGCTTCACGGTGGACTAACTGGTGTCGGCGTTCTTTCTGTGTGCCAATTAGTAATGTATTGGACAAAGAGCCTGCTAATCGGCTTGATTTTGATCCGCTCTGACCTGGCTGAGGTGGTTGTGTATCCATGATTTGCTGGTGTGGAATAGGAGAGAAAGATGATAACAAACGGAAGTGGGAAGTCCTGAGGATTAGATAGTTAGACTTATGTCAGAATGGAATACATAGCTGCCAACATGTTTGTTATACTCAAGATGAATTCTGCTGGGTATAGCAGCAAGTTTCAGGGGTTTTCCACAGCCCCAAGATGTGCAATAAGTCGGTCCGATGTTGTTTGTTTGTTAACTGGGATAAATTGTGGTGTACATCATGCAGCATCGCATGATTGGAAGCTATCAATAGGACATTGTTGGAGGGAAAGGACATCTGCTGATGTTTGTCTCAAATAATCTCTGGGATAATACATGAAACTGATGCTAACAATGAAGTCATGTTGCACAGTTAGCATAACAGTGGCCATTGTATTGACAGTCAAATGGGAGGTTTTGCTTTGTTCTAGATGAGTGAACGTACCAACCGTAACATAAATGTTGCAGCGTGCCTTCATATTGTCCATCTCTTGCAACATCTACCATCTCGCGTAACAACAAAGTCAACAGAAACTACAAAGGTCAATGCGTCAAAAAAGAACTTTTCACCACTTCTGGTTGGAAGATATGGGAAATTGACAACGTGGTCTACCCAAAGACATCATTAAGGGAATGGAGGCAACAGCTGCTTGGAGGGAGAACAAGCCAGAGCCCACGGGGCATTGCGCAGCTTGAGATCCAAACTGAAGCTTGCGGCCGAGAAACAACGAGAAATGCATTCCTTATTCAATAAAGAGAAAGAGAAATCGATTGAGGATTATCTTGAGATAGAAACAGCTGAGGCCTGCAAGTCGAAGACACAGAGGCAGCGGTTCAGCAACTGCAGGAGGATATGAAGCACGCTGAAAGCATGGGATTGACGAACAGACAGCCCGAAAAGACTTTCGAGCAGTTGATGGTTGCTATCAGAGAATATCTGAGTGGTCTTGCATGATCCGATGATTCGGAGAATGGGGAAGCTGAGGATAATAACGAGACAGAGCAGGGCAAGCTGAGCGAAGATGACGAACCCGGCCGGGTGATGGGCACCTTCACCAAAATGGACAACCAGCGCATGGTGAGGTTTCGGCAGAAGCAGATCAAGCTTGACGAACTGACACAACCGGGATGGGAGGATGCAACCGACAACTTCCCTGAAGGAGATAAGAAGGACGGTACATCCCAATTGCGGGTTCTGGCATTTGTGCAACTGCAAACGGATGGTGACGTTGGGGCACCTGCACCGACATCATTTGGAGAGCATATGGAGATTCGTAAAATTGTCCCTGGAATATCACAAATGCCGCAAGTGACTTCTCGAGCAGGAAGTAATCATGTTAGGCTAGGTTCAGTGAAGCTGCCGTGGAACACAAGCATACCCGGTCTTCAGCTGGCCACAAAGTCCGATTCATCACTGTTGCTGAAAGATAAGCCTGTCGAACCTGTAAGCTTTTATCCCTGCATTTACCCTCCAGCTAATCACTATATAGATTTCAAATTCAGATGAAGACATGATGACGGCTCCTGCGTCAACTGCGGAATAGACAGGCAAACTGTATTTTTTGATGTCAAATCTCGGTTAAAAGCAATTGGTTTACCAATTTTGCTATGTGTCAGCTTTTTCTTGATTTCAGTGACCAAATTGTAAGACATGATAATTCGTCTGTGCATGTGCGAGGGTTGAATGCACCATGTCAAAGTTCTAGAATTCAAATTTGGTGGTCAGATGGCCAACAGATTCGATTTCTATCTGCAAGTGACTGTTATGTGACACAGGACAAGCTATATTAGTGACAACATATGCTACCAAAATTCAAGTGAGTGATGTCATACGTGTCATAGAAACAGCGGTCAGTGCTCATCACAAAGTGTTGTTAATGACGACCGTCAAGCTGCATTCATGCATGTATTCAACTGCATTAATCTCCGCACAGACGGCATGCACATGGTTGGAGAAATCGGAATTGCTTATGGTACATCATGGAAATTGAGGACAAGAAGCTGGATAAGAAAACGTCGGAAAGTCGAGCTATATTTACCAAAAACTAGTGAAATGATCTACATGCCGTAGATTGCCAGCTGAAAGCGCGGGAATGTGATAGGGCTACATCATCTCTCACTCAGATAGCATGGATAGCAGTTGATCAGAGATTGAGAGGTAACAAAACTTCTGGATGCAAACGATAATACATTCAACCGCAATATTGGATGTCAAAAATGTGTATATGATTGATTGCATACAATTATTCAGTGTACAAAGGCTGTTTCAATGTGATCAATGTGAGCATCAACAGAGTGGAAATGATTTATAGTCTTACACAGTCGGCAATCGATTGGCTGCATTGTCACGTCTGTTCAAAGTGAATATATTGGCCGGCATTATAGCGAAAATGGCAAATGACATGCTTATAGGTAAATGCTCCAAATGAGCGTCAATGGAATGTCAACGATTTTTGGCATTGCATCATGAATGATAGAGAGGGCTGCACTGTGACATTAACTCAGATTCGAACTATTGGCTGCCTTCCGAGGAAGAAATAGTTGAGGCAACATCGCTGCTATGTCGTAATAATGAGCCTCAACATCTTTTGGCCTGGGATCCTGGAAAATGCAAGGGCGGTGCGGCAATGTTAACCCATAATCAGACCATCAGCTGCCTTCCTGGGTAAAAATTGAGGCGACAACATTGCTACAATGTGATGCAAGATGAGTGTCAACGGAGCATCAATGACATTTGCCCTTGCATCATGGACAATGCAAGGCTTGTGCTGCGACGTTGACCCATAATCGACCTATCGGCCACCTCTTTAGGCAAAAATTGTTGCGACAACTTCGCCACTGTGTTCTGAAAATGAGCGTCAATGCAGCATCAACGACTTTTGGCCTTGCATCTTGGGTAATCCAAGGGCTGTGCAGCAAAATTAAGCTATAATTGATCTATCAGCCGCCTTTAGTGGCGACAATGTTCACCACAACATCGCGAACATGTCCTAAGAATAATCGTCATCAGAGCATCAACAACTGTTGGCTTTGCATTTCGAAAATGAAAGGGCTGTGCGGCGACATTACCCCACAATCGAAATATGGGTCACCTTTCTAGGCAAAATTCTCCCGATGACATTGTCAGTATGCACTGAAAATGTGTGTCAACAGAGTGTCAATAATTTTAGGCAATGCAGCTTGGAAAATGATGGGGCTAAGTACCTACATTGATCCATAATCGAACTATCGGCCACCTTTCAACACACAAATGCTAACCACAAAATCATAACTATGTCCTCAAAGGAGCATCAACAGAGGGTCAATGGAGCATCAACAATTTTTGATCTTACATCTTGAATAATCTGATGGCAATAGAACATAGATAACCCACAATGAACCTATTGGCAGCCTCTGTTGGCAAAAATGCTTGTGATGATATCACATCCACCTTCTACAATTGAGCACCCATTGTGTGAACAATTTTTGGGGCGGCTCAGAATGCTACACACCAATCAACTGCATTGTGCTGTTCCTTGATGGAGTTTTACGCGGTCACTTTCTGCAATCTGTCCTTGTATATAGCTTCACAAATATGGATGCAATCTCATTCAGATCTGATTTTTTTACTTGCCGCAGTAGAGTCAATAATTAACCACCCGCAGTCAGCTTTAATGTAACGTTACATTCGGCAGTATCTCAAATCGGATTACCCAGCTTTCTAATTACTACCCACCTGTTGGATTCAAAACCTTTGAACACCGCATTGGTCAAGGTTATGATCTCTTCCAAAAATGAACATGTCTTTATTCACGATCTGAGCGACCATACATTACAAATCATCTTTGTTGCTTTGTGGGCTTCCATGATTGTAGGCTCGAAGCGGTCTATTGCTGGGAATAATTCTGAACATGCGCCCTCATGGGGATTCTATTTTCACTGCAGTATTGAGGAGACCGGCAGCCCTGGCATCATACATATCGTTTGTCATCAAGTTCTTCACCATCCATTAGAACATGGGACCAGCTCAATGCGAAAACACTTGGTGGCAACAGCTCAGATCGCAAAGTTATACCAAATAACAGAGTCAGAGGTTAGTGAATTGACTAGTTTGACAGTTGATGAAACGGCTTTGCCCATCCTAACGAGGCAAGGAAGTTGAGGAATCACAATAGTAAGTTCGCAGAGGAAAGTTGTTTTGACATCCAGGTATATCCATATTGACCGAAATGACAGACAAAATGTTCCAAACTGGCAGCTAAGGACGTTGAAACTTCTGAATTTCTTCAAGACACGTGGAATCGCTACCACATGTTAGGATTTGTTACTGGTCATATTCTATGAAACGCTCTATCACATCTGGAGCTACGACGGTAATATAAGGCATTACGCAATCACCTAGTGCTGCCCTCCACTATGACCCATAGCAACATTTGCCGGAAGGAATATGCACTGACTATGAATGCAATGAAGACGCAATTACCTTCACAGAAGAAAGTGAGTTTAGCTTTGGTTGGATGGACATCAATGAACAGGCTTGCTGTAATATCACTTATTGCTTACTATCTGAATCAAAATTGGGCATTGCGTGAAGTTCAATTCGCTTTCGATGAGGTTAATCGCCAATTCTTTTGTGCTTTCGAAAGCTAATCAAGAATAATAGTTCAAGGGCAAACATACTGGAGCAAGGCTAGCCATGCATTTAAAGAACGCGCTTCATCGTATTAAGCTTACCGATGGCCATTTGTTTGGTATTACAACGGATAATGCTTTCTCCAGTTACCCAATGACACACAAGCTGCGATCAGCACTTGAGCCCTCCGGAATCGAGTGGCCTGCACTGAGTAACACCATACTATGCATGGCGCACATCATACAGCTGCCTTTAGGTGTATTAATGAGCAGTCTCGGTGTAAATGGCCGCTCCAAGTCTTGGGAAGCCCATGAGTGCAATTAGTATTTTCCAGAGAATGCAAGCATAGACATTGGGAATAGTCGAAGAATTCGAAAAGAGGGCAATGCTAGAATCAATAAGGTGTTGGCCATGAGACCAGGTTTAGCAAAGATAATTGAGAAAGTGTGTATTTCATGATATTTTGAAAGTTCTGAAACTGACCTTCATATGGCAGAGAATGCTTGCGGTATTGATTACACTGACACCTGGTCGTCAAAATGTGTTCATTGAATGTCAAAAAGCAAAAGTCTGCATCACAGTACTTCCAATCATGGATGTGAAGACCAGGTGAAACTCATCACTAGTGATGCTCAAACGCGCCTACCGATTGCCTGAATTCACACGGGAGTGGCTGAAAAATTCAAAATCCAGTGATTACTGGCCACTCTTCACAACAGCAGATGAATGGACGATTGCAAAGTATATCATGGAAGTAGTGAGGACATTCCGATATTGGACCCTGTGGATGTCAAAATAGCCTACAGTCACATTGCATCATGTTATCACAGAGTACCATGACATGTTCGATCATATGGATGGTGTGATGCGATCTTTGCCTCAGAAGAATACTCCATGGAAGGAAGACTTGTTCTTGGCGGTGAAGTTAGCTCGACAGGAGCTGTCCAAATATTACTCTGAAGTGACTCCAACGACAGGTATCCTTCTCATTTCTGCACCGATCCTTGATCGTTTCCCGAAGTTGTGATTGTTTAGCCAGTGGGACAAGGGAATGGATATTAATCCTGAGAACAAGACATCCTAAACTACCCAATACCAAGAGGCCTGTCGGAGGTATGTGGAGAATGAATACTATGCCAAACATCGACCTGCGCCAGTCAATCAACTTGAAAGCTTACCCAGCAGCAATCTTCTCCCCTCCGCAACAGCTTCAGGATCCTATCAATCATCATTCGAGTCGTATGATTTGTCCAGCGATAATGAAAAATACTTAACCCCTAACAATGTGGCTGAGACAACACCCGGACAGAGCGATCGTGCAGCATGCTTATCGACAGCCGCCAGGCTCTGTTTGAATTCGCCACCTGAAGCACCAAAGAACTGAGCGCAAACTAATCCAAATCTCAATCATTACCATTCCAACCCAATGGAGACTAGCAGCAAATTTTGGATACTGGACATAACCGACCGGTGCCGCTAAGAAGAAGAAATGCACATTTTGTTTGCCGATGTCTCCAGTGATGCATGCAACACATTTCCTATCATACCACATGGTGTTGGAGTGGAGGCCTGTTTTGCCGTTGGGCGGGATGTTGTTGGCTGGAGGCAGTCAAAAACCACAGGCGAGACCCTGTGTGAAAAAGTCGTTGTTCACAAGTATGTTTGAGCCAATATATGGATCTTGCGAGGGGATTACCCAGTATCAGATATTCCGAACACAGAAAATGACTCGGAATTGAAGAAGCAGGCGGAGGCAAAGAAATTGCGCAGTATGGGCAAGGTCCACAACTTTTTGGAGATGTGGCAGGGCAGGCAAAACCTTCGTGCCACGCAGAAGGTATCTCGCGCTCACAACAGGCAGCTGACAGCCATAGAATACATGTCTGACACGGAAGACATTGTCAAAGCATCCTGGTCACTCTTTCAACATGATCGTGCAGCTGCATTTAAATTGTCAAAAAGATCACCTTTGCCACCAGCTTTGTCTGCAAAGGATCTCCCTAGAGAACAAATTCAAATCTTAGATGTCTGCTGAATCTGGAGAATCAACCGTCATGCAGTCGAAAGTGATGGCGATAGCGCACCTGAAAGCATTTCAGATACCGAAAAATGGCTGAACTGGAATGGCAACTGGGAGAATCCAAATAACAGTGAAGACAATAGCGCGGCAGATAATGAATCTGATATAGAGTAAAACAATGGCATCGAGGATCCGGAATGCCCTGAGCAGCAGGATGTGAGTGCCACGCCAAATTTTCCCTGATTGGTTCGGCTAACACAGTAGTCAATGCGACAGGCTGAACAGGTGTTGGTGATGTTTAGTGCAAAAAAATTGAGGAGAAATAAAGGAGTGAAGAGAATGTAGGACAGAATGTGTCAATGGCTTACCAGCTTCTGTATGTAGCTTGACTGAGAATTTCAGTTAGAGCTATATTATGGGCGAATGGTGAGCAGTAGCTTGTGAATATCGGTTGATAAACAGATGTATAGCAGGCGCAATGAATCTTTTCTCGAGATACCTCATTTTTAGTTGTGTTTGAGTGCAAAGTGCATGAATGTTACTCCACTCGGCTTTGCCACTGGGCTGAGTCCCATTTTGATAGAAAGACAATCAATATTTGCAAATCATGATGAAAACAATTATCGATGGCAGGAGATGTTGAACGGACAATACATTAAAATGAATGTCAATTGAGTGTCAACTATTTGTGGTCTTGTAAGTACAGTAATTCCCCAGTGGTTTGGTCATTGTTATGCATAATGGGCGAATTGGCAGCTTTTATATGCAAACGAGACAGCAACACGGTCACCGCCCCATCCTTAGAATGAGCATCAATGGAGTGGGAACAATTTCTGCTTTGAATTTTGGGTAATTCATGTTCCGATTGGTTGTCGACATCCATTTATGAGATATTGGCAGCCTTTGGACCCGAAAACAACAGCAACATGCTCCCTCCCAAATTCTGAACATGAGTGCTAACTGAACGTCGACAGTTTGAAGTCTTTCATATTTGGCAATCAAGGCATCGCAGAGACCTTCGCATGCATAACTGTATTATTGACCGCCTCGACAGGCCAATATACCTTATATCGAAGGTGAAACACAGATACCAAATTAATTGATATTGCAAACTGCACAATATTCAAAAGCACATTATTGGTTGTTGAAAATGCCATTTTGATAAGATACTATTAACAAACTGCAAACACAAGTGCCTTATATGAATCTATAGATGGACCCGCTGGGAGACCTGCTGACACCCGGCCCAATTCAGATGCATTGGGAGTTTACCATCGAACCGTAGCCAAGTTTATGGTTCTGGTGTATTGACGACCCAGACCGCCAATTTGAGCAACAGTTGGGTTTGGACCTGGATGCGAACTCGAAGTGACAGTCCATAACATTTGGTAACACTAATTAGATGACAATCGACTTAGGTCAGCATCGGCAGTACAAATTACGCACTACACATCACATGCGTGACACCGCTACAGGTCACTTGAATGGATTACATAATATCACCACACAAATAGGTATTATGCAACCATTATCACATGATTTCACTTGTATTTGTTATGATCCATCATATACCATTACCACTGCTAAGGGAGAACCCCTCTAATGCAGATTCTGAACTCAAAACTTCTGTGTTACTACAATATTGTTTGCTGAAATAAGATTTAGATCTGCTCCATCCAGTTGGAGTGCAGTTACCAATACAGAGGGCTTTCTTGAATCCTGCAATATGAACTGCATCTCTGTACCTTTGGTATTGCCAATTTCTGAACGCATGTGGAATGTATGCACATGATCTGCAAGATACATCTTCAGCCACCACTTGAAATGACAAAATTAGCCTGAAGGGAGACAGAATAGCACTGTGTATGTTGCAGAAGGTGGTTGTCAGGGTCCATTTGAATTTCTCTCTTGATGGTACAGGAGCAGCACATGTAATGCTGTATCTTGGTCGGAATTGTGTACAACTATCAACCATTTTACTCTCCTGCATCTATGGACCATCCGGAAGTTGAATGGAAGGTAGCATATACTGGTTCTAACCAAGGGACCATCCCTGCATGTCATAACAGCTATGGCCACAGAATGGAAAGAGACCATAATACCTCCACCTGGGGCTGAGTTCTTTCTTTTTCTGTGTTTCACTTTTGCTGGAGTACACTTAATCACATTCCCCAATGTCAGAAGGACCCGCCAGTAGGAACAATGGTATGAACGTTAAGTAAGATATGCAAGATGCCTCAGCCATGGATAATGCATCCCCGCGCTCATAAATATCTGGTGGTGCCGTTGAAAATGACCAATAATTTGTAAGGTTAGGCTGATTCTGAGGATGTGTTCATCCAGATCATCTTTTGTGCTAATACACTCCACATTGCAACTGTCGAAGCAATGGTGGACCTGCACGTTGGATGCAGGAGACTGCTGTAGCAAATGGACTTAATAAGATATGGCTTGAAACTGATCATGTCAATTAAGATACATTCTGCACTCTGTGTTATTGAAATGCCTGAATCAAACTATGCAGAAGGATGAGAGTTTATCGAATTGCAGTATTAGACAAAAACAGTTTATCAATCACACCTGGAGAGTATGGCTCCAGTTTGAAGATATACTGGTATAGTCTTCCAGACATGGCCAGTACTCCCAATTTCTCTCAAATTTGCATTTTCTTATTGCTCGATTGTGTAGTGTTTTGATAATAATAATTCACTCTTCAGAATTCTCAGGAATTCAGCTACACAGTCTCCAGAGCATTGATAATGAATGGCGTTGTTGTCTTGGAGTGGCTGTCAGTACATCGGATTGCATGCAACCTAGATGGGAGCATTTGGCAGCATCTGAAAGGATTGGTGTAGCAGTTCATAGTTGCTTAACAGTTCAGTTATGACTGCGAACTATTTTACATATTGCTGATGAATATTCAATAGAATTGCACTTGCTAATTTGTCAACCTGAGAAATGTTCAACGTAATTATTCTCTTTCAATCTGTTTGTACCAATCGTTGCTCTCCATTTATACACATCATTGGGACATTGTTTTGGAATTTGCCTGGAAGGGAACGATAGATATCCAATTGTAGAATTTATTTGACATATAGATGAACAAAATGTATGGATACCAGTCTGGAACAGCATCTTCTAACTATTATCAGTTGTCAGTATAATGGTAGAGCTGAGTAGCTAGCAAGACCTGATTTTGGTAGTGAATATTCAACTCTCTGAAAGAATAATGGGCATACAACTACATATAAATCCAAATCTGAATTTCAGGATGACACATAAAACAGATGAGAAATTCCAGCTGTAGATATCAATGGTGGTTGCAATAAGTACGCAAAAGTATGATATATTAAAGTTACAAAAATCTGGAAGAAAAGATGTGCTTACTTCAAGTAAGATGAGTATACAATGTATACTGTTTCTGATCTCATGAACTGAACTTGGTTAATATTAGTACAAATGGGATAAAGATCTGAAATATTATTGCAATATGAGCTGCCTTGAAGTTCAATTGCATACTGATTGGAATGTGTGTAAAGTGAAATGATATTATAAGTCTATAAGCTTGATTGTCCTACCATAGTATACATCCAAACTACCTACCCTGGGTCTTTTCTTTGTCCAATCACCAACATCCCATTGCCAGAAAATGTTATTCCACCACTACCACCAGTCGAAGTTGCTTGTGAAGTAGAATACCATGTTGAATGTATTCTGCATTGCATATTTCTGACTATAACAGTATTATTCGCAATGTCTGAAATGCCAGCCAACCAGAAAAATTACATTGATCTTCTTAACATGATGGAATAAGACCCAACAAGGGCTCTATGTCCTCAAGCATAAGATTATGCAGTATAGTTTCCTACAAAGTACAGAGATGTATAGAATTGGGCATATGGTGTTGGTGAGTGTGTCCACATTTTCAAGCAGTACATTACGATCTATATTCAGCCTGTGAGATCAATAGTTGGTACAGTCCATTTCCTGTCAGAGTATGCTGGATTCACGATAATCGATACCATTAGCCTTAACAACATTCACGTGGATTTAGGTATCTAATGAACTGTTTATTAATTGAAATTAAGATTTGTAGAAGTAAGATAGTTATCAAATTGTACAATTTTGTATAGTGAATGTATAAATCAATTAGGCACACTGTGGTTGCCGGTTAAAGGTATATCGCAATGTTCTCGGGGAGGAGGTCGACAGTCTCCATTGCTGCTCATTTGCAATACACAATAGTTAGATTTCATCAGGGTTTGAAGACCACAATACTGCCTTTAGGAGATTCCTGTAACATGTTCCATAGATTCCAGATTATTGCAATGCGCCAGAGAGTAGTCTCGTTGAATCCGATAATTCCTCATTCCGCATTTGGCATATATGTGAGCATCTTGAAGTACCAAGAAGAATGAATGTAACTGTTCAGAGTTGCTGAGGTGTTCAGTTATAACTGTCAATCCATTGTACATTTTGCACAATGAGAATTGACTGAATCAAGATAATGTACAATGCACGAAAGGGCGGAATTTCGCCCATGAAAGTACTGTCGAGGTTAATCTCATTACATTTTATTTATTCCATCCGGATGATGTCAGATGATGAGATGATTGCTTGGTTGGCTTTTGAATATGCTACATTCCAATTAAGCCCCAGTTGCTCCAGAGCAGTAGGACTGAGAAATGGTTGAATGTAGTGCAAGAGACCATTCTGAAGTTTAGTAAGAATGCTGTCTATGAGTATTTACAGATTGTATTCCAGTACATGTCCATTACCATTGGCTTCCAAGTCCTCTTCAAATAGTATATGGAACACAATTCAAAATATATATATTATCATATTTGCCAATGCATTTTGGAGTAATGACAATTTGATACTACACAACACTCCTGGACCATTTCTGTCTTACAATTTATTCATGTGTTGTCCTACACAGAGGAAAAACTGATCTTACTGATTATACTAGTGGGGTCAGTGATGAATACTGAGTTTATTTTGCCTTCAATTGGAATCATGCAGTGGGTTGAAATCATTTGCCGAGTCAATAATGTAACCGCCTTGGAGTGCATCATATACTACTGTTCGCTCAATGGTCAGGACTAGTACAGTAGACATTATGCTTGAGCAATTGTTGATTGCAATTCACTTAGTTGCTGCATTTGTATACCTTTTTCACATTGCTGATATATAACCATTTAGAACAATCATTCATGAAGTTGTTGGCAGAACATAGCCAATAAATCAACACAGGTAACTGGCTCACCAAATCCATTGTTGGATGTGCATGATGGAGTATGAGCTGTTTGGTCATACTTTGGAACTTCTGAACACCAAGCAACATCCATGCAGCTTCAAATATAATCAATTTGATTGAGTATTTGGTTGGGCATCATATCAGCTCATTTCAAGTATTTCTATACATCTCTCTCTACAGCTAATCTGTAATGCACACAGTATCAGTAATGAAACAGGTGGTGAGTTCAGTCACAATGGTGGATTGATGGACCTGTTATTTCATGCCAACGTCATCAGTAATAGCTGCCACCCTGTACACCTCGTCGTTCGTAGCTATCTCAAGATTCGGTTATTTGTAACAAAGCTATGGGGACTACTTGGCTAAATACAAATATTCTTCAATTGTTGTCACGTATCATGTTACCAATGCCTATAGCTTTGGACCCGGCCAGTTTAATAGGTCTGCATGGCAAAGGTCGTACCCCATTAACAATCAACGATTGTTGACGCAAACTATCACATTAAGGCTACAAGTATCGATCAGAGTGTTTAGTGTTTGGGATGCACAACATGGAGCTCCGCAAGGAGTATCCGTTAGCAGTCTCCGATTTCCGATTTCTTCAAATGTCAGACAGTGGTACCCCAATATCTTCATTTTTGGGCCAATAATGACAATAATTTCAAATCAGCTTTCTGACTTTTGAAGATATCGAAATTTGGAGACCACCAAAAGATGCGCCGTCTGCAGCTGCATAATTCATATACCAAAACACTGAAATTTCTGATGGATATTCATGGACTTAATTGAGGGAATCATGTGGCACAAACCAAGACCAAACCGGCCAGTTCTGGGTTGCCTTGGAACCACACTATTCGAAACGGTCCGAAAATGGAATCATTGCTATCGTTAGTCGACTATGTTTTTGAAACAAGTTTTCAAAATGGGTACCTGTATCAGGTGTCTTCCAATCGATGTAGTGCTCCAATTGCTCTTGTATCTTTCATTGATCGAGATCTGCTAATGTGGTTGATATTCATCCCACTGTATTCAGGCATGCTTGGAATTGTCAATGCGTTATTATGGTAACCTTTTTAGCTCAACAGTCAAGGTCATCCATTGTAATACAAACTTTCTACAGCTTTAATTCACTCGACTGATGGAATTCTGTTACTCGCTGTTCATTTGCTTTGGTCTTTGCAGACTTCCGTCTGTTCTGTCTTGAAAAGGTACATGACATGTGGTATATGCAGTAGTATGGATTGTCTGGTGCATTCCGTGAGTGATCAGAGTGATTTTTGTCGCAAACAAGTAGAGAGGATTGAAGTGATGCTGGGACTGCGGCCAGAATCATTTCATCAGAGGCTGAATCTGATGCTGTTATCCAAACATCATGTAGCAGATACCAATTGAGGCATTGTTTACGGCCTATATTCTAAGAACTCCATGAATCTCATGTGATTGGGAAGATCCACATTTCAATGAATCAAGATGTAAAGCAATGTGGTGGAGGCCCAGGATAGTGTGGTACCCCTGTGAATTGATTTTCAAAAAGTTACTTTACATGTCTCGCTTCCAGATTGTTCTGCATCTTGTGCAATACATCCTATACTAATTCTGGTACATTAGCACAAAGAGAAATTGGTTACTGAATATGCACACCACGCTGTGATCCTTGCACAAATTTTTGACAATGCACTTCAGTGATTTCTTTCCAATCGTCCACCATGCTTCAGAGTGTTCAATGATGCTATCACTTTGACACGAAATTTCAAAAACGTGTTTGATTATTTAAGCTGATTACCTGCACTTGATTTGTTCACGTTGGTCCTCTAGATATTAATGGTTTCGACAGTTTTTTGAACTGTTATATTCATTGCAAAAATATTCTTCACTTTTCAATCTCTTGAGAGATTGATTATACACAGGGTTACACAACTCCCATCATAAAAATTAAGACACCCAGTGGTCACACTCAGTATATTTCTATATATCACTACAACCATTACTTCATGCATTGAATCAAATAATCCACATGTAACATTTCTTGAATGCATTTAAGTTAATCATGCTGCTCAACTACCACGATGTGCTATCTGGCTGCGATATCAGTGGAATGAAGTGAACATCCCCTTGGATCGTAGTAATTGGGACAATCAAGGTGGTGCTGGTGCTAGAATGATGCTGGGGACAGTAACTTTCATCGTGCAATGGCTGCATCGGAGGTCGATGTCTCTCCTCGACAATCACCGTTCCAGGAGTCTGACATATCAGCCCCGTTGCAACCATCCGAACCAAGGCAAGAAAGTGTATAATGCTCCATTCCACATTCTTGCCAATGATTTAACACTTTACCGTGCACAAATGCATCCAGCAGTTGACTTACTGTTACTCTCTCGACTACTCTCTATCCAGCGAAGCATGGCACCACGTGTTGGTGGCATACACATTCTCCACCTAACGGACACTATGCAATGAGCCATATGAACTGCCTGCTTTTCGCATTGAAAAGATGTTACAGGAATTGCTAGTGTATTATACCAAATGTGTTTTGGATTATTAAGAGGACTACAATACTGATAGTGATCAATGTAGTCTGTGAAGTCGGCAAATCTCTTGAAAACCCATGCAATGTGATTCTGTAGCTGCTATTTTGACATTGTACATCACACAGCCAGGTCATAAAACCTCTTGATTTCTGATGGTGGGTCTTTCATTATTTGCTTGATACGTGCTTTGATTAAAGGTATTTCATTAGCACGATATTGTTGACAGCCATTTCATGCAGCTCTCCATACTGAAACAGCACCTTTCGTGCGTTCATTTGCATAATCTGGATTGCTACCTCATTCTGAGTTGATTCTTGGTATGCTTGTTTCAGATCCATCATTACTCTTTCTTGGAGTTCACAGCTTGCATTTAAGATGATGGCAAGTTGGCTGATATGGTCAGGGAAGTGGTTCATGAGATGAATTATCACATAATCCAAATCTGATTTGTCGACAATATATTGTGCAACTTCTCACTCCATGTGCTTTTGATTATTATCTACCTGACAACGCTTGGCTGCAGTGGATAGATTGTTCCCAGCCGAGTCACTGTCCTGTTTGTCTAGGTTGTTAAATGTAACATGATTTTTCAAGGCTTCTGGGACCATCATTGTAGATGTTTTGGTGCAGAATCGACTGAAAACATGCTGGTAACGATGAAACTCCTCCAGATCTTTCTCCATGTACTCAATCCTAGCTTCAGAATGGTACTGCTACTGTGCCATGATGTGAAAATACACAGATTTCTTAACGTACAATGGCACATCTTGGAAGCGAATCATGTGGCTGGTGGAAGTGCGTGAAGGTGTCACTGCACCAACTGGAAGAATCATGCCCGCGAGAGCTTCCATCTCCTGACAACTCAATTGCATCAGCTGGCTATATGGCTTGTCGAATCCAGTGAAGCCAGGGTAAGGAGGCATGATTGCCCTGAGCTGGTGAATTAGTCAATCCTGGATTGTTGTTTCAGGAAGGATGTTAGCCAGTCCATCAAATGCTTCACCATACCAACATGGACGGTATGAAGAATTTCATGTACGATTATAGTCGTCAGGGAGGTGAATTTCATATTCAAGAAGATGCCACGTTAGGTTGCAACAGCTTTAATGTCAAGATATTGTAATGCTTTCTGTCTCTCCATCTCGTTTCGCTGAGTCCGAAGTATATTCAGGAAGTGTAGCTGATAGTCTCTCAATTACGACGATGATGAATTACCTTCTCCAAATGACAATGATACTGCTTGGCACACAGAGCAATGGGGCTGCTTTACCAAGTGCAAGTGCATGTTTTCAAAGTAATCAGCCATCCAGGCATGGATGACAGGATCACATTGCTGCCTCCAAGCGTCTGCAAACAGCATAACCTGTCCAGTGTCAAAAAGCACATCAAGAGGAAGAAAAATCCGCTGGAAGGCCTTTCTGCAAACCTCTCAATCATGGATTTGTTGTTCCATCATGGCAGATGTTTTACCTCGTCATATAATAGGATATTTTGGAGGAACAGGAGAAATGGCAACCACAATGCATGCAAGTTTGGAAGGCGTTGTTCCAATTGTCCAGTCGATGTTTCCAAAACACAGATATACTTGCCATTCCTTCTTGTTGCATGACCATGATCAAAGATGTGTCTGGTTGGAACTGCCGAATGAAGGTACAAACGTTTCTCCGAGCAGCTGCTGTCCCAATTGAAGAAGTCAAAATTATGGTAGCTATGATGAAGTTCAACTAACATACCAGTTCATTCCCCCACAAGTTGCTTGAATTCAGCTCTAAGTCGATATGTTCCTCAGCATCAAGCAACTCATTTGCTTGCACATATGACAAATATTCGCTGAATGCTGGTTGTTCCAAGACGAACTCAATGTGTTCAACAGGATTGAGGTAACAGAAATGATTGTGATTATTGTCATGAAGGTTGTTTGAATCAGGCAACAGATTATAAGACACCTTGCATGATATCCCAGAGTCGAAGCCAATCGCGTAGGACATTTGCTGTAACTTTTGGAATAATCTGTGGGATACAGTAAAGTTGCTGACAATTGCCATCTTGAGATTCCTGAAATGCTCATTGATAGTGGCTCGGCTTATGTTCTGCTTGACCGACCAGTGGATAATTTGATACTACTCCTCACAAGCAAACTGTGACCATAGATTCATTTCCTCATTGCATATTTCGAAATGCTTGTTACAAATACCCTTGGCAGCTAGACAGTTGTCCAGGTATGGAGTACCATAAATATGTGTCCCAACAGGAAGTTGCTCTGGATTGATACAAATATTATCGCTGTTAGCTTCAATATTACTGTAACCATCAACAGAAGTGTGAAGATATGGGTCGGGTTACGGTGTATGAGCAAATGGAAACAGGATAAAATTGTATTGAATCACAAAACAATCATCTGGCTGATGTTTCGTTGATATATATACTAATGATTCGTCGTGGTTGTGAGAGAGGTGAATACTGTATGTTCTGCTGTAGAAATATATCATTGAGTAGTAAAGATACTATTGATGAATATCCATGTTTCGCTAGCAAAAGGAAATGTTGCAACCATGTGAAGATATGTCTGAACAGTGTATTAGTTGCACATACCATTGAAAGGCAGCCAGCTCTCAGAAAAAACCACACATCGATTTACTTATTCCAATCAGGTGTTCTACCACTTCTATAGGACTTCCCTCATCCTCCCATACACATTTGCAAAGTATTTAATAACTCTCTGATGTTCAAGGTGACACGGATTCTGATAAGGATTCCACAGCTGCATTCAGCTTGTTGTGGTGATTATTCTGCACCCTCACAAGACTCTCGCATTGCAATTACACTGATTTATAGATCTCACTGTTTGTTATGTTTATATCTTTCAAGAATGGTTTATTCTCCATAGATAGTGATCCAGCAACATCATCGCAGGGTAGAACAACAAGGGCATGGACAACTGAGTGAGGTATGACTGCAGAGAATCCTTCTAGTTCTATTTGTGATGAACTTCAGTGTTCAGTCAATGAATCAGGGCACCTAGATGGTGCTAAACAAATTGTTTTCCTAGCTGAATAGCAGCAATGATAATGCCACCGAATCAAGAAAATCCCTTCAAGCTCACCGATTATTTGACCATGTCTGCCCAACGTACTTACCCTCGCCAGAATCTTCGACACTCCCCCTCACCTCTACTGCCACATCCCATCAGCCTTGATGATATACTAAACACTACTGATACTTGTCTTGGGTAACAAGCATTTGATATCTACCACTTACTCATTCACCATTGTTCAAAACCCAAAATGATATGTGATGCCTTCTGGTTGTTGAAATCAGTCGTTGCAGATGGTAATACAATCCAGATGCTAACTCTAAAAGTCACTGTATGGGCCAAGAATGCTGGTGTTGGAGTCAGCCAATGGGCAGTAGAAACCATGGGAACTAGGCAGTAGAAGGGTGGCTGGACAACACCATGGATAGATAACAAAGTAAGGGGGTGATCTGGAAGACTGCCCCGTCCATAGGCATCAGGGAAATACATGAGGTGGGTACTGAGCAATGGAATCCCAGAATCGATTGGTGCATTACTCAAATCAACTATCTGGAATCCTACAGACCACTTTGGAAACGGCACATGGCAGACATGACTATCCTCAATGGTCTGTAACTCAAGGCAGCACTGGACAAGTTCACGCAGGTCAGCGATCGCCAATGGAATAATAGGATCGAAGATTCCCCAAATAAGAAGAGCAAATTCATCCACGTTGGTATCCATTTCTTCTCCCCAATAATTCTTTTTCACTTCCTGATGATGTCTAGATAGAGAAGATGACAAGGAAGAAACCTCAACTGACAGGTCCTCAACGATAAATATGAGATGTGACTTCTTGCCCGATTTCCATGTCGAACCATTTAGCTTTACCATCCACCATGTGGATCAAAACATTGCTGTGAATGGAGAAGGGGATAACAGTACTCAGCTACTCCCACGGCATGGGCCTTGGCATGATGAATCGATACATCCAATAGTGGCATTGATCAGAAATTCCCCGGTTGTGTCAATCGTAAACATACTGCAATTGCTGGTCTGCCAGACCACAGGTGGACAGTATGAGAGCCTTTTGCTGCCAGGTGGAGTGCAAAGGAGATGGTGGTCCACATGCCAATAGTATTACCCCAATTATTGATAGCAATATTACTGCCAGATTGATCATGGCAGGGAAGATATGGAAAAACTGAACGCTGTTTATCATTGTACATTGTAGCCAACGACATGACTACACATCTGGTGTCCAGGCCCCTATGGGTATTGGCAGCAGCATCGGTCCGCTGGAAGACTTCCTCCCACCTGCAGGGAATAATATTATTGATGATATCAGAGAGGAAATGCATCATAACGTTGAGACCCAGCACCCACATTGAAGCAGCTACCCAACATTGTAAAGAGGCTTCCAATTGATCAGAAGAAATATTCAATTGAGGAATTTCACACAGTCTCAATCCCTTGAACTCATTCCAAATCATGCTCTTGGTCCCTATGCCAATTACCAGGAAAGCATTGTTGCTGATAAGAATATGGCTTGGCTACACCAGTATGATCACAATGTAAGTCCTCCTGCTGCAGGCTCTCCGGCCAACACATAGCATACAAGGAGCTGCCCTGCTGCAAGTTAGTCATTGTAAGCAAGGCAGGTACTAGCTAGACGGTGATTCAACGATTGGTCTTTTGGGTGGGTATTTTTCTGGCCCTGTAGAGGGTGAATGGATGGGTGATACTTTGGAGTTCTTTGGAGAGGTTTTCGGTGTCTTTTGGTATTTTGTTTATTTTGTTATTACATCTGTCATATTCATCCATGAAGGACTGTGCCGAGGTTTCACAATATTGGGATATATCGTTGAGACATATGGTTTTGCGAAAGGCGTTGTGGCAGTGATAGAACCCTGGGTGTGGCTATCATGCGATTGGTAATTCGGTATCTTGCCCAAGCAGAGCTTAACCCAAATGATTAGTGACACGTAAATGCTGTTTGGTTCATTGCGATTATGATTTTCATCAGAGGAAGCCAATCAACAACATGACGGAATAATTGCTACATGCAATACATAGTTTCCAGGGCCCATTAATCCAAAGAGTTGGAAGTGTGGGTCCAGAGAGAAGTTATGATCTGAGGGACATTGACAGGATAACAAGACACATTATGATGATGCATTCAATAATATAAACTATTTCTTTCATATACACAAAGCCATAGTTCAATTACTATACATTTATGTCGATTTCCTTTAGTCACTCCTTTAAATTTTTCATACTAATCACTCACCACCTTTTGAAATCATGACACAAAGGCACCACACTTCTACTTATCATTCTCTTTCTTCCGGCATAAAGAAGAGCAGATGATGTGTCAATCATGGGGATTTCGATAATGATCACAGGACAATCTCCGAAATGTACAATCATCATCCAGATGTTGATTCTGAGTCTAATGAACAGCCTCTTCAGCCACCATCCAGGATAGCAATGGGCAAGCGGCCTTCAGAAGAGTTCTTTACATCAACAATTGGACAACATGTTTTAGCAAATTAAGCGACTCCTACAGCGGTGCAACCTCAACATCCTAAGCATCAGGAGGTTGATATTCACTTGGAGAAGGAGGATGAATGGGATGCTTTGCAACTGGCATTGAAGAAGGTATTTGATTCAGTGTTTCAATGTTTCCATTCGCCCTTTGATGCATGTATTGATTACTAGAAGGATTCAAATGAAGCTGGTGAGCAATTGGTTGCTGGGAATGTTGGAAATCAGTGGCGATAGCAGCCCTGTGTTGACGATGTAACAGGCCTCATCCTCGGCGCAGAATTCAATGCCCAGACAACTCGTCCTGGGATCCCAGCGATGGTCATGGCACAAGGGAAGGCTATAGCTATTCATCATATGATGTTTGTGAATCACTTTGCTATGAATGCGCTGAAGATTGCCCAGATTTGTAACTGGAGGTATGTGTGAACTGCCAGAATTGATCCAACCCAGAGGAACTCAGACCCTCCAAATGCCTACATATCAGAGGTAAATAAATCATCTCAATGATTGTATTCATCACTGGCATTATTTATTGGGCTCTCTGAAAGATTACTGGCTCCCATGTAGCAATTGTGTACCATCAAATGACTTCAATCAACTCCAGGAATGGAATTCGAACCCAGTTACCTACATCAATCCGGCATATGGCAGCCTGGCTATTGGCCAATGACAGGTTCACATGCCCTACAAATGTTCATGGGGTGGTCCAAAGTTCCATTCTTATTGATTTTGTGTATTAATGATGACTTTAGAAACTCAAGTTTCGATTTGCAGTGACTGGAAATGTGGATCATATTGACCAGACATACTTCCATGGCATCGGACAAATGGAAATAAATAATGGATCATCAATTTGTAAAATCAACCCAGCATTGATTGCCCTGCACGCGACAGCCGTCTACGATTGCTAGTTACCCTGTAACTTAGGAGAATTCAGCAGCCACGCAGAGTTTGCTCCAGCAGGTTAAGAACAATGTAGGTGCAATACAGGAGACAGTAGTCATGCAGTGAATAAAGCATGCACAGATGAAATTTTGTGTGTCGAAGTTCATTTCTGTTCTTCCTTGACAGAACTTCAAGCTAAATAGATTGACATCATCTGCCGTTGGATTTGCAGAAGGATCAAATGAACAGGTACAGACCCAACGATGGCACAACCTCAAAATGATAAGAACAGCATTGTTGAAGACTTCGTGGATCACATCCCAGGGGGAGTAGCCGGATAATTGTTGTAATCGTCTCAGAAGGTTTGTTGCTGCTGCTGAAGCTAGCATGTAATTCTCAGCTGTTCTGCCTATGGGCAGGTCTGTCATCGCCAGCAGCAGCCATCCTGTCCCCTGCAGCAACAGCAACAGCAACAGCAACAGCAACAGCAAGAACATCACCAACATCACCAATGACAACAGCGTTCAGAGTATGGGATTCATCGAATCAAGTACAATTGTCGGTGGTGTAATGATGCTTCGATGTGAGGGATGGTGTATGTGATCGGATATAGGATTTCCTTTGTCTGCTGTTTCTTTCTTGGTTTGGTTGATATATAATAATAGTAGAAAATATCATGGAACTGATGGTCTACAAAAGTCTGATATTAAATTCATAAAAACATAACTATGATGATTCATAACCCTTCCATGATGTTTGAACACTGGCATGGTACTGAAAGATCTTATATGAACTATGTAGTTATCGTGAACCAGTTCTCCATAGTGACTATGATTGCTTAAATTATGCCTTCAGGGTCTGTAAAAACAGGAATTAGTAGGATTAGTATAAGTATTGGGAGAGTACTAGTGTGATTGCGAGGACAAATCGAATTGGGCAACCTAGGAGTATGCTGAGTGATTATTTGTGATATTGCCAATGAAATAGTCAACTGTTCATCAAGTGCTTGCTGTCAAACTCGCAAATGGGGGCACCACTAGTTGTGATAATTGAAAATTGTATCGTAACAATTCAAAGAACACTCTTGAACACTCAAGCACACCAGCAGAATGTATTTTAGTCTCTGGAAGTCTCCAGGATTGTCTGAGAGTATGTGTAGTGCAAACTTAAATATATCAATTGCAGGGGAGTATCAGACTCTAGGAGGGCATTTCTGCTGGCCTGCAGAGTCACTGGAAGCTATGATGACTGGTACGGGCATACTATAGCAGGGATTGTGATAGGTGTGGGATCACCATGAAGCGCCGGAGAGAACTTTGATTGCACCTGAAAGCACCAGTGACAAGTCTGGTAGTGTCCATATCAAGCCTGCAAGCAAATGGAAATGCCACTGACAAGTCTGGGAATGCTGGCAACAATTCTGGCTGCACCTCGAATCACAGTAGAGCAGTCAGGGAAAAGCAATACATTCTTTGCAAATGCTGCTGCTACGCCAGGCAATCATAGCTACTACTTATTGTTCAACAATTTTTAACACTGATACCTTCAAGTTGGATTCTCATCTATGTACCAATATAGCTACCCATCTACAGACCATATATCTACACAGACTCGAAGTGGTGGTTGAGAGCAAATCGAGGTGAACCTGAAAATGGCAATTGAGTGAACCAGGAGTTACACTCGGAAACCGCAATCGTGCTGGTTTTGAGATGCACTTGGCAGTGGTAATGGAGTGTATTTATAGATACATTTGGATGGTGTGATTGAGTCAACTGAGGGGTGCACTGGGGGTCCATAATAGTGTGAACTTAAAGGCTATTATCGAGCGATTTTGGAAATCCACTTGCAGGCCATCATTCAGTAAGTTGTTTGATATACAGCGGGAGGTCATGAATGTGAAAAGTTGGAGACCGTAATCGAGCGATTTTGGAGATTCACATAGAGGTCATACTCGACCGAGTTTGGAGGCTGTTATCATGTGAGAGTCGAGATGCCCTTGGAAGCCATGAGCTTCCAAACTCGAATGCTATGATCAAGTGAGTTTGGAGAGCTCTTCGATGCAGTTGATGGATGGCACAACAGGTGCTGAGACGGTACTCATCAGTTTCGTATCTTGCAACAGTAGGAATGAGACCTGGTGACAAGACCTTTCAGTTCACATGAAGAACTAGCTGACGGCAGTTGATTCTTTACAGAGGTATATGGGATGCTGAAGCTACGTTGAAGGGTCAGTTTCAAATCAAGAGAATCAGGAATACACACCCGATCTTGGATGGATGCTGCACACGGTGTACACAGTTCGTACTTTGTGTCCACTCATGATCATGATATGGAGAGATAGAGACAGATGGCTTAACATTGTATTCCTCGATGACATTCGGGGGCTCGAGGCGAAAGCGAGAGTTTGGGGAAGTAGACCAGAATGATATGGGAAATACAAGCCAAAATAGCAAATCAGCGGTAAGACTTCCCTGATTGGGTTGGGAAGACCAGGAATGGGTGTTATGGCATGTCGGATCGGGACTGGTACCTGCGGTATTGGGTATGCTACTTTATCTTACGCTCAACAGTTTCTTAATTTACTGATTCTCATGATGATTTCCGCCATCTCCTTTCATCTCTCAATTTGTCATCCTCAACTCTACCATCACCTGAGAACACGAAGTTAAGTCATTGCTCTCTATTTCTCAGTATACTGATCAAGTGTTAACACTGAGTACAGCATACACCGAGTACAGCATACACGGAGTATAGCATACACCAAGTACAGCATACACCGAGTTCAGCATACACTGAGTACAGCATACAATGAGTACAGCATACCCCAAGTACAGCATACACCGAGTACAGCATACACCGAGTACAGCATACACCGAGTACAGCATACACTCCATACAGCATACACCGGGTACAGCATACACCAAGTACAGCATACACCGAGTACAGTATACACCAAGTACAGCATACAGCAAGTACAGCATACATGGAGTATAGCATACACCGAGTACACCATATACCAAGTACACCAAACACCGAGTACACCATACACCGAGTACACTGTATACTGCGTACAACATACACCGTCACCCACAAGGATCTGAACACCAGTATTGATGAGCCAGAAATCCGATGAAATATCCAACTTGTGTTGTATGATACCTTCACATCCAGAGGGAACCCATCAAACAATGACAGGCTCTTACACTGTTTACTGAGTTTTGGGACTTTTGAGGAGTCTCACAGGTACAAGACAAAAAATTTTGTAGGCAGGAGAATTGCGATGAATGTGAGAATTTGATTCAAACTTCAAGTCACTGCAGCGCTAGGATTGCATTCACTCTATGACTAGTGTAATCAGATGATGTGGCTGTTGTCAGGCGAGTCCAAAGCTCCAGAGGATGATACTGGGATCGAAAAGCACAACACCAATGCACTGTATTCCAATGTGAAGAGTACGATGTATGATATCCAGACAGCAAACCACGACACCCAACTGGATGCGGCACCCAACAATATCCGAATTGCGAAGCGCTGGAGGATCCACAGGTGGTTACAATCGAAACTTGCGTACGGGAAACTACTTGTTCAGATCCTGAAGGAGAATGCACACCATGTTGATCGTGAGTGGACTGAGGATGTTCAAGCTAAACTACAGACCCTTGTGGAGAGATGCACTTCATGTGGTGCTTCAGGAGCATGGAGGGTACATAGATGGTGGCTGCCATGTTCCTCATTGGTACTGGGAGTCAACGTGGATCAGGTTCATGTTTCGGGACAATGGTATGATGAATTGCCACTCAATACTTGGGTGGATTGCCCCATGTTCTGATCACTGAGAGAGATACTGCTGCCGATGCTTATCAACAAATCAGCGGAGTATCCTGAACCTGGTGAAGACGAGGCATCAATTGAGGCGCTTCTGCACAGATCTGAAAGTATTAAAAATGACTTGCCTTGTACACCTCTTCCTCAAAAGTCTGTGCTATTTTGTCCTCTGCCAGGTGAATTTCGTCATTTGAAGTGATGGCTCACAAAGTATCTTGCAGATCATCAGGATGTATTCAACATGTTTGCAGAAATGGCCAACCATGAGCGCCCAGAAATGCAGATCAAATTCCCCGATTCACCAAATCCCTCTGTGTTTGTAACTACACCCAAAGTCAGTGGGCCAGGCCTCAATCTCACAGTAGCAAACCATGCAGTAATAACTCGGAAGTTCTGGGTATTGAATCAGCAGCTTGAGGCATTTGCACGGGTTGTCCGACTGGGGCAAAACAGAGTTTCACAGACATTGCTACTGAACACTGGACCCAAAGGTTATAATAACAGAGTGAGTGATCTCCACCAGCCCTCTGGAGTGGCTCAAATGAGAGTCCTGAATGGTCTGATGAACCAACAAACCATCATGATCATAATGGTATTCCGGATTGTAGAGTGTCATCAGAACACTATGAAGCATATTACAGAGCGTGCAGACTTCACACCGTCAGATGGTGAGGATGAATGATCAAGATCAGGGTAGTGAAATCAAGATATGCCTCTTTAATCATTTAATCAACACTATCTCACCAACTGATGCAAAATAGTCAAATGGTATTGAAAATGAGGTGCAATTGAGCAGTCCAGAAGTATTGGTTAGAGTTCGATTCCATTTCTTATTTGTTGATTATTGTGATGAATATGAGATGATGTCAATGGTAAACAGATATCTGGTAAACTGACTCATAGCACCATTTGGATGAACAAATATATGATGAAAACCAAGTGCCGCAGTTTAACTGTGAACTAAGTGAAATTCTGCAGAGCCGTATTTTCTCTTGTGGGAATCTGTCGATGCTGCAGTCTCTGCTGATCGGAGTCCTTTATAGTCAGTGTGAAATTGTGATTCCGAAATCTGCCTACCAGATCCATGTTTTCAGGTATGCCTGAACTTCCAACTTTTATTCCAATCATTTGTTGCTTGTCAATTTCAGGTGCACTGTATACTAGAGTCCCGAAAGAATTCAGGATATTCACTCAATCAATAATGTTGAATAATTTGGAGTCAATTGCCAAAGAGAATCACTGTCAACTTCTCGACACTCCTCAGACAGATCTAGTACAATATATCTTTGATGATACATGGATACACAGACTGTCTTGGCGATATTGAGTTAAAGGAATGTATCCTGAGATACAGCTCTCAAATTCGAATCTTGCCTGATGAATACTGTCGAGTATTTCCTTGCTCAGGAATTTGGTTTGGACACACCTCAGATCCACTCTCCTGTTGAGTGAGATGGTCTCAGATTTGACACCGCATACATACTCTATTCACTGGCCAATGTTGACAAGCTGCCACTTATTATTCAAGTATGATCCCACTCCAGGCACCCCTCTGAACTGTGTATACTCAGCTCTCATTACACTTGAACAATATATTTTGCTCCATTCGAAGCATATTGTCTTCCTTCCTGAATACTTTTAAATCTGTGGCTGCCAGCACACACAGAGTGTTATCTTTCAGGCACAAAACTTTTAGATGCAGGAGTGGCTCATCCCACTCAGCCTCAGCTGATATCAAAATCTATGCTTGATCTGTATGTGAAAGGCGCCGATTGAAAGCCACAACTGTCACCCTCCGTGTAAACTTATGGTTTGGCGGAGGGTGTCCACCACTCACTGAATGTAGATGTACAGCCCAGCGCGAAAAGTCACCACAATTCACTGGATTTTGACTAAGAAGTATGTTCGGACCTTACATCTCCAACATCTTGAAATAGATTCTATCATTTGGGCTTGATACTCACGCTACAGCTTAGGAGAGTGAACCTCAATAGACAACTTCTGCCCAGCGATTCTGCAGATGACCCGCAAATTCTGCTCACTTGTACACCACACTTCCTTGAATACGCTTAAATTCACAACAGTTCTAATGCAGACTTAACTACATTTGTACTAACTTGAATGTTTCGGCCGCCAAAAACTGTATCTTAAAAAAGATTATATGACGCAATCTCCATCAAGAGAGCTCGAAGAGATAGAATCTAAATACCAGTCTCTGCTCAGCGGCTCATTTAGTGACCAGCAAGCTCCAGCCCACCATCTATCTTCAATGGGTCAAGTTTGTGACGAATGATAAAAAGAAGATATCTGATTTCCGCCAACGTCCAATCCCAAGAGTGCATGAAGAACACATTTTGATAAATACTTGAGTTATGAAAAGGCAATTTCTGTGAGTACAAGTAACTGTAAAAGTAACGCGAGCCTACAATCCTGGCCATAACATGAGATTGAATCCTGCATATCAATTCAATGCTCACTGTACCTCAATTGGCGAGAACTGCATGCTGTTATTCGTCTTGCTGCTGTCAGATGAAGCCTCATGATGCATTCATATGATTCATATGCACTCCTTTGAAGCTCAATATTCATCTAAAGTCAACAATGTAGCATTGTGACTGATAATGAGTTTGTGATTAAATGATGCGGTGTTTACAAGATATTATACCCATCATCTTCATATAAGTGACTATTTATGACCCATTCATTAACTATCTTGGCATTGATGACAACTGGAATCCATTAGATTACCCCTGAATCATCATCATACTTTTACCATTGTTCCTCTATAGTGAATCTCTCCTTTGTCAACCCAAATCCTCTGTCTTCTCGTACATTGACTGCATACATACTGCGGTTCAGCAGACTCGGACCCCTGAAAGTGATGTTCTGCTCATGAAATTTCCTAATCGACCATTGACTTTACTGAAGAATCTTAAAACAACAGAATATCTCGAAAATACTGTGTCCTTCCGACTGGTATACCTCATTTGGAGAATCCTATTTATCCACTATCAGCAACATACTCTGCTGGAAGCTATGTAACTGCAAGTGTGGCCACTCACCAAGATCCCAACTCCATCTTCCATCCAAGTTGTGCAAGATTCTTCAACACACCGACAATTCTGAGCCACACGCTGACCCCTCATTTTCTCAAACTAGAGGCAGAATGAACTAGATTTGGCAGAGTCATATGCAGGGGTGATCATGATCTTCCCATTTCTCAATATTCCATGTGCAGTTCTCGGAGATTCTTTGCGATACAACAATGGTAATCTCTCGAGTTCTTCCGGTGCATCTAGTTCATTCCTCGGTATGTAGGCTTAAACTAACCTTCAATTGTTGCATCAATAGGGTACTTGGATATGAGTGCTAACATTCGGCAATTGGGGGCATGAAGAATCTATATAATCTGGTGCACCTGACACTTCTTAACTCCCAATGAAGAACTAGCATCAAAAATATAAATATGAACTGCCAACATGACATCCAGACTTCTTTGAGACATGTCTCGAAATGCATTCTTCTCGGCCGAGCGTTACCTTCTTGAGACACGCCTCAAACTGCATCGTGCTTGGCTGCCTCAAACTGCATCCTGCTCGACTGCCTCAAACTGAATCCTGCTCGACTGTCTGGTACTTTGTTATCATGTTTTCCCGTTATTCTGTTAAACTTTGTACTATATTTACCCCTACATACTTTTCACTGTAATCCGAAGTTCACTTCATCAAACATGAAACCTACGGCCAGCCAGATGAGATATCACTATTCCCGAAGAATTAAGATGCACACCTTGAGAGAGCACTTGCACGTGCGTTTAAGAAGACAGCGAATTTTCATCGCCAATCAAAAGGTTGAACTTCTAATCCAGCTTTAAAGTATAGTGTTGGAGATAGTTAATGTCCAGGGTATAATTCGGATACAGCAGGTTGATGATAATACCGATCAGAAGACCATCGATAATCAAATTGTTGACCCTTGAGATTCCACCATGTCATAAAATATTGAAGAAGACGATTTGAACAACCGGCAGGAAATCCTACATCTAGACCTGGTGTGTCATAATATGACAATACGAACTACAAGTGTTCTACTGCCAAAACAATGGAGCCATGCGGATACTGTCATTGCCCACACTCCACTTCCAAATCTATGACATTCAGTCGGGGCCATAGTACCACCATTACTCAAAAGCCAAATGTCAACCATCAACATATGACGTAATTCTGATGTTGCACAAGAGCTCCCGCTTCCCAAGTCATGTGGAGACCAGAATGTTCCTCAACCAATGACAGGCAGAGATCAAAATGTTCCTCAACACCAAAAGGTGACTTTTGAAATAGTGAAATAGTTCATGGAGGCAATCACATTCACAAAACATACTTGCGAATCATTTCCGATGACAAGTATTTGATGGTTGATGAAGGTTGGAAACTCGCGATTGAAGCCCTGGATTGTCACCGAGCATTAGCAGGTACTCCTGTTGGTGTGCCATCTGTGTGTCAAATGCCTGGTGGTCCATATCTTACAATCGATCCGCAAAACCAAGAAGCTGTATGTGTTTATTCAATTGTCTGCTTCTCGATTGGACTGATGATGATACTAAACCCCAGAAAGATACCTAGTGGAAACTAAAGATTAGTACAAATTGAGGGAATTTGGCAGATGGAGCTCCTCAAACAATTGCCTGGAGTTCCCAGTAAGATTTAGGACCAGAGAGCGAACTTCGAATCCAAGTAAAAGAGCTCCTGTTGGACGATACTTATCTCTCGATGGTCATCAATGATAAGAAATCATTTGTTCACGCAAATGGACATGCTTGACTCAATCTACCATCAATTTTTCTTCACCTCCAATAGCTTGGGATGACAACCGACCACATCGCTGTTCTTTCAATCTCTTACACTGCAGACATTAACACATGTGGGCACACCTATTCATAGTGCACTATCTGAGTATGCCACTGGTAAGAAGGTTACAGTTATGTGTTCTCAAGATGGATATCAAGGTATAATTTGCCCTTCCACAGGGATTAATTGTTTTACTGCAGAAGCCATTGCACTTATCAATTACACATAGTGGTGCTGCATTTACCCCCCCCCCCCCTCCCCCCCAATGGTGCTCATCTGCTGTAATAGACGCTCCTCAAACCCCGTAGGCACTCCTCAGCCTGCATTGGCTCTTCAATATTTCATTCAGCGCTCCAAACTGCATGTTCTGTCCACGCTCCTTCTCTAGGATGGGCACTCCTGAATCACCTCCTCAACCTCGACTAGGCGCTCCTCTATTTCACTCCATACTCTTTACCTCCCTCCCCTTTTGGGGCTGCTCCGCAGGATATGTGCTCCTCCATTCCTGTGGGCACTCCTCAGCCTGGATTTGCGCCCCTCAATTTCATTCTGCACTTCTCCATCACCATCAGTACTCCCCTTGCCCACCTCACACACCACATCAAGCACTCCTTCCTTCCTGGTGGCGCACCTCTTTTTCCTCCAAATTCATCATATTGCCTTTCAAACTCCAGTTTGATTCGCCACGAGCTAACAGCAATTCCAAACAGTTTAGATATCACAAATCGAGCCCAACGACATTCGAATTCAATTTCACACACTTGCCAGCCACAAAACATTTGGAAATACCAGGAGAGCCTGAAGCGTCTTTCCGTCTTTGATGAATTGTTTCTACCTGCGTTTGTCAGCCCTGACGAAATAGGAGATTTACTGGATGACATTCAGACTGTGTTTGATTAAAATGATTCCGATCGCTTTGTTGGCTTCTTCTTTCGATATTATCCACTTCCATTTTACAAACACTCGCCATTGTATTGGGTTCTGCTCAATGTAGTGATGGAAACAATAGAATGTTGATGAGATGCTGCATACTATAGTATGATCTGGAAGTTGATAATGAACAATAATCTATGCACCATACATGGAGGGGTTCCTTATTGCTCATGTACATCCGGAGAACCTCAGATAATGCATGCAGTCCTTCAAATAAGTATCCATAAGATCCCGGCATCTCTCAGAGGTAGTTTGTCATTTCCGCATTGATTGTGTCACAGTCCCTAGTGCTACCAAATTGTTCACAAATGATCCCATGATGCTACCGCACCAGTCATCAGAGACCTAAGTTACTCTGATAGTCTGCTGGAATGCCCTTCTAGTGTCTGGTTCTCTCCTGAAATTGACGCTTCTAAGTTTACACTCCGCCTCCTCTCACACACTCCTGGAGGCTCCCACTGACTATAATTCATTTCACTGAGGATCTCAGAGTTCACTCGATGTTGGCCTCCATGTGCATCTCGAAACCTGTACAATATTGGCCTCCAAGTGCGTTTCTGTGTTCACTCGATATCGCCACCCCACTACCTCTACATGCCCACTCCAGCATGGCCTTGGAGCATATCTCTGAGATCACTTGATCATCATCTTCAGATGTACCTCTGATTGCTCTTACACACCAGCAGCAGCCAGTGCAGATCAACTAAACTCAATTAGAGCCTTCAAGTTGTTTTCCGAATTTCCCGAATCGCAGTCCGCATGCACCTCTCCAACATTGCTTGATTACAGCCTCCAAGTACATCTTAATGAACCAACAGCAGTGTATGGAGATACAGGTGTAATAAAGACGGACTAAGCGATGGGGAGTATAAATTGGGGAGTCCCCAGGGTAGATAGACATCATCTCATTTTCATCTGATCGTATCATACAACGAACATATGCACTTTGGTTTTCCCAACTTTTCATCTCACCTGCTCTGTCCGAGATTTCGTGAATCCTCATGGCCTGGTGGTATCATAGCTTCTCACCCTCTTCGTACACTCCTCGAGCCAGAACCATGTATTCGCAAGAATTCCAAGTAGATGTCGCAAGATGTGGGCCGGAGTGTTGAGTGTGGGCTATCTGTCTTCGAACTCCGTCGTTTTACGACAACTGTGTGTATCTGGTGCACCTCTGAGTTTTCTCACTCGGTGTCTCCAAGTGCTCCTCCGAATCTGCTCCATTACTTTCTGCAGCCAGATTCACAGTATCTTTATATATAGAGTGACTTCAGGTTTTAATAATTCTTGCCATATTATAATGTAGTGAATCTTGTGACTATAACACAGACAAATATAACCAATAGAGATGCCTTGTGATTGTGAAACTCTAGGAACCACTGATGTGAGAATACAGCACCAAGTTTCCTTCAGAGCTTGCCCAGAGGTCTCAGATGCTCCTGCAGTCTCCTGCAGACCTGCATAGAGCTCTCAGCTACTTCATCATTTGATGATCCTATAAGTCACATCTTGTAGCATCCTGAGTGCACCTCCAATACTATTGGTGCTTTCACGAGTACTGGAGAATAGTTTTGCAGAGTACGAGATCACTTTCCCTAGCTCTAGGGGGTCTGGAAGGATTTAGAAGTACTTGGAAGCACTGGTGAGGTTGACCGGAGTGTCTGGGATGTTTCCATGAGGCTTCCAGACCAATCTACATTTTCCTAATACAATGTCATATTCCAGGGAGACATTGATTTCTTTTTTTTTCAGTAAGTGGGTACAATACCCTAGATGGATTTACAGAACAAAATTTGGCTTTTGCCGATGCATGGTGACAGGAACTACACCAAGTACTGCAGATTAGCTGACACCCGACTGAGAAATCACAGGCGAATACATTATGTCACTCTGGTACCATGGACGATACATACTAAAATCAATACTAACAAGAGAATTAATGATGCTAGTTAGACCACAATGTATGCTACTACAGATACTACTGCTCATTGTGGGGTATACAACAGAGATCAAATCACCCGAGATGGATGAAGTGGCAGCAAACGAAAACTGAAGGCTGAGATAGTTGGTGAAGTAGAGCTAAGACAGTAGTGAGGGAAAAAGTTTACCTCAAAAAGAGTGCCAATTGACTCTAACCTCACTTTCAAAATGAACTCACAAAGTAGCAATTGACATTACACAACCAAATACTGCCAACTTGCCATTTGAACCACAATCCAACAACCAAACTGCAACCTGAGTAACAATAATAATATTGACAGAGTTCACTGGATCTACTTCCGGTGCTGCGTGATCTAGTGGCCTTGCCAGATACGCTAGTCCTCAACCCTCGAGCAACACCAGATCCTCTACCAATTCTTGTCCTTATACCAATATCTCATCCCTCCATGCGAATAATCAAACACCATTTATTCAGTCCCTAACCCTCATCATAACAGAGAAAATGAGTGAAATGGAACTCCCAGAAACCATGAGCACCACAGTCTGCAGTGGAGCTGGTGTTATCAAATTCCTAAATGGATATAACAGCCTCTCGTCTTGCACTGAATCTGACCTGTCAGCTAAATAACTTAACCCAGCCATCTTGCACTACTGGTCTGTCAGGAACTAGGAGACAATTACGACAGTGAACCGATAGGGGACAAAAGACTGGGAGCTGTTTAAAGATGAACTGGATAATATCATCTCCTGTACCGATGCCTGAGTTATGTGTATATTAGATATTTCTACGTTCATCTATGCAAGGAACAGCTGATTTATAAGACAGTTCAGCCTGACATCCTGTATTCCCACATATCAAAACATCAGCCACATTCTGATCAACATGTAAGCCATGGCCAGGTTATTACAGTTGGAACTGAGTCTCATCACCCTGCAGATAGATGGTACTGGAAATGTTCGAATGAAACTGGAAAAACATCCTAGAGACCCTTGGGGTGGGAATACAATATACTCTGAACACAGGACTTTAGTCCATATATGACAACCAACATCATCCCAGTCATGTACTCAGGGTGAGTATGTACGGTGCCAGGTGATCCCCCAGACTCTGTTCTAGCGGGAGTCTCGCTCATGCCATCAGCAGCAGGAGTGAACATTCTGGCAGTTTCTAACGGAGAAAGCCCAGAACTGGTACAATCCACTGAGAAAATGAAAGGAACATGAAAATTGCCAATATGAAGAAGGCCTTCAAGGTTTGAACATTCCTGATGAATAACATGGTGGAGCCTAAATGAAGCGGCAACAAACCTGCCAGAGTGAATACAATCCAAACTGACCATCCACCTCTAAACTGACGAATGAGCATTCCATCTCTGAATGAACCCATGAGACCCACCTACTACTGACCACAAGCAATTTCAAATCATTATCTAAGGTATGGAGTGAAACCCAGGATATATTGTGATCAGTTAGGACACATCGGCACGACCTGTCCCCAGTACCACCCCAATGTGGTCTTGGGAATCGTATGTTGCATTGAACATGGAAAGAATTCTAAGAATCATGAGGAGAAACTGGAGGGGAAATTTGAAGATATCAATGGAAGAGAACATTTTTGTTAATGTAAAAGTATGTTGATGCTGGTTGACCAGCACACCAGGGAGGGTGAGTAACCACCATGGCTGTACAACAGCCACCTCTGCCACAGTCCATTGCAACATATCAGCTGTGTCTACAGGCTAGTAATCAGGTAACATTCTTTCCCTATGAGATTAGGCACCAACTGATGGATCTCTATCCGTATTGCTTCTGGTTGTCAGCATGTCAGATTGGTGCGGATGAATGTAACAGCAACCATATTGAGGAATTGAGCAATGGTCATGAACAGCAAGAAGAAGGGCAGGGTGAAAGCAGTGCAGAGAATGAGCAGGAATGTGAGACAGAGGATGAATGTGATGTGTTTTCTGACATGGAATCGAGAGAAACTAGGTTGGCAGTTGTGCACATACATGCAGAATATGTCCCCATCGATTAGAGAAGAAAGAAGACCATCAAATAACCAGGGGTGATACCATGTGGGTATATATCAAGGAAGCAGTTGTGCCAGGTTCAATAAGTGGTAGTAATCAGAAAGAGTGAACAACTAGGAACTCAGTGGTATTCAGTAAGCAAGTTATTATGCCACACCCCTTGGCCAATGTGACACCAACTAACCCAATGACCACAACAGTTCCACATATGATAGCAATGGCAGTCATTAGCAGAAACTGCGAAGTCCTGAAACGCACCCAATTTGGTATCACTCAAGTACCCTGGCAGGTGAGAAAAACTGCCAAATTGACCTGTCCACAGCTACCAAAAGCATCAAGAGTCTCAGTTCCCAACAACAAACCAGTTCCTGCCAAGACCCCAGATGTACCATGGAATATCGATATCACTCATGTTTGTGCATTTGTCTGACACAAACATTATGTTGAATACACTGAATCCAGTACTCTAGGGTATTTCACATCAGTCTTGGAAAGATACATGAGTGAAAGCTCCCCATGCTCATGGATGGTGATGCTGAGATCCATGTGACGAGTGATGACATTGCCAGAGAGCTGATCATTTGTTGGAAACATGCTGACTGTAAAGTGATCACTGCAAATGCTAATTACTTTAATCTGATGGTGGAAGCAAAATCCATGCTGGTCAATATGCATTGAATGGTTGTTCCCATACCCATCCTGTTAGTTAAGGCTAGATTCAAAAAGACTTGTCTGGGCTATCTCTTGGGAACCAATGTGTGATAATGTGAGAGAGGATTTCATAGTACCAGTAGTGATATTACCCTCTCGGCCATTGTTAATCAGAGCAGGTGACATATATTGTATGCTCTCCGGAATAGGTATAACATAGATTTGTCGGCAGGTAGGAAAACATATCAGCCCAGATAAACTGAGAGTGCCTAGGAATGATACGGCACAGCACTACAAATGAACACAGTTGGTGTAATCTGGGAGGACAACATGGAATCAGAAGAGTATAAGTAGCAAATCAGGAACAAAGGGCAGGTCAATCAATAGGAAGAAGGTATTCACCAGGAAAGTGGAAGACATCTAGAATGCAACAGACAAGAAATGATCAAATGCAGCAGGCCAACAGTCAGGCAAGGTAGAGGGGCTATCAAAGTTGGTGCGAAAGATTATGGAAAGAGGCTTGAAGAGGCAGAATGTGTAGAAAGAGGAAGAAAAACAGGCAGTTAGAGAGATGGGCAGCAGGATAGTAGAAGAGAGGTGGTCAGTGGGAGAGGAGGCACTAGTGATCGAACAGATGGTAACCAGAAGGGAATTTATGTTATTGTGATAAATTGCTAAGAATAGCAATGCTTCGAAACTCAGTTAAATACAGTAATATTTCCCCTACATTGACTTGGCAAACTGCAATCTAGGCAAAACAATAAAAACAGTCAGGGTCAGGGCCGATTACATACATGTTAGCAAGAAGATAATGTCTGTTCATTTTGTACCGTGTCCGCTGTGCTGAATCTCTCTAGTGACATAAACTCACTAACTGTTGCAAAGTGTAATTGACATTTACACAAGAACCCAAGTGCATGCGGCTCCGCCGCACACAACCCTGAACCAACCCACTTGGTAACCGTACACAACTCTGTCTTCACATTTCTCCTGGGAGGTATCACAACCGTAAGTACTAAACTCTGATTACAACAAACATCGAGCTTTGCCTGAAGCTCCTCCCAAATGACACCAAACGCAGATTTCCTCCCAAACAGACAACCAAACCTGGAGCTTCTCCGAAACAATCAACCGTGCCTGGAGCTCCTTCAAACCAATTAACCCCTCGCTCGATATCACTTGCTGAGGCTCCTCCAGCACCGACCACTCTCACTGGAAGTACTCATCGGCAGAATTCAGTGCTGTGTGCTGTCGCCTCACTCTCGATTGATGTAGCGTTCCTGCAACTTCACATCCAGCCGGAATAACCCTCCAATCTGGCGTGCTGCGCCTTCAAGTTTTTCTCGACCTCGACCTTCAACTTGTCCATTCTCTCTTAGCACTTTGTCATATATCATGATTGTATTGCCGTTGTCAGGTACAATCCGCTAACCATGATCCATAAGCTGTGATCGTGACTGCGAGTTGTGTGCTCCTTTGATACACATGATGTTTGTCAGAACAACCTCATCATTTCAGCGGTATCCCAGCAGCCGATGGCTCAATCGCACCTCTCTATATTTTCTGGCCTTGCGTGCAAATCTTCCAGCACAGTCACAATTCTCCCACACATCACTTTTAGGGTCCTGCATGTACCGTACAAACTGTTGCCAATCTGCACAAATGTGAGTGGTGGTAGCATAATCCTACTACCAGCTCTCCTTCGATGGGCTTTCTTCCCTTGTAACTGTCATCAACTAGTTCTCAAGTGATGTTGTCGTCATCTCTACGGCTGCAGCTGTCTCTGTTGCCGCGAAGCTGGCCACTGCTGCAGTGCATGGACAATACCGTACAATGTACCCTATCTTATGGCATCTGAAGCATTCCTGAGTATGACTGTGGCGATGCTTCCCACTCTCCAAACTACTGCCATTGCTCTCACTGCCGGTATCACAGGACTTCCAGGAGTTCCGGGAGTGCGTTGAATTGCTATACTCGCATTTCGTCCACAACTTTGAGAATATGGCTGCCTCCTCCGAATCGTCTTTTGTCTGTAACCGCGCTTTTTGGGCTTTCATCTTCACACTAAGCTCCTCTGGGGTATCGGCCAGGATGTCAATCTTGTCATACATCATCTGGGTGCAAACCCTCCAATCATCATCACTCAGTACACTCTGAATCAGGAAACATGTGTGTTACCTAATCGGCATCGTACCACTACCAGTACTTCAACTATCGGTGTCGGTGCAAAGATGGAAGTCAGTCACATAACTCTGAATCATCGATGAGTACTCCCATACATTCTTGCAATCACTCAATCCCACAGCTGACATCACATCACGCAAAGGCTAACTATTCAGCTTCACCTTCAATTTGGAGTCCTGCTTCAACTGATCCCACAGCACCATTGCACCCTATTGAACGCCATACCGATGCTCCATTGAACTCCCCATCAAGAGGAGAATAGTCAACCTTGCGATTCCATGTTGCTTCTTCCGCACTTTACACTCTATCCCATCCTTCGCATCCAGTGCTTCCTCTGTACCATGGACAGTGCCAAAACCTACTTCTGCTCCAAGAGTATTTTGATTTCCAAACTCCAGCTCTTGTAGTCCGTACCTTCAAACTTCTTACTTGAGATCGCTGTCGATTGGGCCATCTAGTTGTCTCTATATGCATTGAGTCTGTGCTGCTCTGAGAAAGTGTCGATGATGCGATAATTTGAGTCGAGTTCATCATATCAGCGAAGTTCACATGCTGATAATGTGTTGTACTGCGTCCGCAGTACTGAATCTCTTGATTGACCTACACCCACTGACTCTTGCAAAGTCTAATTGACATGTACACATGAACAAAGGTGCATGAGGCTCCGCCGCGCTCAACCCTATACCAACCCACGTGATGACCGCACTTAAATCCATCCTCTCAGTTCTGATCTCAGATTGAAGTACACCAAATGTTGGGCTTCATTGTGGTAACAAAGCTATTGCCCAGGCCATACCAATACCATGGCCTTGGGGTGAGCGGCTTATTGCCAAGTTCGTCTGAGGAGAACCTAATGAATGGTTGACTCGTGAGAGTGGATGCAAGCTGCAGATGGGGAGCATTGCATGGCTGAATAAAATGAAAGCTTTCCTAGAGATACTTTATACTGGGGAAAAACTCCCCCATGGATATGTGATAAGCTTGGAACAGTAAGTAATGAAGTTGAGTGACCCCATGGTATCTGGCTAGATTCCCATTACAAGGCCTGAAAGAATGGCACATTCAATGTATCCAATAAGGATATTTCTGCGCACAGAGAAAGGACAGAAGAGACAGTTTGCACAGAACTATTCAAGCCCACTTGGAGTCCATATTGGAATGCTCACTTCTTAGTTCGAAAAATTTATGGGAAGTACTGCTTTATCATCTCTACCATGATTGCATATTAACTAATGCTGCAAGATGGTGAGATACTGCCTAATGTCAAACCCCTTCCTGCAACCACCATGTGACTTCAGATGTTCTTAACGATTGACGTTTACAGTGGCTACCATCTCACAGTACATCTCTAGGGTTTTTGTTAGTATATGACACTGCAGACTACATAATGCATATAATGGCCAACCAGATTGGCACAAGAAGCTACTAATTTCGTATCAGCAATTCTCCAGCAATCATGGAACCAACGAAACATGAATGTGTGATCAACTGTGGCAACATTAATAGATGATGTGGGGGTGAACAGGCTAATGACCCAAGGTACACAGAATGAGTTAGAAGAACAACACAGAGTTCAATGGTATATTCACGAAGACCTCCAAAACCTTAATTATATATACGCTAATGTGCTGAGAGCCAGTGCCGCCTTGGCTAGAAAGACATCTGGCAGGTGGTGGAATGGAGTGAGGAAAGTCAGGATGCTCTGCAAGGATGTGGGAAGGTTGCCACAGGTATCGAAATCAGAGGTCATGAGTTATTTTGCCCCATGAAAGAAATGTACTAATAGGTGGGCATATTTGGCGTATTGAATATACCACTAAATGTGGAGTACTGTGTGTGCATTACTTCTAGGCCCCCAATTCTGGATGGTTAAGAAGGATGTCAAATTGCAATAGGTGACTGAAGAAATGATGGCGATGGCAGGGTTGACTGAGCCTGTTTGCAAACTTTCTGTATTGATGATAATGGACGTTAGCAATGGCTTCAGTCAACTTCATGTGGGAGGCAATATGATCTTCAATGGTGGTCGGATATTTTTTCTGTAGAAAAATGAAATCAACGGGCAATACCTGAATCCCTAAGAATACAGCGTTCTGTTCAGAGTCTAGAAGAAACTTAACGGACAAAACCAAGAGCATCATTGACACATTCTAGCACTTGAAAAGTTTAGCAGCTATGGCTATGGGATCATAATCCTCACTGAGGCAGATGTGAACACATTTGTCCATTGACTGAACTTTCCCACCATTGACCTTCCAGGGGAACTAGCAATCCAGTGGATTGGACGGCAATAACTATTTGAGTGGGAACTCCAATCAATTCCAGGCATGATAAATCCAGGTCAGATAATGTCAGACAGCGACCATGAGGGGAAGCGGTACCCGAATCAGAAGTGGAGAACAAGGTGTCAGACACATTTGAAGCAACATTACCGGATATTGTAACAGTGTTGTCAAGTATGCAAGGTTAGGGTTGCTGGACAGTCAGGTGACATTTCCGGTGCAGGGTAACTGCCAACCTTGTCTTGATATTGCGACGGAGACTTAGCTCCTTAACTAATATCTTACCACTTCCTTCAACACTTGATGTCACTTACACCCATGTGCGACCATAGACCCTGGTCCCAATTCCTGTACTGCTGAGCGCTGGTGTATTTACCCGTATACATTGATCGATTCATCAAAAATCAGATATGTTTTGCTCACTAGATGGTGCAAATTCACCCCTTTCAGTTCATATGTCGCAATAGACGCGAAATTAAACAATCACTGTCAATCACACACCATGACTCCAAAAAGGATCCAAATAAGCCAATTGGAAATGGGTAATACGTGTGGAAGCACGGAATCTCTTCGAGCATTGCTGGGCCAAATTATGTCTATCCTGAAGGGCTGCATTTTGGTGCTACCAGAAGCAGAAATCCATGGTAATGATCATGTCGAGACTCAAGTTCACAAGATAGTCTGCGATCCTAATTATGACAACAAAGAAGAATATGATGTTTATTGATCTCTCCCCAAGGTAGAGATTAATCATGGCCGAGATAACATCTTGTCAAATATCATGCAGAACAACCCAAAGGACATGCTTCAGCTGAATCAGATGCTGCTTAAACTCCAATTTGAACAACAAGCCGAATGGAAGGAGATGAAAACCGGAATGCTTCCAAATCTTAACCACAGCCAAGCCACTTACAGACCGGAGAATCCTGGAAATCATTGTACAATCTTTACGACAGTTGACTTCATATAATATGGTGGGGGAGAGAAAGTGCAGGAATCGTTTCTCGAAACATTAAGGTTGAACATTGGCTCTCACAAGTACCAATTAGGAAGAGGCAATCTCGATCAAGTCACATATGCAGTATCATTTCTCAATACCTGGCATCAACACCCAGTTCCGACTCAACGACAGACGGAAAATATCAGCCCATCCGACTTCGCTAGTGATGAACGAGAAGGAAAGGCCAAGTGTTTAGAGAATTTGGAAGCCTTCATGACTGAGCTTCAAAATATATACCGAGATAAATATAGCTGCCTCAATTCAGCATCAACAGCCATGTAGGAGTACCAGCAACTACCAAACGAATCAGTCCAAGTTTATGGCAACCGCTTGAATGCAATTTGGAGGAGTGCTGGCTGGAGTCTTCTAATGCATGAGGTGGGCCTATAGATCATGGCATGGGCAGCCCTGTGGCACGTACTTATGACCAAAGTCAGAACTTTGATATCCAGCGCAAAAAATAGATTCAACACACATGAGCAGCTCTTTAACTGTGTGGAGGCCTCCGAGTTCAAACCAGACAACAAGAAGCACATGGAACAGAAACAGCAAAGGAAAGCAGGGGAGCTTCCGAATGGTGGTGACATGAACCCGAATTTCTGCCCATTCATCTCTGTACCTGCCGAAAACACTTCTGGCAATTCCGATAATTCCGACAATACTGGTAATTCAACATCGGGCAAGTCCATCAACCCTTATAGAGGCAGCTGTGCCAACCTATCACCAGCACCTTGGCTTTCAAAGAAAGTCTACAAAGGCCGAACGGCCAACCGGCACTGCTGTTGCTGCAGCAGCAGAGGCCACACACCCTACCTTTGAACCAAATACGGCAAGTCAAACCCACCTGACGACAACTCCAGCAATAACAGCGGCTATGACAGCAGACAAATCAAGCACCCAAAGTCCTTCCACACGCAGCAGCAAACCAACTAGTCTACAACAATTGATATCTAACAAGATGGGAGAGGCCTGACGATACGGATTAAGGATTGGAGAACTTGGGAAACAGAGTGTTATTTGCAATGTTGGATAAGATTCAAACACCCTGAATCGCCTCAAAACCGAGAGTCATTCTTGAAGATGAGGCTCTGATGCTAAGCGAATACCTACACGGCACAGAGAGACCAGATTCAGCCCTTACCATCTATCAAGTCCTTGTACGAAACATCCATGGCAACATGCAGCAAGTCAACGCATTGATCGAGTGTAGTGGAACAAGCATCTTTACATCATTGAGCCTACTCCGGAACTTTTAACTACCATACAAACCAGCGTTCACCTCCACCCTGCATCTCAATAGCCAGGTGATGATATCGGCAGACGAGAGTGGAATGGGAAGTCTTTTGGTGCAGTACTGTGAACACCGAAAACCAGTTGACGAATTGGAGATTTCAGTCATCCCAATGAAGCCATACGAGCTAGTTTTCAACTTGTCATGGTTTAAGGTGAGGAACGCAGGAATCGACTACACCAGAGGTCGATAGACAGTCCTGTGAACCCCAAGCAAACCGCAATCGGGGTTGATTCCAGAATCTTATCACCCGAGTATTCTGCCGGAATGCGGTGAGGACAACACACATGACGAGCCTCCCCCGGACATAGAACAACTTGGGGCTACCCTCCTCAATCATCTCTTAGCAAGTGAGGAACTGGTCGGGGCATTTGCCATACAACTTGGAGAATGTCAAGGGCTGCTGGCAGTATTGCTGGAATGCATTACCAAAGGTGAGTGAAACCTCAGAATGCTCAATGTGTGCGCAGCAGCATGAGGGGTGGTTGCAGCTGAAGAGTGACACAGTGACGGTCCTTGAATGCCTGCTACTGGCTCACTGAGACACAATGGGAGAGACCGGTCAATGAGATGTGGTCGTGTTGTGACGAACCGTCTAATCAAGCCATCCCAGTACCCCTACCCATCTCCACCCCACCCAAGTACTCAACTATACCGAATGCAAATAATCCTAATGAAAATACGAACTGACTTCAATAACATGGATATGGTAAAGACATATGATGGTGGTCGTATCGAAGAACAATATCCAGCTCTCGTGAAGGTCTTCAGCAAGGTAACGGTCAAGACAGTTCCACCACATACGTCAACTAACCATGTGATCAATCCGAAACTTGGCTACAAATCACCATTCAGGCAGATTTACAAAGTCGCACAATTTGACCTGAAGACTCTCAAGGCCTACAATGAAATAAACCGAGCAAGCGACTTCATTCAGTGGTTACCATCCCTGGCCGCAGCACCGATCCTGTTTGCAAAGAAGAGAGACAGAGGACTGCAGTTATGTGTCAACTATCCAGCCCTTAATCTAGGTACCATCAGAAATTGCTACATCTTTCCTCTAATCTCAGAGATTCTTGATTGAGTGCGGGAAGTCCGGATCTTCACTGAACTGGACCTCCAGAATACCTACCACCTCATCCGAATGCAAGAAGGAGACGAATTGAGGACTGCATTCCAAACCCGCTCTGGTCAGTTCAAATACCAAGCGATGCCCTTCAGATTGTCAAATCCACGGGCTACGTTTCAGGCTTACATTAATCATTGTCTACAGTGCTATATTGATGACATCACCTGTTTTACCTTGACAATATACTCATCTCCATGACCAATGAGAAGGAGCTTGAAGCCCTTGTCTGAAACCTGCTGCAATACCCCAAGGAAGTCAGGCTCTGTAGCAAAGCCTAACAGTGCCAATTTGGAGTCCGGGAAGTCGGCTTTCTCGGATTTGTCATTGATTAGGATGAAATCGTCATTGAGTCAGCCGGCATATCCACAATCCAAGACTGTCCGACTACAAACCTATTCCGGTCTTTGCAAGAGCTTATCGGGTTAACTAACTTGTTTGAAAGATTTTTTCAGAAATATTGAAAGGTGACGGCTCCCATATTAATCTTGCTAAGAAGACCAGGCTCTTCAAAGTGGGAATGGACCTGGCATGCCGAACTGAGATTTCAAAAGAACAAAAAAGCTTTCACCGCCACATCGATTCACCAATATTTCAATCTGTAAAAACTGATCATTCTGCAGACCGATGGAAGCGGCTTCACAATTGCTGTTATCTTCAACACGTACGACTAATTCGAAATCCTTCCACCTGTCAATTTGTACCTTTGAAGGTATTCACCAGCCGAACAGAACTATGACGCATATGATCAGGAGCATTTAACAGTTGTCAAAACAGTGAAACCGTGGTGACACTATCTATCAGGCACCAACTACAAGGTGCTGATGCAGTGTGACCATTACAATCTGGAGTGCTTTAAAACCTCCAAAGTGCTTTCCCGAAGACAGACAAAGTGGGCACAAATTCTATCCTTCTATGCCTTTGTCATCGAACACTTGGAAAGCAAGAAGATCACTGCCAATGGACCATCAAGAAGGCCTGACTATGAGATAGGGTATAAGAGACCCACTATGCGGCAACTGGCAACCTTGGCAACTACCACCATTGAACTGTACAATGACCTCCTTTAGGAAATTAAAACAACCCAGGTGATTGACACGTTGGCCTCCGATGTGAAGCAAAGGATCACTGACTCTCCAATCATTGATATTCCTGATCTGCAAAGAATAGACAAAGTAGAGGAAGACTAGAGTAACAGATGTAAAGCCAGTGCCGAAGATCTCACCTATGAACAAAGGATATGTGACTGAAAGAATGACCTGCTTCACAACAAATTCATAAGCCGTTTCTGCAACAATCATGAATCTGGCCAGTATGGAGCTCTTGAAACCGACAAGTAAATTTCCTGGGACTTCCACTGGCCCACACCAGATGCCACTGTATGATACGATGTCACCAGATGCGAAATATGCCATCAAATCGAAGCACCACGCCGCACACATCATGGCAAAATGATGCTGATAGCACCATAGTCACGACATTGGGAAGGAGTTGCCATTTAATCAGTCATGGACCTCTCTGAGTCAACCACCTCTGGGCATATGGAAATCTCGGCAGTCGTTGATCAATTAATGACAATGGCAACATACCTCCCCTGTAGGATGGATATCAACTGACCAGAGCTGCCACGAATCTTCTTTGAATACATCATATTCAAACATGCTGCACCAGCCAATACTGTACCAGATTGCTGAATGGAGTTTAACAGCCGATCCTGAAACTGAGTTTGCTTTCACCTAAGCATCAATCACAGACAGTTTACAGCTTTTCATCCAGACAGATGGCCTGATGGAACAACAAAACAAGTTCAAGAAGCAGTACTTAAGGGCTATCTGCAACTGCAAGCAGGATTCTGGGTAGAGCTGTTACCTTGAGCAGAGTTTGCTTACAATAATTCCATTCATAACTCAAAGCGGATGATGCCATTCTGGGCCAACAATCACTGCCACTGGCCAATGCTATTCAAGCCACCCAATGCCCCATCCAACATGAGATCGGAAATACTGGCAGATGCAATTGTATCCAGAATGGAAGTGCCTCACAGACATCTGTGGGAGATCTTGTTGGAAGCGCAGGTACAGCAATCAACATATGCTGGTGGAAAGAATGTGACCTTCAAGGGTGGGAACCAAGTGTGGCTTGTGACTTGACACTTCTGAATAACCGGACCATCAAAGAAACTTAACTCCAAGTGGACTGGACTGTATATGGTAAGGAAGATCTTCAACAAGAATGATAGCAAACTAGACTTGCCGAAAACAATGCGGAATTACAATATTTTCCATGTGCTGCAGCTTGTTTACTACACACCATGTGTTATATGACAACCATCCTGTAAATCACACCCAGTAATATTGGAAGATTGGGAAGAATATGAGTTCGAACAGATTCATGACTGAATGCAGCGTTACCGGAATCTACACTTCTTTTTTCAGTGGGCCAGATACAGCCACATACTGACACGTTGATAGGCGTTCAACATCCTTGAGAATGCTTCTTAACCAATCTTCAAGTTCCTGTATGCCCACCCAAATAAGCCATGGAGATGAAGGAAGTCAGATATTGGAAATGGAGGAATTGACTGTAATGGAGATATGGAGGCTAGATCAATTAGGGAATTCCTTCTTGATTCTTTGGTTGGGACCCGGTCCATTACAAATAGGGTTGGCACGGGTTTTACCACCTGCAGAAAACCAGTCAATTGGAGGTGGAGTTTCCCCGTACAGCAGAAGGTCAACCTGGATGGTAACAAACAGTTGGTGGACTTGTGAGATCGTACAAGCATGTATGCGGGTTGTTTCTTTGTTCTCTATCTGTATACAGCAGCCCGGGAGTTCCGCCCTCAATGTTGGCTATGATCCAACAGTGTTCTCATGTATGTATGGTTCAGGTTGCCGGATGGTCCCAGAAGGAGCCCAGCAGTATGTAACCGACAACCTCATATTGACATCGTGACGGAGACTTTGCTTCTTACCCAATATATTCCCACTTACTTCTACACTTGATAACACTCACACCAGTGTGCAACCGTGCTCCTTCTACCATATCCTGATTCTGCCAAGTGCAGGCATATGCACTGTTACAGTTATACAGTAGGGTTAAACGCCAGATTGAGAGAACATGAATAAAACACATGCAAGGAAGGGACAGGAGAGACCATATAAACCATTTGATGAGTTCAAACTGTGAGAAAAATATATAGGGTAATGGAAGTAGATATGCAAAGTTGTGGGTAACTGGAAGTGGCTGCAAGGAAATAATCCTAATAAAATTCATCCATTCTGGTAGGAAGTTATAATATACCTTATTTGCCAAGGAATATACTATGGAAGGCAGAGAACCAATGTACAGCTGGCAAAGGTTTCACTGCGCACTGAGTACAGTACAAACACAATGAATGATGTGCAAAAACTGTGTAGATATGGTAAGAGCATCAGCAAATTGCAAATCACTCAGATAGCCGCACACACACCATCTAGACATTCTGGAAAACCATCCGGGTGGTTTCATGGTTTTCCAGATTTTTCCAGGCACTCCTGGCGGAAAGCAAACTTCTCATGAACTCTGCAAGAGCATGCTCAGGTGGTTCTGAATATGTGTGCCAATATGAAATTACAATCAGAATGTAACATGATTTAACTTACAGAATAGTGTAATGTGGTAGCAGGTGAGACCACAGCGCAGCTCAGCCGAAGACATCGACAACAGCTGGGAGCTCGGCAGCGCTCTGTGGAAAACTTCAAACATGGTGCCATGTTCTCACTGTATTGGGCCTCAGGGTTCAATACTCACACGGCATTTTGTGACCTATATATATGTTTCTCATACTTACAAGATTGGCTGCATTGCAATATGACCCGTATTATATATCTTAGACTCTCTATATCGATTACTCCAGTCAATCTAGCTACAGACTGTACCCAAGTGTAAATGGAAAATTTCCAGGAGATGCTGATTGAGTGAAATTTGTGATGCACTAGAACACCTTGATTGTGTGAACTTCAAGATTTGCCTGCGTACCATGATCGTCAGAACATGAAGGCCCGAATTGAGCCTGTGAGGAGATACACCCGGAGGCCATGATCGAGTGTGTTTAGAGACGCACTCTGACGCTGCAATCAATTGAGTTTGGAGATTCTCTTAAATCGCAGCATTTTGCAAACCAAGAGGCCATGATCAACTGAACTCATAGATACATTCTGTCGCTGTGATGGATCAAAATTGGTGATTCACATGGAGGCCATGATTGTGCAATCAAACAGGCCAACATTGAGTGAGTTTGGTCATACACTTAAAGGCCTTGATCAATCAAGTTTGGAGGGGTACCTGGAGGTGGTCAACCTGTAAGTGGTAGATTGGGAGGCAGGCACGAGTGGCGTTAGAACTAGATTGATTGTTTAGATCATAGTCAATGCAACGTGGAGAGTTCAATCCAGCAAAGTCATACATACGATGTGAGATGAGATATGAGCAACTGGCTGGGAATGGGAGACCGTCAATCCTGGCATTATGTAGTATTCACTGTATGCCATACCCTGTGTACGCAGTACTCTGTCTATGCAGTACTCTGTGTATACTGTACCAGGGGTTAACTCATTATAATAGAATACTAAAATTGCGACAGATGCCTCAGCTCCAGGTTCGTGGGAAATGGTATGGTTGAGGTCTAGTCAGAGAGAGAGATGCGGATATAAGCGAAATCAGGATGAGAATTGGAAACTAAATAGAATTACAAGTGTGGGTCAATTAACCATTCCCCACATGGCAGGTACAACTTTGAATCTGGCAGGTAAGAACACTAATTTAAGAACTTCAAAGCACAATTAGACAAGTTGCACCCATGTTGTCTCATATGTGCTGATATTCTCCATATCGTTCCCATCTTTATCACCCATCTCTCTTTCTCATCCACAATGTCACCATTATTGTATAGTATAAACTCAGGTCAGCATTTGCAACCTCCCCATTCCATGTGCAGAAGTTGACACTGAGTAAAGTATACCCCAAGTATGGCATACACTGAGTACAGCAAACACTGAGTGCAGCATACACCAAGTACAACACACACCAAGTACAGCTTACTCCTAGTACAGCATATGCCGAGTACAGCATCTACTGAATACAGCATTCACCAAGAACTGCATCCTCTCACACTTGTCTGTTTTCCCATTATTCTTATGATTAAGTGACGATGCTTTACTGTAGCTTCAGCTTCCTGCATACCTCCCAACAGTTCAACCACCTCCATCCTATTCTCCTTTGCAGCTCCCATGTGAAGTCACCTTATCCCATTCCCAAAGTTGTGAGTTGCCCAACCAATAAATGAAGTCTCAGCACCCAGTGCACCTTCCGTCGATTGGTTCTACATCACCATCCTCCATCTGACACTGGAAACGTGATTGATCTCAACCTCGAAGTTTATATGACCATGGCATCACGGTCAATCTCCGAATTGGCTCGATCACAGCCTTGCACTTTGTGTCAATGTTTACACTGTAATGGCCTCCAGGTATTTCTCTCGGATCACCTGATTATCATTCTCAGCCCCATTGTGAATTGCTCTCAACATCAACAAAATGTATTTTGGTCACTGGGAGCCTCCAGGAGTGTCTGGGAGGATGTGGAGTGTAACCTTAAAAGTGTCAAATTCAGGAGTGTGTCAGGCCTGCTGAGGGCATTCTGGGCGGTCTTCAGAGTACACTGGGAGTGATTGTGATAAGTTTGGGAACATGTTCGAGTGCTAAAGAGAAAATTAGATGCACCTGGGACTGATGACAAACTAATGGGCCGATTAAAAACAATCTCTGCAAGATGCCTGGGTTCTTATAGATATTCATGCAGAGGGCGGCAGTTGATATCTCAGACTCTCTGGATGGCCACAAGCAATTGAATTCCCGGAACAGCAAATATAATGCATGGATCATTGTTCATGATCGTTACTGAATTCTACTTCTCACGATTTTCTTCAACACTGAATCGATTACCTCGCTACATTATGGAACCAAAGACCAAGGCAAATGATTCAAAAATAACGGTAGGTACACTGAAACAATATCCTGACTAAGCAGTCACATGATAGCAATTAACCATGGCATCAATGTCATCCACTACTTCTCGCACCTTATCAGGGCCAATCAAAGAAGGAATGCACAATTCATAAATGGCACAATGAAGCTGGTAGCGCCTCTTTGTATTAGCTGATTATATGTACCTGGCAAGTGGCTGATATTGAATTCCAATGTCATTTTGCCTGCTTTGTGATATCCAACAAAATTGCCATGAGAATGTTAACTCACTGCGAATCTAAATGGGGGTATGCAAGGTAATATGATAGATACCGATGACAATGGGGACTAACTACCAGAAAAAGATGACCACCAGATAGGAAGTGCTGTGTGCGAAAGAGGAGTGTACAGAAGGTGTGGCAGAAGGGCCGAATGAAAATGATGAGTGCCAAATCTAGGCCGTAGAGAGCCAAATCTAGGCTGCAGAGGGCCAATGACGATTGAGGAGCAATGAAAGGGGGGTATCAGGAGTGCGGAATGAAATCAAGGACCGTGAATCCATGCAGAGGAGTGCTGAGGGGGATTGTGGAGTTCTCTGCTGGTGGAGGAGGGCAGGTGGGAGTTGTGTAGCTACCATACCAGACTGAGGAGCGAGGAATGAACAAGAGGAGCAGCAATCAAGACAGGTGATTGAGTGCCTATCCCAGTGGATGAGCACTAAAAGAGCCGGATTTGACTGCCGAATGAAATAGACGAGAGTGAATGAAGTCTGAGGAATGCAGACGGGCATTGAGGAGTGTCTATCATACAGCAGTGGTGCCGGAGGGTAGATGAGGTGGGGGGGTTTAAAGCGGCCCACTAATTTGTGATTGATGAGTGCAGTGGCTTCTGGAGTCAATTTTATCAGTGGATGCGCAAAATGTACCTTGATATTTATCTTGAGAAAACTTTACTGTGGCGCTCTTTCAACTACCATATTCAGAGTGCACATGATGACCAGCTGCAGGCAGCAGCGTCAGAGTTTGCAAAGCAAGAGGTTCAATATAGTGGGATGTCATAGGCTGGTGCTCCAAGCTGTTGACGGTGAAGAATAATTGATGCTGGAGGAAATCCAGTGCTTCCACTCACATGAATCACCATTTCTTATCATCGACGACCGTGTGAAGATATGTGTCATTACACAGCGGCTCCTTAGCAGGGATCCGAAGCTCTGTCTCAGTGTGTATCTCCAGCTGGTAACAATGCACAACAACTTGATGTGCACCATCCACCAAAAGTCCTCGAATGGTGGTTACCTTCAGTTTTGACTATGTACATGTTGCGGCATTGCCGATATCACAAATATTATAGAGGAGCATTGAATAGAATATGAAACTTTCAGCTTCTCATGTTTGTTGATCAATTTTGAGAAAGGGACCACTGGGCAAGTGACACATGAATACTGTACCTACAGGAGCACCTGCTAATGCCTGCTAATGATCCTTAGCATCAATCGCAAGTCTCCAAGCCTCTTCAACTTTGGAGTACTTGTCATAGAATAATATTGGCCAGGGAGTCTTCCCGAATACATTTGCCTCTACAAACCATTTCGCTACATCCAAAGTAGCCTTTTGGTGTTGGCGAACGTTCTGATCTGCACTGGCCTTCGGTTCTGGAGTATTCTGGTCTGCACTACTCTTGGGCTGCGGCAGTGCCTGGGCAAATTGTACACAGTCAGACTCGGATATTTTGTTAAGTAGGGCTGACATTTGGTGTTTAAGCAATGGTGCTTCCATTGACTCAGGTGGTTTCCCGGAATTCTGAAGTGGAGTGTGTGCAATAACAGTATAGAGTTGGCTCCATTTTGTGGGCAATGAAATTCTTCTAGCTTGTAAAAACTTGTCCCCACAAATGTGGCCTAGTTGTGGGACCTCCTGCTGGTGATACATATCGTCCTCTTCTATGTTGAATGACATAGTGGACCGCCGGTGTCCTCACAATCTTCATCACAGATTTCCTAATTGGTATCATCATCTTGCTGTATTATTCTTATCTGGGACATTGATGCTTTGCAATGTGATGCACGAAGGCCGATACTTGGATGGCAAAAATTTGATGGGCGATGACTTTGGTTGCATTATTGAATACGAGTGCGCACTCAATGTGTGGTTCTTGATTCTGCTGTGATTAGCAATTTCTCCCCTGGCTGGACATAGATTCCATCTGCTGTAATGAAGATAGAAAGTTGCGGAATATGGGAGAGAGTAGTATATAAGCGGTAAAAATAAGCTTAGGTGCAATAGATTAATGGGAAAAATAGAGCATGAAGTTGCACATAGTCAAGGAGACTGCAATTTATGGTGCCCCTGGAAGAATTCAGGAGAGATAACTTCAATTGTTCATATGTATATTGAGGCCAGCAGTCCAGTGTTGTGATTGAGGATGTTGTCAGGTGCACTGGAATGGATGAATTCCTACTGCCAAATGTTCTCAACTCCAATCAACAACACTTTGTATGAATGCAAAAATTGGAGATTGGCTAGAACCAATGCACATAAGAAAGAACCAGATGCACCAGAAGACCACTTGCGACATTATCTAACCCCTGGCGCTGGCTAAGTGGAGCCCTGAGAAGCGGAATATAATCATGTGCCCCTACATATAACTTCTCTAGACATAGTAAGTTTGCTTGAAAGCTCGACTATTTGAGCTGAGTGTATGGCATACATCTTGACGAGGGACCGTTGAGATGCAAGGGGTCAGAGTCAGTTTCATATGAATTAAGGAGAAGTATGAATCTCCCTATGTGGTATATCAGCCAGAATGATACACCTATATTCAAAATAGTTGATTCAATCAGGCTGCTGTAACTAAGTTAGCGGTCGATAAGGTAATATCGTAATTATATCCTCCCATTCATGTGTTTTTCTGGGCTGTGTCTGCAAAATATCCTTCAAAGCAATGATGCAGTCTATTGAAGCAGAAGAGAATTTGGTATACACAGGAGAGATAAATGTTTAGAGATATACAAGTAGAGACAGAACAGTAAGGTATGATGGATAATTCAGGGGTAATCTAATGGATTCACGCACTCATTGATGCCAAGATTGCTAACAAAAGAGTTATAAATCCACTCTCACATTCTAATTATGTGCCTAATATCATAGTAAGTTGCACACCATTGAATCAGATAATCATTGTGAGTCTCACTATTACAATGTAGACATCAAGAAGGAGTGGAGTTGAAACCTATTTGCTACGATGGTATTAATGCAAAGTGAGATGTCATCTGACATCAGGCAGAGGAATGATCATTGCATGCATGCAGCTCTGGGGAATTGAGGTGCACCACTGATTAAATGGTTGTGCTAAGCTTCATTGACTGCGGATTGCTGGCGTGTAATACTCTGACAATCAATTGCAATCTTTGAAGTTGTTTTGTCTACACTTGAGCTGTCAAGATTCTCTCTCGTAGATCGTCGCTCATGAGGGACATCACTTCATATAATCTATTTTGCGAGAAGAGTTTTGGCTGCCTAAACATACATTTGGTCAGAATTGAGTTAAGTCGAAATTGAGAGCATTGAGTACTTAAGTCTCGTTGAGTAAGTGCAGTGGATGAGTGAGTTGGAGTTGCCGGCCATCTTGTAGAGTGGCTGAGCACAATCTCACTTTTGAGATACTCACTCTCACACTGCATCCCTTTTGACAGAACCCGATGTTGCAGAACCTACTCAAGAAATTGGAAGCAGCGTGCCACCCATACTACTTAGGCAATATCGAGTTAAGTGAGGTTGATAATTGACCAGGGATATGCTCATGTGGTTCAGTTGTGCGGGGCTAACTTCCTCCAATGGACAGTTGACACAGTGCTAACAGTTCCAGGCATTGCAGTGGTGGCTCTCACAAGCCGATCAAGCATAGATTGATACATTAGCAGAGGCCGAGTCAGCTGACCCACCAGCACCTAAATGTGAAGTGTCTCAAGAGATGACAATTTGTAGGCGCAGCATCCAGTCATTCAAACCCAGAGAAAACATAATGAGAATGAAGCAAACTAATATAAATAGTGCAGTATGAACTGGGATGCAAATACTTCGGAGACTTATTGTTGCTGTTGCAGCATGACGTTGCTGGACTGATACATCAATAATGAGTCGTAGCTTGTCAATTTTGGCTTCAGAGAAATCCAAGAAAGTTATTCTGGACTGGGTTGCAGATCTCAGTTGAGCCTGAACTTGAATCATAGACCCGAACATACCCAGCGGTGACAGCTGCAGCTTAGCGATGAATACCTAAGCCGGATCGCATGCTCCGTCTGTCTGGTATGCAGATGTGAGGTGTGCCTGAACGACTATGAAATTCCTCCACCAGGTGCGACTTTGCCATGAATGAGTGAGCCTAAGTGTCATATTCTGACAGAAGAACACAATATCGTGTAACCTGTCAGGATTGCCAAATGGGATCGGCAATTATGCTCTGATGGTTATGATGTTATTTGCTCAGGACTCTCCAGTTCAGCTGAACATTGAGCCTGTGCCAGCAAATGCTGTGGCAATGCGATGAATAAGCGAGCTGTGTCTCATCTTCTGACTTAAGCAGGCAATATCACCTACACTGTCAACTTTCCCAATTGCATTGGCAAATATATGGTACAGGATACGTCATAACGCAACTCACAAGATATGCTCGTGGTTCTGCGGTTGACATGAAGCATGGTCATCTGGGAGTACAATGTGCAGTTTTGCGAGGGATCAGCCAGCCAGTGTTTCATATTGTGACACAGCAATTGGATTTCACCTTGCCTGACTGTATTGCCCGATGGGATTGCCAGATCTGTAGTCCGCAATGTATCTAAACTAGAGTCAAGTCATATGGCCTGGATTCTCAGGTGCACTTGAAAGGAGTTGAATGGTGCTGGCCCATTTATTGGACTTCCAAATGTGTCTGGGGCTTCAGCTTTTCGGTGCACCTCAAATTCACTACTGACCAGCAATTTGCTACCCTGCACAGCATGATTCTCGAAATCCAACTCCCTCCATTTATCCAGAAATAAGCTAGCCAAGGAATTTGTAATGTAGCTGATTGATTGACTACGTCTCTAATTACACATGAGCAGTAATAATTAAGAATGCCAATGCAATGACATTCAAGCAATTTCTGATTAAAGACACAACAACTCCAGCATTAGAACTTTGATTAGCTTTAAAATGAAAGAGGGACAGGATTCATTTATGCAGTATAGTCTGCCTTACAGATGACATTTTCGACAATTTGCATCAGTTAACAAAATTACGTTGGTTGGCAATCTAATGTGGCATTCCTGAGTGAAGTGTTCTTCAAAATCTGAGATGATGCCACATCTTACAACACACTGTCTCCATTCTTCATGATCTGCTTCATAGGATCCTCATAATACTCCAAAATCCAGAAAATCATCAATGCCGTGATGTTTACTCTCCACATCCAGCCATTCAGCGCTTTCATTTGGGCGACTCCAGAGTGTTGTTATAGATCACTCACGCAGTTATCATAGTGAGCAGAACTCATGTTCAGTCACCAAGTATGTGGTACTGCATTTTGCCCTACACGGACATCTCGTGCAAATGCCTGCCGCAACTTGTTCATTACCCAGCACTTTGGAAGAACTACGGCACGGTTTGCAGCAGAAAGATTTAGGCCAGTCCTGTCCAGGTTGGGAGTAGTTACAAATCCTGATGCGTTTCGTGAATGCTGAAATTTGATTTTGATTTCAGTGCATTCATCATTGCCCACTTTGCATCCATGTGGAATATTTCCACCTGATCCACAAAATACTTGGTTAGCCACAACCTCCAATACCGAACTTGATTCGGAAGACGACAAAATCACATCACATTCTGTGGAAGATGTGCACTAGTGAGGGCATTTTCATGCCTCGCTTGTTCTGGATGGAGTGCCTCTCGTGACTCATTGTATTCGCCAGGGGTGGGATACGCTGCAGGTTTGTTGAAAAGCATTGTCAGAAATGTCTCTCTCAGCAATTATAAAATCAAAGAATCCACCCAAGTATCTAGTGGCCATTCATCATACCATTGTCCACAAATGTTGTTGTGATTCTCCATCTCTTCCAACACTAATGAAAAACATGTTAACCACCAGCGATAAACCCTCAATGGTCCTGAAGTATCCCATGAAGTGTGTCTCTCCACCAGGGCCTTCAGGTTTACTTGCTCATCCTCAGTGCACTTGAGATCAATGAGGTGTGCATTCTCCTGTATTATCAAAACGAGTGGTTTTTTGATGGCAAGGATACATTGCAACCACCTCCTGATAGTCCAGGGCTGTGCAATCTGTATCATCTGGTGCGCCACATCATACAAAAAAGATCAACAGGATGATCCTCTGCAGCATCATCATTGTCTGTCTGGATAGCATGCATCAGACTTTTCACTGTGGAGTACAATGCATCTGCACAATGCTATTTCATCTCAGTGTTATCATCTGGATCATCAGACACACTTGAACCCAGCCACATCATCTGATAACACCAGCCATAGAGTGAATGGAATCCTGGCATACCTGTGAATTGAAGTTTTGATCCAATTTGAGCGGTCATCACCAATTACGAGCTTACAATGTATTTAAACTGGTACCGATGGGACCCATCAAAAATCGCAAAACTCCATGCACAGTAGAAGCATTGTCCACTGGTTGATAATTTCGCTGTGCATGTTGAGGTATTATAGGACACGACGTGGATATTCCATCAGTTTTCCATGTCGTCAATACTGGTGTTCAGATCATCTTGGTTGATATTTGCATTGTCTGCATGCAACAAGTGAATGGGTTTGAATCCAGTTCCATATGTCATCTCAGCGATCACACTATTGAATGTTTGTTCGACACCAGACATTATCGCTCCCAGGATTGTTTCAAGCGCTGCTGGTATCACTTAATTCCCGTACAGCGGAGATCTCAGGATCTCTATGAAGCGGCGGGGCACTGAAAAAAGTCTCCGTGACAGATACCACTCTTGTTTCTCACTGTTGCTCCGGGGCAAGTTGTTCTATGTCATAAACACCCACACATCATGGGTATTCCACCACAAATTCACCTGTGGCAACCTTATTACAACTTTCTCAGTCAGCAGTTTGCATATCATTGCCACTGCCACTGAGGTGAAAGTCTTGCCAAGACCCATTTCATCTACAACCAGCGCTCCTGGCACATCAGATTCCCAAACCCACCACCCCCCAATGAACTATATAGCCCAAACCTAGTGCACCAGAAACTTGATTTCGACCAGACCTGGAATTGAATACATGTGTCCTGGATCAGGGGCATCTGTTGATTGGCCAAACAGATGGGCATTCAGCAGCCTGTCCACCACATCAAGACACTTGTGTTCAGATTCGTTGTGGATTGTATTGCGAATAGAACTAAATACTGAATGGGAATTTTCTCGATTGAAGACCTCCTTATCGTTCTCCTTTTGCTCCTGAACCTCCCTTCCACCTTTCTAAGGTTTTTTTTCCTTCTCAATAATATCTTTCAGTGGCTCCATGGTAAGCTCAGCAGTTGTACTAAAACCCCAGCACATCTGAAATTTATATGCATTGTAACAAATTTCACAGAGACCCAACCATTGGAACAAATATTTATCTGGATGGAATGCAATCAATGTTATTCTTTCAATCAGAACTTACATTAATACAGGTATCATTCTGTTGCCCACCAGCCTCTTTTTCCTGCTCTCTTCGAATCTCTTCAGAATGTTTCAAAGTGTATGTATAATGATTGGCAGTTGCGCAGATCCAACCTTAACACAGCAAGCAGGGATTATCTTTGCTGGTCAAATTACATGCTCGGCAATCTCCTTCTCTGTAATTCGCTTCATTTCGATCCAAGATATTTCCGGATTGTGTCAAACTTTCACCTGGAAAGCATTCGAAAAGTAACAGTCATACTAATCTGGCCATATATGGGGAAGATGATCATTTGCCTGCATGTAGATAATCCCATATACACTTCGTCAAATATTTGCTACCCCAAGGTGTGCTTGAATATCGATAACTATATGTATGACTCATTCAGGCATCAGTTTTTGTTGATGAACTCAAATGGCTCCTCCCAGTGTCTCACAATGGTATACAAAACTTGGTGTTGGTTGGGGGATCAAATGATATCGTGGCCATTCAACTCCCAGCAAATTCCATCCATGAATTTGGTAGTTCGCAACTTGGGCTGGATACCACTTGCAATTTTGCCCACGCACTCTCCCAAATCCATCGCTTGTCTCTTGTGGCCCCAACTGCCTTTGTTCCTTGCATCTCGAATATAAGTTGCACATTGCTTCATAATTGTCTCCAGCCACCGCCATCAAGTTCATTTAGCATTATCGAACTTATCCAACCGTAACCAGTCCTCAATTGTTGCCAAATACTCCACAACCACTGTCTTCCCGTGCAGGGGTCCATTGCAAGCCTGTTTCAAACGGTTCTGCCCCTGGATAGTGAACCATGCCTTCTTCACCAGAAACCTAGCCACCCATGCTTTCTTCCACTTGTTGACCCCACTGTACTTGCTGCGCCCGATCCTGTCAGAAGATTCCTTCAAGGAGAATTTGGACGACTTCGGACTTACTTGTGGTTAGCGCTCTGCACTGCCCCAGTCTGATGAGTCGTCACGCACATGATCTGCATTACAATCGTTGTAGGTAATATCGGGCATTGTTGGCAATAATGCAATCCTTGCAAAATCTGTTTTCTGCGGTGCCACTGGTGGTAGGAAACTATTTGTCAGAACGCTGATGGGGGATCTCCCAGGTGTGTCAGAAAGAGGTCCTGGTGCAGGAGTAGAGCTGGAAGATAATGGCCAACTGACTGGGTGATTTCCCTGCTGTCCTGGAGAGATTCTTCATGCACCTGGAGGTGCTGGACTTTGCCCAGGAAACTGCCGCAGGGGATCATGTGAGACTTGCCATAACCACTCGGGTGGAGGTCATATCCATTCCGGAGTTCATTGGGAAAACCTTTGCTGCAACAGTAAGCAACATATATTATCCATATTACCGCTGTGTTACTGTTGCTTGCATACATTATGACTACCTGCCATGTACATATGCTATTGGAGAGGAGTTATGAGAATGTTATGTGAGTGTTACCATATGTAGTATTGAATTACAGAATAAAGCAAATTTCTCATACTACATGCATTGCATCAACCCTCTTTTTTCAATCGTCATCTCCACCACCACCACCACCACCACCATCACCATCACCACCATCACAATCACAATCATCACAATCACGACCATTACAACCACCACCATCACAATCACCACCATCACAATCACCAGCATCGGGTATTTTACTCTTCAATTATTCTTCCCCGCACTTTATGTAATACCCCCCTACCAGCGATGCTCAATCCATCGCAACCAGCTTGGTCCTGGTGAAACTACTTTCACCACAACCAGCGAAGCCTGATCCACCACTACCAGCAAAGGTAGTTTTACTGCTACCATTGAAGCCAGATCCACTGCTCTCAGCGAAGCCACATCCACTGCTCCCAGCGAAGCCAGATCAACTACTACCAGCGAAGCCAGATCCACCGCTAACAGCTTGCTCCGAGCGAAGCGGGATCCAATGCCACCAGCACAGCCAGTTTCACCTCTACCAGCGAAGCCAGATTGACCGCTACAAACTTGCTCCCAGCGAGGCCAGATCCAATGCCACCAGCGAAGCCAGTATCACCCCTGCCAGCGAAGCCAAATCCACCGCTAACAGCTTGCTCCTAGCGAAGCCAGATTGTTAGAGAGGTGAGAGTTAGTATTGCACCACTACCAGCTTGCTCCCAGCAAAGCCAGATCCACTGCTCCCAGCAAAGCCAGATCTACTGCTACCAGCGAAGCCAGATCCACCGCTAGCAGCTTGCTCCCTGTGATGCCAGATCCAATGGCATCAGTGAAGCCAGTTTCACCCCTACCAGCGAAGCCAGATCCACTGCTACCAGCTTGCTCCAAGCAAAGTCAGTTTCACCCCTACCAGCGTAGCCAGATCCAACGCTACCCGCATGTTCCCAACAAAGCTGATTTCACCCCTACCATCGAAGCGAGATCCACTGCTACCAGCAAAGCTAGTTTCACCCCAACTAGCGAAGCCAGATTCACCGCTACCAGCTTGCTCCCAGCGAAGCCAGATTGTCTGAGAGGTGAGAGTGATCATTCCACCACAACCAGCTTCCTCCCAGTAAAGCCAGAACCACTGCTACCAGCGAAGCTTGTTTCACCCCTACCAGTGAAGCCAGATCCACTGCTATCAGCTTGCTCCCAGCAGAGCCAGATTGTTAGAGAGGTGAGAGTGACCATGTCAGAGGAGTGAGACAAAGCATATGAGAGGTTGGAAAGTGAATATGTCAGAGTTGTGTGATCAAGCAGATCAGTGGTGAAAGTGAGCATGTCAAAGTTGGAGTGGAAGTGAGTATGTCAGAGTTGGAGTGGAAGCGAGTATGTCAGAGTTGGAATGGAAGTGAGTATGTCAGAGTTGTTACAGTGAGCATGTCAGAGATGTGGGAGTGCACCTGTTGGATTCATGAGAGTCCGAGTGTATGCTTGTCAGAGTAGTAAATAAAGAAGTAACTTTTGAATATATAGTATAATCCATAAATTGCAGTATATAATACATGTGCTACAGTTGCATTACAGTATGAATTCAGTTATGCTATTGGTAAATTACAGGTGTATTATCATGGGTTACCAAAAACAGCTCTGAGGTGTTTTGCATTATTTGGTGTTATCAGTGTTATGGTAGGTTACAGTAGGCCATATAGCCTATGGTAGATTACACGTAACAGAAGATGATTTTCCTGATGTGGCCTATCAGTTGGAAATCGATGACTTACACTGATGGCTGGTTGTGAACTGTTGGGTGTCACGTTGAATGGAGAATGGTGATTGAACTGTAGAGTACATGGAAATGGCTGCAACGAATGAGTGTAGCTGTATCCATGCACCGGATGATATTGATTGACGCGTTTCATAGATGGACTATTTTTATGAGGGGTAGTTCGTGAACCATTACCCGATCATCCTGAAAAATTGTCACCGCATTGTTCTGAGCCATTGGGACCACCTGGTGGCTCCCAATTCGCTGTCTCCGGTGGTAATCTTTTTGTCAACATGCCCTGTGAATAAAGATACTGGTAAACTACTATAGATGCACGATGTGATGTTGAATAAATCGAAGTATAGGTGAGTATATTGCTGGTAGTAGTAACCTTCAGTAGAGTGAATGGCGTCGTATATCCCATTCAGTTGCCCCACACTGTGTCATTTCACTTCTCTTTTAATCCATGAAACCAATCAGATTGAGAAAATGAAACCCTAACCACACACATCCCAGCTTTCTTTATTATAAGCACTAATTCAAATACTTGGATATTGGATACATGCTCACGTTCAGATGCTTCCATGACTGTATAGGACATCGAAGGTATATGATATGATATCTCTAGGAACCCAACAAGAACTATCTCTGTTACGAAGGTTAGCACAACAAAGGATATTACCCATAAGTTGAATGCATACCACATTCCAATATCAGTTAATAGGAGGCCTGTGAGTCGAGCAGCAGCAGGGATGCTGCCTTTTGAGCTCCTTGTCTAAACATAATTGTTCTCCTCAGGATCCACGCTGCGGTCAACCATCGTAACTAAAGGAACCATCCACCCAGCCCATCAGTTCTCAATGATCATTATTTGGGCATTCAGCTTGCTAGTAAACTCATCTATTCATTCATTGAAGACGAGCTGTCTTCGTCATCAGCTGCTCGGAGACTCGAGCACAGGTATAGTACTCACAATACCACAATAATCAACTTATACAACCCATTTTGGTGGATGCTGTGATGACAAAAGAAACCTTCTCTTCTCTGGTAACAATTTTCAACAGACAGTGTGCATCATTATTGTGTGGGATATGATATATATATCCTGGCTTATGAAGTAAACTGATCGTAAGGTGATTTGATTTTACCCCTCCCCCACATTTGGCCTGGTGCGATGTGGCAGTAAGTCTGTTGCACTAACCGGAGATATAGCTTGCTTCGAACCAATCACCCGGAGGCTCTGTATTACCCCTGGAAGGTTTATACACAGGGATTGGAATCTGTGTTCACTGTTCTCTTCTCGAATATGGACAACACTCACCAGACACATGATACATGATTTAGATGCCAAAAGAAATTTTTTGACAAGAACAGACTTAAGGATCACATTCAATATTATCTCCCTGGCCCTGGGCGAAGAACCAGTGGTCGAAACCATTAGACTGGATTACATTAGACCATCACAGAGAGCCGCGCAAGGCGGTGCAAGAGAGACAGAAGTGACAGTAGTGGTGGATGTCTGGAAGCGGTGGACAGATGGATCACACTCTGACGATGGCCAAGTGGGAGCAGCAGCAGTAGGCAAGCACTGTAATTAATAGAGGACCAGCCATAGCCATCTGGCCACTGGACATATGGTGGCGTTTGATGCTGACCTGTGGGCAATTGGACTCATGCTCAGGCAGCCAGGCGAGAAAAGAGAATGACTGTGAAAGTCTGAGTGAACATGGTGGCTGTCTGCAGCAACACACAAGCCACAATTTGACAATCAGCACAACTAGAGCAGGGCCCAGGGAAGCGATTAGCAAGGCGGCTAAATTGGAGAGCACAGGCTCTGCTTCCCCACAGGATCGCAACTGAGATTCACTATGTCCTGGGACACTTCGGCATCTGCATGAGCAACGATGCAGACTGCGAGGCACACCATAGCCATGACGCAAGCAGAAGCAGGACGATAGAGCTGCCGAACACCACGGCCTCGAATCGAGCTATAGAATTCTGCCCTCGATGCTCAGCTGCCAAGCTAATGTGGGAGGCAGAAATGTGCAGCTAGCACTTCACCTAGGGACCCAACGGCATACCTGGGTCCAGGAGACCTGTTCCAATAACAAGCGCAAAGTCGCTGGCTGTCAGATTCTACTGACTATATTGCAGGAATGCACCCACTGGAGTCTACCCAAAATATTTTTGCCACTCAAAGAATAATAGATGCTGGAGGTGTGCAGGGACAGTGGCCCAGATGCAGAACCGCCTCTTCTGCCATTGCAGCCGGTGGAGAGTCCAGCAGAATGCCCTCTAGAACACAGTGGGAAAGGTGATGGGCTGGAAAGCAGGCAGATGCTGACATGTACATGCCTCTGATTTGTTTTCCATGGAAAAGTGCGATCACCTGGTGATAGACTTCTTGGCGGCTACTGAAGTATCACCCAATGTCAATGAATGACGGGCTATTACTGGACAGAATTTTACCACCTGCAGGATGGACTCAACCCGAGCCCTTATGGTGCGACTTCATTTGATGCACTTGAGTGGCCATCAATGAGCTTGTCAACTAGTAATCTACCTGTATACAATGTACCCAGTGCACAACTAGCAGAAGATACTGCCAACAAAGAAACTATAGACCCCAAGCAACCTGTCCTGTCATGTACTCCTGATCGACCAAAGATGACCGCTCCTAGGCCGGTAGTGGGAGTGGCAAGTGCAGAAGGGGGAAACATATGGTAATGCAATCAGATTGTACAACGAGCATCGCAAGTACTCTGATCATTGGAACCCATGGCATCCATTTCGGACAGCACACAACATTCAACAAGCTCAATCATTCCGCCAGCAAACAAAAACATAGATACATCAGCACCCGAGGTGTGGACTGGACAACTTCATACTTGAATTATTTCGCTCAGCCGATACTCTGGCAAAGCTCTTCTCTGAATTGGATTTTGGCTTGGGGATGATGATTGGATTGAAAATCATTTGCCTATAATCGGAACATTATACTTCAGGGATATTTTCAAATTTATTCAGTTCCCTTTGGGCTGTCCCCTATTTAAGGCAGCCTTCCATGTTGCACTGTTCCACCTTGCTGACTCGGAATGTCGCCCAATCTGAAGCGAAATGAAAATGGGCGATTTGTGGTGTCATACGCAATATCAGCTTTCTGCTGGAGCGACCATTGTGTCAGTTATTTGTGCATCCAACAAGACTCACTTGACAAATGTTTCAGGTGATTAGCATGCCTGGCCACTGTATCTCACCATTGCTAATATTTAATAGGGTATTTGCTACACACCAAAAAAGGGCATCTGGAGTCTTGTTGGGCTGATCATATGTCCCTCGAAAAGAGACAAAAATACTGATGAGGTATGGCATTCTGCAATTGGAACCATGCTGTCCCCACTCTGGAATGTTGACATAACTGGTCCTGGCTCGAACTGAAATTGTGCGGATGGATTTCGGAGGTACTGTTGCTGTCTGCCGGCTGACTGGGTCAGGGATGATCCAGCTCAAGTCATGATTGCGCAGGTCTCATATGGCTCATGCCCAATGGGTGAAATTCCTAATGGGGTGCGTATGTGTTGTTCAATTATTCGACAACTCGGCAATCAAGGAGATCAGCATGTTTACTTACTGAGTCTGGACGAAAGAAATATAGTTGTTCTGCCCAGTCTTCGCGTTCATCCAATCTGCAACCAGTTCTGGCAATTCCCTCTCTGAAATGACTTTTAGCTTTGGCAGCCTGGTGAATTGCATCCGCAGCTTTCTGGTTTACTTGAACTAATTGCACTGCCTGCCCAAATAACTTAAAGGTAAAAATGTGAAGGATCAATTTGATAATCGATTCACATCAGTACCAGGATATTCAGGCCTCCAGCACTTCTCGGTACCATTCGATTCAATGAATCACAGCTCCTGGCATGGCAAACAGATCTGGGAAATGATCAGAACACTTGCTGTAAATTGCACTCCGATTCTTGAGTGCTCCAAGGATAAGGGGAAAACTCTGGCAGAAACATCCTCTGATGAAATGGTAATGGGAGCAGTGCAGGTGTTATGTGCATTCTCTCTACCTGAATGCCAACAAAGTCACTCCGATCTGTAACTCAACAGCACTCCATGATGCACTGAAGCAACAGTACCAGATGCTTGGTGCCTTTCGAGCACAGTACATGTTGAAGTCTGTGAAGACCTGAGTGGATGCGGAGTTGGCAAGAGAACCCCATCAGCTACAAGATCAGAAGATTCATATAATCTGTGCTGCAATAGATGTTCAGTTGTATGTGGCCGGAAAGGTTACTACAACAAAATGTAGGCACTTGTAGATGCACAAGAATGGAGCCCAACAAGCGGCAACCAAATGGTAAGATGCTGATCAGCAGAGGGCAACTTAGTGATTGGATTGTGAAATCCATTAGGTGACACCAGGGAAATGCAAGCTACTTGATAAAATATACCATCATCATGAGCGACAACAATTCCAAGAAGTTGAGACCAAAGCAACTGATCCCAAAAGCACATTGGCCAAAAAGGTTACTCAAATACAGACTGCAGCAGAACAAGAGGTTACTGCGCGGTAAACAAGACAGCTAACAAGTTTGTAGAATTTGAGGTTCATATATTCGATGCTGAGACTGAAGTCACCGCCTGGAGTATAGCTGTTATGGACCCTGTTGTTGGTCAGCTGAATAGATACATTGATGGTGTCACTTCGAAAAACCAGATACAGTTGAAGAAATCATTCTCCATCCGGTTGTCCAACATCAAAGCTTGCTGGCAGGTAGTCGGCATTCAGTAGCTGTTGAAAACCACCGAACTGCATGTAATCTATGGCAGATATCGAAACATTCATCTTATTGGCCATATATCACAGTCAATTCGGCAAATGGGTTCCGGCAACAAATCCACCACCTGAATTTGGGAATGGCTATATGTTGGCAGTTTGAAAACGGCATTTTGATCTACAATCATAGCAAATTACATTTGACGAATGCTCATGCACAACGCCGGGTCTACCATACTTAACCATATGAAAGTGACACTGTTTTATCTCTGCCATGCAAGGCTGAAACGATATTGACTTGGCAAGTGTATGCAACCTACCATCAACTGCCGATATCCAGCGAAATACTAGTAGAGCCCATTTTCTACGTATTCAGCATTGTGATGATGAGCCATTTTCCAACCTCATATCGCCACAGGTACAAAATCTGACAGAAACTCATGTCAGCGGTGCATGCATAACTTTCAAATTAACCTCACTCTGACATGTATCAGAAGTTTTCGGAATTCCTATCTTTGGACAGCCACTTCATGCACAAATTGAACTGGACTGGGGACACAAAGTTAGTGGACTGGTGCTTGGATAAAATCAGAAAGTACTTACTAACAGTACATTTATTAAACTGCAAAATGGGCTGTGGTACTACTGTCAACCATTTCACTGCTCAATATCTGTTCAGCGTCTGTGACTTAATTGCAAGGTAGAATATACTGATGCCAACCAAGAAATCATGCCTGAATGTCATGATATCTGGGTCCAATATATGAACCGTGACCTTAATAATACATTCCAAGGCCATGTTCCTACCTTTCCTGTATTATAGTTCAGCTGGACTCAATCAAATCTGTTCCTCCTATTTCAGAAGTGTGTGCCCACTGGAACAATGATATCAACCTGTTCTAAGAGGTGCAAGAAAACTCAATAATGGATATTTTGTTCTCAAGCTCAGGAATATATGGTGGTGATTCCAACAAAGAAGAAAGATTTGCATCATTGGGCTGATTGTATTGATGGATTCATCCACATTGTCAATCAGACAGATATAATGTACACTGTACCTGTCAGAGCAATTGTTCGACTGGCACATTTGGTCAGGCGGAGTGGTGCATCAAATAGGATCGATAGCGTATGGCTTGTAAATAATCATGTGTATTTAGACACCTACTGGACTTAATATTAAGTTAGAATGCCTGAATCTAGGTGTGCAGAAGGAAGAGAGTTAAGTGCATCGTACTATATGATATAAACATTATAATACTGACTACAGGAGAGTCCAACTCAAGTGTCGAGATGCACAAGACTAGTCTTAGAGATGCGGCCAATACTCCCAATATTCCCAATTGCTCAGAAATTTGCACATTCTACTTGTCTAATTTTGTAGCATTCTGAACACAACTATACACTCTTCACAATGTTTTTGTATTCTGTTCCACATCTTCCGGAACATCGAGAAGCACTGGTGAAGCTGTCTCAGAGCACCTGAGTGCACATCGCCTTGCACTCACCCTGGCTTGAAGTATCTCGGAGCATCTGAAGGGATCAGTATAGCTGTTCAGGGTTGCTGAGTTGTTCAGTTGTGACATCCAAACCATTTTACATTTTGCTGATGAAGCACTGCCTGCAACCAGTTCCGATTTACTGTGTGGTGATGGATATCTGTATACATATATAGATACATAGTTACATAAATCACAATAGAAACTCAATCAATGAGTTTCAACAATCATTGAACACAATGTAGTAACAATCATTGCCAGGTGCACCAGCAACATTCCTATTGAAGATGTTGTTTTTACCCAGACTTGATACCTAACTTTCAAGGTGCTCCCAGGCGGATTGCAGGCAAACCCAGACCTCTCGGTAGTGCACCCCGTGATGTCGTCAACTCACTCAGTGTTGTCATCATTACACTCAGCGTTGTCATCAGTGGTCTCCACCTAGTTATTAGCCCACCCACCCTTGTTGCTGGCCCACCCTGATGTCCGCCCCGTTGTCTCCCAATCTCATATATTTGAGCACAGTGTTTTGCAGTGCACAACCTGAATATCGAGGCCACAGCATTTGTTCAGGTGACTCTGGGATTTGATTACATTGGGATTCCAGTCCCACCTCTTCGAAACACTCCAAGCCTCTTGCAGTGACCACAATACACATTGCTGATGATGGCAAGAACATTATGAATGATAATTTAGTCCTGTTGGTAGTGGGAAATGAATGTCAACTTCACAGGCTGCATGATAGTGTGCAGGCAATGTGATCCATATGTACAGCTTCAGTATGGTATGTAGATTAAACGCCTAATGATTACATTCATATACTGGTGAATGGTGATAGAGGTTTGTTACATGCACAAAATGATCATCAGGTACGACCTGTTGTCAATGGCCAGAGGATGTCTCACTGTCTGTGGAGATGCACAATGACTCAAATAAGTTACATTGGAGAAGGCTGTAGATTTTTGGGACAAAAACATTGTATCTCGGTTTGGATCCCTACATGGTCTGATAGTGGGCAATGGACAAGATGAGATGAAATGAATTGACCATGTTCTCAAATGTTACAATATTTGGAATATCAAAGTGTCCTGGTACATTGCTGACGCTAATGGAGAAAGTGACTATATATAGAGGCCAATGTCAGATACTCTCTCCAAATGCACGACCTGCACCAGTGAAGCCAAACAGAGGATGGGTCATTACCTCTCCACTGTGTGGCAGGTTGACCATATCACAATCAGTCTTACAACAGCATATGTACCCTTATATCTAATGTTTTCATTATGATGTATTTCTTCCAATAGAGCAGGAAACTAAAACATTGATTACCGCCAACTGCACCCACGTAATGATAAATATAGTGTCACTGATATCGGCTAAGCAAGGCTGCTGGAATAATGGTGAGAAGATTTCAAAGCTAGCATCTGAAATCATGTGGAGTTGAGACCCGAATGAATGTTACTTCGACAAAACAGCCAACCTCCAAGTTGAAGACCTGCAATTCGGCAATGTATTTCTTGTATAATAAAAACACAGATAGAGCAATCTCTCAGCTACATGCTGGATGCTATCTAGTAAGGGCAGATCTACATCACACAAATTGCCCACAGCATGGGGACTTATCCATTGGTGGAGCTAGATGGAGTACAGCCTGCAGACTGCAAAGATGGTAGTAGACTCAAGTAGTTCGGCACTCACCATGATTTCATTTATTGCCCTGATTACGTCAAAATAGAAATCATCCAACGAGAGGAGGAAGTGGAGGAAAGTGAGGAGCAGGCCACAGCAGGCCAGAAATATATAGATGGAAGATTGATGTATAGTACTCAGTGAGAAGATTGGAAGAAATGTCTCTGAATGTGGATGGAGGATATAGCGGAGCATAAGCGATGAGTTGATATAATGATAGCAGAAACTTGTTTCATGGTTGAACTCCAATTCCAACAATCATGGGGCGGATGACAGATCCTGATTAGTGCTGGATGGAGCAGATCCATTTCATGAGGTCTAATTAAAATGGTGGAAGATGTTGACGCAAAACAGTTTAGTGGAGTTTCAAAATATAGGGAAAATATCAATATTTTCCAATTGTGTTGATTTGCAAGATAGCAGTTGAAGAAATTTTCAGATTGGCTGAGTAACATCCATGATACACCATATAAACCTAGCATTCTACCCTATCCCTTGAGTAACCACAATGCCAAAATGTTAGTAACAACCACTGTAGTGAGTAGTGTGATCCCCACTGAGAATAGAAACGATAAATAAGATATGTCCAACAGCCCTGTACATTTTGGGAAAATGGATGGACAGAAGAGCAGTAGTTATAAAGATTGATTAGAAGAGAAAGCTTGGGATATCAGGAACGACATTGAGACTGAATCATAATGGAATTGGCACATTATACCCCTCCCAGTATGTTCAGAGTATCCACCACCCATTTTCAAAACAACAGGCACCCATAGATCTGTACCATTTGGCTCACTTTGGATACTCATAGATGTGCCCAACATTGGCATCTTTATTAGTCTCCAAGACAAATAGCCAGCGTAACATTTCAGTCAATTGAAATGATAAAAGCAGTACACAGTGATGCTATGTATTCAGAACTGTACTTAACCACAACCCTCTGAGCCACTCCCACTACTGCCTCCCACACTCCAGCTATCTCCATCACAGCCACCACCATCCCAGATACAGCCTTGCCAGCCACAGCCACCGCTGCAACCACTATCAGAGCAACAAACATAGCGGTCACTGCCACATCAGCCCCCAATAGTATAGCTACATAAGTAACCAAAAATTACTTCTGGGCACAATTGCTCCATCAGAGTGGTCACACTCTGTTTAAGCAATCAGAGGTACCCCAGTGGTGGCGTACTCCGCGCGTGGCATCAATACCACCTTTCATGTTACATATCACCTGGAGATCACAGTTTCATCCTTTCTTCTCCCTCCGTCAGTCTCCTATTATAGACAAACACTCTGTTGTTGTGGCCAACTGTGATCAAGTATCAGAATGAGTTAACTCAGTATATGCTTGGATTAAGATTCCAATGCTATGGGTGACCCTTTCAAAATCTCTCCTCACATTCCTTCTATCTGTGCACAAAATGCTGTTCTCTCTTTACTAATTTTTCCCATCATATCAAGTCCCTAGATCTATGTGGCCATTGACAATCCATTGCTTGTTCCGTCTGTGTCTTGGCATGTTACTAGTTGGTCTCTCTGGAATCTTGTACATGAAGCCAATGATGTTTCCCACACTGTTACATGCAAGACGATGGCTGCCGGTGCAGTTCTCTCTTGTACATCTGTTGAGAGGGGATCCAGGTTACCTGAGTGTTCATGTATTGTGGTGAGCGCTATGGTGAACCTGTACTCAACACAAGCTCCATCTTTGTTCAGGAGGTTGATTTTAAATACTCAATGCAGTTGCTACTGGAGACAAGCATGCAGAGCACCATTATAGCTCCCCTGCTGATGCATGACTGACACCCAGTCATTTCATCGGTCTTCAATGCGCCAGCTCTGGGTTTCTGTGCACTGACACACCCAAGATTGGCTATCACCATCAACACAGTCATGTTGAACCTTGAAATAATGGTAAATGCGAAGCTCAATTGGGTGCAGTTGTTCATCCGATATATACCTCTTGTTATGAATAGTATGCTTGACAAACTGCTGGATGCCATTGTATATTGCTGTGTAGTGCTTTGCGTCGTATGTATTCTCAAGTAAGGTTCTGAAGTCTTTGATTATAGCATCAAGATGCTTCCTATGACAGCATTTTGGGGGTCCCATGAAGTCGGACCTTGCATATGACTTGGAGCTGCCGGAGGTAAAAGACCAGAGCGAAACAGACAGACATCCAGGCCGTAGCGCTGTCCACCTGATGCTGAGTGAAGGCTAGGGGAATAATGTCTCAGATTTTGAAGCAGGGAATGCAATGCTGGAAGCTACTACTTTGCAGCAGGTAGTTGAGATTGTGATTGGAGGAGTTCCAACCACCATTATGGTTTGTTTTATATTTATGTTCATGTCTCTCGGCAGAATGCTGTTGTGAGGCTCCATAGCAACAAATCTGTTCAACCCAATGAGACATACAGTGCATTTTCGGACAGTTGAAGTCATTATGTAACTACTTGGAAACTGTTAGGCGTTTTCCTTAACAGCGATTATGGTACAAAGTCACGACTGTAAGAGTGCTAACATGAGCAGCGGAATGACAGTATGAAACCATGCGCGTACAAACCCTCGAACATGACTATACAGGGATCATATTGTTCTGACAATTTGAAGAACAAGCTCTTGCATCAAACAGTCTGAATCACCAATCAGCGACAGACAAATCAGAAGTATTATTGCATTTTTTCGATATCTATATCTATTAGTATATATTAATATGTAATCTATTAGTTGTGTAGTGGCAGCACAGCACCGGATGAGTACTACCATTGAACATAAATCAGACATATTGTTGTGGACTGTTGGAAAGTTCATCAGTTAGTTGCATGACCAGCAATAAGCATTTGCAGCACAGTTTGTCTAGTTGCTCGCAGCAATTATAGCATTACAGCCAGAGCTTGTCAATTACTTAAACAGCAGAAGGTTTCCATATGTGAATCGTCAGCAACAATAGATAAAAATGAATATTCGTTTGTTACAAGCAGTATCTTCAGTATCTAGAAATATATCAAGACACTCTCTTAGTCTAGATTATCAACAAGAGGATGAGGCCTCGGAAGACACAGAAAACCACCTACTGGAATCTGAGCAAACAAAGAAGGTTTATATTCGCAATCCCCTGCAGCGAACCAGGAACAGAAAAATCAATCCCAGGCTGCTGAGGAAGACACAGCGTAAGAAAGTTTGGAAACAACAGTGTATGAATCAAGAGCAAAATCCGAAGCTAGTTGAACTATGGATAACTATTATCAACAATTCTTCCGTGGAATATGATCTCAAGTGAATGATATATTCAGAATTATCTAGGGCTGTGCTAAGTACCAGTGTCAGGTGTCTTAGAATCCCCCTAACAGAAACATCTGTCTTGTGGCTGATATAATCCTGCATTGTAATCATTTCACACTGCTTCTTGGAAAGTGTCCACATTTCAGCCTTTGTTTGCTCGTCTACCTTTCAGTGATTCACAAGCTCCATTCTCAGGGCATTAGCTTCGTGTTTCGTCTTTTTGTCGGCCTGCCTGAGTAAGAAAACATTTGTAATGATTTCAAACTGACTTAAAGTATTCTTCATGCCGCTCAATGTATCATCATCATGAGATTTATACGGAGCAAACATATCGACTTCCAACAATGCCTGTATACACTTACTGGCATAATTGAATATGTGATGCTGAGCAGGGCTTCCACCTCATCGAGTCTGGGTAACAACTCCAAGCAGGTACCAGCTCATTTCCGTCATCTCCTTCCCATTGCATTTAGAAACGTCCTCATATGATATATTTTTAGCTGTGAGGTTATGGTTAGCAGGCACAGCGGACCAGATTGCATTGTACTTGTTGAGTGATTTGTGCATCATCATGAACTGTAAAACTCACTTCTGCAGGTGGTCAAGCATGCTGATCTGCATTTAACAGATGAGTTCAGGCTGCGGAAGGTGACTGATGATACAAGGGATATGTTGAAAAAGATTAAATCCTCAGTGAACATGGCCCGACAAGAGTGTGGCATCGGTTGCCTTGGTTCTGGGATCGCTGAGAGGTCTTTATAGGTTGTGATTCCGCTGGGAGTATTGGATGTCAGGTGGGACATAATCTCCAAATTCAATCGTTGGACACTAAGCCTAAATACAGACATGATGGTTGAGATAACGATGGTCCCTATACTCAGGGCGGTCTGCAAGCCTTACTGCTAAAGGTAGTTGGTAATGCCGAAAGTAGCCATCCACACAGTAAACTTTTTAAAACCCACTCTTTGCACTGGGATGTTGTTGAAAGGTGAGAGGCTGGAGTACCTGCCGGAGTGCTTTGTTGAGCACCTTTCGGCTTGTTTGCTGCTACTCATTTAGCCACTTCATTGGAAAATTGCAGCACTTGATCGGAATTGAAAGGAGAGTAATGATTACTATGCTGTGCGTCAAAGGCATCTGGCAGATCTGCCCAAATAGATTGCAAATTGTCATATATCTATGCCACTGTCTTGTCAGCAGCAAACTTTGATTGATGTATTTGGTTGGACACGAAGATCATGGGAACCAGTGTATTCCTCACTCTGAGCGTTAACTTCACGCCGATTGCCACATTATTATCCTGGGGTATTTCTCCTTAACTGTGCCTTCCAGCAGCAGTCTACATGGTGCAATTCACCACACTGACGTTTCCATGGTGTAACACTGTGAAAGCAACACTGTGGGGCCTAAATGAGATGCTTGGTGTAGGGGGCTGCCATATGAACAATCTCATGCTTTTGATGATGTCTCAAGTACAGTATTTGATAGGGCATTGGTGAATGTCATTCCATCTCATATCCTCGAGAGTGTATATTCCCACTCCCTGAGAGCAAGATCAGCTGGCATGCTCGCCACAAGTATCTGGACAGCATCCCCATATTGCTAGCTTCGGAAACGCTGAGCGGTGATTTCCTTCTACCTCAGCATCGTGTCATAATACATCTGCATACTCATCTTTTTGATCCCATGCTGGAAGTATTTGTTCTCCCCACATGTTGCAAATGGGTAGTAGGGAAGGTTTTGGAGGTTCCTCTGAAGGCAACTCTGAGCATCGCCTTCCCACAGCTAAACAATATTGTCGCTTGGAAGAGCGCCAGCACTGGGGTCAATTTCTGTGCGTGGCAGAGCAGGTGGTGGTAGGTGAGACCCGAAGTTGGCGATGATTTCAACATGGTCAAAGTAGGGACCCATGTCCAAGCGTTCGACTGAATCTTTGGTAGGTATGAATTCACAACCCTGAGTGGGGATAACGTGTTGGGGCATGCTGGGAATAGTCAAATTCTGCTGGCGTGCAACTTGAAGGTGTTCAGGATGGTGTAATTTGATATGTTTAAGTCGTCAGCTGTCTGAGGCGAACTTCTTTTGGCATCAACATTCAGGTCAAAGGAAAGGGGTCTTCTCTGGCATTGTCGACAACATGCAAGGAGTGGAGTTCACACTGTAGAACAGAATGACTGTTGGTGCAGAGCCTGGGCAGTCTGGTGTGGATGTAAGCTAACGATACATACAACTAACTTGTGACATTTATTGATCGTCGACACCATCACAATGATGGTTCTGACATGCTAGCAGTTGCAAACATGCTGCATGCACGATGTCCCTTAATGCTATGAATAACATAAACCCAATACAAGACCCAGAAGTAATAAAAACCCTGAGCAATCCAGAAATCTCGCAATGCATGTAATAATGAATCCCTTGGATGAATAAATTAGAACATAGGAATGAATAACCCCACAACCCGTCCACTAATCCAAACGAGGCAGGAACAGTAAACCCTAATCGATCACAACTCCTCCACGTGTTCCTTAATTAGTACCTGAGATGGATAAATCACAGCAAATGAACCTCACATGACAAGAATCCAACGATAACCTGAACACAACAACCATCACCTCCTCTGCACAGGAAGCACTGGTTCTCTACTCGCCTACCGAGACGTCCAGGCATGCCTCAGGGAGAGGGACATCAGGGTGACTGTTACCACCTTCCAATTCGCCAATCCGCTACTATTCCCCATCACCATGCGAGGTGTTTCCGGCTTCCTCGGGTGCGTGCAGAGGTCGCGCCACCATGGCAAGGTTCTGGTGATGTCATATGCCCCAAGAACTACAGCCTAGTGAGATGATGAGTCTCCACAGTTCGTGGTTGTTGGCGAGACTCCAGGGCATTTGGCTGTGGGGCAGATGCCGGAAGTTGTGGCTGTGTGGTGTGCTTGTGCATCTAGTGGCCTTGCTGAAGTTCCATGATGGGCTGATTGTATGCCATGGTATGTACATTGTCAGCCGACAAATTTACCATCTCTCTCTGGCCTTTTGTCTCAGGATATGTGCCAATATCTTCATTCTCCTCCTCCTCCTCCTCCTCCTCCTCCTCCTCCTCCTCCTTCTTCTCCTCCACATTGTCCTCCTCTGCATTGTATTCCTATTCATCATCACCATCCCTTGCAATATCCATATAGCCGTCTAACTCAATGCCGTAAGGTCGATGCACATCCTTTTCCAAGTGCATATGTACATCAGCATCATGTTATGCGTCATATTCGCCGTCTGGCTCCTTGATAGCGTTGTTATGCTCATCTGATGAAATTCACCATGTGGGCGATACTTGCGACACATGTATAATCGTTCTAGTTATACCTCCACGTTCAAGTTTTCCTAATACATTTCCTTCTGCCACTGCAAAGTAATGGCATGAGAGATATCATATCACCCTGGGGTTTATTGAACATTACTGTTCTGTTTCCCGTTCCACTACCCCTTCCACTTACCGTCCTCCGGAACCATCCCCTGCCTCATTCCATTCCCGTCCTCGGTTGCCTTCCTATGCCAATTCCATGTGCTGATCCATTCCCGGTCCCAGAGCCTCTCTCACTGCCCTGTGTGTCCTCCTCACGTTCGCCATGGTCAGTGTTATTGCCATCACCTGCCGGCTCGTTTCTATGTTCAACAATCCAGAATCTGCCCTAATCTCATTGTCATCATCCAGGCCAATTATCTAATTCCGATTCAGTTGTCTAATGACCAGGAAGTCCTCTGGCTTTTACCGCTGGCAGCTTGGTGTCACAATGTTTGCACTGTGATTATTGCTACCATACCTGGCAGAATACATGCCCATTGCTGCGACCGACCCCTAGCAGGTGGTCTGCAGATTGTTCCAATCGACTTCATCCCGAAACACACGAGGGTTGTCCCACCCCCAATTCCTCATTTGTTCCTGGGTTTTGTCACACATTTGCCCAATGTATGAGGGGAATGCTGGCAGCCACACCCGAAACCGCCGACAGCTGCTCATGTAATATGGCTGCATCAGCTGGAATTGTGAAAAGTGGGAAGTCGTGACTGGATCCAGAAAGATTGTTTCATGCAAGTGGTCCCATGCCCACTCATGCTAGATGCCACGAACATTGTATGTCTCTATGAGTCCACAGATGAATTCCGAGATGAATCACTGTATATAGTCTCAATCCAAAGACAACCATAAACATATAATCAATTTCAGCATCTTTGCCACAATAGTTTCCTTCCTGTGTGCTTTGCAGCGGCCATTTGGTGCCATCCGTTGCAGTTGAGAATACATCTACATCCAAGGTGTTAGCATTATAATAACGTTGCATGGAGCAACTTGAAGCCCAGAAAAAAATTTCAAATTTGTGTCGGTTGTCGGATATGTTTTGGAACAAGACCCATTGTTTTGTGTAATCGCGTGATGTTGACATAGTTCAGGATGCTGGCAGTGTGTTAGATAAAGGACGAAAGATGAAAGGAGGAGAAGGCGGGAGGAGGGATATATATACCCGAGTTCCTGTGATTTCTTAGTTCAACTTGTGGAATATAATTAGTTTGATTCATATCCGGCATCTTCATGGTTAATGAACACATAACACCCAAGCATACATCTTGCACAACCACCAGCCACCTCACGATTGAGAACCCTCAATCCAACATTTAGCCCACGCAATGAGAAATGTTCATGGCGCCGGGCATTCCTACTGCATTGGACAACACGGTCACAGTTGAGAGCACGTGCATCTTGGAGATAACTGAGTATTCCTCAGTATGTCCCAACAGTGCAACCATTCAACAGGGCTACCGACACGCGAAGCCGTTGAAACAGTGCACACAACTAGTGTTAGCAACAGTTCCAACCCGCTAGAATGGTTCCGGGTTAGGGTGGGAACTGGAACCAAAACGTTGCAATGGTTATACTACATGAACACCCCGGACCATTGCATTTGGGCCAGTCTCCACCTCAAAACCCGGCCTTTGCAAGCCCAGATGTGTCGCTCCAATTAAGTATTTGAGTTCTGATTGTATCGTTACATGATCAATATGTAGATTTTGCAGTTTCAGCCGCTCTATCACTTCCCGCTTTCAGATATGCGATGCGACCAATATTCAGTGAGTCGCTATCGAAAACCCGCAAATTATGCTTGAACATCGCGCTTATTGCACAGCCACTCAACGAATATCAGTCAGATCGTAAATCTGAAATTGGGAGGTGAAAGAGCGGCTAGAACTGCCCAATCTACGTATTGATCATGTTACAATACGATCAGAACTTAAAGACTTGATTGGAGCCAGAGCTGTGGGATCCGTAGAGTTGAAACCGCAGTTCGGTTCCAACCCGGCCAACACTCATTGTTCTATGCCCAGTCTGGGTAACAAGCTGCCTAGACAATAGGGGTTGCGTTTTTGGATGTGTCTGGAACTGAACCAAACCGATCATCTGGTCAAAACCCAGACTGCTGGCGGGTTACCCCGACCCGTTGCTAACACTACCCACAACTGATGATATTGGATTACAAATACGTCATTGTTTACATTCCACCACATTTGCTCTACCAGAGGGGAATTTCGCAAGCGAAGCCAAAAAAATACACCATCGATGGTTCCTAGTATTGTGGCAAGCACAGTGCACTCCTATGGTGCTTACGCTAAAAAGGTATGAACACATTTCAAGCGATGCAAATCGACCTTCGGACATTGCTGTAAGAGTGAATATCAATGTGGAGTTCAATCTGAATTTGATATAATAGCAGTTAATCACGTAATTAATTAGTTTTGAAGCGATCTCACCCCCAAGTATCATTGCAGGTGTAAGTGTCATGGACACTGGCACAGTCTACACTGCCCCACCCATTCATTCCGAATTCTTCCCTGGTCACTCAAATAGGAGTCTACCTTGCAAGCTGTTGCATATACATGCAGTGGAAATTAGGACCAGATGTGAAACTTTGCACAACTATCTCAGACTATTACTTTCCATCGCCTTCAGCATGATACTACACCGGTCATACAAACTGTTTGATGTCTTGGCAATTATCAGTACCAACAGAGGAGTGGTGCCGCAGGGAATTCTCATCTTGCCCCTGCAAAGAAACACATATTTGCACCAGCTGGTGAGAGGGATTCCTCTCATGGAGGTAGTTCCTTTCCATCTACAATCTAAGGTCAGAAGTTCAACCCCTCATCTTGGCTAGTGCTAACAACAGGTCCGGGTAACCCGCCAGTGGTCCGGGTTTGGATGGCAAAAATTGGTCAGATCAGTTCCAGACCTGTCAAAAAACCCAACCTGGGGACTCTTCGCAGGCCACGCACGGACCCATACCAATCAACTCTGGGCTTTCGCCGGGTTTGGCGAAACCAATCAGTTCCAACATCCGGTTCGGCATTTCGGGTTTCACATTTATGGTCCCATTCAGACATGCAACTCTTAATCGGACATTATTGACATTGGTACCTGACAGTTCATTTTCGAAGAATTGGCCGCGTTAATGTTCAAAATGAATAAATACACGTGCCCTACCAGATTCTGAAAATGAGCGTCAACGGAGCTTCAATGATTGCTGGTCATGTATATTGGGTAATCTGATGGGGTGACCAGTTAAATTCAGTCATAAACAAAGTATTGGCCACCATTCTAGCAAAAAGAGACAGTTACACACTCCCTACTCCATCTTGAAAATGAGCATCAATGGAGCGTCATTGATTTAGGCTCTTGCATCTGCGGTAATACGACTGGCGCTTGATCAGACGCATTCATAAACAAGGATGTGGCAGCCTTTATGGGCAGATATGTACGGATTATTCCCGCCACATCCTCTGGGACAGTTGCAACTTCTTTCATATGCAGAGCTACCACTAAGTATTCGTGAGCCTTTTAGCATATGAAAACAGTCAAAACGATGTATATAGACAATCACGGCCACATCGCACTGTGATTTACCTTAATGGAAGGCCAACAATCATTGACACTCTGTAAACACTTATTTTCCTGATGTGGTAGTGAGCATGTCACTTTCTCTTTTGCCTATAAAGGAAGCTAATACATTGTTTATGACTATTTGCAACCTGTCACCCCCCAGATTACCCAAGATAGATGACCAAGAATCGTTGACCCTTTGTTGACGCTTATTTTTGCATGGGTGTATCCACAATATGCAATGATTTGATTTGGCGTAGTCAATCATTCATGTTTATTTGGCAGTCTTTCTAGTGTTTTCATTTACTTTCTTCTTGATAACTACATTGTTCTTTAATAATATATATAGATATATCCTTTAAAACATACTGTACAGTATCTGCTAATTCAGGATAAGAAGATTCTCCAAAATTCCATGCAATTCGATCAATGCTAGTCATCACTGCCAGGTTCTCTCAATCGGCTGCTCTGGTCTTCAAAATGAATGTTAGCTGCATTACCACGCAGCAGATAGTGTACTAACCAGTGGCTGTTCCTTCATCAGTCAGCATATCTGGATCAAAATCTGTATCGTGCTGGCTATCCTGGGCAGATGAATTGATAGTAAAAGACCCGGCACAGGGATGCGATGTGGGTGAATACAAATATCTGGCCAGCAAATTACTGATTCGGGAACTTTGAGCTCCGGAGATGTTACCGGTTGGAGCTGGTGGTAATCAAGGCAGAGATGGCGTCAGCTCTGGAGTTGACTTTTTGTGTCAGTTGGAAAGAGGTGCACCTGTTCCTTTGCTTCTTCAGCATTTGTGCAGACTTTTTGTCGTGCCATTTTGACAAGGAAGGCATCTGGCCGGGTGATTTTGACGAAGCATAGCCAGGTGTCTTTCTATCGCAGCCTTCACCTATTTATACCCAGGAAACACATTGCCCCACTTGTTCTCGTCTCGGACCACGGGGCGAGGATGGTTGATCAGACATTACGTTTTGTCTCTTGCAGAGCGCAAAAACCCTCCTTTGGCCATTTTTACCGTATTCATAGCCAGGCGCATGTCGGACTGTTCCAGCTGTACACAACCTCCCGGCTTTGCCATTGTAGTAGATATGTTCAATTTCTACAAGAAATTATTTGCTGCTTCAAACAATGAAATACAGCTAGTACCACAAACATATAAGCTTCCGTAGCCTCCTCTATGGTAATTGAAGCCTGATTCGGCCACTGTCTGGGATGGTTACCATGAAATTCGTCCACGAAAATCCCAATGCAGATGACATCAAGATGTTCAATTGTGACGAATGTAAGGACAAATGCTGTGGTTGAGTGTTGAGGTTTCCTGTTCTGGGCAGCAATAAGTTGGTCACATAGCTCTCAACGTACACCAGTTGTATGTTATATGGTTAATTGATGGCCGTTTACCACGGTATGGATATACTCAGATCCAACTCCATGCTACCTAATCATGCTGCTTTCGGTCTTCCGGATGATTTTTAAATGAACATCCTGGGTCATATTTTTGATTGCTGCCTTCGCGGTGTCCCAGTGGACTAACTGGTGTCTGCAGTCTTGCTGCCTGCCAAAGGGTGACGTATTTGATAAAATGCCTGCCAATTGGCTTGATTTGCATGCGCTCTCACCTGACTGAGGTGGTCATGTATCCATGATTCGCTGGTGTGGAATATAAGTGGAAGATGATAAAGAAAAGAAGTGGGAAGTCCTGAGGAATGTATAGTTAACCTCATGTCAGAATGGAAAATGTAGCAGCCAATATGTTCGTTATACTCAAGATAAATCCTACTGCGTTTAGCTGCAAGTTGGAGGGGTGTCTCACACTCCCAAGATGTGGAATAAGTTGATCCGATGTTGTTTGTTTGTGAACAGCAATGAATTGCAGTATACAACAGCCGAAATTGCATGATTATCAGCTATAAATTGGACATTGTTCAAGGCAAAGGACATCAGGCAAAGTTTGTGTCAAATTATCCCCAGGATAATACATGAAACGGATACAATAAATCAAGTCATGTTGTACAGTTAGGCTCACTATTCCCGTTTTGTTGCCAGTCAAAAGGGTGATTTTGCTTCGTTCTACATGAGTAAACATACCAACCTTGACATGAACGATGCAGCTTGCCTCCATATTGTCCATATTATGCAACATCCAACATCCCACCCAATAACAAAGTCAATGCAAACTACAATGGTCAATACTTTGAAAATGAACTTTCATCGACTTCCGGCAGGTAAATACAGTAAATTGACGAAGCGGTCCACCCAACGACGTCATCAAGCAAATAAAGGAGTGAGCAGATCGGGGGCAGCAAGAGTCTGAGCCCTTCGGGAATTGTGACAGATGAGATCCAAGGAGAAGCTAGCGGCCGAGAAACGACGAGAAACACACTTCCTAAGCAATGAAGAGCAAGAGCAATGGATTGAGGATTATTGTGATAGAGAAACCGCTGGGGCAAGAAAACGAGTTGATGATGCAGAGGCACCGGTACAGCAAGAGGAGGATGATATGAAGCATGCTGAAATCGTGGGATTGACAAACAGAGAGTCTGAAAAGACTTTTGGGAAGATGATGGTTGCTGTTGGAGCCACTCTGAGTGATCTTGCAAGTTCCAACAATGGGGAGGATGTGGAAGTTGAAGATGATAAAGAGACAGAGCACAGCATGCTGAGCTAAGATGACGAACCCAGCTGGGAGATGGGCACTATCACGAAAACAGTACAGTAGCCCAAGGAGTGGTTCGGGGAAAAGCAGATGAAGCTTGAGGAATTGACTCAACCAGGATGGTAGGATGCAGCCAACTACTTCCATGAAAGAGCTATGATATATGGCACATCCGGACTGTGGGTTCTGGCAGATGTTCAACCACAAACAGATGATGACTCTTCGGCACCTGCACCGACAACATTTGGAGAGCATATGCAGCCTCTTGACATTAACATCGGAATATGGCAAATGCCGCAAGGGATTTCTGCACCGGGGAGTAGTCATATAACGGTAGGTTCGGAGATGCCGCAGTCAAACACAAGCATACCCAGCCTTCAGCCCGGGGTGGAACCCGATTCTTCACCCTTGCTGAAAGCGAGGCCTGTTGATCCTGTAATCTTTTACTTCTGCAATACCCTCAAGCTAATTACCAAATATATTTTGGATTCGGACAAAGACATGGTGACAGCTCCTTTGTCCACAGAGGAATAGATAGGCAAACTGTTATTTTTGATGTCAAATCTTCGTAAACAGCAATTTGTTTACCACTTTTGCCGGTGTCAGAATTTTGTTCATTTCAGTGACCAAATTGTAAGACACGATAATTTGTCTGTGCATGTGCAACAGTCGAACGCACCATGTAACAGTTCTACAATCCAATTCAGGCACTGAAATGGCCAACATGTTCGATTTCTATCTGGAAGTGACTGTTAGGTGACAAAGCAAGAGCTATAGTAGTGACAAAGTATACTAACAACATTTTAGTGAGTGATCTTATACGTGTCATAGAAAGGGAGGTCAGTGCCTAGGACGAATGTGTCTGAACAATGACCGCCATGCTGTATTCATCCGTGTAGCCAACTGTATTACGCTCCGCACAGTCCTCGCTCAGGTGGCTGAGATAATTGAAATTGCTTATGCTATGTCATCAAGATTGAGGAGAAGGAGCTGGAGAAGGAAAGGTGAGGAAGTCGAGCTATACTTACCAGGAACTAGTGAAATGATCTACATGCCATAAATTACGGGCCAACAGGGCGGGAATGTGATACGACCACCTCAGCTCTCACTCAGATATTGTGGATAGCAGTTGATCAGAAATTGGGATGTAAAGAAACTCCTGGATGCATATGATAATACATACAAATGCAATATTGGATGTCAATACTCTGTATATGATTGGTTGCATACAATTATTGAGTGTACAAAGGCTGTTTCGATGTGATTGTTTTGAGCATCAAGAGAGTGTCAACGATTTTTAGTCATACACATTCCGCAATCAATGGGCTGCATTGTCCGATTCTTGTAAAGTGAATGTATTGGTTGGCGATATACCGAAAATCTCAAATGTCATGCTCTTTGCCACATCGTAAAAATGAGAGTCAACAGAGTGTCAAAGATATTTGGCATTGTAAGATTCAAAACCCAGAGGGCTACATGGCGACATTAACTCATAATCAAACTTGCACCCGCCATTCAAGGCAAACATGGTTGCGAAAACATCGCTAGTATGTCCTAAAAATAAGTATCAACTGAGTATCAATGACTTTTGGCCTTGCATCATGGAAAATGCAAGGACTGTGTGCCAATATTAACCCATAATTGAACTATCGGCCGCCTTTCTAGGCAAAAATTGTGGCGACAACATCGTTAATATGTCCAAAAAATGAGTGTCGACAGAGCGTCAACGACTTTTGGCCTTGTATGATGGCAAAGCCAAGGGCTATGCGGCGACATTAATCTATAATCGAACTATCAGCCGCCTTTCTAGGCAAAAATTGTTGCGACATCATCGCTACTATGTGCTAAAAATGCCCAGCAACAGAGTGTTAACGACTTTTGGACTTGCATCCTGGAAAATCAAAGATCTGTGTGGCAACATTAAGCCATAATCGAACTATTGGCCTCCTTTCTAGGCGAAAATGGTTGTGACAACTTCGGTACTATCTCTTGAGAATCAGCATCAATGGAGCGTCAACAACCTTTCGCCTTGCATCCTGGAAAATTGAAGGGCTGTACAGCAACATTAACCCATAATCAAACTATCAGCCGCCTTTCTAGGCAACAATGCTTTTGACAACAACGTCACTATTCTCTAAAAATGAGTGTCAATGGAGGGTAAACGATTTTAGGCCTTGCATCATGGAAAATCAAGAGTATGTGCGTCTAGATTGAGCCATAATTGAACTATCGCCCACGTTTCTCGGGAAAAATGCTTACGACAAGATGGTAATCGTGTCCGAAAATGAGTGTCAACCGAGGGTCAACCGCACATCAACTGAGCGTCAACTGAGCATCCACCGAGTGTCAACCAAGCGTCCACCGAGCGTCAACCGAGCGTCAACCGAGCGTCAACCGAGCGTCAACCAAGTGTCCACCAAGGGTCAACCGAGGGTCAACCGAGCGTCAACTGAGCGTCAACCGAGCGTCAACCGAGCGTCAACCGAGCGTCAACCGAGCGTCAACTGTGCGTCAACTGTGCGTCAACCGAGCGTCAACCGAGCGTCAACCGAGCGTCAACCGAGCGTCAACCGAGCGTCAACCGAGCGTCAACCGAGCGTCAACCGAGCGTCAACCGAGCGTCAACCGAGCGTCAACCGAGAGTCAACCGAGCATCAACCTAGCATCAACCGAGCATCAACCTGGAGTCAACCTAGCATCAACGAAACGTCAACAGAGCATCAACAATATTTAATCTTGTATGTTGGATAATATAACAGCAACTGAATACAGATAACCCACAATTACCATATCGGCAGTCTCTATTGGCAAAAATGCTAGTGACGATATCACGTCTGCCTCGTACAATTGAGCACCCACCGAGCGTCAACAACTTTTGTGGAGGCGCAGAATGCTACATAGCAATGTACTGCATTGTGCTGTGCCTAAATAGAGTTTTACGTGATCAGTCTTTGCAATCTGTCATTGTATACAACTTCACAACTATGCATGCAACGTCTTACAGATCTGATTGGTTTTCTTGTAGCTGTAGAGTCAATACTTCAGAATCGGCGGTCTGCTTGACTGTAATGTTACTTGTGGCAGTATCTCGAGCCGGATTACCCAGCTTTCGAATTCCTACCACCATGTCAGATTCAAAATCTTGGAACACCCCATTGCTCGAGGTAATAATCTCTTCCAACAAATAAAAGTGTCTTTATTTGTGTTTTGAGCGAACTTATCTAACAAATCATCTCCAATGCTTGGCGGGCTTCAATCAATGTAGGCTCGAAATGGGTTATTGCTTGTAATAATACTCGACATGCATCTTCATGGCAATTTTATTTCCACTGCGGAATTGAGGAGACAGGTAGCCCAGGAAGCTTATGTGTTGTTTGTCATCAAGTTCTCCGCCATAGATCAGAACATGGGACCAGCTCAATGAGGAATCCTTTGCTGGCAAAAGCGCACATTGCAAAGTTAAATGAATTAACAAAGTCAAATCTTAATGAATTAATTAGCTCGACGGTCGATGAAACAGCTTTAGCCATCCTGAGGAGGGAAGGAAGTTGAAGAATCACAATACAAAGTTCACAGATGAAAATCATATTTGACATCCAGGTAATTAAATATTGACCGCAATGACAAACAAACCGTTCCAAACAGGCAGCTATGTACTGTGAAACTTCTGAATCTCTCCAAGACACGTGGAATCGCTACCTCATGGTAAGCTTTGTTTCTGCTCATATTCCATCGAATGCTGTATCGAATCTGGAGCTACGTCAGTCACATAAGGCATCACGCAATGACCTGGTTCTGCCGTCCGCTACAACATGGAGCAATATTTTCCGGACTGAATATGCACGGACCGTGGATGCAATTAAGAAGAATTGCTATCACCGAATAACTAAGTTTAACTTTGGACAGATAGACATCAACAAACGAACTAGCCATAAGATTTGTTGTTGCTTACGATATGGATTGAAATTGGGCTTTGGGTAAAGTTCAACTCACTTTCGATGAGGTTGATCGTCAATTTTTTTCCACTTTCAGACGCTATTTCCGGATGACAGGTCAAGGGCCGATAAACTGCAGCTAGGCTGGCCGTACATTGGAAGGATCTGTTTGATCGTTTTGAGCTTACTGATGGCCGTTTGCTTGGTATTATGGCTGGTAATGCTTCCTCACATTACTCGATGACACGTGAGCTGCAATCAACACTTGAGGCCTCCGCAATCGAGTGGCCTGCATTGATCAACCACATACCATGCATGGCGCACGTCATACAGCAGGCTGAAAGTGCAGTAATGAGCAGTCTCGGTGTAAAAGGCCTTACCAAGTCTTGGGAAGCCCATCAGCACAATCAGCAATTTGGAGAGAATCAAAGCATACACATTGGAAATAGTCGAAGACTTCGAAAATAGGGCAATGCTACAATCAATAAGGTGGCAGCCATGAGACCAGGTTTCACAAAGAAAAGTTGGAAAGTACGTATTTCATGATATTTTGAATAGCCTGAAACTGACCTTTATAAGGCAGAGAATGCTTGGTGTGTTGATTGTGCGGACACCTGGTGGTCAAAATGAGTTAATTGACTATCAAAAAGCCAAAGTGCGCATCACCGTACCACTGTTTATGGATATGAAGACATGTTGGAACTCGAAACTGGAGTTGCTCCAGCGCGCCAACCGATTTCCGGAATTCACACGCGAGTGGCTGCATAATCCAAAATACTGTGAATACTGGCCACTCTTCACAACACAAGATGAATGGACCATTGTGAAGTATGTCATGGAAGTATTGAGGCCATTCAGATATTGGACCATGTGGATCTCAAAGAGGCATACAGTCACATTGCCTCACGTTATCACAGTGTACAATGAAATGTTCAATCAGATGGATGGCGTGATGTAAGCTTTTGCTAAGAAGAAGACTCAATGGAAGGAACACTTGTTCCTCGCTGTTAAGTGAGGTTGTCAGAAGCTGTCCAAATATTACGCTGAAGTGACTCCAACAACAGGTATGGTACTCATTTCAGCACTTATCCTCGATCTTTTCTGGAAGTTGTGATCGTCTAATCAGCTGGACAATGGAATGGATATTAATCCTGAGGACAAGATGTTCTATACTACACATTGCCAAGAGGCATTTCTGAAGTGTGTGGACAATGAATACTGTGCCAAACATCGCTGTGGGCCGGTCAAAACACTCGAAAGCTTACCAAGCAGCAATCCCGTCCCCTCTGAAATGGCTTCAGGATCCTGTCAATCATCTTTTGATCCATATGATATGTCCAGTGATGATGAAAAATACTTAATTACTGACAATGTTGCTCAGACGACACCCGGACAAAGCAATTGCGCAGCATGCTTATTGACCGCCACCAGGATCTATTTGAATTCGCCACCTGAAGCACCAAAGAACTAGGGGGAAATCGATCCAAATCTGAATGATAACCACTCCGACCAAATGGAGATTAGCAGTACATTTCTGATACCGGACATAACTGACAGCTGGCGTGAATAAGAGGAAAGGCCCCATAAGTACACCGAAATCTCCAATGTGGCATACGACAAATATTCTATCATACCAAATGGTCTCGCAGTGGAGGGCAGTTTCTCCCTTGGACAAGATATTAATGGCTGGAGGCAGTGAAAAACCACATGTGAGACCCTTCGCCAAAAAGTCTTTGAAAGACAGTTTACTCGAGCCAATGGCAGGATTTTGGCAGGTGATAACCCTGTATCGGATACTTCCAACATTGAAAATGACTCGCAAATGCAGAACAAGGCGGACGAAATGTCATTGTCCAGAATGGCCAAGGTCCACAACATTTTCTAGATGTGGCAGGGCAGGCAAAACATACGTGCTACACAGAAGAAAACAGCTGCTCAAAACAGGGAGATGACAGCCATAGGATACATTTCGGACACCGAAGAGATTGTCAAAGTATCCTTGTCACTCTTTCACCATGATGGTGTGGCTGAAGTTAAATTGTCAGAAAGATCACCTTTGTCACCAGCTTTATCTGCAAAGCACCTAACTGGAGGACGAACTCAAATATTCGATGTCCGCAGAATTCGGAGAATCAACCGTCATCCAGTCGAAAGTGACGAAAGTAGTACACCTGAAAGCAATCCAGATACCGAAAATTGGGTAAGCTGGAATCGCGACTTGGATAATGCAAATGACAGCGATGACGATTGCGTGGCGGATGATGAATCTAATGAAGAGCAAAACAATGGCATTGAGGATCCGGAATCCCCTGAGTAGCTGGATGTGAGTGCGGCGCCAAATGATGCGTGATTGGTTTGGCCAAGACGGAAGACAACGAGAAAGGCTGAAAAGGTGTTGGTGACGGTCAATGCAATAGTAACGTGGAGCAATAACAGAGTGCAGAAAATGTAGGACAGAATGCCTCAATGGGTCACCAGCTTCTTTAGGTAACTTGACCGAGATTGTCAGCTAGAGGTATATTATTGGCGAATGGTGAAAAGTAGCTTGTGAATATCGGTTGATAAACAAATATATAACAGGTGCAATGAATATTTTGGCGAAATACATCATTTTTAGTCGTGTGAGAGTGAACATTGTAAGAAAATTACTTCGCTTGGCTTTGCCACTAGGCTAAGTCTCATCTGTCAAAACAACAACCAAAAAGTTTAAATCATGATGAAAATTATAATCGATCGCAGCAGATGTTGAATGGACAATGCATTAAATTGAGCGTCAACAGAGTGTCAAGGTTTTGCGGTCTTGTAAGTATGGTAATCCACCAGTGATTTGGTTGTTGTTATTTATAACGGACATATTGGCAGCATATATAGGTCAAAGAGGCAGCAACATAGTGACAGCCCCATTCTTAGAATGAACCTCAATGGAGCATCAACAATTTTTGGATTTGCATCTTGGGTAATTTATGTTCCGATTGTATGCAGACATCCATTTATGAGATATTGGCACCCTTTGGACGCAAAAACAACTGCAACATGCTTCCAGCCGAATCCTGGAAATAAAGCATCAACGGAAAGTCAACAGTTGTAAATCTTGCATATTCGGTAATCAAGGCGTCACGCAGATCTTCGCGCGCGCAACTTTATTATTGACCTCCTGCATAGGCAAAAAGATACTTTATCAAAGGTAAAACACAGATACCAAATTAATCAATATTACAAACTGCCCAACATGCAAAAGTGCATTATCGGTTGTTCAAATTGTGATTTTGAAAAGATACTATTAAAAACTGCAAATACAAGAGCCTTATATGAATCTATAGATGGACCCGCTGTGCAATCCGCTGACAAACCGCCAAATTCAGATGGGTTGGGAGTTAACCATAGAACCTTATCCGAGTTGACGGTTCAGGTGTATTGATCACCCAGACTGCCAATTTGATAACAGTTTGCTTTGGACTCTGACCTGGATCAGAAGTCACGGTCTGGAACCATTGCTAACTCTAATATTTGCTGAACAAAGATTCCATTGCAGAGCTCACTGAATTTATGACTTCCACACAGTCCGCTACACAGTGACACTTAATACATACTCCAACCATCATTTCAAATTGGAGCAGTCATAGCACACCAACACTTGGTGTGACCTCACAGCGAGACTCACCATGTTGTGTTGGATCCGGACCCACATCCAGCATTACTAGCACTCCCAATCGACTTTGCTGGCTTGAAAGTCTGCCTACTCCCATCGCGAATCCAGAAGCCCATGTGATCATTACAACCCCACTGCAGATGCAAGCTACAGAAAGGATTCAGAGACAGAGGCAGTGGCATTCGAAACGGTAGACAGTGTCTACACCACCTTCAGTGGTCTCCAACAGTTAGAGGGACAAGATATTTGGTCACTCAGATCAGATGCATCCTAAATTTGCAATGGGCAGACTTCTGGGGCTCTACATCTACAATAGAGAGCCGTTTATTGGTGCAAATGTGATGGAGAATATAAGTTATGCAATGCAATGCATTGCGAATGCATCAGTTGAAGCCCCACACTGTCAGATAATAGAGAAGTTCTGAAACACTGCTATGCAGCAAAACAACATTTGGTCCATAGCATTTCAAACACATAAAAAGGAGATCTTGAAAGAGGTATGCTAAAGCAATGGCCCACATTGGATATTATATGCTCAAACCAGTACCAGGTTGGAGCACATATCCAATTGGTTGAATTCTGTGTCATTCAATCAGCATGGGACAACATAGAAGCGCAATATGATCACTAACGCTTTCAATCTGACACAGAGTATTTGAAATTAATCAATTCGCCTATGGCAGAAAGTAAGTATTGTTTTCCTATAGTGGAACATGTGGAAGCTGGTGTAAACAGTCCAAATCTGATGTGGAGCGTGTCACAAGTAGAGAACGAATGGCCAGTATCCATGCTACTGACATCCAGCTGCAATCCTGGAGTATATCTACACAAAATAATATCATCGGGTGAATTACCGCAGTAAGTATGCTGAGGAATGCAATAATTCCATGATTGATGACATGGACAGTCATATACCCTCGACACTGATCATAGTTACCTGTACTGCATTGCGCCATGCTCTCCTGGTGTTACAAGAGAACAAAGTTGTTCCTCCGGAAGCCTCCAAGTCAAATCTAAAAGTGGACCGACCTGATTGCTTATAGTACTTCCAGTTCAACAATGGTGGTTGTACGAACACATCCTGCTGTGCTGCTCCGGGTCACAAGTTGGTAACCTCGGCTGGGGTTGAAGACACATAAACAGTAGTCATGTATACCTGGAACACACTACCGGAGAGCTACCAACAGTCGGTGTATAAACACACTCTTGCAACAGTTATGATTTAGATCAAACAGGCAGAGGACCTAATGCCTGCCAGGGTCATCAGCAAGGAAGCAGCATGTACTGAAAAAGAAGTTCTTCTTGACTACTCGACCTATGAAGTGGTCCTTGAGAAGCCTGAGATCGGAAGCTCCGAGCCAAACATCGTAGTAGACAACAATTGAACATATGATGAACAGCATTTCGGGATACCAGGGGACAGCAGAGATTACAATGATGAAGGTGATGACAAGGATGAGCCCAATCTCATTCCCACCGCCAGTTGGCGATGACGGCTGTGTCAGAAATCGAGAAGTTTCATGTGGGAACAAGTAATCCTGTCCAGTATACGGGTAGTGAACGCGAGGAGGCGGATCCAAATTCTGAGGAAGAAGCATCACCAGTCGAGAATGGATCAATGCAGAATTTGGACAAATAAGGGTATAGTTCTATAGAGTGTGAATATTGGACAGTATATTGTGGACCGGTAAAATAGGATAATTGTGAAGCAATTGCAATGGCAAGCGATCTATCCGAAGCGAAGACGGTATTGTAATATGTGAAAACATCTTAACAATAAACATTTATGGGAAAAGTGCAGTATCCAATATATAGCAATAGCGGAGGGATAACATGTGGCACTTTCCCGTAGAAAGGTATTAACATTGCAAGGTTTTTGTACATGGCTACAGCATAACTGGGGACCCTCTGAAGAGTGTCACACATGTGTCATGCTGATGGTGTATATATGTCACCACATTCCAGATGCAAAGTGAAGAATGTAAGTATGCAATATGACCCATAACCAGGGTGACAGGTAGTGTGTTATTCTGCATAAGGTTGTACAAAGTTCCATCAGTGCTGTCAGAGCCATCTGGAACACCTGGGTGCTCATACTGGAAACCAGGGTTATTGTTGATCTACCACCCAGGCAGCTACCACCACTCCAGCCATGATCACCCCAACCACTACCACCAACACCACCATTACTACCAATGCCTCCTTCATTATTTTCTCCACCATCATTACCAATTCTTCTTGAGAGTTCATTTCATCACCGGCACTATCACCACTAAGTAGAGATTTCATTTCCAATAATCTTGTTGAATAATTGAAAATAGCTATGGAGATTGCAACTTGGGAACACACCCCTCATAGCAGAGCTAATTGCATGCTTAAGATCTATTGCTTCTTTGTCGTCATTACCAATGCTGCCAATACTCTGGTTGCATGGCTATCTCACTTCACAGAAAGAAATCTAGACTGGAAGAAGTAGGAATCTACACAGTACAATAACTACCGACAGGTTCTTAATAGCTGTGGCAAATTAAGCAAGATGGTCATAAAGAATCACTCCATACAGACAAAGTAGACACTAACACTGGATATGGTAGGAGTCCTCTGATATTAGTATCTTGACCTCCAAGGAGTCCTGACCATTGCCAACAGTAGTGGGACGAAGCTGCGGTTCGGCCCAATTGGCTGTCAAATACCTAGTAACTCCAAATTTGCACCCTAATTCCTCCATTGTGCATGTCAACCGCTCCATCAAACTTTCTCTGACATTAATGGCCAACAAGTGGCTTACTGCCGCAAACTTCCTGTTTGCTCAAATGAAGTTAGATAATGGCTGCCCTCTGCTGGAGGATGAAACTGAAAGCAAAGTGTTGGGCATGAAATGATACCAGGGGTTGGAAATGCAACCTAGATATCATCACGGTATGAATAACTGCAAATGATGTTATCGACTTTGTAACATCTCACTATCGGTACCACCTATCAGCTATTCAACACCTGTACCTTCTCCATCCTTTACCGAGTGCAAGACGGTTCAATTGACATCACCTCCAGCGAGGCAAACTTGATTGGAAATAAAGTAAACAAGAAGATTGGAGTGGTGTAGGAGAACATATGATGAATGAGGCCAAGGATGGGTCAGGTGATGGAGCCAGCACTAATGTGAAAAAGATCATAACTCATATAGGAACTGCCATGCCAAATCCCAGAAAAAAAGATGATATTAAGTCCCTACCAACTTGCACCCTGAAAATAGGCCAGTGTGCAACTAGCAAGAGCAATCAGCGAGCATGTTAGGGCCCTCTGAGCCCACGGTATCCTAGCAGCATTCCACAGGGTGACAGAACAGTTGGGCATTCTTGGGAACGAAGTGTTTGACATCCATACAATCAAAGCACTAGAAGATCGAGGCTGTGCAGATCAAAACCAAACATACACCTTCACCCTAAATTGAGCTAGATGGATCGCAAAAGAGAGGAGGGAGGCAAATGCGATGTGGCAGGCCAATTAGTGCTCCAAACAATGCAGACATAGACTGAACGGCAAAGCCAGGAGCAGGAGATCCATCCCAATGGCAAGTGTGAAATCACTGGAAACAAGGTTCTACAGACTAAAGAACATACAGGTACCGACAGGAACGTACCAAAAGCTGTTTGGACACTGAGAGCATGACAAATGCTGGTGGTGCGAATGCATAACACTACAGTTGCGATACTATCTCTTCCACCACTGCCGTTGGTAGAACGACCAGCAGGAATGGATCTAGAAGGTGGTAGGAAAGGCTACTAGATGCAATCCAGGGAGATTCCAGCATATGCAAATCTCTGAGTGCTTGTTCAAGGAAAAACACGGTCAAGCGGTGATGGACATTCTTGCAGTTATGGATGGTGGGAAGTTTCTGCACAAAGTAGCAGAGGAGCCTGGGCAGGAGAACCTCCAGCAGGATTAAAGGTGTTGGGTCTAGGGGCGGTCTCTCTATCTTTTCGGGGATCTCTGTGTTCTTTGTTCTTTTCAATCAAGTGCACTTGATTGATTTTCCTTTGTCACAGGGGACAATGGGCAGCAGCTGCCAACTCATCCATCTTGCAGGCTGGCCCAGAGGTGGAGGGGTTCTCATAGTCTCTATCATACTCTACCTAGAGTCAATACAGTATGAATAAAACAAAACAATACAATAGGCCAGTATGATCCGTGCAACTGTCACATAATTGCTGGGCAGGATGATAGTGCCAACTTCCACTGAATCAGAGCCTGGTAATTCCCCAGAAATGCCTCCTAATCTTAAGGATATGTGTTCCCAACAGCCCAACTGGCCGGTCATTGCCAGCAGCTGAAGTAGCTGTGTGGAAAACAACACCAACAGTCCAGAATACATAATCAACTTGCTTGAATAGATCAGGCATGACCTGGACTGCAAGGGAAGTTTGAACGATGAATTAGAGATATTGACACACCACAAGACAACAATGGGGAACATGGCCATACCCATCATCTAACAAGTAGTAAATGATGACCTTCGGTTATATATAACTCCCTAACTAGGAAATGCAACACCCATGTATGCGACCTATGAAGCAATCATTCAATTCAATAATCATCTTGGTAACATTCCATTTCACGAGAGAGCAAGGGACATGAACAGCCAATATATCGAATGGCAGGAATATGTTGGCGTGCTGTAGGTTGATAGCTCTGCTTATGTTCAGGTACAGCTCTGCTGCTGCGGTGTGGCTGTAAGGGAGGGTCACATAGTTGTAAGTTTTTGAGAGATGTGAGCTTGATCATTGATACCATTCACTTCTTTCTGTACAGAAAGGCTATTTGCTCACATTGGTAGCAACACTCGACAGCTGACTGCATCACAAGCAGCAGAGGCAATTGCAACAAACTGTGTAATAGCTGATTCAATTTCGTCATCTTCAAACCACCCGGCTGCCAGCAGTACGGAGACATCTCAGAAGTCCTCTGTTTTCACAGCCCTTCCCAATATGCGCCACACGTATGACACACACAATATACATGACACACAAGATGTCAGGGTTACAGACAGAATCAACAATGCCAACTGAGTTAATTTCTGCGGTAGGCTAACAACCTCAGCCACTGCTGGCTTCCAACATACTGGACTCCGCAAAACTGAATAGGTCACAAAACCAATGACACATATCGACAACAGCCTTGGACTGTTGTCTGACCAAGCAATCAACTGGATGAGGGTGAGAGAGGACATCCATCTGGAGATTATCGATGCTACTATTACCGAAAGCCTTCATGAGTTAGGAATATTCACTACAATTTCAGACCTCAACAAGAGCTTGTCTGCTACAGTCAATTTCTTGAAGATAACTGAGCCCATCCAAGACGACTCAAGCAAGAAGCTGGTGGCGACTCAGTATGAACCTGAGGAGTTGGAGGAAGATCTCTGGCTCCAGAACCATCACTCCACCAAATTGGAAAGAGGGCTGGACAAGTCCAAGTCAGAGCCGGAGATATTAGAGCAGACAGATATCGCACAACTCCAGGCGGAGCAAGACTTACTGCTGCATGAAGTCTAAAATCTGTCGTCGAAGAAAAGTAGTCTTACATCTAAGCAGAGAGCATTCACATACGTTATTTAGTAACTTATGACCAACCAAGTCCATGCGACTCCAGCACCCAATACCTCCAAACCAACCCCAGCCCCATGAAGGTTTCATGGATTCTCCAAATTGACCCATGGTCCGCCTGCAGGCGGTGGTTTCTCTCCCAAGTCGGCTACCCTTCCAAAATTTGAGGGCAAATGAACCCTGGACCATCTGAATGATGTCCCATTTGCTTGGAAATAACACTTTAGGAATTCAGTCCACGCTATCAGATGGCTCCACATAATGGAATGGGGTGATCACGCAGTGCAACAGTTGAAAGGCGATACAGCAGTCTGGGCCATGCACCATTTTGCAATCAGTACAGCCATTGAATAGTTCACCTATTATGGGCCGTTGAAGGCTAAGTTTGTTTCATCCAATCCCTTGAACCTGGTCAAACTTGAATGAAAGGAACCAAGCCAAATGAATGAACAATTGGTCATTGAGATTAGCAAGGGTTTTCGTCGCCTCCAATCTAAATTGGACATGCATCATTAACGACCTTCATTTCCGTCAGAATCACCAATGTGTTCCAGAGAGACTCTAACAGATTGGACAGAACCTCATAGCCTCAGATGAACAATGATGTGCTTCCCGTCGCCCAGGCAACGTGTCGCTTTGCATACTTACCTTCTCTTCCTTGTGCCCAGAATGTGGTGATTTATATGCACTATCAGAATAACTCATATCTTAGACTCTTCATAGGTCCTGCAGTTATGTTGTAGCCATTTACACAACACCTGGTTATATTTATGCCTTTCTCCGGCTGAGTGCCACATTGGACATCTCCCCCATTTCTATATATCAGATGGAGTACTCTCCCCATATATGTCTCACGTTGAAATGTTGACAGGTATTCAATTACAGTTTTTTCTTCAGACATATCACTTGCGATTGCATTTGCTTCGCCATTATCGTATTTTACTGGTCTGAAATATACTATCCAGTCTTCACACTCTATAGTTCTACTCCCCCAGTCCTCCACATTCTGCATTTATCCATTATCGGCTAGCGATGCTTCTTCCACCTCCTCCTCATCTGCATCATTGCCATTCTTCCACTCATACTGGTCAATATAACTAAGTCCCAGGTCAAAACTCGCGAGTTGAGACGTAGCCTGTTGTTGCTGGCTGGTGGCAGGTATAGCATCACGTTCATCGCTTTCATCACCATCATCTTTGTAATCCCTGGTGCTCCCTGCAATCTGGAAATGCAATTCATCATCTGTGAATTGATTGTCTATCGGAATGTTTGGGTCAGTGCTTCTTTACTCAGGATCTTCAAGCGCCACTTCAATGGTCAAATAGTCAAAATGGATAGCATTGTCAACAAATCCTGCATCCATGCTTATGACAATGGCAGGCATTGGGTTCACCGCCGATTGGATCTGATGCTTGAATGTAGCAAGAGTGCTTTTATACACCCTCTGTTGATTGCTCTCTGGTAGTGTGTTCCAGGAGTTACACAAGAATGTATACGTGTCTGCAACACCAGGGGTGGTAAATAACTTTCAACCCGTTGTGACACAGCACGATGTGTTCTTACCACCATCATTCTAGTAGTTGAATTAGTTCGAGCTCTCAAGTCTGTCCGATTTTTGCATTGACTTGGAAGCTTTGACAGGAACACCATTGTTCTGTTTCCACTTCTGGAGTGCATGGCGCATTGTGGTGCAGGTAAACATGACCAGTGGCAGGGGTATATGACCATCATTGTCGTCAATCATGCAATTATACAATCCATAAGCCAACTGACTCCAGGAATTCACCTGATGAGTCAATTTCAGGTAGATATAACCTCGGATTGCTTGCACTTGGATGTACAGTGGACGTTGGCTTGTCGTATGGGGCTTTCGACTCTCTCTGCCTACGTTGTGCACTGTGTACACCACATCCACATTCTCTGCTGCAGGGGAAATATACTGATTGTCTACCTGACGGGAATGCATGAATTCCAAATGGTCTGCATCAGATTCAGAGCAGTGGACATCATTATACTCTGCAATCTTTCCCTGTGCTGATGGAAAAGATTGGGATTTGAACATATTGACTTGTGCTCGTATCGGGTACCAGTTTGTGCATCTAATATATACTGGGGGCCATTGAATCAGCATACCTCTTACAAGATCTTCCTTGTGTGTGCCTCAAATTCCATGGACCAAATGATGTTTTGCTGCATAGTGGTGTTCCAGTACTTCTCTATTATCTGCCAGTGTGGGGTTTCAGCAATTGAGTGTGCAATTCATCACATCGCATAACTTACCATCTCGAAGTTGCATGCACACATACATGGCTGTCTGTTCCACATGTAGAACATCAGGAATCTGCCTATTGCAAAATCAAGACGCGATCTGTCTCAGTGACCTCATTGATGGATGTTGCAACTGCCGAATACCGTTCATTGAGGTGTAAACACCTCTTGCTGTTGCAATTGCTACTGCCTTTCTCTCTAATTCCTATCTGTTGCTTGCATTCGCAGTGCATGTGTAATGATTGCACCAGTTTCTGCATTAGGGATGGGGGTAGGCAGGTTTTCAAAACCGCTAAGAAGACTAGGTGTGACAGCAATGCAAGATGTGGGGAAGGATACAATGCCACGTGTTCAATCTGTCTGTGAGGTTCCTCCAGGTCCTGGTGTGCTATTACTGCTTCTAGAGGGTGTCGCAGCTGGAGTAGTGATTGACTGTTACTGTGTATCGAACGGGATCGAAGTTAACTGTTGAGTTATATCTGTAACATGAGAATGATTGCATGCTGATAACGAGGTGGTGTTCTAACCTCGGATTGCTGAGGCTATAGAATTCCTTCCTTGAGTGGAATCCCTCTCGCCAGCCAGTACTGCAATGTGTCCTCTAGCAGGGGAAAGTTATGACTTACCCGCAGGGTTTAACTTTTGTTGATTCTTACCATCAGCAAGACTAAAAATATTTTGTACAACCGGAGTCATGTCAACAGGAGGCCGTTGGGAAGACATCGTTCGATATAAATCTTCGACACTAACACTGTAGGAATAATTCCCTTTCCTGGTATATGCAATGGTAGGTAACGTAGACTCCCATATGAGCGGCAAGGGATGGATTGAAAACAAATGGAATGCGCAGTGTAGCCTGCAGTAGACTCTAAACTCTGACAATACTCAGGGACAAAATCACTTCAAAAGCATTGGATTGTGCGGTTGCCAGCCATCGAATTAAACTCGGATCAACCTCAATATTGATATTCACTGTTAAAGCAATGTCTGAGAGTCTACTTGCACAGCTCGAAAGATGTTTACACCTTTTGGGGTGATCATCATTGCATCGCACTCGTTCTCAGCGCACTACTCCAAACCATTGATCGAGAATATCTTCAGCTTCCCAGTGGAACTCACCCTTTGGCAGAGCTAAACTCATCGTAAAGTAAGTAATGACATATTCTCTATCATATCACATCAGTTCCATGTGCTGTTTCCACTGCTAGGTGTGTTGGTAGCTGAGTTGGATGGTTGCACAGTCGGGACAACTTAAGAACTACTCAGGTTGATCCAAGATGCATGACGTCTGAGCAGTACACCTGGTGTGTGACGCAAATGGAACACCCATTGTCGTAAACTTTCCTCACTGCGAGTAATAATGCGTATCTTGTGGCTTCTGCTTTATGCAATGTCTGGTGGTTGTACAGGATGAAGGCTGGGCAATGTTGTATTTGTTAACCAACAAAACGCAGGATATGAATTAAAATTAGCCCATCTCACAAGGTTAACCACGAAATCGCAGGAATTCGATTTTATATATACGTTCTTTGTCCCTACACCTGCTGTCACTTTTTCTCCCATATTAAACACACAGCCCATATCCTGAAATATCTCGACATCATGTGACTTGGTCAAAACAGTACCAGTTGTTCCAAAACACATCTGATAACCTCGACAACTGTTTATGTTCTCTCTGGGCTTTTTTCAGTATCATGCAACTGGATCATATAGCTAACGCCACGAATTAAGATTCGTCTTCAACTGACAATGATGGTACCAAAGTGCAGCTGCAAAGGAAACAAGTAGGCCGCTCCTAAGGGAAAAACCCCAATATTAGTTATACATCCATACCTGTGGTTGGATCGGGTTCGTATACAAGGATTCATCTCACAACACATTCTTTGACTCATACGGAAATACAATCATTGCGGAGTCAAGGATTAGAGGTGATGTGACCATGTTTATCATATATTCATTTTTGATTCAGTGACCACTCGCTACTATTCACAATTGCACCTCATGTGGCCACATCCCAGGAGCATATGTTTGCCATTTCAGGAGTGGTGTGCAGTCTTCCACTCATATGTGGGGTACATGATTGACAATATCTATGACCAAAATAATAATTGGAGGTTGGATAACCTCTGTGCCATTGGCGATCAAGTCTATCTCTCCAATCTGCAGACAACCAGCTCGGGGACAGTTCAATACACTGGTGAGTAGTGCTCTTGGTGTAGTCACAATGATCACAAGGCAACGATTGAGGTGCCAGGCTGCCTGCAGCAAATGTCAGGTGATGTTGTGGCCGTGAGAACAATACATTTTGGATACAATAATCGATGAGGATGATAATACTGAGAACTGCGCCGACCCTGGACCGCTGAGCAGTGGAAGGAGCCATCCTGGTGATGGTAATGTCAATGAAGATGGGGAGGGTGAGCAAGACATACAGGGTACTCAGATAGGGACCGGGAAACGGAAGAGAACAAGGGATGTGAAGGGGAAATGGAGGGCACCAGAGCACCAGCAGGAGACAAGGAACTGGAAGGGAATGGCAACGGAGGACAGGCAGAGGAACTGGAATGGGAATGGTATAGAAAAATGTATTGTCAAACAACTCTCAGGGGGAGATGATGTCATTTGTACCATTGCTTTGCAGGTACCGAAGGAAATGTATGAGACAGACTCTGACAAGGAGGGCTAACTAGATCAGGTATATTTTTGAGCGAGAATCATCGCCTGCAATATCAATTTCCTTGAACCATGAAACTGACCCTACCCAGGGGTCAGACGGCGAATTTGCCTCAGAACATCATTCAGATGTGAATATGCGCATGGAGGATGATATGGATGCACCATGTGGTGTTGATTTAGTCTGTGATGAGGGTCTAACAAGGGACAGTGACGATTTTGAGGAGGAAGTTGAAGATATTGAAGATGAGGCAGTGGAGGAGGAGGAGGAGAAGGAGGAGGAGGATGAGAATGTCAATGATGGCAAGGAACCTCGGACAATTGGTCAGGGTGAGATCGTCACTACCTCAGCCGACAATGTTGATGCCATGATAGTCAATCAGCCAATCATGATACCTGAGCAAGGACAGGAGATGGAGAAGCATACCCCAGGGCCACAACTTCCAGAGCCTGCCCCATGGCCAGAAACTCCGCAGCCTTGCCCACCACCACAAACGCCAGAGATTCATCCCCTAACTTGGCTGGAGTCTTTCGGGCTTGTGATGGCGCAAATATGTTGTGCAGGGTTGCCAGCTCCGCAAGGTTCTGAGGGCGCCAGAATCACCCTGGATGTGAATGTGAATCAGTAGCTGATCTGCAGGTCGGCAGGTGGCGACAGTCTCCCTGATGTTCCTCTCCCCAATATCCCACTTCCTGAGGTACCCATGAATGGCTCAGTAGGTGACTAACCAACCAGTTATCGCATTCCGTCGCAAGTGATGGTTGTTGTTTTCGGTTATAGTCGGTTTCTTATCTTGTGTGTTTCCATTGTTCAAATGGATTCATCTCAAGCATTCATTATTACACTCATCATAAGGCTTCTGGATCACTCTGGGCTTTTATCATTCATGGGGTTTATATTGATTTGTGATTGTTCATAGTATTATGGGACATCGTGCATGCAGTGTTTTTGGTACTCCTGGCATGTTATCAACCTCCGTGTGATGGTGTTGAGGCTCAATAGGTTTCCCAAGTTGGCTGAAAGTGTTATGAGCTTACACCCACACCAGACTACGCAGGCCCAGCACCAACATTCATCCTTTTCAACATTCTACTCTACACTCCTTGCGTGTCGTTGACAATGCCAGAGAAGATCCCTATCCATTCCCCCAAATATTCATGCCTAATGTTGTTCACCTCAGACAGCTGGCGACTTACAGATTTCAAATTACAGCATACTAATCACCTTCAAGTTCCACGACAGAAGTATCTAACTAGTCGCAGCGAGCCCTAACATGTTGAACCGGCCCAGCATCAAGAATTCAACCAAAGAAACATTTGGTTGAAGATTTGGACATTTTTCTCTATGTGGAACACGCTCAGCACATAACAGACTCATAGTTTCAACCACCAGCACCTCTGCTGTCATAGATGGAACCGCACTCCGGAGCCGGCGCTCTGCTGAGTGATTGCATTGCTCAGCCATGGGAACGCAATGCTCAGGGTTGCCTTAAGACGAACCACCACAACAATCCCTACCACCCATCTGTGTTTCATGAAGAGTTCATAGAGATCCAGTGTGGGATTCGGAAGAAGGGCATGAAGACATACTATGACAACGTGTTGAAGAGACAATACACTACACTCAGTTTCCCAAGCTTCAAAAACGGAGATTGCGTCCTGAAGCTTATGGAAAGCATTCCAGATGGCCAGACTCTCAGACACTAGGAACTATACACTCTCGAGGATATGTGATGGAATGACAATCACCAACGCCTTATCAAATACTGGAGTCTAGACATCAATATACGCATGAGATAGGTGATACGGCAGCCAGCCTACATGAAGCATTTCATTTGAGTCTCTCATAGATACTTCAACAGCGATTTGCAGCTAACTGCTTCCATACTGAAATGCACACTTCAGACTGAAGGTGTGAAACACTGAAAAGGGGTGATACTGGACAATAATAATGTGCTAAATGATGTTTAGTCAATGCTCAGTGTTGGGGATACACTGGTTCCCTTGATCTTCATCACCAACGGAACACATCTCACGAATTTTGCTGGTGACACGAGAGTATGGCCTGTATATACAACAATTGGCAATCTATGTTCTAAGATTCACCAGATGGCCTCGATGCAAAACACTGTAATGATCGCTCTCCTGAAGATTCCAATTAAGAACTGCCATATTCCACAGAAACTGCTGGATATGGAGCAGCAAAGTAAGTCAGAGGTGCTAAACCAGGTACTCCGGCAGGGTATTCAGCCTCCCAGCTGTCAACACAACCACAGCACCGAGAGTATCTCTTACAACGTTCTCTGTGCCAATGTCAACTTTGGGCATCGCAAACTGATTTTAGTAGCATGGATTGCAGATTGCTGCGAGTGTAGTGACCAATATCATATTGAGCAGCAGGTATGTTTTTGGTACGAGTGTCCAAATATTACATGGCTTTACAGATAAGACTAAATTTTGCACCAGCCAAATGCTTTATACTACAATACATATAGAATCTCTTGGTTAAATTTATATCAGAACCTACATAAATCTTTTGATTTTTATTGTTGATTCATATATAAATTCCGGATTTTTTCCGATTTTCCATAATAATAGCTGCTTTTTGAGTATCAGCGTTTGAATATTGAATAAAAGGTATAAATTGAATTGATATATCTGCTAAGGTTAAAATTAATTGATCTGTACATAACAAACAAGCGAAGACAAATAGAATTGAGAGTCCCTTCAGCGCATCAATAATTATGCATCGGCATCGAAACATTTTTTATATTTTTATATTAATTTTATGCATTTAAAGGTTTAATTGAAGGAGATGGTTCATTTTCTGTTACAAAAAAAGGAAAATATGTAATGTACGAGTTAGGAATAGGATTTAAAGCTGGGATGAATTCAGGTAGAGATCCGAGAGAGAAACTCTAAAAACCTTTACAAACCAGATTATCTTCCTCAGTCTCTCCTCGAAAAGGTTTCATTTACGGAAAAATGGCAAGATTTTTTCATAATTATTATTAAAAGATTGACAGATAAACTCAGTATGAGTGTATGTCACTCCTGACAACCAATACCCCGAGCAGGATAACATCATATGTAGAACACTGAGCGAAGCCAAGACGAAGGGTGCCGATGGTGAACTCTTGTTGTGTAATGTACACACAGATTTCCAAATGTTTTGACATTTCGCAATATCGTAAGCAACCTCCCTATGCCCATTTCTCTCCATATATTGCAGACTACACAGCTTGACCACCTCCAGAAGTGGATTATCCACTTCATGGAGAGACATGAACAGCTTGAAAAGTTCAATGCAGTATGCTTTTCCATACCTCCTTACCATGACCTCACACCAAAAGATAAGACCAGTAAGATAGTTTCTCAATGAAAAGGGAAGGAAATGAAGGAATGAGCCAGTACGTGATGGGAGATTTTAACCATGTCTTAGCGAGGCGGAAGCCATGCTTAGCATTCCATATTCAATCACTGAATTCAGTGCATGTGGAGAGTGTTACAATTCTATATGTATACTTGATATAAATCCCACAATGATGCACCATTGGGCTACATTGAAGATGCCTTGCCTCATTTTCGCTCCATCCAGGATCTATTCTTATCTAGGCGAGCCACCAAAAAGGTGAACAAGAAAGCAAATGCCCTGAGAACGGAACTTGTGAAGAAGCGAATGGTAGACAAGGGAATAAATGCTGAAACTTGGATACTGTCAAAGACGCAGTGCGAAATGAATACCTGGCAGGATCATATCCGCCACAAAATTGATGTTTCAAAGGAGGTTGATGCCAACTTCAACTTTCGGAAGACCCACTTAATGTTACTTTGGGTCCACCAGATTCATTGATATGGAGCCTTGTAACAGTAGTCTGCTGAGAGACATGAACAACTACATAAAACAAACCTCAAGGACAGTTGGAACGCCTCCAATCACAATTTCAACAACTTGCCGCAAGTTGTCTTCTTTCAGCGTTGCATCCTTTGGTTCAAACTCAGATAGCTTAATCCCCAAGCACTCGCTCAGCATCATGAGAACAGCGCTGTCACCTGCACAGACCTCCCTTCACGTGCTGAGCTGACTGCCTCCTTGAGCTCCCAGTCATATGGGAAGCCCAAATTCATGGGACCCCAAACCTACTATGATGGGAAGTATCCCGATGCATTGATCTAAGACTTCGGAGCATTACTCAACAATGTGCAGGAAGCAAGTGACTGCATGGCAATATATCACACCATGCGAGAGTATATGAAGCCTAAGAGTCGTAACAAGATGTATATTTTGCATGAACCACTGCACACAATGGAGCTTTGTATTAACCATGGTATTTGGGTTCAAGTAGAGGGTTTAGAAGGTGAATGCATATCTCAGATGTGTCAATGAACAGGGAGGCAGAGCTCACGTGGAGGGGACCGACAGATGTACTGGGTGTGGGTAAAGCAATTCCTGGACAGGTGTTACGGCACGCCAAATGGTAGTCTCCCATGGTCACTGCAATGACTTATAAATCAAGCTCTGGAATGAGGATGGAGCTTTTGTTGAGTACTGGTTAGCCCTCCCGGTCACAGCAATACCTGAAAACTTGGGTAACTTGGATCCCATCTCAAAATTTGTACAAGTATAAACTGCACAAGTTGCCACTGCATTGCAAGTTTTCAGTCTGGGAAATGTAGTCGGCTGTGCACACCAAATTCCGGAGATAGCTGCTAGCAGTAAGGCAGGAGATCGACAGAATGAGTGATGGATTGTCAATAGCCACATCGATCTGGCGACTTGGAATGATGTGTATAATTAATAACAAGAAAATGCATTTCTTGCACAGGTAGAAGGAATGCTGGGAGAGATTTTGAAAGCATCACCCATCGCATTGAAATCTCGATACAAGCTTGTTCCCGAAGAACCAATTACAATATATGGTCACTTTGCGCCACGACATGGGGTATTGTTGCTGGGCGTGGAGTCCGCTGCAGCAGGGTTATCTCAGATGGCTCCAACGGACCAAGTCCACTCTGCTGAAGCCATAACACCTGGATTGAAGTTTTATTTGCTGATGTACGCCTGCCAATGTCAACGACAATGTTACCTGAAGTTTATGTAATTGAGATTCAAAAGAGCAACCAGGGAGATTATTCAGACTTGGTCCATTGTATAAGTAAGTCCAATAGGACTGCAACCCTGAAGTGGTGCATGGAGCAACTCACAGCATTGGACATGTCTTTCAACAAGTCTGAACCTAAAAGGGGCTGCGGCGCAAATGCTAACAGAAGTACGAACGTTTCCACTAGGAAAATCGATTTACAACATGGTGGTATAACTTGTACAGCTGGTATGGCTAAAGAATACAGTTTAACATGCTATAACTGCGGCCAGGCTGGTGATATCTCTTGCAATCGCCTAAACTGCAACTTGATGATACAGCAACTGGAACCAGCTGTGGTTGGCAAGGATGCTCCAAAAGTGAAGTCTGGATGCCAATGCAAAGACAAGAAACAGGGAGGTTCACCAACTGGTCAAGAACATAGTACACAGCTTACCAATGCAAACGAGGATATGTATGAGACAGTCAGTGAAGTGTAGAGCATGTTGAAGATTCTCTCAGACATGAACTCTGAGTTGGTAATTGGCAATGAAGGTTTGTAGCTGCGGCTGAACTTTACATGAAATCACCATGATGTAAGGTATTGTCAAAACACGAGGACAAATTTGTTCCAGATAGTCAATTCAAATATTTCACCAGTAACAACTGCATGAAAGTGAGCAAACCAGATGATTCAGTGGTCAACCTACTAGGGTTCAACATAAAAATTCATCTCAAGCTCAGGTAGGATGGTGTAGCAGCAATCAGGCGGAAGTAATGAAAAATAATCAGGTGTCAGAGAACTATGTCGGTTAGAAGTACCATTTTGAACTCAGGTACGATGGGGCAATCCAGAGTGGGACAAATTCATGATTCATGATCCAGGACATGTCTATTGTCAAAGCTGAAACAAGTATAGAGAAATGCCAACAAGTCAAATTGAAAATATGACTTTTTGACTCATATATGAATAAGGTATAGTTTGCTGTATACATTATCATGGGCTTTGATATCATACTTGGCAAAACATGTATGTGTGATATACACTGCCATGATCAAATTGACCATGATTGGACTGGAATGTGAATAGTAGACAACCCCTCTGTTTAGGGAGAGGTTGGCCGAGTGCACAACTTGCCTCACCTAGAGCAGCAAAATGAAGAATTGTTCCGAAGTCAGAACTCAACCACTCAGCAATTCTCAACAGCCTCACCAATCCTTGCGGAAGCTCACAGTAGCACCCGAACAGGCTGAATGCAAAACGATGTGCTTCTCAGGTGCCCCGATAAGAACTTTCAGGTGCTCCCCAACGCTTCTCAAGAAGTGGAACAGAATTCTAGAATATTCTAAAGAGTATGAAGTCGTCTTCAGAATGATATATAGTCATAACTTAATGCTGGTAAAATTTCGGAGCTGCTGGGACTATGACACTCATCTCCAAGACCATTCTGGTGCAGTTGGAGCCAGACTCTCTTGGAGTGATAATATATAATGTCTATATTGAATAGTACAATTCAATAATCTATCTCACAGCAATACACCTGAATCAGGCATTGTGATCCAATTAATATACAGTCCAAGAGGTATCTGAATCAACATGATTATTTACACTCCATACGCTTTTGATGTTCCCCAATACAGCATTCTCCTGCCCAAAATGTGCCAGTCCAACTATTCGTCCAATAGGTATAATATGCATATTATTTGTCTGTTTGACAACCCGGATGAACCTGTCAACCCAATCAGCCCAACCATGAACATCGTTGTACTTTGTTCAAATCACCACCAGGTATTCTTGAGCTTGAGGTCATTATACCCATGGTGGAAGCTGCTTGCGCTTCTTAGACGTGGTCGATATTGCATTCCCAGCTGGCAAGTGCTCCTCAAAATGGAGAATCTGAATCAGTGGAGTCCAGCTGAAGTATGATACAGGAAAAGGAGCAATTTGTCCCAGGAGGGTATTGTCGAGGTCATTCTCTTCACTTTGTATATACTGGACCCCGATGTTATGAGCTTCAGACATGATCCCTTGGTTGACATTGGTATATTCTACATTGCAATCAACTTCCAGATGCTCAACAGAAGTAGGGCTGTGAAATGGTTGACCGCAGTACAGCAGCCCATTCTTGAGTTAAATAAATGTACTGTCAATGAGTATATTCTGAGCATGTCCGAGCATAAGTCCACTAACTTCATATTCCGAGTCCTTATCAATTTGCATGCGGAATATCTTTCCAAAGTTGCACATTCTGAAATCTTCGGATGCATCTCTGTGTAAGGATAATTCGATACTGCAGCACATTCCATGGACATGCGGTTCTCCCAAACAATATTCCTGCTGTGATATGGGGCGGATTCAAGGTACATACCGAATTGTTTGGAGATGTAACTGATGGGCTCTGGGTGAACTTCGCCCTGTATCGGTAATGGACAGTACATTAAAAACTGATGCAGAGTCAACATCATACCAGCCTTGGAGTGCAACATATGACAGTGTCTCCTCCATTGACTGAAGACAGGTACACCGGTGATTATGCTTCAGCATTTGTCGAATGTACTGGACTTTGTTACTAAATTGATATACCTCTTTCACGTTGGTGATATGTAGCCCATCAGAACTATCAGTGTTGAAATTGTTGCAGGAATTCAGTCCACGAATTGACTCTGATATATGACTCACAAGATGAATCTGTGAATATCCGAAATGTATTACTTAATGTGCAACGGTTTTCCGGAGCGCCTCAATGCCGACTATCTTCTACCCAGCTTGAAACTCGATTAAGCGGATACAGATTTCCTTCTTCAGCCCCTTCACTTCGTTTGAGGTGATGCCAGAAATCTCTCTCTCCAGCTGGTTATTGACGCGCTCTGTATCAGCCATGCTACAGGGCATGGCGTCTGTCTCAGCATCAGATAGGAGGTTTTGGAAATGCTGTTGCTGGTCAGCGGTAATCATTGCAGCCATGTAAGCCTCATCTTCCGGTCCAGCTTTCATCCGTGCAAGCTGATCGGCGAATATGCTTCTGGGACTCGTTACCTTGGTCCCGACTGCCTGCAATAGTTGTCACTCATCATGTTGCAATGATTCAAGGAACAGGTTGCATTTCACAGCGGTCACTTGATGGATTTTGTGTTCCAAATGCTGTATTGCCTTCTGACAATCAGCATCTGACCACATGGTTGCTGCTTATCGGGGTCTATTCAGGCCCACCTAAAGTTGTTTACATTTTGTTGTGGAAACCAGTTCAGCCACATACACAAGGCCCTCCCCTGCAGCTTGAATCTTATGAAACTTTTGTTCTTGTAACTGATGCAACTCCATTGCCAACAGGTCTTCTACCTAGGCCTTGCAGAGTTCGAATTTTCTGTGCTTGACAAATCCCTGTGTTCTGGTAAAATGGCTTACATGCATTGTCTAGTGCTTTGAGGGATAGATCTGAGTGATTTTGTTGGCTAACATGTAGAGAGAATTCACATAATAACCACACTGCTGCCATTACCATTTCATTAAAGACTTTTTCCTCCACAATGTTCCTGTCATACTTGGAGTAGACAAGAATTGCAGCACAATTATCTGCCGGTGTTCTGATCATTGCACAGATCTCTTTACCTTGCCATGTGCCACTTCTCAATAAATCGAATGGTGTGGAGAAAGGCTGCAGGCCGGGATATGGTGCCCCCAATGTGAATTGATTGTCAACTTGATCCTTGACCCTTCTTGCTTTCATGTATTTGAGCAGCCCATTCTACATGTCTTTAACTGAACCCAGGAGCAGCTGATGTATCTCATCAGGCTGCCAAAGCCGATGGAACATTGCAGAGAGGATATTGCTAGAACTGGTTGGAGATTGGGTGGACACCTAGAGTGTGCAGAGCATCAACATGATTGACCTCCAGCAGCTGAGAGTAAATATGCTAGTCTGTTGAGTTATAGGGTGGTCAAAAAGAGGAATGCTATAACGGCGCACCTTTAGGAATTTTGCACATTGGGCAGAAGCCATATGAGACTTGAGCAACTGTGACTTGTTGTGGATAATTACAAACCCAGACTGCCAACATTGGGTAACATTGGCTGTGGAATCTATCTGTAAAATCCCAGTTCATGCCAGCGTCAGTGATGTCAAGATGCCTATGTCAAGAAAACCCAGTCCCAAACACAGAATACCCAGTTACGTCACTGGTAATCGAACTATTTGGTGGACATGCGATCAGCCCGTCAAGCATCCAGGCATGCTGTTTAGGTGCCTGACGGATATCTCATCATATATTACCAAATGTGAAATACAGTGCCCAGGCAGGATGATCGCCCTAAAAATTGATCAAGTGAGTCTTGTGGGATGCACAAATGACAGACACAAGCATCACTCCAGCAGGCAATTGATTGTGTGTATCCCACCAACAATCACCTGTATTCATTTCGCTGTGGATTGGACGACCTTTAGAGTCAGTGAGGTACACTCGCTTGAAAATGAAGCGTGCCTTAAAAGGAAGATGTGCAAGGACGAAGTGGATACAGTCGAACATCTCCCTGTAGTATAATGTTCTGAAGATATGTCAGTCATCTTCAATCTAACTATCATGGCTGAGCCAAATATTGAGTTCAGAAAGGAGCTTTGGCATGGCATGTGCTGATTGGAAGGATTCGATTTGATGATTATTCAGTCCACGTCTGTGATGGGGATCTATCCATGTTTTTGTTTGCGGGCAACATGATTGAGCCAGCTGAAAGTTTTGAGCCGACCGAAATGGATGCTATGGAGTCCATCGTTCTGAGTACTCTCAATGCTTGTTTTAAAATTCAGTCGCTATACCATATGCTTTCCCCATGTTTGGCTAGACCAGTCAGTTGCAATCTCCAGATCCGCATTTCGGGTTTCACGTTTATAGTCGCATTCAGATATGGTACTGTCAATCGTAAAATATTGACATCGGTACTTCACAGTTAACTTTCGATGGATTGGCCTCCTTAATGATTAAAACAAATAGCCAAATGGGCCCTAACACATCCTTAAATTGAGCGTCATTGGAGCGTCAACAACTGTTGGTCGTGTATGTTGTGTAATTGGGAGGGTGACAGGTGAAATACAGTCGTAAACAAAGTATTCACCACCTTTATAGCAGGAAGAGAATTCAAACACTCCCTACTTGATTTTGAAAATGAGCGTCAACAGAGCATCAACAATTTTGGGTCTTGCATCTTCAGTAATACAAGTGGCGCTTAATCACAAGAATCCATTTGCATGGAGCAGCAGCAATTATACGCCGATATGTACAGTATAGTCCTACCACATCATCCGGGACAGTACCAACTCATTTCATCTTGAGAGCTACCACTTAGTATTGATCAGCCTTTCAGCATACAAACAGAGTCAAGACTATGTATATAGACCATAACGGCCACATCACACTCAGATTAACCATAATCAAAAACCAACAACTGATAACATTCCATTTAAGCTCAGTTTCATGATGGGGCAGGTGGTGTTTCATTTTCTCTTTTCCCTATTACGGCAGCCAGTACTTTGTTTATGAATATTTGCAACCTGTCACCGCCCAGATTACCGAAGATACATGACCAACAATCATTAAAGCTCCGTTGATGCTCATTTTGGAACCGGTGTATCCATAATATGCTATCTTTTGATTTGGCGTAGTCTATCATTCAAATTGATTTGGCAGCCTGTGTAGCATTTTCATTTACTTTCTACTTGATCACTACATTGTTCTTTAATTATACATATAAATATATCATTTAAAATAGACTTTACAGTATCCGCAAATTCAGGATAATAATATTCTCCAAAATCCCCTGCCATTCTATCAATGCTAGTCGTCACTGACAGGCTTGTTCAATAGGCTGCTCTGGTTTTCACAATGAACAGTTGCTGCATTAGCACAAAGCTGATAGTGTACTAACCAGTGGATGTACCATCAACAGTAAGCATATCTGGATCGAAATCTGTATTGTGATGGCTATCCTGCGCAGATGTATCACAAGTAGCAGATTCAGCACAGGGAAGAGAAGTATGTGAATACAAATATCCAGACTGCTAATTGACAATTTGAGAACGTTGAGCTCTGGATGTGTTACCGGTTGGGGCGGATGCTGTTGCGGACAGAGGTGATGTCAGCTCTGGAGTCAGCTGTCAGCATCTGTTGGGCGGAGTTGCACCAAGTCATTTGCGTCTCCACTGTGTCTGCAGCTTTTTTGCGGTGCCATTGTGGGAAGGAAGGCATTCAGCCGTGGGATTTTGACAAATCATAGCTGGATGTCATTCTATCGCAGCGTTCGCCCTTTGTATGCCAAGGAAACTCAACACCCTGCTTGTTCTCATCTCAGACCGCGGTTCGAGGTTTCTTGATTGCATATTGCGTTTCCTCCATTTTGGCGTACGAAAACCCTCCTTTGGTAATTTTTGCCATATTCAATGGCATGGGCATGTCAGACTGTTCCAGCAGTACCCGACATCCTTGCCCTGCCATTATAGCAGACATGTTGAAAACCTACATCAAATTAATTCCTGCTTCAAATAATCAGATTCTGCTATTATCTCAACCATATACGCTTTCATAGCCTTCTCTCAGGTGATTACAGTCTGTTTCGTCCACTCACAGGGATGTTTGTCATGAAATTTGCCCTCGAAAATCCCAGAGGTGACAACATTATGATGTTTGATTTCAAGGACTTTGCGGACAAATGCCATGGTCGACCATTGAGGCTTCCCTCTATGGGCGGAAATAAATTGGTCACATAGCTCACTATGTACACCCGCGGTATGTTATGCAGTTGACTGACGCCTGGTTAAACCGGTACAAATATATGCACAGCCTACTGCATGCTGTTTCTATTACGTACTGCTTCCACTATTACGGACATTATGTAAATCCACATCTGGGGTCATATGTTCGATAGCTGCCTTCGCAGTATCACGGTGGACTCACTGGTGCCTGTGTTCTTGCTGCCTGTTGATGGGTGACGTATTTGATAAAACGCCTGACAATTGGCTTGATTTGAATGCGCTCTCACCTGGCTGAGGTGGTTGTGTATCCATCATTTGGTAGTGGGGAATAGAAGAGGAAGATGATAACGGAAAGAAGTGGGAAGTTCTGAGGAACGTATAGTTAGCCTCATGTCAGAATGGAAAATGTAGCAGCCAATATGTTCGTTATACTCACGATGAATCCTACTGCGTTCAGCTGAAAGATGCACGGGTTTCCCACAGCCCCGAGATGTGCAATAAGTTGGTCCAATGTTGCTTGTATATGAACAGGGATAAATTGCAGCATGCGAGAGCCGAAATTGCATGATTGTCAGCTATAAATAGCACATTGTTCGAGGGAAAGGACGTCTGCTGATATTTGTCTCAAATTATCCCTGGGATAATCTATGAAACTGAGACTAAAAATCAAGTCATGTTGTACGGTTAGCCTAACTATTCCCGTTTTATTGACATTCAAAAGGGTGATTTTGCTTTGTCCTAGATGAGTAAACATACCAACCTTGACATGAACAATGGAGCTTGCCTCCATATTGTCCATATCTTGTAACATCCAACATCTCGCCCAACAACAAAGTCAACGCAAACTACAATGGTCAATATTCTGAATATGAACAATTCACCACTTGCGGCAGGCAAATACGACAAATCAACAAAGCGATCCACCCAACAACGTCATCGAGCTAATGCAGGCAAGAGCCGCTTCGAGCCAGAATGAGGCTGAGCCCTTCGGGCATTGCGCAGCTTGCAATCAAAACAAATGGTTGAGGCCATGAAATTACGAGACACACACTTCTTAACCTATAACGACAAGGAGAAATGGATTGAGCATTAAATTTTGCGACAAACAGCTCGGGCAAGAAAGCGAGTTGAAGATGCATAGACAGCTGTTTAGCAAGAGCAGGAAGATATGAAGAATGCTGAAAACGCGGGATTGACAAACTGAGAGCCCAAAAAGACTGTTCAGGAGATAATGGTTGCTATCCATGTAATTCTGAGTGATCTTGCAAGTTCCACCGATGGGGAGGATGGGGAACATGAAAATACTGAAGAGACAGATCAGGGCAAGCTGAGCGAAGATGATGAACCTGGCTGGGTGATGGGCACAATCACAAAAACGATACAGCAGCTGATGGCGATGCTTTGGCAGAAGCTGATGACAGTTGACAAATTGACACAATCCAGATGGGAGGATGCAACCGACTACTTCTGTGAATGTCATATGAAGTATGGAACAACTGAATTGAGGGTTCCAGTAGCCATTCAACTGCTAAAGGATCATGACCCAGTGGCACCTGCACCAACAACATTTGGAGGGCTTAAGAAGTTTCTTGACATTCTCCCTGACTAATCACAATACAGATTTCGGATTTGGACAAAAACATGGTGACTTCTCCTGCGTCTGCGGAGTAATTGATATGCAAACTGTTATTTTTGACATCATATCTTCGTGAAATGCAATTTGTTAACCAATTTTGCTATACGTCAGCTTTTTGTTGATTTCAGTGACTAAATTGTGAGACATGATAATTCATCTTTGTATGTGCAATGGTCAAACATACCATGTGAAAGTGCTAGAATCCAAATCAGCTGGTAAGACAGCCAACATGTTCGATTGCTATCTGCAAGTTACTGCTGAGTGACAATGTAAAAGCTATATTTGTGACGAAATATACTAACAAAATGTATGTTAGTGATCTCATACGTGTCATAGAAAGAGCCAGCAGTGCTCATGATGAATCTGTCTGAACGACAACAGTCATGCTGCAATTTTCCATGTATCCAACTGCATATCACTCTGCACAGATCTAGTGCACATGGTTCAGGTATTTCAATTTGCTTGGGGTATGTCATGGAAATCAAGGAAGAAGAGCTGGATTAGGAAAGGTGAGGAAATCGAGCTATATGTACCAAACAGTAGTGAATTGATCTACATGCCGAAAATTGCCGGCTGAAAGCTGAGGAACATCACAGCACCACGTCAGCTCTCACATAGATAGCCTGGATAGGGGTTGATCCGAAATTCAGTGATAACAAAGCTCTTGAATGCACACAATAATACATACAAATGCAATATCGGATGTCAACAATGTGTATACAATTGCTTGCATACAATTATTGAGTGTCCAAAGGCTGTTTCAATGTGATTAATATGAGAGTCAACAGAGTGTCAACGATTTCGAGTCTTACACATTCGGCAATCAAAGGGCCGCATTGTCCCATCCTTCCAGAGTGAATGTATTGGTTGGCGTTCTAGCAAATGAGGCAAATGACACGTTTGTTGACACGTCGTACAGTTGAGCGTTAACAGAGCATCAACGACTGTTCCCATTGCTTCATGGAAAACCAGGGGGTGGCGTGCCGACAGTAACTCATAATTGAACTATTGGCCGCCCTTCTAGGCAAAACTCCGTCAGCCAACATCACTTCTATGTGCTGAAAATGACCGTCAATGGAGCATCAACGACTTTTGGCCTTGCATCATGGAAAAAGCATGGGCTGTGAGGCAACATTAACCCATCCTTGAACAATTGGCCACCATTGTAGGCAAAACTGTATTCGATAATCTTGTCACTATGACCAAAAAATGATTGTTGACACCGCGTCAACGATTTTAGGCCTTCTATCTATGAACATGAATGGGCTATGCGACTATATTTATCCATAATCAAAATATCGGCCGCCTTTCTAGCCAATTATTCTCATGACAACATTGTAACTATGTCCTATACTGAGCTTCAACAGAGCGTCAACAGAGCATCATCAGAGCGTCAACAGAGCATCATCAGAGCGTCAACAGAGCATCATCAGAGCGTCAACAGAGCATCATCGGAACATCAACAGAGCATCAACGATTTCTGATCTCACATCTTGGATAATCTAACTGCAATGGAACGCAATTAACCCACAATGAATCTATTGGCAATCTGTATTGGCAAAAATTGCACTGATGATATCACGTCTGCTTCCTAAAATCGAGCACCCACGGAGCATCAACAATATTTGTGGAGGCTCAGTATGCTCCACAGCAATAAACTGGATTGTGCTGTTCCCACATTGAGTTTTACATGGTCAGTCTTTTCATTATGTCCTTGTATACAACTTCACAAATATGCATGCAATGTATCACAGATTTGTTTTTTTGCTTGTAGTTCTAGAGTCAATATTTAAGAACCCACAGTCTGCCTGACTATAATGTTTCTTTCGGCAGTCTCTCAAGTCAGATTACCCAGCTTTCTAATTCCTTCCACCATGTGGGATTTATCATCTTTGAATACCTTAGTGCTAGAGGTTATGATCTCTTCCAAAAATGAAGGTATCTTTATTTTTGAATTGAGTGACCTTACTATACAAATCATCTTTCATGGTTGGTGGGCTTCAATGAATGTCGGCTCGAAACATCCTATTGCATAGAAACATTCAAGACTTGTGTCTTCATGGCCACTTGATTGGAACTGCGGAATTCGGGTGCCTGGCAGCCCTGGAATTCTGTGTATGGTTTGCCATCACGTTTTTTGCCATCCATCAGAACATGGAACCACCTCCATAGGGAAATACTTGCTTGCAAAAGCTCACCTCGCAAAGTTGGATTAATTAACAGATTCACAGGTTACTGAATTCACTAGTTCGATGGTTGCTCAAACAGCTTTGGGCAACCTGAAAAGGCAAGAAAGTCAAGGAATTAAAGTGGTAAGTTCACAGAGAAAAATCATATTTGACATCCAGGTATATCCATATTAACCCAAATGACAGACAAAATGCTCACAACTTGCACCTAAGGACTTTAAACTTCCGAAGTTCACCAGGACACGTGGAATCACTTCCCCATGTTAGATTTCGTTTCGGCTCATATTTCATGGAACGCTGTATCAAATCTCTAGCTACTAAGGTCATATAAAGCATTATGCAGTGACCTAGTGCTGCCATCCACATCACCCTTCCAAACATTTCCCTGAGGTAATATGCACTAACTGTGGATGCAATTAAGAAATAATTGCTGTCACAAAATAAAGATAGTTTAGCTTTGGACAGATGGAGATCAACAGACAAACTAACCATAAAGTTGTTCATTGTTTACTATATGTATCGAAGTTTTGCATTTTGTGAAGTTGAACTCGCTTGCAATAAGGGTGATAGCCTATTCTTTTCCTGTTTCGAAAGCTAATTAAGGATGATAGATCAAGGGCCAACATACTGTAATCACAACGCACCTGGACCCAGGGCCAGGGCAGCATCTTCCAAGAGCAATCAACGAGCCTGCTAGGGCCCTCCGCATCTATGGCATTGAAGCCGGGATCCACTGGGTCCCGGGACACTCTGCCATCGCCAGGAACGAAGAGGCTGACCGCCGGCAAACAGTCCATGAGGAGACCGAGGCTACACAGTATACGAGCGAATGTGGACCTCGGCCGCGAATAGACCTAGACGGATCTCCGATGGGAGGTTGTCGGCAAAGGCGAAGTGGGAGAATGGCAAGTGCTCCAAACACTACGCATATAGGCGGAAGGGCAAAGTGGGGAGCAAGAGATCCGTTCTGATGACAATCGTGATATCATTGGCAATGAGGTTCTACAGACTGAAGAGCGGGCATGTGCCGGTTGGAATGTACCTAACGCGGTTTGGACCCCGGGAGGACGATAAATGCTGGTGGTGTGGCAGTGGAGACAGGATGGCGGCCCAGCCATGGGAACACCTCTTCCGCCACTGCAGCCGGTGGAGAAACCAGCAGAATGCAATATGGAAGGTGGTGGGAAAGGCGACGGGCTGGAAAGTGGGCAGGTGCCGACACATGCAGATCTCTGAGCTGGTTTCCACAGAAGAGTGGGACCAAGCATTGATGGACTTCCTGGTGGCTACTGAAGTCGGGAAGTTCCCGCCCAAATGAATGGCAGTATGGAGCTGGCTTAGAGGCTTACTCAGGTGCGGGGTACTTTCATATGTCAGCAGGGATGAAGGGTAGCAGGGGAGGATTCCGCCATCTAGCCGGCTCACCCGGAGGCGGAGGGGGTTATCATAGTCCTGTCATACTCAAATTAGAGTGAATACAGTATGATTAAAACAAAACCAAAAATAAAAACATACTGTAACAAGGCGAGACTTACATTTAAAGGAGGTGGTTGATCGTTTTGAGCTTACCGACTGCAGCCTGCTTGGATTTACGACTGATAATGCTTCCTTCAATTACTGGATGATACACAAGCTGCAATTAACACTTGAGGCCTCCGGAATCGACTGGCCAGTATTGTGGAACCACACACCATGCATAATGCAGGTCATTCAGCTGGCTTTGAGTGCATTCATGAGCAGTCTCAGTGTACAGGGCCGCACCAAGTCTTGGGAAGCCCATGAGTGCGATCAGCAATTTGGAGAGAATAAAACCATCGACATTGGGAAGAGTCAAAGACTTCGCAAAGAGGGCCATGCTAGAATCAGTAAGGTGTCAGCCATGAGACCAGGTTTACCAAAGATAATTGAGAAAGTACATATTTCATGATATTGTGAAAGTTCTGAAACTGACCTTGGTATAGCAGAGAATGCTTGTGGTGTTGATTACGCTGACACCTGGTCGTCGAAACCATTTCATTGACTGTCAAAACGCAACAGTCCGCATCGCGGTACAACCGATGATGGATGTGAAGACACTTTGGAAGTCGACACAGGAGTTGCTCAAGCACGCCTACCCATCACGAGAATTCACACCCAAGTGCCTCCAAAATCCAAAATACAGTTAATACTGGCCACTCTTCACAGCACATGATAAATGGTGCATTGTGAAGTATGTCATGGAAGTACGGAGGCAATTCCAATATTGGACCCTTTGGATGTCGAAGATGTATACAGTCACATTGCAGCATGTAATCACAGTCCACAATGAGATGTTCAATCATATGACTGGCATTCTGCGAGCTTTGGCGAACAACAAGACTTTCTGGAAGGAAGACTTGTTTGTTGCTGTGAAGACATCTCGACAGTAGCTGTCCAAATATTACATTGAAGTAACTGCAACAACGGGGATGAATATCATTTCGGCACATATCCGCAATCCATTGCGGAAGTTGCGATTGAGAGGATGCCGGACACAGGAATGGATATTTGTCCCAAGTACGATACATTCTATAATAGCCACTACCAACCGGCCTTTCCAAAGAATGTGGAGAATGAATACTGTACCAAACATTGAAGTGTGCCAATCCACAAACCTGGAAGCGTACCGAACAGCAATCTAATCCCCTCCTCAACGCTGTCAGGATTTTGTCCATCATTTCTTGATCCATATGATTTGTGCAGTGAAGGCGAGGAATACTTAACACCCAACAATATGGCTGTGACGACACCTGGATGAAGCGATTGCGCAGCACACTCATTTACTGCCGCCAGGCTCTATTTGAATTCACCGCATGAAGCGTCCCAGACTTGGGGGCAAATTAATACAAATCTCAAGGATTACCGCTCAGACCCAATTGATATTTGCAGTATATTTTGGATACCGGATATAACTGACTGGTGGTGCCAACAAGACGAAACGCACTCAGAGTACGCAGATCTCTTGAATGTGGCACACTACATACGTTTGATCACAGCAGATGGTGTCAGAGTGGAGGCCAGTTTTTCCCTTCGGTGAGATGTTATTGGCTGGAGGCTATTAAAAACCACATGCAGGACCCTTCCCGAAAAGGCTAATGTAAGGGAGATTGCTCGAGCCAGGAACAGTATTTCAGCAGGCAATAACGCAGTATTGGATACGAAGAACACAGAAGACAACTAGGAAATAAAGTAAAAGGTGGAGGAAAGGAAATTGCACAGAATGGCCAAGGATCACGACAGTTTGGAGATGTGGCAGGGCAGCCAAAACCTAAGTGCTACACAGATAGAATCTCGCGCTTACAACGAGCAGAGGATAGCGGTGGAACACCATTCGGACACTGAAGAGATCATCATAGCATCCGGGTGACTCTTTCAACATGATGGTGCGGCTGCATTTAAATTGTCAGAAAGACCACCATTGCCACCAGCTGTGTCTGCATAGGTTCTCTCTGGAGGACAAACTCAAATATTAAATGTCCGCCAAAACAGAAGAATCACCGTCATGCAGTCAAAAGCGATGAGGATAGCGCACCTGAAAGCCCTTCGGACATTGAAAATTGTCTGAACTGGAATGGCAACTTGGATAATCCAAATGACAGGGAAGAGGATTGCGCAGCAGACAACACATCTGATATAGAGCAAAACAATGGCATCAAAGATATGGAATACCCAGAGCGACAGGATGTGTGTGCTGCGGCAATTATTCCCGGATTGGTTCGGCAAATACGGAAGTCAAAGAGACAGGCTGAAAAAGTATTGGTGACGGTGAATGCAATTGAAACAAGGAGGAATAAAGAAGTGAAGATGCAGTAGGACAGAATGTGTCAATGGTTCAGCAGGTTCTTAATGTAGCTTGACTGAGAGTTTCGGTTAGAGATATATTATGGGTGAATGGTGAGCAGTAGCTTGTGAATATGGGTTGATAAACAGATGTATAGCAGGCGCAATGAATCGTTTGGCAAGATATATCATTTTTAGTCATGTGAGAGTGAACAGCACAAGAAGGTTACTGTGCTGAGCTTTGCCACAAAACCGAGTGTCAATCTGACGGGAAGACAACCAATGAGTTCAAATCACAATGAATACAATTATCGATGCCAGCAGATGGTAAATGGACAATACATTAAATTGAGCGTCAACGGAGCGTCGATGATTTGTGGTCTTGTAAGTATGGTAATTGACCAGTAATCCGGTCACTTTTATTCATAACTGATGTATTGGCTGCTTTTATTGGCAAAACAGACAGCAACAAAGTCACCAGCCATTTCTGACAATTAGCATGAATGGAGCGTCAACGATTTTGAGCTTTCCATCTTGCATGGTTTATGTTCCGATTGGTTGCAGACATCCATCTATGAGATATTGGGAGCCTTTTGAACCGAAAACAACAGCAACATGTTCCCTGCCAAATCCTGAAAATGATCTTCACGGGAGCATCAACTGTTGTTGGTCTTGCATATTTGGTTATCAAGATATTGCGTGGAACTTCGCGCGTATAACAGTATTATTGACCGTCTTGCTTGGCAAACATACACTATATCAAACGTAAAACACAGATTCCAAATTAAACAATATTGCAAACTGCACAACATGCAAAAGCGCATTATTGGTTGTTGAAAACGTGATTTTGATAAGATTCAATGAGCAAACTGCAAAAACAAGAGCCTTATGTCAATCTATAGATGGACCCGCTGACAACCCACCCACTTCAGACAGGTTTGGGGTTTACCATCGAAAAGTATCCTTGTTGGCTATTTCGGTGTATTGACAACTCTGACGACCAATTTGGCAATGGTTTGGTTTGGCCCCACAGCTGGACCCGAAGTGATAGTCCGGATCTGTTGCTAACACTACCTACTGGGGTCACACCAGGATTGCTCAGGATGATCGCAGCCGGCAGGTGGTAGAATCACATTGAGAGATTAACCCATCATTCACTGATATTGGGTGATATTGTTTAAAGTGAGCTTTCAGTCTATTCTAGTTGAATGAATTCATTATGCAGAAAAAGCATTTAACTTGTTTCCAGCGAGTGTTGACCAGATTTGAGAATTGCACAGTGTTTTTGTGAATCTCGATCATCCTTGAGGGTGTATGGTTTGATGCTTGGTTAGATTGTAAGGTATATTTGTTTGAAATTGAGCCAACTCTGGTTAGCGTATCACATTCAGAGCAGCATCACACCCTACCAAATGTAGAGGAGGGGTAAAACAAAGTCACTTTTCGATCAGTTTTCTTTCCAAACTAGAAGAATATGTATCAAATCCCGCACAATAATGCTGCACCTTTTCTAATCACAATCATTAGCAAAGACAGTTTCTTTTATTATCACTGCGATTAACATTTAGTACTGTTCATCAGGTGCTACTATAATCAGCCTCATCGTATACTACCTCATGGCAGCAATGTGCAGATTATAACAATTCTTGAGCCTCAAGCAGCGGATGGCATCCGCTGAATACAATGAATAGGTATGTTTCCTAGCTTGCGGTATGTCCGCTAAATGGTCATCAAGAAATAATCACTTGTAGGATGTTTCCTTCAGTAACGATCCTTGACTGGTGGGTGGATTCTAAGGAGATGACAAGATATACGCAAGGTGTTGAAAAGTCAGTGATCACCATTGCTGCTTGACTACCGAGGCCTGATATTGATTGAAGTGCAGGTCATGCACTAACACTTTGTGTGTACAATGCATAGTTGTGCTAACCATCTAACCGGATATAGTTGATGTTGGGTTCCTCAACATATTATGTTGTATCCCTTCTATGACTGTTACAGTCATTAACTGAACATGGTTCAGCTTTTGTCCAAGATTCAAGTATATGAATTCGAGCATATAAGAAAGAAAGACTGGATGTATGTAATTATAATGTCTTTTTCTCAGCTGGGTTTCATGTGGTCAATGGCGCTGTGAAACACAACTGTTCATGTCAAATACGATGTATATAAGAGGCCTTCATTCTGCTAAAGGTCAAGGCTACCTTCAATATTCCCAACTAAACTCTGCTTCATTCAAAATCACCAATTGCATTGATAGTTTATTTAGTACCATCGTATGTTCACATACCATGTGGATGAACACATCTCCACCGAAGACAACCTGTATGGCTCCAACAGGTGGGCTGTTTGCCTTACAACAGCCCCCAGATAACAATGTGGGAGAAGCAAATGATACTGCTGGAAATACACCAAAAAGAGATACTCAATTCGGGCAACCCTCATATCAATTTCATTCACCACCACCAGGGTCTTGTTATCCTCCATCCCAGCCTCCATTTCCAGGCGCTCCCCAGTTCTACCACCAGGCCCAATTCAATATAACACCAAGCTCACAACCAGGCTCTGGGGCAATCCAAGGATAGATGCATTATGGCCCATCATGGCAAGCATATGATTTACCCCAAGAATGAGATGGTGGACCTGAAATATTCCCCCCTCAGCTATTCACAGGACATGGGCCGTCATCTCCAGGCGCACCTCGAGTGCCTCCAGCACCGCCTGCAAACATTTCAGTCACTTGGCGGATGTCTTCTGCGTCCACTGCACCAGGACAACTTTCCGCCACACCTGGAAGACCCCCCATTAACCTCCCAACAAAACCAGTTCAGCACGCTGCAGAACTATGCAGGTCAGATGTTGCAGGGATTACTGATATACTCTCATTGAGAGTGATTTCCTATGACGAATACGATGCATTTGATAAGTTCGATGATAGGTTGGACTTCGGCAGTGCCAAAGGCAAAGCCCCAACCCGCTTGAAGCAATTTGCCAACAGGATGTGGCAGCCCACCTTTAATATGTTGAACACATGGAAGAAAGTATGGCAGAGTGGGTTTCTGGAGAAGAAACATCGGTCGATAATCCAGGGACAGAACCGTCTCAAACACCTTTGAGATAGACCACCGCAAAGAGAGATGGAGGTTGAAGATATTTGGGATACTTTCAAGACCAGGCTGCCTTGGGAATATTTTGATAATGTCGAATGGATTCGGCAACAGTGGGTGGAGATGATTTTGAAGTAATGCACAAGCGAGGTTCAGAAGGGGAGGAACAATGGAAGCCGAGGCATAAACTGACCGGTGACAGATTTGGCATACTCCGTGGGCAAAATAGCGAGATGTAATCTCTCAGGGTTGCCAAATACAACTTCCATAGTTGTGATTAGTCAAGTGCCAAATGGCAACAATAACCAGACATCCTGCAATCAACTCCAACATTCCTACACAGATGTGAGGCACTGGGAGTAGATGATTGATTTTATCGAACAAAATTGTAGCCTGAAAGACACATACATTCTGACAGAGACATACCAATACAACTCAACCCAGGCAGAATGGGGCGAATAGTATTTCTGATTATACACACCTGGGCAAATGATGAATGACCATCTATATGGTCAGATTTGATACGACAGTTCCATTTCTAATCCCATGAAGTTGAGATTGCAATACAATTTGAAACTATTTTCCGTAGAAATGCAGGCAGCTACAGGGAATGATATAGCACGGCACGTAATTAGACCGGCCAAGGTAATCCCCACTGCCCTGTTACAGTTAGTTATGCCCCACTGCTAGTTGGTATACTTTGACTTTGGAGGGATGCAATAATAAAAGAGTCGTGGATGAGAAGGCAGGTGGGAAAGAGACTGATAGCAGTATTAATGAAAGTTCTGACTGAGTGAATAGAATTGATTATATTCCACATACTTGTTGAATCCAAATGCTTATCTGTGAAATACCTGAAGTAACGATGAATTTTAGGAGCGCCGGAGTATGAGCCCATCTGCCGAACTTACCTCAGAGCAACTGAAAGAGATCATAGAGGACGAAATGATTACTAACTAAGGTGCCAGAGTTGTTCAGGAGCAAGTGGATGGCAAGGAGGTCCTCAATCGAGATAATTGTAGTTCAGTATTGAGCACTGTTCTCAATCTAATGATCAATAAAATTGAACATGAGTGTCTTGAGAAGGCGGCAAGGCTGCTGAATACCCAACCGATTCTCCAATCAACTGATGATCATGTCCCTGGCCACCAGTATTCAATTCCTGGCCTGCCCAGGACCACGTTTCTGGAGCACCAGGTTTGGGCCATACGGTTCACTGTGAGGAGCTGGGTTTGAGATGCTGATATGCCAGGAGGATTGGTGGTGGATGAATTGGGTCTTGGAAAGACTTTCACCTCAGTGGGAGCAGCATTGATATGCAAACTACTGACTGCGAAAGTTGTGATGGGGTTACCACAGTCGATTGTGTAGGGGAATACCATTGCACAGTGGGTGAACATAGTACTAAACAACTTTTCAGGGGATATCAGTGCAGAACGGAAATGGTATCCATCGGACAGACATTATTCCGAGCCCTGCCATTTCATAGAGATTGAGCACACTTCACCACAGGGGCATCCAGTACTTACATCTGCCCTTGAACCAATGCTGGTGGTGACAATGCCAAGAGTTGCAGAGACTGTCAAGAGTGTTATCGACAAGATGACATATGCAACCCATTTCAAACTGATTCATTTGCTACACATGGAAAATGTGAATGACACCCACAAAGATCTGAACATGAGTCTTAACGCGCCGAAAAACCAATGCCATATCCACCTTGTTTCGTATAATACCTTAACATCAAGTGCCAAGCCATCAAGCAATGGCTAACTCTTACACTGTTCATGGAGTTTAGGGATATTTGATGAATCTCATCCCAACAAGATGAAAATAGTGTGTGCTGGCGAATTGCGATGAATGTGAGAATTGGATTGAATATTCAAGTCACTGTCAGGCCAGGATTCAATTCACTCTGTCCGTGGTAGTTTCAGACAATATGGCAGTTTTCGGATGCGTCTGAAGATCCAGAGGATGATACCATCATGGAAAAGCACAGCACCGAGTCACTGGATTCTACTGTGAATAGATAGACCCATGCCATCTGGACTGAAGTCAAAGATGCTCCACGGGATGCGGCACTCAGGATGATCCCGATTGGAAACCCCTGGATAGTTGGAAGGTTGTCAGATTTACAACTAGCGAATGGGAAACCACTTGTTCCGATACAGCAGGACAATGCACACCATGTTGATCCCAAATGGACTGAAGAAGCACAAGCTAAACTAAAGGCTGTTGTGGAGAGATATACTTCACAGGGTGCTTCAGGAGCGTGTATATTACACAGATACCGGCTGGCATCATTCGCAATGGTATTGGCAGACAGCGAGAATCCAAAGTAGGTTTCAGGACACTGGGACACTATATGGCCACTCGACACTTTGGTTGATTATCCAATTTCCTTATGGTTGAGAGACACATATCTGCCAATGCTTTTCAATTCACCTGCGGAGCATTCCAAACATGACAAAGGACAAATGTCAAATGAGGCACTGCTGGACTAGCCCGAAAGCAATGAATGTGCCTGGCTTTGTGCACCTCCTCCTCCACCAAAGATGGTGCAATTTTGTTCGCTGCCACACCAAGTTCGTCATTTGAAGTGGCGGCTCAGAAACCAGTTTGCTGAACATTTGGATATTTTCTATACGTGTGCAGAAATGGGCAATAATGACTGTACAGAAATGCAGCTCTGATTCTGTGATTCGCCAAATCTCTTTTTGTTCGTAACCACAATCAAAGTGGGTGAGACTGGTCGATATCTCACAGCACAAAACCATGTGGTAATGACTCAGATATTCTATGTATAAAATGAGCAGCAACAGGCATTTGCACGGGTTGTCCAACTGGGGCAAAACACAGTTCCACAGACATGGCTATTATACACTGGAACCAAGTGGTTATGATGTCACAGCCAGTAATCACCACCAGTTCTATGGAGTGGCACAAATGAGAGTCCTGCATGGCCTGATGTGCCGACCAAAAATCATGACTTCGATCATATACTTGATTCCGTAGTGTCAGTAGGACTATACAACGCAGCTTACTGAGCAATGAGATGTTCTGCAGTCAATTTCTGAGTATAAACAATAATTCTGAAGGCCGTGTAGTCAAGGTACGCGTATTTAAACGTTCAAACAACCCAATCACACTAACTGATGGCAAATAGTCCAATGGTATAGAGAATAAAATGCTCGTGAGGAGTATTGGAGTATTGTTTGGAGCTTGATTCCACTTCGTGTTAGTTGATTATAGTTATGAATATGAGATAAAGTCAATGATATGCAGATATCTGGTAAACTGTAACATAGCCTTGTTTGGATGATCCAATATGTGATGAAAAGCAGGTGCGCCAGTTTAATGATCAATGAAGTCAAATTCTGTGGTGACATACATTTCTCTTTCTGTCAATCTGTCAAAGCTGCAGTTACATATCATCATTATTGTATATTGTCAGTGTGCAATTGCGATACCTAAATGTGAGAACTGGATTCTGATTTTCAAATTTGCCTGAACCTCCAAGCGTGATCCAAATGGTTTGGTTATTGCCAATTTCAGGCGCACTGGGAACTAGAATTGCGAAAGAATTCCGGATATCCGGTAACTCATCAATGCTGAGTAATTTACACCCAATTGCACAGGAGAATCGCTATCCACATCTCGACTCTCCTGGGACAGATCAATCGCATTATATGTCTCAGTGTCCAGGGGAAGCAAGACTGTCGAAACGATATTGTGAGTTGATGTATCATATCCTAAGACACAGCTCGGGTATTCCAGGCATACCCGAAGAATACAGCCAAGTATTTCCTCTCCCAGATATGAGGTTCAGGTACACCTCAGATCCACTCTCCTGTCGTGTTGGATAGTCCCAGAGTTGACACCGCACGCATATCATACTCAAAAGCTACTTTCGAGAAGTAGCCACTAATTATTAGCATATGAACCCACTCCAGGCAAACCTCTGAACGCTGTATACCCACTTCACATTACCGTTGCACGATTTATTTTGATCAATTCAAAGCATATTTTCTTTCTTACTGAATGCTTAGAATCTGTGGCTGGCAGCACAGAAAGTGCCATATGTCAGACACTACACTTTTAGGTGCAGGTGCAGCTCATCCCACTCGGCCCCAGCTTAATCGCTGGATCTATACTTGATTGGTAGGAGAAGGCCACCGCATACAGGCCACAACTGTCATTCTCCATGTCACCTTATTCTTTGCAGGAAGGTGTCCAACACAGGTGTACCTTAGATGCACAGCCCAGTGCGACAACTAACCACACTTATCTGGATTTCGACTTTGAAGTATGTTCAGACCTTACATTGCGAAGATCCTAGAATAGGTTCTGTCCTGCGGGCTCCATAATCGAGCTGCAGTAAGACCGAGTGAACCTCACAAGCCAGTTTTGGCTCAGCTATTCTGCAGTTGACTGGCAACTCCCGCTCACTGGTATACCACACTTCCTCGAATATGCTTAGAATCAAGATGCTTCTAATGCAGACAGAACAACGTTATAACTAACTTCTATATTTGGGGTGCGAAACAACCATATCATACAATAGATTATGTGATCAGATTTCCACCAAGAGAGCTTCCAGAGGTAGAATCTGAATTGCAGTCTCTGCTCAGCAACTCAATTGATGACCGGGAATCTCCTACCCACCACATATCTTGAACTCCTGAAGTTCGTGACAACTCATAATTAGACATTAACTGATTTCTACCAAAATTCAACTCCAAGTGTGCTGGCAGAACAACTCGAGATGAAAGCATGAGTTACGAAAAGGCAGTTTCTGAGAGTACATTTATCTGACTGAGTATGGTGAGCCAGCACTCCCAGCCATTTCATTTTATTCTGAATGCCAATTTAATGCTCGCTGAACCTCAATTGGCCGGAACTGCATGCTGTTATTGATCTTTTTGCAGTCAGATGAAGCCTCATAATACATTCAGATAATTCCGATGCGCTGCTTTGAACCCCAATATCTATGTGAAGTCAACATTGTAGCATTGAAACTTATAATGAGTATGTAATTAAATGGTGTGGTATTAACAAGATACTATGTGCAACATTTCAATGTGAGCGACTATATATGACCCATTCACTTGAAATCTTAGCATTGACAAGAACTCGAATTAATTAGATTTCCCCTGAGTCTTCAATGTATGTTTACCGTTCTTTCTCTATATTGAATCTCTCATTTCAAAACCCATATTCCCCATACTCTCTTACAATGACTGCATACATATTGTAACTTCCGCAGACCTGGACAGCTGAAAGTGAATTTCTGCATACGATATTACCTAATTGACTGCTAACTTCGCTGCAGAATCCGAAAACAGCAGAATGTCTTTCACATAGGGTGTCCTTTCGACTGGTATATCACATTCGCAGATTCATATTTATCCACTATCGGCAATACACTCTGTTTGAACCCATGTAAATTGAACTGTTGCCACACACCAAGGTTCCAACTTTATCCTCTATCCAAGTCCTGCAAGCTTCTTCAACAAACTGACAATTCTGTGCCACATGGTCACCGGCCATGTCATCTACCTAGGGCCATAATGAACTACCTTCGGCGGAGTCATATTCAGAGGCGATCATGATCAACCAATTTCTCAGTATTCCACATATGTCCGGCCCTGGGAGTTAGTGAGTAATTCAACCTTGGTAATGTCTCGAGTTCTTCAGGTGCATCGAGATCTTCTGGTGTATCTGGTTCCATTCTACGTATGTTGGCTTAAACCAACCTCCTATTCTTTCTTCAATAGTGTACTTGGATACAAGTGCTAACATTTGGAAATTGGAGGTATGGAATATCCATCTCATCCGCTGCACCTGACATTTCGGTAATCACAACATAGAACTACCCTCAACAATATAGACATGAACAGCCAACAATGTCTCCTGGACTGTTTCCAGGCATGCCTCGAATTGCATTCTGCTCGGCTGACTATCAGTCCATCCAAACACACTTCGAATTGCATCTTTCTCAACTGTGTGGTGCCTTATGGCCCAACTTTCCTGTTATTCTATTAAATGTCATACTATTTTTACACTCATCTAGTACTGTCTACATTCCCCAACTTCAATTCATCAACATGGAAACTATGGCCAGCCAGGTAAGCAATCATAATTCACAGAAGAATCAAGAAGCATGTCTTGAGAGAGCACTTGCACTTGCACACAAGAAGACAGCCAATTTTCATTGCCCTTTAAATGTTTGAACTGCAACCCAGCCTTCGAGTATAGTGTGAGAAATTGCTGATTCACACTCCATAATTCTTGTGAGGAAGGATGATGACGAAACCGATTGGCAGATCAGTGATGATGACAGTGAAGGCACTGGTGTGTCCACCTTGTCATCTGATATTGATGAAGATGATTTGGAAATCCAGCAGTTAGTCCGACATGTAGAACAGGCACACAGTGATAAGACATCAACAACAATAAGGATTCCACTGCTAAAGCAACCGAGCCCTATTGAAAATACGGAAGTTTCAACATTTCTCTTACTAATATTTGTACCTTTCTTTTTATTCTCCATATTATGGAAGGTCTTTGATGATAAGAATAATGTGGTGTGATAATACTTTTGTTATTGGTTATCTTTAGTTTTCTAGAAAATTCCGGTTAGAACTTGTCTAGAATCTTCTTTTTGGTTCTGTTGGAAATGATTTATCAGTGCTTATCTTTATAGAACGCACCTAGATGTTTCTGTTTTATTCTTTACGGTTCTTATGTATTTATGTATAGGGGAAAAGCTATTCTATACAGTCTCAGGGTATTGATCCGCGACTGTGGTCATGGACAATCACTGGTGATTTTAAATATATATAGATACTATTTCTCTGGTTAAAGAACAGTTCTTTGGACTTTCTCAGACATCGATAAGGAATACAATAATATCTCCTCTCGAATCATCTTCAGTATATGCTTGCATTTCGAATACTTCCAAACTTCATTATTCCTACATTACTCCTCCTTTGCATACGTCGTTGGAGATACTAATAGATCTCGTTTGACTTTCAATGTGGCATTCTATAAGGTTTTGAGCCCGGATGATCAATATTAAACAAGATCCTGAATATCCTCAGCTACCTGTTAACCTTTTTGATACTCCAATCGTATATCCAAATGCTGAAGTTGTCAAAGAACTACCGTCATGAACACCAACCTTCGCAGGGTTCAACTATACCAGTAGAAATGGCTGACGAATCCTCCTCCTGCAGCAAGCAGCCAAGGTTCACCTCCTTGGCTTGCGTCGATAAGACAACTCCGGTGAACGTTAAGCTCGATAATGTTGGCAAGCCCACTGGACAGGAAAACTACCGGATATGGAGTGCATCAATGACGATAATCCTGAAAGGGATTAAGGCGTACCAAATTGTGGTGGATGGAGTAACTCCCGCAGAAGACGGTGATGCATCAGAGGTCGATGCTTACGACCATCATTGTCACACCGCGTCGACAATATTCATAGAGGAGGTCTCGCAAGACATCTTGGAGAAGATAGTCGAACTTGAGAAACCCCCCCTGATGTGGACCTGGCTTCGCACTGAATATTATAGAGATTTGGCTTATGCACTAGTTTCTCAAAGAATGAATCTAGACTCCCTATCTACCCACTAATCTGGCAGCGGTCTGTCAAATATTATATCCAAGTTTGGGTCCCAGCTGCTCCACCTGACAAAACTCTCGAAAGGATCTTCCGACTCGTATCGAAAAACCTTTGCCACTTTCCAAGACACAGATCAGGACAAAAGAAATTTTTTGATGGGCTTGTTGGTTAACCACAATGAAAATATGGTCAATAATCTTACAACAAAGGATAGTTTGTCGTGTGCTGATGATAAGCAACGACTAATTGATATCGACACTTCCGTACCGGATGACGATACAGCCCTGTGTACTTCCAAACCTTCGGGTAATAAGAAGAAGGGTAAAAACCAAATGGGATTGCCGACTCTTCCTCACCAATGTCCAAAACATGTACTTGGTGCAAGAAACACAATCCCGGAAAGTCCGAAGGACATACCTGGAATGAATGTCTTCGCCTCTCGAAATTGAATCAGGAGAAGCAAGAGAAACAGATAAATAAAGAGGTAAATATTATAATGGAGACTGAGGTAAGAAACAACTCCTTCTACTTTGACACGGCCTGTACCTCACACATGACCCCTTATGTAGGAGGTCTTCCCAACTATTCAAAGTGTTCCAGATTTGTGAAATCCAGTTCACAAGGGAGTATGGAGATTGTTGGCAAGGGAAATGTGATTATGGAATGTGTTCTCAGGGATGGATCGGTTTCTTCCTTCCGTGTTTGCGATGTTTTGCATGTTCCTATGTTAGGACATTCTCTGATTTCTTGGAGAAAATTAAGAACAGAGGGATATTCTGAGTTCGAAGAAGGGGATTTCATTTCAATTAATACGGGAACAAAAGTTATGTTTAAAGCTGTTTTTGACTGAGATTTGTTTAAAATTCCTGAGATTTCACAATCAGCACATATTACTTATGACTTCTGGCATCAGGCTCTTGGACATCTTGCACTATCTTCAATGGATAAGGCACTAAAGTTATATTCCGATGTGAATATCCCAGCAAAACAAAAGGAGTATATCTGCTCCTCCTGTGTTAAAAGTAAAATGGTTAAGGGACCTCGACTACCTACGTCTCGGAAGGATAGGAAGAAACTTGGTCCTCTTCATTCCGAATTGAGTAGACCTCTTCCGGTTCCGTCATAAGGTAATTCTCTTTACTATATTACTCTAATCAATGATGCTACATGGGTTGTGTCAGTTCGATTTTTGAAACAAAATTCAGAGACTACAAAAATTATGAAAGATTTTGTTACAGAATTAGAACGTCAACACCAGAAGACTCCGAAGGCTTTTCTAACCGATAATGGTTGGGAATATGGTACCAAGGACTTGAAAAGGATCTATGAATCAAAGGGAACTATACATGAGTGTACTCTCCATTTTTCCCCTAAATCAAACAGCGTTGCGGCACGTCGTAATCAAACTATAGGAGATGCACTAAAAGCCATGCTTGAGAGTGCAGTTACCTATGAGAAGAAGTTATGCGCTGAGGCTGTGTTCACCTCAGTATATATAAAAAATCGTCAACCTCATTCGGTACTAAAGAATCTAACTCCTTATTAGATATTTTAAGGCTCGAAGCCATCGATCCAGCCTATTCAACCCTTTGGCAGTCAATGTTATATCCATGTACCTTATCAGCAATGAAAAGACAGAAAGAAATTATCTCCAAGGGCACAAAGGGCTATTTTTACCAGATACACCAACACCATTAATCATTATAGAGTGTTACTACCTGATACTAAAAAGACCATTGTATCAGCACACATTCTCTTCCCCACTCTTAAGATAGAAGGGGCTTCACCCTTGATACATCGTCTAGTTAATCAACATCTTATTCCATTCCAATCTCAACAAACATTGGTTGACTATATCTATACTAATAAAAGAAAGTCAAATGATGATTTGCTGATACAATGCATGAGAGAAAATCCTCAAGAAGCTAATAATTCAGCCGATAATGGACATGAGTCCATTAATCAGATAATGTTGGCTGCTTTTAAGGATCGAAAACGAGGTGAGTATCATGGTGCTCCCATTTAGGTTTATGACAATAACAATATGGCTTATCGCGAAGCCTTACATGATAAACCAAACCAAGACAATATAGAACATTTTGATGGGTCAGTACGAACAGCAATTCATAAGGATCATTTCTTCAAAGAACAACATCAACATCCTAACCAACAATATCAACTTCCATTGGAATCTGTTGCTGTTCCTCCACCACAACCTATGATGCCACCACAAATTTCATTTTGTCACGGCTTCACCTGTGTTGGAAGAATAGTTAATCTGCCTGACTGTTATGGTTTCGAGAACCAATGTCCTGAGGTAACCATGTGTAATGCGCCTCCTCGATCTCCGACTCCAGAGAATCATTCTCTGGAAGGACTCGAAGGATGCCAGTGGGCAAATTTGAGTGTACTTTTCATAGAAGAACGAAAGTTGTACAAACAGGCCAAGGTGTCACCACAATGGACTCATTGGAAGAAGGATATGGATGACAAGTTAGAATCACTTAAGGAAAACGATGTTTGGGATATAATCCCAAAACCAGTTGGAAGGAAGATTGTTGCTAGTAGATGGGTATTTGAAGCCAAAGGAAATGCTCAAGGAGAAGTCGAACATTATAAAGCACAGTTTGTTGAAAAATGATTTTTGCAAACCTTAGGCCAGGATTACGATGAATTATTCGCCCCCGTTGTCTGTTACAACTCTCTGAGAATTTAATTGGCTATATTGGCATGTAAAGGATGGTGACCTAGGCAACTGGACGTCAAAATTGCATTCCTGTATGGGATTTTGAAGGAAGAAGTATATATGGATCTACTGGAAGGCAGTCGGTTAGATGGAATGGTTCCAAAATGAAGATGTGTATTCATGGATTGAAGCAATGTCTGAGAGAATGGTACTATCGGTTAATAGAATACCTATGACCTTTCGGATATGCTATCACTGCTTGGGATCCCTGTGTTCATGTTCACAAATCAGGGGACATATTTTTGCCTATATATGTGGATGATATTACCTTGTTTGGAGCTACTGGAGAGCTGAAAGAGCAAACCATTAACCTGTTGAAAATTGAGTTTAAAGTTAACTAAATGGGTGAGCATACTTGGCTTCTAGGAACCCAGATAACCTTTACCGAGGATGGAATCACTCTATCTCAGACGACATTAATCGATAAGATTCTGAATCATTTTTCAATACAAGATTGTAAACCTGTTTCGACACCAATCGACCCTAACCACTGGTTGAAGGTTATTGAAGTCGATGAACAGAGTACCGATACAACTGCATATCAACAAATAATCGGATCTTTGACGTATTTAGTTACTGGGACTAGATCTGATCTAGCTTATACAATCACTCACCTTTCTCAATTCAATTCATCTCCCTCGCTTATGCACCTTACCACAGCCAAATGAGTACTTCGATATCTCTAAGGAATAAAGGATTGGCATCGTTTTTATCTCTGGAATAATCAACTCAAAATGCCTGCTTATACAGATGCATCTTACAACAATTGTTTAGATACAAGACAAAGCTTTTGGAATATATTTTTCAACTTGGAAACGCTACTATCTCCTGGAGATGTCGGAAACAATGGTCTGTTGCTACCTCTACATGTGAGTCTGAGTATATGGCACTTGCGATAACAACAAAACATCATCTCTGGTTGAAGCGTGGAAGTCAAGAATCCTTGAAAATAGATATACCAACAGCCCTCTTTTGTGACAGCAACGTCACTATCAATGTTACATATAATCCAAAGCTTTAAGACCGATCAAAACATACTGATATGGCATATCACTTTACTAGAGAACACATCAATAAAGGAAATGTGTCAGTTATGTATGTACTGTCAGAATAAAATTTGCAGATATATGTACAACAGGAATGACGAGATATGTTAATGACCACTTATGTTCAAAGATATTTGGACCAAAGTGAGAAGGGGTCTTGAAAATACGGAAGTATCTACATTTTCCTTACTAATATTTGTACATTTCCATTTATTCTCCATATTATGGAAGGTCTTTGTGGATAAGAATATTGTCGTGTGTCAATACGTTAGTTATTAGTTATCTTTAGTTATCTGGAAAGTTGTGGTTAGAACTTGTCTAGAATCTTCTTTTGGTTCCGTTGGAAATAATTTATCAGCGCTTATCTTTATAGAAGGCACCTAGATGTTTCTGTTTAATTCTTTACAGTTCTTATGTGTTTATGTATAGGTGAAAAGTTTTTCTTTACTGTTAAAAGGTATTAATCTGCAACCGTGGTCACAGACAATCACTCGGTATCTTATATATAAATAGATACTGTTTCTCCGGTTCGAGCACAGTTCTTTAGACTTGCTGATACATCGATAAGAGATACAACAATATGTCTTGTTGAATCATCTTCAGGATAGACTTGCATTTTGAATACTGCTAAAGTTCGTTATTTTTGCATTGCTCCTTTTTCGCATACTTCTTTTGAGATTCTAATAGATCTCATTGGACTTTCTCCGTTGCATTCTATTAAGCCCTGCCAATTCTGTCATAGTACACGCTCCACATCCATATCTGTGACATCCAGCCTGGGCCATCACACCACCATTACTGTTAGCAACGGTTCCAGGTTGCCAGGCTGCAGCCCAGGTTGGAACCGAAACTGTGGCCCTGGTTAGTTACTTAAACTGCCAAGAGACTGAACAGCTCGATGACAAGCAGTTCCAATCCCGAACCGCACCTAAAACCGCTGTTTTTTGCCTGTGTTATACATGCAGCAGAGGTTCATTTTTGCGAACTCCGTACATTGGCTTCAATTATGTATTTGAGTTCTGATGGTATCACAATATGATATATACTTAAAAGATGCAGTTTTACATGCGGTTTCACCTCCTTGTCTCCAATTTGCGATCCGATCAATATTTATTGAGTTTCCGTGAATAAACAACGAAAATCGAGAGTTTGTGCAGTGACTCAGTGAATATTGATCGGATCGCAAATCAGAGACCAGGTGGTGAGAGAGCGTTCAAAACTGCATCTTGTAAGTATATATCATATTGTGATAAAATTTGAACTCAAATACTGAATTGGAGTCAATATGCTGAGTATGCAAAATTGTGGAACGAGCCAAAAAACTGCGGGTTCGGTGCGGTTCTGTTTTTTGTTTGGGTAAAAGCCATTGCAACGGTTCCAGTTCAGTTCCAACCTTGACCCGGAACCGCAATGCTGATTTGGAACTGTTGCTAACACTAACAACCCGTGCACAAACGCCAAAAGTTAACCTTCAACATATTATGCGAGTCTGATGTTGTACCCGCCCAGGGGCTCCTACTTCCAAAGGCTGGTGGAGACAGGAGTGTTTGTCAACCAAAGACTGGTGGAGATAACAACATTCTTCAACACCAAGAGGCAACTTGTGAGGTAGTGAAACAGTTCATCGAGGCAATCGTATTCCCATATACTCCCTTGTCAATTCTCTCAGATTGGAAGTATTCGATTGTTGGGGAAGGTGGGCAACTAGCCATTGAAGCCCAGGATTGGCAGCGAGCATTAGCAGGTGCTCCTGTAGGTACACCATCTGTAACTAAATTGCCCAGTGCACCGTATCTTAACATCGATCCGCAAACCCGAGAACCTGGAAGTGTTTACTCTGTTTTGTGCTCTTCGATTGGACTTTTAATGATACTATACCCCAATAATACATATAGTCTACACTAAAGATTAGTAGCATTCGAGGGCGTTAGGCAGATGGAGGTCATCGAACAATTTTCCGGCATTACCAGTTTGATTTGGACTCGGAGACGGTGGTTCCAATCCATGTTAAGGAGCATCTGTTTGATGATACTTATCGCTCTAAGGTCATCGATGATAAGACATCATGGTTCGCACTGATGGAAATGCTTGACTTAATATTCCATCACTTTTTCTTCTATGCGAATAACTTGGGGAGACAGCCAACCACATCGCAATGCTTTCAATTTCTCACACGGCAGATGTTAGTGCTTGTGGCCGCAGCTATTTGTTGTGCACAGTCTGAGTACGCCACTAGAAAGATTGTTACATTTATGTTTTCTCAAGATCAATATCGAGGTATAATTTGCCATTCCACAGTGAGAGATTGTATTACTGCAGAAGGTACTGCACTCATGCATGACATGTGGCGGGTTCCTTCATACACCCCTCCCCTCCCGATGGTGTTCCTCCAAGATAATACACGCTCTTCAATCCCCCCTCGGCACTCCACAGTCTGGGTTGGCTCTTCGATATGTCATTCGGCACTCTATACTGCCTTTCTGTCTGCGCTCCGCCTGTAGAAATGGTGCTTCTCAATCCTCTCCTCGACCTCAATTAGGAGCGCCTCAATTTCATTTCATACAATTTACCTCCATCCCCTGTTGGCAATGCGCAGCATGTATAGGCTGCTCCGCTGGATAGGTGCTCCTTGGCCTTGAGTTGCCCCCCTCAATTTCATTCCATGCTCCACCATCACAGTCATTACTACCCTTGCCCATCGTGCACACCATGTCAGGTGCTCCTCCTTTCCTGGTGGCATGCCTCTTTCTACCCGAATTTATCATATTGCATTGCAAACTCCATGTTGATTCATTGCGAGCAAACCTCATAATTCCAACCATGTAGTTATCACAAATCAAGCCAGATGACATTGGAACTCAATTTCACCCACTCACCAGACGCCAATCATTTGGAAGTACACAGAGCACATCCATTTTCTTTGCGTTGTTGATGAATGGTGTGTTCCTGAGATTGTTGGCCCTGATGAGATAGGAGATTTTGCGGATGACATTGAGACTATATTCGATTGATATCTTTCGATCAATTCGTCAGGTTATTGCTTTGGGGTTTCCTGATTTCATGTTTCAATCCCACATCATTTTCTTTGGTTTTCCTTAATGTAGCGATGCAGAGAATAGAATGATGAATGTGATGCTGGGTACTGTAGTATGATTGAAATGTTTATAATGAACAATAATCTATGCATCATACATAGAGGGCATTATGATTCTTCGTGTACATCCAGAAAATTTCAGATATGGCCTGCGGTCCTTTGAATTTGTATCCCTACAAACCCAGACACCTGTCTGAGTTAGTTTGGGATTCCTGCATTGGTTGTGTGACAGTACCAGGTGCCCCCAAGCTTATCACAACCGTTCACAAGGTACTCCCAGACCAGTCATCAGAGATCCCAGTTACTCCGAAGGCCGGCTGGAATCCCCTTCTAGGTTCTGATTCCCTCATTAATTTGTTGTTTCTAAGTTTTCGCTCGGCCTCCTTTCACACACTCCTGGTGGCTCCCAGTGTGGAAAATACATTTTGCTGATATATGCCCCTTGTACGATGAGGAAGGAACTGTGGAGCAGGTCAGATTCATGGGTGTACACATCATATGGAAGGCAGAACCCACAATGATTCTTCCTGCCTGATGAAATAGGCTATGTTAATCAAGATCAACAATTCTGTTGGAGGCAATGATCGAGTAGGTTTGAAGATATACATTGTATGTGTGATCGAGTACACAAAGTGATGCACTTGGAACCTGTGAAAGCGGGAGTGTGCGGATGTACTTGAAGGCCATGATTAATTGGCATGGGAGGAGACCTTGGAGGTGGTCAATCAGGAGGCAGAAGTTAGAGTGGGAGGTGCAAGGCTTGCTGACTCAATGAATTGGTGTACTCATTTTGGTGTCAATGTTGAATGTTGAAGTCCACAAGGTCCACCAATACCCACCAGATTGGACACTGCATGGAAGGTTGGGACACTCAACCTTTGAATGATGCAGTAATTGGTCAGTGCAGTACTAGGTGTATATGGCACTCGGTGAATGCAGTACTCCGTGTAACAAGTACTGGTGGTATGCAATACTCGGTGTATGAAGTACTTGGTATATGCAGTCCTCTGTGTATGCCATACTCAGTGAATACTGTGCTCAATGTTGGCAGTACTCAGTGTATCCTGTACTCGGTGTCAACTAATGATCATTGCATGCACTGAAAGGGATGGGCGAATAAACATTGTATTCTGATGTGATGGAACAGTTGAGGGCAAGAGAGACAGATGAGAGCAAATGGGGGGAAATAATGATGAGAAACTGCGACTTAAGAGCACTTCATGTGTGAGTAATTTAACCAATCCTGATATGGCTGATACGACTTGTGATCAGGTAGGTGAGAATACTGAGAGGAGGCCTGCTAAGTTCATTTTGGCAGGTTGTATCCATGATTTCCCATATGCGCTTGTACCCTCCACATCAGTTAGATTATCATCCCCTGTTACTATTTCTTATCCACAACGATACCAGTTTAACAGAAATGAATGTTAAGGCATCCATCTCTATGACTACCTACCATGATCTTGAGTTACAACTCTGTGTAACGGCACAGCTGCACGTGACGTGTCAAGGGCCGGGTAATGGCCATTCTGTATAGTTGGCTCGCCACAAGCCTTAGATCTATAGCGATAATCTCAACTATATATCTACACTCCTACATATATACTCACTGGAGGCCACATTTGCAACCATATCGCTATGCGGCCAGACGCTGGTGTATATTTCCTTACACTATTATAGCTTCTCCAGTAAACGGAGATGTTTCGCTTACGGGATTTACGAGTTTACCACTATTTTGACAATCAAGAATACGAAGTCAACAATTCGAAAATGCACTCCAACACCTGTCCGGATGCCTTCTAATTACAAGAGTGCTGAGCTTTAAGATGTTTATCCTTCAGTCAGGTAAATTGACATGGGCAGAGAGGATTTCAAAGATGCAATCAGCAGTGAGACGCGTTACCAGCCAAACTGTGGACAATTGCTACAAGTCGCCAGACAACTCCTACACACATCCAACAAGAGGAAATCGCATACGATCTGTTGCAAGAAGCACAATTACAATCGACTGCAGTCCATTGAGCAGCACGAAGCAATGCAGAGATCGCAATTGATGAGAACGACTATACTATCCCTTAACGTATTCCAGGAACCAGAAGTTAACAAAAAGTCACCAGACGATGATATTTGAGTCAACACGGTTAAATTGGACGATCATGTGCACTTGTATTCCCATTTCTTGGAGACTACCTCTCATGGTCAAAGTGGAGCTACAGAGGTGAAGCTGTCTGGGAGCGAATTCCGCCTACAGAGACCACTACACAATGAAAGTCCACAACCAGAGGAGAAGTTACCTGATGGCGAAGCTCACTTACGATGAAAATAAAGATATTCTGACCGGATACTCCATGTCTATCTATGATTTCGGCGAATACCAAACTGCAATGACCGCAGGATTCCGATCGAACAAATACTATTCCTGTGAAATTGAATTCAGTCCCGAATATCTACCATGCTACCAATGCTGATGGTCACTGCAAAGGCTACAATGATGCTTAGCTCGATGACTGTCGAACGCACTACGGATGCTGCACCGGACACCTAGCAGCAATTCGGAACTACTATAAGCCACAAACAACTATCAACCGACCATGAAATGACCAAATTCTCAATTAGTTCTGCGGTACTGCATTGACCGCCAGCCTCTCTCTGTATCGAGATGGCAATCGGGTGTCCCAATGTCTAGCACTGGGGGCCCAGAAATACCAAGACTTCTTGATCTTGAGGCTATTTATACCTCCTACGATGGGGTGAGGCAATATTTATAGACCACCTGTGCACGGGTAAGGTAGATGCATGCGATCTAAATTTTGAGTGCTTCTGGTTCCAGCTCGGAACTAGTTTTTGACAATAATCCATGGCGGTTGGACGTCAATTGACTGCTGATCCTCTAGACCCGGAGACCAGTGAACTCAGGATTGTCCAGTCGTCAACCGACTGATATCGTCCTGCAGTGGGCATTAGCCAGAATATGTAGGGCTTGGGATTAGGATTGCTAGAGCTACAGTAGAGTGGAACAATGGAGGCTATACGTAAGAAGTGGTAACCCTTGTACGCTGGATGAGCGAGCAAGGAGCAATGGCAGTAGTAGCGGCACAAGAGTGTCCACATGGGATCCTTAAATGACTACTACAGACTCGTCGAGGTATGAAGAGAGTGACTGGACGGCAGGGTTTGGTCCATTGGTGGGCGAACTACTAATGACAAGCCCTCCTGGATTTTTCCCTTCACCGCCTATCTCCTCTATTAATTCTTTAACTAATACAGATGATAGAGCAAAAGCAGTCATACGAATTCGTGCGGTCTGTATTTGAGAGATATCAAGACTTGCAGAGGGGCCTGAGATACTTTGGCCACTCTAGACAACCAGATTACGAGATCGGATATGAGAGACCTACTGCATGACATTTAGCATCTTAGCAGCCATTGAGCCTTACGATGACTACCAGCTATCAAGACAGCCCAGGCAACCGACACACTGGCTACCAACATGTAGAGAAAATTGTTGATATCCCAATGGTCGGTTACTCTGGCCTGACAGAACGATAGAGCGGTGGGTGCAACACTGCATAAAAATTGGAATGTTGTCTCAGGAGCCCTGAACTATGATAAGAGGATAAACTTCCAAACAAGATACCTAACAAGTGCAAATATGACTACCGAAGCAGCTTCCAAAGCTGCAACAATGATCACTGATGGGCTGGACATGGAGAGTTTTGATGAGGAATTGGGAGAGTTCGAGTGCTAGAGCACTTAAAAGTGTGGAGAGTATGACCGGTTAACGGAATGCTTACAAGTCAGATATACCAATGAAATAGCCAATGTAGATGTCAACAGCAATGGTGATGATGAGACGCGAGGGGAAGCAATTCCGAACAGGGTACCTAACGAGTGCAAATATGGCTACCGAATTGGTCCCGAAGGAGATGGAAAATGGCAACTGAGTGTACCGAACGGCATCACAAAAAACAGTCGAGGTAATTACAATGTGATAATCACCGAGACCTCACAGCGATGGATATCACTGCCAAAGGACTTCACATGCAGATCGAACGAGTGGATTTCGGGGAGCCCAACTGGACAAAGCCAATGATAAAGATGTTTGCTGAATGGCATTTTGAAGGATTAAGAAACTATCGCCGAACAATAACGGATATTCTACCCAAGCTGCCAACTGAGATGGTCACAGAGAAGTTGATTAAAAATGCACTGAAGCAGAAGAAATATAGTCTGCAGACGAAGTACAAGCTGAACCGAATTCCGTGTCGAATCAAAGAGAGATTGCGATTCCAGTCTAAAATCACGATTACACTGGTACCCTGCCATAATGGCAATCCCCAATCGATATGCATATGAGTCGTCAGCGGAGCAACAAACACTCAAAAAGCAGGGGATACCCATGTAAGATCAGTCAAGTCCTAACGACATGTTGAAAGCCTACTGAGAGTCCGTCTGTCGAGATATGCACCAAGAAGTCGACCGGGATGTCTACTGGGAAGTTGACCGGCAAGTGTACCAAGTCAACTATAATTCTATTGAAGCCGCCAATCGACTGGATGGTCACCGAAGCGGACTTCGAAAGATAATTAACGTATCAAGATCAATGACGAGTCTATACCGAGTACTGGTGACTACCAGCTGCAAGATATATTCTACAGAGCATGTGGAAGTACTGCACAGTGCTCAGACAGTGCTAGCGCACTTGAACTTGGTAAGTATTACCATCTTTAGAGACGCTCACTTGTTAGATGTCGATGAAAGCGACAAGACTACACATTATGCAATTCGTGTATACGATTGACGGCTATGACTGCTGCCTGCACCGGAAGGTGCCATCGATGCTGAATCACGAGCGGAAGCTGTATCATTGTGACGATGCCGACAATAACTTACACTGAGATACACAGGCTACAGCAATGGATGGTTGGAGGAGTATGGGTTCAGTTCGAAAGTGGAGATATGGAGGAGGGGACCACTTTTGAATGGTGTGTTGTCTCTCACTTCTCTTCTGCTCTTCTTTGGATTTCGGCGTGGTACAAATGGAGTTGGCACGGCTGCACGTGATGTGGCCAGGGCCGGGTAACGGCCATTCTAAGTTGTCGGCTTGCCATGACCCTTAGATCTCTAGCGATAATCTTAACTATACATCTATACGTCTACAAATATACTGGCTCCAGTCCACATTTGCAATCATATCCCTATGTGGCCGGATGCTGGCATAGGTGTCCTTACACTCAGTACAGGATATGCTGACTGCAGGATATACTGAGTACAGCATACACCAGGTATAGCATACACCAAGTTCAGCACACACCTACTACAGTATACACCAAATGCAGCATACACCAAGTGCAGCATACACCATGTACAGTATTTACCAAATACAGCATACCCTGAGTACAGTATACACCGAGCACAGCTTGCGCTGAGTACAGCAGCCACTCCAGATTGTATACTGTCTCTTCATTCTTCGCCATCATGTGTTGACTTCTGCACATTCATTCAGCTTCTGGCCCACCTCCTCTCAGATCAACTGCCACAAGCCAGGTCTCCCTTAAAGTTTGGGTAAATAGTCACTGGTTTCCATTCCCACAGTTGCGAGTTGATCAACTGATGAACAGAGTGTGGGCTCCCAGTGCACCTCTTATCAACTTCCATCAGTTTGTGCTGCTCCACTTGCTCTTTCATTATTGGTCGATGATGCCCTTCAAGTGATTCAGTAAGCTTGCTTGTTTATGTCTTTCAAAGTGAATAGCTGTGTTTACTTGATGTCAGCCTGCATGTGAATCAACAACCTGGCACAAGTACAGCCACTAGGTTTACCCAATAATGGCCTCCAAGTTGTTATTTAACCTCAGCTACTTATGACCTCCAAGTTTGATTGATCATGGCATCAATGTCCGTCTCCACTTGGTTGATCACAGCCTCCACGTTCATCTCTAAGTTCATGCAATAATCATCGTCTGGTACACCTCTCACTGCTCGCATGTTTCACCCGCAGCCAGTCCTGATATGCCCTCAGCAGATGGATATCAATGTCGTTAGAAAGATGGCAATACAAACTCAATAGCAGAGTTTTAGGAGTTATTAAACAATATACAGTAACAACAATTGTCAGGTACACCTCTAGTGTTCCCAATGAAGATGTTGCTTTACTTTATCTGCTCTACAGCAATTGAAGATGCTCTTAGACTTGTCACCTGTATTGCCAGGTGCTCCCAGACTTGGCACCTGCATTCCCAAATACTCTCAGGCTCATTACCAGCACTCCCAGACCTGTTTCCAGTGCTTCCAGTGCTATTGCAGGTGCACCCAGTTGTATTTTCGGTGTTTCCAATCACATTGCTGGCACTCCCATGCAATTCTCTGGATGTCACCAGGCCTGATATATTCTTGCAGATTTCCAAAAGCAGTCTCAGCTGCACCTGAAGGCCACTGCATCCGTCCAGTCAACACTGGGATTTGACCACCTGTGGGCAAGTTGCCTCTTTTTATATTTGGAGGTGAATGTTATTCACATTCAAGCAGACATCTCGCTACAACTGACTACAATACATAAAACCTACCGAGCTGCACCAAGGCTGCAGAGCTCCACCTCAACATGACCAGAGTGGTCCACCTACATCACAACCTGATCCAATTATCTTCGACAAACCTTGCAAAAAAAGCACACACTCAGATCAAAACACAAACATCCCTCAGAAGCACTGTGGTGTCGCACTTTTCTCTTCGCCTTTGGCTGCCTGAAAGTTTCCTTGCAATACTGCCTTTTTTTCGTGTTTGCATTTGCCATAATCTTCTCTGGCTCCCATGTGTCATCCTTCTCGTCTCAACCTTCCCGATTCACTTCCCACTTCCCACTGCTTCTATCAGAGCTTGGTAAGTGATTTGGATTTGATTTCATGAGATAGCTTGCACCCATGTGGCATGGCGGTACTGGCTGAAGTGGTAGCCACCAGGCCACCCTGGAATCATCTGGGTGGACTGCATGAGATGTGCTGATATTACCTCTGTCATAGTTCATCACCTCATCTGGGAGGTCAAGCTTGTTGGTATTTCCGCATGTTCAGGAGATCTTGTATCGGCCAATGTCGCAGTGTAAAGGTTTGTGTCGCATACGATTGACATGTGCATATATGATAGGCAAATATATGTCTCAATAAATTCCTCCACACTGGTTGTGATGGTGGGGTTGTTTGGCCGCTACAACTGAGTTCCCTCAGCCATCTGTTCATACTGAGCATCGTGCAGCATTTCTCTGTGAATTTCAAAAATCCCCTACAACTATTCGACTACTTCACAGCCTCCTCATGTGTTCACGGATTCATTGGCTGGTGGCCGTTGTGGTTCTGGAAGTCACCATTGCTGAGTATGCAGCCCATAACCTGGATCAGGTTCGAATGGCATTAGCCTCATGGAACGGTGTATGGAGGGAATGGATGCTTACTTTCTGGATGGGAGCTAGTTGTCCAAACTGCCTTGATGATGAGTTGCAAAGCCATGGAAGTACTGTAAAGCCATCTTGTTTGAGTTTATGGAGAGACCATTTCTGACTGAATGGAATGCCATTGATGTCAGCGGCTTGGTCTGCAGAATCCTCATAACATTTCTCCAGTAGCATGCTGTACACAATACATGGCGGTCCGATACAACCTTGTCAGGCACCAAGTGTTGGTGCACAATATTGGCGATAAATATGCACCGAAAGGCCAAGATATTGATTGTTTCCCTGGAGGCTTGCCAATGTGGTAAGTTTTTCTTGGGAACCACAAACATTGGAATGCAGTCGAGGCCACTTCTCAAGATTGGCAGGTTGGTTACAAGGTCGATGCCAATATTCTGGCAACGACCTGTAGTTCGAGGAAGTGGTTGTGTGTGACGCATGGGATTGGCGCATCGGTGGTTAATTCATTGGCATATGCCATGGCGAGCAACGTATGGCTGGGTACTGTGCCACAATTTCTTCCCGAAACAGCAGTCTTGTAAGCATATTCACATTTGATCGGCGCTGAAGTTTCCCCCTACTGGAGTGTGGTGGAATGTATTGGGGATTTGTCCCTGCATCGTCTTTAAAATGCACCTCTAACCTTTCATCTCTGCATTTCCGTCTTCCTCTTTCGCTGCTGTACTAACAGTCTCCTTCATCAGTTTCTTGTCCTTTTCATTTGCCTGTGGATGTTTTTCACCAGGTTCTTTGCCCAATCTCCAGGTAACCATATTAGGCCATTCTCTTCCAAATAGAACCGTTGTGCTGTCCCCAATTATTTGCCTTACTTGGTAGATACACTGGATGGTGGAGGGCAGGGACATGGGTAGGCCATGCCATGTGCAAAAGGCCCGAACAATACATTGTCAATTGTGCCCGCTTTGATGTCATCAACCCATCCCCTGGCCGCAGTCACATCCAATGGGATTGATTCCTATTCCACCGGTAAGCAATGTGGATGGCAAGACATTGCGTCCAGTGCGTAATTCTTGACACCTAGAAAGTTCTTGCCCGACCAGTCAAAACTTTGTTGGACAGTCAGGATATTGATCTGAGGTAAAGTGAGGTGTCGTAGTGTGACGATCCAACCCATAGTTGCATGGTCTGTATGAATCAAAAGTACCTGCTCAGCTCACTGTAGATGGAATGTCCAGTATCAGATTGCTTCTGGCCTGCCCAATAGTTATCTGCCGTATGCAGGGTATAGCATCTCCGCATCTTGTAATTTGCAATTGAAGAAACCCAGTATCTGCTCTGCTGTATCTTGCACCTGGGAGTACACCGCACCTAATGCATACTGGCTAGCATCACTGTGTGCAATATATTTGGCTTCAAGATCCACAAGTGCAAGAACTGTAGAATCAAAGAGTGCCTTTTTGAGTCAGTAGAACGCATGATGGCACTCTCTGCTCCATGTGGATGGAGTCCGCCTGACCTTCCTCGGCTTTCCACATCATTGCTTTGCATCCTATGCAACTTTCAGGAGGGTGCGAATTACACACAATGGTTATTGCAATCCGAGCAGAGAGTTCACTGACGTTTCTGTTATGAGAGATGCGGCCCTGGAACCCTCTGATGTCCCTACTGTTCTCAGGTTGAGGCCAATTAAATACCACATGGGTCTTATGTCACTGGGTGTGGATGTGATCTTTTTCAATGTCTAAGCCGGAAGAATTCACTTTCTGATAATCCCGGGCACATTGTATTAGTTTGGTTTTGAGAGTATGCTCCAATAGCAAGGTAAGCACTACTCAGACATGTACAAAATGTTCCAGCCAGGGTACAGCTGTGCATCAAAATATTGACAAGCTATACAACTATCATTTGGTGTATCGTTGGTTCCAAGATCCGAATCATCATGCACATGAATGGGCAGGTTGCGTATGCAAGGCTACATGGCAGGAGTCACCCCTTGAACAAACAAAATTCAATCATAAGGGCTGACAATTTCCTGTCTGCTTGGTGATTGAAATGAGATGTTCAACTGCCACTAAGTTCAGTGTGGCGAACCACCAGGAGCTGTGCATAGAGTTGAGTAAGTCATCGATATGTGCGAGAGAACAATGATCCTCAACAGTTATAATGATTACTGCACCATAATCAATGCACATATGCAGTGACCACTCTGAATGTGCCATGAATAAGCCGGGTGATCCGAAATAGCTTGCTGATGGATAAGTCCCATCACAGGAAATCAGGTGATTCTTCTGCCGCCAAACCTTCTCCACTTTACACAGAGAGATTTGGAACTGTGAACAGAATTGTATTTTGCTCTGCTGGTCTGTTATAATGCTGAAAATGGTCTGCCTTTCTTTGTGTGAATTTGCATATGTTGGTTCACAAAAGAGGCCCTGCAATTCTGTCAACCCCACTTGAAACTCACCTGGTGGTTTGTCTGTCTCAAGTGTACCGCAATCACAGTGGTTGTGTACTTCGATTAAGATGGCCCCATTTCACTGGCGGGCAACCACATACTTAAGTTCAACCTCCTGCATGCTGTGTATGGCCATGAACCTTAGCTGCTCCACGATTCCATCAGCGACATCCAAGGGGTGTTGTGCTGGCAAGTAGTGTACTTTGCATTTCTCTCCCCTCTTTCTGACAGTATTGGCCAACCACATGGCATGACTGACATGGACAATTTGATAATGGTAGTGTATATGTCAGATTCATCTTTTCCCCAGTGCGATATCAAACCCCTTGATATCATAGACCACACATCCTGCCTTAGAGAAAAGTCGCACACCAAGTTGTAGTTTTGATTTGACTCATTGGTATTTCCTCATTCCATCCTCTGCATTGGAAGTAGCCATCTCTTCAATTAATGATTACCCATCCTTTGCACTTATATTGGTTTCTTGGCATTCAAGTTCATCGAGAAATTTCTGACTTACATAGTTCTCCAATGCGTCATCATCCTCCACTACCCGTGCCTTTTTGCCATTCCACCATTCTGCTCTAGTCTTGTCTAATATTTTTCGTTTGAACCTTAGTAGGCCGGCAACTGAATTGTCTAGTTTGGTATTATTGAAGTGATGGTAACAGGTGAAAAATTTGATTTGCCTATCTGGCACCAATTTGCCCCCACTATTTGGATGATACTGTATATTTGTGGTGCATTTACATGACGTACAGGCACAGCAGCAGACCTTTTTTCCCTATTCCCACCGCAGAGTCCAAGTCTGAGAGATTTTCAACTTCCACTCGACCTCACTTCCTATCTCGTGCTTCGCCACTGTCTCCTCTGAAAGCCTTCTACTCTACCCTCGACGGGTTGGTGTATCGTGCTGTTTCATGTCCTTGCTTGTGTGTCCACACATGACTTCTGGTGCATTCTTGTGAACAAAATTTTTGTTCAAGTAGCTTCTTCAGCAAGCCACAGTTGGGTTAATTGTGAGAGATTCAACCAACCTAGTCACTGTCCTCACAGGTTATACCATCGTCTTTGGCCATGCTAGCTATTTCAGTTTTACCACCATTCTTGGAGTCAAGTTTCATAGCTGCAACTTTTGTATTTGGGTTAATGCTGGACCGGAACTAGTACAAGGTTAAGAATTGTTGTGAGTTGTATCCAAAGCAGCTAGGTGCTGTATGCACTACTGGACGGTTGAAGTCCAATCATGCATCCCAATTTAGTGGACATAGTATTAACAACCTCCTGGTTTGCCCTTTTGGATGTAATACGTATCCGGTTCAGTTCACATTTTGGTATGTATTCTGGTCCATATCCAATGTCGAATGGAAGTAACAGAAATGGTTGTTCTACTATGTGACATATTCTCCTTTCTTTAGCCTCCATTTCTCCCATTTGGGTTTGCCCAGGTCCAAGGCTTTGAACAGAATATACTGGGCATTCAACTCAGGGCAAAAGGTGAACCATTCGATGGGGGTATTCATTGAGAAACGACACGTGGCCCTGACTGCTGCATCACCCATTAGCTGTAGTACTGGTTGCTAACCCAATCTGTCATGCTGACCCATTGAATGGCTTGGGCTGGATTTTGACATGTTGTTCCAAAGCACAAAGGCAAGTGGTGACATTGTCAAGGATTCCATTCCCCTCAACCTTTGGCAGGTTAGACAACTTGCCAGTGAAGCCACAGCATCTGGACAGGCCAGTGGTCACTTCAGGGAAGCCATGGAACCACAATGGGCCTGGGGTCTGTATGGACATAATGACGGCTAGAGTGGGATGCTCTTAATTAGTTGTGCACAGGTGTATGACCCATTTCAATGCTCTCAATACTGATTCAAGGCCACATTTTTCAGATGAGAGATTTGTTAGTTGGTGTAGTGGCATGTCTTCCTCCAGCTGGTATTGTATGGTGTCTGTCTGATCTGTTGTCTGCAGCTCCAACTTGCACTTGTCGAGCCATCATTCCAACTTGGTGGGGCAATCATTCTCAATCATAGTCTCTTCCTCCAACTCCTCAATGTGTTACTGAACAGCGGTCAACTCCCCACTTGGGCCATCCTAAACAACCTCACCAACCTCCAGGTCCTGGAAGTTTGCAGCCAAGCTCTCATTAAGGTAGCAAATCCTGGCTAATTTCAGGCCTTGTTCAAGTCTCTCCAGGAGGTTACCATCGATAAACTCCGATTGGATGTTCTTCATAGCCCTAACACAGTTGATTAATTGGTTCGACGAGACCACTCTGCCATTATGGATGATTATAATTTACTTTGTAACAAAATCTGTTGTGGGAAGATCTGTTGGTTGGAAGCCCACACTGGCTTAGGTCATCAACCTGCAGCTACGTATAATCGACTTGGCAGTGTCCATGTTGACCGTAATGTTGACATCTTGGTTGTTGTGGGTGTTGTGCATCTTGAGTATAGCAAAAAGGGCTGCAAAGTTGGACAACTTGTGTGAGGTCTCCTAGCAGCTGGCTGTCTACTAGTTCGAATCTTATCTAAGTGAATCAGCAATTATGTATATTCTAAGCAACAGATCCAAAACTGTTGTTTGGTTCCAGGTCCGGGTTTGAACCAAACTGGAACTCTTCCAATCAGTTCTACCCCATCAAAAACCGAACTGCACTGAATCTGGGGTTTTTTTGCTGGTTCCACAATTTCACAAACTCAGAACTTTGACTCCAATTAATTACGTGAATTCTGATCATAACACAATATGACATATACGTAAACGATGCACTATGGCATGCCCTATCACGAACTGTTCTCCAATGTGGAATCCGACCTTTATTCGTTGAGTCACTGTGAAACACACCAACAGAAGTTGAGTGTTGGAAGCGAAATTGGGAAATAACCAGTCGGTACATAGGGAATTGAATGTGAGTGATGATCATGCAGACATCTTGTATGAAATCATTATTAAGTGAGCATCCTGCAGAGCTGCACCTTAATATTAGCAGCGCTATCCACCTACTTCACCCTATGGTTCTGGACCCTCAACTCCCAAATTCATCCAGACACTCCTTCCGACAACAATGCATCCTGCTGATGGAACTTTGGCAATTCACTATCATCGAACTTTCTCTCAATGGAAAGTGGGTAGTGTAATGCCTTTAGGAATTGATATTTCACTGGGCCCCAACATATATTTAGAAAGATTCCAGTTACGTATGCTGAAGGGTATTAAACATTCAAGCCTTCTTAAATACATGTCCTACATGTGTTGGGGGGGAGTTACGTGCCATCAGCAGCATTGCTTGGTGGAAGATGTCTGTTGAGATTCTGCTCTCAAGCTCCAGTACTTTTGACAGAGCCTAACCTTGCCAAAATAATTTCAGACTTCTAGCACATCAGTCCACACAGTCTCCTCAGTCTATATTTAGTTGATTGAGGCTACTAATCACCCAGGGCAGTGCATTTATACTAGAGGGAAGATTGGCTAGCATTCTCCAACAGCTAGTTGAAACAGAGCTTAACACTCAAGGCATTATGTTGGTGGCATTCACATACTAATCAAATATAGATTTATACATAGCAGGGGCCAAGTGAGATAAGCTGCCTGCACCCAAATATAGAGTTTCACCGTTGCAGACAATCTGTGTTAACTATATCCACCAATGAACATGCAAAGGAAATATGCTCTGATTCAAGTAAACCAAAGTAGACAATGTACTACAGAACTCAGTATGTGGGCTTTGGTGGTTTATATGATTTCCTGAGGTGTGCCTGGAATGATATGTTTATAATGAATCTCAGCTTGCCAATGTTGGCTTCATACAAATCCAGAAATCTCATACTCGACTGGATTGTAGAACTGAGAAGGTCCTAAACTTCAATCATGCGCAAGAAAATACCGCGTGGTGAAAGCTGCAGCTTAGCTATAAATATGTGAGCCATAACACATCATCTAACTCCCCGGATTCTGGGCCTTCTGTGCATCTGATTCTCAATTCTATGCAAACAGTACCTGCAGCTTTGCACATAATACACCAGTGCTCTCTGATACAGTAACATGGAGACTAAATATTGCTGACACTGTTGTAATCGCTGTATGGAATTGGCAACTGGCTAGTGCTGAATCTGTCAAAATAAAACTCTGGACAGATGTGAATGTTTTTCAAGTGTATGATAACTTTGAATAGATGCCAGCAGAAGCTGTCACTGTGCTACAAATATATAAGCCATAACTCATATTCTAATACAGATGGTAAATATGACCTCAACAATATATATTACTAAATGTAGTTGGCACTTATGAAGTGCTAAATCTGTTATAATGAGAGTGAAGACATATACTGAGAATTCTCTTGGAATTCTGAAAGTGATTCAATTTTGCTTCTTTCATTCTGGTGACTTCAAACTTCATATCTGACCTCAAGTATTCCATTTACCAAATATTTCAACCTGAGAAATAATATGAAGTGACTTGCAGAATCGTATCACCTACTTCACCTGAGGCATATTGTCAGTAGTTGAGGCGAGCCCGGAACTTGTTATTATAGATTATCAATTTGATTCATCTTGTACTGGTCATTAATAATACTCAAGAATACCAATTCAAAACCACTCAAACCAATCCTCATTCAAAAAACAATAATTCCTTCATCAGAACTTGATCAGTTGTAAAATCACAGGGAAACATGATGTTTTTAGGTCGCAGAGTGTGCCTTACAATTGACCATTGTTTGGTATTTCAATCACTTAAGACGATTAGGTCAGTTGAATGTCCAAAGAGGCCTACAGTGATTTTACTGGCCAAACAATCTCAGATGACAGTGTATCAGGCCACAACCTGTCTCCACTATCCGTCTACCGCTGCATATTTTCCTCAGACGACAGCTGATTTGAGCCACTCATCAAGAATTTAGTGTTTCTTTAACTGATAGTCCTATACAGGAATCCAATTTGCCCAACCCGAGAGTGGTAGTGGAGATCGCTGATTTGGTTGCAATTGCCGCCTGTACTGGTAGCTGGTAACTGCGTGTGTGTTAGATTGTTTGGCACTAGCTTGATACCCCGTGCAAATGCGTGGCACTGCTCATTCAATATGCAAACCATATGTGTTATTACAACATCGTCGGTACAAGTGAAATTGTGATCTGTTCCTCCCACTGTATGTTCAGGTAGGAAAACAGCGATATTTGGGGAAAACTGCAATTTGAACAGCATTACAGAGTGTTTATCATCGCCAATTTCCCCATTTGTATGAACTATATCCATATGATCCACATAAGTCTTGGTCAGCCATCGCATGAAATGACGAACTACACAAGGAAGGAGACATAATGGCATTGCATTGCATCAATGAGGTACACCGTGGACAGTATTATCATTTTCCTCACATTCGTTCAGGTGCATCTTAAATGATGCTTTGTCTTGATCACATTCAGAATACTGCACTGGTTTGTTCAGATGAATTTGCTGCAATGTCCCTCTCTGCGATCGGAAAGTCAGACAATTCACCCACATCTCAAGAGGGTATTCCTCACACCGTTGTACTCAAATATCATTTTCATCTTTTGTGTATCCCAACACTGCTATGAGCCATGTATGGTACCATCCATGATTCCTCTATGCTCCGGAAGTAGCTTGTACACTGTATATGTACACAAAGGATTCAGATTTGCTGGCCCTTCCTTAGTTGATTGAAGGTTATTTTATATTGAGTTCCACTTGGGCAGCCAAGTCAGTGGGTTTCAAATGGCTATTTTTCTATCTGTGCAACTTTTTGTTGTCCAAGGCTTTGCAATCTGCATCATTTGGTGAGCGACATGTTGTCGAGCATCTTGGGCTTCAATCTGGATCGTATTCTTCAAACTGTTCATAGTGAAATACTGTGTCAATGCACAACACATGGCCATTACAGTATCGTCCTCTGGAACAATTGAAATACCTCGAAACTGCCACATTGTCTGGCAATGTCAGTCAAGGAATGAAAGGAACCCTGGTATAGCTGTGAATTGAAGTTTCAATCCAATTCTCGCCTTTATTACAACTTGCCAGCCAACACTGCTTTTAGTTTTATACCAAAGGAACCCATTAAAGTTTTCAACATTCCACTCTCAGTATGAGAATTGGCCGTTACTTGACAGTTTCGCACTCGATTTCAAGGTATTATATGAAAGAAGATGAATATTACATTAATTTTCTGGCTGATTATTAGATATATTCATATTCTGCGGGGTGAGATTCAAATCTTTTGTATTCAATGTGTTCAGCAGTGTGACATCGGTGCATTATGACATCGCATAGTTGACCTGCCAGAAATTCTCTGCTACTCTGGGAATTGTGACTACCAGAATTGGTTCAAGAGCTGATGTAAGCAATTGACACAATAGGTGTGGCATTACGTACATCTCCACATTGTGGCAGGATACCAAATTCGGTCTCTTCAATGGATCCCACACTGATGCTATACAGATACCCCCATCATTGTCATTCTGCATCATTTTCATACACTGTTGAAGGGTAATACCCACACATCTGACAGAGCCAAACCTACTACTAGCCTTTCCGTCAGCAATTTGCACATTATAGCCACTGCCACTAAGGTATCAGTCTTACCATGATCGATTTTATCTGCCACCAGCAGTTTGAGAATATCCAAATCCCAATCTCATCATCTCAGTATGATTCTTATTACCAAAATCTGCTGCACCAGAAACCTGGTACCAGGAAGGCCTGGAAGTGAATACTAGTTGCACAGGACTCATTTATCCATTGATTGGCAAATCAGAGAGACATAATGAGGCATGTCCGCTGAATGCCAATACACAGTTTGTTATTGAATTTGTTGTGGACCCTGTACAGTACTATACTAGGATTGCCAGGACCAGAAACCTGCTCACTATCCTCCTCTCGCTCCCGAACCACCCACACTCCTTTGTCTCTTGTGTTCTCTTCCCAAATAATCATGTTCAGATGTTCTGGGATATACTGGGCAGATGGGCTCATACTTTGGCCCTGATGATATTCATCGCAATGTTTGGGATTTGACAACCCAGCTAGCATTGGAACTACGATATATGTGTAGAGTATCATCAATTCTGTTTTTTCAATCAGAACTTACATTAACACAAGTCTTATTCACTTGCCCACTATTCTCCTCTCACTTCACTCTTCCACAGTATTCACAACATCCCAAAGTCTATGTATAATGAATCACGGTTGCGCATATCTGGAATTAACAGTCCTTGGAGGGAATTGATATCACAGTTGAACTACAGACACTGCAATCCATTCCGCGGTTGCTGTTCGCATTTCACTTATAAATATTGTTACTTTCCATTTCCATTTCAACTTGAAAGTATTCAACAGTCAACAGTTGTATGAAATCTACCTGTATCAAGGGTTGTTCCTTATTCGCCTATTGGTATATAGTCTAATATACTCCGCATCAAATGTGATCAGCTCCAAGCACTACTGTAATCTCAATGTTAGCTTGTATTGCTCTTGCGGACTTCTGTTTTTATCAATGAAATCAATCTGCTCCTCACATTACATAATATCTGGGTATGACACTTGGGGTGGGTTCGTTAATATATGTTAATCATTGTAGATTAACACCTAGTGATGGACAAATATGCGGACTGTAGTTGGAAGCTTTGGAAGGTTACTTTTCCTCTTTGTGCCGGCAGGGTGTCCGGGTTCTATCACTAGTCTTCAGTTTCCATATATTTGCATTCTCCTTGACATCCGAATGTCAGTTGCAGAGATCTTCAAAATTTTATCCATCCGCAGCTATCACATTGATTTAAGGTTACGATAATTCTCCAATGGCAGTTGATTGTTGAATGTTGCCAAAAACATTCTGAATGGCTATTATCTAGTGCAGTTGTCAGTCACGAAGCTGTGTTACACCATCCTGGTCTACAACAATAGTACAATCCTGTTTCTGTTGGCAGTTAACTGTCCATACTTCTTTACACTACCGGAATGAACAGTTATTGTGCTGAGTCATCCATTTGACATATTGCTTCATGGAGATTTCTGGTTCATTCAAGGTGTTTAGAGCTTCCCTCCCTTCACCACCGAAGTCCAATGACTCATCGCTCTGATCATCCACAATATTTTCATCATAGAAAAGCCCCCGCAATGGAGGCAAGTCCACAGTCTCAGCAACATCAGTGTTTCAGAATTCTACACCTAACTAGATTGTGTTTGTTTGGATTCTACTTGGGGGTCACTCAAGGGTAATAGAAGGAGGACTTGGAGAAGTAGAGCTTCAAGATGTTGACAAAATGACTGGAGTGTTTCCAGGCAGCTCAGGACGGCAGAAGGTTTACCTGGGGATTACTTCACATGTTTTGAGAACTGTGGAGTGGGGAATATTTGAAATGCACTTTCACTGTCTTGGGGAAGGTCATACGGTTAGCATGTTTGCTCATAGCTTGGAAATCGTTGGCTGGTAATGGTGCTTTCCAGTATACTTGATATCATGTTGAATGGAGAATTATGATAATACTTGAGAGCATCTGGTGATGGCCCCCACAAATAAGAGTAACAATCCCTATACAGCAGATGAAACTATTTGGTGTAATTGCCAAAGGAACTATCAATGCTAGTGGCAGTTCACGAACTGTTACCTGATGATCCTGAATTCATCTCTGGGTGTCATGCTGGATGAAATAGGAGACCTTGTGGAGACCTATTCGTGATCTTCAGATGAGATTGCTTCACTGGCATGTTCAAGGATTACAGCATTTTGCTTCACTATAGCCCTGAGATGATGTGATGTAGATTAAGTCAGGGTATGGTGGGGTATATGCCAGGTAGAAGTGATCTTTGGTGGAATGAAGCGATTCTGATATCACTTAATGTCTTCACAGATGGTGGATTGTCACTATATCTTTAAACTATGAAATCTAGCTGAGAAAAAGACGGCCTACTCACAGCCGCCTTTCATTGTTCTCTGCTCGAATCTGTATCAAAGAATATTGTATCAATCATCCCATTTACACAAACCCATCACTCGAAAGGTCATTGAGTAGATATGATACGACCTATGCAGACATGTACAGAAGTGTTGTATTGGCAACCCATCCGGGCAACCAGCCAGTGGTCTGCGTTTGAACTGCAAAAATGTGTGGCTTTGGTTCTAGACCAGTCCAAATTTCTGGCCTGCTGACTTTTGGCGGGCAAAACCTTGAGCGGTACACGGCAACTTGCGAGTTTTGCAGGGTTTCTCCAGACACGTCAGCACCATTCTCCGGGTCTGCATTTTGTGTCTCGCAATTTATTGTTGCATTCTGATATACTACTATCAATCACAAAATATTCCCATTGGTACCGCACTGTGTGTGTTTGATATATTAGCTGCTTTAATCATCACAATGAGCAGAGACACATACCGTACAATATCCTGAAAATCAGGGTCAACAGAGCACCAATGATAGTTGGTCATATATCCTGGGTAATCCATGGTGGAACAGGTTGCACCCAGTCATAAACAAAGTATTGGCCGCCTTTATAGGAAAGAGAGAATGCAAAACGCTATCTACTCAATCCTGAAAAAGAGCGTCAACTGAGCATCAACAATTTTTGTTCTTGCATCATCTGTGATATGGGTGGGACTTGACCACAAGCATCCATAAACAAGAATTTGGCAGCCTGTATAGACACATATGTATGGGATATTCCAGCCACATCCTCTGGGACAGTAACAACTTCGTCCATTTACAGAGCTACCACTAAGTATTATTGAGCCTTTTAGCATACAAAAACAGTGAAAACAATGTATATAGGCAAGAACGGCGACATTATACTGTGATTAACCATGATGCAAGGCCAAGACTCATTGACACTCCGTAGACACTCATTTTCAAGATCGGGCTGGTAAAGTTATGCTTTCTCTAGTGCCTATAAAGACGGCCAATGCTTCGTTTATGACTGTCTGCAACCTGTTGCCCCCCAGAATACCCAGCATACATGACCAACAAACTTTGACCCTCCATTGACGCTGATTTTCAAGATAGGGCAGGGAGAGTATCGCAATCTGATTCAGGTATAAAGGTGGCAAATCATTGCTTCATGACTGTCTGGAATCAATCAGTGGTCTGATTACCCAGGACGCAGGACTAAAAATCATACAGGCCATGTTGACCCTCATTTTCATGAATAGGTAAGGACCATGTCCCTATGATTGTTGGCAATGAAGTCAGCGAATACTTCGATTATGTAAAACTATGCCCAAATCAATTTTCAATCACCAAACTTACTTGACCAGAAATTGTTGACGCTTTGTTGACACTCATTTTGCCATGGGTGTATCCACAATATTCAATCAATTGATATGGCATAGTCTATCATTCACACTGTTTTGGCAGCCTTTCTAGTTTTTGCATTGACATTCTCCTTGATCACTGCATTGTTGTTTAATAATAAATATAAATATATCGTTTAAAATAAACTTTACAGTGTCCACTAAATGTAGATGATAATAATCTCCAAAATTCCGTTCCTATCGATCAATGCTCATCATCACTTAAAGATTTACTCCATCGGCTACTCTAGTCTTCACTATGGATGTTAGCTGCATTACCACACAGCAGATAGTGTACTAACCAGTGGATGATCCTTCATCAGTCAGCATATCTGGATGAAAATCTGTATTGTGCAGATTATCCTGAGCATCTGCACCAAGTGTAAAAAATTCAGCGCAAGGATGAGAAGGATGTGTATACACATATCTGCCTGGCAAATTATCGATTTGGAAAGGTTGAGCTCAGGTATCTTCACCTTGTGGGGCGGGTGGTGTTCCATACAGAGGTGGCATTGGCTCTGGAGTCCGCTGCCTACGTTGGTCGGGTGGAGGCACAGCTGTTCATTATCCTCACCATTGTGCCTGCTGATTGTTTGTGGTGCCATCGTGGCAAGAAAGGGATACAGCAGTGTGGTTTTGAGGAAGTATAGCCAAGTGTCTTTCGATAGCAGCCTTGTCCATTGTACGCCCAGGGAACTCAACACCCTGGTTCTTCTCTTCACGGACATCCAATCATGGTTTCTTGATCTGATATTGTGCTTCCGCTATTGTGGCGCGTGAAAACCCTCCAGTGGCCATTGTGGCCATATTAACAGCGAGGTACATGTTGGACTACTCCAGCTGTACCCGAAGTCTTTGCTTGGCCAGAGTAGCAGAGATGTTGAAAACTTACAAGAAAGTAGTTGCTGCTTCTAACATTCAGATGCGGTATTACCTCAACCATATACGTATCCACAGACTCCCGAATAGTGATTGGAGTCAGTTTTGTCCACTCCTGGCAATGCTTACCTTGATATTGTTCCGCAAAAATCCCAGAGCTGACAACATCATTTCGTTTGATTTCGAAGATATTGCCGACAAATGCTTGTCTTACACCGGGCGGTTTCCCATTACGTTAAGTGATAACTTAGTCATGTGGGTCTCTAGGTCCACCTACAGTACTTTTTATGATTCATTGACGGCCATTTACCCTGATTTGGATATACGCACATCCAATTACATGCTGCTTTATATTCTTGCTGCTTCCAATCGTACTGACAATTTTTAAATTGGCATTCTGGGTCATAATTTTGGTGGCTGCATTGGCAGTGTCATGGAGGACGAACTGGTATCTGCATTTCTGCTGTATGCCAATGAGTGACGTATGAGATGAAGCGCCCAACGATCAGCATGATTCGTATCCATTCTCCCCTCGCTAATGTGTGTATGTACTCATGATTTGGTTGTGTGGAATGGAATACGGAAGATGAAAATGAAACGAAGTCGGAAGTCCTGAGGAATATATCCTCATCTCAATGTCAGAATAGAGTAAGTAGCAGCCAACTTGTTCATTATACGCAAGATGAATACGGTTGCTTGTGGCTGCAAGTTGCAGCAGTTTGTTACTGTCCTGCGATTTGCAATAATTTGGTCAGATGTTGTTTGTTTATTTAAAAGGATACATGGCGGTGTACGAGAGACGAATTCTCATGATTGTCAGATATACACATAACACATGTCGAGGGAAAGGATGTCTGCTGAAGTTTCTCTCCAATTATCCCCAGGATAGTACATGAAACTGATGCTAACAATCAAGTTGTGTTGTACGGTTAGCCTAACTATTCCTGTTTTATTGACAGTCAAAAGGTGGATTTTTCTTTGTTCAGGTTGATTAAATGTACCAACCTTGACATAAAAGACGTGTTCTACCCCACCAGCCAAGTTGTCCTCTTGGCCAAGGGGTTAACCTGCCCACCAAGTAAACATCAAAACTACCACAATCCAGGGTCAAATCGTGCTCAGAATTTATAGTTACTCTCACTAGGTTACTTGCAGGAAACACGCAGAGTTTGTTGTAGGAACGGGTCATATTGGAGGTTGCTATGCTCACCGGCGCGCTCTCAAGCATGATTTTGGCAATGACAGCAGCTGCCACAGCACCAAAAAATCTTCTAAGTTCTTCATGCTTTCATAAATATATTTGGAACTCCTTGAGAAAATATTCTGTAAATTTGAGGGCATTGTGCAGTCAGAAACTGGGCAAAACACCCTCATATCATAATTCACTTGGTGTCTGGCACACTTGGTGGGTGGGGTAGAACAAATGCAGCTTGCCTCAATTTTGTCCATATCTTGCAACATGCATTATCTCGCCCAATGGCAAAGTCAACTCAAACTACAAAGGTCAATGTTTTGAAAAAGACCTTTTTGCCGCTTCCGGCTTGCAAATATCACAACTGGGCACAGTGGTGCACAGAATGATGTCATCATGCAAATGAAGCCAACAGCGGCTTGGAAGAAGAAAAAGTCTGAGTCCTTGGGACATTGTGCAGCATGCGATCGAAAAAGATGCTTGCTGCCCACTTATAACAAGAAACGCACTTCTTAGGCCATAAAGAGAAAGAAAAATGGATCTAGTATTATGCTGACAGAGGAACTGCAGGGCCAGGAAAGTGAGTTGCAGACGCAGAGGCTGCGATTCACCATTAGCAGGAAGACACGAGGAAAGTTGAAAATGCTGGATTGATGTCCACAGAGCATAAAATGAAACTTCAGAAGATGATAGTTGCTATCCAACATAGTGTGAGCAAACTTACTAGTTCCGATGATAAGGTGGACCGGAAAGATGAGGATGATGAAGAGATAGAGAAGAGCCAGTTGTGCAAAGATGACAAACCTGACTGGGTGATGGGCACAATCTGCAAAATGGTACTGCAGCAGATGAAGAGATTTTGGCAAAACATAATGAAGCTTGACAAATTGACACAACCGGGACTGGAGATTGCAGCCAATTATTCCTGTAAACGAGATAAGAAGTACGGCACATCTGAATTGAAGGTTTTTGCAGTGGATAAACAGCAACCAGATGATGATGCAGCCGCACCTGCATTGACAACATTTGGAGATCTTATGGAGTGCCATGATATTGTCCCCGTAATATCGCATATGGCGCAAGGGAGTTCTCCACCAGGTAGTAGTCATATTAGACTGTAATCTGTGAAGCTGCTGTCAATTATGAGTATAGCCTGTCATGCACCCACCGTGGAGCCCAATTCATCACCAATTTAGCAACCGAAGCCTGTTGAAGTGGACATAATTGTCCCTGGCATATAGCCTCCCGAGCTGATCCCATTATAGAGATTGAATTCTGATGAAGAGATGGTGACAGCTACTGCGTCATTGGAGGAATAGGGAGGCAAATTGGTATTTTGATGTCATGTCTCTGTGAAAAGCAATTTGTGTACAAATTTTGCTAGGTGTCAGCTATCTCTTGATTTCAGTGACGAAATTGTGAGACATGATAATTCGTCGGTGTATGTACCAGGGTCGAATGCACTATGCGAAAGTCCCAGAATCCAAATCAGGTTGTATGACGGCAAAGAAGCTCAATTGCTGTTTGCCAATTACTGTTACGTGAGAAAGCAAAAGTTATGTTAATGACGAACTATACTGACAAAATTTAAGTGAGTGATGTCATATGAGTCCTAGATAGAGCTGTCAGTGTCCAATATGAATCTGTCTCAATATTGATTGTGATGCTGCATGCATGCATTCATCCATCTGCATGACTCTGCACACCGGCCTGGTGCACCTGGTTGAGATATTTACAACTGGTTATGGTACAGTATAGAAATCGAATAGAAGGAGCTGGATAAGGAAAGGTGAGGAAGTTGAGCTATATTAACCAAACACTAGTGAAATGATCTACACGCTGTAAATTCCCAGCAGAAAGTGCAGGAATGTGATAGAGTCACGTCATCTCGCACTCAGATAATAAGGATAGAGGATGATCAGAAATTGGAAGGCCACAAAGCTTCTGGATTCAAATGATAATACTTAGAAGTTCAATAATAAATGTCAATAAAAAGCATAAGATTCTCTGGATACAATTATTGAGTGTACGAGGACAGTTCGATGTGATTAATGTGAGCGTCAACAGAGGGTCAAAGATATTTAGTCTTACACATTCAAGAATCAATCGGCTGCATTGTCACCTCCATCCAAGTAAATGTATTGGTTAGCGGCACAGCAAAAAAGGCAAAAGACATACTGGTTGCCATATTCTGACAATGAGTGTCAACCGAGTGTCAACAATTTTTCATTGTATATATTCTAAAATCACAGGGCTGGATTGGCATGTTCTTCCGAAGTAACTGTATAGGTTTGGATTATAGCGAAAATGGTATTGACATGCTCATAGCCTCATCGAAAGAATCAGCATCAGTAATTGTTTGACTTGCACCTTAGAAAATACTAGGGCTGGGCAGCAACATTCACTTATAATCAAACAATTGGCTGCCATTCTAGGCAAAAGGTGTTGCAACATCACAAATATGTCCAACAAATGAGCCTCAATGGGGCTTCAAAGACTTTTGGCCTTGCATCTTGGACAATCCAGGGGCTGTGTGGCAATATTAACACGTAATCGAACTATGGGTAGCTTTTCTTGTCAAATATGTGTGCCACAACATCGCTACTATATCCTAAAACTGTGTTTCAATGTAGTGTCAACGGAGCGTCAACGATTTTTCGTCATACACTCTGCATAATGCAAGGTCTGTGCATGGAGATTAATCAGTAATCAAAGTTTTGGTGACTGTTGTGGTCAAAATTGGCAGTTACTATTCCGCAATCGCCTCCCAAAAATTAGTGTCAGTGGTGAGGCAACCGGTTTTATGTCGCTTAGTAAGCATCGCTGCAGCGAAATGCCTTGCAATATTCCTGAATAGAGTTTTTTCTGGTCAGTCATGTCAATATGACCCTGTACACAATATCACAACTATGCATGCAATATCTCATAGATCTTACTATGGTCTTGCATATAGCTCAAGAGTCAATAATACAGCACCCATATACTACTTAATCATAGTGTAACTCTTCACAGTCTCTCAACTCAAATTTCACAGACTTCAGATTCCTACAACCATGTTGGAATCCTAATCAAGAAATACCTCCTTACTAGACTTCATAATATCTTCCAAAAATGAATGTGTGTTTATTGGTGACTTGAGTAAAATTACATTACAATTAGCAATCGACACTTGGTGGGCTTCAATGCATTTGGACTTGAAGCATCATATTGTTCGGTAGAATTCAAGACAGGAGTAATCATGGCAATTATATCTGCATGGCGGAATTGAGGAGACCAGCAGCACCGGTATCATATGTATCATTTGCCACCAAGTTGTTCACCATTCATCTGAACATGGGACCAGCTCAATTGAGAAACGCTGGCTCACAAATGCACAGAATTCAAAGTTAAATAAATTAACTACGTCCGCAGTTTCTGAATTGACATGGACAACCATTGATGAGACCGCTTTGGCCATATTTAATGGACAAGTCAGTTTAGGAATAACAATAGTAAGTTCACAACAGAAATTCACATTCAACAGTTAGATCGTGCCAATATTGATACAACTGACAGACACAATGTGCTTAATTGGCAGCAAAGGGCTATCTAACTGCTGAATTTCACCAAGATACCTGGAATCCCTACTTCATATTAGAATGTGTTTAGGTTAACATTCTGTGGAATACAATATCTTACGGGAATCAACGAAGGTCATTTCAAGCAATATGCTGCGAGCTGGTGCTACCATCCACCAGAACCCTTAGCCACATTTGCCAGCAGGAATTCTGTCTGACAGTGAATGCAACTAGGAAGCAATTGCTGTTAAGAAATAAAGCTAATAGAGCTTTAAGTGGGCGGATATCGATGAACAAATTGGTGATAACCTCAGTCCTAGCTCACTATATGGATCAAAATTGGGCATTGCGGGAAGTCGAACTCACATTCGACATGGTTGATAGCATGTTCTTTTCTTATTTCGAATGCTAAATCAGAATACTTGATCAATGGTACACCTATTGGAGCAAGACTCGCCGTACATTTGAAGCAGGTTCTGGACTGTTTCTTGCATACCTGCAGCTGTGTACCAAGAATTATGACTGATAATGCATCTCCAAATCACTCCATGACTTTGGAACTGCAATCAACCTTTCAGGCCTCCGGAATCGGGTGGCCCGCAATCAGAAACCACACGCCATGCATAGCACATTTCATTCAGCTTGATTGGGGTGTGTACATGAACAGTTTTGGGGTAAACGGCCACACCAAGCCTTGGGAAGCCCATGAATGCGATCAGCAATTTGGAGAGAATGAATGCACAGATATTGGAAAGAGTCAAAGACTGTAAACAGAGGGCAATTCTAGAATCAACAGGGTGTCAGCTATGAGGCCAGGCTTGGCCAAGATAACTGAGAAAATATGTATTTGAAGAGATTTTGAAACACCTGAAACTGACCTTTATTTGGCAGAGAATGCTGCCGCATTATTACACTGACACCTTGTTGTCAAAACAAGTTCATACACTGTCAAGAACACAATGTACTAATTCCGATGCTACCTATTGTGGATGTGAAAACACAGTCAAATTCAACACCGGAATTGTTTCAGCAAGCCTACAGATTACGAGAATTCATATGCACCTAGCTTAAATATTCAAAATACAGCGATTACTAGCCACTCTTCACACCACAGGATGAATGGACAATGTTCAAGGAAGTCATGGAAGTTTTAAGGCAATTCTGATACTGCACTCTGTAGATGACAAAAAGATATACAATCACTCTGCATCATGTGATCACTGTCTACAATAACATGTTTGATCATATGTACAGTGTAATGCGAGCTTTGTCCAAGACCAAGACACAATGGAAAGAACACTTATACTTCGCCATGAAGGTTCGCGACAGAAGCTAACCATATACTATGCATAAGTCACTTCACTGACCAATGTGCCTCTCATTTTAACACACATCCTTGATTCTTTCAGGAAATTGGGATCATCTCGGAAGTAGGACAATTCAATGGATAATCATCCAGAGCACGAAACTGCCTGTACTACCCAATATTACAAAGCCTGTCTGAATAATGTGGAGTACAAATACTCTGCCAACCATCGACGAATGTCGATCAGTAAACCCAAGTATGTTCCACACAGCAATATCTTCCCCTCTGCAAAGGCTTCAGGATTTATTCAATCATCTTTTGATTGACATGATTTGTCCACGGGCAATGAACAAAACTTGACACCTAGCAGGGTAGCGGAAATGACACCCAGACAAAGCGATCACGCAGCACACCTATTGACAGCCACAAGGCTCTACTTGTATTCACTGCCAGAACTACGAAAGAACTGGGGACAAATTAATCCCAATCTTGATGACTACCACTCTGACAGCATTGAGATTCACACTACATTTTGGTTACCGGATATCACCGACTGTTAGGGCCAACAACAGGAAATGCACTCAAAGTACGCCGATCTCTCCAATGTGGTAAGCGACATAATCACTATTCTAACATGTGGTGTCGAAGTGGAGGCCAGTATTTCCCTTGTGCGAGACTTTATTGGCTGGGAACAGTCACAAATCACTGGTGAGATATTTCAGGAAAGAGTTGTAGTCAGGCAGTGTACTCGGGCCAAGAATGGAATATTGGTGGGGAATTGTGTGGCATTTGATCTCGCAGAAACTGACAATGACTTTCAATTGAAGAATGAGGTGGAGATAAAAAAATTCCATAGAATGGCCAAAGTCCATGACTTTTTGGAGATGTGCCAGGGCATCCAAAACCAATGGGCAACACAAAAGGATTTTCGTACTGAAACATGCAAATGAGAGCTGTAGAATACATTTCAGATACAGAAGAGATCATCAAAGCATCCTGGTCAAACTTTCGACATGATGGTGTGGCTGCATTTTCATTGTCAGAATGATCACCTTTGCCACCAGGTTTGTCTGCAACGGGCCTCCCTGCAGGATGAACTCAAGTATCACATATCCCCTGAATCAGAAGAATTCGCCATCATCCAGGCGAAAGTGATAAGGATTGAGCACCTGAAAGTATCTCCAACACCGAAAATTGACTTAACTGCAATAGTCACTTCAACAACCAAAATGAGAGCGAAGATGACTGCAAGGCAGATGACGAATCCGACATAAAGCCATGCAATGGCACCAAGGCCGGGCAAAGCCCAGAGCACCGGGTATGAGTGCTGCACCAAATGTTCCTGGATTGATTCAGCCAACATGGAGGACAATGAATCAGGCTGAACAGCGGTTGATGACTGTCACTGGAATTGAAACAAGGAGGAATAAGGGAAAATAGAAAGAGTCAGACAAAATGGGTCAATATGTTTTCACAAGGTTCTATATGTTGCTTGACCAAGAATTTCACTTAGAGATATATTCTGGGAGAAAAGTGAGCATTTATAAGTGAATAATGGTTCATAAACAAAAGTGTAGCTGGCGTGATGTAACATTCAGTTAGATGAATCAATTTTAGTCAAATGAGAGAGGTCCGTACAAGAATATTACTGGGCTTGGCTTTACCAATGTGCTGTGTCTCAATTGGTCAGAAAAGCAACCAATAAGTCAATATAATTCTTTATTCAATTATCGATGGCAGCAGATATTGGCAATACAATACATTAAAATGAGCATTAACAGAGCATTAATGATTTTTGGTCTTGTAGGCAAGGTAAACATCTAGTGAGTCAATCGCTGTGTAGCATAACCGTTTCATTGGCTGCCATTATAGGCACAACCGCAACCAACACTGTCACTGCCCCATTCTGAAAATAAGCATCAACCGAGCATCAATGACTTCTGGCTTTCCATCATGGGTTATCTAGGTGCAAATTTGTGCTAATCGTTCATATATGATGTATTGGTGGCCATTTTAGGCAAAATGATACATGAGAGCTTTGTTACGCCAACATACACATGAGAATCAACGCAACGTCAATGATTTTTAGACTTCTAAGTCAGGTCATTACAAAGTGATCTGGTTGTGGTTAGGCATAATGGACGAACTGGCACCCTTTCTTGGCGAAAGAGACAGTGACAAGGTTATTGCCCCATTCTGAAAATCAGTGTCAACTGAGCGTCAACAATTTTTGAGTTTGCATCTTGGGTTGTCTACATGGCAATTAGTTGCAGACATCCATTATTGAGGTATTAGCCACCCTTAGTGTCAAACACAGCAGCAGCATGCTCCCTGCCCCCTCCTGAAAATGAATATCAACAGAGTCTCAATGATTTTTAGGCTTGCATCTTTGGTAATCTAAGTGTTGCTTTACGGCAATAATTCATATATTATGTAATAGCAGCGTTTTCAACATAAACAGCACACAATATCTTCTTTACCCCATCTTGAAAATGAACATCTACGAAGTGTCAACAATCTTTGGTCTTCTATATTGGGTAATCAAGACCTCGCGCGGATACAAGAGATCATAACAGAATTACTAACTGCTGTAGTACTCCAAAATTCAAAACACAAAAGGAGAAACATTGATTCCAACATAACTGATGTTGCAACCTGTAAAGTGATCACAAAAGTATTCCTGGATGTTAATTAAGCGATTTTTATCAAATACAATTATCAAAACGCAACATCAAGAGCAATATATTAATCTACAAACAGATCCGCTAGACAACTCTCTGACAACATGGACTATTGAGACAACTTGGGAAATGGTCATTGAACTGTTCCCGAAGTGACTGTTCAGATATATTGGCAATCCTGCATACATATATCGTGACTGTTCGGTTCAGACCGGGGGTCGGATTATGGGCCGGACCTGAAGCGGCACCCCAGAACCGTTGCTATCATCAACAATGAGTATATCCAGTGTCAAGGTTATCATGGCCAGTGATATTACACATTGAATTTCAGTATACAGCTGGCACTCTCATTTAATTGGAGTCCTGGGAGTTGAGTAGTGCCAGTGATTGCTTCATCTTGAGCACCTTGTCTACAGATTATTATTCTTCTCAGAAACCACACTCTTGTTAACAATCCATAGAGAAGAAAGTCTCCTACCCGACTATCAGTTTTTCAAAATGATTGTGATGGTATACAGTGAGCTAGAATACTCACTTTATTCATTTGTCTAAGACAATGAACCTTCTTCATTAGCTGCATGGGAGCTCACGTGTATTAAGAACTCAGAATGTCATAATGGGAAAGTATTATATAGCCAGGTTTACAAAGATTACTGATTGTGGATGGACAATATTTAACGCCTTATCTGTATATCGCAGGTTTCAGTTTGGCTGTAAATCTGATATGTTAACCTGAGTTCATTTAATCTCAAATGAATATCCATGAGACTCTGAGTCACCCCCTGAAGAATAATCAAGATTTGTCTGGATACATATACAATAAGCATTTCATGAATTCAGTCAATACTATCCAGACAGAGATAAGGTGCATTGTCTGTACCAAGTGATACTTGGAGAACTACCAACATAAGGGTCACCATCACCAACATCAACCATATTAATCAATGAGGGCTTGTAACCTGTGAAGACTTTACCACCAACTGGGTGCAAGTGAACCGAAAAATCATTGTTCAACTGGAGTATATGCACTCTGCTGATCACTGATGAGTCAGTCTAGTAATTATCTATGTATAGAAAGTGTGCCTGGTCTGCAACCTTCTTAAGTTGTTTCCAACAAAGAAACTATAGTCCTCCTGGAGTGTGACCTGAAATGTACCCCTGATCAAATGATGGCAATGGCTCACAGGTAGATAACTGCAGAGAAAAATGCAGATGAGACAGCATATGGCCAAGCAACTGGATTATTCAATAAGCATTGCAAGTACTGAGAATGATGCAATCCATGGAATCCATGTAGGTGTGCAAATGACTATCACCATGAAAAATTATTTAGAAACCAAAGGAAATGATAGATAGATCAACATCTGATGGGTCCACTGGACAACATCAAAATGGAATCTGTCAAATCATGTGAGGGCCTGCGAAAGCTCCTCACTACACTCCAATGTGGCCTAAGCGATGATATTTGAATTAAAGATTATTTGCATAACTTTGGAACTTTGTACTACAGGGATTCTTTCAATGGTATACAGTTTCTTTTGGTACATTATGCAGTTCACAAGCACCTACAGTTTGACGCAGGGTGCGTTGTGGACTTGAATAGTTGCCAAATGGGCAGTAAGAGTATTACAGCCTACTGGTGGTGTGAGATGCAGATGCAATTTCATGCCTAAATAATACATATGCCTGTGATTTTTGCATCTGACAAGATTCAATTGACCATGCTTCAGGGCGATCAGCTTGTGAAGTGACTGTATTGCACAATGAATAATATATGAGAAGTTATCTGCCCAACACCTAATCTGCTCTCCTGAGTTCCGGTTGAGCAGATCCTATAGCCCTACTTGATGCCGCAAATGCTGACATGACATGGCAATATGTGATTCGAACAGTGCTGTCCCGACTCAGGAATCTTCATCTAACTGGATCAACACGGATAGGATTGTGTAAATGCATTCGAGAGACAATGTTATGCTCTTGTGCAGCCTGTGTCAGAGAATATCCAGAATGAGTAGTGATAGCTCTGATCACATTTGGCTCATTTCTGAGACATGAATGTCCTAATTGAGGGTCAATGTGGCATTCCAGTTCTCGACTGCTTGATAACTCAGAAGGGTAGGACAATGACTTGGAGCATCTAGCGGACATTGATGTCGACTTGCTATATGCTCCAGGTGATCACCCAATTTCGGAATCAGTTCTGGCAATACCTTCTCTGCAATGTCTATCGACTTTGGCAGCCTGATGAACTCCATCAGCCCTACCTGGATTTGGTTGAAATATTACTGCACTGCCTGCTGCAATGCTTGAATACTACAATAGTCAAGGATCAATTTGACATTTAATTCATACAGGTACATTGATACCCAGGCCTTCTGCAAATCCTTCAACCTTGTGATTTGTTGACAACTGGCTGCTTACAGGGAATTGTGATTGGGGGCATGATCATATTACTGACAGTGAAATGTGCTCCAATACTTATCTGATTCCTGCATCACAGGAAATCTGTGGCAGACACAGCTCTGGATACAATGGTAATTGGAGCAGTGCATGCATTATGTGAATTCTCTCTACTGGTGAGTCAGCAACATCACTACAATCAATCCCTCAATACAATAGATGACACACTGAAGCAATTCTTTCTAAAGATGGGTGGTTTTGTGGAGCAGACAATGTTAATGTCTGCAATGACCAAAGTTGATAAACTGTTGGCAAGAATATTTCCTGAGTTAGAAGTACAAAGAAGTTTTGAAATCCATGCTCCAAGGGAGGTTCGGGTGTATGAGGATGAAAAGTTCACTCCAACTAAATAATAGCAATTTCAGATGCACTTCAATGGACTGTGACCAGCTGCAACTTGATGGTCAGATTCTAATCAACAGAAGGCAAAACAGTGGTTGACATGCAAAATCCCTCAGGTGACACCTGCTATATGCTAGCTATTCCATTAATCATTTCAATATCATTATCGGCTCAAGTGCAAATTGGCTACAGGTTGCTCTGCCCACATACACTGACACCTCCTGGTCATAGCAAGTGTCCCGTAAACTGCTGCATGGTATGCAACTGATTGCCAGCTATATTTGATGTTTAGAGCTGTACAGGTGTATGAGCAAAAACTATATTTCCTTCAATATATGTATTTTGTTGAATGTACCCACAAACTCAAAATAACCAAATCGATGTTTCCCTGAAATATGGCATAATTTTATCATTCCTAAGTACTCCTTGATTTGTCAGGGTGGTGTTCCCAACTGTCATGACTGCTGTACCCATATTTCCAAATCTGAGAATGAGTAATTGACAAACAGTGCACACTTCATATTGCAATATCATATCTGATCCCTCAGCATGCTCCTCTATTGCCCAATTGGATTGGTCCTTGCGATGATAATGGTACTCGCTCGATACATCAATTGACTCATGGCCTGCCATTTCTTGAAGATACATCCTGGTGTCAGTTGACAAATGATATTTTCCCTGCAGAAGTAGTTGACTGCATTTGATTTGTTGATACAAGATGGTTCAGTACCTTGCAGTTGTTCAACCATTGGGAAAGGGTTATGCATCATCGCAATTATAATTTGCCACATTTGGATTCTGACTTCTTAAATCATGAGTTCTATAACATTAACAACTATTATTATATATTAATGAAACCAAGAATAAGATACCTGACAAAGAAAATCCACAATCTGATCACTGATTCCATTCCTAACTATGAAGAGACATCGCAACCTCCAAAATGGTACATGCATTGACTAATCCCATTCACAACACCATTGATGTTGGTGATCTTGGTGATGTTGTTGCTGATGTGGTCACTGCAGGGGATGGGCAGGCTGCTATTGGTGATTGCAGACTCTCCCATATGTGGAACAGCTGGGAATTGCATGCTGGCTCTAGTAGCAGAAACAAAGCTGCTGAGAAGATTTGAAGAATTGTGTGGCTGCTCTATCAGCTCCTCCAAGAAGAAATGAAGGAAGCATGGATCAAAGCTGCCCTAGTCATTGTGAGGTTGTACTATCGCTAAGTCTGTACCGGCTGAGTGAATTCTTTGGCTAGGTCTGCTGTAGATAATATCTATCTCTGAAGCTGCAATCTCAAGCAAGGATGAACATGAATCTGCATTGGGGTGACCAAATACATCTGTATGTGCATGACCAGCTTGGTGAATCACGTTTCTTGTATTATACTTACAATGTGGTCCACCTCCTAAACCAAACTCTGGTGCGATCTTGAATTCACATATTCTCCAGGCCCACACAAAATGGTGGATAGCCATTGCAGTTAGAGCAATGAATACCAGATTGATTTTATCAATTAATGATCAATCTTTCATTCCGATTTGTAGTATGCCATAGAAGCATGTGCTGTGAATACAATCCATGATTTCACTCACAGCAAATTGAAACGTGCACTTCTAAATTGATCATGCAGACAACGTTAAACACGATGCAAACAGTGAACTAACCTCATAATCATTTGTGGATTATGTGATCATGTCCCTGGTAAAAAGCCAGGTTCAATTTTTTCAAACCTCAGTAGACCACTTTGTGTGCAATGCGTAGTGTTAGCAACTGGTCTGGACTATTGCATTGGCTGCAGGACCGGGTCAGAACTGAACCATCGCCAAATTGGCAGTCCGGTGTATTAATACACCGGAACAATCCAATGCAGTACTGTTCAATGCAAACCTCGAAACCTGTCAAAATTGGGCAAGTTACGAGCATGTTATCCAGCAGGTCTGCCTGTAGATTCACATAATGCACTCACTTTTGCTGTTTGATAATAGTATTTCACCCAAATCGCTTTATTCAACATCAAGTAATTACTTTTCAAATAGTTTGCAAGTTGCAATATCAATTATTTTGAAATCAATGTTTGTTCTTTTTAGATTTATATTTTGGACTACTGAGGCAGTGAATATTTCTGTTATGAGCTCAAATATCTGTGCAATGCCTTGATTTCCCGAAATACAAGACCAAAAATTGTTGGCACTCCAGTGACTTTCATCTTGAAGCTGGGGAAACAAAGCTATCGTCAACTGTTTTAGCTGTAATGGCCGCCATGACAGGGTACATGAATTATTGCCACATAGTAACAGTTGGATTACCAAAGATGCAAGAGTAAGAATTATAGTGGCTCGGTCGACGCCTATTTTCTGGTTAGGCCACAGAGTCTGCCGCTGTTGTTTTTGCCCCTAAAAGCATCTTGTATGTCAAACCTGGATGTCTGCAACTAATCGCCACTTAGACAACCCGAGATACAAAGCGAAATATCATTCAGATTCTGTTGATGCTCATTTTCAGAATTGGGTAACGATCATGTCGCTTCCTCTTTTGTGTCGAAGTCTGCCATTACATTCATTATGTCTAACCACTCCCAGATCACTTCTTAGTCACCTGACTTAAAAAACTAAATATCATTTTGTTGACATTCACTGTTATGATTGGGTAACCATGATATCACATATCATTTTGCCTGAAAAGGCCGCCAATGCATCATACGTTAATCATTACCACATATGAACCCCTAGACAGCGCATGATATACAGTGAACAATGTTTGACAATCGGTTGATGCTGATTTTCAAAATGGGGCAGCGACCATATCCGATGCTGTTTTCCGTATCAAGATAGCCAATCCATCAGTGATGTTTAACAGCTACCAAATCACTCTAGAATAACCTTGCTTACAAGATCAACAATTGTTGACTCTCTGTTAATGCTTATTTCAATGTATTGTCTAGTGAATAGCTGCTGCCATTGATAATTGTATGAATAATTATTTGAACTTATTGGTTGCTTTTCAGCCAGATTCAGCCTCAGCTCTTTGGCAAAGCCAAGCCCAGTGATATTTTTGCACAGGTTGCACTTAATCTACCAAAATTGATATATGTTGCTGAATGATACATTTAGCCCCCTGTAGTTCTGCTGATGAATAAATATTCACATGCGACTGCTTAATATTCTCCCAAAATATTTCTCTAAGTGAAATTCTCAGTCAAGCAATATATAGACACTGGTAAACACATATTGACCTATTATGATCTAGTTTTGCTGATTTCCCTTAATCTATGTTGTTTCCAGCGCAGTGACTGCCATCAACCACTATTCAGCCAATTTCATTGACCTCCGTGTTGGCCAAGTGAATGCAGCAAAGTTGGATGCGACAGACACATCTGTATATTCTAGGATCTCTGGAGCCTTGATAACATTGTCTAGCTCTAAATTGGATTTGTAGTGTGCTTCCCAGTGGTCTTTGCTTGCATTTGAATTATCATAGTCATCATTCCAGTTGGGGCAATTTTTGCTGTCAGAAATGCTTCCTAGTCTACAGTCCTCATCATGTTCGGCTCAATGATGGTCTATTATTTCAATTTGGTGGACATGTAAGTCTCAAGTTTGTGCTCCAGGGAGATCCTTTGCAGACAATGCTGGTGGTACAGGTGAACTTTCTGACATTTCAAATGCAACCGCACCATCAGGTTGAAAGTTTCACCAGGATGCTTTGATGATTTCTTCAGTATCGGAAATGTATTCTACAGCGGTCATTTGCTTGTTTTGGACACAAGATTCCTTCACTGTACCACATAGGTTTTGGCTGCCCTGCCACCTGTCCAAAAGTTGGTGGACTTTGACCATTCTGTGCAATGTTCTTTCCTGCACCTCTCGCTTTAATTCCAAGTTGTGATCAGTGTCTGTGATATCCATTGCTGTGTAATTGCCTGCCAATGTTCCGATATTGGCTGGAGCAAACTGCCTTACTATGACTTTTTCTCAAAGGGTCACACCAGTGGTTTTAGAATGTCTCCAGCCGATGATGTCTCGCCCACTGGACAATCTGCCTGCACCCAGATGCCAAGTGGAGTGCTACAGAATATGTGGTTTGCCACATGGGAGAGATTGGCATAGTTGGAGTGCATTTCCTCTTGTTGACACCCCCGGTCAGTGATATCTGGTTACTGAAATTTACTGCTAATCTCCATGGGGTCGGATTGGTCATCGTTAAGATTTGGAATAACTTGCCCCCCGGTGTTTGGTGCTTGAGAGACTGGATTTGAATTAAACCTTCTGGATGCCGATAAGAATGCTTCCTGACTGCTTTGTCTGGGTGTCATTTCAGCCACACTTTTAGATGTTACATATTCTTCATCCTCACTGGACAAATTATATGGATCAACAGAAGCCTGACCAACTCATGAAACCTTTGCTGTGGGGAAGAGATCGCTACCTAGAAAATTTTCCGGTTAAATGACAGACATTCATTGATGTTTGGTACTGTATTAGTTTTCCATATACTTCATCTATACCTCTGGGTGTTTTGGGGTATCAGAAATCTCATTCTCCAAATTGATATCCATTCCCTCGTCCCACTTCCTAAATGATCATAACTTCCAGAAAGAATCAAGGCTATCTGCTGATGTGAGAAGCACCCTAGCCATGGGAGTGATTTCAGCATAATGTTTGGACAGCTTCTGTCGTACAAACGTCACAGCAAAGTATAAGTCTTCCTTCCATTTAGTTATCTGCTTAGTTAAGGTTCACATAACAACATCTATATGATCGAACATGGTATTGTAGACAGTGATACCGTGATGTAGAGTAAGTCGCAGTCATACTGACATAGACAGTGTCCAGGATCGGAATTATCTTAAAACATCCATGACGTACTTGATAATTGTCAATTCACTCTGAGCTGTCAAGAGTAGCCAGTAATTATTATATTTTGGATTCTTAAGCCACATGTGGGTGAACTCTCCTAATTGGTAGGATCGCTCAAGCAACTCTAGTCTCGAATTCCACCATGGTTTAACATCTGCAATTGATAGTAATATGATTGTTGCTTTGGCATTTTGATCCACAATGAAGTTGTTTAGATGGCCAGGTGTCAATGCAATCAATACAGCAAGCACTCTCTGCTAGATGAAGGTTAGTTTCAGGACTTTCAAAAAATCTTGAAATATGTACTTTCTCAATTATCTTTGCCAATCCTGATCTCATAGCGAATACCTTGTTGATGCTTGCATTGCTCTCTTTTTGCAGTCTTTGACTCTTCCCAATGTCTGTGTATTCATTCTCTCCAAATTGCTGATTGCCATCATGTGCTTCCCAAGGCTTGGTAAGGCCTTTCTGACTGAGACTAAACATGAATACACCCAAAGCATGTTGAATGTCATGCGCCATGCATGGTGTGTCATTTCTCATTGGAGGCCACTCGATTCTGGCTGGCTAAAGGATTGATAGTTGTTCCAAAGTCATCCAGCAAATTGAAGAAGTATTATCAGTGGGAATTCGAAGTATATGGCCATCGGTAAGTTCATCATATTCAAGAACTTCCTTCAAATGTATCTGAAGCCTTACTCCGGTATGTTTACCTTTGATCCATTATCTTTGATAAGCTTTTCAAATAGTAACAGGATGGGCTATCAACCTTGTGAAACGTGAGTTGTACTTCTCACAATGTCCAATTTTGATCCATATCGTCAGCTATGACAGCCAATATGACGAATTTGTTCTTTGATGTCCAACCATCCAAATGTAAGCTAACTTCATTTCTTGATGGCAAATGCTACTTAATTGCATCCATTGTCAGTGAGTATTCCCACTGGCAAGTGTTAGCTAAGGGAGCTGGCGAACGAAAGTACGAGCTCAGTAGGTAATGTATTGTATGATCATCTTGGCTTGAGGTTTGATATAGTGTTCCATGGATTATAAGCCGTACCACATACTACCATGCGGTAGCAATTCGAGGTGTCTTGGTCAAATTTGCCCGTCATGAAGTCCATTCCTGCTGGATTGGAGTGTTTCGTTTGTGAATTGTATGTATATAGATAAAATCTAACTGTCGAATATGAATTTCCTTTGCGAACTTACTTCTGTAATTCTGTGACTGCCTTGTCTCTCCAGTATGGCAAAAGCTGTTTCGTCAACAGTCATACCTGTCAATTCAGAAACATCTGACTCTGTAAATTTGTTTACCTGTACAATGTGTGCATCAGCCTTGAACTGTTTCCCCACTGAGCTGGTTACATGGTCTGATGGATAGTGATGATCTTGATGACAATGATTAAATATGATATCGGGGCAACTGGTGTTTTCAATTCCACAATGCAAACTGAAACCCCACAAAGCTGTATGTCGAGATTTATTCCAATCAATTCGACACGTTGAGCCCACATTCGATGCAGTTCAACAAGTATTAAATGTGATTTGGAAAGTTAGGTCACGCAAGTCACAAAGAATGACATGTTCAATTTTGGAAGACAATATCACCTGTAGCAACAAGATATTGAAGGATTGGGAGTCCGACATGTCGGTAAGCAAGTGGACGCTGCATAACACGAGTTGAGTGAATGTCGAAAGTTACATTATCAATCAGTAGCACCCTGGTGTTTTAACATTGACTCCACAGCTACACGCAACACAACAGTAAGACCTGTGTAACATTGCATGCATATTTGTGAAGCTGTAACCATGGAAATATTGAAAAGACTGACTGTTGAAAACACAATTTAGGAATGACACATGGCAGTTCATTACTGTTAAGTGTACTGGGCCCCTTCAAAACCGTTGCTGCTCTGCTGACGCTAATTTTTAGAAGGTGGTAGCAGTATTGTTATTAGTGTTTTTGCCCACAAACGCAGCCCATGCTTTAATTATGACTTAATGACGATGTACAGCCATTGGATTATACAACTTGCCAGACTAGAAATCATTGATGGTCCGTTGATGCTCAATTTCAGGACATAGTAGTGATGTCGTCACACCTATTTTGGCATGGATCGATTGCCCATAGTTTGATTATGGGTTAATGTGATTGTGCAGTCCTTGGAATATCCAAGAGGTACTTCCAAAAATTGGGAACATTAAGCGGACGCTCATTTTTAGGATCTGGCTACCAGCATGTTGCATGCCAATTTAGCTATGAACTTATCCAATATATTTACTTTTGAAGGATCTAACACTGCAGCAATTATTGCTGGAGGAGTACAACTAAAAAGATGTGATGCTCTGTAGACTCAAAATTTGAACCTATCCAAATTGTCATCGTGCACTCAATGACTGAATACTAAGTAATCTATATTGAATATTGATGACCAATATAGCATTTCTGTCTATTGTCAGTTGCATCTAGCAGCGTTGAGACTTATCAATGTCTGATCAACCACTATCCACATTATCTGAGTGATGCATGATATCGCACAATTATCATCTCACACTTTCTGCTAGCAACTTAAAGCTGCTAGATCTTTCCACTAGTTATTGATCAATATTGCCTGACTTCCTCACCTTTCTTCATCCAACTTCTTCTCCTCAAGTTCCATGACCTACCATGTGCAATTGTCACAATCTCAACCATGTGCACCAGTTCTGTGGGGAGAGTCATGCAGTTTGAAGCATGGAATGGATGCTCCAGGATGGTTGTCATTCAAAAAGATTTCTATTGAGCAACGACCGCTCCTTCCATGACTGGAATGACATCACTCACCTAAATTTTGTTAGTATATTTTGTCCCTAATATAGTCCTTACAATCTCATATAATAGTAACAGGCAAGATGATTTGGAGTATAATGATCGTTTTACAGCCTGACTTGGATTATAGAACTTATGCATGGTGTGGTGACCCTTGCAAACGCACAGATAAATTATTGTGTCTCACAATTTCATTACTCAAATCAACAATAAGCTGCAACATATGAAAATTGTTACCTGAATTACTTTTCAGTCAGACATGACATCAAAAAAAGCAATCTTTCTATATATTGCTCCGGCATCGCAGGAGCCATTACCATTTCTTGATCAGAATTGGATTTTAATATAGCAATTAGCTGGGTTGGCCATAGGCAGAGGTCAATGCCAACAGGTTCAACATGCTTTGCTATCTGAACAGGTGATGAATCGGCTCTGGCATCAGGCAGATGACCCGCTATGCCTTTGTTTGAGTGTTGCTTCCCACCACCTAGCTACATATGACTACTCCCTTGTCCAGTAGTCCCTTGCGGCATTTGCGATATTCCAGGGATGATATCAACAAACTCCATACACTCTCCAAATGTTGTGGATGTAGCTGCGGCTGCACCATCATCTGTTTCCGGTTTAACAACTGCTGGAACCCTCAATTTGATTCTGCCGCAATTCTTAACGCTTTGATGGAAGTAGCCAGCTGTGTCCCCGCATCCCAGATGTCGCAGTTCCTCAAGCTTCATCTGCTTCAGCCGAAATCTCAGCATGTGCTGCTGAACTCTCGAGGAGATTGGGCCCATTATCCAGCTAGGTTTGTTATCTTCGCTCAGCATTCCCAGCCTTGTATCTTCTCCATTCACATCTTCGCGATCCTCTTCATTATCAGAACTTGCAAGACTTCTGAGACCGTCGCCGATAGCTGCCATCATATCATGAGATGTTGCCTCAGGCTCTCTGGTTATCAATTCCACATGTTCAGCATTTTTCGTGTCTTCCTGCTCGTGCATAATCGCTATCACTGTGTCTTCTGCTCGGTTTCTTGCCATGGCGGTTTCTCACTCAATAAAATCCTTCATTCGTTTCCATTTCCATTTATTGCTTAACAGGTGCGTTTCTCGTTGTTTCTCCGCCACAAGCTTCTTTTTCGATCACAATCTGCACAATGCCCCAAACACTTGAACTCTTTCTGCACCCAAGCTGCTCTTGTATTCTTTTCCTTCATGACAACATTGTGCAGAATGCGTTGTTGATTTCTTGTATTTGCCCACTGGAAGTGGCGAGAAGATCTTTTTCAGAGCATTACCCATTGTAGTTGGTATTGACTTAGTTGTTGGGCAAGAGTTTGGATGTTGCAAAATATGGACAATATGGAGGCAAGTTGCATCATTTATGTCAAGGTTGGTCTGTTTAATCAATGTGAACAAAGCAAAATCAGCATTTTGCCTGTCACTAAATCAGAAATAGTAATGACTACCATACAACATGATTTGATTGTTAGCGTCACTTTCATGTAATATCCCAGTGATGTTTTCAAGACAAACATCTCAAGACATCCTTTCCCTCAAAGACCATCCTGTTGATATCTGACAATTATGAGATTTTGGCTGTTGTAGACATCTATTTCTCCCTGTAAATAAACAATCAACATTGGACGGACTGGCTGCCACTAGCTGGGTGGTGGCAACTTCTGCATCTTGCAGCTATATTCCGCAGGATTCATCTTCAGTAGGATGCGCAAGTTGGCTATTGCTTATTCCATTCTGACTTGACGTTGACTATACTTTCTTCAGGACTTCACAATTCTTCTCAATTTCATCTTCCTCGCCTATTCGAAACCTGCAAGTCATGGCTCCCCAAACACATCAGCCAGGTGATAGTGGATCTGAATCGAGCCGATTGATGGAGAGTTCTTCCAATTCATTACTTGCTGACACACAGCCACCACGTAGACACCAGGTAGTTCACCGTGACAATGACAATTCGGCAACCGAATATATGACCCAGGAGGAATATATACATATCATCTATAGGACTGGAAGCAGCAAGAATCAGAAGCAGCAAGCAATTCAATCTCGGTATAATCATATCACAGTAACATGCCTAGACTAACCATATAATGTTCAGCCTGTATACATATACAGCAACAGGACAAATTCATTGCTGCCAATGACTGGATATCTCCCTGGTCGACAGAGGCAGTTGTCACCATAGACTGCGCAATCGAACACCATCAGGCTGTATGCACTGGAATCTTTGTCAACCAATTTCATGACAAACATACCTGAGAGAGGACAAAACAGCCTTTAGCACTTTAGAGAATGCTACGAAAGCATCTATGGTTTACGTAGTTACCATAGTTCATTGTATAAAGCAGCAACTAATTTCTTGTAGGTTTTCAACACATCTCCTGCAATGACAAGGCAAGGAGGTCAGGTACAGCTGAAGCAGTCTCAAATGCGACTGGCCTTGATTGTGGCCAAAATGGCCATAGGAGGATTTTTGCGTACCACAATCAATGAAACGCAATACCTGATCAGAAAGCCCCAGGCTGAAGTCCTAGTGGGGAGGAACTGGGGTGTTTGGTTTCCTGGACATTGAATGGTGAACTTTGCAATTGAAAGACAACTGGCCATGCTTCGTCAAAACCACAGGGATGGATGACTTCTTTGGCAAAATTGCACGGCAATATATCCGCAGAACTGCTGGAGGCTCAAAGGAACTCGTCCACCTCCTCCCATCCTATACAGATAGTGGACACCAGAGCCGATGCCACCTTCGCCCTGAACGCCACCTGCGCCACCCGGTGAAAATAAGGGAGCTCAAAGTGCACAAATTAACATTTTGTCACCCGGATATGTGTATTCACAATCTTTTCTTCCCAAAGCTCAATTTTTCAATCTAGATGAACTTGCTCAGCATACCCAGCACGATATAGGTGATAATCCAGATACACTGACTGATGAAGGAACATCCAGAGGTTAGTACACTATCTACTGTGTGGTATTGCAGTGAACTTTCATTTTCCAGATGAGAGCTGGCAATTGAGTGACCCTGGACATCAAGACGAGCATAGATCGAAAGAAACGGGATTATTGAGTATATTATCGTTTACAATCAGTGGCCACTGTAAAGTATAATTTAAGGGATATATTTATATGTATTATTAAAGTACAATGTAGTGATCAAGGAGAAAGTATATAAAAACTATAGACAGGCTGCCAAAACAACATAAGTGATATACCATACAAAGACAGATAAGTGAATATTGCTGATATGCCCATTGCACAATGAGTGACGACAGAGTATCAACAATTTTAGATCTTGTAAGTCAGGTATTTAAAAATTGATTTGGTCATGGTTATACATAATCAGAGTATTGGCTGGCTATATAGGCAAAGGTTGTGGTAACATGCTCCCTACCCTATCATGACAATGAGCATCTACGGAGTCTCAATTATCTATGGTCTTGGATGTGGGGTAACGTGACAGGTGATAGGTTCCAGAGTATTATTCAGGAATGATTCACAGCCTTTATATAACAAAGAGATGGCAATACGCTCCCTGCACCAGCTTGAAAATGAGTGTCAATGGAGCGTCAATGATTGTTGGTCTTGCATCTTTGGTAATATGAGTGGTGCTTGATTATAATCATTCATAAACACAAAGTTCGCAGCCAAGATACGTACATATGGAAGGGATATTGCGGTGAAAGCCTTCAGGACAGTTACAACCTATTTCATTTACCTAGCCATCACTTAATGTGCTTTAGCCTTTTGGCGTATGAAACCAGTTAAAACAATGGGTATGAATAATATCGGCCACATCATGCTGTGATCAATAATGGTGTAAGGGAAACAATTATTACCGCTCTGATGGTGTGTATTTGCAAGATGTGGCAGGCAGCATTTCGGATTCTGTTGTTCTTATTAAGGAGGCCAATATATCATTTATGACTGTCTGCAGCCTATCCCAACACAGATTACCCAGAATACAGGACGAACAATTGTTATCACTGTAGTGATGCTCATTTTCACGATGGGGTAGTGAGCGTGTCGCTGTTTCTTTTGATCAGTCAGGCAGCGTACACATCAAACCAAGGCAGCGATGTACTAATGTCAATGTTTCGCGATGAACAGTAGCATATATGAATATGACCATCAAGAGTGAGACCAGAAATGCAGAACCGGTGATTGGAACCAAAGCATCTTGCAAAGCCAGGCAGAACCTGCAGCCTGAAGGGAATGGGTCAAGATTCAGCCTGCCATGACGCAGCACATTGGGTTTTTGACTGCATCTGAAACCGAACAGACCTATTTTTGAAATCATAACCCGCTCTGCTGGTAGGTTACAGAGACCTGGTGCTAGAATACACAAGTTCAATATTGACTCTTCGAACGTTTTCAACATACAATTTACAACTGTTATACATTGACACTTATGGCAAGCCTATCATATACACCTCTGGCATTGTCAGAAAGAGCCATTCCCTTATTCAGTGTCAGAAGAGACAATTGATTAAAACGAAATGCATGGCTGAAAAGCCTACCGCAGTATCCAATTAATCTTTCTTAGAGTGGGATCAGTAAATGTCAGAATTCTCATATGTGGATTGGTATTCAAATCGCAGATTTAAGTGGACTCGAAATACAAGGACAGTGGACTGGTACCATGTGACGATGAGATCATGTTTGTAGACTTCAAATTTATTCAACTTCAGAATGGATGATTGTACAACCATCAGCCATTATACTACCCTACACTTGTTGAGCAACTGAAACTGAATTAAAAGGTAGAATATACCAATGCCAATGGAGGAATTATGCCTGAATCTTATAACTCCTGGGTCCAAAATTCACCAAGTGACCTCAATAACACCTTCCTCGGCTGACTTCCTTTATTTCCTGTATTTTACTTGAGCTGCATACCATTTGATTGGATCTCTCATTTTCAGATATGCCTCCCAGCTGGCTAAACAAGAACAACTTTTTCTGAATGGTACACATTGATCCAACAATGTATATTACATAGTCATGCGCATGTTTATGCAGTCCCAATTGCAACGAATACTATTTACAAACAATACAGGGCTGAATGTACTGACTGGTATACCGAGATTATCAAACAAACCAGAAGGATGTATTTTGTCCCCATTGAAGCAATTGTGCAAGTGGGACACTTTGTCTGAGAGCATGCTGAATCAAACTGAATTGATATCAGATGGCCTGCTAATCATCTTGTGGAATATGCTATCTACAAAACTGTATATTAGTTAGAATATCTCATTCAAGGTGTGCAAGAATAGAATAATTCATCGAATTGTAATATTTATTAGTAACATCGAAACAATTGCTGACAGGGAGTATTGCGTCAGGTTCAAGGAACCCAAAAACAGTGTTCGAGATATGGCCAATACTTCTGAAAGCACCCCATTTGGCACATGCTTGTAGTTTGATTTTGTAGCATTGTGATGATAACAATATACGCTTGAGAATATGCTTCCATTCTATTCAGCAGCTCTAGACGATGTGAGTAGCATCAGAGAAGTAGCCTCATGGTATCTCCGAATACCTCATTACTTATTTCGCACAGCAGAGAGTGTCAGGACATATTTGGATGTCTTGGGGTGGTTGTGCAGCGTTACTGAGTTGGTTTTTTCTACCTTCCTAACAATATTACATATTGGAGATGTACAATCCCAAATCTGATTACAACTTGTGCTGCTGCAATTCTGGCTCTGGATATCACCAAGTCGTATGAAATTACCCATTGGCTGAGTTTTAATATTCCATATACCTGAGAAGATAACCCAATTTGCGACAATGGTTGCTGAAAACAAATACCATACTGGGTATGGAATATTGAGTTTCATCGAAATGCCATTACAATGAGAGCTGGTTACTAGCAGCCAGGGCACATCAAGAAGTAGTAATTCTTGTACTTCAAGAATGGCCATCTGTGCTATCAGGTAAGTAATAGTTAATACATCTAACAGCATGGCTGCACATGACATGTCCAGTGCTGGATAACACCTGCTTTGTATAGTCGGCTTACCAAGAGCCTTAGATTTCTTGTGATAGTCTTACTCTAACTGCCTTTTAACTACTGTACACTATTGACATCCACATTTGCAACTGTATGTACTGACATCCCTTTTTACCAGGCCACATACAAGCAAATGCTTTTACAATACTCCTGGAGCGGAATCAAGAACTCTCCATTGATACAATGCGAATATAGAATTTCACAGTGTCAATAAGCCAAACTGATTACTCATGAACGCCACAAAGCTGAAATGCAGCATAGATTGGTAAAGGCATAAAGTGTTAGTAGGGCTTACTGTACCAGAATCGAAACCAATGCTACTTGTGCACAAAATCTATATCAAATTTGCTCCTGGCAAATATATTGAAGGGCACGTCCTGGGAGCAATTCATAGCTGGAGATTTGTCAATCAGCCAACCTTGGATGAGATCACCAACAGTGAACAGACACAATGTTGGGATGGATACCATGACTAGTGACAATCAGCATGGTTGGAGATGGAGCAGAAACCATACCCAGTGGAGAGGAAACAAGCACGCCCTGCAATTGGTGATGACCAGCGCACCAACTAAAGGGAAGATGTGAAAGTATACCTATCTATTAGTGTACCCAATGGAACAACAGTATGTATGACAGCCAGAATACCAGGGAGTTGATGACAAGATGACGGGAAATGGATCAATGCCAAATCAGTGCAATTATATTTACCATAGTAGTTGTAAATGAAATCTAGCATAATGTCAACAACTACCACATAGTCCACCATATAGCATTGCATGTAACACACACTGCATGTCATTGTGAAGGGCAGTTGAACCAACTACCAAGAGATGATGAACATGATTTCACAGCAAGTAAAAGCAAAATCCAAGAACTCAATATTCAAATTGAATATGAGAATTATCGGGAACTCTACCAACAAACAGTACCAGTGGCAAAGTGTAGAACTGGATTTACAGACTTCGACACTGAATAACCCGAGTGCATACTAGTGAGCCAGTTTGGCAAATGATTAAGGAGGATAAATGCAGCTACCACCAAGTACTGAGATGTATAGTGACCAAGCAGCTGCTACGGATATTGTGAGCCATCAAGAGAGTAAAGGGATGTATGCCCAAGTATGCCAATAAATGGGGATATATAGTATATGGTTGAGATGTGGACTGCCATGATCTAAAGGTGGGTTGAATAGTAAGGTTTTTGGTACACATCTCAGTGCCTAAGTCGTGATGTATATACACTAGTGCCTACCCAACCTTGTGTCACATGTCACCATCACAAAGACTAGTAAACGAAGCATTGCACTTCGGTATAGATGAGCTCAAACACTGTTGCATATATATGATATGAAGGAATGTTTTATGAAAAGCTTATAAGATTGATATGAGGTTCTATATAGTTGACTGACATCTACAGCAATGATAGATGGAGCTGCAGTAACAATTCATACTGAGAAGTTAAGGCTGCTTGATCTGTACAGCATCAGCAAAATGTATTGCTGTCACTGGGAGCCTCTGGAAGGCTCTGGGAGCCTCTGGGAGCCTCTACAAGTCTCTGAGAGTTATTGGACCAGAATCTGTGGGTCATTACATTGCAGAGTATACTGGACCGATGCAGTGGACTCCAGGTGCACCTGGGAGCACTGGCGCAATATGTAGGTGGACATAGGAAATCAGGTGACAACCTGGGGAGCACCTCGGAGTGCTGATGACAAGCAAGGGAGTACCTGGGAGTGCTGGTGACCAACCAGAGAGCACTGACACAAGCCTGGCAGCACTGACAACCAGACCAGGAATGCCGACTACAATCCTGGAAGTGCCGATGACTTCCCTTGGAGCAGGTTGATTTATGGTAAAGTAGTCTGCGAAAAGCATTCTCTTCTTTGGGATCATTGCTGGTGCACCTGGAAATCATAGCTACTACTTATCATTCAACAATGGTTAAAACTCATGTATTCAGTTTGTATTTTCATCTATATATCCATTGATCTATGTATCAAGGTATCTATTTACCAACTCATCTACACACGGTATGTCTGCACAGGCTACAGGTAGTGCATGAGAGCAACTTGAGGTTAGCCTGAAGATGACAAACAGGTGAACTCAGAGAGTACACTGGGAAACATGTATGGTGTGAACTAAGAGATGCACTGGGAGGCCAGGATTGGGCAAGGTTGGAGATTCACCTAGCGGAGGCCAATCGGGAGGTGGTTGATACGAGGCATGCCGATTAATGCGACTCTATTACTCAGTAGGTTTGCTTTCAACTGGGAGAACATCAGCAGAATCTATTTTACTCACTTGGAGCCTCCAGAAGTATCTGGGAGGATGTGGAGTGTAAACATAGAAGTGTCAATGTGAGGAGGGAATCAGACCACTGGAAGATATTCCAGCTGGCCTTCGGAGTGAATAACTGGAATCTGCAATGACTGTTACCAGGGTTTATTTGCAGTAATTGTGAGAAGATTGGGTGTACGTCAGAACGCAGGAGAGAACTTTTGGTTCACCTTGGGGTGTCATCAAACCAATGCAGAAATTAGCAACAAACACTGATGAATCTCTCAGTTCTTATAGATATTGGTTTGGACTGCAGACATCCGCTGGGACTGTCAGGATGTACAGTGGCATTCAATTTTCCTTAGCAACAAATATAATTCATGGATTATTGTTCAATTTCACTTCTGAGTCATCCTAGCTATCATCTTCTTCACCATTTTATTGTTTGCCTACCTACATTCAGAAACCAAACAATGTGATGAGTGCTTCAACCATAAGCACTGATACACTGTAACAATAATCTGACTAAGCGATCGAATGATCTAAATTAAATATGATGGCAATGTCATTCACTACTTCTCCCATTTCATCAGGGTCAACAACAGCAGGAACACAAAATTTGTCAACATCGTAAAGCAGGTGAAGGTACTTCTGCTATTGCCTAATCATCTGTACCAGGTAAGTTGATGAAATTGAATTCCAATGTTGTTGAGCTCAATTTGGAATATCTAACAAAGCTGTAATGAGAGGCGAGTACGCAGTGGATCTAAATCAGGCTGTAAAAGGTATTATGATATATTGCGATGAAAAGAAAGAGCACCTACCAGCAAAGAAGGAGCGCCAGATCGGGAGTGCTGTGTCGAAAAGAGGAGTTCACAGTAGGAGTTGGAGCAGTGTAGAATGAAAACGAAAAGTGCCAAATCTAGGCTGACATGCACCAATGGGATTGAGCAGCACAGAAACAAGGTTATGGAGTGCGGATTCCAATGGAGGTGTGCCCATTGAATCAGAAATGTACTGATGGGGATCAAGAAGTGCTATCCCAGCAAAGGAGCACCAAAATGTGGGGGGGGGGTTCGGAGTGCAGATTGGAATTTAGATATGAAAATCCACACCAAGGAGCGCCAGTGGGAGTTGAAGAGATTGCATTCCAAGTTTAGTAGTGCTGAATGAGATAGAAGAGCATTAATCAAGGCTAAGGGGTGCCAATGGCGATCGAGAAGTGCCAATCCTAATATTGTTGTGTTGCAGCAGGGTATATAGCTGCCCCTGTTCCTATAATTGATGAGTGCAGTGGCTTCTGTAATGATATTTATCACAGTGGATTGGCAAAATGTACCTTGATATTCATCTTCAGAAAGCATTACTGTGGTCTTCCTTTCACTGTCATATTCAGACAGTGGACAATGAATAACTGCAGCCACCAGCACTACAGTCTATGAAGCAAGAGGTTGGAAATACTGGAATGGAGTAAGCTGGAGCCTCAAGCTATTGGTGGTGACGAAAAAATAATGATAAATTTGATCGAGCACTTGAATTCGGGTGAAGTAGCATTTCTCATCTTTGACCCCATTGGAGAGATATGCATCATCAAACTGGAGCTTCATAACCTGGATCCAAAGCTCAGTCTGAGAGGGCAAATCAATCCGGTAACATTGGACAACAGTTCAATTTGTGCCATCTACCAACCGTCCTCAAATGGTATTTATATTCAGTTGTTACGATGCCTATTTTTGGGTATAGTCAATATTGTAGATCTTAAACAGGAGCATCAAACACAGTACAACACTTACAGCTTCACATCAGTTTGCCTAAATGGACAACCAGGCAATTGACTCATGGATGGTGTACATACGGTAGCACATGCTAATGCCCAGTGATAATCCTAAGCTTAAACGGTTAGGTACCAAACATCTTCAACCATTCAGTACCTATCATTGGATTATATTTGCCCAAGCAGTCTTGGTAACTATGATGGTCTCTATGGATCTTTTCACTACCTCATATGTTGTCTGGTGATATAGGGGAATGTTGTGATCTGCACTTGCATTGGGTTGTAAAACATTCTACTCTCCACTAGACTTGTGCAGTGGCATCACCTGGGCGGATGGTATAACGCCAGATTTGGACAATGAGTTGAGGATGGTTAACTTTTGGCATGTGAGCAGTAGTGGTGCCATTACCCCAGCTGGATTAAGCCAATGTAGAAGCGGAGCAAGTGCAATGACAGTATCGGTACGGCATCATTTCTTTGCCAGTGAAACTCATGAACATGTTAATGACTTGCCCAGGTGCACCTGGGCAAGAACAAGAACCTTGTGTTGGTGGTCCAAAGTGTCTTCTTTGATGTTGGATGATACTGCGGAATCAGTGGTGTCCCCGCTTAGATCATCACCGATGTGCTGGTTCGTATGTTTCTTCTGCATCCCTAATCAGGTTGGGGGCGTTCGTCATCCGGAATGAGCTGCACAAAGGCAGATCATTGGAAGGAAAAGATTTCGTGGACAGCAAAGATTGGCTGCTCTCTTGAATGCAAGCGCTCTCTCAAGGTGTGCTTCTTGATCCTTCAGTAAATCGTGATTCATCACCTCTCTGGGCATAGGATCCATCTGCTGTAATGATGATAGAAAGTTGGGGTATATGGAAGAGAGTGTATAAGCAGTTGATATAAGAGTAAGTGCAACGAAATATCAACAGAAAGGGAGCAAGAAGTTGCAAATGGTTAAGAAGGATGCAGCTTGAGAGATACCTTAGATAGTTTAGGGACATAACTGAAACCCTTGGTGTGTATCTCCATGATTGCTGTATGGTAATGTGATCCAGGATGTTGTCAGGTGCTCCCGTGTGAATGGATTCATTGTTAAGTGCACTAGAATAGTTGGATTCCTAATGCCAAATGTTAGCAACTCCTATACACAACACTCTTTCTGGATGCACAAATTGGAGATTGGCTAAATTCAACAGACATAGAACAGAACCAGTAAACGGCCGTCAATTAACCCTATAATGTACAGCGGGTGTCCATGGAGAGCTACGTAACCAATTCATTGCTGCCAGTAACAGGAAACCTCCATGGTCGACAAAGGCATTTGTCTGCACAGTCCGCGAAATTGAACATCATGATGTTGTCAGCTCAGGGATTTTGGCGAATGAATTTACTGATAATCATTGCCGTGAGTGGACGAAACAAGCTTTAATCACCTTAGAGGAGGCTACGGAAGTGTATATGGTAGAGGTAATAGCTGAATGTCATTGTTAGAAGCAGCAACTAATGACTTGTAGGTTTTCAACTTGTCTGCTACTATGGCAAGGCAAGGAGGTCCGGTACAGCTGGAACAGTCTGACATGCGCCTGGTGTTGAATACGCGCAAAATTGCCAAAGAAGGCTTTTCGCATGCCGCCATTGAGAAAATGAAATATCTCATTAAGAAACCACACGTCGAAGTCTGAGAAGAGAAGAAGCGGTATGTTGAGTTTCCTGGGCATCAACAGGTGAAGGCTGCGATACAAAGACACCTGGCAATGCTTCATCAAAACCACATGTCTGGCTGCCTTCCTTGCCAAAATGGAACCGCAAAGAATTGGCAGACATACTGGAGACGCAAAGGAACAGGTGCGGCTCCACCCAACCGACACAGACAGCTGACGACAGAGTCGACACCACCCTGCCCGGCACGCCACCCGCCCCAACCGGTAACACATTCAGAGCTCAAAGTTCCCAAATCATGAATTTGCTGGCCGGATATACGTATTCGCATACAGCTTTACCCTGTGCAGAACTTTTCGATCATGATGAGGATAGCTAGCACGATACCAATTTCGATCCAGATATGCTGACTGATGAAGGATCATATACTGGTTAGTACACTATCTGTTGTGTGGTAATACAGCTAACATCCATTTTGAAGACCGGAGCAGCCTAGTAAGAGATCCTGCAACTGTTGACAAGTATTGACCAAAGACCCGGGATTTTGGAGATTATTATTATATATCAATGTATTATTGAAGAACAACGTAGTGATCAAGATGGAAGTAAATAAAAATGCCAGACAGGCTGCCAAAACAATGTGAATGATGGACTATGCCAAATTAAATGATTGCATATTGTGGATACAGCTGTGTCAAAATGAATGTCAATGGAGCGTCAGCAATTGTAGGTCATATAAGGCTGGAAATTTAAAATTGATTCGCTCGTTGTGATACATAATCGAAGTATTGGCCGCCCTTCTAGGCAAAAGTATAATGACACACTCCCTACCTCATTTTGAAAATGAGCATCAACAGAGCATCAACGATTTTTGATCAGGTGTCCTGGGAAATCACACCGCCGATAGGTTGGAGTCAGCCATACAGCAATTTTTGGCAGCCTTGATAGGCAAAACAGATTGCTATACCCTCCCTGCCCCATCTTGAAAATGAGCGTCAACAGAGCGTCAACAATTTTTGGTCAGGTGTCCTGGGGAATCACACCGCCAATAGGTTGTAGTTAGTCATAAAGGAATTTTTGGCCGTCTTCATCGGCAAAACAGATTGCAATACCCTCCATACCTCATCATGAAAATGAGCGTCAACAGAGCGTCAATGATTGTTGGTCGTGTATCATGGGTAATCTGGGGGGCGACAGGTTGCAAATTGTCATAAATGCATTATTGGCTGCCTTTATAGGCAAAAGTCAAAGTGAAACGCTCCCTGCCCCATCTTCAAAATGAGCATCAACAGAGTGTCAATGATTGTTGCCCTTCCATCATGGTTAATCACAGCGCGATGTGGCCATTATAGTCTATATACATCGTTTCAACTGTTATTATACACTAAAAGGCTCAAGAATACTTAGTGGTAGCTCAGTAAATGAAATAAGTTGTTACTGTCCTGGAGGATGTGGTGGGAATATCCTGTACATATCTGCCTATAATGGCTGCCATATCCTTCTTTATGGATGATTGTGATTAACCACCACTCATATTATGGAAGATGCAAGACCAAATTTCGTTGACACTCAGTTGACTCCCATTTTCAGGATGTGGTAGTGCACGTGAGTATCCTTGTTTTGCACAACAAGGCAGGTAATACGTCGACAATGAACTGTGATGTACTGATGTCAATATTTTACGATTAACAGTAGCATATCTGAATGCGACCATAAATGTAAAACCCGAAATCCAGAACCGGAGATCTGCACCAACTGGTCTAGCCAAACCTGGCGAAACCTGCTGGTTGACGGGTACGGGTCCGGGTTTCGTTCGCCAAAAGTCAGCAGGTCGGGTGCTTGGACGGGTCTGGAACCAAACAGACCCATTTTTACGGTACAAACTCAGACCGCTGGGGGGTTACCCGGACCCTTTGCTAACACTAACTATTACCGACCACATTTGGAGAGCTGATGCAGGATTGTGATATCATCCCAGGACGATCGCAGATGCTGCAAGGGACTTCTCGACCGGGAAGTGGTAAAATGAGGCTGGGTTCAGAGAAACGACAGTCACACACAGACATAGCCTCGCGCTTAACCGACAAGGTGGCCAACCCATCGCCAAATAAAAATGCGAAGTCTATTGAACCCTTAAGTTTTGACCCAAGCACATCGCATCACTAGCTAATTGTCATACAGAAATCGGATCCGGACGAAGACATGGGGAAGGCTCCTGTGTCACTGGAGGTATAGATAGCCAAATAGTTAATATTGACAATGTAGCTCTGGTAAAAGCAATCTGTATACCTATTTTGCTATGTGTCAGCAATTTCTGGATTGCAGTGACTAAATAGTGAGACATGATAATTCGTCAGTGTGGGTGCATGGGTTGTACGGGCCATCCGGAAGTTCGAGACTCCAAATTAAGTTGACTGACGACCAACGAACAATATATCATCATACCTGTTACAGGTGAATTAGAAGGTACAACTTAAATTTGAGACATAATATACTAACACAGTTTAAGTCATTGATGTCATAGAACTTATGGCAGGAACGGTCAATGCGCAACCTTAACTTGGATGAATAACAGCCGTCATGCTGCATTAATCCATGCATCCAACGGAGTAAGTCTCCGCTCACACCTGCTGCACGTGGTTGAGATTTTGAAAATTGCTTATGGTACCTCATGGAAATTTGAGGAAAATGAGCTGAATAAGGAATGGTGAGAAAGTCGGGCTATATATATCTGAAACCATTGGATGTAATTTTATACCGTAAATTGCTGGCCAAACCCACTGAAATGGGTTAGATCTACGTCATTCATCCTCCAGATAAGGTGTATAGTAGTACATCAGACACTGAGAGGTCTCGATGCTTTTGGATGCAAATGATTATACATAGAAAGAATATGTTGGCTGTCAATAATGACTGTATGGATATTGTCTACAATGGTTGAGCACCCAATAACTGTTAGTATGTCACTAAGGTGAGCGTCAATGGAGGATCAGCAATTTAGAGTCTGACCCATTCAGCAATCACAGGGCTGCATAGTCACATCCATCCAAAGAGAAAGTATTGGCTGTCTTTATAGCTCAAAAGGCAAGCAACATGGTCCTTGCCCCATCCTAGAAATGAGCATCAACAGATCATTACCCATATTTGGTCATGCACCATAGACAATTACTGGGCAGTGTAATGGCATTGACCCATAATCGCAGTATTGGCCGCCTTTATGGACAAAAATAGTTGTGACGATATCGCTACTACCTCCTAAAAATGAGTGTCAATAGAGCATCAATGTTTGTGGATCATGCATCTTGGATAATCAAATGGCTATGCAGCGGTGTCATCCCATAATCAAAGTATTGGCCGCCTTTATGGGCAAAAATGCTACAGGGGATCTCACTACTACCTCCTGAAAATGAGTGGCAATGGTCTGTTGACGATTTTTGGTCATACATCTTGGAGAATCATAGGGCTATGCAATGGCATTAAAACATAATTGTACGATCGGCCGCCTTTATAGTCAAAAATGGTAGGGACAGTATCCCAACAGCATCCTAAAAATGAGTGCCAACAGAGGGTCAACTGTTTCTGTGGGGGCTCGGAGAGCTGCACAGCAACAAACTGCACTACCTGGTTCCTACATGGAGTTATTAATGGTCAGAGTTCTCTGTATATCCTTCTATTGAACATCACAAATATGCATGCGATTTCTCACAGGGCTGACTTTGTTCTTTCTTGTAGGTATAGAGTCAATATTTAGAAACCAGCTTTTCACTTGACTATGACATTACTTTCGACTGCCATTCAATTCGGATTACCCAGCATATGAACCCCTACACTGATTTCGGATTCAAAATCTTGTAATACCTCATTGCTAGAGGTTATAATATCTTCCAAAAATGAACATATCTGTATTCGTGATTTGAGCAACCTTACATTACAAAACATATTCAATACTTGGTGGGCATCTCTGAGTGTGGTCGCCAAGTGTCCAATTGCTGGGAATAACTATAGACAAGCTTCTTCGTGGTGATTCTATTTACACTGCGGAATTGGGGAGACTGGCAGATCAGGCATCATATCTATCATTTTTCATCAAGTCCTTCGCCATCCATCGGAAGATGGGACCAGCTCAATGGGGAACACTTGCTGGTAAAAGTGCACATCGCAGATTTAAACAAATTGATAGAGTCGGGCGTCACGGAATTGACTAGTTCAACTGTCGATAAAACAGCTTTCGCCATACTGAAGAGACAAGTAAGTCGAGGAATTCCAATTGTAAGTTTGCCGAGGAAATTCATATTCGACATTTAGGTTGTATTTTATATTGACTGAGTTGAGGGAGGAAACGCTTCAAACTTGCACCAAAGAACTTTGATACTGCCGAATTCCACCAAGACACATGGAATCACTACCTTATGTTGGATGGTATTCCGGCCCATATTCCATGCAATACAATATCAAACCTCGAGCTATGAGCATCATACAATGTGTTACACAGCGAATTGCTACTATCGTCTGCCAGCCCAATCAGCAACATTTCCCACAGGGAATACTCACCGACGGTGGATGCAATTAAGAAGCAATTGCCGTCAAGAAATAAAGTTTTGTTTAGCTTTGGACACGTGGACATCAACCAACAAATCGGCCATAATGTCGGTCACTGCTTCCTATATGGATCACATTTGGCCATTGCCACAAGTACAACTCGCGTTCGATGAGCTTTATAGCCTATTCATTTCTTATTTCTAACGCTTATCAAGGACAATATTGCAGAGGTCAACATACTGGAGTATGGCTAGCCGTACATTGGAAGGAAATGCTTAAATGTTTTGAGCTTACCAATGGCCGTTTACTTGGAATAACAACCGATAATGCTTCCTTGAATTACTCAATTACCCACAAACTACACACAACCCTCAAGCTCTCCGGAATCGAGTGGCCTGCATCGGGAGATCACATATCATCCATGGAGCACGTCATTCTGCTTGCTCTAGGTGTATTGATGAGCAGTTTGGGTGTGAAAGGCCGCACCATGTCTTGGACAGCCCATGAGTGTGATCAGCAATTTGGAGCGAATGAAAGGATAGATATTGGGAAGAGTCAAAGACTTCGAAAAGAAGACAATGCTAGAATCAACAAAGTGTCTACCATGAGACCCAGTTTAGGAAAGATAATCTAGAAAGTACGTATTTCAACATATTTTGAATGTCCTGAAACTGACCATCAAATAGCAGAGAATGCTTGCTGTATTGATTATGCTGACACCTGGTCCTAGAAATGAGTTCATTGACTTTCTACAAGCCAAAATGCGAATCGCAGTACTACCTAGGATGGATGTGAAGACACAGTGGAACTCGACACTGGAGTTGCTTGAACGGGCCTACTGACTACGAGAATTCACCTGCAAGTCGCTCAGGAATCCAAAATCCAGTGATTACTGGCCGCTCTTCACAACACAAAATGAATGGACAATTATCAAGTATGTCATGGAAGTGTTAAGGCAATTCTGGTACTGGATGCTTTGGATGTCAAAAAGGCATACGGTTACTCCGCATCACATCCTCACTGTCTACAATGACATGTTGCCTCATATGGATGGCGTTATGTGAGCTGTAGCTAAGAAGATGACTCAATGGAAGGAAGACTTCATTTTTGCCGTGAAGTTTGGGCGCCAGAAGCTGTCAAATTATTATACTGAAGTAACTCCTGTAACAAGTATGCTTGTAATTTCGGCACATATACTTGATCCTTTCTGAAAGTTCCGATCGTATAGGAGTTGGGACATGGGAATGTGTAATAATCCTGAGGACGAGAGATCTTATAATACCCAACACCATCAGGCGATTCTGAAGTATGCGGAGTACGAATACTGCGCTAAACGTCGACGTTTGCCAGTCATACAACATGAAAGCGTACCGACCAACAATCTTTTCTCTTCTGCAATGGCTACAACATCTGGTCAATCATCTTACGATCCTTGTGATTTGTCCATCGATGATGAAGATTACCTAATGCCTAAACATGTGGCCAAATCGACACCCAGACAAAGCGATGACGCAGCACGCTTACTGACAGTCGCCCGGCGCAATTTGAATTCACCGCCTGAATGACCACAGAACGGGGGGCAAATTAATCCGAATCATAAAGATTACCACTCCCACCCTATGGAGATTAGCAGCACAATTTTGATCCCAGATATCGCTGACTGGTGGCGCCAGGAAGAAGAAGTGCACCTAAAGTATACCAATCTCCCCAATGTGGTACACAACATATTCTTTATCATACCACATTGAGTAGGAGTTGATGCCAGGTTTTCCCTTTGGTGAGATGTGATTGGCTGAACACAGTCAAGAACCACAGTCAAGACCCTTCGCCGAAATGACATTGTGAGGCTGTTTGCTGGAGTCAATAACGGGTTATTGGCAGGCGATGACCTGGCACTGGATACAACAATTACTGCTAACGACTCAGAAATGAAGGGAGAGGTGGAGCAAAAGAAGTTGCACAGAATGGCCAAGGTCCACGACTTTATGGAGATGTGGCGAGGCAGCCAAAACCTACGTGTTATGCAGAGGGAATCTCGCGCTTAAAACAAGCAAATGACAGCCATCGAATACATTTCCAATTTAGAATAGGTTGTCAATGTGTCCTGGTCAAACTTTGAACGTGACGGTGCAGCTGCATTTAAATTGTCGGAAAGATCACCTGTGCAACCAGCTTTGTCTGCAAAGCAGATCCCTGTAGCACGAACTCGAGTATTGAATGTCCTCCGAATTAGACGAATCGACCTCCATCCTGCCACAAGTGATGAGGATGGTACACCTAACAGCATTTCAGACACCGAAAATTGGCTTGACTCGAATGGTGACTTCGATTATCCAAAGCACTGCGAAGATGACTGGGAGGCAGACAATGAACATCAAATAGAGCTAGAAAATGCCGTCGAATATACAGAGACCCCAGAGTTGGGGAATGTGGATGCCACATTGGATGTTCCCGAATTGGTTCGGCCAACAAGGAGGTCAAAGAAAAAGGTTTAAACCAGGTTGATGACAGTCAATAATATGGAAATTAGGAGGAATAAAGAGATCAAGAAAAAGTAAGACATATTGCGTCCATGTATTTTCACCAGGTTCTTTATATAGTTTGACCGAGAATTTGATTTAGAGATATATTATCGGAGAGTATTGAGCAGTCGCTGGTGAATATTGGTTAATACACAGTAGTATAGCAGGCAAAATGAATCATTTGGCAAGATATTTCAATTTAATAGAATGAGAGCAACCAGTACAACAACAGTACTGGGCTCCACTTTGCCAAAGGGCCAAGTCTCAATCAGGCAGTTAGGCAACCAATGAAATCAAGTAATAATCAATCCTATTATCCATGGCAGCACATTTTGAATGAACAATACATTACAATGAGCGTCTATGGAGTGTCAACGATTATTGGTTGCGTAAATACGGTAATCGACAAGTAATTTGGTCGCAGCTCCACGGAACCAACCTATTAGCAGCCTATATAGGCCAATAGCCAGTGAGACGGTCACTTCCACGCACTGAAAATCAGCGTCAACTGAGCGTCAATGATTTTTGGTTTTGCATCTTGGGTAACCTAACTGGCAATTGGTTGCAAACATCCATAAATGAGACATTGGCTGCTTTTAGAGGCAAAAACAATATCCACACATTCTATGCCACATCCTGAAAATGGGTGTCAAAAGAGTGTCAATGATTCTTGGTCTTGCACCTTGGGTAATTTAAGTGGCGATTCATTGCAAATATCTATACATCAGATAATGGCCGCCTTTAGTAGCAAAAACACTATAGATACGCTCCCTGCCTTATCCTGAAAATGTGTGTCAATGGAGCATCAATGATCTTAGGTCTTGCATCATGGCTAATCTAAGTGTCACTTTATGGCTGTAATTCATATGCAATGTGCTGGCAGCCGTTTCATATGAAACAGTGCATGACATATATGTTACCCCATCATGAAAGTGAGTATCAACTGACAGTCAACAATTTTTGGCCTTACATATTATGTTATCAAGGCATTGTGTGGATATATGAGTGCATAACAGAACTATTGACCGCCTTTCTGGGCAAAAATATGACATATGAAAGGAAAACCACAGATTTCAAAATTATCGACATTGCACACTACAAAACATGCAAAAAGAGATCATTGGCGGCTGATTACATGATTTCGATAAGATACTATCCTCAAACAGCAACACCACCACCAATATATGAATCTACTGATGAACCTGCTGGGCGACCCATTGACAACCCGCCCAATGTAGACGGATAGGGAGATATGCATTGAACTGTACCCGAATTGACAGTTGCGGTGTATTGAAAACCTGGGCCAGGAATTTCACAACAGTTTGGTTCTGCCCCTGACCAGGACCCGTGGCAACATTCCAAAACTGTTGCTAAAAATATCAATGGGGAACCAAGCCATACCTATCAGCTACAAGTAGGAGACAAAGACCCTGGGTGGTTCATGGAGGCCCAGGCACCGATCACAGTTGCTCTGTATGCGATGTGTTGGGACGATAGTTCGATTTGATTCTTGGCTTGGCAACATCTCATGCTTCGCAAGCGGTCAAGAAAAAATGAAGCCAGATCCAGATGGTGGCCAGAGAAACCAAGTGTGCAAGGAGTGAGAGTGGTGTTGTTTTTTCTTTGGGTGTAATGTTTTCCTTTGGGTTTACGGTTTTCCTTTGGGTTTATGGTTTTGCCTTTGGGCCCATGTTTGTGTTTTTCCTTTAAGTCTAAGTCTGTGTCTTTCCTTGGAGTATATATTCTTCTTATGCTCTTTTAGGATTGCGTATACGGATATACAAAAGAGGAGAGGTGTGCTTTGCACAATGGGCCCGGGATTAGTTGTGGTGGGAAAATCTGATTCTCACCAGCAGCGACACTTAGCTTGGCAGAGGACTGGGCTACAGTGGGTGTGCGGTGATACTGCGATGGCAGAGATGGACTGGGTGACGGGGGTGGACAAATATACAGAGGTAACAGAGATGGAGAAGGTAATGGGGAGGATGTTTTCGGGAGACCCTGAGGTATATAGACTCGCAACTCAGCTCATATCATCTCATATCTTTTTATCATACAAAGAATTACACACTCTATCTTTCGCATCTTTTGATCTCTCTCGCCCTTGCCAAGAGTTCGTGTGGATCCTCACAGTTGGGTCCTATCATATCTTGTCACCCTCTTTCTACGCTCCTTGAGCCTGAACCACTCTTTCTCAGGAATTCCATTTGGAGAGCCACAAGAGGTGTGATGGAATGTGATGATTGGCTCACTGCCTTCGAGCTCCACCTTTTCACAACACCACCCTGATTGAGGAAACGCAATACATCATCACAAGACCTTGCGCCAAAATCTCAGAACAGAAGAATCCGGGTGTCCTATTTTGACGACATATGAAGGTAGTATTCGCAACTGTTCCGGACTGTCACATTGGGTCCGGGTCCGGGTCGAAACCGAACAGTTACCAAACCTGCAGTCCAGATTGTCAACATACCCGAACCATCAACTCGGGTACAGTTCGATGGTAAACTCCCAACCCGTCTTAATTTGGCTGGTTTTCAGGGGGTCGCCCAGTGGGTCCATCTATAGATTCATATAAGGCTGTTGTTTTTGGAGTTTGTTAATAGTATCTTATCAAAATCGCATTTTCAACAACCAATAATATGTTTTTGCATGCTTTGCAGCTTGCAATATATGTTAATTTGGAATCGGTGTTTTACCTTTGATATATAGTATTTTTGTGGATCATCGCAGTCAATAATTCCATTCTGAATGTGAACATCCACGCTATGCCTTGATTACCAAATATCCAACAACTAAAACTGTTGACACTCAGTTGACGCACATTTTCAGAATGTAACAGGGAGCATTGTTGCTGTTGTTTTTGCCAGTAAAGGCTGCCAACATTTGAGGAATGGATGTCTGCAACCAATCAGAACTTAAATTACCCAAGATGCGAAGCTGAAAATCATTGATGCTCCGTTGATGCTTATTCTCAGGATGTGGCAGGTAGCATGTCACTGTAGGTTTTCCCAGTAAAGGCTGCCAATATCTGATGAATGGATGACTGCAACCAATCTGAGCATACATTACCCAGGATGCGAAGCTACAAATCGTTGACGCACTGTTGATGCTCATTTTCAGGATGCGGCAGGAAACATGTCACTGTTGTTTTTGCCAGTAAAGGTGGCCAATAAATGATATATGGATGTCTGCAACCAATCGGAAAAGAAATTACCAAAGATGCGAAGCTAAAAATTGTTGACGCTCTGTTGACACTCATCCTCAGGATGTAGCAGGGAGCATGTTGCTGTAGTTGTTCCCAGCAAAGGCTGCTACTATGAGATAAATGGATGTCTGCAACCAATCAGAACATAAACTAGCCAAGATGCGAAGCTAACCATCGTTGACGCTCTGTTGACCTTCTTGCTGTCTCTTTTGCCAATAAAGCTGCCAATACATTGGTTATGCATAACATCGACCAAAGTACTGTTTAGCTACAGTACTTACAAAACCACCAATTGTTGAAGCTCCGTTTACACTCATTTGAATGTATTGTTCATTCAACATCTGCTGCCATCAACAATAGTTTTCATCATGATTTGAACTTATTGGTAGTCTCTCTGACAGATTGAGACTTGGCCCTGTGGCAAACACGAGCGAAGTAACATTCTTCCACTGTTCCTGTTCACACGACAAAATGTTTTGTTTCTGGCCAAAAGATTCATTGCGCCAGCGATACAGCTGTTCATCAACCGATAATCACAAGCTGTGGTGCACTATTCGACCATAATATATCTGTAACTGAAATTCTTGGTCAAGATACATAATGAAGTGGGTGAAACCTTGACAAATTCTGTGCTACTTTTTCTTCACTCCCTTATTCATCCTCGTTTCGATTGTATTGACCGTCACCAACACCTTCTAAGCATGTCTCTTTGACCTCCGTGTATGCGGAATCAATCTGGCAAAATTTGGCGTGGCGATTACATCCCGCTGCTCTGCACATTCCGGATCCTCGATGGTATTGTCTTGCTCCATATCAGATTCAACGTGTGCCGCACAATCGTCTTCGCTGTCATTTGGATTATGCAAGTCCCCATTCCAGTCCAGCCAATCTTCAGTTTCCGAAATGCTTTCAGGTGCACTATCATCATCACTTTCGACTGGATGGCAGTTGATTCTTCGGATTTGGCGGACATTTAACATTTGAGTTCATCCTCCAGGGAGGTCTTTTGCAGACAAAGGTGGTAGCAAACAAGGTCTTTCTGACAATTTGAATGCTGCTGCACCATCATGTTGAAAGAGTGACCAGGATGCTTTGACAATCTCTTCCGTAACTGAAAAGTATCCCATGGAGGTCATCTGCTTGTTTTGAGCGTGTGATTTCTTCTGGGTAGTACATAGATTTGGCTGCCCTGCCACATCTCCAAGAAGTCGTGAACCTTGGCCATTCTGTGCAGTTTCCTTTCCTCCGCCTCATTGTTCATTTGCGAGACATTTTCCCTGTTTGCTGAATCCAATTCAGGGTCAGCGCCTGCTAATATCTTGTGATTGGCTCAAGTAAACTGCCTTACAACAACTTTGTCGCGAAAGGTCTTACCTGTGGTTATTGACTGCCTCCAGCTGATAATATCTTGGCGAAGGGAAATACTGGCCTCCATTCCGACACCATGTGGTATGACAGGAAATATATTGTGTGCCAGATTGGAGATCTTGGTGTATTTTGAGTGCGTTTTCTCCTGTTGACGTCACCAGTCGGTTATATCCGGTATCTAACATATACTGCTAATCTCCATTCAGTCAGAGTGCTAATCATTGAGAACTGGATTAATTTGCCCCCAGTGCCTTGGTGATTCAGGTGGCGAATTCAAATCGAGCCTGGCGGCCGTCAATATGCGTACAGTGCGATAGCTTTGTCCGGGTGTCGTCTCAACCACATACTTAGGTGTTCAGTATTCTTCATCATCGCTGGACAAACCGTATGGATCAAAGGATGATTGAGAGGATCCGGAAGCCATTGCAGAGAGAATCAGATTGCGGCTCGGGAAGCATTCGAGTTGATTGACTGGCACACGTCGATGTTTGGCACAATATTCATTCTGCCCATAATTAAGCAAGACCTCGTGGTATTGGGTAGTATAGAATGTCTCGTACTCAGGATTAATATCCATTCCCTTGTCCCACTTTCAACACAATCGCAACTTCCGGAAACGATCGAGGATATGTGCTGAAATCAGAAGCATCCGCGTCATTGGAGTCACTTCTGTGTAGTATTTGCAGAGCTTATGTCGAGCTAACATCACAGCAAAGAACAAGTCTTCTTTCCATTGAGTCTTCTGCTTAGCCAAAGCTTGCATTATGCCATCCATGTAATCAAACATGTCATTGTACAATGTAATAACGTGATCCAATGTCACTGTATGCCACTTCAACATCCACAGGGTCCAATATCAAAATGCCCTTAATATTCCGATGACATACTTCAAAATTGTCCATTCATCTGGTGTTGCAAAGAGTGGCCGGTAATCACCATATTTTGGATATTGGAGCCACTCACCTGTGAATTCCCGTAATCAGTAGGCCCACTCGAGTAACACCATTGGAGAGTTCAAACATGTATTCCCATCCATAATCGAATGTACCATGAGTCGGACTTTCGTCTTTTAACAGACAATGAACTCGTTTCGATGACCAGGTGTCAGTGTAATCAATATAGCAAGCATTCTCTGCTATATGAAGGTCAGTTTCAGGACTTTCAAAATATCATGAAATACATACTTTCTCAATTATGTTTGCTAAACCTGGTCTCATGGCCGACACCTTATTGATTATAGCATTGCCCTATTTTCGAAGTCTTTGACTCTTTTCGATGTCTATGCTTTCATTCTCTCCAGATTGCTGATTGTGCTCATTGGCTTTCCAACACTTGGTGCGGTCTGTTACACCGAGACTGCTAATGAATACATCTAAAGCCAGCTGTATGACATGCGCCATGCACGGAATGTTGTTCCTCCATGCAGGCCACTCATTTCCAGAGGCCTCGAGTATTGATTGGAGCATGTATGTCATCGAGTCATTTGCGGAAGCATTATAAGTCGTAATACCAAACAAACCACTGTCTGTAAGCTCATTACGATGAAGCACATTCTTCAAATGTACGGCCAGCCTTGCACATGTATGTTGGCCCTTGGCCTATCATCCTGAATTAGCATTCAAAATGGGAAAACAACAAGCGATCAACCTTATCGAAAGCGAGTTGTACTTCATGCAATGCCCAATTTTGATAAAAATAGTAAGCAATGACCGTCATTATGGTGAGGTTGTTCGTTGATGTCGATCAGTCAAAAGCTAAACTCACTTCATTTTGTGACGGCAATTGTTTCTTAATTGCATTCAAGGTCAGTGCATATTCCCTCCAGCAAATGTTCCTAAGGGTTGTATCGGACTGCAGCACACGATTATCGCGTAATGCCTTATATCACTGTCGTAAATCCAGATTTCATATAGCGTTCCATGGAATATGAGCCGAAACAAAACCTAACATGAGGTATTGATTCCACCATTCTTGGTGAAAGTCTGAAGTTTCAAAGTCCTTACCTGCCGGTTTGGGAAGTTTTGTCTATCATTTCGGTTAATATGGATCAAACTGGATATCAGACATGATTTTCCTCTGCGAATTTGCTATTGTGATTTCTCGACTTCCTTGCCTCTTCAGGATGGCTAAAGCTGTTTTGTCGACCGTTGAACTTGTCAATTCAGTAACCTCTGACTCTGTCAATTCGTTTAACTTTGCGATGTGAGCTTTTGCCAGCAAGTGTTTCCCCATTGAGCTAGTCCCATGTTATGATGGATGGCAAAGAACTTGATGACAAACAATACATATGATGCCAGGGCAGCCGGTCTCTTCAATTCCACAGTGTAAATAACATTGCCATGATGGTGGAAGGCTAGAATGATTCAAGCAATAGGCCGCTTTGAGCCGACATTCATTGACGCCCATGAAGTGTCAAAGATGATATGTAATATAAGGTCTCTCAAATCATGATTAAGGACACGTTCATTGATCGAAGAGGTCATAATCTCGAGCAATGAGGTTTCCAACGATTTTGAATCTGACATGGCGGTAGGAATTAGAAAGCTAGGTAATCCGAGTTACGAGAGTGCTGAAAGTGATGATACAGTAAAGCCGACTGCGGGTTCTTAAATATTGACTTTACAACTACACGCAAAAAATCCAGATCTGTAAGACATCGCATGTATACTTGTGATGTTGTATACAAGGACAGGTTGCAAAAACTGACTGCATAAAACTCGATTTAGGAACAGCACAATGCAGTTCATTGCTGTGTAGCGTTCTGAGCTTTCACAAAAATGGTTGATATTGCGTGGGCACTCCATTTTAGGAGCCTGATACGATATCATCACTAGCGTTTCTGCCATTAAAGGCTGCGAATAAGTTCATGGCGGATTATCTGCGTTCCATTGCCGTTAGATTATTCAAGATGCAAGCTCAGAAATTGTCGACGCTCCATTGACACACATTTTAGGACATGGTTTGGATCATTCTGTGAGTATTTTTGCCTAGAAAAAAAGCTGATAGTTCGATTATGGATCAATGTAGTCGCATAGCCCCTTGATTTTCCAACATGCAAGGCCTAAAAAAGTTGATGCTCCATTGACACTGATCTTTAGGGCATAGTGACGATGTCATCGAAAGCATTTTTGCGTAGACAGGCGGCTGATAGTTCAATTATGGGTTAATGTCGCCGCATAATTCTTGCCGTTTTCACGATGCAAGGCCAGAAGTTGATGACGCTCCATTGACGCTCATTTGTAGGACATAGTAGCGATGTTGTCGCAACCTTTTTCGCCTAGAGAGGGGGCCGATAGTTTGATTATGGCTTCATGTCGCCACACAGCCCTTGCATTTTCCATGATGCAAGGGCAAGAGTCGTTGGCACTCCGTTGACGCTCATTTTTAGGACATAATAGCGATGTTGTCGTGACCATGGTTTCCTAAAAAGGCGGGCGATGGTTCAATTATGAGTTAATGTTTAAATGAAACCCTCTGGATTTTCCATGATGCAATGCCACCAATCGTTGACGCTCCGTTGACACTCGTTTTTAGGAGGGAGTAGCGATATCATCTCTCACATTGTTGCCCATAAAGGCCGCCAATATTACGAATCTGGCTAAATGCTGTTGCACAGCCCAGTGATTATCCAAGATGCGAGACCAGAAATCGTTGACCCTCCGTTGACGCTTATTTCTATGATTGGGCAAGGATCATGTGGCTTGCCATTTTACCTATTAAGATGACCAATACTTCTTCTGTGGATGGATGCGACTATACAGCCATGTGATTGCTCAATGGGTAAGACTATAAATCGTTGACACTCCGTTGATGCTCACCTTTGAGCTCACCTTAGAGACATACTAACAGTCATTGGGTGCTCAAAAATTGTACAAAAAATGTATACAGTCTCTATTGGCAGCCATTATACCATTTCTATGTATTATCTTTTCAATCCAAGATCTTCGAGACATCTCAGTTTCTGAGCCACCACTATACACGTCATTTGTATGATGAATGACGTAGGTACATCGTGTTTCAACGCTTCCGGCTGGCAATTTACGATATAAAACTCCATGCACTAGCTTTTTATATCTATATCCTGACGCCCTCACCATTCCATATCAAGCTCATTCTCCTCGATTTCCATGACGTAGCATAAGCAATTTTCAATTTCTCGACCATGTGCAGGAGGTCTTTCAGCAGAGTTCTGTAGGTGGCTGCATGGATTCATGCAGTCTGACGGCTGTCATTTATCCGGGTTTGGGATGTATTTTGACCGCTTCTTTTATGAGTCATATGACATCTCTGACTTAAACATTGTTTCTAAATTTTGTCTCAAATTGGGGTTTTGCTTTATCATTTAACCGAAACAGGCAACACTATATACAGTTCGTTGTTCATCAATTAACATGATTTGGGGTCCAGAACATTGGCATGGCTTGTATGACCCTTACACACACACCGACGAACAATCCTGTCTCACAATTTGGTCACCGAAATCCAGAAAAAGCTGACACATAACAAAGTGGGTTCACAAATTGCTTTGACTTGAGATAAGTCGTCACGAATGCCTATGTGACTATACACTCCTCCAGTCATGCAGGAGACGTCACCAAGTCTTCGTCCAAATCCGATTTGTATATGGTAATCAGCTAGGGACGCTATATGCAGGGGTAAATGCTCACAGGTTGAACGGGCTTCGCAATCTCCATCTGTGACGAATCAGGCACCGTGTTGGGTATCAGAGATACTATGTGACTGTCTGCGAGAGGTTTCTCCAAACCCAGCCTTGTTTGACTACTTCCCTGTCGAGACATTACCTGCGGTATTTGTGATTGTCCAGCGACGATATCAAGAGCCGGGATACTCTTTCCGAATGTTGTCAGTGATGGTGTGGCTGGAGTCGTCTCAGTTTGGGGCTTGACAACTGCCAGAATATTCAATTCAATCATCCCGTACTACATATCTCTATCCAAAAAGATGTCAGCCGCGTCCCCTCATCCCAGTTGCGTCAGTTGGTCAAGTCTAATCTGCATCTGCCGAAAGGATTCCATGCGGTGCCGTACTGTTTTGGAGATTGTGCCCATCACCCAGCCAGGTTCTTCCTCCTTGCTCAGCTTGCGAAGCTCTGTAACTTCTTTATCATCATCCTCGTCTTTTACATCCTCCTTATCTTCAGAACTTGCAAGATCGCTCAGACTGTCTCCGATAGCATTCAACATCGCCTCAAATGTTGTTTCAGGTTTTGTGGTTGTCGATCGTCCCATATCAACATTTCTCGTATGTTCCTGCTCTTGCATAATCGCCCTCTCTGCGTCTTGAGCTGGCTTTCTTGCCACTGTGGGCTCTCTATCCACATAATCCTCAATCCATTCCTCATTCTCTTTGTTGTGTAAATGGTGCGTTTCCCGTCTTTTCTCCACTGAAAGCTTCTTTTGGATCTTAAGCTGGGCAATGCCCCCAACGCTCGAATCTTTTCTGCCTCCAAACCACTCTTGCCTTCTTTTGCTTAATGATGTCGTCTTGTGGAATGTTTTGTCGATCTGCTGTATTTGCCCCCCGGAAGTGGCGAAAGGTTCCTTTTTGGAGCATTGACCATTGTATCTTCTGTTGACCTTGTTGTTGGGCGAGATGTTGGATGTTGCAAGATATTCACCACATTGAGGCAAGCTGCATCTTTTATGTCAAGGTTGGTAGGTTTGATCAATTTGAACAAAGCAAAATCAGCGTTTTGACCATCAGTTCATTGGGAATAGTCATGCTAACCGTACATTATTACTTGATGGTTGGCGTGTGATTCATGTAAGATCCTGGCCACGTCTTGAGACAAACATCACCAGATGTCCTTTCCGTCGAAGAATGTCCTTGTTATATCTCTCAAACATGAGATATCAGCTGTCGTTCATCACGATGTATCCCTTTAAACAAACAAGCAATATAGGACCGACTTACTGCAAATTGTGGCACCATTGGAATCCCCTGCAGCGATACACAGTGCATTATATGCAGTGCAGCTATACGCAGTGCAGCAATATCCAGCATAATTGAGCTTGATTTAAAGAACCAAGTTGGCTGTCACTCATTCCATTTTGACTTGTAGCTAACTATATACTCTTCCGGACTTCTCACTTCTTTTCGTGATCATATTTCTCACCTTTCCACAACAGCAAGTCACGGCTCCAGAAACACTTCAACCAGGTGCAATTGGAGCTGAAGCGAGCCAAACAACAGGCACTCCAACCAATGCACCACCCGGTGAGATACAGCAGCAACCCAGACACCAGTTCATCCACCGCGACGCTGCAATTGTATCCACCGAGAATGTGGCCCTGGATGCACATTTAAAACCGGTATGTTAAACCAAAAGGAGCAAGAATCAGAAGAAGCATGCGATCTGATGTGAGTCAATCCATCTTGTTTTCGACGATGGTCAACATACAATATGGCGCACAGCTGGAGTACGTAGAATGGTAATTGACCAATTTATCGCTTCCCGTAATGAGAAATCTCCAAGGTCGACTAAAGCATCTATCCGCATAGTCCGCCAAATGAAATATCACCACGCTGTAAGTTCTGGAATTTTCGCAGACGAATATCATGATGAATGTACCCGGGAATGGACGAAACAGGCTTTCAAGACAATGGAGGACACTACGGAGTCGTATATGGTTGAGGTGGTATCCGACTCTCACTTTAGAAGCAGCAACTAATTTCTTGTTGGTTTTCAACATGTTGGCTACTATGGCAAGTCAAGGAGGTCGGGTACAGCTTGAACAGTCCGGCATGCGTCTTGCCTTGTAGATGGCCATAATGGCTCAAGGAGGGTTTTCCCACGCCGCAAGTGAGGAAATGCAACAACTGATTGAGAAACCTCGTGCCGAAGTCCAAGTAGAGAAGAAGTTGGGTGTTGTTTTTCCAGGGCATAACAAGCAGAAGGCTGCAATGGAAAGACACCAGGCAATGGTTCGTGAAAATGAAATGGACGGCTGCGTTCCTCGCCGAAATGGCAAAGCAAAGTATCCACAGACACACTGGAGGCTCAACGGCACGGGTGCACCTCCACCATGGCGGTTGCCACCTTGGCCCAGAACGCCTTCTGTGCCATCCGATGTCAGTGAGAGCTCTGAAACAGATGGTGTGCCACCCGGATATGTGTATATACATACTCCGCTTTACAGCCCTCAATTTTTCAATCTTGATCCATATGCGAAGGATCGCATGCGCGATAAGGATTCTATTCCAGATTTGCTGACTGATGAAGGTCCATCCACAGGTTAGTACACTATCAGCTGCATGGTAATTCAGCTGACAGCCATTTTGTAGACGACAGCAGCCTTTTGAGTGAACCTGACAGCGAAGACGAGAGTTGACTGAAGGGAATGGGATTTTTGAGTATTATTATTTTCTACAATTCGCGGACACTGTAAAGTATATTTTGAAAGGTATATTTATATGGATCATTAAAGAACAATGGAGTAATAATGGAGAACTTACATAAACAGCACAAAATGGCTGCCACAAAACCATTATTGATATAATATGCCAAAGGGAATAGTTCCATATTGCGGATACACCCGTGGCTAAATGAGTGTCAAAGGAGCGTCAACAATTTTTGGCTTTGCATCATGGTTACTCTGCATGGTGATTGGTTGCAGACATTCATAAATGATGTACAGGGTACCTTTATGGGCACAAAAGAATGGAATACGCTCGCTGCCCGATTGTGAAACTGAGCATCAACAGCGTGTCAACGATTTGTGATCTTGTGAGTCAGGTAATTGATCAGAGACTTGGCCGTTTTGACGCATACTGAAAGTACTGGCTGCCTTTATAGGCCAAAAACAAAACAACACGCTCCCTGCCCGATCATAAAAATGAGGGTCAACAGACTATCCACGATTTTTGGCCTTACATCATTGTTAATCCAAAGCACAATGTGTCCGTTCATGGCTATATACAAAGTTGCGACCGGTTATATATGCTAAAACACTCGGCATCAATGAGTCGCAGCATTGAAAATGAACTAAATGGTGATTGTCCGGGAGGCTGTTGCGGGAACATCGCTTTTATCTACCTATACAGGCTGGCAATTCCCGATATATAGATGTCTGCGATCATTCGCCAACCAGATGACCAAAGTTGCAAGACCAAAAATCATGGTCGCTCCATTGACACTGAATGACAAGATGGGGCAGGGAGCGTGTAGCTCTCTCCTTTACCTATAAAGGCAGCCAATACTGTGATTATATATAACAACGACTAATTCACTTTTCACTTACCTGACTTACGTGTCCTGTAATCTTTGACGCTCTGTTGACGCTCATTCGCTGACTGGGGCAGGGAGTTTGTCACTCTCTCTTTTGCTTTTAAATGCAGCCTATACCTCATTTATGAACGTCTGCATCCAATTGCCACTCAGATTACCCAAGATGCATGACCAAGAATCATTGACTCGCCGTTGACTCTACATGTTCAGGATGGGGCAGCGAGCATTTCTCATATGTTTTTGATTGTCAAGGTGGCCAATACATCAGAAAAGAACAACGATATGCAAATGTCAATATTTTGCGATAAGCAATAAGATATGCAAATGTGACCATGAATACAAAAACCTCAAAACCGGAACCGGAGATTGGAACCGATGGGTCTAGCCAATCCTGGCACCACCTGGGGGTTGACGGGTATGGGTCTGGGGTTGGCCCGCCAAGATACAGCGGGTTGGGTTGTTGGAGGGGTTTGGAGCAGAACCGAACTGTTTTAGCAGTCTGAACCCGGACCGCTGGTGGGTTACCCAGACCTGTTGCCAACCCAATATGAAGGTGAAGGCTGCGATAGAAAGACACCCAGCTATGGTTCTTGAATATCTGATTGGCAGTTACTATCCTTCCCAATATGGTACTGCAAAGAATCCACAGACAGATTAGTGGCGTAAAGACAAAGATACACCACCACCAGAACTGACACCATTCCCGCCGGGAACGCCACCAGGCACACCTGCACCAGTAGGTGTCAATGACAGAGTTGAAAAGTCCGAAATCGTCGCTGTGCCACCCAGATATTTCTATATGCATGCTGCACTTCCCAACACTGAGTCTTTCAATCGTAAGGCATTTGCCATGCATCACAAGCGCGAGCAAGATTAGATTCCACATTTGCTGACTGACGAAGGAATAACGACTGGTTAGTACACTATCGGCTGTGGGGTAGTGGAGCTGATATCCATCTTGCAGATGAGATCAGCCTATTGAGTGCAACTGAAGGTGAAGACAAGCATTGATTAACAGGAACAGGATTTTTGAGTGTATTGCTATCTACAATTAGCAGATACATTAAAGTATATTTTGAAGAATGTATACATATATGTTATTAAAGAACAATGTAGTGATAATGGAGACAGTACTTGAAAATGATAGAAATTCTGCCAAAACACCATTAATGATATGCTATACCAAATCAAATGATTCCATATTGTGGATACATCTGTGGCAAATTGTGTGTCAATGGAGCATCAATGATTTTTGGTCTTGTTAGTCAGGTAATTAGAATATCATCTGGTCGTTGTTATTCATAATCACAGTATTGGCCACATTTATACGCACACACTCAACCAAGAACATCACTACTAGCTCCTGAAAATGAGCTTCAACAGAGCGTCAACATTTGTTGATCTTGTGAGTAGGAGAATTGAAATGCGATTTGGGTGCTGTTATGCACAAACAATGTATTGGCTGCCTTAATGGACAAAGATGGGTCAGAAACAGTCACTGCAGTATGATGAACATTAGCGTCAACGGAACATCCACAATTTTGGGCTTTGCAATTTCAGTAATCTATGTGGTGACTCGTTATAGGTATGCATACATGATGTATTGGCCTCCATTACAGGCAGACACATCAGCGACACACTCCTAGACTCATCCATGAAAGGAGCATTGGCAGAGCATCAACGATTTTTGGTGTTGCAACTTTGGTAATCTAAGCGTCACGTTGGGGCAGGAATTCATATACAACATTATGGTGGCCTTTTGACACATAACAGTACATGGAATCTCAGATACCTTATCATGAAACGGAGCATCAACGGAGAGATAATAATAATTGGTCTGACATATAGCGTAAGGAAGGCATCGTGCGGATATTTGAGCTCATCACGGAAAAATTGACTGCCATTATAGGGACACATACATACAATAACAGGGAAACTGCAGATTGCAGAATCCTCACTATCGCAAGCTACAACACATGCAAAATTTGACTACTGCATGTTGAGTACATGATTTTGGTTAGATACTATTGTCAAACTGCAAAAACATGAGCATTATATGAATTTACAGATGCACCCACTGGACAGCTCACCCAATTAAGTGAGGTTGGGAGACTTCCCTCGAACCATAGCTGAATTGCAGATTCTAGAATATTGATGTCATGGACCGCTAATTTGGAAACTGTTCCATTGAAACCCCGACCCAGACCTAAAGCAATAGTCCACAATGTTGCAAACACTAGCCATGTTAATGAGGATAAACCACGGTGTGAGTCAGAAACTTCACAATATCATGTCAAGAAATCGGATATCAACTGTGTGAACGTGTATCTCTGAAACCACTTCCCTGACCATATTTGCTAGCTTGGCATCATCTTTTAGGCAAGCTCTAATCTTCCAGAAAGAGCAATAATGAATATTAATCAAGTGTACCGAGAATTGAATTGTCATGAGACTGCCTTCCCGATGTTGCAAACTCAAGACTGAAATGAGTTGTTTTAGTATCCAGAGCTGAATGCACAAGCTGCAAGTCAACATCACTACAATGCAATGCCTCTAACCAGATCCGCTATTCAGGGAATGATGAAAAACCTGCAACCAGATATCAAGACCTAGGATCAGTTGGCTGAGCGGTGTCTGAAGCCAACTTGCGAGCGACAAAATCACATTGCGTGGTGTTTCAAGATATTTGCCAACTTTGCAGACTGCCTCAATTGTGATCAGTTTATCAGTCATCCTAACAATGCAACATACCTGTGGCAAAACACAATAGCAATTCCGCTGACATCTTTTCAAAGTGGGATTCAGGCAGTTCATATTATTCGTTGCGTTGGGTTTACAAGATGGACAAAGCATAAGCCACGAAGAATTGAAACCGTAATTCTCTTGATGTGGATATGTCCCTATCACCACTTGAAGTCGAAGTCTGGATTGATTCCTCCATATTTGATCGGTTGTTTTATCATCGAGGATGCTGAATTGACTATTCACACGCTTTCCCTGGGCTCAGACATTTTCAACATGGCCGCTGCATTTGACTGCTGGTATGGTGATTGTTGTGGTGTGACATCAACCAACAATGCAGCTGTTGTTTGATGGTACCTACCATTGTCAGCCTCTTGACGTCATTTGAACCACTTATATCATCCCTCTCTGCACAATCCATGGTGTTGTACACCTTCTGCCACTGACACCACAGCCAGATAGCACCCAGTGGTACTTGAGCAACACAACTGACTTCAATGTATTCAATTTGTGTTACATGTAGATAATTCATTTCTATGCTTGAAGTAATGGCTGCAGCAATAGATAGACATCTGATGTGTTTACTCTGGGTGTCTTAATTTTGTTATGGGAGTTTTGCAAGCTTGTGTATAATTGATATCTCAAAGGATTAAATAATTAATAAAATTCTTGAAATCGATAAGACAGTGCAAAAAACATTCGAAAAGATTAAGTTGTTGATGACTAACCTAACAGAGACAAGTGCAGTCAATTAGTATATATTACACAACAAGTTATTGAAATGTCGAGATCATGCAATCACACATGTGAACCCATTGCAGTATGGTGGAACACTGCAAATGAGTCAATAATATTATTTCTGGAGAATGTAGGGAAGAATAGGTGTTTGAGGTCCAGTTTTGGAAACTAATTTCCCTTTTCGCTGATGTGGTCAGTTCACACTGGTATTCATCTGGTACAGATACCACTAATCTAATATTCGTAAACTCCTTCAACTGTTTAAGAGTTCGCAGTTGCACTATAATTTTACTCTGAATGTTAAGGTATCAAATATAACAATGAGCATATTCCATCCACCCCTTGGCATATAAATAGTGGTTCTCAGATGTTGATCAGTCGAACTGGCATGGTTTTAATGGAACAAGATTACAAGATTTGAATTCGATCCCATATGGCAATTCATTGCTTATACTCCTGATCCTCAATAGCACTCTGGACATTGTGGCTAGTAAGATCTGTTCAAAGGCAGATGTACACACTGGATGCCCTAGAGATAGAGTTCTCTGGATCTCTAATTGGTACCAGGGTACTGAAATTGGACTCTGCAATTGATTCCCGGTTCATTCTTCACTGATAATGCCAGGGTAGTTATTCTGTACCATATTTACTCATTTGTCAAGAGTATTCCTCTACAAAATTCACAGCAACAGCCCTACCACAACCATTGCCATGAGCAATTTACATATCATAGCCACTGCAACTGAGGTAAGCATCCTTTTAAGCCCCATCACACCTGCCACCAGCAAACCTGGGACATCTCAATCCCAATCTCATCTCCTCACAATGAGCTGTATTGTCGAATGATCGTTTGCCAGATGCTACAATCCTCCTGGATGTGGAACTGATTAGTTGATGCCTAGAATTCAGTAATTTTCCAATTACCATACTGCATTAGCATACAACAGCCTAACTACTGTATCAATCCAATGACATTCAAATTTGTTGTTGATTGATTTGGGAATATCGCTTAATACTGAACAGCTATTGTCAGAATTGCAGATCTCCTCACCAATCCCTTGCTTGTCAACATCCCTTGCACCACTGTCTGTCTTCTAATCATCGTCAGTAATATCTTTCAGATGCTACGACATTTGGTGTACAGAGTGGGTCATTATCACGAATTGCTGAAATTGATTATGATTGAGGATACTTCGCAGAAAAGCGTTCGAAAGAAGAAACACATGTCAAGTATAAACAATTTTTTCTTTCAATGTTAACTTACTTTAATGTCACTACCTATCCCTGTCACACCATCATCCACATCCTCCACTGTGCCAATGGTCTTACAATCATCCTGAGTCAATGTCAAATTATTCATTATTAGGTATATCTAGCTGCAACATTACTAGTACAGATTAGGTTAGTTGGTCTCAATATGTACTCCCCATCCTCCTGCCCTGTAATGAAAGTCATTGCTATGAAACTTATTTTCAAATTGTATCCCTGGATCAAGTTGAAAAAATTTGGAATATAACAGTTATATGAATTTTGGCCATTTATGGAGTCATTTATCCGTTACCTGTCTCTGAATTGCCCCATACACATTGCATCCAAATCTTCATACTACATGGTTCATTTGAAAATTGCTCTTGTAGTGCAGAGTTCTTTCAGGCCTGCATGTCAATCAATCAAATTATTCAAGTACTCCCACTGCATGACATACATATATAAGGCGTTGAGTAATATGTGAAATCTGTGGTCATTGTTTGCCAACCAGCAAATTACTACCATAATGGTTCAATTTGACAGTCCAAGGAGATTACACAATTTGTGCAGGGTCACTTTTACAAATCCATCACTGGTCATTTGTTGCCTTCTCTTCCTTTCTTTCTTTACCTCCCCAATCATGCTTGTACAATCACCAAAGTCATCTGTCTCACCTGTTGGCAAATGGATCTGGCATATAACATTGTCAAAAGACAGCCCATTTCTGAATATTGTCAATCAATCAGCAACTGGCATCTCCCACCGCAGCTATCCATACTGATGATGCGTCAAATAGTTCTACTGCAGCATAATTCCGTGATGCATTTTCTCCTGCAACCAAGCCACCTCTACATACTTCAACTTGTTGAACACGCTGTTGTTGAGCAGCCCCATTCTTTTAGACAATTACTTCAAGGAGAATACAGTTCGCATCAGGCTACTTGGTGCTGTGCCTTCTGCACCACAGAAGTTCAAAAAATCATTCCTCTGATGATCTGCATCATTGTTGTCATACAAAAGCTCTGGTATAAGGGACAAGGCTGAAATTCCTGCGACATTAGTTTTCCACAATTCAACTGCTGGCAGATACCATTTGCTTTCCACACAGGGAGGTGGTCTCCTAAGAATATTAGAAAAAGGTCCTGGTACACTAGAGGTGGAAGATATGCGCCACATGAGTGAATTGTGTCCAGGCAGTGCTGGAGAGACTCAAAATGCACCTGGAGATGATAGTTCTTATTCTGTGACATGAGGTGGAGAAATCGTTTGAAATCCTGCATAACTGCCTATGGGAATTTCATATCCTTGCCATGGTGGGTCATAATATGGATATTCTTCACTGGCTCTGGTGCTTGGTTGTGTACTTGGTGTCATGATAGATGGTAAATCATGGTAGAAGTGGGCAGTATATCGGAATAGTTGCTGGAATGGAGCAGAACCATATCCAGGTTATGGATGAAAGTGATTGGTACATTGTCCAAATACACAGTCTTTGCTTGAGGTATTAATACAACTAATATGGAATGATTCCAAATTGATGTCAGGGGGATGTTGTGAGCCAACAATGCCACCTGTTGGAGCTGCATTAGTGGGATTCAGTAGAGAACAGTTTGGGTATATACTGTATGACACAATGAATTGGATACAGAAATGTTGAAATAATCCAAAATTTAGAATTCCTCGAGAGTATGGTATAGTACAGTGATCATAGCAGTAACCATTGTTGACATGAAGACCTGATATCCCATGTCATCACAAACCATTGTCTTTCACTGTTCCATTGATCAATACAGCTGGGCTGAGCAACAGCAAGATTTATCATACCATGAACTCTGTCTACAATATTTGATCACATTGGTCTACCCCTATCTTGGATGGAATCACACCTACATATGGCTCATGACCATAAACATCCTAGAAGTTATACAATATGTCTTCTCCTGTAACCTAATATGAATTGTACCAATTTACAAGATTAGCATGACGAAAATGTTTATGCATACAATATGTGTTTTCAACCAGCAACTTCATTCAATAGGAAAGCAGTGAGTTGAGCAGCAATAATGTTTGTATTTGAATAAGCTTCATCGCAGACTGCATTGTGCTTTCCAAAGCATGCCCAACTGTCAACTCTCATTAATAACGCCACCATCCAACATTTCTACCAGTTCTCAATGATTCTGCAGTGGGCAAACAGTGTGATATGATACTCACATATTCATTGTATCAGGATGATCAATATTCAGTCTTAGCTTTTCTGAGACTTGAACATAGGTGAAATTTACAAAACCACAATAATGTAGGCTGACAGTGGCAATCACAGCAGCACCTGATAACATCCATCAAAAATCATTACAGTTGATGATAAATCAAACCATCACACCTCTCATAACAATTATCTGCAGATAATGTACATTGAGTACCATGTGAACAATGATATAGCTATCCTAGATTATGAAGAAAGCAGATTACATTGTATCTTGGTATTACCCCTCCTCTGCATTTGGTGGAGTGCAAAGCAGTTGTGAAAGTGACACTCAAACCAGAGTTTGCATATTTTCAAACCAATATCCTTATTGCTCATATGCAGTAGATATCAATCACCCCCTGCAGCACTTATCATGATTATTCCAGATAGATAAAATGTATTGCCTTCATCTGGAGCAAGCAAATAGTTGATTTCAACTGACTGGAAGCTTGCTATCAACCATATTACCTACTCTCAATGACTGAAAGGGTATTACCTCCTTGCATTTTGCCATCTCCAGATTGCACTCAACCAAAGCCATTTTACTTTAACTTCAGTGGATGCTCCCAAATTGCAATGAATGATGGATTCATCTCAGTATCAACCCATTCACAATGTTCCAGTTATAATACCACATAATTATACTCCCAATAATGCAACTGTAGACCCCCAAAATTACAATCTGACATGTACCCTTCATTTAACAAGGACAATGCTGCGTACGGAGGTAGTTCAAATGGACTATGCACTTGGGACAATCTACGGCATATAAAACTTACTATCCACCTACCATAGCAACTACTCATTATGACAGAGTCCATCCCACCTGTTTTGGTCCAACTGTGACTTTCAACAGGCTCAATGATTCAGTGAGCTAACAATGACATGGATACCCCAATGCCAGAGGTGAAGACAGGACAACATCACATTCAAATGATTCCAATCTCCTGGTAATGTGAGAAAGCTTATCTCTCAAGGTGATTTTGAGCTTGGCAAAGACAGTTGGATAGAATATAATTTACACCTTTTTGAAACATTATACTACAAGCATAGAGAGAATAATATAGAGCATCTCTTGCCACATCTCCCATGCTGGGACACCTTAATGATTGACAGGTAATTCACCCGAACACAGAGAGTCTTGAAATATTTTATCAAATGTACACATCCAATTGGTGCCGTAATATCTTGGCTCATCAACCTGAAAGGGTCACAGTTGTGCAAGTCGATTTTGCATTGAACAAGATGTACTTGATGAATTATATAGATAATCAGCATAAATGGCCACAGTGCTTGAATATTTGTAATATTTGAAATGATATCAGCTTGATTCCAATATCCAGTACTTGAATACTCTGTAGGTAGATACCATGTCCCTCAAAAGCAAATAAAATCAGTGACTAAGCATGGCATAGTAGAGCGACCATAGTGCTATCCCCACGCTGAAATCTTGACATGACTGATTGGTCCTTGAAACGGGAATGTGCTGAAGAATTCTGCGATCAAGGTTGCACTTTCTCAGCAAGCTGGGATAGGGATCATCTACAATAGAGCATAGTTGCTCAAGGCTCAGATGACTGATACCCACAGTGTGACGTTCCCCACCATATGCCAGTTGGACTTTTGTTATTTGGACCACTTAATAACTGAAGAAATCAGCATAGTTATATGGATTGGCTGTATGACAATCACATTAATATTGTGCACACTGTTGCTGATCACCAAATCTGCAAGCAGTTATGGCAATACACTCACCATAATATCGATTCGCTTTAGAAGTCTGAAAAATCTCATCAGCTGTTTGAGGGATTTATACAGGATATAGTCAACAGGCTGCTTGAATACCTGAAAGCTAGAAATGTAATTGTTCAATGTGAGATTCAATTCACAATGACACCTCACTATCAGGGTGTCCGGGGGTTCTCTAGGCTATTTGAGTTATCGAAAGTTGGCTTCTGACATGGAAACATAAACACTGGATTGATCAGACCACTTGGAGTAAATTTCTCACCACAGCTTATCTGCTCCCAAGATGAGAGAAAAACTGTCATACATCCCATCTCTAATATGATGGTAGTAGGTGCAGTGCAGTCATTATGGGAATTCTCTCAGCATGTTTATCCACCAAATTACTCGGTTCTGTCCCTCAATGCACAGAACAATACTCCAATACAATTGAATGGAAACAATAGCGTTTTGTGTGGAAACACATATTCAATTGCTACAATGGCTGAAGTGGACAAACAGTAGGCAACAGAATATCATCAGGTAACTGAACCTAAGATTGGTACAGTGAATTTTGTACTAGAGGCCCATGGCTATGGGGCTGATATGGGTGCTATAACAAGAAAGTCACAATTGCAGGTCCACCTGAGTAGGATCTGACAAACAGGAAGCCAATAATTACAGGCTAATCAAAAGAAGGTAAAACATCAATTGGAGTTAGAACTCAACTCAGCTGCATGAGTTCATTAGAAAAAAACTGATTCATCAATCCATTGTCTCAACCAACAACAATTCCAAAATGATTGGGGAAAGGTAATCAGTCTCAGAAGTATATTTACCAAATCACATCTGCAAATTAATACGATATAAGATGAAGAGGTTTGTGGTGTAGCAAACATGTCTTCTAATAAGCATTTGGAATTACTCTTCCATCAGTCAGTGGCAACAACAGATGCCACCATGTCTAGTACCACTAATCAGCAATATGTTACAGACAGTCTGGAGAGACCAATTGATTGTATAGCTGTGAGTATGAAGCAGCTGCTTAAAAAGACAAGATACTTCGATTATATTCCCTTTGAAGATTGAAAAGAGGCATTCAGTTTTTATGAGCTCTGGAAAGACAGTGATTGCCAAGTAGTACATCCCAGCTTTTGATTATTCATCTTGAAATCTATGTATCAGCTACAATTCAGCCAAAGGGATTTGGAAACTATTTTACCAATCAGATCACTGAGCTCCTACATGTGGCCAATATGAAAGCAGCATAATATGCTACCAACAAAGTCAAGTACATACCACACAGAATTGAGCTAACAAACGTGTGTACCCTTCTCAGGTATATTGAGAAGATACTGTTTATCTGGCCCTTCAAGGCTTGAATGATATTGACACTGCAATAGTTTTCAACCAACTGTCCCCTGCCAAACAATGGGGAAATACCTATACCACAGATTATTAACACCATCAATGTAAGGGCACGTACGCCAGCGTTCGGCCTCGTAGGCATACAGATGGTAATTATAGGAATACGGTTGCAAACGTGGATGCGAGTAATATTAGGTGTAGATGTATAGTAAGATTATCGCTAGAGATCTAAGGCTGGTGGCGAGCCGAATATATAGATTGGCCGTTACCCGGCCCCGGGTCACGTGCCGCCGTTACATTATCCCCCTCTTTAGGCGCAGACCTCCTGGGCTGCATAAACCGTACAAGAGAAAGGGAAAGGAAAGAAAGCTTTAAACAATCATGCCACGTACGTAATCGTACGAACCCATAAGTCCCACAACCAATCAGTACCGCTCAGGGTGACCTTTCGGCGGATCCGGCACATGGGGAAAGTCCACCTCCACTTGGCTGTGATCCGCAGGTGGTAAAAACCCGAGCCGACGCCATTTGTACTGGGCCGAGATCCAAAGAAGTAAAGAAGTATGGAGAAGAGTAGAGAAGAGAAGAAACAAAAGAAAGGAACGCCCAATTGATTACTTTCCTCCGTTCCCAAGTTCCGAAACTCTGTTGACCCATTTCCTCCGCTCCCGAGTCTCGGATCTCAATTCCTCCTTATCTCGACTCCCGAACTCATCCAGCATCCGGCCTGTTATGTAGTACCGCGCCCCTAGTTCATATTTCGGCGTGGTTCTTGGTCGGAATCATCACGGTGGTAGAGCTTCCGCTCATGACTTGACATCGATGGAAGCTTCCGCTGCCGGCATCGTTCGTTGCCATCAGTAATCATCAATCGTATACGTCAATTGCATCGTGTGTAGTCGCGTCTCATTTGTCGACATCTAATACGTAAGCTTCTCTAAAATGGTTATACTTAACAAGTTCGAGCGGGTCTGTGCTCTCTTGATCCTACGTGCAGTGCTTCACTGCATGCTCTGTGGAATATCTCTTGCAGCCAGTAGCCATCAGTAAGTATCATTGACTCAGTAATTGTCTTTCGAAGTCCGCCTCGGTGACCATCCGGTCGACTTCATGGTTGCGCTCTCGATTGGCGACTTCAGTTGAATCTTGGTCGACTCAGTAGATTTTTCGGTGCGTGTCTCGGTAGACTGCCTTCAGGTTGGCTTTTGACTTGTTGATAGGACTTGACTGATCTGATACGGCTATCTCCCTTTTTTGTAAATTCGTTGCTCCGTCGACGACTTCATCATCATATGGATTGTTGATTGCCATCGTGGCTAGGTTGCAGTGTAATTGTGATTCGGGATTGTAATCGTAATCTCTGTGATTTGACATGTAATTCGGTTCGGCTTTTGTTTTATAAAGTTGAGTCTAGGCATAGACCATCGTCGGAATTGGCTGGGGTGATATCAGGAAAAGTCGATTATCACTTGGATCTCGTCTTGCCTTGGGACATTGATGTGAGCTTCCGCTCCGGGCATCGTCATATCCGTTGGTTCTCATATGTGACTTGCTGGTGACCATTCGAGAGTGGTAGATTTGATGCCAATTGCATCGGGCGTGGGCGGTATATCATTGATCCATATCTAACACGTGAGCTTCACAGTAGGTGGTCATACTCACCGTGATAGGAGCGCGCTTTGCTCTCGGAAAGCCGCTTTGTGCATTGCATTTGCATAGCTCGGCATCTCGTAATTCGGCATTCGGCAGGGTCTCGGTGGACCGTTTCTCGGTGAAAGTTATTCGGATGATAGCTTTGGTGCGTTCTTAGTCGACTTCTCTGTGGCCATCTCGGTAGGCAGCTCTGATAGAATATTGGTTGGCTTCTCTGTAGTCATGTGGTAGGCCTTGGGTATGGTCATTTGGTATTCAGTTCGGTATGCTGTTCGGCGATAGTTTGTTGATCCTTTGGTACGCCATTCGGTAAACATCTTGGTAAGTAGCGTCGTACAGTAGGGCTCCCGGTAATCCTCTCGATCTCCATGTGACGTCCTTCGGCAGTGATATCCGTCCCTGTGAGGTCTCGGTGATCATCTCTTGGATATTTTCTCGGCTGTCTCTCATGATGCCATTCGGTAGGCTATTCGGTACGCCCGGTGGTCATATTCAATCTCGTTCGGTGGTCCTATTCGGTATCTCGTTCGGGACTGTTTCGGTAGTCGCATTTGCACTCTTTCGGCATAGATCAGGCTCATTTGACTTATCATCTCTTTCCGGTGCATTTGCAGGTATACTGGACGTCTGTCGTATGCTAGGTGCACTTATTGTCTCTAATCGCGAGGTGCACTCTCTGGCTCTCCACTGGGTGTGCTTGTTGATTCATCTGTAGGTGTGCTTGCCATCACTTGACTCCGTGCACTTATCGTCGTTCTCTGAGTCCACTAGTCGATTCGTCTCCAGGTGCACTTGCTGCTGCTAGCCTTCTCAATTGGTGAATGTATCTCACGGTGTTTCGTTCTGCACTGCCGGTACGGTAATTATTTGCCGTAGGGGTTGCGATTCCGGTGCGGTCATCCCCCTCTTTTAAAGATCGTTGCTCCACCGGCGACTAATCTCATTCTGCTTCGTAGGGAATATAGATTGGAAGGGCTTGATTCGGTGTTAATTCCGAAGTCGATTTGTAGTCGTCAATTGCCATCGTAGTTGTGTAGCTCGAGATCTCCGAGTCTGAGTCGGGATCTCATTCAGGATATTATTCTCGGTAATATAACTTCGTAACAAATTCAGCATTGTATTCGGTATTGTAATCGACATTGTAATACCTGCCATACAGCTGCTTGATTTGTCATCTCGTAATGTTATTCGGAATTGTACTCGGTACGGCAAGGCCGCCGGTACATATATCTGCATCTGTGCGTTCAATTGCTAGTCTCGTACATTGTCATCGAAAGTAAGTATATTAGATAGGGTAGAATTCCACATAACTTCGTATATATCGCCATCGTCAAATAGATTGATTGTCATCCGTCGCTGAGCATTAATGCATCTCCGGGATGGGCATATCGGCGCTCGTAAGTCCAATTCTCATAGTCTGAACGATAGCTCTTTCCTCGATAAAGTAGCCTTCCGCAGGACCGTCGTCTCTCATATCTGTCGGGGGTTATCCCATTCCGTGTTGGTTCCAATAACTGAAACGTTCACTTTGTGAGTTCATCGTCGCTCGGCCTCTATGGCCTGCTCGTGCCTGGGCTTCCAATTATAGTTCGTAAGTTCCCGGCCGTAAACTGCGCTTTACCGCTGTGAATTGTCATTTGTCCGTGGGGATTATCTCCAAACTGCAGACCCGCACAGATTTGTACGGCTCTGAATCTGCTCCATCTGTGTTAGCCAACAGAATGTAAGAAGGGATGGAAGCGGTAGAAGGGAAATCCAGGAGGCCTTGTCATTAACGGTTCGCTCACAAGGAGCCAAGCCCCGCCGTCCGGTCACTCCCTTCGTGTCTCGGCGAGCCGGTAGCAGTCATTCAGGATTCCCATGTGGACCCCCTTCTGCCGCAACTACCGCCGCTGCTCCTTGCTCGCTCATTCAGCCTGCGAGGGTTACCACTTCTG